>Ga0206118_100042_pt1 | contig 257619 bp, 241 predicted proteins | sample 3A20Ametagenome_FD_177999 | JGI IMG/M metagenome (GOLD analysis project Ga0206118, IMG submission 177999) | Enriched microbial communities from leaf-cutter ant dump, University of Wisconsin, Madison, United States - 3A20A | ecosystem: Environmental > Terrestrial > Nest > Insects nest > Nest...
GAAATAAAAATGAACTTTAAAAACATCCATATAGGACAAATGCTCGAAAAAAGAGTTGCAGAAAGCGGGATAGAAATATCCCGTATTTGCAGCTTTATAAAATGCACGGAAAAAGAAGTGCAGGAAATGTATTCCTCTGAAAATCTTCCGACTAATCTTCTTTTGAAATGGTGCAAACTTCTGGAGTACGATTTTTTCAGGATATATTCCCAGCATCTTATTTTGTATTCGCCTGTTTCATCAGAAAAAAAGCTGAAAATAAAAAGAACAGACCTCCCGGAATTCCGAAAAAATATCTATACCAAAGAAGTTATTGACTTTATACTTGATCAGATTCACTTAGGAGAAATGACAAGAAATGAAGTAATAGAACGTTACAGAATCCCGAAAACAACCTTATATAAATGGATAACCAAATATCAAAAATAATACCCGATTATCATAGAATTTATTCCGATATTATTGAAAAAAAGTATCCGTACAAAATGAGGGAGCTCCGTTTTTTGCTTCAGAAAAAGGAATTAAATACTTTGGATATTATCAAGCTGAATGAGAGAATTTTCGGACAGCCGGATAAAAATTCGGAAGCATCCAGCCGGAAGTATCGTTCTTATCGGAAATCAGATGTACTGCAAATACTGGAATATCAGAGAAAACATAACCTCGGCAACAGCCAGCTTGCGAAACATTTCAAACTGAGCAGAAACACCATCGCCAAATGGAAGAAATATTCGTTGGGCAATATGAGTTAATCATTTCTTTCTTTAAAGAAATTGGAAAACATTCTTTTCACAATATTTCCTGAAAATCACTATTTTTGAAACGTGAATCTCATTACCATTTCAAATTATTCATAAAAGATGTATACCGTTTTATCAGAAAATTTTTCTCTTGTCAATTCCTGGATCAATGATCTAAGAAATACCGAAGTGCAGAACGACCGTATGAAATTCCGCAGAAATATGGAACGCATCGGCGAAATTGCCGCTTTCGAGATCAGCAAAGAACTGGAACAGAAAGAACTGGAAATCACTACTCCTCTGGATAAAATTAAAGTAAAAGAAATTGCGGTTCAGCCGGTGATTACCACAATTCTGAGAGCCGGAGTTCCTTTGTTTCAGGGAATTCTGAATTATTTTGACAAAGCGGACTGCGGTTTTGTTGCGGCATACAGAAAGCACGATGCCAACGATTATTTTTCGATAAAGCAGGACTATCTTACCTGTCCGAATATCGATGGAAGACCATTAATTGTTGCTGATCCGATGCTCGCAACCGGAGCAAGTTTAATTGAAGCCCTGAAAGATTTGCTGAACCACGGAAATCCGACGCAGCTTCACATCGTAGCGGCAATTGCTTCCAGACAAGGTGTTGAAACTCTGGAAAAAGCCTATCCGAATGCAAAAATCTGGATCGGTGCTTTGGACGAGAACCTGACTTCCAAAGGTTACATTACGCCCGGTTTAGGTGATGCCGGAGATTTGTCTTACGGTGAAAAACTACAGAGATAAAGTGAAGATGGAAGACTGAAGATCGACTTGGAGAAGAGGAGAATTTGCGACTTGGAGAAAGCTGATTGCTGATTGCCAAAACCTGAAACCTTGTACCCTGCATCTTGCACCCGGTTTAATCCATCGCCATTACCAAAACCGAAATTGTATTTTCTCCGTTTTTCAGAATTTCCCAGGCTGCATCCGACATTGTGCTTCCGGTGGTGAAAACGTCATCAATCAAAAGAATATGCTTTCCCGAAACTTCTTTGTTCAAAGAAAACTTCCCTTCGGATTTTATTCGCTGTTCCTTATTCTTTTCTGCCTGTGCTTTGGAATGGAAATTCCGTTTCAGAACATCATTATCGTAAGGAATATCATATATTTCCGACAAACATCTGGTAAATAAATGCAGCTGATTGTACCCGCGTTTCTTCATTTTTTTCGGATGAAGCGGAATAGTAACCAGCATATCAGGCTTTTCTTTTTCAAACTGTAATTTTTCCGAAACCCATTCTGCCAACAGCTTTCCGATTTTCTCCCTGTTTCCGTATTTCAGCTGATGAATAATTTTCCGGCTCAGACTTTCTTCCTCAAACAACATCAGTGAAAAAGCATTTTCCACAGGAAACAGCAGTCTGCATTTTTCTTTCAGCAGATTTTCAGCGTAAAAATCGAAATGCGAAAAAAGGATCTGCGAAAAGCACACTTCGCAAACCACATCATCTCCGCCGATAATCCGGTTGCACTGCAAACAGCGGTTCGGGAAAAATACATCTAAAATCATTGAGTAAAGATAAGAATATGGAAATAAGGTGCAAGATGCAGGATGCAAGTTGTAGGATTTATAAATTCATATCAGTATTAAAAATCCAAAAAGTAATCATTATAAACTTTCTTTCCTCGAACTCTCGACTTCGGTCTTCTGACTTCTATCTTCCCGCCAAATTCGTATCTTTGCAGAATGATTCGCATTACTAAAATTTTTACGTTTGAAACGGCGCACGTTCTGTACAATTACGACGGAAAATGCAAAAATATGCATGGACATTCCTACAAGCTTTTTGTTACCGTAAAAGGAAAACCGGTTGATGATCTGGAAAATCCGAAAAACGGAATGGTGGTGGATTTCGGCGATATCAAAAAAATCGTAAAAGAGGAAATTGTGAATGTTTGGGATCACGCGGTTCTGGTAAACGGAAATTCTTCACACAAAAATCTCGGAGCCGAACTGGAAAATCAGGGACATAAGGTAATTTTCTGTAATTTTCAGCCGACCTGCGAAAATATGTTGTACGAAATCGCTTCAAAAATAAAAAACCGGCTTCCCAATGAAGTTTCTCTGGCATATCTGAAACTCCACGAAACCGAAAATTCTTACGGAGAATGGTTTGCGGAAGAAAATTAATTTGAAAATTATTGTGCTCTTTGTGAAAAACCTTTGTGCTCTTTGTGGTTCAATTAAAAATGAAAATAAATTTACACCCAAATAAAAAAATCTACTTCGCTTCCGACCAGCATTTCGGAGCGCCCAATCCTGCGGAAAGCAAAAAGCGTGAAGATAAATTTATCCGTTGGCTGGATTCCATAAAAAGTGATGCACAGGTTTTGTTTCTGATGGGTGATCTGTTCGATTTCTGGCACGAATGGAAGCACGTGGTTCCGAAAGGGTATATCCGTGTTTTGGGAAAGATCGCAGAGCTAAAAGATTCGGGAATTGAGATTTATTTTTTCGTGGGAAATCACGATCTGTGGATGAAGAACTATTTCGAGGAAGAGCTTGGAATTCCCGTTTATTTCGAGAAAAAATATTTTGAGATCGGCGGAAAAAATTTTCTTTTGGCTCACGGCGATGGTCTTGGTCCCGGAGATAAAGGCTACAAAAGGATGAAAAAATTGTTCACGAATCCTGTTGCACAATGGTTTTTCAAATGGCTTCATCCTGATATTGCGATGAAGGTTGCGCTTTATTTTTCACAAAAAAATAAAATGATTTCCGGTGAAGAGGATAAAGAATTCCTCGGTGAAGACAAAGAATTCCTGATCTTGTATTCCAAAGAAAAGCTGAAAACTGAAAACATTGATTATTTCATTTATGGTCATCGTCATCTTCCGATGGTTTTGGAATTAAAAACCGATGAAAAATCTGCGAAATACATCAATCTCGGCGACTGGATCTCGTATTTTACGTATGGGGTTTTTGATGGGGAGAATTTTGAATTGGAAACTTTTTAACCACAGAGAAACGGAGAATTCACAGAGAACACGGAGAATTTTTAATTTTATAAATGATGATGCACGAGAACGATATTTCTAAAATAATTTTTGATGCCGGACTCAGGGTTCATCGGAATTTAGGAGCAGGCTTATTGGAGTCTGCTTATGAGGAGTGCCTCAATTATGAATTGCAGAAAACCGGACTTTTTATAGAAAGACAGAAACCGATGCCGTTAATTTATGAAGAAATAAAGCTGGATGTTGGTTATCGACTGGATTTTTTAATAGAAAGAAAAGTCGTGATAGAAATAAAATCTGTGGAAGCACTTAATGAGGTTCATCTTGCTCAGATTATTACCTATCTGAAATTAAGCGATTGTAAATTGGGATTGCTGATTAATTTCAATACAAATTTATTTAAAAGCGGTTACAGAAGAATCCTGAATGGAGATGTCTCTCTGTGAACGCCGTGAAAAAACTCTGTGTCACTGTGGTTAACAATATTTTCAACATACAAACCGAAGAAGATTTTAAAAATCAATGTCTGGAAACCTTCCGCTATCAATACGAAAACGTTGAGGTTTACAGAAAGTTTGTCGATTATCTCAATATCAATCCCGATGAAATTTCGGAAATAGAGCAGATTCCTTTTCTGCCGATAGAAATGTTTAAAAACCACCTGGTTTTAGATAAAAATTCGGAAACGGAAAACTATTTTCAAAGTTCGGGAACAATGCAGATGAACCGTTCCAAACATTATATCGCGGATTTTAGGTTGTATGAAGAAAGCATTGAGAAAAGTTTTGAGCAGTTTATCGGGAAACCGGAAGACTATATTTTTCTCGGGCTTTTGCCGAATTATTCCGAAAACCCGCATTCTTCACTGATTTATATGGTCGATTTCCTGATGAAGAAATCCGGAAAAAAAGAAAACGGTTATTTCCTTTACAATCATCAGGAATTATTTGATTTGCTTCAAAATTTAAACGGAAAAAAAGTGCTTCTTTTCGGAGTTTCGTTTGCTTTGCTGGACTTTCTGGATTATGTGAAAGAACACACTTCCGGACTTCCGGACTTTCGGACTTCCGGACTTTCAATCATCGAAACCGGCGGAATGAAAGGAAGAAAAGAAGAAATGACCAAAGATGAGCTTTTGAAAATTCTGCAAAACGGCTTTAATACCGAAAAAATCTATTCCGAATATTCGATGACGGAGTTGCTTTCACAAGCGTATTCTCTTGGTGGAAATATTTATGAAACTCCGAACTGGATGCGCATTCTGATCCGAAATGCGGAAGACCCTTTTTCTTATCTCGAAAACGGAAAAACCGGAGCAATTAATATTATTGATCTGGTGAACAAACATTCCTGTTCTTTTATCGCGACGCAGGATCTGGGCAGAATCCTGACGAATGATAAAACAGAAATTGCCAATAACAGATTTCAGGTTTTAGGAAGAATCGACCATTCGGATATTCGCGGTTGCAGCTTGCTGGTTTCCTGAAATAACTTTGAAATAATTGCTTATATTTCGTTATATTTGGTAAATTTTTTACTAAAAAACTATAAATTATGTCAGAAAATTATTTACAAGAGAATCGGAATGAAAATTCTGAAAATACTTTCAATACACAAATTCCTGTAAATCCGCTTTCTTCTCAAACCATTATTATCAAGCAAGAAGAGAAAAAAACAAACGGAATTGGAACAGCGGGATTTATAATGTCAATCGTAGCAATATTTTTAGGATGGATTCCATTTTTAGGATGGCTGATTTGGCTGTTAGGTTTAATTCTTTCATTTGTTGGAATTTTTAAAATGCCAAAAGGATTGGCAATTGCAGGATTGGTGATATCTCTTATAGGTCTCGTTTTTTTAATTTTCGTATTCGGATTTTTGGCGATTGCAGCGGCAGCGAGTCATTGATTCTGATTTTTGAAAGAATTTTATATCAAAGTAAAAATCCCACCTAAAATTTTGGTGGGATTTTTTGATTATTTAAAACCGGAAAATTTATTTCACAATCATCTTTGCCGCAGCCATTCCTTTTTCGGATTTCAGCTGCATGATGTAGATTCCGGATTTCAGTCCGTTGATGGAAATATTTTCGTCACCGCTGTCTTTGGAAACTTTTACGGTTTTCAGTTCTTTTCCTGAAAGATCATAGATGGAAAGTTCTCCGTTTTTCGCATTGCTGTAACGGATTTTCGCAATTCCGTTGGAAACAGGATTTTCCGTAATGATTAATGAAACATCATTTTTATTCAGGCTTGCTTCATCTGTTGCCAAAGCGGTTTGATTTCCGAAAATACGGAAACCTCCCGGTTCAATGGTAATTGGCGCAGTTGTAATTGTTACGGAAAGTGAAGTATTGTCCATCAGATTGTACCAGTTTCCGGTGTATGGAAAATTAGGAACGATATTCTGACTTGTTAAGGTAAAATTGGCAAGAATTACTACATTTTTCAGTGATGTTGCCGGAAGCGCGTCATTCCAGATGAAAATTCTCGGCATCAGGTTTCCGGATTCCACCGTAAATGTTTTGGTGTTGAAAACTTCGCTGGAAAGTCTGATTTGCAGGATTTTCGCCCAGGTATCATAAATCGCTTTTCTATTGGTATTGGTATCATAACCCAAATCGAAAGCCACCGGTTTCGGATCAGTACGGCAGTTGTTATTGATCGTTCCGTTTGAACATCTGTTGATGCTGAAATCATAACCCAATTCCCCGAACTGCCAGATCATTTTTGGTCCCGGAACTGTTAAAAGTACAGCGCCTACTGCTTTCTGGCGTTCCAGTGCAGTGTTGAGGTTTTTCACATTATAGCTTCCATTTGAATTTCCGTACGTTAAGTTTTTGTACATCAGCCTTTCTTCATCGTGGCTTTCAGCATAGCTTACATTTCTTCTTTCCTGAAAACCAGCGTGATTTTTGAAATCCACCCTGTTGAAATTGCTGTTTTCGGCATATCCCATTGTATTCTGGCTGTACTGACCGTTGAGAATATCCCACGTCATAATTCCTTTTCCTTCTCCCAATCTGTAATTTGCCCATTCTTTTTCTTCGGCATCCGTTCCCAGATGTTCAAAAATAACGTAAGAAGTCGGATCGAAATTCCATTGATAATCGGCATATAATTTCAGAACATCCACTCTGTCCTGCTGATAAGCGTTGGTGCAAGGCTCATCGGAAGGTGTACAGTTTTGGGTAAATCCTTTTGTAAGATCCCAGCGGAAACCGTCGATTTTATATTCGGAAATCCATTGTTCCACAACGCGGTTTACATAATATCTGGTTTCCGGTTTTGAATGGTTGAAATCATAATAAACGCCATAAGTATGTTTGGCTGTCTGGTTGAAATACGGATTATTGGCTGCAACATCACCATAACCTCCGGTTGTGCTTGTAGACCAAAGTCTTTCCAGCGGAGATCTTCCTGTTGCGTGATTCAGGGCAACATCCAGAATTACAGCAATTCCGTTCTGGTGGCATTTATCAATAAATTCCTTGAATTTGTCCGAAGTTCCGTATGCTTTATCCAAAGCAAGGTGGAATCCTGGATTGTATCCCCAGGAATTATTTCCGTCGAATTCCATAATCGGCATCAGCTCGATTGCATTTACATTTAACCCTTTGATATAAGGAATTTTATCAATCATCGACTGCCAGTTTTGCTGGGAAGTGAAATCTCTTACCAATGCTTCATATACGATCAGGTTTTCTTTGGCAGGTTTTGCAAAATTCGTAACCGTCCAGTTATAAGCAGGCATTCCGGTTCTGATTACGGAAACATCATATTGCTGACCTTGCGGATATGCAGGCAAATTCGGATAAGTATTCGGAGAAATCCACGGATCATCATCAGGAGAAAGTACTAAAGTGGAAAACGGATCGGCTACTTTCACTCCGTCATTGGTTCTGTACTGGAAAGTATAAACCTGCTGCGGAGTAAGTCCGGAAATTTCAATCCAGTAGATATTCGGATCTGTGGAAGAACGCTTCATCAGATAGCTTGAATTAATCTGCCAGTTGTTGAAGCTGCCGATCACGTGTACATAATTTTTCAGAGGAGCATACAATGCAAGTCCGACTTTCGTAGGATCGGAAGGATTATAGCTGATTCCCGGTCTCACATAGCCCGGCATTTCCGCGGTTTGTACATTCGGAGTAGGAATGTAGGTAAATGTTTTGGACTGAACATCATTGCTGTTGGCAGCGTTGGTAGCTGTCAGTTCCATATTGGAATCGGAATTTACCGTATAATTATAGCTGAAAGAAGTAGAAGCTGCGGAAGTGGAATACACTACAGTTCCGTTGGATTTCAGCTGGAATAATGCTGGAAGAGTAGCAGTAGCGGTAATATTCACCGAAGTTCCCGGGGCAACCACATTTACGCTTCCGGCAGCAGGATTGGTAAGATTCATCTGGAATTTCCCGACAGGAATAATAATATCCTGAGATTGTACATTTCCGGTTTTTGTTTTTACCAAGAATCCGATTTTTGCAAGTCCTGTTCTTCCGTAAAAAGTGGACGGAACGAAAGTCATATTATAAACTCCCGGACTTACATAGTTGAGTTTATTTGCTTCGTTGGAATTTCCCCAGGTTCCGTTGGTAGGGCAATCCATACTTACATTACCGGCATCCAAAGACCAAGCCCACAGATAAAGAGCGTGAGAGCTGGAAACTCCCCAAACTGCTTCATTAATACCACTGAAAGTAATGGTAATGGATTCGTCTTCGTTAAAAGTTGATGGATTTACAGTATAAGAAACCGTTTGCTGGGCAAACATCACCACACTCGTAAAAAACACCAGAAAAAAGGTGTAAATATTTTTCATATTAAATAATTTTTCAGGGCAGGCAATTTATAATAAAAATTGCAATTTCAAAAACAATTATGGTTTTTTAACTGAAAAAAAATAAAATAATGAGAATGAATATGTTAAAGTATTCAATCAAACGGAGATTTTATTAAAAATTAAACATTTGTTTTAATAAAACAGATATTTATGAAAGCGATTCTCCCGATTTGTCTTCAATCTGATATTTACTTTCAGAAATTTTTGATGGATTTTCCAGAATGAAATTTTTTGTATTTAAAAGTTCGGTGAGCAGTGTTCTCATCTGTTCGGCAGCCACTTCCGGAAGGTGTGATTTTTTTGCAGCTTCGATCACCTGCTTTTTTCCGTTTTGCTGGATCTTTGCCAGATCATCTTTACTGAAAAGATTAAAGAACTGTTCCTCGATATTGTAATATTTATAATCGGTCTCGGTAGAAAGGATTTCGGGAGCAGGAAAATGCAGGAGTTTCACTTTTCTGTTCTGTTCGTCCACTTCCCATTGGAATTTTTCAAAATCGTAGCCAACTAATATTTTTGCCTGAACAATCACCAGAGCTTTCTTTTTGGAAGGAATAAAATTGAAGATCTTGCTGGTTTCCTCATAATTATAAATCTCGTTGAAATGTCCTTCCGCAGAAACAATTTTGAAAACTTTCCGCATACTTTCTGCAATGGTATGGGAACTTTCAGAAATTACCGGCGGTTCGGATTTCAGCTTTCCCGAAGCCAGAAATGCGATTGCACCTCCTAAAATAAGTCCCAAAATCAGCATCACCAAAGTCATCATTGAAGCCATATTATCATTTTTTGACATCTGATACAGGAAAAAACCAAGAAATAATACCGCGAAAATTCCTGAGATCCAGAGAATTGTTTTAAATTTTTTCATATCAGTTTTTATGGAATTTTATTTTTAAATATTTTAATTTTCTTATCATCACCAACCGCCTTTACCTCAACCTGATCTTTTGCAAAATTAATGCAAAACATCTGCTTATATTAATTTTCTTTCAAAAAATAATGTTCGTAATTAAATTAATTTTAAATTTGAAACGAATAAAAAAATATACATTATGATGACAAAAAAACTTTTCGCTGAATTTTTCGGCACGTTCTGGTTGGTTTTCGGAGGTTGCGGAAGCGCGGTTTTTGCTTCGCAGATTGCACCTGCAGATAACGGACAAATGGGAATTCTGTTAGTCGGAGTTGCACTTGCTTTCGGACTTACGGTTCTTACAATGGCTTATGCAGTCGGGCATATTTCCGGCGGACATTTCAATCCTGCGGTTTCTTTCGGGCTTTTGGCAGGAGGAAGATTTTCGGTAAAAGAGCTGATTCCTTATGTAGTTTCGCAATGTTTAGGAGCAGTGGCAGCAGCAGCTTGCCTGTATTTTATTTTAAGCGGGTCGGGAACTCCGGATTTCTCGAAACCGGGAGCTTTCGCAACTAATTTTTACGGAGAAGCCGTATATTTCGGGAAAAGCTATTCGATGGGAGCGGCATTTGTGGCTGAATTCCTTTTGACAGCATTTTTCCTGATTGTAATTATGGGAGCAACCGATAAATTCTCAAACGGAAAATTTGCGGGAATCGCAATCGGTTTGTGTTTGACACTGATCCATTTGATTTCTATCCCGATTACCAATACTTCCGTAAATCCGGCAAGATCTCTTTCTCAGGCGGTTTTCGTTGGAGGAAATGCAATTTCCCAATTGTGGCTGTTCTGGGCGGCACCGATCTTGGGAGCAGTTGCAGGCGGACTGATCTACAAATTTTTATTGCAGAGCAATCAGGAAGATTAATCTTTCCTTTAACTGCTTAAATCTAAATCCAACCCTTTCAGAGTTTCAAATTCTGAAAGGATTGTATCAAACAAAAACTTCCGAATTTTTCGGAAGTTTTTGTTTGATACAATAAAAAAGTTAATCTTTTATTATTTTTTGAGTTGTACTTCCTTTTGAGGTATTTATTTTAATTATGTAAATTCCTTTTTTAAGATTAGAAACATTTATCTTTGTTTCTGAAGATATTATATTCTGTAAAATTCTTCCATTTAAATCAAAAATCTCAATGGACATTATTTTGTCATTTGTTTGAATGTTTAAGTAATGTTTTACAGGATTCGGATAAATATTGATTTTGATAGCTGAATTTACTTCTTGAGTATTCAGTGTTTGGATATGTGTTACAAATTCATTTGTTGTAATAGGCAAATTGTAATCAAAGAAAATATCGGCTTTGTTTTTTAGTTCGGAACCTACAACAAGGTTTGGTAAAGATTTTATTTTAAAAACAATGTATCCATCATTATGCTCATCATCAAAAGGCAAATTGATGTTCTCAAAAATAAACTCAACAATGTTGTCCGTAATTCTTGTTTGATAAGAATGACTTGCTGTAATGGGAATAATACTGTTTACATCAAACATAGAGGTATTGATATCATCTTTTATGACGACTTGTTCTGCGTTAGCTGTTCCTGTATTTTCGAAGCGGATTTTATAAGTAATATACTTACCGATCATTTCAGGTGAAATTGTACTTCCTTCCAAACAAATTTTATCATTCGGGTCGAAAGAACCAACTACGATTTGATGAAGTACAAATGTGTTATCATCGGCAGTCAAATCTTCAATAGTTGGATTGATAGAGGAAGAATATACCAATTCGTCATTCACATTTACTATTGGGGGCGGATTGGTTTTTAAAATAAGATTTACAGTTCTGCTTTCAAATGGTTTTAGATTATCGTAATTCCAAAGTAAATTTCCTGTTGTTTGAGAGTTTGGAGAAACATCTGCGGAAATATATTGAGATTTTGTACTGTCAAAATTGAAATTTACATTTCCACTCAATACTGTATTTCCTTTATTTTTATATATCAGTTTAAAATTGGTATTGAAGCCAGGTCGAACTGAAGTTTCCGGAATTATCTTTACTTCCAAATCGTTTTTTGTTCCGTTGGAGGTAATACAGAAATCTTTTGTTTGGGTATTATTATCAACAAAAACAAATTGATGATTTTGCGGTGAAGCAATAAAATAATCCGGGTTTTCGAAAATAGGTGTAATGGTGTAGGTTCCGGCTTCTGTATAACTACTATAATTTCCATCATTAGCTCCTACAATAATACCAGAAGTTGAACCATCTGAAATAGAATATTTTATTGGAAATACATTCGTGTCATTTGAATCACAACCATTATTATTGATGTCGAATTTGGTAGTTCCTTGAAGTGTATTAAAATTTCCTCCCGGAGTGAATGAGCAATAAGTGTTTACAGAACATTGGTTTTGCAAACCAAGCTGATTAATTAGATTTTGAATATAGTCTATTTCAGATTCATCACAACAAATGTATTTATAATTTGTATTACCTATTTTTAGATAAGAAGTTTGATCATTCCCATTTTTAATAAGTAAAGTTTTTAAATTAGGATTATTGTAACATTCTAAAGATTGTAAATTTGGAAGATTATTTAGATCAAGACTTTCAAACAGATTATTATAACAAAATAAATTATTTAAAATTTTATATTCACCTGAAAAAAATATTTTGGTTAATTTGTTATTATCACATAATATAGCTCCCAATGCAGATAATCCAGATACATCTAAAGTGGTTAATTGATTTCGAGAACACATTAAATTCATTAAACTTGTCAAGTTTTTAAGGGTAAGAGAAGTTAGCTGATTATTACTGCATTCTAAATGAACTAATTTAGTCAGGTTATTTATATTTAATGTAGATAAATTATTATATGAGCAATCTAAATTATAAAGATTTACTAGCCCATCAACATTTAAAGAAGTGAGTTCATTACTTTCACACTGAATATCTTTTATATTAGTAGAACCACTCACATTTAAAGATGTCATTAAACCAGAATAACAATGAAGTGTTTTAAGATTAGGTAAGAAACTTGCATCAAGTGTTGTGAATTTATTTCCATAACAATAAAGATTTGTAAGACTTGTTAATCCTTGAATATTTAAAGATGGTAATCTATTATAATAGCATTTTAGAGTTACTAAATTTATTAATCCTTGAATATTCAAAGATTGCATATTGTTATTTAAACTACAATCTATACTTGTTAATTTGGTTAAGTTTTGTAAATCCAAATTAATGATGTTGTTACTCGGGCAGTATAAATTTTCAAGATTTGAAAACGATTTAATACCTTCAAGTGAGGTTATGTTTTTGCTTTCACAACCTATTGTAGTTACTGACAACGCTTCACTCTGCTGTATTTCTCCATCGCCATTTGTATCAAAATTTGAAACCAAATATTGCTTAAAATTTGCATCAGGAATATTGATATTTTGTGCTTTAAGAAAACCTAAAAGCATAAAGAAAATTAAAAAATAATTTTTTTTCATTATTATTTGTAATATTAAAATTGGTCAAAGATATAAAAATTAACAGATTGATTATCACAAAAAACCTTCCGAAATCCGGAAGGTTTTTTATTACTCATTGCTTATCACTTATTACCTATTTACAAGGAAGCAGAGTGAATCAGCAGATCTGTTAATTTATTGGAATATCCCATTTCGTTATCATACCAGGAAACTAATTTCACAAAGTTCGGAGAAAGCATAATTCCTGCATTTTTATCGAAAACGGAAGTTCTTTTTTCTCCCACGAAATCCTGAGAAACCACAGCATCTTCAGTGTATCCGAGAATTCCTTTCAGTTCGCCTTCGGAAGCGGCTTTCATTGCGGCACAGATTTCTTCGTAAGAAGCGGCTTTCTCAATTCTTACCGTTAAATCCACTACGGAAACATCGGCTGTCGGAACTCTGAAAGACATTCCGGTCAATTTTCCGTTCAGGGAAGGAATTACTTTTCCTACTGCTTTTGCAGCTCCTGTGGAAGACGGAATGATATTGTTCAGTGCGGAACGTCCGCCTCTCCAGTCTTTCATTGATGGTCCGTCCACTGTTTTTTGGGTAGCGGTTGTTGCGTGAACTGTAGTCATCAGTCCTTCCACAATTCCGAAATTATCGTGAACTACTTTTGCAAGCGGCGCAAGACAGTTGGTGGTACACGAAGCGTTAGAGAAGATTTTAATATCATCCGTCAGCTCTTTGTGGTTTACACCCATTACGAACATCGGCGTATCATCTTTTGACGGAGCGGAAAGAACTACTTTTTTTGCTCCTGCGTTGATATGAGCCTGAGCTGCATCCTTGGAAAGGAATAGTCCTGTGGATTCCACAATATATTCGGCACCTACTTCGTTCCATTTCAGATTGTTAGGGTCTTTCTCAGCGGTTACTCTGATTCTTTTTCCGTTTACGACAAGGTCATTTCCTTCAACGGAAACTTCTCCTTTGAATTCTCCGTGTACGGAATCGTATTTCAGCATATAAGCCATATATTGAGCATCGATAAGGTCGTTAATTCCTACTACTTCGATGTTTTCTCTTTCCGCCATTGCTCTGAAAACAAGACGCCCGATTCTACCAAAACCGTTGATACCTACTTTGATTGTTGACATAATATTTTGTTTATTAAATTTATATAAGTTTTCTAAATTGCCAGTATTTCCGAAATTGCCAGAAGATCTTTATCAATTTCGTTATGTTTTCTGATGGCTTCGTCGATAGGCGTATACACCACTTTATTGGAACGCATTCCTACCATCACTTTATTTTCTCCGTTCATCAGTCCTGTAACGGCAGCGTAACCTAAACGGCTTGCCAGAACTCGGTCTGCACAGCTTGGCGATCCACCTCTCTGGATATGTCCCAAAATCGCAACACGGATATCAAAATCCGGAAATTTCTCTTTGGTTGCTTTTGCCAGATCATAGATTCCGCCCAGTTCTTCACCTTCGGCTACTACGACAACACTTGAGGCTTTTCCTGCTTTTTCCGCTCTTTTAAAAGTATTGAAAAGATCATCTATGCTGTCTTTTCTTTCAGGAATCAGAATATCGAGTGCTCCGGTTGCCAGTCCGCTGTTCAGGGCGATAAATCCGGCATCTCTTCCCATTACTTCCACGAAAAATACTCGGTTGTGCGAAGTAGCGGTATCACGGATCTTGTCGATGGCATCCATTGCAGTATTCAGAGCGGTATCATATCCGATGGTGTTGTCCGTTCCGAAAATATCATTGTCAATAGTTCCGGGAACACCGATTACACGGATGTTGTGCTCATCACTGAAAATTTTTGCTCCGGTAAATGTTCCGTCTCCGCCGATGCATACCAATGCGTCAATACCGTTCTTTACGCAATTTTCGTACGCTTTTTGCCTTCCTTCCCTGGTAAGGAATTCTTTTGATCGGGCAGATTTCAGAATAGTTCCGCCTTGTGTAATAATATTTTTTACGGAACGCGGTCCCATTTTCATCAGATCATTATTGATCAGTCCGTTGTATCCTTCACGTATCCCGTAACATTCTATTTTGTAATGGTTTGCAGTTCTTACTACAGCTCTCAGAGCCGCGTTCATTCCGGGCGCATCACCGCCTGATGTGAATACTGCGATTTTTTTTACCGCACTTTCTTTCATACATTTTTAATTACGGTGCAAATTTACAAAATATCGGGCAATTTAATATGAATTTCTACGACGGAAGCTTTTATTTTTAATAATAATTTTTACCTTTGCTTCGATGTTTTGCAGAAAATCTTCAAAAAAGTTGTTTCCGGCGTTTTTTTCGGCGCTGTATCTTTTTGTGATCTTGTTTTCGCAAAGCTTTCATCATCATTCCGCCTATTCATTTTCTGCGGATCCAGTGAAAAAGATGTATCATTCCGATACGCAGTCTGATCTTTCGGGCTGTCTTTCCTGCCATTTTCTGTATACCGGAAATTCCTTGATTCCGCAGGATTTCACGATTGATTTTACAAATGTTGAATTTTACGAACAGCTTCTTTCCGAAGTTCAGTTACCTTATTATTTTACACAGCCGCAGGTTTTATTTCTGCGCGGTCCTCCGGAACTTGTTTAAAATCAGTTAGTTTTAAATAACGTTTCATCCGGAACAGAAATTTGTGCCTTTCATTGTTTTTTGAATGATGAAAAGCATTGATGAATTTTGATATTGGAATATTTGGTATTTGAAAACATCCATCATCTAACATCCATCACCGTCACTTTCTGTTTCGTATTTCTAAAATTTTTTAATGAAATCAATACTTAAAATGGTGTTTTTCCTTTTGGGAATTACATTCATCAATGCGCAGGAAGCTTTTAGTGTTTCCGGGACAGTGCAGGATTTTCACGACAGAACGATGCTTCAGAATGCGAAGATCCAGTTGGGGAATTATTCGGCGGTTTCCGATAGCAAAGGAAAATTCACGCTGAAAAATGTGAAAAAGGGAAATTACAGCTTGCAGGTTTCTCATCCCGATTGCGAACCTTTTACGGAAGAACTGAATGTTTCAGAAAATGTGAAAATCACCGTAACGTTGGAACATCACGTTGGAAATATAGAAACCGTAACGCTTCACGGAAATCATAAAAACAACGGTTCGATGGTGGTGAAAACCCTCGACAAATCGGATATCGAAAAAAACGCGACCGAAAATCTCGGGAATCTGCTTTCGAAAATTTCAGGAGTTTCCACGCTGAAAACCGGAAATAATATCGCAAAGCCGATTATCCACGGATTGTACGGAAGCCGGATTTCCATTCTGAACAACGGTGTAAAACTCGCCGAACAGGAATGGGGAGTAGAGCACGCTCCGAATGTGGATATCAATAATTTCCAGCATATTGATGTGATCAAAGGTGCTTCTGCACTGAAATATGGAAGTGATGCGATTGGCGGAGTTGTGGTTCTCGAACCGCAGGTTTTTCCGAAAAAAGATACGCTGAAAGGTTCTGTAAATCTTTCCGGAATTTCCAACGGAAGAGGTTTGGGACTGGATGTGGATCTTGTGAAAACGTGGAAGAACGGTTGGGCTGTAAAATCCGGCGGAAGTATTAAAAAACTCGGAGATCAGCAGGCTCCCGATTATAATCTGAAAAATACCGGAATGGATTTTTCTTCTTTTAATTTTACTTTGCAGAAGAATTCTTTCAAAAACGGAATTTCTTTCGATTATTATCTTACCAATCAGAATCTCGGGATTTTGCGGGATTCGCATGTTTCTTCACAAGAGGATTATGCGAGAGCGATGGCAGCGGTAATTCCTGTTTATTCCGGAAATTTTAGTTACGATATTGATAATCCGCGGCAGCTGATCGAGCATCATATTGCGAAAATTTCAGCATTCAACCGTTTTGAAAATATCGGAAAAGTTTCCGCAACGTACAGTTTTCAGTACAATCACCGTCAGGAATTTGATATCAGAAGAGGCGAACTTAAACAGATTCCTTCCCTGGATCTGGCTTTGGCAACGCATCAGTTCAATATCAATGATTTGCTGGAAAGAGAGAATTTTTCTCTGGAAACGGGAATTGATGCCGCTTATCAGAATAATTATTCCGATCCGGCAACACAGGCGAGACGGCTGATTCCTGATTACGATAAATATTCGGCAGGTGCTTATTCGGTTTTCAAATACAAGATTTCTCCGGAATTTAATGCAGAAGCGGGAATCCGTTATGACTACAATTATTATGACGTGAGGAAATGGTTTGATAAAAGTGACTGGGAGAAATATTATGCCGATACTTTCCCGCAGTTTTATGTGCGAACCAACGCGAACAGAGTATTGACAAGACCAAAGCTGAAATACCAAAATTTTTCCTACAATGCAGGACTGGAATATCATCCGTCCGGAAATTTCAATCTGAAGTTCAATTACGCGAAAGTGGGAAGAACACCGAATATTGCCGAATTGTTTGCGGACGGACTGCATCATTCCGCAGCAATCCTCGAAAGAGGGAATATGAAGATTAAAAATGAAGAAGGACATCAGTTCAACCTGATTGCCGATGCGAAGTTCAATGTTCTGAACGGTCTGGAAATTTCTGCGAATCCGTATTTTTTCATTACTAAAAATTTCATTAATCAAATCCCGAACGGTGTTCTGCAGCCCACTCAGTTCGGAACTTTTCCGATCTGGATTTATCAGCAGATTGATGCCAAAATGTATGGAATAGATGTGGATGTGGATTTTAATCTTTCCGAACATTTTTCGTACAGAGGAAGAGCTTCTTATGTTTACGGACAGGACGAAACCCATAATCAGCCCTTGATCCTGATGATGCCTGCGAATTTTACCAATTCGGTGCAGTTCAACCTTAAAAAATGGAACGGATTTTATTTTAATATAGAAAACAGAACCGTTCTCCACCAAAACCGATATCCGGTTACCAACAGTTCTTATCTTGATTATATAGATGGAGAAGAGGTAACGAAAGTGCTGGATTTCAGTACGCCTCCGAAAGAATATTCGCTCTGGAATCTGCAAACGGGAATTAATCTTACAAAAACGCTGAGTGCGGGACTTACCATTAACAATATTTTCAACATCTCATACCGAGATTATCTGAACAGAATGCGGTTTTTTGCCAATGACCTTGGAAGAAACTTCATCCTGAATTTCAGATACCAGTTTTAAAAAAAATCAAATTATTAACAATTAAATATTTAAAAAATGAAATCAAAAAATCAAGAATTCAAAAACAAGTTTAGCTTAAAAAGTGCAGCAGGAATTTTAGCCGCATTATTCATCCTCTTCGGGCTTACCGCCTGTAATAGAGATGATGATCCTAAAGATGATCTGCCACAGGAAGAAATGACAAACGTTATCCTGAAAGTAACCGATGATGCCGGAACTACAGTGGATTACAATTATATTATTGGCGGATCAAGCGCTCCTGTTATTAAATTGACAGACGGGAAAACCTACAATGTGGAAGCCGTTTTTATGAATGGCAGCGAAGACGTAACCGATGAAATCAGAGATGCAAAAGATGAGCATTTCCTGATTTACGATTTTCCAAAATCAGAGGTTACATTAACCCGGGAAGATCCGGCATCATCCACAAGAGCTGACGGTGCCAAAGTTGGATTATATACAAAATGGACTGTAACGAAAGCTGTAAAATCCTCTTCACCTGTAGTAAAAGTGACGCTGATTCACGAACCGGCTTCCGTAAATGAAGCACAAAACGGAACAGCTTGGGGAAGTGTAACCGGCGGCGAAACCGATGCGGAAGTAACTTACGGAATCAGCAATTAATTTTTTTTAATTAAATTTTTCTCACGACCTGTTTCTTAAAAAAGAAGCAGGTTTTTTTATAAATTTTTATGACAGAATTAATTTCCTCAATTGCTCAAAAATGCTTACTTTTGCAACCTAAAAATTTCAATTAATGAACGTTACAGCGCAAAACTACGATGATGTAAGCGCGTTGCTTACAGTAACTTTAGATAAGTCCGACTACAAAGACACCGTAGAAAAACAACTTTTAAACTATGCGAAAAACGCACAGATTCCCGGTTTCAGAAAAGGAAAAGTGCCGTTGAGTATGGTAAGAAGACAATATGAAGCAGGAATTGCCTTTGAAGAAATCAACAAACAGGTTTCCGCTGCATTGAATAATTATGTGAACGAAAACAAACTGAGACTGGTAGGACAGCCTGTTCCGCAGCCTGTAGACGATTTCAATCATAATGCAGATCAGCTTTCCGTAGCTTTCGAGGTTGGATACGAGCCGAACTTTACCATCGATCTTGCCAAATATGAAGCTCCTCATTTCAAAGTGGAAGCTTCCGATAAGGAGATCAACCAGAGCATCGAAAATATGCAGAAAAGATTTGCGGATAGGGAAGCTCAGGATAACGCAGGAAAAGATTCCTATATTGCTCTTGAAGTATTGCAGGTTGTGGAAGAAAATGCGGAAGGAGAACACCATCATCAGCCGAAAAACGTAACCGTTTCCAAAGATCAGAAAGAAGCTTATGATCTGGTGAAAAAACTGAAAACAGACGAATCCGTGAAAGTTTCCAAAGAAGAACTTCAGGGAAATGAAGAGCTGGCAAAACAATTAGGGTTTTCAAAAGCTGAAGCGGAACATCTTCACCACAATGAAGTGGAAGTTTCCGTAAAAGAAATTTACGGGCTTAATCTTCACGAGCTTAATCAGGATCTGTTCGATAAAGTGTATGGCGAAGGAAATATTAAATCCGAAGACGAGCTTAAAGCAAAAGTAAAGGCGGAGTTAGATGAATATTTCCAGCAGAATGCGGATGTTCTTTTCGTAAACAAAATTCTGGAACAGATCAACGAAAAAGAAGAAGTAAAGCTCCCTGAAACTTTCCTTACCAAATGGCTGGTTTTCTCTAACCAAAATATCCAGACAGAAGAACAGGCAAAAGAAATTCTCGAAGCCGAAAAAAATCAGATCAAATACCAGATTATCGAAGGGAAACTGATGAACGATAATGAAATTCAGCTGGATTATGCTGATGTTTTGGCACAAGCAGAACAATTGGTAAGAAATCAGCTTGCAATGTACGGAATCCACCATCTTTCTGATGAAGAGATCCAGAAATATGCGGTAGAAATGCTGAAAGATCAGGAGCAGGTTCGCCAGATTTCATCCGAAGTTGCAATGGCAAAGCTGAAAGATGTAATCCTTGAAAAAGCAACAAAAAAAGAAACCAAAATTTCCCACGACGAATTTTTGGAAGAGTTGAAAAAGTAATTTTTTCTGAAATAAATTAAAAATCCGCTGAACATTTTCGGCGGATTTTTTTTGTTTTTTTACCCGAACTCTTTCTTCCACTCATCCGCCGCTTCGGAAAGCGTTTTATAAAAATCTTCTCCGTATTTTCTGATTAAGGGAGTTTTCAGGAATTTATAAACCGGAACCTGCAGTTCTTTTCCTAAAATACAGGCATCATTGCAGATCGGCCATTCGTGATAATTCAGTGCGGAAAAAGTCCGGTATTCCGTAACACGGATCGGGTAGAGGTGGCAGGAAATCGGTTTTTGCCAGTCGATAGCGCCGTCTTCATACGCTTTTTCGATTCCGCATTTTGTGATTCCGCGCTCGTCATACGTTACGTAAACACACTCTCTGTCTTCAACCATTGGCGTTACAAAATCCCCGTCCATCGGATCTGTAGTCCACGTTCCCTGTTTTTCAATGGATTTTATTCCGTCTTCGGTAAGATAAGGCTTGATTTTCGGATAAAGACGGTCGAGAATTTCGGTTTCGGTTTTATCCAGCGGCGCGCCTACATCACCTTCCACACAACAAGCGCCTTTACACTTTGTAAGGTTGCATACGAATTCCTCGGAAAAAATTTCTTCGGAAATCAGTTTGTCATCAATCTGAATCATTCGCCAAAATTAATGAATAAAATCAAAGTAATTGGCAATTTTGTAAAGAACCAGACTGAAAATACAGATCCAGAGGCAGACTTCTTTCATCCAGTATTTCGGGAGAAAACGCAGCATTCTGCTGATAATCACAGTTGCCGGAAAAGCCATCAGCAAAAGATATTCGCGGTTTTCGCCCATATACAGAAAGATGGTGATGATCTGTGCCAGCGAAAAAATCAGGAGAAAAGTATATTTAAAACGGCTTGTCGGACTTTTTTTATTATAATTACTGAAATGATCCATAACCGCGTACACAAGCATTAACGCGATCGGTACAAGAAAATAAAGCGGATAAAACTCCGTCATCGGTTTCGGATCGATTACAGGAATATAATTGGTGTTCCAGCTGTTCCAGTGCAGAAAATAAGCGATACTGAAATAGGAAATTCCGATCAGGATCATTCCGTAAAAAAGCCGGAAAATATTCAGTCCGATTCTTCCCGAAGTCATAATAATATGCAGCAATACAAAAAATGTAAGCGGAAAAGTAGTAGGCAGAAAAATAAAATTAATCCCGAGAATCGCTCCTACAAGAATATAAGAGCTGTTTTGCATCTGCTCGTTCTGGCTCGTAAGAATCAGTAAAAGAAAGGAATTGGTGAGCAACGAAACCGCAATTCCGATATCTAAATATCCGGGATAAAGTCCGAAAATAAAAAACGTATAAAGGAATAAAGGCAAATGCGTTTGATATGTAAGATCAATTTTATTGAACAGAAAATACCCCAAAGCAATTCCCGAAAATGTGATACAAGCGGAAACGATACTTAAAGTATTGAAATTAAATATGTTAAATAAAATTACAATAAACAGAAGAAAGCCCAGATACACCGGAATCGAAAAAATATTGCTTTCTTTTGAAAGTAATTTAAACATTTTTTATAAATTTGTGCAAAGTTAATTTAAAAAAGGAAAATAATGACGGGTTTCTTTCTGTTCTTAAGCAAAGTATTCAAATGGTCTTTCGGATTTTTTGATTTTTCAGGAAATGTTGTGAATTGGATTTTATTTATTGTAGCATCCGCTTTGTTTATTTACTGGTGCTGGGAACTGGTAGTTCCGTTGGGCGGAAACAAAGACAAAGGATACAAATCCCCGTCGAAGCAGGTTCGCCCGTATTACGATCCTGAAATCTATAAAAAGAAAGGTTAATAATTGATATTTATATAAAATAAAACCCTGAAAATTTTTCAGGGTTTTATTTTTTTGTGCCTCACAGATTGGAATTGACAAAAATCGTGAGGCTCAATTTTCGACTTAGGACTTTTTTGCGTTAAAATATTTTTAAATTTTAGCAAAAAAATCCAGTCTTGAATTTTTGGTTCTTTTGTTTCAAGACAAAAAAGAACAGAAACAAAACTCTACGAATGCACCGGAATCACCAGAACCGGAATTTTCGATCTTCGCGTAATTTCTTTTGTAAGGCTTCCCACAAAAACATCATATATTCCGCTTCTTCCGTGCGACCCGAGAACAATATAAGCCGCTTTTTTCTCTTCTGCGTATTCCAGAATAATATCGCCGGCAATTCCCTGTTTCAGAAGATGCTCGCAATCCACATTCTGGGCAAGGATTCTCTGCTGAATATTATTAAGCTGCAGAAGTTCCTGACGGATCTCGTTCTGCTCCACTTCCGGAAAATACTGAAATCCCATATCACCGATCGCAAAGCCGATATCGGCAGGAGCAACGTGGATCAGGCAGATTTTCCCGTTAATATCTTTTGCGAATTGTATCGCCGCGTCTATCAATAAATCTGTAGAATCTCCGAAATCTACAGGGAGGACAATGTTTAACATAGCTTTAAATTTTGTACTTAAAGATACGAAAAAAATCGGAAATCTGCTTTGAAGAATTGATATGATATTTTACATAATTCTGATATCAAACACTTTTTCGTTTTCCAGATAACCTTGCAGAACGTCATTTTCTTCCACTTTTCCCACTCCTTCCGGTGTTCCGGTGAAAATAATATCACCGACTCTCAATGTAAAATACTGCGAAACAAAAGCGATAATATCATCAATTCCGAACATCATATCTTTCGTAAAACCGCTCTGGACTTTTTCCCCGTTTTTGATGAGTGAGAAATTAAGATTTTCCAAATCGAAATTTTCTTTTTTATAAAAACCGGAAATCACGGCGCTTCCGTCAAAACCTTTCGCCAGTTCCCAAGGCAGACCTTTCGTTTTCAGGTTACTTTGCAGATCTCTTGCAGTAAAATCAATTCCCAAACCAATTTCTTCGTAATGTTTTCCGGCATTTTCTTTCTGGATATACTTCCCACCTTTGGAAATTTTTACAATGATTTCCGTTTCGTAATGCACCTCATCGGAAAATTCGGGAATATAGAAATCGTTTCCTTTCAGAACGGCAGTATCGGGTTTCATAAAAATAACGGGCTGATCCGGAATTTCATTTCCCAGCTCTTTCGCGTGTTCGCTGTAATTTCTTCCTATGCAGATGATTTTCATAATTAAAGTTTAAGGTTTTGGGCTGGAAGATGGAAGCACGAAGATGGAAGTTTTCAATTCGGATTAAATATTCATTCAAATTAATTCAAACCATTTCAAACTTTCAAATTCTCCTACTCTTCAAGTCTCTCAACTCATCTTCGGGCTTCCGTCTTTTTAATACGCTTGAATTAAAACTTCTGTGGGAATTTTCATTCTGTCGTGCAGATTTCTGATCATTTCCAGAGAAAGTTTTCTCTTTTTACTTAAAATTTCACTTGCTCTGCTTTTCAGTCCTATTACTTCTGCCAGATCGTTTTGGGAATAGCCTAATTGTTCCATTCTGAATTTTATGGCTTCCACCGGATCGGGCAAACTTACGGGAAAATATTCGTCTTCGTATTTTTCAATAAGAATACCCAGAATTTCCAGCTCATCACCTTCCGGAGTTCCTTTTTTGGCATCGAAAACTTTTTCCAGACGAAGCAAAGCGTGCTGATAATCCTGCTCGTTTTTTATAGGTTTTATTTTCATTTTCATTAAATTTTGTTGGCATCAATTTTATCATATTCGCTGTGAGTTCCTATAAATCTTATCCAAATCATTTGATAATCGTAATTGATTTTGCAAATCAACCGGTAATTATTTCCTTTGATATTGAATATGATTCGGTTGTCATTCAAAATACTTGCGGTAGGATATTCCCGTTTTACTTCATTAGGATTTTTCCATTCTGCTTTTCCGGTTTCCTGAAACCAGGATTTCAGCTGTTGTTCACAATCAGAATGTTTTTCCCAGAATTCCCGGAGAATTTTCTTTGCAATAACTCTCACATTATTAATTTTCAAACAAAGATAAAAAAAATTCCCAAAATGGGAATCTATATTTTTATTATTTTGAATGAATTTCTTCCTATGCAGATGATTTTCATAGTTTTTATTTTATTAATGCTCTAAAATAACCTTTTCCATATTGAAAACTCTTTTGTAAACCATCGTTTTCTTGAGCTTTTAAATCTATTTTCCCAAAAATACTGTCGCCGGATTTGTAGTTTTCTTTATTTAAAGTTAATTTTTGCAAAATTATTTTATCATATAGATTATTGTTAAAAAATGACGGATTATCAGTATAAAAATGAGATTCAGCACGAAATTTACCATTTAAAACCTTAAAATTATATCCGCCACCACTAAATCCATCACCTGATGTAAAACTGATGATTAAAAAAGGTCCTTCAAAGTAGATATTACAATTATAATAATTTAAATCTTCTATCTTAGTTGTATTTTCATCGAATGAAAAAATAACATTATTGGTGTATTTTTCTTCTTTATTTACAGTTGAAAAGTGAGAAACAATTTGATGATCAATTTTTTTATAAACTGAATTTTTAGAAATATTAGGATCGATTATAACGGAATCCCATTTTACAAAACACTGGATAAGTATAAAAATAATTCCTAAAATCAGAATACCTGAAAAAATTTTAATTAAAAATTTCATTTATTTTTCTTTAAAATCTTGACCTCAGCTGAATTCCCGTCAAAACCTTTTTCGTATACAAAGGAAAATCCGCATTCTGGATCCAGCCGTAATATCCCAGATCTTTTTGGAAAACGTCTTTCACTTTTTGTCCTTTATATTTCCCGAAAGTGAAAATTTCCGCACCGGAATCATCAAAACTGATGAAACCAGCCAGATCAGCAAATTTATTATGGAAAGAAAATTCGCTCAATCCGGCGATATCGCTTGGAAGATCCTCGTAATGGGCAACCTGTGCATCCAGAACTTCAAAGGTGGCGAGAACATCAGCTTCTGCGGAATGCGCGTTTTCCAGATCTTTTTTGCAGTAAAATTTGTAAGCGGCGGTCAAATTCCTCGGTTCCATTTTATGAAAGATCGTTTGCGCATCCACAAGGCGGAATTTATTTAAATCGAAATCGAGTCCTGCTCTCAACAATTCTTCCGCCAGAAGCGGAACATCAAAACGATTGGAATTGAATCCGCCTAAATCAGCACCGGAGATCATTTCCATTACTTTCGGAGCAATTTCCTTGAAAGTCGGAGCGTCTTTTACATCTTCATCGGAAATTCCGTGAACAGCGCTTGCTTCCGCCGGAATCGGCATTTCGGGATTTACGAGCCACGTTCTGCTTTCGCGTGAAGCATCGGGATTTACTTTCAGAACGCAGATTTCCACGATTCTGTCTTTTCCTACATTGATTCCCGTAGTTTCGAGGTCAAAAATGCAGAGTGGTTTATGGAGTTTTAAATTCATAAATATTTATTTTTTACCACAGAGACACGGAGTTTTTCACTGTGAGGCACTGTGATTTCTCAGTTTCTCTGTGGTTTTATTTTAATTGTCTTTGAAAAATTAATGAAATCAGAATATAGTACACAATAGCCAAAGGAAATCCCGCAATCCTGAAAATCAACAGAATAGGAATTATACCGATCAATAATGTAATTTTTGGATAATTATCCTTTAATTTCATAGATTTGAATTTCATTGAAATCATTTTGATCGGAGAAATTAAAAGCCACGATGAGAAAATGGTGATTGCTAACCAAATTTCAACACCAAAATTAAATTTTACTGTTCCAAATTGAAAAGGGATTCCTGTTTGCAATACGGAATAAATCCCAAAAATCAGAATCGTATTTGACGGTGTGTTCAAACCTTTAAAATAATACTTCTGTTCTTCATCCAGATTGAAAATAGCTAATCTCAAACAAGAAAATAAAGTAATTAAAAATCCGGAATATTTAATATCAAACGGCAGTTCCATTCCGAAAAGATGATTTCCGAAAGGTTCCAGGATTTTCATCATCGCCACTCCCGGCAAAAATCCGAAGCTCACCATATCCGCCAGAGAATCAAGCTGAATTCCCAGATTGGAATCGGATTTCAGCGCTCTTGCCACAAAACCGTCGAAAAAATCCAGAACCAAAGAAATGACGATGCAGATTGCCGTCGTCTGATAATCGCCTCCGATCAAATGAACGATTCCTATACATCCTGAAAAAAGATTTCCGAGTGTGAAAGCGTTCGCAAGATTGTTTTTAATAAAATTCATATTCGCAAAAATAGGGAAATTTGCGGGATGTCGGATGCTGGATGCAGGATGTATTTTGGGGATTTGGAGAAAAACATCAAACATCCGGCATCCAGCACCCAACTTTTTGTAATTTTGCAAAATGAATTTTTTCAAAGAATTTAGAAAAAGAGAACTTTTCGTACTGGTTTACAGGATTTTTCTCGTGTATTTTTTTTATCAGGTTGCGCGTTTCCTGTTCTGGATTTTCAACCGGGATTTGGTGCAGATTGACAGTTTTTCCGATTATTTCAGCCTTTCATATTACGGAACCGCTTTCGATACCACTGCGATTTTGTACGTAAATTCCCTGTTCATTTTCCTGAGCCTTGTCCCGATTGTGGTTACAACTAAAAAAGGATTTCAGAAATTTCTGTTCTGGCTGTATTTCATCACCAACGGAATTGCATACGCAATGAATTTCGGGGATTTTATTTATTTCCGGTTTTCGCAGTCAAGGCTGACTTCCGCAGCGCTTCAGGTTGCGCAGCACGAGAATAATCTGGGAAAAGTTTTCTGGGCTTCAATCTTGCAGAATTCTTTGGTTCCGGTTCTTTTCATCGTGTTGATGGCACTTTGGGTTTTCCTTTATAAAAAAATAAAAATCGAGGAAAGCAAACCGAAAAAGCTTCTTCCGTATTTTGTTCTTTCCATTCTGACGCTTTGCGCGGTTGCAACGCTGATTGTCGGCGGAATCCGTGGAGATTTCAAACATTCGACAAGACCGATCAATATGGTGGATGCAAGCCGGCACGTAAAAAATCCGTCGCAGGCGAATATGGTGCTGAACAGCACTTTTTCGTTTATCCGGACTTTGGGAACCAATAATTTCAAGGAAGTTCATTTTGTGGATGAATCTTTTATTGAAAAAGAAATCCAGCCGTATAAAATATATCATCGTGAAGTAGAACAACGCCCGAATATCGTGATTTTCATTGTGGAATCTTTCGGGCGGGAATATTCCGGAGCATTCAATAAAGATAAAAATATTAAGGATTATGTTTCTTACACTCCGTTTATCGACAGTCTTGCAAATGAAAGCCTGATTTTTCCGAATACTTTCGCAAACGGAAGACAGTCCATTCACGGAATGAGCAGTGTTCTGGCAGGAATTCCGAGTTTGACGGATGCTTTTACAGGTTCGCCGTATTCCAATCAGAAAATCCAGTCCATTGTTTCGGTTTGTAATGATTTAGGATATGATACTTCTTTCTATCACGGCGCTCCGAACGGTTCAATGGGATTTCAGGGATTCGGGAATATTCTCGGTTTCAAGCATTATTTCGGGAAAACGGAATATAATCACGATGAAGATTTCGACGGAATGTGGGCGATCTGGGACGAATCTTTTCTGCAATATTTTGCTAAAAATACAGGAAAAACACAGCCGTTTATGGCAACGGTTTTCACGGCATCTTCTCATCATCCGTTTAAAATTCCGGAAAAATACAACGGCAAATTCAAAAAAGGAAAAATCGATATGCACGAACCGATTCAGTATACCGATTATTCCATCAGAAAATATTTTGAAACTGCGAAAAAGCAGCCTTGGTTCCATAATACGATTTTTGTTTTTACGGGAGATCATACCAACCAGATGTATTATAAGGAATATGAAAAAGCGATGAACCGTTTTGCTGTTCCGCTGATTTTTTATTCTCCGAATCCTGATTATCACCTGAAAGGTGTAAATCCGGAAATTGCACAGCAGATTGACATTTATCCGACTTTGGCAGATCTGATAGGATACAACAAGAAAATCAGGAGTTGGGGAAGAAGCTTAGTAAGTGATAAAAATGAACCTTTTGTAGTTGTGAATTCCGACAGCGTTCTGGAAAACTGCATTATCGGAAATTATATTTACCGTTTCGACGGGAAGGAAATTGTGGGAATTTACGAGATCAAAGACCTTAATTTTGACAATAATCTTCTTGGAAAAATAAAAACCCCCGAAACCGAAAAAGGTCAGCTCATCGCAAAAGCGTGGTATCAGGATTATATGGACAGAGTGATGAACAGGAAGTTGAATTGATGTCCGGAAAATGGAGTTTCGAAGATGAGTGGGAGAATTTGAAAGTTTGAAATGGTGTGATTTTGTTTGAATTAGTTTGAATGAATATTAAATCCGAATTGAAAACTTCCATCTTCGTGCTTCCATCTTCCAGCCCAAAAACGGCACATCAATTGTTATTTATGCACCGGATAACAAAAATGTTTGTCGGTTTAAAATAAATTTCTATTTTTAACGATGGAATTTTTAAATAAAATCTATATTATTTTAAAAGAATTAAAAAAAATGAAAATGAGAAAAATATTTTTCGCCTTTATGGCAGTTTTAATGAGTTCGCTTTCTTTTGCACAGATCGAAGGAAAGTGGAAAACGATAGACGATGAAACCGGAAAAGAAAAATCCATTGTGGAAATCTATAAAAAATCCGATGGCAAATATTATGGAAAAATCATTCAGCTTTTGCAGAAGCCCGAAAACAATAATTGCGTGAAATGTACTGATGACCGCAAAGACAAGCCATTAATCGGTCTTGAAATTATCCGCGGACTTTCCAAAGACGGAGCTGAATTTTCCGGTGGAAGCATTACCGATCCGAAATCCGGAAAAACCTATAAATGCCTCATCAAAAGAGAAGGCGATAAGCTGAATGTAAGAGGTTACATCGGTTTTTCGCTGATCGGAAGAACGCAGACCTGGCATAAAGTAGATTAACATTTTATACAAACAGCACAAGCACTTCAAATTATTGAGGTGCTTTTTTATGCAGTCCGCCAAAAAATTTATACTTTTGTAATCTAAAATTTTTCAGAAACTATGGCAGAATATACTTTTCGCGAAGTGATTGCACAGGCAATGAGCGAGGAAATGCGCAAAGACGAATCCATATATTTAATGGGAGAGGAAGTAGCGGAATACAACGGAGCATACAAAGCTTCAAAAGGAATGCTTGCGGAATTCGGAGCTAAAAGAATTATTGATACTCCAATCGCGGAACTTGGTTTTTCAGGAATTGCAGTAGGTTCGGCAATGAACGGAAACCGACCGATTGTGGAATTTATGACATTCAATTTCTCATTGGTGGGAATAGACCAGATCATCAACAATGCTGCAAAAATCAGACAAATGAGCGGCGGACAATGGAACTGCCCGATCGTTTTTCGAGGACCAACCGCTTCTGCCGGACAATTAGGAGCAACACATTCACAGGCTTTGGAAAGCTGGTATGCAAACTGTCCCGGATTAAAAGTAGTAGTTCCGTCTAATCCTTATGACGCGAAAGGTTTATTGAAAACAGCCATTCAGGATAACGATCCGGTGATCTTTATGGAATCGGAACAGATGTACGGTGATAAAATGGAAATTCCTGACGAAGAATATTACATTCCGCTAGGAAAAGCCGACATCAAAAAAGAAGGAAAAGATGTAACACTGGTTTCTTTCGGAAAAATTATGAAACTGGCAATTCAGGCTGCGGAGGATTTGGAAAAAGAAGGAATTTCCGTAGAGGTAATTGACCTTAGAACCGTTCGTCCGTTGGATTATGATACTGTTCTGGCTTCTGTGAAAAAGACCAACAGACTGGTAGTTCTGGAAGAAGCGTGGCCTTTTGCTTCCGTAGCATCGGAAATTGCATATATGGTTCAGCAGAAAGCATTCGATTATCTGGATGCTCCGGTAAAAAGAATTACAACACCTGATACACCAGCACCATATTCTGCACCGTTATTTGCGGAATGGTTCCCGAAACTGGAAAAAGTAAAATCCGAAATCAAAAAAGCGCTGTACATCAAAGCTTGATTTTTTGGAATATTCAATACAAGACACATTTTTAATGTGTCTTTTTTTATGAAAATTATTTTAAGACAGCAGAATTTAAATTTTGACTTAGGATTTTTTTGCTAAAAAATCCAGTCTTGATTTTTTGATTCTTTTTGTATCAAGACAAAAGAATGAATTAAATATTATTTCTTTATTCATATATCCAAAATAAACCTAAATTTGCCACTTAATTCAAAAGGTAATGTCACAGGATACGGCTGGTCATTTTGACATCAAAAAATTATCTTTTCTCGGTGTTCTGGTTTCGCTGGGAATTGTTTTCGGAGACATCGGAACATCACCGCTTTATGTAATGAAAGCGATTGTAAATGCAAGAAAGGACACCACATCAATGCCTTTTGACGAATATATCGAAGGAGCACTTTCCTGTATTATCTGGACGCTTACTCTGCAAACTACACTGAAATATGTCATCATTGCGCTTCGTGCGGATAATAAAGGTGAAGGCGGAATTCTCGCGCTTTATTCTCTGGTGAAGAAAATGAAGAAAAGATGGCTGTATGTTGTCGCGATTATCGGAGCTTCCACATTGGTTGCGGATAGTGTGATTACGCCGTCTCTTACAGTAATGTCAGCCATTGAAGGGCTGAAAATTTACAATCCTCATACTCCGGTTGTTTTATATACTTGTATTATACTTTTCATTGTATTTTTCGTGCAGCAGTTCGGTACGAGTTCTATCGGGAAATTTTTCGGACCGATTATGGTACTCTGGTTTTTGGTTTTGGGAATTTTCGGGGGAATTCATCTTTCGGATCATCTTGATATTCTGAAAGCATTCAATCCTGTTTATGCCTATAATCTGATTACACATTCACCGAGCGCTATTGTAATTATGGGTGCGGTTTTCCTTTGTACGACAGGAGCGGAAGCACTCTATTCCGATTTGGGACACTGCGGAAAAAAGAACATCCGTGTAAGCTGGATTTTCGTAAAATCGATGCTGATTCTCAATTATCTCGGACAAGGAGCCTGGCTGCTGGATAATCACGACCTGGTAGCTGGAAAAGGAATCAATCCTTTTTTCGGAATTATGCCGGACTGGGCGATTTTTCCGGGAGTCTTATTAGCGACTGCGGCTGCAATTATTGCAAGTCAGGCAGTGATTACGGGATCATTTACGATGTTTTCGGAAGCAATGTCCATTACATTCTGGCCCAATCAGAAAATTGATTATCCTTCCGGAGTGAAAGGGCAGATGTACATTCCGAGAATCAACTGGGGATTAATGGCTTTCTGTTTTATCGTGGTTTTGTATTTTCAAAGATCGGAAAAAATGGAAGCAGCGTATGGTTTAACCATTACGATTACGATGTTAATGACTACAATCCTGCTGATTTTCTGGCTTACCAGAACAAGAGTAAGCAAAATTTTTATTGTCGGTTTTGCTTCAATGTACCTTTTTATCGAGCTCGGCTTTTTCTATTCCAATGTGATTAAATTTGTGGACGGAGGATGGCTTACAATGGTTCTGGGCGGATTTATCGCGGTTTGTATGTATGCGTGGTACAACGGAAGACTGATTAAAAATAAATTTGTAAAATTTGTAAAACTACCGCTTTATGTTCCGGTAATCAAAGATATGAAGCTGGACGAAACCATTCCGAAATACGCCACCAATCTCGCTTTTCTTAGCCGTGCAAAACGTGAGGATGAAATCGAAGCCAAGATCATTTATTCCATTATCAGAAAACAGCCGAAAAGAGCCGACCATTATTTTATCCTGAACATTATCAATCAGGAAGGTCCTTATGCTTTTAAATATTATATTGATGAAATTATGCCGGGAACTATTTTCCGTGTAAATTTTCTTCTCGGTTTCAAAGTGGACAGAAGAATCAATGATTATTTCGATCAGGTGCTGAGTGATATGATGGAGCAGGAAATTATTCCGAGCCGAAGCAGCCATCCGTCTTTAAGAAATCACAATGTTCCTCCCGATCTGAAATATGTGATTATCGACAATACATATATCAACGATCAACTGCTTACTGTAAAAGAAAAAATCACGCTGAATATCTACAATTTTGTAAAATATATCGGTAGTGATGATTTCAAAGCGTGGGGTGTTTCTCCGCATAATGTTGTCGTAGAATCCGCACCATTGCTGGATCAGGTGGTGAAGACCAGAAAAATTGAACAGGTTCATTCGCATCATCCTCATTAGCTATTCTTCACTATTGAATAAATTTCAATAAATTTGCAGATAATTTTAAGTGATGGATACTCCGCAAAAAGAAAAAAATATAGCCGTAATCAAGGATGTACTGAAACAATATCTTCAGGATAAAGGTTTCCGCAATACGCCGGAACGCTATACCATTCTGGAAGAAATTTACAATATGGATCATCACTTCAATGTGGATGACTTGTATCTTCTGATGATGCAGAAGAAATACCACGTTTCCAAAGCGACCATTTACAATACCATCGAAATTTTTCTGGATGCGGGACTGATCAGAAAACACCAGTTCGGAGAAAAAACTCTGACTTCCTCTTCCTACGAAAAATCCTATTTCGATAAGCAGCACGATCATTTGGTGATTTACAAAAAAGGTTCGGATAAGGAAATTCAGGAAATCATCGAATTTTGTGATCCGCGGATTCAGGGAATCAAAGAAGCCATTGAAAACGCTTTTAATGTGAATATCGACACGCATTCACTTTATTTTTACGGTACCAAAAAAGATTAATGAAACACTGGCTTTTCCTTTTTCTTTTCATTTGTTCATACGGTTTTGCACAAATTACCACTCAGCCGAAAGATCCTTTGGTAAAAGATCCGTATTTCAATAAGCCGGCATCTGCAAACGCTCCGCAAGCTGAAAAAGTAAAGCTGATTCATTCCGATTTTTTTCAAAAATCCGAAGACAAATATGACGGGAATCCGTTTTTTTCGGGAAATGTGAAATTTGTACATCAGGGTTCTGTTCTTACTGCTGATGAAGTCATTTTTTATCAGGAACAAAATTTTGTAAAAGCAATCGGAAACGTCCGGCTGCAAAATGCCGACGGCTCTGTAATTACCGCTCAGGAAATGGAATACGATGGAAATACCGAAAGAGGAATTGCCCGCAAAAATGTGGTTCTCACCGATCCTACGCAAACCATCAAAACCGAAACACTGTATTACGACAGAGTTTCCAATCTCGCTTATTTCAATACGGGCGGAACCATTACCAAAGACCAAAACGTAATGTACACCAAATCCGCGACGTATGATCTTTCCAACAAAACCATTGATTTTACTGGAAATGTGAAAATCGATAATCCGGATTATATCGTAGAAGGTGTGAATATCAAGCAGAATCAGCTTACCAATACCGCGACCTTTAACGGAGCAACAACGATTACAAACAAAAAAGATCCGTCAAGATATGTTTTTACTGAACAAGGTTCGTACAATATGAATTCCAAGGAAGTGTATCTCAATAAAAATTCCAGAATTCATTACAACGGAAAAATTCTGACGGGTGATAAAATGTACTTTAATCAAATCACGGGATTCGGGAAAGCCAACGGAAATGTTCTTCTTCGAGATCCTGCGGAAAGGCGTTATATAACTGGCGGTTACGGAGAAATTTATGAAAAAAAGGACTCCGCGATGATCACCGAAAAACCGCTTGCCGTAAAAATCCTGGAAAAAGATTCCATTTATTTTTCTGCGGAAAGGATCGTTACCTTTCAGAAGCCGGATACTTTGGAGATCAATAAAAAGAAAAGCTTTCTCCGTGCTTACCGGAAAGCCAGAATGTTCAAATCCAATGCGCAGGCAAGAGCCGATTCTTTAAGTTTTAATGAAACCGACGGAATTATGCACCTTTTTGAAAAACCGATTCTATGGAGCGGCGAAAAACAGGTCACCGGAGATAAAATCGAAGCCTATTTCGATACCACCAACGAATATATTGATTCCCTGAAAGTGATCGGAAATGCTTTCGCCATCAGTAAAGCCGATTCTTTAAACCTGAAAGATGAATTCCATCAGGTAAAAGGAAAACTGATGACGGTGTATTACGATAAAAACGAGATCAAAACCGCGAGAGTCATCGGAAATGCACAGGCAATAACGTATGCCGATGATCAGGACGAAAAAACCAAGGAAACCGAACGCATCGGAATCGCGCTTTCCACCTGCGGAATTCTGGAAGCGCTTTTTGAGGAACGTAAGATCCAGATTATCGAATGCAGCATCGGAGCGCAGACCGATATTTACCCGATGAGTAAAATTTCCCGTAAAGAAAGGTTTTTCCCCGATTTCAATTGGAATACCAAAGACCGTCCGAGAAAATGGGAAGATGTTTACCTCGATTCTCCGGAGTACGAAGAAATACAGTACGAATCCGACGATTCTTTGTACAATCAGGCGCAGAAAGTAATCGACGAAGCCAAGGCAAAAGAAGAAGCGAAAAAACCGAAACGGGTGAGAAAGTAATTTGCTTTGTTAAAGTTTTCAGCAGAGTAATGGTACTTTGACAAAGTTTTTAAAAACCTGTTCCGGAGTAACGACATCTGTGTAGTAAAAAATCAATTCACGATAGAAAGACATTCCGTAGGAACGCTATCTTTTTTAAATTTGCAAAAAAACACTAAGGAATTTATTTCTAAAAATAATTTCAATGAACTCAGATTTTTTTAAATACCAGGCAAAAACCACGCAGTTCGCTTCAGGATTTGAAGTCGAAAAAGCGGAAGGAAGCTATATCTACGGAAAAGACGGAAAAAAATACCTCGATTTTGTAGCCGGAGTTTCCGCCAATACTTTAGGACATTCGCATCCGAAGATCATCAATGCAATTAAAGAACAGGCGGATAAATACCTGCACGTAATGGTTTACGGAGAATATGCGCAGGAAAGACCGGTGGAACTTTGCAAACTTCTGGCCGAATTCACACCCGAACCTCTGGAAGTTACCTATCTTGTGAATTCCGGAGCGGAAGCGATTGACGGTGCTTTGAAATTAGCAAAACGCTTTACAGGTCGGGAGGAAATTATTTCGATGAAAAATTCCTATCACGGAAATACGCACGGCGCTTTGTCGGTTTCCGGAAGCGAAAAGCATAAACGGGAATTCCGTCCGCTTTTGCCGATGGTGGATTTTATAGAATTCAATAACGAAGATGAATTTGAAAAAATCACGGAGAAAACGGCTTGTGTAATTGCGGAAACCATTCAGGGAGCGGCAGGATTTCTGGTTCCGGATGAAAATTATTTCAGAAATCTGAAAAAACGCTGCGAAGAAGTCGGTGCGCTACTGATTCTTGATGAAATCCAGCCCGGATTCGGAAGAACGGGAAAACTGTTCGCTTTCGAGCATTTCGGAATCGTTCCCGATATTCTGGTGATGGGAAAAGGAATGGGAGGCGGAGTTCCGGTTGGCGCTTTTATGAGCTCGCGGGAAATTATGGAAACGCTTTCGCATTCTCCGAAACTTGGTCATATCACCACTTTCGGCGGAAATCCTCTGATCGCGGCTTCTGCTTTAGTAACTTTGAAAGAAGTTCTGGAAAGCGGACTGATGAATGAAATGGAACGGAAAGAGCAGCTTTTCCGAAAGCTTCTCGTACATCCGAAAATCAAAAATATCAACGGAAAAGGTTTAATGCTCGCCGTAAATCTCGAAGATCCGGAATATACGCTGGATGTCGCCAAACGCTGTATGGAAAAAGGCTTAATTGTTTTCTGGCAACTGTACCGAAATGAATATATGCGGATTTCGCCGCCGCTCACTTTATCCGCCGAAGAAATTAAAAAAGGCTGCCATATTATCCTGGAAGTGCTGGACGAAAAATGATTTTTTGAAAAAATTGAAATTGTTCAAAATGTAGGATGCAAGGTGCAGGATTGAGTTTCGCCAAAACTCAGATCCCGTTTAAAACGCTGAAAGAGAATTCGGATCCTATCTTTTTCAAAGGTTCAAATGTTCAAAATTTCAAACAGCTCATTCTGTTAAAAATTAGTTTTTTAAACTTGGTTTTTTAAAAAATTAATTTATATATTGCGGCAGTTTAAAAAGAGAGCAATATGGCAAAACATAAAGTGCAGTACGAATTTTCAATGCATTGTCTTTCAGAGATTTTATATGAATATCTTGCGAGCGCGGAAGGTCTTTCCGAGTGGTTTGCGGATGAAGTGGTGGAGAAAGGCGACGATTTCTATTTCAGCTGGGGAGGAGGTCCCGAAGAGAAAGCAACGCTCATTCGTTACAAGCCCGAAAGTTTTGTGCGTTTCCGTTGGGAAGAAGACGAGGGAACGAAAAATTTCTTTGAAATGAGCATCAGCATTGATGAAATCACAGAAGATCTTTCCCTGAATGTTACCGATTTCTGCGAAGAAGGTGATGAAGAGGAAAACCGACTGTACTGGGAAAATCTCATCGAAAATCTCCGGATAAAATTAGGAGCAGCTTAAAAAAATGATGAACGAGATTTTCGTTCATTTTTTATTTCAGATTATTTAAATCAAAACTTTCAACTTAAAAAATGATTTATACTTCCGAAAATTTTCAATCCCAGAACCGCGCATTCCTTTTCGGTGATGCTGTGAAAGTTTATTTTTTCATCAGAAATTCCCGGCTGATTATGGCGGAAGAATGCTATTTTTTTCTGATGGCTTCAATGCGCAAAATGCGGATGAATATTCCGCTTTCCTATACTCTGGAATATTTTCAGGAACTTTTCGGGAAAGAGGTTTTGTCGAAAGGGATTTCTGACGGAATTATTAATTTTCTTGTGTATCGGGATTCGGATGAAAAATCTTTGCAGAAGTCCGGAGTTTCGTTTTGGTTTGAAGTGTTGGAGAAAGAAGATGTCCTTTCGCTTCAGCAGAATATTGAAATGGATATGATGAAGGAAATCAGCGTAAATACCAATCTTCTGAGCAATATCCGTGTTCATTGTCCCGAAAATATTTATGCCGGAATCTATGCAAAGGAAAATGATCTGGATGATGTTATTTTACTGAATCCCAACAAAAGGATCGCAAGAAGCATGTACGGAAATCTGATGTTTCTGGAAGGCAAAACCATAAAAGTTCCGAAACAAACGGAAGGCGCTTATATTTCTCCGTTAATGGAAAACCTGATTACATATATTCACCGGAATAATCTGGCAGAAATCGAACCTGCGGAAATGATCGCTTTTGAATCTCAGAAAGCAGAAGAAATACTGATGGTTTCAGACGAAAAAGGAATTTTTCCCGTTTCCAAGATCCGTAATAAAACTTTTGAAAACCAGCGTTTTTCAGAAATTATCGAGCAATGGAAATCGTCATTGATAACGGAGTGAAGTAATCCGTTTGTTTGACTTTTTCTTGATTTTTTTATCTTTTTTCTTGACTCTTAAATCTGAAAGATTTTGCTGTCTTCGTGAATCCGTTTTACAATATTTTCCGTTCTTTCTTTATTGGTATCAGTAATAAATATTTGCCCGAAATTTTCCTGATTTACCAACTCTATAAGCTGCGAAACACGGCTGTCATCCAATTTATCAAAAATATCATCCAATAGCAGGACCGGATTTTTCCCCGTCAGTTCTTTTATCCTGTTGATTTGCGCAAGTTTTAATGCGATTAAAAACGACTTCTGCTGACCTTGCGAACCGATTTTTTTGATGAGGTTTCCGTTCATTTCAAAAAGCAAATCGTCTTTGTGAATTCCTTTGGAAGTGTAGGTTAAAGCTCTGTCTCTGTCGATGCTTTCTTTTAATAAATTTTCAAAAATCTGTTTGCTGTTGTCACACTGAGCGGAGTCGAAGTGCCCTAAAAGATGAGATTCGTAAGTCACGGAAACCAGCTCTTTTCCCCCCGAAATAATTTCATAAAAATGCTGAACAACCGGATTCAGTTTTTCCACAAAATCCTTTCTTTTTTCAAAAATTTTTGTTCCGAAATGCGTAATCGGTTCATCATAAATTTCCAGAGAATCTTTGTCGAAAGTGCGGTTTTTGGCAAAATATTTCAGCAATGCGTTTCTCTGCTGAATGGTTTTCTGATACTGAATCAAATCAAAAAGATACTCCGAATCCGTCTGCGAAATCATCGCGTCAAGAAATTTTCGGCGGCTTTCTCCCGAATCCGAAATCAGATTCGAATCGTAAGGCGAAATCATCACACTTGGAAGATAACCGATGTGGTCGGCGATTCTGTCGTAGGTTTTATCGTTTTTTCTGATTATTTTTTTTGAATTATTCGGTTGTAGAATTTTGATGATATCCTCTTTTTCCTCGTTTTGAATCATCGCTTCAATCGTAAAGAAATCTTCCGGCTTCCAACTTCCATCTTCCATCTTCCCACTTCGGATATTCTGCAAATCCGAATTTCCCAAAAAACTTTTTCCGACGGAAACATAATGCAGCGCATCGAGAATATTGGTTTTCCCGACACCGTTATTTCCAACGAAACAATTAATTTGCGGGGAAAGATCAAAGGATTTTTCCGTGTGGTTTTTGAAATTGAGCAGAGAGAGTTTTTTGATAATCATAAACCTAAAATTTCTAAAAGTTTTTTAGGATTTTGGCGATTATCCCAAACAGAATAAATAATGATTTTGGGTTCAAAAACCTTGTAAATCAAAGAAAAATTATCGAAACGAATCAATCGATAAAGTGTGTTTTTGAATTGCATTCCCGAGTTGGGATAGATTATAATCTGTTCAATTTTAGACTGTATTATCCGGTTCAGTTTTTCGGAATAGAGTGTACTTCCATTATGATTGTTCCAGTATTCAAAAATGCAATCTCTTTGCTGAACAGCATTTTCCGTCCATTCTACTACCATTTCATCCATTCCTCATCTTTTTTCTTCAATTCTTCATTAGTAATGGTTCTTCCGGCTTTCACATCTTCTTCGCCTAAATCAATCATTTTCATAAAAAAATCTTCCATTTCCTCGTCTGTCATTGGTTTTTCAGTTCCATAAACAGGCTGTTCTTCTGCTACAATATTTGTATTTCCATAAGGAGAATGTCCGGACAAAATATCCCGGATCTGATTTAAAATCCTTAAATCATTCGTTTTGATGATGCTTTGAATCAGTTTTAATTTTAAATCTTCCATTGTTCAGAAATTTGAGTAAAGGTAATTAAATTTGAAGAATCCATAAAATCAAAAACGGCAATCCGGAACAGCTTTCTACCCAAAAAGAAAAATAAGAATCGCGATTGGAATTTTCTGAAAAATAGATGAAGGCAAAGGTAAAGACCGAGGTTAAGTAAAGGGCAAAAGCAAATTCCGGTTTCAGATAAAAAACAGAAATTAAACAGGCGGAGAAAGTTAAAATATAAGCGAGATATTTTGTATTCTGAACACCGATTAATTTTGGAAAAGTAATCACATCATCATTGTTCATATCTCTGATATCAAAAGGCAGAACCAAAGCCGTAACAAACAAAAAGCTCGTCCAGAAAATCGGAGCATTAAATTCGGGAAAGCTCAGCCACGAATTCACCAGAGCCCAGACCAAACCGACATAAAATACTTTCAGCAACGGAATTTTCCGGATGTAATTTTCCAGAAAATAAGAATTGTAAACCAATCCCAGAATCACGATAACGAGCCATTTATAAAGCCTTTCAATATTGTGATTCTGAATAATCAGAACGGCACAAAAAACTCCTGCGATCCCGTTCAGAATTAAGATTTTCCAAAAAAATTTTGAATACTGGTATTTCGTATAAAGATAACCGCAGAAATACGTAATGAAAATCAGAACCGCAGTAGGAAAACGGAACGTATTTTGTTCGTGCATAAAAAATACCGCCAGAAATGTTCCCATTAAAGAAACATAAATCTGGCTGTCAATCACATATTTTTTTAGTAAATTTATAAACTGCATTTTAAGAGCCTTGTCAAGGTTCAAAACCTTGACAAGGCTTAGCTATAATTTCCCAAAATTATGAAAAAACTTATATTAATCTTATTGTTATCCGCATCTATGCCTTTATTTTCTCAGAATTATTACGACCAGCAATGGAAAAAAGTGGAAGAAAACTACAAAAAAGGAACTTATAAATCCAATCTTCCCATTATTCTGGAAATTCAGAATCAGGCATTAAAGGATAATAATGCTGTTGAGATCGTGAAATCCCTGAAAGCGGAATTCAGTATTGTGAATCAGACGAATGATGATACGCAGAACGATTCCGTATCGAAATTTTTTGCAAAGCTGAAACCGTTTGAGGAAAAGCTGAAAGGCGATGACAAACTTCTGTACAAAGTCTTGCTGAACGAATTCATCAGCGAATATTACGAAAATAACTCGTGGAAAATCAACCAGAAAACGAATATTGATAATCAGGATTTTTCCCAGATTGAGACTTGGAGCAAACTGGATTTTAAGAATTATCTCTCCCAAAACTATAAGGAGCTGGAAAAGGAAAATCCGGCGATGAAGAAGATTCCGATGCAGAAATACAAAACCATTTTTCAGGAGACTGAAAATCTGGATTATTTTCCAACTTTATTTGACTGGAACAGCTTTCATTACACGGAATTTTTACAGAACAACCAGCTTTTTACGCCGAATGAATTAAAGGCAAATCACGGAAAAATCAATTCGGTTTTTGATGAGCTGATTGCTTCCAATTCCGGAAATCCCAAACTATATTTTTCCCACACAAAACTGAATTACAACTGCGATTTCACCAATTGCAAAGACCGTTTTCAGCAACTTGAAAAACTGGTGGAAGATGAATCCGTGAAAGGAGATTACAAAGTGAAAATGGTTGCGGATATAATGGAAATTCTTCGGGAAAAGCAGGATTTTAAAACCGCTCTGATTTGGGCAAATGATGCCCGCGAAATGTATCCGGATTCCAAATTTCAGGCAAATATTTCAAATATCGAAAATGCGATAAAAAACCCGGAGCTTTTTATTCATTATGAAAAGCAGACACAGAGCGAAAAGCCGGTCCATATTGTTGCGGAAGGGAAAAACGTACATCAGTTCTCACTGAATATCTACGAAGTGAAAGACGATTTGCAGGGTTTTATGAATTTCGCTTTCGATGAATACCGTTATCCTTTTAAAACCGTAAAAAAATCCCTGGTTCGGAAAGACAATTTTGAGCTGAAAAATCCGGCAGATTTCAAAACCTATAAAACTTCCCTTGAACTTAAACCGCTTCCGAAAGGGATTTATTTGGCGGAATATGTGGTGGAAAAATCGGTTCAGCAAAGTTTTTATTTTATTGTTTCCGATGCTAAAATTATTTTCCAGAAGAAAAATGATGCCGATTCCAAAGGAAATCTGATGAAGCTGGTAAACAGCGAAAACGGGAAGCCGCTTTCCAACCAGAAGATTGAAATGTATGAATATGCGAGAAACGAAAAGCTCATCAAAACCAATACAAATACGGATGCAAACGCGGCATTTCGCTTTCCGGAAAGTAAAAACAGCAACTACTACCGCTATTATCTGATTAAAGATTTCGCCGGAAATTTCAGTATGACAAATGCGTATGGAAGAGATGCGTATTACAATCCGAAATCCAATGAAAATAGAAATAATGCACAGATTTTTCTGGATAGAGCCATTTACAGACCGGGACAAATTGTTTATTTTAAAGTCATTAACACGAAGCTTCAAAATAAAACCGAAAGCATAAACGCGGGAATTTCACAGGAAATTACGTTGTACGATGCAAACGATGAAAAAGTGTCCTCACAGAAATTCACGACTAACGAGTTTGGTTCTTATTACGGAAATTTCACGCTTCCACAGGGAAAACTCAACGGAAGTTTTTCTTTGAGAATTAATGATTCTTCGGTAAATGCTTACAAAGATTTTCAGGTTGAAGAATACAAACGTCCGAAATTTGAAGTAGAATTTGAACCTGTAAAAGAAGAATACAAATACGGACAAACCATTGAACTGAAAGGGAAAGCAGCGATGTTTTCGGGAGTTCCTTTAAGCAATTCTACGGTGAATTACGAAATCAAAAAACAGAATATCCGATGGAGATATTTCTGGTGGTATCCTCGTGGAAATGATAATGAAAACTCCGTTTTAGGAGAAGTGAAAACCGATGAAAAAGGAGAATTTACCATAAAAATCGATTTGAAAAAAGACGAAACTTTAGAAGGAATTCAGATTGATAATTATGCAGTAAATGCTTCTGTAACGGATATCAACGGTGAAACGCAATCTGCGGAAACCAATATAAAGGTCGCTTCGGTTTCGCATTATATTTCTGTGGAAAATATCGGCGATACTTTTACGGATGAGGAAATTAAAATTAAAGTCGAAACCAAAAATTATAACGACCAGAATCTGCAAAAACCGTACAATGTAAAACTCGAAAAATTAGAAGAACCGAACCGCGTTTTCAGGGATAATTTTTCTACGATGATTCAGAATTTGCCGGTTTTAACGAAAGAAGAATTCATTCGGAAATTTCCTCACGATAAATTTGATAAAACAGAAAATCGGGAAAACTGGAAAATTTCTTCTATCATTCTGAACGAAGCGAAGCGAAGTGAAGAATCCCTGAATTTAGGGAAGTTAGAAGCCGGAACTTACAAATTAGAATTATACAATATTGAGGGCAAAGACACCATAAAAACAGAAAAAACGTTTGAAGTTTTTGACAAAATCAAATTATCCGAAAACCAAAAACCGTTTTTGAAAGCAATTCAATCCCAAAAAGAATACAAGCGTGGCGAAAAAGCGAAAATCTACGTTTATTCCGCTGTTCCGAATGCTTTGGTGAATGTATTTCTGCAAAACGGAAAAGGCGAAACCGTTACCGAAACCAAATCTTTCAAAAACGGAATTCTCGTTTACGAAACCGAAATTCCGAAAGATGAAAGCATTTCTCAACTCAATGTTCAGTTTCAATTAGTTGCATTTAACGATGTGCAGACTGAAACCGTAACGCTCCCGATTTCGGACAGCAACAAGGATTTGAAAATAGAAACCGTAACATTCCGAGATAAATTGCAACCGTCACAAAAAGAAAAATGGACGGTAAAAGTTTCAGGAAACGGAAATGAAAGCATCAATGCGGAAGTTCTCGCAAATATGTATGACAAATCGCTGGATAAATTCGTGATAAACTCATGGTATTGGCAGAAATTTTCGCTTCCGCAGTTTTTTGCTGATTATAATTTGAATAACTCGCTTTCTCAACAATATTACAATAGGAGAATCAAATATCTGGAAAATTATGAAATAGGTTTTCCGCAGTTTAATTGGTTTGACGGCGGAATTGTAATGAAACAATTACAAGGAAGAGTTGCAGGTGTTATGGTGAATCAGGAAGGCGTTGTAATGGAATCTGCTCCTTCTATGGCAATGAGAGATGCTTCTATGAGAAGTGATACTATGACAAAAACACAAGCAATAGAAGAAGTTGTAACAATTGGTTATGCAAAGAAAAAAGAAACTTCTTCCGAAAACATCAAAATCCGCGAAAACCTCAACGAAACCGCATTTTTCTATCCGAATCTTTTGACGGATAAAGACGGAAACGTATCGTTTGAATTTACTTCTCCCGAAGCATTGACAGCGTGGAAAGTGATGTTTCTGGCTCACAATAAAAATGCGGAAGCAGCGGTTTTGGAAAAAACAGTCATCACTCAAAAAGAATTTTCCGTAACCCCGAATTATCCGCGATTTCTGCGTGAAGGCGATGAACTGAATCTGCAAACGAAACTGTCCAATTTAACCTCTCAAAAACTGAATGGAGTTGCGACTTTGCAGATTTTAGATGCCTTTACCAATGAAGATATTTCCGAAAAATTTGGAATCAATCAATTAACGGCAGTTTCCGGATATAATAAAGAGCAATCTTTTTCATTAAATGAAAACGGAAACGGCGTTGTAAACTGGAAACTGAAAGTTCCGAACGATGTTTCTTCCATTATTCTGAAAGTCGTTGCCAAAGCCGGAAATTTTTCTGACGGAGAACAAAAAGCAATCGCAATTCTGCCGAACAGAATGCTGGTTACAGACGCAATTCCTGTTTTTGTGAAAGAAGGACAAACCAAAACATTTGTTTTGGAAAACCTGAAAAACGCTGATTCCAAATCCATTTCAAATGTTTCCAATACTTTGGAACTCACAACGAATCCGATTTGGGAAATTATGTTCGCACTTCCGAGTCTGAAAAACGACCAGAAGAATTCCGCTGATGTTATCTTTAATAAATGGTTTGCAGATGTTTTGGCTTCTGAAATTTTCAAAGCGAACCCGAAAATGAAAACCGTTTTCGATGAATATCAGAATAAAGGTTTGCTCACTTCCAATCTCGAAAAAAATCAGGAACTGAAACAATTGTTATTGGAAGAAACTCCGTGGGTTTTGGAAAGTAAAAACGAAACGGAACAAATGGAAAAATTAGCGAGATTATTCGATGCGAACACGATGCGGAATTCCATTCAGAACGACTGGTCGGAACTCGTGAAAATGCAGAATCCGGACGGTGGATTTTCGTGGTATTCCGGTTATCCGAGTTCGTATTACACTTCGCTGTATATCCTGAAAAATTTAGGAAAAATCAATGAATGGCTGAAAGGAAATGTAAGGGAATATCAAAATCAGGAACAGAAAGAAATGGTAAAAAAGCTCATTTCTTATGTGGATAATGAAATCAATAAATACTGGAAAACCGATAAAGACAATGCGTGGTCGAATTTTGCTCTGGACTATCTGAACACCCGAAATTATTGGGAAAAAGAATATCCGCTGAAAAACAAAGGAGCAACTTTAAAAACCGCCGTTATCGCCAAAGCGAAAAAAGCGGACATCAAAGATTTTACGTTCTTCGGGCTTCACCGTTCTGCTTTATTATTCGACAATTACGGACTGAAAGATGTTTCCAAAAAATTACTGAACTATCTGAAAGAAACTTCTGCGGAAACCGAAACTCAGGGCGTTTATTGGAAACAGAATCTCAACGATTGGGGTTGGTATTCTTCCAAAACCGTAAATCAGGCAGGAGCATTGGAAGCATTCCAAAAGTTGACTCCAAATGATGAAAATTTCATTGAAGAAATGAAAATCTGGCTCGTTACGCAGAAAGAAGTCAACAATTGGGGAACTTCGAGAAATACGGCGGAAGTGATTTTTACGATTTTAAATTCCGGAAAATCGTGGACTTCCAATGAAAGCGACAAAGCCGAAATTTCGTGGGGCGGAAAACCTCTGCAACCGCAAACCAAAGCCACAGGTTATGTGAAACAAACGTTAACTTCCGATAAAACCGACAAAAATTTAGCCACCGTTACCGTGAAAAAAGACGGAGCGGGAATTGTTCAGGGCGGACTTTTCTGGCAGTATTACGAGGATTTGGATAAGATAAAATCTTCGGAAACCTACATTTCCGTAACCAAAGAACTCTATAAAAAAATCAAAACCGAAAACGGCGAAGAATTGCAGAAAATCACGGAAAAATCTCCGCTGAAAATCGGCGATAAAGTAACGGTTCGCCTGATTCTGAATACCGACAGAAATATGGAATTCATTCACCTGAAAGATATGCGTGGTGCAGGTTTTGAACCTTTGGACGTGATTTCAAAATACCAGTGGAAAAATAATTTGGGATATTATCAAAGCACAAAAGACGCTTCCACAAATTTCTATATCGAATATATGCCGAAAGGAAAATATGTGTTTGAATACGATTATATCTGCAACGCTTCGGGAACATTCAGCAACGGAATTACAACTTTGCAGAATTATTACGCTCCGCAGATGAATGCGCATACGAAAGGAACGAAAATTTCCATTTCCGAATGACCTTAGGAACACGCCAAAAAGGCGTGTTCTGAAAAATGAATTTTAAAACCCTTTCAGGATTTCAGACTCTGAAAGGGTTTTTTGATAAAACTATTCAAATAATAAACCTGAGATTTCCCAAAAATAAATACCTTTGAAAAAAAAGCAATGGAAAATATTTTCGATGCGAAAACCGCACAGAATTATATTGACAGAATCAACCGGCTGAATTCCGAAACGCAGGGAAAATGGGGCAAAATGTCTGTTAGTCAGATGCTGGCGCATTGTAATGTAACGTATGAATTTATTTACGAACCGCAAAAGCATCCGAAACCGAACATTATTGCAAAGTTTATTTTAAAGAAATTTGTAAAACCAAAAGTCGTGAACAAAATTCCATATAAGCAAAATCTCCCGACCGGTCCGCAGTTTAAAATAACCGGTGATAAAAATTTTGAAGAAGAAAAAAAACGGCTGATCGGCTTTATCCAGAAAACACAGCAATTGGGAAGAGAAGCGTTTGACGGGAAAATATCGCATTCCTTCGGAAAACTTTCCGCTCAGGAATGGAACAATATGATGGCAAAACATCTTAATCATCATCTTTCACAATTCGGAGTATGATGGAATTTTTCAGAAAAGTATTTTGGTGCTTGCTTTTTCTTCCGTTTTTTATGAATGGGCAAAACAACGGCTTTATACATCACGACAAGAATCTTGCATCTGTAATTTCAGAAAATGTGGAATATTTTGAAGGATATTCAGGACAAAATAAATTTGTAATTTATTATGATAAAGTAAAACAAAGTTCGGAAAATAGCGATCAATATGAAGTATTTGCTCACACAGATTCAGGCGGAACAAGGAAGAACTTTAAAGGAACTATGATTTTCAGATTGAGTTTCGGAGTTCGGAATCAGCCTGATGAGATATTGCATTTTGGAGATTTTAATTTCACGGAAGAAAACGGCTCGTCTTCTATACAGGGAAAATTCAGAATGCAGATGGTAAAACAACCTGATGAAAACAGTCATTGCACCATTACTTTCAAAGGAAAATTTAATTCAGAAAATAGCTCTGAATGCGTTTGGTGGGCTAATTTCGCTCCAAATAATATTGATGAAGTAATTTTTAAATAAACCAAATATGAAAAAGATTTTTTTATTTTTTATGCTGATTTCCGCATTTGCCTATTCCCAAATGCCGAATATTTCTTCCGTCTGGCTGAATAACGGAAACCTCTACACCGGAAAAATCGGAAACGGAAATGATATGGCTGTTCTGAAAATGAAGATCAATATTTCCGAACAGGACAGAAAAAACGATCAGGAGTATTTCGTTTCGGGAACTTCGGTAGTAGAAAATTTTGCTTCCAATTTTGAAGGAAAAATAAAGATTACCAAATATAAAGATGCTAAAAAACGCGGAACGGTTTTCGGGGAATACGAATTTGCCGAAGAGCCGAAAGGAAAGCATTCGGGAATTTTCAAAGGAAAATTTGTCTACACTTTCATCTGGAACCGGAAAACCGAAAAAATCGAAAACCAGTACATCGAATTTATTGGAAACTGGGAGAGTTATGATAAAACGCTGAATTACAAAACCGACTTTAAAAACCAAGTACAATAATGAAAAATTTTGTCATTTATGTATTGATGCTTACTTCTGTTTTAAGTTATGCTCAATCTACAAACACAAAAAATCAGAATATGAAACTGGGAGCTTTTTCATTGAGTTTGAATGTTAAAGATTTACAAAAATCAAGAGCATTTTATGAGAAGCTCGGTTTTTCGGCAATGGGTGGAGATGAAAACCGGAATTATCTCATTATGAAAAACGGAACCACTATTATTGGACTTTTTCAGGGATTTATTCAGGAAAATATGATGACGTTTAATCCGGGATGGGACGAAAATGCAAAAGAATTTAATCCTTATGATGATGTTCGGGAAATTCAGAAAAAACTTAAAGAAGAAGGCATAAAACTCGAAAGAGAAGCCAACGAATCTACCAAAGGGCAGGAGTATATTTCATTGAAAGATCCGGACGGAAATGTTATTCTGATTGATCAGCACCGATAAAAAAAACTGCTGAAATATTCAGCAGTTTATATTTTAAAATCCGTATTGTATTCCGATCTGGAATCCGCTGTTGCGGAGCTTGTTGTCGTTTTCGAGGCTGGTTTCCCCATTTTTGCTGATATCCGAAAAACCGGCTAAATATCGGGCAGTAAGTTTCAGGCTGTTCTGTATTTTCACGCCTGCTCCCAAACCAAGGCTCAAGTCAAAAGAATTGAAACGGTCTTTATCCGTAATGGTTGTCGTTTTGTCTCCGCTTTCAAATTTATCTTTATTGCTTATCAAAAATCCCATTTGTGGTCCTGCTTCCAGATAAAATTGCGGAATCAGCTCAAACTGAAACATAATCGGCATCGCGATATAATCCAGAGTAAGAGTGTGGGAAGTTTTTCCGGCACTGTACTTTGCACCGACACTGTTAAAGATCAGCTCCGGCTGAATAGCAAAAACCGAATTTACAGGAGCGTGCATATACAGTCCCGCATAATATCCGATTTTTGTATTGGTATCGTCCCAGCCATCAGTATTGATTGTGGAAATATTTACACCGCCTTTCACACCGAAAGATTGCGAAAAAGCACACGAAAAAGCTGAAACAGCTAATAATGATAATAATCTCTTCATATTTAATTTTTTTTGCAAAAAACAAAAATATAAAAAACATTGAATAATACTGAATTTTTTGGAGAAAATATACGGAAAATCTGTATTTTTTCATAGTATGAAATTTAAAGAATATGTATTCATAATATCAAAATATTTAATTTTTCTCAAATCAATTTTAAAACAATCTGAAACCCTGCATCTTGCATCCTGCACCGGAAATTTACACCAAAAACCTCGAAAAAAAATCATAAATTTGTATTCATCCGAAATTTTTTAACCTTCCAATTTTAATTGCAGATGTATTTAGTTTTTGACACGGAAACCACCGGATTACCGCAGAATTTTAACGCCCCGATTTCCGATTCGGACAACTGGCCGAGAATGGTGCAGATTGCGTGGCAGTTGCACGATGATGACGGAACTCTGCTGGAAAATCAGGATTATATCATCAAGCCGGAAGGTTTTGATATTCCGTTCAACGCATCGAGAATTCACGGGATTACGACCAAACTTGCTAATGAGGAAGGACGGGATTTAAAAGAAGTTTTGGAAGAATTCAATGAAGTTCTGAAACGGGCAAAATTCGGAGTCGGGCAGAATGTGGAATTCGATTATAAAATTGTCGGAGCAGAATTTTTCCGTAAGGAAATCGAAAACACTTTACAGGAACTTCCGAAAGCCGATACGATGCTTTTCGCAACGGATTTTTGTCAGTTGCCGGGAGGAAAAGGCGGAAGATTCAAATCTCCGAAACTCGAAGAAATTTACGAAAAATTATACGGACATAAATTTGACGAAGCCCACAATGCAGCGGCGGACGTAAATGCAACAGCACAGGTTTTCTTCGAACTGATGCGTCAGGACGTGATTACCGCAAGAGATTTGAATATCGACGAAAGCATTGTTCAGAAATTCAAAGCGAAAAATCCCGAACCTGTAAAACCTTTCGGAATCATTATCAGAAGGCAGGTTGCGGATTCCAAAAAGAAGAAAAAAACGGATTTCGGAGATACTTCCGATGTTGAGATCGGGCAGTATTTCAATTTTCATAACCACAGTATTTACTCGTCGTTGCAGGCGAGTTCGCACCTTTCGGATTTAGTGAAAAAGGCACTTTCCGAAGATTTTCCGGCAGTCGGACTGGTGGATTTGGGAAATATGATGGGTGCTTTCAAATTCGTTTCTGAAGTGGAAAAAGCGAATGGAAACATCAAAAAAAGTTATCAGGAATTTCTCGAAAACAAGCAGAAAGCCGAAGAAGAAGGCAAGGAATTCAACGAAGCCGAACCCCGAAAAGAAGAACTGATTCCCGTAATCGGCTGTGAATTTTACATTTCCGACCGTCCCGAACAAAAACAGTTTACCAAAGACGACCCCGACAGAAGAACCAATGTCGTGCTTCTGGCAAAAAATCAAAACGGTTATAAAAACCTCGCAAAACTGTCGAGTTTAGGCTATCTGAATGGATTTTATTTTGGAGTTCCGAGGATTTCCAGACAGATGATTGCGGAATATAAAGAAGATTTAATTGCCCTTACCGCCGGAACTTACGGGGATATTCCGAATACGATTCTGGAATTCGGGGAGCAGAAAGGAGAGGAGTTGTTCAAATGGTGGAAAGAAACTTTAGGCGATGATTTTTATGTGCAGATTCAGAATCACGGAATTGATGAGGAAGAGCACATCAACGAAGTTTTACTGGAATTTGCAGATAAATACGAAGTGAAAATTCTGGCTCAGAACGAAACCTATTACACCGAAAAATCTGATTCCAATGTTCAGGATATTTTGTTCTGCATCAAAGACGGCGAAAAACTGTCGTCCCCGATTGGAAAAGGTTTCGGGAAACGAAGAGGACTTCCGACTCAGGAATATTATATTAAAAATTCAGAGGAATTAAAACAGACTTTCCGCAATTTTCCCGATGCGTTCGAGGCTTACGAAGAATTTTTACAAAAATTTGAGCCTTATACATTAAAGCGTGATGTCCTGCTTCCGGCGTTTGATATTCCCGAAGAATTTCAGGATGCAGAAGATTTGAAAGACGGCGGAAAACGTGGTGAAAATGCATATTTACGTCACTTAACTTACGAAGGGGCAAGAAAAAAATATGATGAAATCACTCCCGAAATCGAAGAACGGATTGATTTTGAACTGGAAGTTATTGCCAATACAGGATATCCGGGATATTTTTTGATTGTTCAGGATTTTTGTAATGAAGCTCGAAAAATGGGAGTTTGGGTTGGTCCGGGACGTGGTTCTGCAGCAGGTTCTGTGGTAGCGTACTGCATCGGAATTACGAATGTTGACCCGATTGAATACGACCTCCTTTTTGAGCGTTTCCTCAATCCTGAACGTATTTCGATGCCCGATATTGATATTGATTTTGACGATGAAGGTCGTGACAGAATCATCAAATGGGTAATTGACAAATACGGGAAAATGAATGTGGCACAGATTATTACCTATTCCGTTTTGGGCGGAAAATCGGCGATAAAAGATGCAGGTCGTGTTTTGGATGTTCCGATTCCGGCAACCAACAACATTGCGAAATTAGTGCCGTCCGTTCCGGGAATGAACATCGCGAAAGCCTTTGCGAAAATCGATAAACTCGCTCCCGAAGATAAAGTTCTGGCGGAAGAAATGAAAACTATTCTCGAAAATCCGGATGATGAGCGCTATTCTGTTCTTTCGGCGGCGCAAAAAATGGAAGGTTGTATCCGGAATACTGGAATTCACGCTTGTGGTGTGATTATCACACCGGAAGATATTTCCAATCTCGTTCCGATTACTACTGCGGCAAAAGATGCGGATATTCTGGTTTCGCAGTTCGACAACTCTGTAGCGGAAAGTGCCGGACTTTTGAAAATGGACTTTTTGGGTTTGAGGACTTTGACGATTATCAAACACGCCATTAAACTCATCAAAGACCGTCACGGAATCGACATTGACCCTGATAAAATTCCGCTCGATGATGAAAATACCTATAAACTTTTTCAGGAAGGACGGACTGTCGGGATTTTCCAGTACGAAAGTACCGGAATGCAGAAATATATGCGTGAACTGAAACCTACGGTTTTCGCAGATTTGATTGCGATGAATGCTCTTTACAGACCTGGACCGATTAAATACATTCCGAACTTCATTAACAGAAAACACGGCATTGAGGAAATTGTTTACGATCTCGATGAATGCAGAGAATATCTCGAAGAAACCTACGGAATTACTGTTTATCAGGAGCAGGTAATGCTTCTTTCCCAAAAGCTGGCGGATTTTACGAAAGGTGAAGCCGATACGCTGAGAAAAGCAATGGGGAAAAAGCAGATTGACGTTCTGAACAAAATGTACCCGAAATTCATCGAAGGCGGAAAGAAAAATAATCTCGATGCCGAAAAATTAGAGAAAATCTGGAACGACTGGAAAGCCTTTGCGGAATATGCGTTCAATAAATCGCATTCCACTTGCTATGCTTATATTGCGTATCAGACCGCATATTTAAAAGCCAATTATCCTGCGGAATATATGGCTAGTGTAATGTCGAATAACATTAACAACACTTCGCAGATTACGATGTTTATGGAGGACTGCAAAAGTATGGGCGTCGATGTTTTAGGGCCTGATGTGAATGAAAGTCAGTATGAATTTGCGGTAAATGAAAGAGGACAAATCCGTTTTGGTTTGGGAGCGATAAAAGGAATCGGCGAAGGACCGAGTGAAAGCATTGTGGAGGCACGGAAAGAAGGACGTTTTGCAAATATTTTTGATTTTTTCCAAAGAGTTCCGAGCGGACAGGTGAATAAAAGAGTAGTGGAAAGTTTGGTTCTGGCAGGTGCTTTTGACGAAATCGACAACTATCACAGAGCGCAGTATTTTGATATCGACAACACAGGAAAAACCAATATTGAAAAGCTGTTGCGTTACGGACAAAGTTTTCAGGACAGCAAAAACGAAGTGGAAAATTCCCTTTTCGCCGATTTCGCTGATGAAGTCCGCATCGAACCGCCGAAAATCAATCCCGCTCCGGAATGGCCGAATATGCATAAGCTCAACAAGGAAAAGGAAACCATCGGATTCTACCTTTCCGCGCATCCTCTAGATGAATTCAAATATCAATATAGATTTTTGCAGGGTGCTTTGAGCCGTAAAGAAGTGGTGGAAACCAAAAAAACCGAATTCATCGAACCGGAAAAAGTAATTTTGCCGTCCGAAACCGACGACAAAGAAATTGACACCGAATTACTGGAAATTTCCGATGAAATTTTAGACGGAGAAGAAGAAATTTTAGAAGAAAAACCGGTGAAAAAAGCCGAACCGAAAGGCAGTTTCGGATTCCTGAATCTGGATGAGATTGATGCTTTTCGTGATGAAATTGCTTCCACACAGCAACCGGAATTATTCAATGATAAACTTTCGTGGAAAGAAAAGCAGGCTTTGCGGGAAAAAGGAAAAGAATACACCGTTGCCGGACTGGTAACGGAATACACGGTTCGGGACGGCAACCGGAGCGGTGAAAAACTGGCTTTCGTGGTGTTGGAAGATTACAGCGGAAGTTACAGTTTCCGTTTGGGCGACCGAGATTATATGAAACTTCGCGATAAAATTGATGTTCAGCGGTTTTTGATTTTTAAAATTAAATTCGCGCAGCTTGCTGACGGACGGGTTTTTGTGAATGTAAACGATGTGTATGACCTGAAAGAAGCCTTTGAAAAATTCGCCAGAAGCCTTACGGTGGTAATGGATGTGAATGATTTGAGGAAAGATGATTTGGATTTTTTCCGTGAAAATATGGTGCAGTCCGAAGGAAAGCAAAAACTGAGCTTCTATGTGAAAAATCCGGAAGACAATTCCCACGTGGAACTGGTGTCAATGAAAAGCCACGTCAATCTGGACGGCGATTTACTGGAAGTCATCAACTTGATGCAGAAGTATGAGGTGTTTTTGAATTAGAATGGAAAAATGTTGTTAATAATCTTTTGTATATTTATAAATCAATATATAACATATTGATTATCTGTACTTTTGTCTTGAAACAAAAGTACCAAAAATTGCCTCATTCTTTAATATTTTTTCAAAGGAATCGGCGAATGTTATTTCAAGACTTGGAAACTCGGCTAAAATTTTAAACAATTTCCTAAAATTTCCAAAACTCGGGCGGTAATAAAATTTATTTTTTTGAATTCAAATTTTTGCCGCCACTCAAACACTGGAAATTTTTTAACGGAAATTCTTTAAAATTTCTTAACGCCTCCGTTTCCTAAGTCAAAATCTAATTGATTTTCAGTTGCTTTTTTTTACTTTAAATGTACAACAGGTTGTTTATTCAATTCCGGGAATCGAATCCAAATTATGAAAAAGGCAAAAAAAACCTCCCGGATTTCCGGGAGGTTTTTGTATTTAGTTTTTTGATATTCTTGTTCTGCGGTATTGGGATACTGCGATGATGCCTATGGCTGCGAGAAACAGGAGAGGGATGTAGTCGTTGATGGGAACGGGATCTACGGGTGGAGGTGTGCCTTCATCCTGGTTACCGGGATCAGCGGGACTACTACTGCTCTGACCTGATCCAAATTCAGCCTGCTTAAACCGGTTATCATCCGAATTCTGTGCGAAAGTAACAGTAAATATGGTTATCAGAAGAACTGCAAAGAGTTTTTTCATTTAACTGATTTTAATAATTAATTTTTTAGATTTTCCTTAAAAACCAAGTGTAATTGTAAACACTATTTTAGCAAAACAGCATTACGGATGCAAATATAGTTTCTTTTTTTCAAAATGCAATATGATGTTTCCTGAGTCTGTTCAAATTTTATTCAGAATAAGATTATTTCCTGCTTTCCTGTTTCCGGAATTTGGGGCAGGGTGCCAAGATGTGGACGGTCAATTTCGCTTCGCGAGTCAATAGTCAATTTTAAAATTCCGGATTTACTATTCAAACTATTTCAAATAAAATCAAATTCTCAAATTTTCAAAAACCACCCCGTCTTTTTTCCTTCGGAAAAAATCCACTCCTCCACAGGAGAGGAATTTTCCCGGTTCTCAAAGTCTCCACGTCAAAATCCCAAATGATATCATTATAAAACTTCTTTCCTCCTGCACCTTGAACCTTGTATCTGACATCCATCAAATTATTTCCTTATCTTTTTGTTTACCACTTCACTGTTTTCAAGCTGTGCTTTCAGAATATAAATTCCATTCACCAGTCGATAAGAAGGAATCCGGACTTCTTTGGAATTAGCGTTTGTTTTGTAGAAGAGTTTTCCGCTCATATCATACAATTCGATTTCTTTGATGGATTTTGCGGAAGATTTTACCACGAAATCATCACCGTCCCGGTAGACTTGAACCGTATCCTTATTGGTCCCGGTAACATCCAGCGTAGCTTCGGGCTTGTATACGATTTCAAACCTGTTGGTATATTCCCCGGCTTCCTGAGAAAATTCGTAATCTCCTTCGGTAAGGTTGGCAAGCATTCCGGTAGATTTATCTTTTAAATAAACAGCCTGTCCGTTTTCGAAAATTCCTTTAAGTTTCTTAATCCGGATTTTATAATTTCCCTGCTGGTATGTTTTAACTCCCAAAGGAACTACATCAGAGGAATTGAATGATTCTCTTCCGTTGATAAGCACTTTTTCTTCATCAGCGAAACTGTAGAATAGTTCTGATACTTCAAGATCCGGATGTTTGCTGTCTTCTATCCCGAAATGGTTGTTTCCGCCATCGAAATAAACAATGGATTGTGTTAAGACAACACCTTGCGGAGTTACGAGCTGCAATTTGAATTTATCATCGTCAGCAGCAGCTTTCCCGAAGAAATGATCTCCTGTAATTTCGGCTTTTCTCATAGTATTATTAAAACTAATGTTTCCGCCGCTGTTGATTGCCTCAACAATGAAACCTTGCGCAACTCCTACATATCTTGCCGGTTCTTTTGATCCGGCATTTGTTGTAGGGATTGTCGGGTTCGTATCGTCTAATCCGGGAGCTTCTACACCATCTCCATTCAATCCGGTTTTTGCATTAAAAAACGCATAGCTGTACTGGTTGTAGTTCACTCCGTCATACGTATAGGTAGCATTCACGGTATTGTCCCAGAATTTGAAAGTCGGCGATATTGTATTGCCGGGATCATCGGGATCATCAAAATTGTTGTTGGCTTTATACAATTCAATCAGGTCCAGATTGGACGGATACGGATTTCCTATGAGATTCCAGCCTTCGTTTTGATTGGTGATGGAAACCCAAGTATATGGGGAAGCTATGCTACTGCCGTTATTAGGTTTTCCAGTGAATTGTGCCGTTATTTTTGTCTTATCCGGTTGCCCATTAACGTAAGAAGCTTTAGGTTCTTTTACTGCAAAGCCTTTTCCTTTTACCAGATAATCGCTTGCTTTTGCGTTTTTAAATATATTGGCAGGTTCATCCAAAACCAATACAAAAAGAGTATTCGCAGGATCATTATTATAAAGTTTTTTCATATCCTGTCCTTCCACCGGAGAAGAGAAGAAGTTATATTCTTTTGCAGGATATGAAGTGCCGAACCATCTTGGCTTCATTGTTCTGTTGACTTTGATATTCCCACTATTTACTGCATCATCGTCCTGCATCAGGTTGGCGTTGTTTTCGAGGATTAGCTGTCCTGCAGGTGTTGGTGGTGTTGGTATTTCTTCTTCTACTTGTACTCCTTTTTTGGAAGTCAGTACAAGAGGATCCACATTATCGGCAGTTTCCGGAATGGTGAGTGTGGCTCCGTTTTCTACGTTTGTAATGTTGTTTACAGTAATGTTGTTTGCAGGAGATTTTGTACCAGAACCGGAGATTTTCAGGTTGTAGTAATTACCTTCTGCGCCTTGTCCTACATTGGTTTGTACGGTTATAAGCTGATCTCCTGCTCTGGAATATTCTACGGTGCTTCCGTTTTCCAAAATTATATTATTTACAGAAGGTTGTATTGAAGTTTGGGCAGAACCGCTGAATCCATCCGGATCACCTGTTCTGAAAACTCCTCCATCTTCTATCGTTATTGTTTCAGATCCAGAACTGCCTACAATAGAATTACTGTTAATTAAAAACTCTCCGCCATTTTTCACTATAAAATTACCATTGTCCAGAAGTGTGATATTTCCGGCAGGTGTTCCCACATTTTTACCTGTAACTTCCACATTCAGATAAGATTTGGGGGCTCTTATGCTTTGATCGTTGCCGTCAAATTGTATCACTCCCCCGGTAAAATCATAGTCTCCGGAAAAATGAGGCATTGCATAAGAATTGCTGGTATATAGAATATATCTGCCTCCTGTCATTTTTAAATTACCTGATTGCGCGTTTGTTGCACCTGTATCTACTGCATCAGCAAATCTTCCATAATTTTCTGATGCATTATCCGGATTCTGTCCATCTAATACGATCCCTCTTCTGATTTCTAACTTACCATCAGAGTTGAAGCGCTTTACAGAGCCTGCCCCTGCTTCAGGAGTTGCCCAGAATTTCAGATCATCATTATCCATTTCTACAATTACCGTTTTACCGGAAGCAGCAGCAGGCAATCCGTTTCCAGAAACTTGATCTGCCTTACCGATGTAGTGGTAGGTTGCGTTGGCTGCATAAGTTCTTCCTGCAACAGGAGTTTGCACATTACCTAAATTAGCTGTTGTGGTAATTCCGTCAGGCGAAGTGATTTTGAGAGTACCTCCGTCTTTAAGCTCGAATTGTTGACTTATCATAGAACCGCTTCCCGCTACATTCAAAGCTGTACTTCCACTAAATCCAAAATCAAATGTACCACCGTTCTCTACAATAAGTTTACTGGTTGTTCCTAATTCAAAATTTCGATTGATTAATTGGACATACGCACCATTTTTTACATAGAAATCTAAATATCTATTTTCAGTAGAACTCGTAGAAGCAATGTCAATGGTTTGAGTAGTTTCTGGGGTTAAGCCATCTCCCAATTTTGTGAAATTAAAATTAACTCCAGCCGTTCTTGTTGCGGTTTCACCTCGTAATAAACCAGAACCAGCTACATATAAATCTCCTTCCAAATTAAAGGTTTTAGCTCCTGTGTTAGTTCCTGATTGATGCGAAACATTAAATGTAGCACTTGGTGTAATATTTAAATTCCCTTTTACAGTAACTGTTACAACATTAGATGTAGAGGTTGAAAACGCTGTTGTAGCACCGTCTAACTGCATATCTCCACCAACTGTAAATGTAAGATTTCCGGAATTCGCAAAAACAAATAATTTAGTAGGAGCATATAAATCATCTACCGTGAGAGTTCCTCCAATTCCAGATGTCGCAGTTCCAGTTCCTAAAATCCCAATATTGTTATCGTTATTATTTGGATTTTTAAGGTATAAATTACCGTGAGCCAAATTGGAAGTAACGCCAGTTGCTATTAGAAAGAAAGAATTACTTTCACTTGAACCACTCAAATCTATTTCTAAATTTCCAAAGGCTGCTGTATATCCGTTATATGTATTTGTAGAAATATTTGTTCCCTTATAAAATGGTCGATTTGCAGAAGTGGTATTATTTGCAGACCATTCTTTAATTATAAAATTAGATTCAGGATGAAATATTTCAGTACCTGCCCAAATATTTGAAGCATTTGAATAAAGAGCATTTAATATGAATGTTCCACCATTTTTAATTTCAAAATTATAGTCAGAATTCATATAAACTCCTGTCGTATTTGCTGCAAGTGTACTTCCTTCTTCAATGGTAAGTCCTTTAAAAGTCCAATTACTACTACCATTAAAAGTTAAAGTTGCTCCATCTAATACCGTTACAGTATAATTTCCAGCAGAGCCGTTTGAAGCAGGAATAGTTACATTGTGGTGTATGAAAATATTTTTATCTCCCGAAGAGTTTGGTTTTGTTACATTATATACCCAACCGGAATTTGTCCATTGATTCCAAGTAGCAGTACCCGTTCCTGTTGAAGTCCACGTACCAGATGAAGCGGTATGATAACTGTTGTTTGGGAATATCATTTCTACAATATCAAAAGCATTGGAAACAGCTGTATTGGTACTTAAAAGTCCGGTTGTAGTAGCAGTAAGAGTAATGTTTGTATGAGGCAATGCAAATTTTACGTCTGAAATTGATACTACTCCAGAATGTGGTGCGGTAATACTGTAAGGAGAAGTAGAACTCATATCTGTAATGCTTCCATCTGTAGGAGCTATAGCAACAGACCTATTAGTATCAAAATCTAAATTATTATTTTCATCAACAAATTTTAAAGTAAAGCTGGCAAGATTTGTATTAACCGCTGTTGTTTGCGGTTGTGTTCCAAATGCAATTCGATCCGCTACTACTTCAATCCTGTTGTTGTCTCCGGCAACGGAAGTTGTTGCTCCGCCTGCTGCTGCATTAAAGAAGCCGGATCCTGTTGCTAAAGCTGTCGCACCTGTAATGCTGATCTGTAAATTCTGGTTGTCTGTAACTGTATTTTTAAAGCTTACTCTTATGCTGAAATCTTTTGTTCCGTTATCCGGTGCTGTCAACTTAAGCTGTTGAGCTGTATTAAAATTAAAGGTGTGATTGGAACTGGCTAGTTGTTCTAAAATTTCTTCACCCGCATCATCGTAAATGGCAATTCTTCTTACATTGGCAGAATTGCTCAAGCTGAAAGAAAGTGATGTTAAAGTAGTTCCCAGATTATCGGCATCGTCTGTTGTAATGATTCCTCTTTTTCCGTCTTTAATGGTGAATTTTGCAATTTCGATATCGCTGCTGTTATCAGGAGTACCGATATTGGTTGCCTGATAATTGGCATACAGAATATTTTGTGGATAAACGTATCCGGATTTCACTACAATCTCGGAGTCGGTACTTGCAGGCAGAATGGTGTTTTCATTTCCTACTGCGATTAGGTTTACTCCGTTTCTTAAAGCAACACCTGTTGCAGTTGTAGTGGTGGTAGCTAAAGCCAACGGATGATAGATATTCCACGAAGTGGTATAATTTCCTAACTCTCCCGTTCCTGTATTATTAAAACTCGCTCCCTGATTAACAGGTGTTGCTGCTTCCCAATTTGGAACAATAGTAGCGGTTGTTGCCGCACTTGAGTTTACATTCCATTCCAGTGTTACCATTCTGGTTGGGTCATTCACCGGATTGGTAATGGATTGTTTTACAGAAACCCCAATATTAGAAGTTCCGGTAGTATTGGTAATTTTTACAGGGGTATAATTGGTTGCGGTAAAACCTACCGGGAATTCTTTTTCGGTGTTTCCTACATTTCGAATCAGTCTTCCCGCTCCATTAGTAACTATATAACGTGAGGCATTTGCACCTGTTACTGTAGCATCACCGTCAAGCGTCAGGTTATTTGCTCCCAAAATTAGTTTACCGTTGATAAAGTCTATCTTACTATTCGTATTATTGTTGACGCTTATATTGGAAGCAAGAGTAACATTATTTGCATTGTTAATGAACAAATAATCAAAAGCAGTAGCTCCGGTGATGGTTTGGTTGGTACTTCCGTTGAGGAATACAGCTCTTGAATTTGGATTGAAAGTTCCTGCATTGTTCCAGTTTCCGGCAATATACAGGTCGCCATTAGAATTATTGAGGTTAACAGTACTTCCGGAAGTAATTGTGAGATTTCCGGCAATCCCTCTGTTTCCTGTCGGCATATTGATATTGGCGTTATTGACAAGCGAAACATTTTGCGGAACTCCTGCTCCTGCCATTGTATTGTTTCCTGTCCATTCGCTGCCTACGGTAAATGATGTTACATTGTTGTACTCTAACGTGGAAGCATTTCCGTAAACAGGTGTATTGGCAACAAATCCGAAAGGTTTTATAGAAACCTTACCGTTGATGTAAAGCGTACTGCTGTCCAGAAAAATACCTGCATAGTTGGAGCCGTTATATCCGGAAATACTGAGTGTTCCGTTTTCAGGAATGGTTCTGTTTGCCGAATTAAGCCGGAAACCGGAATCACTTCCTGATGCATCTGTTGCTTCACGAAGTACATTCACATTTACAGGTCCGTCTGTTACCGGCCAATAAGCGTCATTGTTATTAACCCCGTAAATTCCATTGGTTTTAAAATTAAGTGTTCCGGTAGTTTGGTTATATGTGAAGTTTGTGCTTCCGCTGTTTACATAACCTCCGCTATTCAGCTGGAAAGTTCCGTTTACCGTTGTGGAAGTACTTCTTGTAATTCCTATTGCCGTGGAAACGATATGATTAATAACTACTCTATCATTTTGACCGGGAACACTATTTAGATTCCAGGTACTTGCTGTATTCCAATCACCATCTTTTATCGAAGTAAAGGTTGCTACATCAGTTGTTATGCCGGCAGAAACAGCCGACCAGGCAGAACTTCCACCATCATTATTTGCCCGTACTCTGTAATAATAGGTAGTGGAAGAATTTAATGCTGCATCATTGATTACCAAACTGTTGGATGTGCTTGCAACATTAGCTTGCGTAAAATCAACCGTAGCAAATGTGTTGTCGGTACTTACTTGTATTTCATAAGTAAAATTTGCGCTACCAACGGTTCCTGAAGGTGCAGACCAATTTGCAGTAAAGCCATGACTGGTAGGAGCAGTTCCTGTTTCTATATTAGGCGCGTTATGTATTGAGGTAAAAGTTGGATAACCTGATGTATGGGAATATCCTGTTTGTGGTGTTGCGCAATTATTAATGGCATAAGCACGATAATAATAAACAGTATTAGGAACTAATGTTCCGGTAGCAACATTGTAAGTTCCTGTTCCTGTTCCTGAATTAGCAGCTGTTGGTGAAGCCAAAGTATTGCTTGTGGAATACTGAAATCCTCTTTGCGTAACAGATGTTCCACCGCCAACTCCTGTTACATCTCCATATAATGTAGCTCCGGTTGTGGTTATACCATCTACAGGTGTGCTTTGTAATGAAACGGTTGGTGCGGAACAGGATACACCACAAGTCAACGAAATATCTGAAATCGTCCTTTCATGACCACCAGTGGTCCTTGTATCTCTTAATCTAATAACTCTATCACCTGAATAACCGCTTAAATCGACAGATTCTGAGCCACAGGTATTTGAAATTGCACTTATAGTTGTTACAGTAGTAAAAGTAGTATGCGCTGGATTTGTTGAAATCTCGACAACTAAACTCCAAGCGGTAGAATTACCGCTTCTTTTTTTCTGAAAAGTTAAAGTATTAGGGTTTGAAACAATTGAACTCGTAACAGTTTGTCCAGAGGATGTAAAAACGTAAGGTGTTCCCGCGCATCCTTGACCGCCACTTGTTCCAGCAGTGGACGACCACGTAACAATACACTGTCCCCATCCCGAGACAGAAACCAGCATCAGTAAAAAAGAGAAAAAGAGGGTTTTAGCACCAAAAAGTACATATTTTTTCATCATTGCAAATTTTAGGGCTGTAAAGGTATAATAATTTTCGGAATCTTAAATTAATTTTTATTCACATTAAGAAAAATGTAATGATTCCGGGCGTTTTCAGAGAAAAATTATTTTAAACGGGTGTTTGGTTGAGGAATTGGAAGAGGGAAGCCAGGGGTCGGAAGATGGGAGGTTTATAATGATTTCATTTTGGATTTTGGATTTTGACTTTGAGAATGGGATACTTGGAGAGTGGAGGAATGAGAGACTCGGAGAATTCCCCTCCTTTGGAGGGGTGGATTCCAAACGAAAGTTTGGAAGACGGGGTGGTTTAATTGGTGTTGCTTCAACGGAGCAGTTTATTTTTCTCTATCTTTACTATAAAAAATTATGGAAATTCTCACTCACATTCACGAAATCCCTATCCGTAGAAATCATATACAAAACCTGCCTTATAATAAACATTTGAAACAGCTTCTCCCTGCAAAAAGAAAAGCCGGAATCTTATGTGAAGTTCTTTTTTGGAAGCAAGTCCGCAACAAAACCTTTCACGGTATCGATTTTGACAGACAGCGCATTATCGGAAATTATATTGTTGATTTTTACGTGAAAAATTTAGGTCTCGTTGTTGAAATTGATGGTTGGATTCACGATTTCAAAGCAGATGATGATAAGAATCGGCAGCAGGAACTGGGAAAATACGGCTTACAAGTATTCCGTATTTCTAATCACGATATTCTGCAAAATATGAAGGTTGCGGTGCACGATCTGGAAGATTTTATTATCCGGCAATACGGAATACCAAAAACGGGGAATGAATTGCTTTTGTAATATAAAACCAGCTATTCAGCTACATTATTTTACCACCCCGTCAGTTTTGCAGGCAAAACAGCCACCCCTCCAAAGGAGGGGAATCCTTCCTCCGACTTTTCGGGTTTCCATCATCTTGCACCTTGGACCCTGCGCCTTGCACCTAACACCCAACATCCATTACCCAACATCCAACACCAAAAAAGCCCCGAAAAAATTCAGGACTTTGTTATAATGCATTACAGGAAACTTATTTCCTTATCTTCTTGTTTACAATTTCACCGTTTTCCAGCTGTGCTTTCAGAATATAAATTCCGTTTACCACCATTCGGTAAGCGGGAATGCGGATTTCTTTAGCATTCGCATTGGTTTTGTAGAAGAGCTTTCCGCTCATATCATACAGCTCCACTTCTTTGATGGATTTCGCAGATGATCTTACCACAAAATCATCACCGTCACGGTAGATTTGTATCGCATCTTTATTGATTCCGGTAACATCCAGAGTGGCTTCGGGCTTGTAGACGATTTCAAAACGGTTGGTAAATTCTCCTTCTTCCGTATCAAAGGAATAATAGCTTTCAGAAAGATCGGTGATAATACCGCTGTATTTATCTTTTAAGTAGATATGCTGGCTGTTATCAAAAATACCTTCGTGATCGGAAAGACTGATGAAATATACCCCTTGCTTATAGGCTTTGTATCCTAACGGCAGAACGTCTTCCGTGTTAAACGGAGCACGCCCGTTGATCAATACTTTTTCATCATCGGCAAAACCATAGAAAAGATCTAAGGATTCCAATCCCGGATGCGGGGAATCTTCAACACCATAGCCGTTGTTTCCGTTTTCAAGATAGGCGATGGTTTGTGTAAGCACGATACCGTCCGGAGTTTTGTACTGCAGGCGGAAAAGGTTGAGGCTGTCTGAGCTGGCTTGTTTTCCAAAGAAAGTGGCACCGGGAGCTGATGAGGTTCTCATCATATCGCCATTCGGAAGCTTATTCCGAAATACTACTGTTCCACCACCGGCTTTAGCTTCTACAATAAATCCTTGCCCTACGGAAATATTTTTGTTAGGTTTTTTTCCCGATACGGTAGTTGGCGTACCATTAGTAGGATCGAGTGCTGGTGCCTGAGATCCCACTCCTGTGCTTGCATTCAGCAGTGCATAGCTATACTGTCCGTAAGTCCCGTTATACGTATAAGTGGCATTCACGGTATTATCCCAGAATTTAAAAGTAGATTCTATATTGGTGGAAGCAGCATATACTTTTGTAGCATCAATATTGGAAGGATAGGGGTTTCCTACGAGATTCCAGCCTTCTCCAGGAAGAGGAGAGCGCGTTACACCAATGGATATGATACCATTGTCTGGTACTCCAAAGAAAGTAGCTGTTGGTGTGGTAAAAGCAGCTTTGGGTTCTTTTACAGCAAACCCTTTCCCTTTTATTAAATAATCGGTAGGTTTCGCATTAGTAAAATTATTATAGGGTTCGTCCAGTACCAGAACAAAAGGGGTATTACTTGCAGCACCAAAAAGTTCTTTCATATTCTGGTTTTCAACAGGAGAGGAGAAGAAGTTGTATTCTGCTCTGTTTGGTGAATATACAACATTCCGTTCTACCTTTATACTCCCGGTGTTTTCAGCCGCGTCTTCAATCTGGATAAGGTTTCCTCCCGATTTTACGATGAAGTTGTTACCGTTGCCAAGATTGGTGATTTTACCTTGAACTTGCAAATATCTGGTATCAGGAATGGTAATACTTCCTGTACTTGCCACCTCACATTCGCATACCTTAAGACCGGAGTTAGTAGGGTTGGAGGCATCATAAGGAATTGTATAATTTCCCTGAATAACCGCTTTTTCATTCGGATTTGGCGCAGACGGGGACCAGCTGGTGGTATAAGTTTTGGAAACCGCATTATCGCTGAGTACTTTTACATCGTCTATAAGCCATAATCTGTTTGAACCGTCTGAATGGGCTTCAATTTTAAATTTTAAATTGGAAATATTAGCAGAAGCAGGAATGTTTAAGTTGAATTGTTTGTATTTTGTACTGCCGGTATTGGTTGAAGTTATAGCTGTACCATTACCGTCATACGTTCCGCTAACTGTTGAGCCTCCTGAAAAGCCATAGTTATAAGCATATACAGTATAAAAAGGCCAACCACCAACATCACCACCAACAAGTCTAAGTTCATCAGACCAAGTATTATCTGGTTTCAAAACAGAAAGGGTGATGTAATCATTTGTTGTAACTCCTGTGCTACTTCCTGTACCGAATGCTGCCACACTAAAATTAATGGTTACATTTTTTTGTTTAGAGATATCCAATCCGGCTGTTCCTCCAAATTCTACAGTTTTTGTAGTATTTCTCACATACCAAGAAGTAGATGCACTGGTATAAAGATTTCCGGTAGGATAAAGACGGGTATTGAGTGTATTATAATTAGAACCTGTTGTATATGCAACCCCACCAATTAAATCGGTTGACGTATAATTGGAAGTTAATGTTTGCTGTCCTGTTGCCATCGTATTCACTGCATAATCAGTAGGGATGAGGTTACAGCTCGCGCCTGTACCAATCACCGTAAAAATATAAGGACTTGGTGCGGCATTGGAATAAACGTATATTTCCGCCGTTCTTATACCGTCCGCCAAAGGGAGAAAATTAATCGTAAAGGTTTGGTATGTTCCAGCATCGGTACTGCTTTCATTAGTTGTTGAGGTTACACCTGAATGAGGGGTTAGAGTTATCGTGAAATCCCCTGGATTAGCACCCATAACTGTAATACCTGAAACCTGAAGTTTAGAGCCGGTTTCTCCCAAGTAGTTTCTTATCCTGAAAGTTTTCTGCAATGCAGGGTCAGAAGTCTGGCGGGTTCCGAAATCGGTTTTCAGTGCCACAGAAGCAGGCGACAGATGAGGGATGTAGGTGTTGTAGCCCGTACCGCTAATAACTTCATAATTGTAAACCCTGATTTTTGGGGAACCGGATGTAATTTTGACATTATCGATCCTTAAATTCCATAAATCAAACCACGCTGAAGAATCGGCGGTTATTTTTATTTTTAAATTAGGATTATTATTGGCAGCAGGATCTAAATCAGAAATATTGACTGATAGATTCCCACTTGTTCTCAAAAAAAAGATTGAAAATAATGAAAGCTGTCCTCTGTCTACATAGCCGGAACCGGAATCTACAGCTACCCTCCAGTAACCTGTAAGTCCTAACGCCTGAAAATCTCCGTTAAAAGACAAAACAATTCCACTTCTGCCGGTTGTATTAATGGTCAATTCTAAATAATCTCCACCATCACTTGTGCGCAGCATATTGCTATCATAAGCAGGTGTTTTTATAGCTCCGCCATTTTCGTGATAAGATAAATTTGGGCTGCCTATTGCCCCGGCATCGGGATTAAGATTATTGTTGAATTGGTAATTTACCAAAGTGGTCTGCCCAAATACTCCTATAGAAAGCATCAGAAAGAAAAACAAAAAAAGCTTGTTTTTCAGCGGTTGTAGTTTTGTTATCATAATTATTACTTTTTATCTAATCTGCAAAAATAATTATTTATTTTATATAATGTGTGATTTTTGGTGTTATTTTTTTGGAAGTCAACAGTTTCCCCCAACACTTCCGAAGTGGGAACTGATGACGCTAATGCTAACTGCTGTAATATTGGAAGATGGATTAAATCTGAAACCTTGTACTCATCACCTCACATCCCGCACCTTGTACCTCGAAGCAGCACCTTTTACTATCAGCATAAAAAATATCGGCATTACCAAAGCCCGTGTCCGCACGATCATTCCGAAATTGGCATACGCATATACATACATTGTTCCATAAAAAATAAGTAGAAAAATTGCGAAAAGTATAAACACATTCCATTTTAGTTTCCTAAGATGCCTGAGCAGAAAATATGTGGTAACCAGCATAAAGATTAACAATAATAATCCTTCAAATTCTAAAATGCGGTAATACATCCCGTGTTTTTCAAAAGGCAAAGGACGGAAATAAAAAGTGAACATCCTGTAAGGATACGGATATTCTTCCAGCGGAACATAGGCGGAAGTTTCTTTCAGCTTTGAATTATGAATCTGATATAGGTATTCCAGCCGCCGGAAAATATTGAATTTTACTTTAGCAACTGCTTTTAAAGCAAAATACAGTAACACAATTACTGATCCGGCAGCTGCTGAGAATTTCAGCTTATTTTTCAGGGTTAGATCTCCTTTGATGAGAACCGCGAGAAATACAGCCGGAACCAGCACAAAAGCAGCGTGCGGGCGAACAATCCCGATCACCATAACAGAAAAAATAAGCGGAAAAGAAAAATATTTTCCTTTGTACATCTGCTCCGTAATGATAACAAACGGAACAAATAAAAATGCTTCTTTCCCGATCAGGGAAGTCCAGAAGTGAAGATTCGGCAGCAGCAGGAGAACTGCGGAAAGTGAGAGCAGGATCTTGTTTTCTCCGGCAATAGATTTCATAATTTTCCATAAACGGTAAAAGCCATAACCGCTCCACGCGCTGAAAAGCAAAAACCCGACAAAAAACGGGAAATGAAAATATTTTACTAAAGGAAAAGTGATCAGCTTTATGATATCAGTTCCCGGATTCAGAAAATCACTCCAGTACTTTCCGGATAGATCCTGCCCTTCAAACCAATAGCGAACTGCATCACCGTTATTTTCCAAAATATACTTCCACCCGAAATAAGCGAAAGCGAGGTGATAGAGGAGAAGTAGATATGGGAAAGGTTTTTTTAGGTTCAAGGATTTGAGGTTTAAGGTTTAAGGTTGTGAATGGTAAATTTCGCTTCGCGAGTCAATTGCCAATTTGCTTGCGGGAAAAAATTCACTATTCACTGTGAAGTAAATTGACAATTGACTTTTCATTTTTCGCATATTCTCCTATTTTCCAAATCATCTTTCGACTCCCGGCTTCCGGATTTTTCTGCTTTTAATCCGTTTTTGTTTGGCGGCTTCTTTCATTTTTAATACAATCAGCTGTTCTCTTGTTGTCTGCTGCTGATACGAAAATATCCACATTATAAATATCAGGAATCCCGGCAGGAACATATTCCGCATCCGGATCATAATTCCGACATTTCCGAGAGATTGTGAAAAAGCAAGCGTACCGACAATCAGGAAAAATACCAATCCTTTAATCACAAAAGGTGCTGCTTTAAATGCTTTTCCGGGTTGGCTTCTCATTGCTTTAATAAAAATAATTACCAGAATCAGGTTTTCCAAAGAAGCGATCAGACCGTTAATATTCCGTACATCAAAAAAGAACGGGCGGAACCAGAACGTCAGGACTTTCAATGGAAAAGGATAAGAGGAAATATCAATTGCCGAACCTGTGCTTGCTCTGCTGAGAACATCTGCTTTAGCCTGAGCGAAACTATCAAAACTTTCCACAGAAGCTTCTTCAATTTTCGCAAATTCCATTACAGAAGGCAAAATGGCAAAGCCGATCCCGATAAGTACTGCGGAAAATGCCAGCCTTTGAAAACCTGAAATTTTTCCACCGAAGATATACGCTAAACCGAATCCTACCAATAAAAATAAAGTAATATGCGGACGGATTGCCATCGACAATAATCCTGCGATAATGATGAGCGGGATTCTGGTTGCAGGTTTCATCAAACCATACACAAACATTCCGATACATAAAAAAAGAATAGTGTCTTTTCCTACACCGCTGCTCCAGAAATGCAGATTAGGCAGGAAAAAAATCAGCGGAAAAAGAATATAGCCGTTGATGATCTTATTGTAGGGAACGGTTTGTTTGGCAACCATATAGAAAAAAGTAAGCCCCATAAATCCGAATAACGAATATAGTAAAGTATTTGATAGATAAGACATATTCAAAAGATTGGAGAACAGGAAATTGAAAGCGTACATAAACATTGTGCCTTCCCCGTTGAATAATCCCTTGGTAAAAGTTTCAAAAGTATAGGTTTTAGGAACTCTCCAATATCCGATAGCATCACCCCGAATAAAAAAGCAAAAATAGAATCCAATCAGAAAATGAAAAAACAATAAATGCCGCAGTGACCGTTCATCTGCATCCGAAAGCTGACTCCGGAGCAGGCTGATAAAACCTAATCCTAAAAGAATAATAATCGGTATGTAGATAAAATCAAGCAATGTATAGGTCTATTTTTCTTTTTAAAAGTGAAATTATCTTTTTCTCAAATATCAAATAGTAAATATAGCTGATTACGGCGATTAATATGATGACTGAAAGAAATTCAAAAATAATGAATATTTGAGATATTGATTCTGGCAATAATCTAACTAATATACTTTGTAACGGATTATGGAGAAGATATAAGGAATAACTGGAGTTTCCCAGAAGCATAAACAAGTGAGAAGATTTCAGAGATTTGTTCCAATAATAAATGCCTAACATTACAAATAATCCTGCGGATAATGAAAACAGAAGATTTTGCGAAAAAGGAAAGACTGAAATATTAAAATACCTCATATACAAAAATAGTATCAAACAAACCAACGAGCCTGGGAAAAGAATTTTAAAATTTGGCTTGTATCCGGATTTAATAAGGTAGGCAATAAAAACTCCCAATATAAATTCGAGATTATACAAATCAAGAAAATTATTCAACAACGGAATGTCTGTTTTTATATTGAAAACAGCAGAGGAAATGATGCTTAAAATCCAAAAACCAATAAAATAATACCAAGCTTTTTTTGAGAAAAAATTTATTGCATATACGATATAAAAAAACATTTCGAAAACCAATGTCCACGCAACTGATAAAACAGGATTTCCATACGGAAACAAAGTTAATGAAGTTAGCAAACTTATTGAACGTCCCGATTCGCTTAATGACGGAAAAGCGCTGTATAAAATAAGCAACGATATTGCAATCGGCAGATACGGAATATAAATCCTCAGAATTCTTGCAGAAAAATATTTTTTCAGATAATCACTGTTTCCCCTGTATTTGAATGTTGTATAAGTAATGATAAACCCCGACAAAACAAAGAAAAAATCGACACCCAACTTTCCTACTTTCGCGAAAAAAGCTAATGCCGGAATATCCAAATTATTAAAATGTGCAAAAGAAGCATAAGTGTGATGTATTACAACCAACAAAGCCGCAATACCTCTGTACACCTGAAGAATATCAAAATATTTTTTATGCTCCATTAATTTTCCATTAATACTTCTTGCCATTTATCGGCTGTAACCTGAATACAATATTTTTCTTCCACCAATTTTCTTGCATTTGCGCCCATTTGTTTTCTTTCGCTTTCATTATTCTTCAGTTCCAGAATTTTTGAAATCCATTCGTTTTCAGAACGAACTAAAAAACCGGTTTCATTTTCAATCGTTACCTCTTTATTCATTCCAACATCAGAGGCAATTCCGGGAATTCCGCAGGCTGAATACTGTATTAGCTTATATGCACATTTTCCTTTTTCCCAAAGCGAATCCTGCAAAGGCATAATGCCGACATCCATTTTCAGGATTTCTTCTGCTTCCGTTTTTTCGCTCCACGGGATATATTTTACCTGATTTCCAAAATCCATATCGTCTGTAATCCCGATAATATGAAACCAGATATCCGGATTTTTTTCCTGAATTTCCTTTATCCATTTTTTACAGGGAAGCAGGTGCTTTTCAAAAGTGGTTTTGGTGCCGATCCAACCTACAATGAATTTTTCGGTGTCTTTTATTTGTTTTGGCTGATAGCGGTTTATATCAATAACTGTAGGAATGATTTCCACTTTTTTTGCTCCGGATTTCGCGGCGTATTTCGCGAGATAGCTGTTTCCTGCTACAACTGCGGAGCTGTATTCCATTACTTTTGCGATCTTATTTCCGAGAAATTTTCTGATAGCAGGATTTGAACTTTGGTCGTAATTATGAAAAATCGCGTCGTCGTAATCCGCAATGTATTGTACTCTGAAAATAGCCAGAATTTTTTCTGCGAAAGCAGGTAGAAAAGGAAAGATCTCTTTTTCAATGACGATTCTATCGTATCGGGAAACCGTAAGCAAAACGAAAAATCTTCTTATATAAGATTTCAGTACGGAAAATACATTTTTTTTTCCCGAATAAAAATCTTTCAGGTATGCATCGTCAAAAAATGGTTTTGCCGTAACAATCCATCCTGCTTTTTCCAAGTATGGAAAATACTGGAAGCTCCGCATTCTGCTGCTTCCTGCCATCCGCGTGTATTTGGTGAGGTAGAGGATTTTCATTGACCTGCTTTTTCAAGAGCCACAATATACGATTCCGAAGCTGCTTCCAGAGAAAAGTATTGCTCTGCTTTTTCGCTGATTTGATTTTTGTCTGCAAAGATAGCTTTTTCTGCAAAGCTGATAATCTCAGGAAGCTGGGAATCCAAAGTTTTGGAATGATCGAAAGGATAGCATTCTTCAAAATCTTTCAGAATTTCTTCGGTATCTCCGATTCCTTTGCTGGCAATCACCGGAATTCCGCAAAGCAGGTATTCTCCTAACTTGATCGGAGCAACTCCCTGCATACTGAATGTTGGTTTTCTTAGTGCGAAAGTACAATCTGCAGCGTTGAGATAGAAAGGAACCTTTTCGGATGTTACACTTTTTACAATGATTTTTTGGGAGATTTCCTGTGGAATATTTTGTTCGGCGAAAGTGATATTTCCAGTCAAAATTAAAAATTTAGCCGATCTTTTTTCAGAATATTTTTGAAAGATTTCCAGCATGTCAGACAGACAGTATTGCGGTCCCAAAGACCCGGCATAGACAAAAAGAAATTCGTTTTCGAGGTTTAATTCCTTTCGGGCTTCATTCCGAAAGCTGTCATTTTTTTGAAACCAATTTTTATTTCTTCCGTTTTGTACCACGGAAAATTTCGGACGGAAATTTTCTCCGATATTTTTAATATGAATATCAATTGCCTTTTGGGAACGTGTGATCACCGCATCCGCCTGCTGAAGCATTTTGGTTTCGGTGGATCTCAAAAATTTGTACAGAAATGAATTTCTCTTTAAACCGCCGAAGTCTACACGTTCTTCAATCGGTAAACCATCTGCATCGAAAATAATTTTCCCCTCAAATGATTTTCGGATTTTACTGACCATAAACGCCGGGAAAGTGCTTCGCGGCATTACGATGTCAATCTTATTTTCCCGAATGTATTTTTTAATTTTTTTGGAAGCACTGAACAGCGTGAAAAAACTTCCAAAACTTGCGACAGGTTTTTTGAAAATGGGAAAAGCGGTGTATTTTATTCCTAATTTTTCTGTTGTTTTTTTTACCTCATCAATTTTTTTCCGATTCGCCCAGGTAAATTGTATTACGTGGAATCCTATCTCCGAATTTTTCGCAATTTCATTGAAAATAGGCATAAAAAGTCCTTCCATATAAGAAGTTTGCGGACCGTCCCAGGTGATGAAGAGGAGTTTTTTATTTTTCATAAATAGTTTCTAAAATTTTCACATAATTTTCAATAGTGAAAGTATTAATGGCGGACTCATAGCCTTTCTCTCCAATTTCTTTCAGATGACGTGAGTTTAAAATATTTTCCAGTTTATTTTTTAGTTCTGTTTCATCGTTTGGATTGAAGAGCCAGCCGTTTTCATTATCTGTGATAAACTCCGGTATTCCGCCAACGTTGGTTGCCAGAACAGGAATTTTCAGAAACATTGCTTCAACGGCTGCGATTCCAAATCCTTCGGAATAAGACGGTAGTACAAATAAATCTGCGGAGGATAAATATCTTGAAGGTTCATTGCTGAAACCAATAAAATTCACTTTATCGGACGAATTATTCTCTTTTACCAGATTTTTGAGGTTTTCTCTTTCTCTTCCATCTCCGACAATGGTGAGTTGTATATTTTTATTCTGAATTTTTGAAAAAGCCTTTATCAGTGTTTCAACATTTTTTACTTTTTCCAATCTCCCTACATAGACAATATTGAATGTATCGGATTTAGTTGCCGGAAACGGTTTCGAAGCACTTACCGGATTGTAAATTACGATACCTTTTTCTCCCGGAATTTCTCCTATTTTTACCAAATGTATTTTTACTGATTCTGAAACACAAATGATTTTATTTGCTAATGTATAAACTTTTCGGAAAATGGACTGTGCTGTTTTGGAATGATTGGGAATCCCGATTTCTTCCCCTATAATGGTTTTCACTCCGGCTAATTTCGCGGCGATTATTCCGTGGAAATTCGCCTCTGCTGCTGCTGTGTGCACTACATCGGGCTTTACTTTTTTGATAAGTTTATAGACAGCCCAAATATTAGAAAGATTCTTTATAGGAAATTTTCTGTTTAAAATATGAACTTCAAACCCTTTTTCTTTTAAAATTTTTTCTGCGTTTCCGCCATAACCTATCGCAGCGAAAGCATATTCATTTTTCAGTAATTCAGGTTTTTCGGTAAAGCTTATGTATTTTTTTTCCTGACCACCAAAATCAAGGAGTGTTGTAAGGCGAAGGATTTTCATCTTCTTGATTATCTATATTGCAAAATTAAAATGTTTTCCTTTTTTGTAGGAAACAAAAGTTACATCTAATTTTGTAGGAGTTATTCCAAATTTTGAAGTAATATATTTCCCTAATTTTTTTTCTCCGGATCTATCTGCATTATCAATGAATATCGTGAAATTTTCCTGTAAATTATTTTCAAATAATTCGAAATTTGAAGCCCTGCTCATAATATTCGAAGAACTCCAAGCAGACGGTCCATCAATAAGAATAAGATCAAAATATTTTTCTTGTAATGCGTTTTTAACTACAACTTTATTGTATCCATATGAATTTTCCAGATTCTTAGTTTTTTCAACAGGTGCATTAATAAATGTAACATATTGTTCCAATTTTTCTTCTTTTATAAAATTGGATATTATTTTTTGCCATTCATAGTTTTCGTCAATTGAAAGTATATGACCATTAATTTCGTTTAATTTAAACAATCTTGCAATGATTATTGTAGAAATACCTGAACCCATCTCCAATATAGATTTCCGATTATGAACTACAATATTGTTGATAACACAAGCTAAAGGTTTCATTTTCAAAGAAGAGCTTGTAAAAGGTAAATATTTTCCGGAATGAAACAACTTACTTAGAAGAAAAGAAGGCAATTCTTCATTCCGATGATGAAATATTTTATTTAATATTTTTTCGAATTTACTTTTCAACATAGGAGGTGCCTTTTATTAATGATTGATATAAATTAGAAATTCTCTGAACATATATATGTTCTGTATAATTATTCATTGCTTTCTCAAAACCTTTTTCTCCCATTTGTTTTTTCATTTCGGGATTTTGATAAAGCGTTTCAAATTTTTCTGCAATTTCATCAGTCAGAAAAGGGTTTACTAAAAATCCGGTTTCGTTATTATCCACAATATATTTCATTCCACCGACTTTGGTGGCTATTATCGGGAGTTGATTGAGCATTGCTTCTGCTAAGACTAATCCGAAAGCTTCCCGGGCAGAAACCAAAGAAAAAACATCCATCATTTTATAGAATAAAGTTATATCATACTGATATCCAGCTAGGATAACCTTATCTGAAATGCCTAATTCCGTAATTAATTTTTCATAACTCGATTTTTCAGGACCATCACCTACCAATAAGAGTTTTACATTCTTTTTTTCGTGTGAAAATTTTGCAAATGCTTTAATAAGGTCGGAAAAACGCTTATGGCTGTCCTGTAGCATTCTTCCTGTTGAGCCGATGACAAAATCATTATCATTAATTCCCCAGCTTTTTTTTGCCTCTGCAATTTCTTCGGATCTCACTTCTCTTGGCAAAGCCACACCGTTATTAATGGTTATTGCTTTTTTATCAGAGATTTTAAGTTGTCCTTTCAGATAATTTTCTGTTACATCTTCCGAAACTCCAATCACTTTATCACTGAGAGCCGAAAAGATTTTCATCAAAAGATTTCCTTTCCAGCTGCGGTTTTGTGGATCGGAGGTTTCTTCGATAATTATAACCGGAACTTTTTTTAACCAACCGTTGATTGCCGCCATTGTCACACCTTCAAAAACAGCTCCGTGAATAATATCAGGTTTATATTCATCTATTATTTTCTGTATTTTTTTATGTTGTGACCACTGAAATGGAGATTTTAGTTCTCCAATAGGGATAACTTCAAAGCCTTCCATTCTTATTTCGTCAGGGATATTTCCTTTGGCAAAGGTACAAACAAACTTCTGGTCAAAAATATTTTTATCCAAATGCTTTGCTAAAGATAAGCGACGACGCTCTACACCGCCGGAACCGATGGTTTCCTGAATATGAAGAATTTTTATCTTTCTCATTTTGATCTCTTAGTTATAAGATTTTTCATATTCAATAATTCCAATAAGATATTTTTGTTTATCAAAAACTGTATTGGTATAAATAATATAACGAATAAAAACAAATTAATAAATGCCTGTAGAATATGATTGGAAATACTTGCTTCATACAAGACAAATATAAAATACACCAATCCCGAAACAAGCATTGAAGGCAACAATACCCTGACTATATCCGAAAACTGCTGCATGATAGTGTATTTAATAAACTTCAGCCCGAATAACTGTGTAATGATACTGTTTACAATTTCCGCAATAACCTGCCCAATTACGATTGCTATAATGCCGTATTGAACAGTTATGAATATAATTACCAAATTCAAAACTCTGGAGCAAAGCAAAGAGTAAAGTAACGTCTCACTTCTGCCATAAATATTGAAAATATTGACATAATAACTTTGTAAAGGTACAAAAACTGCACTGATACAGATTATTTGCAAATATGGCACCGCAGGCAGCCACGTTTCTGTAATTAACACTATTACCAAGGGCTTGGCAATTACCAATAATAAAAACATAGCAAAACCAGACACTAAAAGTATTGTTTTCACAAATTTTCTAAATATTATTATGAGCTTTTCTTCATCTTCTCTCACTTCTACCAATATAGGATAGGTAACTTTAGCAAAAGTTCTTGCAATCATCGTCAGCGGAAGATTCCGTAAGCTTAATGCCCTGCTGTAAAAGCCTACGTCTTTAGGAGAATGAAATTTCCCGATAATCATCGGATAAAGATTAATAAATATATTATTTACAACACTGCTTAATAAAAATTTGTACCCAAAGTTAAAATGGAATTTCCATATTTTGCTGTCAAAAATGAACCCTGGAGTCCATTCCGCTCTAATCCAATACTGTAGACCAAGTATCAGTGTCTGAGCAAGCTGCATATATACCAACGCCCAAACTCCGTAATTCAGATATCCCAAATAAATACCAAGAATGCTGGATATTAATAAAGAAGGGAGTGTAATAATCGTTTGCCTTCTAAAATTTAATTCCTTGGTTTGCTTTGTAACGTGAATGCCATATAATGCACTTAAAACTATATTTAATCCATAAACACGAATCAAGGAACTGATCACGTCTTGCTTGTAAAAATCAGCGATATAAGGAGCAGCCAAAAAAATTGAAATATATATGAAGGCTGAAATCATTATATTTTCCCAAAAAACGGTGGAATAATCTTCGTGGGTCGGGTTCTTTAACCGTATCAGTGAAGTTCCCATTCCGGTATTGGTAAGTGATTCAGCAATTGCATAAAATACACCGATCATTCCAAACAATCCGAACTGCTCGGGAACAATAAGCCTTGCTAAAAAAATCTGAATGACAAAGCGAATGCCGGTCGTTCCGAAATCCTGTGAAAACGCCCAAAATAATCCTCCAAATGTTTTACGCTTTAATGACATTCTTGATTAATGAAATTTGCCTTCGTTTTTTAATGTATAATAATGATTTTCATCTCTGTATTTAAAAACTTTTGCAGGACTTCCTCCTGCAATGCCTAATTTAGGAATATCTTTTACGACTACTGCTCCTGCCTGAATTATTGCACCCTCACCAATAGTTACTCCTCCCAAAACAATCACACCGTGTCCCAACCATACATTGTCTTCGATAATTACTTCTTTTACGATGTATGTTTCGTCATAAGGAATCTTATTCCCGCGAAAGTTATGTGTATCCGTTATAATAACGCAATCCATTCCGGAATGGAAATTGTCTCCGATTTCTACTTTTCCTTTTCCTATGATTCTCAATCCGTTAAAATTCACATTATGACCTAATCTTGTTCTTCTGTTTACATAAGTCAAGCCATTTACAAAAATTTCTCCTTTAACAAATTCAGCTGTTTTCAGAACCTGATTTTTGTAGTGTTTTTTTCTATGTTTTTTTAACCAGGATATTACCTTACTTATCATCGTTTAAAATTTTTATTATCAAATCTTTAGAGCTATTCTCGAAAGCAGTGTTTACCGTGCTACAATAATACTTACAATTATCAAACTGTTCCTCTATTTTTTGAAAATCCATCTGCTGTAATTCCTCTTTTAATTCCTCCAGAGAATGGACAGGTGTTGCAATACTGTTTTTCACGAAACCATAAAAATCATACTGAGCTACTTTATCATCAATATAAATGGTTTTTACTTTCATCAAGGCGGATTCTAAAATAATGGAAGATTCGCCCGAAATCATTACATCCAGTTTTTTGATAAATTCGTGAGGTCTTTCCTTGCGGGCATTCGAAATTTCTACCGGATAATTTTTCAGCTTATTATAAAAACTTTCTCTATTTCCCGGATGTGGTCTTAGAATAATTTTTTTTACGTTTCCCAAAGAACTAATAGCTTCAATATATTCTTTGACAAGCTGCTCTGAATAATAAGGTTTTAAACAAAATCCTACCGTAATATTTGTTGTATTTAATGATTTTTTTAAACTCAAAATGCCGTCTAACCTTGGTATTCCGACCAGATATATTTTTTTTGACAAGTTGCCGATTTGATCATAAATATCAACTGCTTGCTGCCCTTCCAGCAAAGAAATTTCTGCCAACAGTTTCGGGAAAGCAGGAGAAACCGATGCATGCTGTATATAATAGCTTTTTATTCCCGAATTTCTTGAAGCTAGTAACAAAGACAATGTATGAAGATTGTGGTCATTCGTTAACACAACCTGTTCAATTTCATATTGTTTCAGTTTTTTTTCAAATATTCTGACTGAAGCCATAAACAAAGAAAGATTTATCAGAATATGGACCTCGTTTATTTTTCCTTTTTGCTGTTTTACATATTTACGGGAAATCAGATATGCTTTTGGAAAATAACACAATGCTTTCCGAAATGATTTTTTTGTAGGGAAATCTTGCTGGTCGTAGTCGGGGATATTGAGCTTTCCGTTGATATCGTTTAGCATAAAAAAAGATTCATCTTTATTCTCTTTATTCAAAAAAATATCTATTAATGCGTTTTTTTGATTAATCGTCTCTACATAAACAAGCTGCCTGTATGTTGTTTTTATATTTTTAATTTTAGGAGCAGCGGAGCTTTTGAAAGCATAAGCTAACAAAGTAAAAAATGCCCTGAAAGTGGGAAATGACTCGATTTGAGGATTAAAATGGTATATTTTTTCCCCTAATCTGATAACATAAAACTGGCTGAAATAGAAAAGTATTTTAGCGTCTTTTATCATTTCCTTTTATTGTAAAAATTTTAATAACCCTTTTTCCGTTAACAGTTCAATTTCCGGGTTCAGATCTTCGGAATCTATTTCCAGACGGTTTGCAATTTGTAATAATGAATGGTTGCTGTCCGAATAATTGAGAAGATAGAGCCGTTTTTTGAGGCTCGCTCCTCTTTCTTCCAACGTAGTCATAGTAGGATATAATCCTCTTTTTCCCAATTGAGCCTCACCAAACGGTATTGTATTTATATAAAACCTGTCATTTTCTACCAGTTCCACCGCTTCTAAAATCAGATTTATATAATCTTCCAAAGCCTCAAAATCCATAATGGATTTGTTATCCAGTGAGGTATGATATTGCGGATATTCTCCGTACATCGTTCTGGTTAAGCAGATCATAGGAAGATTGAAGCCGGGAGAGCAATACTGGCGCTCATCACTGCCCATCGGAAAAAATGCCTTTGATTTATAATTCTGACCTCGTTTCTTCAAAGCATATTCAAAAACTTCATCGAAATAGGAAGCTGTGCGAGATTTTTTTAAAGTAATTTCGCCGGAATCTCCACAACAGGTCATTACAATTCCTCCGACAACTTTTTCTTTTAAATTATTTCCGTTTGAAGAAAGATTATAGATGGCACCAATGGTTTCGGGAGCTAAATAAAAGCGATAAGTATAAGTTCTGTTAGTCTTTTTTTTCAGTTCATTATACAAGAATGCCAATGCGAGCATTCCCGAAAGTTCATTATTTGCCATACTCGGATGACAGCAATAAGACGTGAAAAATATTTCTTTATCCGATTTCCCTTTCAAAATGGCTTCGCCGACAGTCATTGAACCGTTTGTAAGCGAGGAATCTACAACTACTTCATATAGTCCTTCTTTGGGCAAGGCATCCATTTGGTTTTGCGAAATACAAAATCCCCAGCATTCTTTATAATACGACACTATATAAGGAACTGCATCCGGCTGTTCAGGCAATGTGTGTAAATGAGATTTTAGTTCTTCCCAAGTCAATTTCCCCGAAAACGGCACAGAATATCCAACCAGATGAAGATTATTTTTCGAGAAATCAGCAATTTTTTCTCCGTTCGGAGTGATGATATAGGCTTGATTTACATTCCATTCTTTAGGAACAGTCCAATCAAAAGCTAAAGTTCCGGCGGGAACTTCCGTTATCTGAAAATCAACCAATTCTTTCAGAATCTTAAATGTTTCCCGAACACCGTTTCCTGTCAAACTTCTGTTTAACGGGAAAAGCCTGTCGAAATAGGACTCAAGAAGATTTTTCATTTTTTCTGACGGCTTGCTCTACTACTTGCTCAAGCAAATTGTTTTTAACCAGTATATATTCTATAAATTCCCTGAATGCTCCTTCTCCTCCTTTTTTTCGGGTAACAAAATGCACTTTTGATTTTATATAATCCGGAGCATTGGCAGGAGTCGCACTCAAACCGACTTTTTCTAACAAAAGTAAATCGTTGATATCATCCCCGATAAAAGCGCAGTCTCCAAAAGAAATATTCAGTTCCTGAATGATTCTTTCCACGATTTCCGTTTTATTTTTTATTCCCTGAAACAGATAATCTACTTTGAGCTTATCGGCTCTTCTTTCTACTATTTTCGTTTCTTCTCCCGTAATTATGGCAACAGGAATATTCAATATTTTGGAGAAAAGAACTCCTGCACTGTCGTACGTATGAAAGCGTTTCCATTCGTTTCCGGTTTGGTCGTAATACATACTTCCGTCTGTCCAGACTCCGTCTATATCTGTGATTATAAGTTTAGGTAACATTTTGTTTTTTTATTTTTCCCGGAACTCCTGCGATAACGGAATTTTCAGGAACATCGATTAAACAAACGCAATTTGCTGCTATAATTGAATTATTTCCACAAACTATTCCTCCCAATATTTTTGCACCGGCAAAAACCGTGACATTATCTAATAAGACAGGTCTTCCTCCGTTTCTGTCTCCAAATGTAACACCTTGATGAATCAAAGCATTTTCCCCGATGAAACTTCTTGCTCCAATGACCGTTCCTAAACCGTGGTTTATTTTTAACCCTTTCCCAATATTTGCCGAATAGTAAATTTCAAATCCTGAAATCATCCTGCCGAGATTACTCAAATGATTGGCAAAATTTTCATTCCCTTCCAAAAAATATTCACGAGCCAATCTATACAACAAAATTCCTATCAATTCAAGTCTAGAAAATAATTTTGTCTCTGTAATTTCTTCATTTTCAAAATAACGCTCGTAATCTGTTTGGAAAATTTCAAAAGCCTTGTCAAAAATGGCTTCATCAGCAAATTCGTTGATGTCAATATCCATTAAATAACATCTTTTGAAAAGCTTATCTATGAAATATTTTCTATTTTGAAAGGAAGTCATATTTTATAGATTTACATTATCTGGATAAATTAATTCGTTTTTGGCAATAGGAGTTTTAATGGTTTTACCAATAATCTCATCTTTCTGATTCCATTTATACCCATCTCCGGGGCTTAGTAAATGAAGATATTCTTCTTTGATGATATCTCCGGGTTTCAAATCGATGTTTGTGGCAATGGAGCGTTCTAATTTTACCTTTGCAGATATTACATCTTTATCAATATAAATATCTTCTTTTCCTAACCATTTTTCTGCTATCCTAATATCGCGTACCATTCTGAATACACCATCTGGTCCCAAAGAACCAGCCTGGTCGGTGCCTTTCATATTACGGTCAATCGTAATGTGTTTTTCAATAATTTTTGCGCCCATTCCTACTGCAACCGTCGGGGCAGAAATCCCAATCGTATGGTCAGAAAACCCAATGGGATATTGCGGATAATTTTTCTGAAGATAAGTAATTGTTTTTAAATTCAGATTATCGGGATGTGTTGGATATTGTGATACGCAATGCAATATAGAAATATCGGAATGGTATCTTGTTATGGTGTCCAAAGCATCGTCCAACTCTTTTTTGCCTGCCATTCCTGTTGATAAAATAATAGGGATTTTAGTTTCCGCCATTACTTCCAAAAGCGGGAGATTCGTCAAATCGCGACTTGCGACTTTCAGAAAATCCGGTTGGAAAAGTTTCAATAATGAAAGGCAACCTTTGGAGCAAAGCGTTTCCACGAAATCCAAACCTCTGCTTTTGGCATATTTGTAAACTTCAAAATGTTCTTCGTCAGACAGTTCAAGATACGCTCTATGCTCTCCGTAAGTCTTTCCAAAAGAATGTGGAGAATCATACGGACGATTCATCTGAGTATCTGTAAGTTCTTCTTTTAAATCTCTTTTGGTGAGTTTAACGGCGTTCATCGGACTTAGTTCCAATCCAAAATCACTTTCAAAAACAGGTCGTGAAACGAGTTCTACGATAAGTTTGGCAATATCGACAGAACCATTGTGATTCTGTCCTATCTCGCCGATGATATAAACACTATCTTTTGCATTCATCTTCATTATTTACTGTTTAATTTAATTTGTTCAGACATTACTGATTGATAGTCTTTGTTTGATTCCAAAAATTCTAAAATTTCATCAATGCCAAATTTATTCTTATGCAGTTTATGTAGCTCATCATAAATCTGCTGCAGATTTTGAAAATCTTCTGCCGTATCTATGGTCATACGCACATTTTCCACACCAATAACATTCTTATTAGGATTTAAGAATTTAATATTAAAAATTTCAGGATTTGTATAAATGTAATTGGTTACGTGTTCTCTATACAAATTTTCCTGCGTTTTTTCGTTTACTTTATTTAATGCGGATAAACTTACATATTCTGCCCAAAAACCAAAATGAGTTTTGATTGAGGGAGAATTGTTAACCTTAAAACTTATATAATCGAACGTATCATCTATATTGCTAATCAGATATTGCATTTCCTCCATATCCAGAAAAGGATTATCTGCACAAATCCGCACTATTTTACTAATGTTGTAATATTCTGCTGCCTGAATAAATCTTTCCAATACATCATTTTCATTTCCCTGAAAAAATTTAATTTCAAATCTCTTCGCCAATTTTTCAAAGATGATATCCCTTTTGTTATCAGATGTAGCAAGGATAATCTCCATATCAGGAAACGAAGATATAAGTTTATCCAGTATGATTTCAGGTATCGTTTTATTCTGCCAAAAAGAATTAACCATTTTATTCGGCATTCTGGTAGAACCAGTCCTAACCTGTATAAGAAAAGCTAATTTTTCCTTCATCCGATTTAAAATATTCTCTTCTTTTTCTTTTTTATATAAGAATAATATCCATACCCGTATTTATTTCCGTAGCGGGTATTTTCGGGTTTTACATTGTTCAGAACGAAAGTCATATTGGTGATTTCATTGGTACTTCTGAATTCTTCGGCGAAGTCCAGCATTTCGTTTTCGGTATAGTCCGATTTTACTACATATAAAATTACATCCGCGTTTTCCATAAGATGCAGCGTATCGCTTACCAGCATTACCGGAGCGGAATCCAGAACGATATAATCATATTCATTTTTAAGATTTTCGATCATATCATCAAATTTTTTCATATCCAGCAGATCATTGGGATTAGGTGCAATAGCACCGCTGAAGAAAATATCCAGATTTTCGCTGATACCGGATTTCACAATATATCCTTCCGTAGTTTTGGCATCGGAAACCAGATAATCGGTGAGTCCTTTTTTATGCTCTTTTGCAAAACGCTGTAATTGCGGATTTCGTATATCGGCACCTATAATCAGTACTTTGGAAGCACCTGATAAAGTAAGAGCGGTATTCATCGCAATCGTGGTTTTTCCTTCACCTTTTATTGATGAGGTTATCAGAATAACACCTTTATTGGAATGGTCTTCATTTTCCGCTTTCAGAATAAATTTAAGATTGGATGTCAGAATACGGAAAGACTCGGCAAAAACTGAAAAATCATTGGCGGAAACGAGAATATTGTCATCTTCCTGTTCGGGAATTTCAGCGATTACGGAAGCTCCCGGAATATGTGACTGAACCTGATCTTTGGTGTGAACTTTGGTATCAAGCCCGAATTTTCCGTACAGCAAAAGAAGCGGCAGCAATAATCCCGCAGCGAGTGCGCCTAAAGTAATCTGGCTGTAATTGGGTTTTACAACTCCTAAAGTATAAGCAGGGTTCAGGATTTTTGCCTTTGGTGCGGTAACAGCAAGCGTAATGGCGTTTTCTTCTCTTTTTTGCAGAAGATAAAGGTACAATTGTTCTTTAAGGGTCTGCTGGCGTTCAATTCCGCGGAATACTTTTTCCTGTGTCGGGTAGTTGTTGATCCGGGTACGGTCGGCATTGAGCTGTCCCTGAAGCTGTGCGATCTGAACCTGAAGCGTGGACTTGGATTCCATTAAATTCTGCCGGATCAGGTCTCTCATTTCTGAGATTTCCTTGTTTAATTTAATCACTGACGGATTCTGGGAGGTTGCCTGATTTAAGGTATTATTCCTTATAATCAGCATATCGTTATATTTTGAGATATAGCCTTCCGTTACCGATGATAATCCCATATTGGAAGGCAGCAGCTTTTCTGCTGAGCTGGCATTATAAATAGAATTTACCAGATCCAACTGAGTAGCATACTGGATGAGCTGCTTGGTATTTTCATTAGAATTGCTGAGCGCCATATTTGCCTGCGCATCCAGATCGGTAATCTGGTTTTGCTTTTTGAAGCCTTCTTTTTGGTTTTCGATACCCGAGAGGTCATCAGAAATAATAGCCAGTCTTTCGTTGATGAAATCCTGAGTATTCTGTCGCTCTTCATTACGGTCTTTTACTTCTTCAATATTGTATTGTCCAGTGATTTCGTTCAGGATATCCTCCGATTTTTTCGGAACCGTTCCGGTAATGGTAAGATCCATCAGTAATCCTTTGTTTTCCGGAAGCGACACATTTACGGAGCTTTCAAGTCCGGAAACTACTGATTTTGTGCTGCGTACCACCATTTTCATAGTGGAAAAAGAGTGGCTTTCCGGTTTCAGGTCTAATATGATTTTTCCAAAAGGCAGTTCGGCAGGAACTCCGAACCGGAAAATTTTTTTTCCTTTTAGTAACGGACCTTCGGATAATTCATAAGAACGATTTCCGGCGGAAGATATTTTATAGGAAGTTCCGGAAAAATTTTCATCATTAATTTCCAGCGATTTTAAAACAATCGGGGAAGAGGTATAAAGTTCGGGTTCTTTAATGGTTCCCAAACCATAGAAGCTGATATTAAGATTCAGGTTTTCCACTACTTTCGTCAGAATAGGTTTGGACATAATAGCGGTAGTTTCACTTTGCAGTTCTGAGTTGCCTTTAAGCCCGGTTCCCAGAGTTTCCAAATCGCTGAGGGTAGTAGTTCCTTTGTTTTTTGATTCTGAAAATTGAAGAGTGGTTTTGGAAAGATACTGCCGTTCCGTATATCGCAGATAGATTTTTGCTGCAATATAGAAAATCAGCATACTCAGCAGAATCCAATACCAGTTCCGGAGGTATTTCATCACCTCCTTTTTGATATTGATTTTCTTTTTCCTGACCGGCAGGTTTTCCAGTAATTCCATAGCGGTTTATTTCGAAAGAGCGATAATAAATGTAGTAAGTCCCATCAGAGCCGCTCCGATCTGCAGCAGCAAATTCCTGTTCGGATTGGTGGTATTGGCGGCAATCTGCTTGTTTCTGTCCGGTTCTATATACAGAATGTCATTTTGCTGAAGATAATAATAGGGTGAATTCACCACTGATGCTTCCGACAAATCAAGAGAATAGGTAATATCTTTTCCCGCTTCTTCGGAATAGCGGATCAGCTTTACATTCGTTCGGTTTGCGGAATCATTCATATCACCTGCTAAAGCCAGCGCCTGAAAAATATTCAGTTTTTCTGTAGGACTGGTTTTCTGTCCGGGAGATCTTACATCTCCCAATATCGCTACGTTGAAATTCACCAGGGTTAAAGTAACCAAAGGATCGGTAAGATATTGTTTCAGTCGTGATTCAATATCGGATTTCAGCTGTTGTTTGGTCATTCCTTTACAATAAATATTTCCCAATACCGGGAAATTAATGGTGCCGTCGGAATTCACCTGATACTGGTTGTTTCCGAGTCTGGCATTAACGGAACCTCCTTCTTCACCTGTTTGCGGCATTGTAGTTTTATTGAAAGGCTTTACGGCAAGATCATCCAGTGCGGAAACAATAATTTCCAGAACATCTCCTTCCTGAATATGGAGTCCTTCATATTTTGCCCGGGAAACTTCCTGCTCAAAATTATTGTTGCTCATATACACCATATTTTGTTTCGGAGTACAGGATAAAGCAAGCAATGCCGAAAACCATAACAGTACGGCGGGAGAAATATAATTTTTTATGTTTGAAGGACGTAAAAAACGTCTTTTATGAATCCGTTTCAAATTTCGGTCTGTTATTTTGGTGCAAAGATATAAAAAAAAGATTCACGAAGAAGGGGGGATGAGAGATGCAAGATGCAGGGTGCAAGGTGGAAGATGGAAGAGAAGGAGACTTTGGGAAGTAGGAAAGTGAGAGAAAAAAGGCCAGAAGCCGGAAGAAGGGAGGTTTATACTGATTTCACTTTGGATTTTGATTTTGAGAATGGGAGACTTTGAGAATGGAATTCCGAAAAAGCAGAAAGATGATTGCCGATTGAAAGCCAAAAAACTGAAGACCTTGCACCCTGCATCTCGCACCCAGCATCTTGCACCTTCACCCCCGTTTTATAATTTTTCCTGGATTTCCGATTACCGTTGCTCCGTCCGGAATGTCTTTGATAATAACGCTTCCCGCTCCGATAACGCACCATTTCCCGATCTTGATCCCCGGAATTACAGAAGTTCCGATTCCTATATGCGTTCCTTTTCCTACCGAAACATTCCCTGCCAAAGCGACATTGGGGGAAATATGAACAAAATCTTCCAGAATACAATCGTGATCTACCGAGGCATTAGTATTGATGATGCAGTGTTCGCCGATTTCAGTATCCGCATTTATGGCTGCACCTCCCATTACAACAGTACCCATTCCTAATTTTGCACTTTTGGAAATAATGGATTTCGGATGGATAAGGGTGACAAACTGGTCTTTATGAAACAATTGTGAAATTTTTTCCCTGACCTTGTTGTTCCCTATTGAAATCACTATTTTTTCCGTTTCCGATGGCAGAATATGTGATACGGAGATTCCTATACATTCTTTAATGGCTGTGTCCTGATCTATAAAACCGTGTATTTCCGTTCCGTTGCCAATGGCAATTTCCGCGACTACTTTTCCGTGTCCGCTTGCTCCGTATAGGTACATAATTAATTTCCTTTAAAAATTTCCATTGTTGCTTGCCCTTCCTGGGAAATTCCTTCCCGGACAAAAACTTTTCTGACAGTTAAAAACAAAATTTTCATATCCAGCAAAAAAGAAATATGATCGGCATACCAAACATCATATTCGAATTTCTGTTTCCAGCTGATGGCATTTCTGCCGTTAATCTGCGCCCAGCCTGTAATCCCGGGACGAACATTGTGTCTCTTTTTCTGGATTTCGTTATACAAGGGTAAATATTGCGGCAATAAAGGACGCGGTCCGATTAAAGACATATCGCCCTTCAAAACATTGATGAGCTGAGGGATTTCATCCAGGGAAGTTTTCCTCACAAAGCTGCCGGTTTTGGTAAGCCGTTCCGCATCGGGTAAAAGGTTTCCGTTCAAATCTTTTTTGTCATTCATTGTTCTGAACTTAATGATCCGGAATATTTTTTCATTTTTCCCGGGACGTTGCTGAAGAAAAAAAGGTTTGCCCCGATTGGCAATAAATAATGCAATCATCACGATTATAAATACAGGACTTAATAACAGTAATCCGAAAAAGGCTGCAAAAAAATCGATACAACGTTTAAAGAAATTTTTATACATTATACAGTAAGCTGGGACGGATTATATTTTTTACGACGTTCAGATACGGTAAAGTCTTTTAAACAAAAATAAGCTGACGGTTTTCAAACCGTTTTTCATTTTTTATAATTTTCCGGCTTCAAAAATACTTATTTTATTTCAGAGCGCTTGACGAATTTTAAAATAAAAATTTAAATTTTAAAATAAAATTCACTAAAATTATGTTCCCTTAGGGATGTGGAAAGAGATCTTTGAAATATTCCTGTAGAGGTATAAAAAGATTGTTTAATAAAATTAACAACATACTGCAATTAATTTTTTAACTTTGCGCCGGCAAAATTGGTTTTTAATATCCAAGTATCTATATTTAAAATAAGCCGTACTGCCGTTGCAATAAGATTTTGTAATAAAAGACAAAACTTGGAAAGGAATTATATAATAGAAAATCGAATATATTTATGAATAGTAAAATCTGGCTTTCTGCTCCTCATATGGGAGGGCAGGAACTGAAATATATTCAAAAAGCTTTCGATGAAAACTGGATTGCTCCGTTAGGTCCCAATGTAAATGGATTGGAGGATGATCTGGAAAAATTTTTAGGAGGCAATATTCACGTGGCCGCTGTGAGCTCCGGAACTGCTGCATTGCATCTTGCTTTAATTCTTTTGGGGGTGAAGAGCGGTGATGAGGTATTGTGTCAGTCCCTTACTTTTTCAGCTTCTGCAAACTGTATTATGTATATGGATGCAAAGCCTGTGTTCGTGGACAGTGAAAAAGATACCTGGAATATGGATCCGGAAATTCTTGAAGAGGCTATCCTGGACAGGATAAAAAAAGGAAAAAAACCCAAGGCTATTATCGTGGTCTGCCTGTACGGAATGCCCTATAAAGTAGATGAGATTACCGCTGTTTCCCGGAAATATGATATCCCCGTGATTGAAGATAGTGCAGAAGCGTTAGGAAGCACCTATAAAGGGAGAAAAGTAGGAACATTCGGGGATATTTCGATCCTGAGCTTTAACGGGAATAAGATTATCACAACTTCAGGCGGCGGCGCGATTATTACGAAAGACCGGCGATTTAAAAAACACGCCATTTATCTTTCTACCCAGGCAAAGGACGATGCTGCGCACTATGAGCATTCAGCAATAGGCTATAATTACAGAATGAGCAATATCTGTGCAGGAATAGGGAGAGGACAGATGGAGGTGCTGGAAGAAAGGGTGCGCCAAAGAAGAGCCAATCACTATTTTTACCGAGAAATTTTTAAAGACAAAGAGGGTATAGAAGTCTTCCACGAACCTTCCGATGATTTTTTTTCCAACCACTGGCTTACTGCTATTCTGCTGGATTCCGGGAAACTGAACGGGAAGGACAGGGAGTATATGAGAGAAGCATTTCTTGCGGAGAATATAGAATCCCGTCCATTATGGAAACCTATGCACTTGCAGCCTGTTTTTCAAAATGAAATATTTTACGGGAACGGAACGGCTGATATGCTGTTTGAAAAAGGTCTTTGCCTGCCATCCAGCTCCAATCTTTCGGATGAGGAAAAAGCAAGAATTGAAAAAGTAATCCATTCTCTTTTTTAGAGTAAAAAATATAACTGTTCATATTGCGTTATGGATATAATCTGAAGATATGGAATTTGTAGATTTACATCCTGAAATATGAAATAAAATTTTGTTAACAAGAAGAATTAATGGGCTATATTAATAGGATTAAGAAGAGAATATATGAAGGAGATAATTTGATGAATATCACGGATATCCGCTATCTTCCAAGATGGGTGGTATTGCTGATTGATATTGCTATTCTGGTATTCTCCGTTTTTCTTTCTTTTATTATTTACAAAAAAATAAATATCAACAACGGGCAGTGGCAGTGGCAGTACCATTTGTCCGTTTACGAAATTTCGACGCTGATTATTTGCATTAATATTCTCTTTATGTTCGCATTCCGGACGTATGCGGGAATTATCAGACATTCCACTTTTATTGATCTTTTCAAATTGCTGCTTGCCAGTATATGTACGATTATTACGTCTTATGCCATCAATATGGTTTCTATGATATTTATCAGGCAGAAACTATTACCACCAACCATTTTGATTGTTTTCTTTACCATTTCATTTATGCTGATGTTTATCTTCAGATTTCTGGTGAAAGAAATCTTCCATATTCTTCGTGAATTCCGAAGAAGCACTTTGAAAAAAAGAATCCTGGTTTTGGGGATTGATGAGCAGGCGGTAACTATTGCAAGAGCCATTCTGGATAATCCAAATCTGCCTTATCAGGTGGTAGGATTTCTCACAAGAAGATCGGATTCCAAAAGTGCAAAAATTTTAGGAAAACCCATTTTTTATAAAGAGCAGCTGAACGGCGATTCGAAGCTGACTCTCGGAATCGACGGCGTGATCATCAATAAAGATGCGATGAGTCGTGAAGAAATCAATATGTGGGTAAACCTTTTTCTGGAACAGGATCTTCAGGTGCTCAAAGTTCCGTCCGTACAGAAATTAAGAGATTCCGATATCAGCATCAATATCAAAAATCTACAGATTGAAGACCTCCTGAACCGTAAGCCGATCCGCATCGAAAATGATGAGGTGGAAAAACGCCACAATGGTAAAAATATTCTGGTAACCGGTGGTGCAGGCTCAATAGGAAGCGAGATTGTAAGGCAGATCGCTAAAATGAATCCGGAACTGATCGTAGTGCTGGATCAGGCGGAAACACCACTTTATGAAATCGAAATGGAGATGCGTGCCACTTATCCCCATCTCAGCTTCAAGTTTGTGATGATTGATGTGGCAAATGTGGAACGGCTGGAACAGCTGTTCCGGAAATACAATTTTTCGATGGTGTATCACGCTGCTGCGTATAAGCACGTTCCGCTGGTGGAAGAAAATCCGCACGAAGCCATTAGTACCAATGTGATCGGCAGCAAAAATCTGGCTCTGCTTTCCAGTAAATATAAGGTGAACCGCTTTGTAATGATTTCCACCGATAAAGCCGTAAATCCTACCAATGTAATGGGCGCTACCAAAAGAACGGCAGAACTGTACGTACAGTCTATCCAGAATCTGGAAGGAAACATCACGAAATTCATTACCACCCGTTTCGGGAATGTTTTGGGGTCGAACGGTTCTGTAATTCCGCTGTTCAAAAAGCAGATTGAAAACGGAGGTCCGATTACGATTACGCATCCGGAAATCGTACGGTATTTTATGACCATTCAGGAAGCTTGTGAGCTGGTTTTACAGGCAGGAACAATGGGAGTTGGCGGCGAAGTTTTCGTTTTCGATATGGGTGAGCCCGTGAAAATTCTGGATATGGCGAGAAGAATGATCAAGCTTTCGGGTTTTGATCCGGATGTGGATATCAAAATTGTATACACGGGATTACGCCCCGGAGAAAAGCTGTATGAAGAACTGCTGACGGATGATGCCAAAACGCTGCCTACCCATCACGAAAAAATTATGGTTTCAAAAGATCCGGCAATGGAATATCAGCAAATCAATGCATTGGTGAACGATCTTATTATGATGCTTTCCAAAAATGAAAAATTTGAGATTGTGAAAATTTTGAAAACTATTGTACCGGAATTTAAAAGTAATAATTCCGTTTACGAATCGTTAGACAAATAACATATTTTTATCTATATTTGCAACCTTTACAGTTTTAAACTTAAAAAATGAAAATACGGTTATTATACTTTACTGCAACTGCCCTTTTGTTACTGTCCTCGTGTAAGCCTAAGCAGAATATCAGTTATATGGAAAATATTGAAAGCGTTGCATTGCAGGCTTCCAAAGATAATCCCGGTTTTACTATACAGCCCGGAGACCAGCTGATGATTAATATCTCCGCCAAAGATATGGATGTGGTAAAGCCTTTTAACCAAAACTATTCTTCCGGAGAAATTACGCAATTTTCCACGCCGAACAGCAATATGCCCATACCGACGAGAAGCACAGGAAGTAATCCTACTTATGTTGTAGATTCTCAGGGTAATTTTGATTTTCCGATTTTAGGGACTTTCAATACCAGCGGAAAAACCATTGAAATGCTTCAGGACGAATTCAAATCCAGACTTGTACGTTATGTGAAAGATCCCGGAGTGAATATCCGGAATACCAATTTTAAAGTAACCGTATTGGGAGAAGTAAACGCTCCCGGACAATACTGGATGCCGGACGGACAGCCCGCAACAATATTATCCGTTTTAGGGATGGCGGGAGATCTTACCATTTATGGAAAAAGAGATAACATACTGATGGTGAGAAATGTAAACGGCACTACTGAAAAAGCCTATATCAATATTGCTGATGCTAATTTTATCAACTCTCCGTATTATTACGTAAAGCAGAATGATGTAATCTATATAATGCCAAATGAAGCCAAGAAAAACTCATCTTCATTCGGACCACAAACTGCGGTATGGATTTCAGTAGCTTCTATTGTGGTAGGTCTCATCGCGATCTTTATCAAAAAATAGAACTTCAATATCGGGCATTTGCCGAATCCTGCTTTTCGCAAAATAATTCCTACGGGAATACATTATAAATTTAATATCAGAATCGAAAATCAAGCATTTTAAATGACTACTGAAAATAATACGTTAGAACTCAATATAAGAGAGATACTAAAACCCTATCTCCGTAAATGGCATTGGTTTGCACTAAGTTTTATCCTGATGTGTGTGTTGGCTGTTATTTATATAAAATTTACTCAGCCGGTGTATAAAACCCAAACATCGATTCTGATTAAAGATGCGCAAAAAATGTCCAACGCTTCAGGAGATTTCGGCGTTCTTGCAGGACTCGGCGGTTTGGCAGGAATGGGAACCAACAGTATTGAAAATGAGCTTGAGGTTTTTAAATCCAAAAAAATTGCCGAAGACGTTATTCAGGATTTGAAGCTGCAGACCCGTATATTCTCCCGCGAAAAATATTATGATGTAGAACTCTATAAGGATACTTCTCCTTTCATTATTCAGATCATCAGCGAAAAGCCTGACGAAGAGCTTCCGAAAGAACCTGTAAACATCTTGGTTAAGGGAGATGAAATTACCCTTTCTTCTGAAGAATTAAAAAATAATATTGTTGCCACTTTCAACAAAACCATTGCACTTCCGTATGCGAACTTTATGATCCTGAAAAATCCGAAGTTCAATGCGAAAAAGGTTCAGAAAATGGAAATGAAAGATTTATATTTTACCTATGATACATTGGATAATCTTTCTGACGATTTGCAGAAAAATATGAATGTGGATCTGATCAATAAAGATGCTACCGTAATCGGACTTTCCTTATCAGATTCAAATAAAGAAAAAGCCAGAGATATTCTTAATGCTATTGTGGATTTGTATAATTTTGATGCGATCTCCGATAAAAATACGGAATCCAAAAAAACAAAAGATTTTATAGACGACAGGATAAAAATAATTTCCGGAGAACTCGGTGATGTAGAAACAGAGAAAGAAAGATTCAAGGTTAATAATAGTATTGTAGACCTGACTATGGAAACCGGTGTAAATCTCGAAACGTCTGCCAAAGCCAAAGAAAAATTATTAGAAGTCGAAACCCAGCTGCAGCTTAACGATCTTCTTCTCAATTATATCAATAAACAAAACAGTTCCGAACTGCTGCCTGTAAATATCGGCTTGGATAACGATGCTGCCGCTAAAAGCATTGAAACCTACAACGCACTGGTATTACAAAGAAATAAACTTCTGGAAAACGCAACACCGCATAACCCATTGGTTCAGGAAGCCAATGCCCAGATTGAAAATATGAGAAAATCAATCAGGGAAGGTCTTGTAAAAAACAAATCCTCACTACAGTTCAGTGCCAAAGAAATTAGTGGAGAATATGGAAACCTGATCAATAAAATGCGGAAAGTTCCGACACAGGAAAAAATATTCCGCGGAATTTTGCGCCAGCAGCAGGTGAAGGAAGGTCTTTATGTTTTGCTGCTTCAGAAAAGAGAAGAAGCCGCAATCTCCCTTGCAATGACAGCCAATAAAGCAAGAGTGATAGATCGGGCTTATACAGACAAAAAGCCGATAGCTCCGAAGAAAATGTTTATTCTTTTGGGAGCAGGACTCATTGGGCTACTTCTTCCATTCGGATATGTTTATATTAAAAATCTTTTAAACAATACGATAATTGATAAGCACGATCTGGAAAAACTTTCCGATATAACTGTAATTTCGGAAATTCCGAGACTTACCTCGAAAACCAATCATCTTATCCAGCCGAATGATATTACGCCATTAGCAGAAGCATTCCGGATTATGGTTACCAATCTCAGATTTTTGCTGCCTCATAAAGAAAAAGGAAATACCATTTTTGTAACCTCAAGTGTGAAAGGAGAGGGAAAAACATTCATTTCCGTAAATCTCGCTATTTCCCTTGCCAATCGGGACAAAAAAGTAGTAATAGTAGGTTCGGATATTCGTAATCCGCAGTTGCAGCGCTACGATGTAAGCAAAAAAACAGCAAAAGGACTTACTGAATTTTTGTACGGAGAAATTACAAATGAGGCAGACATTATTCATAAAAGCCAGTTTTCTTCGCATTGTGATGTGATATTCTCCGGAAGCATTCCGCCAAATCCGGTAGATTTATTGGAAAATGGGAGATACGAAATCCTCATCAATACACTTAAGGAGAAGTACGATTACATCATTCTTGATACTGCACCTATGATGCTGGTTACAGATTCCTTCCTGATTTCGGATTTTGCAGATGTGGTATTATACGTTACCCGTTCAGAAGCTACCGAAAAACAATTTATCGATTTCGCAAACAAAAATGTGAAAGGCGGTAAAGTGGCAAATGTAGCATTTGTACTGAATGATCTGCACAAAAACAATTTCGGGTACGGAAACAAATATGGCTACGGATACCACGCAGAAGAAAAATCCTGGTTTGGAAGATTAAAAGAAAAAATCTTCGGTTAATAATTATGAAAAAGAAAAATCTGATTGTTTTCGGAATACGCCCTGAAACCATACATTTAGCCGCTTATAACGGGTTCAGGAATGCAGGAACGGACGCTGATAAAATGGTCATTGATTTTTGAATTGACTGCCTATGCTTCCCTATATCATCCAGTTACCCAAAATAATCGATCAAAGGGGGAATTTGTCTTTCTTTGAGAATCCCTCTCAGCTGCCTTTTAGAATTCAGAGAGCATACTGGATCTATGATGTTCCCGGCGGAGAAGTAAGAGGATCGCACGCTTTTAAAAGCCAGCAGGAATTTATAATCGCCTTATCCGGAAGTTTTGACGTAATTTTAAATGACGGAAATCAGGAATTTAAATTTACATTAAACAGATCTTATTACGGATTATTTATTCCTGAAATGTACTGGCGGAGTATCGAGAATTTTTCAACAAATGCTGTCGCGCTCATCGTGTCGGATACAAAATTTGAAGAAAAAGATTACATCCGTGATTTTGAGGAATTTAAATTATTAAGAAATGTTCACGATTGAAGATTGCAAAATTGTAGAGCTGCCGGTTGTACACAATAATTCAGGGAATATTACCATATTGGAAAATGGGGATAATATTCCTTTTGATATAAAAAGAATTTATTATTTGTATGATGTGCCGATGGGCGCTGAAAGGGGAGGACACGGGCATTATAATTTGCAGCAGTATGTTGTGGCAGCCGGTGGTTCCTTCACTTTTGTCCTGGACGACGGCATTACCAAAAAAGAAGTTTTTCTGAACCACCCCAATAAAGCCCTGCACATTGTTCCCGGAATCTGGAGGGAAATGAAAGATTTCTCAAGTGGAAGCATCTGCCTCGTACTTGCCTCTATGGAATATGACGAAGCCGATTATATGAGAGATTATAATGAATTTTTAAAATACAGAAATAATGGTTAAAATTCATCCTCTGGCAGATGTGCAATCGGAAAATATTGGTGAAGGCACACTGATCTGGCAATTCTGTGTCGTTTTAAAAAACGCGGTAATCGGTAAAAACTGTAATATCAACTGTAATGTTCTGATCGAAAATAAAGCGGTAATCGGCGATAATGTTACCATTAAACCGGGAGTTCAGATATGGGATGGAGTAACATTGGAAGACAATGTTTTTATAGGTCCGAATGTAACTTTCACCAATGACACACATCCGAAATCAAAGAATACAGATTTTGCTCTGAAAGAAACCATCGTGAAAAAAGGCGCATCAATCGGGGCGAATTCCACTATTCTGCCGGGAATTATAATCGGCGAAAATTCAATGATCGGTGCCGGAAGTGTCGTAACGAAAAACGTAAAGCCGAACGGCGTATATTTTGGAAATCCTGCTGCCGAAAAAGGTGTACTGAAAGAGGACGGAAGCATTGTTTATTTTTAAAAAAAACAAAAAAATGATCAAATTTTTAGACCTTCAGAAAATAAATTTATCCCATCAGGAAGAAATCGAAAAAAAACTTCTGGAAGTTTTCAGAAGCGGATGGTATCTTTTGGGAAATGAAATTACCGGCTTCGAAAATAATTTGAAAAATTATCTGGGAACGAATCATGTAATCGGAGTTGCCAATGGTCTGGACGCACTCAGACTTATTTTCAGAGCGTATATCGAACTGGGAGTAATGAAAAAAGGAGATGAGGTTCTGGTTCCTGCCAATACTTACATCGCATCGGTTTTAGCCATTTCGGACAACGGTTTGGTTCCGGTTTTTGTGGAACCGAATCCTGAAACATTTAATATTGATGCAAATGGAATTGAAAAATCCATTACAGAGAAAACAAAAGCGGTAATGCTGGTTCACCTTTACGGAAGAATAACCTGGGATCATCGGATTTCCGAACTTGCACAAAAGCGCAACCTCAAAATTGTAGAAGACAATGCACAGGCAATCGGCGCAGCGTGGAACGGAATAAAATCCGGAAATCTGGGTGATGCTGCCGGTTTCAGCTTTTATCCGGGAAAAAATCTCGGAGCTTTGGGAGACGGAGGTGCAGTTTCCTGCAAAGATGATGAGCTTGCCGCAACTATAAGAAGTCTGGCGAATTACGGATCGAATAAAAAATATGTCAATATTTACAAAGGACTTAATTCCAGACTGGATGAATTGCAGGCTGCAGTTTTGGATGTAAAGCTGAAATATATTGATAAAGACAATCAAAGAAGACGCGAAGTCGCAGAAAGATACGTGAATGAAATCTCCAATCCGGAAATTGAGCTTCCGGAAATTCCTGCGGATGAAGCGGAGCACGTATGGCATTTGTTCGTAATCAGAACCAAAAGAAGAAAAGAGCTGCAGAATTATCTGGAACAGAATAATATCCACACTCTTATTCATTATCCGATTCCGCCTCACAAGCAGGAAGCCTATTCCGAATACAATCATTTGAATTTTCCGGTTGCTGAACAAATTCACGCTGAAGTTCTGAGCCTGCCGATAAGTCAGGTGATGGAAGATTCGGAAGTGGAAAAAGTAATTTCAAGCATCAAAGGATTTCAATAGATGGCAACCGCAAGAATTTTTAAGAATACTTTTTTGCTGTATTTCAGAATGATACTCATTATGGCGGTATCATTATATACAGTGCGTATGATTCTGAAAATTCTCGGAATTATAGATTACGGTATTTTCAATGTAGTAGCGGGATTTGTTACAATGCTTGGCTTTCTCAGCCAGGCGATGGCAGCATCCACACAGCGTTTTTTTTCTTTTGTGATGTCCCAGGGAATACCAACCCTTAACAGCTACTTCAACAACAGTATCCTTATTTATGTGGGATTTATTCTGATCGTACTTTTATTGGGTGAAACCCTCGGTTTATGGTTTCTGAACTGTAAAATGGAAATTCCGCCGGATCGATTAAGGGCAGCCAATTATCTGTACCAGTTCAGCATTCTCACTTTTATTTTTACCATTATTACGGTTCCGTACAATTCGCTTATTGTTTCGTATGAAAATATGTCCGTTTATGTGGTTGTCGGTTTTGTCGAGGCGCTCCTGAAACTGGGATCAGTATTAATTTTATTAATATTTCCTGGCGATAAGCTGATTTTTTACAGTGTTTTTTTATTCATTTCGAGTTTGATAGTAGCGGTATATTATGCTGTTTATTGTAATATAAAATATAGAGCAGCAAGATTTAAATTCAGTTTTGACAAAAAGATTATCAAAAGTTTACTCTCTTTTTCCAGCTGGACTACTTTTAATTCTCTGGCGGCAATGGGCAACAATCAGGGAAATAACGTGCTGATCAATTTATTTTTCGGACCGGCGGTAAATGCTTCCAGAGGAATTGCTTTTCAGATATTTTCTGCGATGTTCTCTTTTTCTGTCAATTTCTTTTTGGTGGTAAGACCGCAGATTATAAAAAGCTATGCCGATCGCAGATATGATTATATGTGGGATCTTTTTCACAAAAGTTCTTATTTGATTTTTGCGCTGATGTTTGTTTTATGTTTTCCCTTAATTGCCGATGCGAAATTTGTTTTATCCGTATGGCTGGGAAATTCTTACAATGAACAAATGGTTCTTTTCACGCAGCTGGTACTCATCTATTCCATTATTGTAGCTCTTAATAATCCGATTACCTGTCTGGTACACGCTACAGGAAAAGTGAAAAGATATCACCTTTTCATTGAAAGCATTACCTTATTGTGTCTTCCGATTACTTATATACTTTTTAAACTCGGGTACAACGCTGATTATTCATTTTATACCAGTATTTTCGTCTATTTTGTTGCGCATATCGTCCGGCTGTTTTTTTTGAAAGAGCTGTTCCCGGAGTTCAGTATCGGAAAATTTTTATCTAAATTTTTATTGTATTGTTCGCTTATTGTCATTATAAATATTATATTGAACTCCGAAATCAATCGTTATCTTGCCGAAGGATGGATAAGGCTTTTTGTATTGTTTTTAGTTTCTGCGATGATCACTGCGGTGATTACATTTTTTATGGGCTTGGATTCCGGCGACAGGAAAAAAGTATTTTCTTTACTGAAATTAAAAAAGAAAACAAGATAAAATAGAATGCTAAAAAAGGAGAAAGTTATTGGATTTTTTGTAAACCTGAATATGATACTCATATTGGTAGGGTATCAGTTTATGACTTCGGTTTTGACTCCCTTTTTCAACAATTTGGAAGATGCTACCCAGATCATTACCATTCCGTATCGTGCGGCAACACTTGGGATTAGCCTATTGGTAGTTTTGCTGACGATCTTCCACAAAGTAAAGGTCTCTTTTAATACGAAATTATTCTGGTTCTTCTGGGTTTTGTATATTCTCCGTATGTATTATGATCTTTTTCTGAGATCCGATGTTTTAATTCCGGCTGATAAAACATACCAGCTGTGGCTGTATGTCTTCGGGATTTGTATGCCTCAGGCATTCTCCGTACAGCGGACCTTGCATCTCATCAATTTCAATACGGTTTTCAAATGGATTTCTGTTCTGGTTCTTGTAGCTCTTACATTTACACTGTTTTCCAATCAGATGATCTTGATGGAGGCGGATCAGATTAACCACAGGATTGGCGGTAATGCTGCGTTCAGCAGTATCAATTTCGGGCATTTTGGTGCTACGGCGATGTTTTTGGGAGTTTACGGGCTTGTACGAAAAAGAAAACTCAATCTTTGGCTGCTGGTATGGATTCTGCTGATTTTATTAGGATTATTTTCCGTAATCAGATCCGGAAGCCGTGGTCCCTTTGTAGCATTTATCCTGATATCCATTTTTTGGATGTTCTGTTCCAGCCGCTTCAAAGTAATTGGAATTATTGTGACGGCTATCGCGTTTATTCTTTCCGCTATTTTCATCGACGAAATTCTGGATGGTATTTCCAAAGTTTCCCCTCTAATGAGCTATAGGCTGGAGCAGACAATATATGAAGGAGATACCAGTGAACGGGAACCTTTGTACCGGATTGCGATAGAGCAGTTTACGGATCATCCTTTTTTCGGCGGACAGTTTGCCATATTTTATTATGACGATAAAGTTTTATTTTACCCGCATAATATTATATTGGATGCATTTATGGGGCTGGGCTTTATAGGAGGGATAATTTTATTGTATCTGCTCATATCCAGTATTCGTAATATTTATCATTATATGAATATTAAAGATAAAAATTATTGGATTTTTATCCTGCTGTTGCAGCAGATTATGTTTAATATGGCTTCAGGAAATTTTTATACCAATCCTTTACTTTCGGTATTGTTAGTAGTAGCATTTCAGTATAAATATCTCTTAAAAAAATGAAAAAACTAAAACAGCTTTTATACCTTACACTGCTTATTGCTTCTGCCAATCTTTTTGCACAGGCAGGCAGGCAGAACGTACGTAAAAACTTTTTTGACATCGGAGTAGATTCTGCGATGAGCAAAAAAATTGAACAATACGGCTTTACGCCAATGCCAATTATTGATGTGAAAACCAATACAGATGGCTATACGTATGATGAAAAAAAATTGCTGGAAGATTTAGAAAAACAATTTCCGGATCCGAACGATTCCCGATACCTTACGCTCGATTGGGAAGATCATCCTTTCGACGTGCTTTATCAAAACAAAAATACTGCAGCTCTGCTAGACACTGTTGTTCAGCAGTATATTAAGCTCTTTAAACTTGTGAAAAGCAAGAGACCGAATTTGAAAGTCGGATTTTATGGTTTGCCGATTAAAGAATATTGGAAAAGAGACCAAAGCTGGAGATCTCATAATAACAATCTGGATCCGATATTAAAGATTGTAGATGTCATTTACCCGACGGTTTATATCCCTTACAAAGAAGGAGTAGAAGCGAAAATGGAAGATATTTTAAATTTTCTGAAAGACAATATAGAAAGTGCCTTAATGTACGGCGTGAAATACAACAAACCCGTATATCCGTATATCTGGCAGCGCTATCATATCGCCAATAAAACAGTCGCTTTGATGCCGATTCCTTACAGTGTTTTCAATAAGCAGATGAAAGTTATCTATAACACTTCCTATAAAGGGAAAAAAATTAACGGAACAATTCTTTGGAGCGCGGAACGCTATTACTTCCAGCAAACGCAGTCCAAAAATGTTCCCGATATCAGTATTTACCGGTTTAATGACCAAAACGAAATCTGGCGCTATTTAAATATCATAAAAAAATACAAGTAAGCAAAGAATGTCAACAAAAATATGCCATATTACCAGCATCCACAGAAGATATGATGTTCGTATTTTCAGAAAGCAATGCCAGAGTCTGTATAAAGCAGGCTACGACGTTTCCCTTGTGGTTGCAGACGGAAAAGGAGACGAAATTAAAGACGGAATAAAAATTTATGATGCCGGAAAGTTTGAAGGGCGTTTCAACAGGATGGTAAATGCGGCAAAAAGTGTCGGAAAACGAGCGCTGGAACTGGATTGTGAGGTCTATCATTTCCACGATCCCGAACTTATTTTTGCAGGATTAAAAATAAAAAAAGCAGGGAAAAAGGTAATTTTCGATATGCACGAAAACATACCTGCCGATATTGATGAAAAATCCTACATTCCATCAGTATTCAGAAAAATAATCTCTTTTGCATACAGCAAACTGGAAATTTATACTGTCAAAAGAATTGATGCCGTAGTTTCTACCCGGGAAAGCATCAACGAGAGACTACAGAAATACACCCGGAATATAGAGATTATCACAAACTTCCCGATCGCCGATCAGCAGATTGAAAAACATCAAACCGGAAAAAAAGAAATCTGCTTCGCCGGTATCATCAGTCCGAAATTCGGGCATAAGCAAATTATCAATGCCGTGGAAAATATTCCCGGAATTACCTATCATCTTGTAGGAGAGGCTGTTGAGCCGTATCTCGAAGAACTTAAAACTTTGCCCGGCTGGAAAAATGTTCAGTACGAAGGACATATCCCGTTTGAAAAGGTAAAGGAAATGTACAGTGAAGCCTCCATTGGTGTTGCCGTTTATGCGTACAGTAAGAATTTCGACGGAAAACTCGGAAACCTCGCCATCGTAAAATTATTTGAATATATGAACTGGGGAATTCCGGTGATATGTACAGACTTCAAGGTGTGGAAAGAAATCGTGGAAGAAGAAGTGCAGTGCGGAATCACCGTGAATCCCGACAACGAAGAAGACATCCGTAATGCGGTACAATATATTCTAGACAATCCTGAGAAAGCAAAACAAATGGGCGAAAACGGAAGAAAAGCAGTTCTGGAAAAATACAACTGGGAAACACAGGCACGGAAATTACGTGATTTGTATAAGAAAGTTCTGCGATAATGGATGCTCCCAAAAAAATATGGCTGGTCAACTATTATGCAATGCCGCCTCATCTGGAATCAAGATTGAGGACGATTAAATTTGCACATTATTTAAAAGAAAAAGGCTACGAAGTCAAAATTTTTGCATCCAGCTTTATGCACAATACGGATATTAATCTTATTGAAGATCATACGCCGTATATAGAAAAACAATATGATGATTTACAATTTGTCCACATTCGGACGAAGCCTTACAAAAACAACGGAATTGCGAGATTTATCAGCTTATTTCAGTTTCACCTGAAGCTGTACTTTATGCGGAACAGATTTTTCAAGCCTGATGCAATCGTACATACCGCTTTACCGCCTTTCGGGAATATCTTCTCTTTTGCCGCCAAAAAATTAAAAGCGAAATATATTGCCGAAGTTCTGGATCTTTGGCCGGAATCATTCGTAGAATTAGGTCTGATTAAAAAAAACAATCCGGTTTTACCACTATTATACAAATCGGAAAGAAAATTATATGAACGTGCCGATGCTGTGGTTTTCTCGATGGAAGGCGGAAGAGATTACATAAAAGACAAAAAATGGGATACCGGAAACGGAGGCAAAATCAATCTGAATAAAGTATTTTATATCAACAACGGGATCGATTTGGAGGATTTTGAAAATAATAAAAAGAACTTTATTATCGAGGATGAAGATCTCGGGAATCCGGATACAAAAAAAGTCATTTATCTCGGATCCATAAGAACGGCAAACAACTTATCGGAGCTGATAAAAGCTGCCGAAACAATAAAACACAGAACAGATATCATTTTCCTGATTTACGGAAACGGCGACCATCGCGAATATCTGGAAAATTATTGCCTCCAAAAAGAATTGCATAATGTCAGATTCAAAGAAAAATGGATTGAGCCGCAATATGTTCCTTTCGTTGTTTCTCAGGCAGATGTAAATATTCTCAACTATATGTCAGGCAGTTTTGGGAATTACGGAGGCAGCCAGAGCAAAATGTTTCAGTATATGGCTGCAGGAAAACCCATCTGCTGCAATCTGAAAATGATGTATTGCCAGATCAATAAAAATAAGCTGGGAATTGCCAGAGCGTTTAAAGATCATAATGAATATGCGGAAGCCATTATACAGCTGGCAGATCTGGATGAAAACAAACGTGCTGAAATTGAACAAAATGCGAAATCCGCAGTTCAGGAATTCGATTATAAAAATTTAACAAATAAGTTATTAGATTTGCTTTAATATTATTATTTTTGCGAAAATTAATAACACAATGATGAAAATTATATTTTTTCTGTGCTTTCTTGTAAGCACGTGTTTCAGCAGTTTCCAGGGACAGTTGAAAATCATATTGAAATTAGATGATCTTGCCTCGCTGAACGGCAGCAACTCATTTAAACTGGTAACCGATTATCTGGCGGAAAATAAAATAAAAGCAGGTTTGGGAATTATCGGAAACAGGGTGGATAATAAATCAAAACAAGCGTTACAATCTTTGATTGACTTGAAGGATGAAAATGCCAATGATATTTTTGAATTCTGGCATCACGGTTACGATCACATAATTCCCGAATTTAAGGGCCGCGACTATGCGTATCAGAAAGATCATTTTGAAAGAGGCAACCAGTCGGTTCTCAATGTTTTGGGAATCCAGATGAACACTTTCGGAGCGCCGGAAAACGCGATTGATGATACTACTTTCCAAGTAGTAAACGAAAATCCGGACTATCACGTATTTTTCTTTAACTGGCTTCCCAATTGTACCTCCACAGAACACCTCGTTATTGTAAATCAGAGAGCAGATATGGAAAATGGTCCAGGAAATGTGAATTATGAATATTTTGTACAGAGATATAATTATACCACGCAATTCTGGCACGATTACTTGGTGCTGCAAGGGCATCCGAACGTTTGGCAAGCCGAACAATTGGAAGAATTTAAAAAAATTATAAACTTCCTGAAAGATAAAGGAGTAGAATTTGTTTTACCGAATGATTATTATCTTAGTACAAGAGTATTGAAAGCTCCTGTTATTACATGCGGGAAGCAAACGGAAAAAGATAATGTACTTATCGAATGGCAGAATAATGATGATATCAGCAACGCTTACCGCATAGAAAGATCAAAAGACGGAATGAACTGGGACAGATTGAATACCCAATATTCTGCTGCTTTTGCTGAAAATCAATACAATGACAATATATCCTATTATGATGACAGCAAAGAGGTTTATTACAGAATCAGAATTAATGGAGATGTAGATAATGCGCTCTATTCCAATGTCGTGAAAGTAGAGCTGAAGCCTGATTTCTTAGCAGTCAAGCAAGTAAAAGGTTCATTTTTTAAAATTCTGAATAATCCGTTTAAAGACAGTGTTGATATCCGGTATAAATTTAGCAAACCGGGAACCGTGAATCTGATGATTTATAATTCTGAAGGAAAACTGGTGGAAGAATTTAAAGATCATTATTTGCAAGAAAATACGATAATAAATAACAGAATTAACACTCAAAAGTTACCGGCTGGAATATATGTATATATATTTAGTATGAATAATGGGGTTATTTCAAAAAATAAGATAATTAAAAAATAAAATGTAATCGAAGATGATTACAAAAGACCGTAACCATACATTTTGCAGATTTAACAAATAAATTAATAAAATTGCTTTAATATTCCTATTTTTGTGCAAATTAATAAAGCAATGATGAGAATTCTATTTTTGCTGTGTTTCTTTGTAAGCACGTGTTTCAGCAGTTTCCGGGGACAGTTGAAAGCCATATTAAAATTAGATGATCTTAGTTCGCTGAACGGTGGCAATTCATTTAAAATAGCAACAGATTATTTAGCGGAAAAAAAAATAAAATCAGGTTTAGGGATTATCGGTAACAGAATAGATAATAAATCTAAAAACACTTTGATGTCACTGATCAATATGCAGGATGCAGAATCTAATGACGTTTTTGAAATCTGGCATCACGGTTACGATCACGTAATACCGGAATTTAAAGACCATGATTACCAATATCAAAAACTGCATCTTTCTAAAGGTGACAAATCGGTTCTCGATATCTTGGGAATTCAGATGAATACTTTCGGAGCACCGGGAAATGCAATAGATTCTATTACTACTCAAGTATTAAAAGAAGATCCGGACTATCACGTTTTTTTCTTTAACTGGATTCCGGATCCGAACCCCAATGAAACCCTCATCATCCTAAATCAGAGAGTGGATATGGAAAATGGTACAGGAAATGTGGATTATGCCTATTTTGTACAAAAATATCAGTATTATAAACCTTTTTTTAAAGATTATATAGTGCTGCAAGCACATCCTAATGTTTGGAAGGACGCGCAGTTGGAAGAATTTAAAAAAATTATCAATTATTTGCAGGGTGAAGGAGTAGAATTCGTTTTACCGAACGATTATTATCTCAGTAAAAGAGAACTGAAAGCTCCTGTTATTATAAATGCAGTTCAAACAACAGATGATAATGTTGTTATCGAATGGGAAAATAAAGATAATATCAATAATTATTACCGGATCGAAAGATCAAGAGACAAGATTAGCTGGAGAAGAGTGAATAAGCAATATTCCGATGCGTTTGCAAAAAACAAATACAATGATAATATTTCCTATTCACTTGCGGATAAAGAAGTGTATTACAGGATCAGAATCAATGGTGATGTGGATAACGTGCTTTATTCCAATGTTGTAAAAGTGGGCTTGCTGGCGAGAGATTCGTTTTTTAGAGTTTTGACGAACCCGTTTAAGGACAGTTTTGATTTTAAATACAAATTTAGTAAGCCGGGAACCGTGAATCTTATGATTTATAATTCTGAAGGAAAACTGGTGGAACAATTTAAAGACAATTATTCGCAAGAGGATACGATAGTTCTTAACAAAATTGATATTCGAAAATTACCGGTAGGGATGTACGTATATACTTTTAGTTTTAATAATAAGGTTATTTCACAAAATCAGATACTTAAAAACTAAAGACGCAGAAATTAGAGTATCCGGGCGTATTTTAAAGGAACTTCGTATATATTTCAGGCAAGATTATTACGGGTTTTCGAAAAGTGTCTTTATAGCTATCCTTTGATTTTAGAAGCTTTATATGGAAAAGAATAGCGCAGACATAAAGATTATCTTGGAAAAAAATTATATTTTTGCAAGTCTCTCTTAGAATGCGAACGATTAAAAAATACATTTCACGAATAAGGTTAAATGATACGACAGGAAAATAATAAGAAAAATATTCTATTGGTGAATGACAGCTATTTTTCATATTTATTGGCTAAAGAGTTAATAATCAATCGGCATTATGAAATAGACCGGATTATTTTCTCCGAATCTACGACGGGATCTTACAAAAAAGTTTTTAAAATTTTCAAAAAAGCATCTAAATCATTTTTCTTTTACAGGGTTTTTGTTTTTATTTTAACTAAATTTATATATAGAAAACGTTCAATTAAATATCTGGCTTCCAAATACAATATTGCTTCTGTTCATACACGGGATTTAAAGGAGTTTACACAGGACAAATATCGGTTTGATACAGGATTTGCATTTAATTTTGATATTGTTATTAGAAAACAATTTTTGAATATGTTTACTAATGGTATTTATAATATTCACGCATCCAGACTACCTCAGGATAAAGGTATATCTCCCGTATTATGGGCATTTGCAAGAGGAGATAGGGAAATCTGGTCATCAATATATAAAATGGATGCAGGCATAGATACGGGAGATATTTTTAAACAATTTGCAATAGGTGTAAAAGAAGGAGAAAGTGCCTTTTCACTATATTCCAGAGTTTGTAAGATAAGCGGAAAAGAACTATTTTTAAATTTTGATACCCTATTGAATGATAATGTTAAACTTGAGAAGCAGCCAATATTGGATAGCTCTTCTTATCTTTCCTGGCCGGATCAGAATTTTGACAGAATGATGAAACAAAGTAACAGAGAATTATTTAAAATCTCCGATTTAAAGATAAAAATATGAAAATCCCTTTTTCTCCGCCGTTTGTGGATGAAGACGTAATCAGCGAAGTTACGGATACATTAAAATCAGGATGGATTACGACAGGTCCTAAAGTAAAGGCACTTGAAGAAGAGGTATGTAAATTAACACACGCTCCCAGAGCATTAGCCGTTAATTCGTGGACTTCCGGTGCAATCCTGATTTTAAAATGGTTCGGCATAAAAGAAGGAGACGAAGTTATTGTTCCTGCTTATACCTACAGTGCAACAGCACTGGCAGTTTTGCATTGTGGCGCTACACCTGTTATGGTAGACGTAAAAGAGGATTTTACAATTGATCCTGAAAAAGTAAAAGATGCCATCACAGAAAAAACGAAAGTAATTATGCCAGTGGACATCGCGGGTTTGCCGTGCGATTATGATACGATCAACGAAATAGTGAAAGATGAAGCATATAAAAAAATGTTCAATCCTTCTTCAGAAAACCAGTCAAAATTGGGAAGAATTCTCGTCTTATCAGACGCGGCACATTCTGTAGGAGCTGTTTATAAACACAAGGAAACCGGAGTTTGGGCAGATATTACAATTTTCTCTTTTCACGCCGTAAAAAATATTACCACATCCGAAGGAGGTGCTATTTGTATTAATTTGCCGGAGCCTTTCAATATCGATGAAGAATACGCTACGATGCGTTTATGGACATTGAACGGTCAAACCAAAGATGCGTTTACAAAATCTCAGGGCGGCGGAAACAGCTGGAAGTACGACATTGTTTTTCAGGGCTTAAAAGTGAATATGCCGGACATTTGTGCAGCAATCGGCTTGGCGCAAATCAGAAAATATACTTCGGATTTACTGGAAGAAAGAAGACGCGTGGCAGAACGCTACCATCATTTCTTTTCACAGAAAGACTGGGCTCAGCTTCCCATAATAGAAGACGAAACAAGAACTTCCTGCTATCACCTCTATGCTCTCAGAATAAATAATATTTCGGAAGACCAGCGTGATGAAATAATGAATTACATTGCTCAGGAAGGCGTGTCGGTGAATGTTCATTTCATCCCGATGCCGATGCTTACCTTATTTAAAAATTTAGGATATGATATTTCAGATTATCCGGTATCTTATGATAATTATTTAAGAGAAATTTCTCTGCCTATTTATCCGCAATTAACCAATGAAGCTATTGATTATATCTGCCGGGCAGTAGAAGATGCATACAAAAAAGTGATTGGATGAAGAGATTTTTCGATATCATATTTTCACTCATAGGAATTATAATACTCATTCCGTTTTACCTGATAATTGCGATAGCTATAAGCTTAGACAGCAAAGGAGGTGTAATCTACCGCCAGAAGAGAACAGGGAAAAACGGAATTCCGTTTGATGTGATGAAGTTTCGTACAATGCGGCCGGACTCCTTTTCAAAAGGATCTTTAACAATCGGAGACCGCGATCCGCGGGTTACCAAAATCGGATATTTTTTGAGAAAATATAAGCTCGATGAGCTGCCGCAATTATTCAATGTGCTTTTGGGTGATATGTCGTTCGTCGGTCCCCGTCCTGAAGTTGAAAAATATACAAAACTTTATAATGAGGAGCAGAAAAAAGTACTCTCGGTACGCCCCGGAATTACCGATAAAGCATCCATAAAATATAGGAATGAAAGCGAGCTTCTGGCAAAAAGCGAAGATCCGGAAAAAACGTATGTGGATGTTATTATGCCCGAAAAACTCAACATAAATTTAGCTTATATTGAAAATAATAGTGTAGGGAAAGACATTGAAATTATTTTTGAAACTATCTTTGCCATATTTGGAAAATAAAAATTTTTATAGAAAATGTTTACCGAAATGAATTGGATAAATAAGCGACATCACCTCACAAAATATAATATATGCAGAAAAACGCCTTTTTTTATTTCTTGATGATGATAATGATCTCCGGATCGGGGGGCAATTTATCAGCACAGGAAAATGATCAGAAAACACCAATGATTCCCGAGCTGAAAATAAATGCTGTGTTTTTGCCGGTAGGAATGCTGAATGCAGGAGTAGAGCTTCCCGTTTCGCCAAAATGGTCGATTCAGGGAGAAGTTTTTATATCTCCCTGGAAATCCTTTACAGGCAGGCATCTTCAAGTGTATATGGAAACTTTGGGAGCAAGATATTATTTTAAAGAAAATCACGAAAAATGGTTTGTAGGAGGTTATCTTTCTGTCGCCTTTTTCGATTTGCAAAAATGGAATTATTGGAATGCAAAACAAGTATTCACCGAAGATATGGAACCTGTATACAATGAAGACGGAACACCGAGAATCACCACCTTATATCAGCGGGGATTTAACCTTATTGCAGGAGCTGAAGGAGGCTACAAATTGTGGCTGAATGAACATTGGGCACTCGAAGCTTTTCTCGGGATCGGTTCTTCACAAGGATTTTATCACGGATATTATCAGGATGATAATACACGATACGAGCATCACAAAGGACACTGGAACAAAAGCGGAGAAATTATTCCTACACGAGGCGGTATAATGATTGCTTACAAATGGTAATAATATTTTATCCCAATTTTATCTGAACCGATTTAGCCATTATTAAACGATTATTTTCTGTATATGAAACTCATCGAAACTCCTCTGAAAGACTGCTACATCATCGAACCAACCGTTTTCAGTGATGAAAGAGGTTATTTTTACGAAAAATACAACGAACAGAAATTTGAAGAACTCACAGGAATGAACGGACATTTCGTTCAGGATAATATTTCCAGATCTTCTTACGGTGTTCTTCGCGGACTTCATTTGCAGAAAGGAGAACACGCTCAGGCAAAGCTGGTTTCCTGTTTGGATGGGAAAGTGTTTGATGTTGCGGTAGATTTGCGTCCCGATTCTCCGACTTTCGGGAAATGGTATGGTGTGGAGCTTTCAGCAGAAAACAAATTACAGTTCTATGTTCCGAGAGGTTTCGGGCACGGATTTTCGGTACTGAGTGAAACGGCAGTTTTTGCCTATAAATGCGATAATTTTTACAACAAAGAATCCGAAGGCGGGGTTCTCTGGAACGATCCGGAGTTGAATATCGACTGGAAACTTCCCGCAGAAGATATTATCCTTTCTGAAAAAGATAAGTTTCAGAAGTTGCTTAAAGATGCCGATTATCGTTAATTTAATATTCTTATCAATACGGATGCAAGAAAAATAATTATAACAATTACGGTTATGGTGATAAGGATATTTTTCTTTTTATCTGTTTGAACATCATCAGAAAACCAATACCACCTTTGGCGTATTTTGTTATGAATTCTTTTTGCCTTTTTCCGGTGCTTTCTCATATTTTCCTGAATATTTTTGATAATAAAAAACGCCTTATTCCGAAATAATTAATGTAGACGGAATGGAAGTCAGCCAAAGACTTTTACTTTCAATAAGTTTTCCCCAGCTTTGATAGCTGATTAGCATCAGATCCATAGATTCCAGAAAAATTTTATCTATTGTCGGCGATTCGTGCAGGGAAATATTGCTGGGTGCTATTTGCTCGATATTTTTAATCAGTTCGCGGATTTCTATATTCTTGCGTATCTGTCCGGCAGCATCAAGGATAATGATTTGAGAATTATTATTGTTGATGAGCCGTTTTGCGTATTCCACCAAATAAAAATCACTCAGATCGAATATCGGGATAAATACTTTGCCTGCATTTTTGAAGCCTTTGTCCACCATAATCCCTACAGGAATGTTTGTTTTTTCCACAATTCCGAGAGTGAAATCATCAAAAGGTGAAGAATTAAAAATAGATGTTTTCCCTTTTACCGTGTTCATCAGTTTCTCAGGGTTGATAATCTTTGTTGTGAAGCCCAGTAATCTTCCTAAAATACTTCCTTCATAAATAGATTTTCCAAGCATTATCAGCAGCAGATCATAGTTCCCTTTATTGGCAACCGCAATTAGATCGCTTTCAACATTGGAAGACGCTTTAAAAAGGGTAGTAACCGGAAGCTGAAGTTCGTGTGCGGTTTGCAGTACGTCGTTAAATTGTTCCCCCTCATAAATATCCTGATCAAAAGAATGCAGCTCTTCCACAGGAGCAATATTCATTGTCGTGATATTTTTATTGATGATTTTATGGGTAAGATTATCGGCAAGTTTCAGCAAGGTGCTTCCCGATTCCGGCTTGTTAAAAGACACCAGAATTTTGTACATACTTATATTTTCAGTTTCCGCATCATCATTTTCGGATCTCTGGCTTTTGAAAATATAATTGATCAGATCCAAGGCTGGTCCCGTCATAAAAGTAGTGATAAGTGCCATTATCACGAGCATTGCAAATAATTCAGGACTTAATACGCCTAAATCATAACCGATATTCAGAACAATAAGTTCCGTTAAACCTCTTGTATTCATCAATGCTCCGACGGTTAAACTGTCCTTCCAGTTCATCCGCAGAAATTTGGCGGTAAACGCACTTCCCGCAAATTTTCCGGTTACGGCGGTGAGAAGAATGAAGGCACCGGCTTCCCATAAGTGAACATCATTCAGCAATCCGATCTGAGTTCTCAATCCTGTAAATACGAAAAATAAAGGAAGAAGAAGAACGAGTGCCACATCTTCTATTTTTTCGATGAACATATTTCTGAATTTCATATTTTCCGGCATAATCGCTCCTGCCATAAATGCTCCGAACAAAGCGTGGATACCGATAACTTCCGTAGCGTAAGAAGAAAGAATCAGAACGAGGAAGAAAATAGCGACCGTTGCTTTGGCGATATTCCCCTTTTTTTCCTGTAATTCCGCGACACGGGTAAGGAAAGGCTTTACGATTTTAATCATTAAAAAAACATACACAACAGCCATTAATATCACATACACAGAACCTCCGAAAGATCCGGCTTTTACAATTGCGATAACAGCTGCCAGAATACACCAGGCAGTGATATCGTCTGCTGCTGCACAAGTGATGACAACCGTTCCCAATTTTGTTTTTTGAAGATTTCTTTCCTGCACAATTCTCGCCAGAACGGGAAAGGCGGTAATGCTCATCGCGATTGCCATAAATAATGCGAAGGAACTGAACTGAACACCTTCCGGAGCAAATTCTTTGTATAAATAATAAGCCAATCCGATTCCTAAAGAAAACGGGATGATAATGCTGGCGTGGCTAATTACTACCGCATCGTGGGCTTTTTTCCGGAGAACACCCAGATCCAGTTCCATTCCGACGATGTACATAAAAAGAATGAGACCGATCTGGCTCAGGAAATTGAGATTTCCCAAAGATTCAGGAGGAAAAAGAAAAGCTGAAAATTCAGGGAAATACAACCCCAATAAAGAAGGACCGAGAACAATTCCGGCAATCATTTCTCCTATCACCGTCGGTTGCTTTATTTTCATACAGATCCACCCGAAAAGCCTTGCAGTAAGGATAATAGCAACAATCTGCAACAGAAGAAGAGCCAACGGATGATGAAGGTTTTCCTGAAAAGATTCCCGAAAATTTTCCCAGGTTGTACCGTTGCTGGTTCTCTGAATTATATTTTCGCTGGCTTCCAGTGTTTTGCCTTCTATAAAAAACCAATACATTAATCCCGTAAATACTATAATAGTAGAGATGTAAAAAATGATATTCCTGTACTTTCCCATAAACATTACTCTTTTATGGGACAAAATTGAAAATATTAATCAGGACAAATATCTTTTCGGAAAATTAAATGCAATGAATTTATTATTTTCTGTAATGAAATTTTAAACCTTTGGAATTTTGGGTTTTTTGGATGTTGAAATGATGAAGAAAATCAGGAACGGAACTTTTCCAGAAAACCTTCGCGATATACGTCGCTGATGTGCAATACACGAAACTTTCCTTCGGAATCTGTTATTTTTGTACGGATTTCATTATTGGAAAAGGCTTTTACGGTACGTATTGCAATAGCTTCTTTTTTATTGATTTGCGCAAATTCTGCTTCCGGTAAAAGTTCGAGCAGGGTTTTGAAATTAATATTTTTCAGGGTAATTTCGCTTTGATCGGTCATAATCAGATCTTTATCGCGGCTGTCAATCTCTGAGGTCCGGATATATGCGATCTCATTCACGAAAATGTGGCTTTTTCCAAGATTGGAATTCCATTCGATAAATTTACCTTTAAGATTTGTCATCAGATGCCTCACTTTTTCAAACGCTTGTTGCAGGCGTTCCCGTTTTATCGGCTTCCGGATATAATCTACAACATTCAGATCAAAAGCCTCAGCAGCATATTCTTTATACGCGGTTGTAAAAATAATATGCTTGTCCGGAATTTTTTCGGCAACCTGAAGACCGTTAATTCCGGGCATTTCGATATCGAGAATACAAAGATCACAGTCAATTGATGCTATTTTTTCAAGGAATATTTTCGGATCGTTGAATGCCTTTACTACTTCCACGGATTCTATGGATTCACACAGCAGTTTCAGATAACTTATTGCCAGAAGTTCATCATCGAGTATAACGCACCTGATTGTATTTATCATTAAGGTCAATTTTTAAATAAGCCGTATAAATATTACCGTTGATCTCTTTCGTGATCTTAAAATTATTTTTGTAAAGTATCTTTAAACGATGTTCCAGAGATTCACTTCCGAATCCGCTGTTTTTCTTTGCCAAAGGTGATTTGGCGGAAATATGGTTCTGAACTTTTACTTCAAGAATACCATTTTTCAGCGAAAGATAAATAAAAATAAAAGAGTTTTCCCCGATGAAATCGGTGTGTTTAAAAGCATTTTCCACAAAATCAACGGTGATCAGAGGAGCCAGAACTTTTTCGGAATATACCGGATCTTCCTTGTCTATCTGTGATTTTAACTGGAAATTGAAAAGCGGATTCATTTTTATTTTATTGATCTCTATCAGATTAACGGTGAAATCAAACTCACTCTGTGGTGTAACATATTTTTCACTGCTTTCATAGAGAATATAATCCAGAACGCCGGAAAGTTTATCCAGGGAATTATACGTTTGGTAAGCGTGGCTCTGAACGGAATTCAGAATATTTTTAAAAAGATGCGGACTGAGTTTGGTTTCAATATAATCAATACGTACATTATTGAGCTTTCTGCGCAATGCTTTTTTTTCTTCGGAGAGTTGCTGGTTTTTGGATCTTAAAATTTTATTCCGTTGATAGAGCCATATTATTACCATTACCAAACCTGCGGTCAGCAATAATAACCAGACGTTTGTACTCGTTAAAAATTGTGTTTCGGGCATAAGTACCATTTCAATTTCGTTTCAAAGATACTGTTATATTTTCTTTTCCCTCAACCTCGTTTTTTATCCCTAAATTTGCAAAAAATTACTCATCACTCATAAAAAAATATGCGTACAAATTCAACAGGCAGAAAGAAGATCAATATCATAACATTGGGATGCTCCAAAAACGTAGTGGATTCCGAAGTTCTTATGGGACAGCTGAAAGCTAACGGAAAAGAAGTGGTTCACGAAAAGAGGGGAGATATTGTGGTGATCAACACCTGCGGATTTATTGATAATGCCAAAGAAGAATCCGTAAATACCATTCTGGATGCGGTTGAAGCAAAAGAAAGAGGTGAGGTCGAGAAGGTTTTTGTAATGGGTTGCCTTTCAGAGCGCTACAAACCTGATTTGGAGAAAGAAATTCCGGATGTAGACCAATATTTCGGAACGAGAGATTTGCCTTTATTGCTGAAACAATTAGGAGCGGATTATAAGCACGAGCTGGTTGGAGAAAGGTTGACGACTACACCGAAACATTTTGCCTATTTGAAAATTTCCGAAGGCTGTGACCGTCCCTGCTCGTTTTGCGCGATTCCTTTGATGAGAGGGAAGCATATTTCCACACCGATTGAAAAATTAGTAGTGGAAGCCAAAAAATTAGCAAAAGGCGGAACGAAAGAATTGATTTTGATTGCTCAGGATCTGACGTATTACGGTTTGGATATTTATAAAAAACGGGCGCTCGGAGATTTGCTGAAAGAGCTGATAAAAGTAGAAGGAATCGAATGGATTCGTTTGCATTACGCCTTTCCGAGCGGTTTTCCGGAAGATGTCCTGGATATCATCCGTGAAGAGCCGAAAGTATGTAATTATATTGATATTCCGCTTCAGCACATCAATTCCGATTTGCTGAAATCCATGAGAAGAGGAACAACGCACGAAAAAACCGATGCGCTTTTGGAAAAATTCCGTGAGAAAGTTGCCGATATGGCGATAAGAACGACATTGATCGTCGGTTATCCCGGAGAAACGGAAGAGCGTTTTCAGGAAATGAAAGACTGGGTTCGCGAGCAAAGATTCGACAGATTAGGATGTTTTACTTATTCTCACGAAGAAAATACGCACGCTTATCTTTTGGAGGATGATGTTCCGCAGGAAGTAAAAGAGGCGAGAGTAGAGGAAATTATGGCATTGCAGTCGCAGATTTCATTTGAAAAAAATCAGGAAAAGATCGGGAAAGTTTTCAAATGTATTTTCGACAGAAAAGAGGGAAATTATTTCATCGGAAGAACGGAATACGATTCTCCGGATGTGGACAACACCGTTTTGGTGGATGCAACGGAAAATTATATTTCAATAGGTGATTTTGCAGAGGTAAAAATTACTTCCGCGGAAGAATTTGATTTGTACGGGGAATTAGTATAAAAAAACAGTATTTAATTTTATATGTTAAATTATTGATAATCAATTAGTTTAAATTAAATTTAACGTAAAGTGTTAATTTGCTTAACCTTTTTAAAAGATTTTTAACATTTTTTAACATTAATCCCTTAGCTCCCGTAAAATCGAAGATCAGAGAGTTCTTTAACAAAATTTTAACAAATATTTAATAGTCATTAACAGGTTGAATTCGGAAGTTGTGATTGCGGCAATACCTTTGCCCCATCAAAACCCCTAAATATTCAAAGTGATGAAGAGATTAATTCTTGTAATCATAATGATGATTTCAACCTTTGGTATCTATTCTTTCAGAAATGATGCCAATGATGCGAAAACAAGTTTTGCATCGTACTACCACGATAAATTTAATGGTAGAAAAACGGCAAGCGGAGAAATTTTTGACAACAGCAAATTTACCGCAGCAAATATGAAGCTTCCTTTTGGAACGCAGGTGAAGATCACGAATCTTCGGAACGGTGAAAGCGTAATTGTACGGGTGAACGACAGAGGTCCGTTTCATTCTTCCAGAGCTTTCGATCTTTCAAAAGCGGCTTTTGACGAAATTGGCAGCCTGGACAGAGGTGTAATGCCGATTGAGTACGAAATTATCGATTAAGATTAAAATTTACATTTTAATAAACCGGCTTTCAGAAGCCGGTTTTTTTGTTTCATCAAATCTCCAGCAAAACCGGGCAGTGATCGGAATGAAAAACTTCTTTTAAGATCACGCTCCTTTTCAAACGGTCTTTCAAAGGATAAGTCACAAAATGATAATCCAAACGCCAACCCAGATTTTTCGCTCTGGAATTCTGGCGGTAGCTCCACCAGGTGTAATTGTCAGGCTGATCATTAAAAAACCGGAAAGTATCAATCAGGGAACACTCATCTATAAAATTGCTCATCCATTCTCTTTCAACCGGTAAAAATCCCGAAACATTTTTCAGGCGGACAGGATCGTGAATATCAATCGCCTGATGACAGATATTGAAATCTCCGGAAATAATCAGATTCGGAATTTCTTTCTCGAGGTTTTTGATGTATTCCAGAAAATCATAGCAGAACTGCATTTTAAAAGAAATCCTCTCAATATTGGAACCACTTGGAACATACACAGACAAAACCGAAAAATTATCAAAATCGGCACGAATGATTCTGCCCTCATTATCGAAGGCTTCGATTCCGCATCCGTAAATTACCTGATTGGGTTTGGTTTTCGAAGCGATTCCGACTCCGCTGTAGCCTTTTCTCTGTGCCGAATGCCAGTAACTGGAATATCCCGCTTTTTCAAAGCTTTCAATATCAATCTGATCATTTCCGGCTTTGCTTTCCTGAATGCAGATGATATCCGGATCTGCCAGTTTCAGCCAGTCCAGAAAATTTTTACCCAAAGCAGCGCGGATTCCGTTTACATTATAAGAGATGATTTTCATATTGCGAAAATACAGATAAAAAAACGGGCGGAAAAAATCTTTGATTTTTTCCGCCCTTCCCAAACTAAATAAACTATGAAAAAAATTATTTGGGCTCTAAGATGCTAATCGGGATCACGCACTCTTCTAATGAAATTCCGCCGTGCTGATAGGTTTCCTTGTAATAATTCACAAAATGATTGTAATTTTTCGGATAAGCAAGGAACGTATTGTTTTTGGCGAAAATATATTTGGAGCTCAGATTTCCTTTCGGCAGAAACAGTTTTTCCGGATTGGAAACTGCCCATACTTCTTTTTCGTCGTACGTCAGGCTTCTTCCTGTTTTGTAACGGATATTGGTGGAGGTTTCCCTGTCGCCGATTACCTGACTTGGTTTTTTTACATAAATCGTTCCGTGATCGGTGGTAATTACGAGTTTGAAACCGTTTTCTGCGGCGGTTTTGATGATCTTGATCAACGACGAATTTTCAAACCAGTTCAGCGTAAGAGAGCGGAATGTTTTATCATCACGAATCAGCTGGTCGATAATGTGGTTATCGGTTTTTGCGTGAGAAAGGATGTCGATGAAATTATAGACAATCACCAAAAGGTCATTGTTTTTATGCTGATTGAAATCCTCGAAAATCTTTTTTTCAAAATCTGCATTCAGGATTTTCAGGTATTTCATTGATTTTGAAGCAAGTCCGAGACGTTTCATCTGATCGGCAAGGAAATCCCGCTCGAATTCATTTTTATTTCCCTCTTCATTATCGTTGAACCATTTATCAGGAAAGCGCTTTTCAATTTCTGACGGAAGCAGTCCCGCGAAAAATGAATTCCTTGCGTATTGCGTCGCGGTCGGAAGAATGCTGTAATAATAATCCTCCGAAACTTTATTGTAAAATTTTGTAAACAAAGGCTCAATTACTTTCCACTGGTCGTAGCGGAGATTATCGATCATTAACAACAAAACTTTGTCTTTTTCAACCTCTGCCTTTACCTTATCCTTAAAAAGAGTGTGGCTCATCATCGGTTTTTCGTTCCCGTTCAGCCAGTCTTCGTAATTGCGCTCGATGAATTTCGCGAACTGGATATTTGCTTCTTCTTTTTGGGATTGCAGCAAATCGGAAAACTCACTGTCGAAAACCTTATCGAATTTTATTTCCCAGTTCAGGATCTTCTTGTAATATTCCGCCCAATCCTGATAAGTGCGGAGATAGGAAAGTTCCATTGAAAGATTCCGGAATTCCTGCTGGTATTCCTGAATGGTTTTCTGCTCCACAAGATTATCTTCCTGTAAATTTTTCTTTAATGAAAGCAAGACCTGATTCGGATTTACGGGTTTCAGGATATAGTCCGAGATCTGCGAACCGATTGCCTGTTCCATAATGTGTTCTTCCTCACTTTTCGTTACCATTACGATCTTCATTGAGGAATCTTTGTCTTTCAGCATCGGAATGGCTTCCAGTCCGGAAATTCCCGGCATATTTTCGTCCAGCAAAGCAAGCTGGAATTTTTCGTTATCAATAATTTCCAGCGCTTCGTTCACGTTGTTTACGGGAGTGATCGTATATCCTTTGTTTTCAAGGAAAACGATATGAGGTTTCAGTAAATCTACTTCATCATCAATCCAGATTATTTTCGGCATATATTTTTGTTTGTTTAAGGTTTAAAGTTTAATTGGCTTTCGGCTATCAGCTTTCGGATTCAAGTTTGAGAGTTTGATTTTGTTTGAATCTCAAATCTCACGTCTGAAACCTCACTTCAAAAATACGACCAAAACGTCTTAAATATTGCCTAAAAGTTTAGAAAAAAGCGTTAAATATTCGTTAAACCCAATGATGCACTTTATCAAGCTTTTTCAGCGTAGTGATTGTAACTTTGACAAAGTTTATTAAAAAATCAATCCTTCAAGGATTTTAAATCATCAAACATTCAAACCATTTTAAACCCTAACGAAGAAAACCTTAAATTTGCATTACTCATTACCAATTGCTTATTACTCATTATTTATAAGAAAATGACCAATAAACTCAAGATCATCAACGATCCGGTTCACGGATTCATCAAAATTCCCCACGAAATTCTTTTCGATATTATTGAGCATCCTTATTTCCAGAGATTGAGGAGGATTTCGCAAACCGGACTTTTAAACCTGATTTTTCCCGGAGCTACACATACCCGATTTCACCACGCAATCGGAGCGATGCATTTAATGTTTACCGCTCTGGAAACGCTGAAACTAAAAGGAGTGCAGATTTCTAAAGAGGAAGAAAAATCCGCAATGCTGGCAATTCTGCTTCACGATATCGGGCACGGACCATTTTCTCACGCTTTGGAAAATATGCTGATGGACGATTGGCATCATGAAAAAATCTCACTTTTACTGATGAACGATCTGAATAATGAGTTTGGCGGAGAACTTTCCACAGCGATTGAAATGTTTAAAGGAAACTATCACCGCAGATTTTTCAATCAGCTGATTTCCTCGCAGTTGGATGTGGACAGGCTGGATTACCTGAAACGCGATAGCTTTTATACGGGCGTTTCCGAAGGGAATATCAATACACAGCGTATTATTTCGATGATGAATGTTTCGGAGGACGAGCTGGTGATTGACGAAAAAGGAATTTATTCTATCGAAAATTTTCTCACGGCGAGAATGTTTATGTACTGGCAGGTGTATTATCATAAAACGGCATCTTTGTCGGAACATCTTTTGGTGAAGATCCTCGATCGTGCAAAAACACTGATTTCCGGAGGAAAAAAATTACAGGCTTCGGAAAATCTCCTTTATTTTCTCGAAAAAAATCAGTTTGCAAAAGCGACGGAAGAAGATATCCGCAGATTCACGGAACTGGATGATAATGATGTGATTCAGGCAATGAAATTCTGGCAGGACTGCGATGATCTCATATTGTCGTATTTCTGTAAATGTGTGATAAAAAGACGGTTTCCTAAAACCATTATCGCTTCGCAGCCTTTTTCAAAAGAGGAAATTGAAGAAAAGATCCGGAAAACGAATGCTTGTTTCAATACAGAAAACGGACATCTTTTGATTGATGAAATTTCCAGAAGCCTGCTTCCTTACGATTCCGAAAAGCAGAGAATTTTCCTTTTGCAGAAAAATGGTGCAAAAACCGAGCTTACCCAATCTGAAAATCAAATCCTTTCATCATCCATTACCACTGTGAATACCAAATATATTTTATCTTTCCCAAGAGAAACAGAATGAAATTTTCATTTACAGAAAAGAAAAAAACTGCGGTTTCGCAGTTTTTAAAATTTATCTTACATTCACGCTTCCGCCGCTGTTCTCATTTTTGGAAATAATCTGAAGATTTCCTTTTTTCATTACATCTACGCTTCCGCCCGAATTTGCGGTTGCCGATAAAGTATTGGAAACCGACAAGCTTACCGAACCGCTGCTGGAAGCTTTCAGATCAGCAAATTCCGCGGTTACGCCGTTTGCATCAATGCTTCCGGAAGAAGAAGCGTCCATATCCGCTTTTTTGGCTTTTCCGCTGATATTTACATCGGCGGAAGAAGAAACATCCACATCCAGTTCCACTGCCCTAACCTTTCCGGAATAGCTCCCGCTGCTCGAGCCGTCAATTTCCAGGTCATTGGCTTCAAAATCGCCGCTGATGCTTCCCGAGCTTGAGACTTTTATTGTGGTTTCATCCTGAGTAAATTTATCCCTTACTTTAATATCGGCGGAAGAGCTGACTTCGATTTTTGAAAAATCTTTGGCAAAAATTTTCACAGAAATATTTTTTGTGGAAATATTCAATCCCCGTTTGAAATGAATGTACAGTTTATCGCCTGTTTTTTCCACCAGGATATCGTTCAGGATATCGGAAGGAGCGCTTACGATCACTTTTTCCTGATCGGCTTTCACCACTTCGGCACGAATGGATTGTGCAACGCTGATCTCATCAAAATCCAGATTATATTCCTTGTTCTCAATCGCTCCTTTTCCTTCTTTCGGAACGAAATTAAATATTTTGCCGCCTTCGGAATTAGAGTTACAGGACGAAAATACACAAAATGCGGAAATTAAAAGTACGGATACGGGTTTCATAATAATTTTTTTAGTTGTTTGGAACTGTATTTCAGTTTTCTTTTTGGAATTTTATGTAAGAATTTGCCGGGCTAATCTTTAATTCCATAAAAGGTGAAACAAATTTAAAAAAAATCTGCTTATGGATTTCTTTCTTGTTTTTAAATTAGGCTAAACGCATTGAATTTTTAAACGCAAAGCTGGCAAAGATTTATTTTTTTAGTATTGTTAATTTCAGATATTTTTTCAACCCTTTCAGAGTTTGAAACTCTGAAAGGGTTTTCGATTTTGGATTTTTTTCTTGTTTTTAAATGAAATGTAAGTTACAGCAGCAAAAAAATTATCTTAAATTTAATTTATCTGGTTAAAGGAAATTGCCGAAAGCTGATTGCTGTTCGCAATTTAAACATTATTTTCGCAATTCAATTTTCTGTTTTGGACAACAATTTTACAAATCCGCAACTTTTTTCAATCGGTGAAAAATTACTGAAATGGTATAAAAACCACGGCAGAGATTTACCATTCCGTAAAACGAAAGATCCGTACAAAATCTGGATCTGCGAAATTATTTTTCAGCAGACACGCATTCAGCAGGGAATTCATCATTATAACCAGTTTATTGAAAGATTTCCGGATGTTCATTCCCTGGAAAAAGCGCAAACCGACGAACTTCTGCTGTACTGGAAAGGTCTCGGATATTATTCAAGAGCATTGAATCTGCATAAAGCTGCCAAGCAGATCGTTGATGATTTCGGCGGAAAATTTCCGGAAAAATATGAAGATATTCTTACCTTAAAAGGTGTCGGGAAATATACGGCAGCAGCGATTTCGAGCATCAGTTTCGGAGCTCAACTTCCGGCGGTTGACGGAAACTTTTATCGGGTTTTATCGAGAATTTTTGCCGATGATTTTGATATTTCAAAACCTTTTGCTTTTCAGTATTTTTCTGAGCTTGCCTTTAAAATAATGCCGGAAAAAAAAGCCGGAGATTTCAGTCAGGCGATGATGGATCTGGGTTCGGAAATCTGTAAACCGAAAAATCCGGAATGCGAAAAATGTCCTGTTAATAATGATTGTCTCGCTTTTAATATCGGAAAAACAGATCGGTTTCCGGTAAAATCAAAGAAAACAAAAGCGGAAGATCTATTTTTAAAATATGTATTTGTTCAATATAAAAATGAATTCCTGATCAGGCAGCGCGGTGATGATTTTATCTGGAAAAAACTGTATGAATTTCCAGCTGAAATTCCGGAAGAGTTTGAAGAATTTACGGTTCATTCCAAAACAATTCATCACAAGCTTACCCATAAAAATCTTGCTATTCAGATTGACAGAATTGATTTGAATTCAAAAAAAATGTTTGAAAAATTCGCAAAAGAAAACGGTTTTATAATCGCTGATCATGAATCTTCCCAACAGAAATCTTTCCCGAAACCATTGGAAAATTATCTGAAATCCGTTTTTGAATAAGCTGTCATCTGTCGGACTTATGCGGACTTTCCGACTTTCCGACTTCCATCTTCGTAGTTCGCATTTCGTAATTCGTATTTCAAACTCTTCCAACTTCCGTCAAAAAAAAGTATTTTTGCCGAATGTTTAAAAACCTCGTATTCATTTTATTATCTCTGGCTTTGGTTTCCTGCGGAAAAGATCCGATTCCGAAACCTGTCGGCGAGCTCCGTTTGGAATATCCTGTTGCGAAGTATCAAAAATTCGATAAAAACTGCCCATATACTTTTGAATACTCGGATTATGCGAAGATCGACAATGGGAAAAAGGAATGTTGGTATTACATCAATTATCCGAAAATGAAAGCGAAAATTTTCCTCACGTATTACCCGATCCGGAACGATTTTCCGCTGCACGTGAAAGAAGCGGAGAAACTGGTTTACGAGCATACGATAAAAGCTTCCGCAATTGAAACCAAATCCTTCAGCTATCCGGAAAAAAGAGTTTTCGGAAATTTTTACGAGCTGAAAGGACAGAGCGCATCCAATATCCAGTTTTATGCGACCGACAGCACGAAGCATTTTTTAACGGCGAATCTGTATTTCAATTCCCGTCCGAAACCCGATTCTTTAGCTCCGGCTGTGGATTATATTAAAAAAGATATGCTGAGGATGATTGATACATTTGAGTGGAAGTGAGAGGATGGAAGATGGAAGTCCGAAGTTGGAAGATGGGGAAGTTATAATAATAAAATATGAAATCCCAAAGTCGGAAAAGACGGAGATATTCCCCTCTTTCAGAGGGGTGGCAAAATTTTCAGAAAGAAAATTTTGACGGGGTGTTTAAATTGAAATTAAAAAATAAAACAATAATGCTGAAAGCGAAAAGCTGACAGCCGAAAGCAAAAAAACAAAAAAATATGAAATTATTGGTAGTAGGATCTATGGCATTCGATGCGATTGAAACTCCTTTCGGAAAAACGGATAAAATTTTAGGCGGAGCTGCGACTTACATTGGTCTGGCTTCTTCGATTATGAAAACGGACGTGAGCCTGGTTTCCGTAGTTGGCGGAGATTTTCCGCAGGAATATTTCGATATGCTGAATTCCAGAAATATCAATACTGATGGAGTGGAAATTATACAAGACGGAAAAAGTTTTTTCTGGAGCGGAAAATATCATAACGACCTTAATTCCAGGGATACTTTGGTAACGGAAGTGAATGTTCTGGCGGATTTCGATCCGAAGGTTCCGGAAAATTCGAAGGATGCGGAAGTTCTTCTTCTGGGAAATCTCGATCCTTCGATTCAGCTTTCCGTTCTGGATAAAATGGAATCGCGTCCGAAACTGGTGATTCTCGATACAATGAATTTCTGGATGGATATTGCCTGGGACAATCTGATGAAAATGATCGGAAAAACCGATGTCATTACTATCAATGATGAAGAAGCACGGCAGCTTTCGGGAGAATATTCGTTGGTGAAAGCCGCAAAAAAAATTCATACTTTCGGACCGAAATACGTGATTATCAAAAAAGGAGAGCACGGCGCATTATTATTTCACGACGGGAAAATTTTTGCAATTCCCGCGCTTCCGCTTGAAGAGGTTTTCGATCCGACCGGAGCAGGAGATACTTTTGCCGGAGGTTTTGCGGCATATCTTACCAAAAAAGGTGATTTCAGTTTTGAAACAATGAAATCTGCATTAATTGTCGGTTCCGCTCTGGCTTCTTTCACCGTGGAAAAATTTGGGACGGAAAAACTTCAGGAAGTAACTTCGGAAGATATCAACCAAAGAATCAACCAGTTCAAGGAACTGACTACTTTTGAAGTTGAGGTTTAATATTGTAGAAAACACGGCTCACTTTGTCAAAGTTTTATGCGCAAAGAAAGCACTTTGACAAAGTTTTTAAAGAAAATAATATTGATGAAATTTAAATAACAAGATTTTTAAATTAACAGAATGAAAAAAATATCGGCACTTTTAGCATTTATCGCTTTCACTGCAACACTTTCCGCCCAATATATGATTATCGGACAGGACAGCATTTCGCTCTCAGATTTCAAAAAAGAATATGCGTATGGTCTGGAAAACAACGGTGTGGAAAAAACCATTAAAACCACTCAGGATTTTATTCTTCTGCAGCAGTTTGCAAAATCCAGACAAGTAGATACTACCGCTGTTTTCAAAGAAGGAATGTGGAAAAGAGAAGGCGATCTGAGAAAAGAATTCTTTTATCCGAAAGAAGTTTCGGAACCTGTTCTTCAGGATTTTATGAATTTCAGCAAAACCGAAAAGCAGATCCAGATGTTTATCGTGCAGAAAGAAGCAGGCGATACCAATGATTATCAGAAAATCTACGATGATGTGAAGTCGGGAAAAATGACGATTGAAGATGCCATCACCAAATACACAAAAGGAGGTGCAGATCCGTTTTACATCAAACCCGGAAGTATCGACAATACCCTTTATACGCAGATCAGGAATCTTCCGAACGGTTCTTATTCGCCGTTAACCAACAATGCTTCTTATGCCGCTTTTGCAAAAGTCCTGAATACCAGACCGAGCTTGGGCTATATGATTTTCGGAACAATTTCTTATCCGAATGATGCCGGTGCGGAATCTACAAAAACAAAAATTTACAACGATCTGAAAGCAGGAAAAAAGTTTGAAGAAGTTGCCAAAACGTATGGTTCCAGTGAGCACGAAAAAAACAATGCCGGTGTTGTTTTAGGTTCACCGACTTTGCCGGATGAAGTATATGCAGTTTTGAAAGATCAGAAAAGAGGATTCTATTCGCAGCCGATTCTGATCGGCGATAAATATTTTATTTTCAATATCTATCAGCTGTTTCCATATAATCTGGATGATGAAAACCGCAATTTTTTCTTCAAAGAAATGCAGAACACTTTATACGCAGAAGTTTTGGAAGATAAAATGCTGGCTTACATAAAAGCGCAGCCCGGCTTTAAGGAATTTCCTTTGGTAAAAGAGCTTAAAAAATCATATTCCGCGTTTTCTTCTTATACGAAAGATTCGGATGTTCTGTTTCAGTATTACAATATTAAAACAACTGTCGGCGATCTTAAAAAAATCGTGGAAGGGCATACCGAAGAAGCCGCGAAACTTTCTCCACTGGAATGGTCGGATGCTTTCGGAAATCTGGAAGATCAGAACCTGATGAAAGCGTACAGTCAGGATTTTCCGAACCGGAAAGACATCAAAAAGCAGCTGGATGAAACCAGACGGACTTTGTATTCCGATTACGTTTTTTCAAAATACCTGAAAGAAGAAATCAGCAAACATCCGGAATGGCTCACCGAATATTACAATGCCAATAAATCCAAGTACGTTTGGGAAAACCGCGCGAAAGGAAGGGTAGCGATTATCGCTGATCCGAAATTAATTCCCGAAATCCAGAAAGAGATAAAAGATCCGAAAAACTGGGAAGCGCTGAAAGCGAAATATTACGGAAAGCTGAATGCCGAAAACCAGATTCTGGTTCATTTCGAAGCGGGGGAAATGTCCGAAGATGCCGATGTTTTCAATAAATACAAAGTTCCTTACCAAAAAGGAATCCACACTACGAAAATGGAAAAAAGAGATCTGGTAATCGCTATCGACGAGCTTCTTCCGCCAACACAGATGACGGAAGCCGAAGCTTCGGATCTGCTGAAAGATGCCGTAACCGATCAAAAGCTGAACGAAACCATCGAGCAGCAGAGAGCCAAAACCAAGATCATCGTACAGCCGCAATTTCTGAGTGATCTGGAGAAAAATTTTAAGAAATAATTATAATTTTAAATAGAGCAAAATCGGTCAATAATTATAATTTTGCAAATCATTAAAAATCAACTATGAACAAAAATATGAAATTCGTTTTCCTTTTTGCGCTGATGTTCAGTATATTCAGCAGCAAAATGCAGGCGCAATTGCAGCCGGGACAGCTTGTGGACGGAATCGCGGCAGTAGTGGGAGACGAAATTATTCTGGAATCGGATATTGAAGATCAGGCAAATTATGCCAAACAGCAGGGCGCGAATGTTTCCGATAAATGCGAGTTTCTTGAAAGCATTATCAATAACAAAGTCCTGATTTACGAAGCTAAAAGAGATACGCTGATCGAAAACCGTTCTGCAGCCATCAAAGAAAATGCGAATTTGAAGTACGATCAGATTCTGGGACAGTTTCCGGATGAAAAAACAATGCTTGCCACTTACAAATTCCGGAACGCGTACGAAATGAAAAATGCTATCGAAAAAATTGATACCGATAATTATTACGGTCAGGAAAAATACAGAAAAATTACGGATAAAGCAGATGTTACACCGAATGAAGTTACCGATTTTTTTACGATGTACCAGTACCAGCTTCCGAGAGTGAAAGATGAAGTGAATCTTGCACAGATCAGCATTTATCCGAAACTTACCGAAGCTCATAAAAAGGAACTCACCGATAAGCTCAACAAGCTGAAAGCCGATATTCAGAATGGAGAAAGCTTTGAAAATCTGGCGAGAATTTATTCCGAAGATCCGGGTTCCGCTTCCAAAGGCGGTTTGTATACGCATATCGCGAAAGGCAAAATGGTGAAACCTTTTGAAGCGGCTGCGCTCAATCTTCAGGAAGGAGAAATTTCCGATCCTGTGGAATCCGAGTTCGGATATCACTTAATTCAGCTCATCAAAAAAAGTGGGAAATACTACGATGCACGCCACATTTTACTGAAAGCAGATCCGAATGCGGATGAAATTGCTTCCGCTAAAAAGGAGCTCGATAGTATTAAAACTTTAATCAAGGAAGATAAAATTACCTTTAAGGAAGCCGCTTATCGTTTTTCCGATGATAAAAGAACGAAATTCAACGCCGGAACGCTTACTTCTCCCGAAGACGGTTCGGACAAGCTGGAGAAATCTTCGCTGCCTTCTATTCTTGCCTATCAGATTGCCGGTTTGAATAAAGGCGATATGACCGATGTCTTTGAAGATGAAATGAACCAGAGAAAAGTAGTAACGCTGGTAAGAGTGGAAGATGTAATTCCTGAACATCAGCTGTCGCTGGAAACCGATTATGACAGGATCAAAGGAATGGCGCTCAATAAAAAGAAGAATGAAATGGTGGAAAAATGGGTGAAAGAAAAAGTTCCGAATATTTTCATCTCCATTGACGACCGCTACAAATCCTGCCCGTTCAAAGAAAACTGGAACAATGCGCAGGCTTCAAACAAATAAAGGAACTTATAAAAAAATCTCTGAAATTATCAGGGATTTTTTTACTTTTGGGATATGAGTAATTTTATACACTTCGGCATCGCGGAAAATATGTACAATGAGAACAGAAACAGAGTCTCCAATCTTTTTGGGATTCGTTATCCGATCATTCAGGCAGGAATGATCTGGCATTCCGGATGGAGGCTGGCTTCCGCGGTTTCCAATTGCGGAGGTTTGGGATTGATCGGTTCTGCAAGTATGTATCCCGATATTCTGCGCGAAAATATCAGAAAATGCAAACAGGCAACCAATAAGCCTTTCGGTGTGAATGTGGCTTTGCTGTATCCGAATCTGGAAGAAATCATTAGCATCATTCTGGAAGAAGGCGTGAAGATCGTTTTCACTTCCGCCGGAAATCCGAAAACGTATACCGAAACTTTACAAAAAGAAGGCATTAAAGTCGCTCACGTAGTTTCTTCCACCAAATTTGCGATAAAATGCGAAGATGCAGGTGTGGATGCAATTGTAGCCGAAGGTTTTGAAGCTGGCGGACACAACGGAAGAGACGAAACCACGACTTTCTGCCTGATTCCGAATGTGAAAAAACATATTTCAAAACCATTGATTGCAGCTGGCGGAATTGCATTGGGTTCACAAATAAAAGCAGCGATGATTTTGGGTGCTGATGGTGTACAAATCGGGACACGCTTTGCCGCAACCGAAGAAGCGAGTTCTCACGAAAACTGGAAAAAGAAAATCACGGAGCTGAATGAAGGCGATACGCATTTAACTTTAAAAGAGCTTGCGCCTGTCCGTCTGGTAAAAAATAAATTTTTCAACGATCTGGAACATCTTTACGACAACGGAAGAAATGTGGAAGCTTTGAAAGAAACCCTCGGAAGAGCCAGAGCAAAACGCGGAATGTTTGAAGGCGACCTCGAAGAAGGCGAGCTGGAAATCGGGCAGATTTCCGCAATGATCGATGAGATACTTCCCGCCGAAACGGTTTTCAAAAATCTGATAAAAGAATTTGAGGAAACGAACACTCCGGAGTTATAACGGTTTTCATCATTTTGACTTAGGAGTTTTTTGCGTTAATAAAAATTGAAATTTCTTTCATCCAAATCTTCTTGATTATAACGAAATAAAAATTTCCAGTGTTTGAGCACGGCAATAAATTTTATTCAAAAGACCAATTTTTCTATCCGTGCGAGTTTGGAAATTTTCTTAAAAGAAATTTCAATTTTTTAGCAAAAAAATCCAGTCTTGATCTTTTGTTACTTTTGCATCAAGGCAAAAGTAAATAATTGATAAACAGTATTTTGGGTATGCTTTTCCTTTTGAAAAAATAACCCTCACATTTCCGATTCATTTCCGTAGCCGTAAAATTTCGGGATCTGCCATTTGTATTTTACCGCCAGAGTACGGATTGCGACAATAAGCAAAATGGTGAATATCTGGACAAAAGCATACGAAAAGTTTGTAAATTTTACCAATAACAGGAAAATAATTCCTCCTGAAATGCAGGCAGTTGCATAAATTTCTTTGCGGAAAATCAGAGGAATTCGGTTCAGCAGAATATCACGGATAATTCCGCCGAAACATCCTGTAATCGTTCCCAAAGTAATACAGATGATCGGATGAAGTTCAGCATTAAGACCTTTCTGAATTCCGATAATCGTAAATAATCCCAATCCGAAACTATCGAATATAAACAGCGTAACCCTGAAATTTTTTTCCAGAGATTTGAAAATCATTGCAAGAATCGCTGTAATGAAAATCAGCGAGCACATCCATAAATCGTGCATCCAGAAAACGGGAATATCCAAAAGTAAATCCCGGACTGTTCCGCCTCCAACCGAAGTTACGAAAGCGATAATCAGCACGCCGAAAGGATCCAGCCGTTTCTGCATTGCCGCGAAACTTCCCGACATTGCAAAAGATATCGTTCCGAGAACTTCAATGATGAAATTAAACTGTTCGTGCATTTTTTATGAGTAATGAGCAATAAGTAATGAGTAATGCCGGGAATCAGATATTCGAGAGTTTGTGTTTGTAAGCGGTCAGTACTTTTACGAGTTCTTCACATTCGGAATTTAAACTATCAATTTTATTTTTTGACAGATATTCTAACTCTTCCGTTATTTCCAGCCAGAATTGAGTTTCATCGGCTTCTTCAACAACAATACATAATTTTGAAAATTTTTCTTTATCCGATCTTGCTCTGCAAACCGCACGATAATTAGCAGCAACAGAAGTTGATGAGCGGATAATCTGCTTTCTGATTATTGAAACAGCATCTGAATATGGTAAATCCGAAAAATCTTTAATAATCGAAATCGCAAACTTTTTGGTTCTGTCCCGAAAAACCTGATTAAAATCCATAAATTCTATTTTTAAAATTATTACTTATTGCTCATTACTCATATCCTTACGGAATCCGGAACGAGCAGCTGATATTCCCCGTTATGCGACATAATTTCACGGACAATACTGCTGCTGATAAAGGATTTTCCGGAAGAAGTGAGCAGGAAAACCGTTTCCAGTTTTTTGTGCGCCAAGGTTCTGTTGGTATGGGCAATGGCTTTTTCAAACTCAAAATCGGCAGGATTCCGGAGTCCGCGGATAATGAACTGCGCGTTTTTTTCAAAGCAGTAATCTACGGTTAAACCTTCAAAAAAATCAACCTCCACATTCGGGAAATGCTCGGTGGATTTACGGATGAATTCCATTCTTTTTTCCAAAGGGAACATATATTTTTTCTGAGAATTCTGTCCGATGGCGATAATGAGCTTATCAAAAAGGGGAACTGCCCTTTCAATAATATCGTAATGTCCTAAAGTAATCGGATCAAAAGATCCCGGAAAAACGGCGATTTTCATATTTTTATGGCTTTTTGCAGTTGGCGTTTAGCTTTTGGGTGAGTGAACGGTCAATTTTTTAAATTTACTATTAATAATTCATTCACTTGCCTCTTTATACTTTTATCTTGTCTCTTTCATTAATGCCTTTTCCACTTCGTTTCCGCAGAGATCTTTGATGGAAATTCCGTATTTTTTCGCTTGCTGAGGCAGAATGCTTGCCGGCGAAAATCCCGGATTGGTGTTCATTTCCAGCATATAAGGAATTCCGTTCATAATGATATATTCACTTCTGGAAAATCCGCTCATTCCCAGAGAATCGTAAGCGTGAATCGCGATTTCCTCGACTTTTTTACGGGTTTCTTCATCAATTCTTGCAGGTGTGATTTCTTCCGAAGCACCTTCATATTTCGCTTCATAGTCGAAGAATTCTTTATGCGGAACAATTTCGGTAATTCCCAGAACGATGGTTTTCCCCTCAAAATCCACCACTCCTACGGAAACCTCCATTCCGTCGAGAAAACTTTCGATTAAAATTTCGTCGTCTTCCACGAAAGCGAAATCTATGGCTTTCTGCAATTCCGATTCTTCTTTCACTTTCGAAATTCCCAGCGAAGAACCACTTTGATTGGGTTTTACGAACAAAGGAAGACCGAGCTCGGAAACAATTTTCCCGGTATCGATTTTATCGCCCTTTTTCAGATAAATGCTTTTCGCAGACGGAATTCCATATTTTGAAAGCACCGCCAAAGTATCTTTTTTATTGAAAGTCAGTGCGCTCTGATAGAAATTGCATCCGGTATATTTTTGTCTGATCATATCCCAATATGCCTGCAATTCTCCATTTTCACCCGGTTTTCCGTGGATAATGTTGAAGCATACATCAAACAGCACTTTATATCCGCTGTCCAGATCCACTGAAAAATCAGCTTTGTTAATGGGAGCTTTCTGTCCGTGATCGTCCAGAAAATACCATTCGTCTTTCAGGATGACTACTTTATAAACATTGTAAAGCTCACGATCCAGAGAATCGTAAATCAATTGACCGCTTTTCAGTGAAACCACATATTCATCGGAATATCCGCCCATTACAACGGCGACGTTTTTTTTTCTCATATCGGTTGGGAAGTTTAAGCAAAAATAAGGATTTTGTTGATTGGTAAAGTTTAAATCCGAAAAATAAATCCGTTTTTTGGAAAACAAATATTCGGATACAGAAAACCCTCTCAGAGTTTGAAACTCTGAAAGAGTTGATCTTCAGGAAAATTTAAATTTTACGGTGCCGCTTTCACCGCTTCATACATCATCGAATCCTTTTGCTGATCGGTATAATCGTATTTATAATTGTAAAAAGAAGATTCCCAGTCTCCGTATCCGATATTCGGAATAATGATGAATTTTTTACCAAAATCCTTTGCCGTTTTTTTTACGGCTTCGGATCTTTCGTTTTCGGATTTTTTATCGAAAATACTGGAAAAATCAGCCAGATTATCCCCTAAGAATAAAACGATATTGTAGTTTTTCGCAACATCGATGCGGCGGTTTTCCTTGCTGCTTTCTTTGGAACGAAGAATGAGATTATTTTCACTTTGGAGCGGAAAATTATATTTTTTCAGATTTTTCAGCGTTCCTTCGCGTTCCTGTTCCAGGCGGTTTGTGATGTAAAAAACCTGAACGCCTTTACTTGTCGCATAATTATAAAATTCCTGCGAACCGGTGAGCGGAGTCGCGATTCCTTTTGCCGTCCATTCTTCCCAGGTTTTCTGGTCGTAATTTTTTCCAAGTTTTGCGCGTTCAACAGCATAATAGGAATTATCGAGAAAAGTTTCGTCAATATCCGAAACGATCGCCAAAGGTTTTTCGGATTTTTGCATCAAAGCTTCATCCAGACGAAGTTTTGCAATATTATAGGCTTGCAGGCAGAGCGCTTCATATTCCGCAGCTCTTTGCTGATAAAATGCGGCGTAGATTTTTCCGTCACGTCCAAGATTCTGGTATGAAGTACGCTGAACGGAATTTTCCGTTGTTGAAACATTAACTTTACAGGAAGTCATCAAGATCAGGAAACAGCTCCCGATCATCAGGCTGATATTTTTCATTTTTTTTAATTAAAGGCTCAACAAAACTATAACAATTTGCTTTTTACCGCAAATTTTCAAACTTAAATGATAGTCATTCGTTTTATTAAACGCAACGCTGGCAAAGAGTTTTTTAAATGTTTGAAAATATTTTCGATTCGCAAAGACGCTTCGCTCTGCCAAGATTGATTGTTTTACTTTGATGAGCGTTAGCGTCTTTGCGAATCTTAAAAATAATGCAGTTGGTAGTAAAGAAAATCTTTGCGGACTTTGTGTTAAATATTTTAATGCGTTTAACGTATAACTTTTCCGGAAAAGATATTCCGTTTTTCAATTTCTGCATTTACCTTTGCATCTAATTTCAGAATTATGAATACCAGAGAACAGAAGCTTGAAGCTTTCGGGAAATTGCTTGATATAATGGATGATCTTCGGGAAAAATGTCCGTGGGATAAAAAGCAGACTTTGCAAACGCTCCGCCATCTCACTTTGGAAGAAACCTACGAGCTTTCTGATGCGATCCTGAATGAAGATTTACAGGAAATAAAAAAAGAACTGGGTGATGTTCTGCTGCATTTGGTTTTTTATGCGAAAATCGGTTCGGAAAAAGGAAGTTTCGATATTGCGGATGTAATTAATTCATTAAATGAAAAGCTGATTTTCCGCCATCCGCATATTTACGGAGATACCGAAGTGAAAGATGAGGAAGAAGTAAAACAGAACTGGGAAAAACTAAAACTGAAAGAAGGCAACAAATCCATTTTAGGTGGTGTTCCGCAAGGTTTGCCGAGTTTGGTGAAAGCGTACAGAATTCAGGATAAGGTAAAAGGAATCGGTTTCGATTTCGCGAATGAGCACGATGCGTGGAAAAAAGTGGAAGAAGAATTTGCAGAATTTCTGGAAGCGGGTTCGGAAAAGGAAAAAGAGGAAGAACTGGGCGACGTGTTTTTCTCCCTAATCAATTATGCCAGAATTACAGGAATAAATCCGGATTCCGCTTTGGAAAAAACCAATGCGAAATTTATTTCCCGCTTTCAGAAGATGGAAGAAATTGCGGGAAACAAAAATATAAAATTAGCAGATCTTACTTTGCAGGAAATGGATGTGCTTTGGGAGGAAGCGAAGCAGAAAGAGACAAGAAACAAGTAAAAGAGACAAGAAAAAGAGTTTTCAAAATAAGTTTTTTATATTTGTGTATAAAAACTTTTGACTATGAAATCTATATTATTCATTTTCTGCGCTTTTGTTTTAATGAATTTTATTTCTTCCTGCACGGATAGTCATAAGGAAGATTATCAGTCGAAAATCGACAGTAGTATTCGTAGTCTTCATCAGAAATTACAGGAAGATCTTCAGTATGATGTTCCATCTCTGAGTATTTATGTTGTATCTCCGAAAGGGACGTATTTTAGCACTGTTACAGGAAAAAACGGAACTCCGGTTACGGAAGATACCTATTTCCGTTTCGCAAGCAATACCAAAAATTTTACATCAACTGCAATTCTGAAAATGATGCAGGACGGCTGGCTGAATCTTGATGATTTCATCACTGCAAATATTCCGGGGACAAATATTCCATATACACCCGTAACACCGGAATGGAATTTTCCACATAAAAATGAAATCACGATAAGACAGCTTCTTCAGCACAATGCAGGAGTTTATGATATCACGAATGATACCAGCCAATTCGGAGTGAACGGAATTACCTGGGAAGAATATATGCTGCACACATCTCCTGATCATCAATTCACAACAACACAATTTGTAAGCCTCCTTACAGAGCATAATCTCACTTACGGAGCTCCCGATACTGTTTATCATTATTCCAATACAGGATATTCCATATTGGGAGAAATTATCAGAAGAGTGTATTCCCACCAAAAAGGAACAGAAAAAACGTATGGTGATTATATGAATGATTATATCATAGGTTCGCAAACAAAAGTCCCTCTGAATATAAAATTTGCTGAACTCTCAACAGATCAGCAGCTTCCGAATCCTTATGTGAAAGGCTATATACTGAACGATAACGGATACGAAATTACCGATCAGAAAAATGCAAGCGGAAAAATAGCGGAAGGCAACGGAATTGGCACGATGAAAGAGCTTTCCCGATATATCCGAAGCATTATGAGAGGGGAAAATGTTCTCAGTGCGGAATCCCTGGAACTTATGAAAAACAATAAAGGTCCGGCAACAGCAGAAGGAAACGATTATGCTTTGGGCTGTGTTCATAAACAAGGTATTGGTTACGGTCACGACGGAGCAACGGAAGGATATCTTTCCCTTATGTTATATGATCCGGAAACCGATATTACTACAATTGTCCTGCTTCCGTTTTGGGATCTCCGTAATGATATGAAAGATTTCGGAAAATGTTTTAATACCATAACTCAGGCAGCTTTAGATACAAAAAAAGCATTAGGATATTAAGGTTTTACCGATACCGTAAATTTTCAAAATTATTGGCTATATTTGCTTTTGCATTTTAAAAGCATTTCTATGTTAAAATCATTGTTCAACTGGAAAGTTTTGCTGAATCTGGTACTGGCAATCGGCGTTTTCACAGGTTTGGTATGGCTTACTTTCCGATGGTTGGAATATCATACAAGTCACGGTCAGGAAATTCCTGTCCCGAATGTTGTGAATATGACGGTTCATAACGCCATAAAAGTTCTGGACGATTCGGGAATGGAATATGAGGTGGACAGCTTTAAATACGATCCGAGATACAAGCCTTTTCAGGTTCTTCAGATCTATCCGGCTCCTGGTTCACGTGTAAAAGCAGGAAGAACGGTAATTATGAAAGTGAATCCGAGAACCTGGGCGAAAGTTTCGGTTCCCGATATTATCGACCGTTATAAAGGTTTGGCTTTCCGTCAGTTGGAACAGGTCGGGCTGAAAGTCGGCGATACTTTATACGAACCGAGCATTCAGCGTGATGCGGTTTTACGGATGATTTACAATGGAAATACACTGAAACCCGGAACATTGCTTCCGAGATTTTCCACCATTGATCTGGTAATCGGTGCAGGTCCGAAAAGAAACATTACTATTCCGAATTTAGTAGGATTAACAGTTCAGCAGGCAAAACAAGTTATTGCGGAAAATCTTTTTGAAGTCGGACTTGTAGAATTTGAAGACGGTGGAAGAGATGAATCCGATATTGTTTATTATCAGGATCCTGCCGCTTTTGATATTCGTGATCAGGGAATGCAGATCGACCTTTGGGCAAGTAAAAGAACTCCGGCGGAAATGGGAGCAAAAATCGCACAGCTGAATTCCATTTACAGAATAAAAATTGATACAACTGTGCCGGCTCCGGTTTGGGATGAACCTGTTCATATATCTCCTGCTCCGGTTCCGACACCTGATCCGACTCCCAAAGTAAAAGACGAAAATACGGAAGTGAAAAAAGAATCCCAAAAACCGGCGGATAAACCCATAAATGAGGATAAAACAAAAACTTCCGCAAATAATAAAAATACCGCCAACACTACGAAAACCACAACTTCCGACAAACCAAAAAAAGAAGAAACACCCAAAAAAAAGAAAGTAGTAGTGGAATAAAAATCTAAGGCTTCAAACGATTTGAAGCCTTTAATCATTTACAAAAAACAGCGAAGAAAATGCAGCAAGATCCGGATTTTTTTGATGATGAACCTGACATTACCGAAGCCATTGAAGATGAGAACAACGGATTGTACGAGCATCTGAAAATCACCGTTGATAAAAATCAGGAGCCGCTTCGGATAGATAAATTTCTTTTAATTTACCGCCAGAATTCATCAAGAAGCAAGATCTCGCAAACCTGCCGCGCCGGAAATGTAGTGGTAAACGGGAATCCCGTAAAACAAAATTACCGCGTAAAACCCGGTGACGAAATTTCCGTTTTGCTGGCACATCCTCCGAGAGAAAATGTAATCATTCCACAGGATATTCCGATTACTATCGTTTATGAAGATGATGATGTAATTGTGGTGGATAAAAACGCCGGAATGGTGGTACATCCGGGACACGGAAACTGGGACAGGACTTTAGTGAACGCCCTTGCTTATCATTTTGAAAAAAACGGAAACAAATCCGATCTGGATCGGGTTGGACTTGTGCACAGGATTGATAAAGATACTTCCGGACTTTTGGTAGTTGCCAAAAACGAATACGCACTGAGCTTTCTTGCAAAACAGTTTTTCGACAGAACTACAAAACGCTTGTATTGGGCTTTTGTCTGGGGAAATATTCAGGAAGATGAAGGAACGATTCGCGGACATATCGGAAGACATCCGAAAAACAGAATGCAGATGTCGGTTTACGAGGACGGAAGCCACGGAAAGCACGCTGTTACACATTACAAAGTAATTGAAAGGTTCAAATATATGACTTGGGTGGAATGCAAGCTGGAAACAGGAAGAACACACCAGATCCGGGCGCATTTCAAACACATTGGCCATACTTTGTTCAATGATGAAAGATACGAAGGGCACGTTCCTCTTCGGGGAACTACTCTTCCGAAATACAAGCAGTTCATCAACAATGTTTTTGAAATTCTACCGAGACACGCTTTGCACGCACATACACTCGGATTCGTACATCCTGTAACCAAAAAAGAAATGTATTTTGAAAGTCCGATGCCCGACGATATGGATGAAGCTGTAAAAAAATGGAGAAAATATTTAGAGAATTCTTAATATCTGAACTTTATTGCTATTTTTGCTTAAATTTAAATTTAAAATAATATTATGAGAAAAATATTTCAGTTATTTTTCTTCAGTTTTTTAACGGTAGGTTTTTATAACGCACAGGAAACGCTTCCTGTTTATCAGCAATATCTGATGGAAGGTGATTTTTTGTTTAATCCTGCTTTATACGGAAAAACAGATAAAGTAGTTCTGAATCTTAATTATCAGAAACAATTTTCAAAATTTAGTGAATCTCCGAATGTACAGTCTGTCGGAATGCACGCCAATATTGTGGACAGACTGGGAGCCGGGCTTTCATTTTTCCGCGATCAGAACGGTCCTATTTCCGCAAACGGAATTTCGGTGGGAGCATCTTATTTCATTCCGATCGGTGATGACGGCGAAAGGAAAGATCAGTTTTCATTCGGAACCAATCTCAATTTCTATAATATGAATATTGATTGGGCACAGCTGAATCCTGAAGATCCCGGCGATCCGAACCTGTCTAACGAAAACGGAATATTTATGCTGTATTCCAATATTGGGATGGCAGCCACTTTCAAAAATTTCTTTGCCGGAGTTTCTGTTGTGGATATTCCTTTGAGCAACGATATTCCGATCCAGAACGGAATCGAACCGCAACCCACCAAGATTTTCCTGAATCTGGGATATGATGTATATTTCGGGGAAGATTTCTATGTTACACCTTCTGTTCTCGCCAATCTCAATACCAATTCTTCCAGAATGCTGGATATGAATATTATGGCAACGGCAAAAAGTGATGAAAATTCATTTTCCGGAGGTGTGAGTTTTCGTGGAATCAAAAACCGTTTCGGAAATCAGAATCTGAGTTTTTCTCCGGTAATAAAGGCAACGGTAAACAATTTCTTTTTCGGCGCGACTTACAATTTCGGGCTTTCCGATATTCAGGAATACGGCGGAAACAGCTTTATGCTGAGTATCGGATATAACTTCGATAATTTTATCAATTCCAGAGGATTCCGGTACAGATAGTCCGAAAGTTTTGATTTGAATACTTTGAGACTGGGAGAAAAAAGTGAATGGTCAATTGTGAATTTTCCGACACCGAAAAATTGACAATTGACTTGCGAAGCAAAATTCACTATTCACAACTTGAATCCTGCATCTCGACAAAATGATCTACATCCACATTCCTTTCTGCAAACAAAAATGCAGCTATTGCAATTTCCATTTTTCCACTTCTTTGAATTTTAAAGAAGAAATGCTGGCTGCAATAAAAAAGGAAATTTTTCTGCGAAAAAATGAGCTTCAAAATAAAAATCTGAAATCCTTGTATTTCGGCGGTGGAACACCTTCTATTCTGAAAGTGGATGAGCTGAAGTCAATCATTGATGAAGTTTTAAAATATTTCACTTTTGATGAAAATATCGAAATTACGCTTGAAGCCAATCCGGATGATTTGAATCAAAATTTTCTGAAAGAACTTTCCGGAACAGCAGTCAATCGGTTATCACTCGGAACGCAGAGTTTTTTTGAAGCGGATTTAAAATTAATGAACCGCGCACATTCCGCATCGGAAGCAGAATCTTCCATTAAGCGCTCTCAGGATTCCGGATTTGAAAACATCAGCATCGATCTGATTTACGGTTCACCAACCTCGGATTTTGAGATCTGGAAAGAAAATCTCAGCAAAACCATCGAATTACAGGTTCCACACATTTCTTCCTATGCTTTGACGGTGGAACCGAAAACCGCTCTGGAAAGCTGGATTTCCAAAAATAAAATCAACGCTCCGAAAGAATCCGAACAGAATAAGGAATTTTATTATATGTCTGACTTTCTGAAAGAAAACGGATTCGATCATTATGAAATTTCCAATTTCGGAAAACCAGGATTTCATTCCCGGCACAATTCCGCGTACTGGAAATACAGCGAATATCTTGGAATCGGACCATCGGCGCATTCTTACAATGGGAACAATCAGCGAAGCTGGAATATCGCCAATAATTCAATCTATATAAAAAAATTAAACGAAAATATCCTTCCAAAAGAAACCGAAATACTTTCCGAAAAAGATCAGTTCAATGAAATGCTGATGACCGGATTGCGAACAATCCGGGGCGCAGATTTACAGAAAATGAAAGAAAAATTTTCTTCAGAAATAATGGGAAAATTTCATCAGGAAATTCAGCCGAAAATCGCTGACGGAATTTTAATCATCGAAAACAATCACCTGAAAATCCCTGAAAAGTATTGGTTTCTTGCGGACGGAATTGCGAGTGATTTATTCTTAGTTGGATGATGAATGTTGGATGTTGGGTGTTGTTTTCTCATCGAGCATCCATCACCCAACATCCAGCAATTTTCTGTATTTTTGTAAAAATTTCCACCTTTTGAAAAAGAAAAAGCAGGATTTCAGCCATCTTTCCGCAAACCAGCCGATCGGGATTTTCGATTCGGGAGTTGGTGGTTTAACGGTTGCCAAAGAAATCAAAAGACTTCTGCCGCACGAAAATCTCATTTATTTCGGTGATACCAAACATCTTCCTTACGGCGAAAAATCCAAAGATGCCATTATCGGATATTCTACGAAAATCGCGCAGTTTCTTCTGGAAAAAAACTGTAAAGCCATCGTAATTGCCTGCAATACGGCAACAGCAAATGCGCTGAAAGAAGTCCTGGAACTGGTGGACAGCAAAGTTCCGGTGATTGACGTTATCAATCCGGTTGCAGAAAAAGTTGCCTACGAAATTCATAATAATGTAGGTGTAATTGCCACGAAAGCAACTGTAAATTCCGGACTTTACAGAAAATCCATCAGGAAGCACAACAAATTTATCAAAGTGGATGAACTTGCAACTCCGCTTTTGGTTCCGGCGATTGAAGAGGGATTTAAAAACCATCCGATCACTCATTCTATTATTTACAATTATCTGAGCAACAGTAAATTAAAAAATATTGAAACTTTAATTCTCGGCTGTACACATTATCCTTTGCTGATCGATGAGATCAAACAATATTACGGAAACCGTGTCCGCGTCATTGATTCGCCGAATATTGTTGCCAATCAGCTGAAAATAATTCTGGAAAAACACCATCTTCTGAACGAAAATAATCCCGCTCCGGAATATCACTTTTACCTTTCCGATTTGACCAAAAATTTTGAAAAAATTTCAAAAAAATTCTTCGGGAAATCCATCGAGCTGGAATTGAAGGTTTTGTGAAATTAATATTACTACGCTACAAAAAATTGGGTTTACGTTTTGACTTAGGAGTTTTTTGCGTTAAGAAAAATTGAAATTTCTTTCATCCTGATTTTCTTAATTATAACAACATAAAAATTTCCACTGTTTGAGGACGGCAGAAATTTAGTTTAAGACTACCTGTTTTGTTTCCGTCCGAGTTTGGAAATTTTCTTAAAAGAAATTTCAAATTTTTAGCAAAAAAATCCGGTCTTGATTTTTTGTTACTTTTGCATCAAGGCAAAAGTAAAATTCCGTAAAACATAGATTGCTGTGTTTTTCTGACGTGTGTATAAAATTTAAATTCAATAAAAATCTCTCTGGCAGAATTCTTGTTTCTCCTCAATCTCAAAAAATAAAAAATGAAAAAAACCGGAATAATGGCAATCCTCGCCATCACATTGATTTCCTGCAATAAAATTGAAGAAAAATTCAACGAGACCATCGATAAAACCACCGAATCTGTAAAGCAAAAAGCAAAAGACGCGGTGAAAGAAACGCTGGATTCCACAATTTCGGAATCCATCAACTCTGTAACCAATGCGGAAAATGCAATGTTTACCGAAGTTTTTCCAAATGCTGACCCGGCTTTGATGACGGAATTCAAAGGGAAAAAAGTAAAATTCCCGAACGGAAGCCCGGCTTATGTTTTCAAATACAAAGCAGATAAAAATCAGCTCATTACTTTTCTGGAATCGCAGTCGGTTTCCGATGAAAGCCGTTCCGATAAAACCGCCCGTAAAATCGACGGACAAAGCATTATCGACAAAATTTCACTTGCTGAAAAATTCCTTCCGGAAGGAACTATCGATACTTCATTTCTTCAGGAAATCAAAAATGATAAGAATATTGAATTTTACAGGCTGAAACGTATTCCTAACAATTCCACGATTATCTATAATCCTAAAGATAATCAGGTTTTCCAGTTTGTCGAAATCGTGAAATAAAAATGAAAGACCGAAAATTCCGGTCTTTTTTCTTTTAAAATCCGTACTTTTAAAATTCAAAATCAAAAAAATGAAAATCTATACCAAAACCGGCGACAAAGGCGAAACTTCACTGTATGGCGGAACACGGGTTTCCAAAGCTTCCGCAAGAGTGGAAAGCTACGGAAATATCGACGAGCTCAATTCTTTTATCGGAGTTGCCAAAAGCCATATCGAAGATCAGGGAGCGATAGATCAGCTGAAAAAAATTCAGTTTGATCTGTTTACCGTCGGTTCGGAATCTGCGACTCCGGCAGATAAGCTGATGCTTGCCAATGGAAGATCCAGGCTTTCGCTTGTGATTTCCGAAACCGAAATTTCCGAGCTGGAAAACTGGATGGATGCAATGGAAGAACATCTGGAACCGCTTCAATATTTTATTCTTCCGGGTGGCGGAAAAGCGGCGACTTCGCTTCACGTTGCAAGAACGGTCTGCCGAAGAGCCGAACGTTCTTTGATCTTTTTAAATGAAAGTGAAAACATCCGCCCCGAACTTATCAAATATCTGAACCGCCTGTCCGATTATCTTTTTGTTCTGGCGCGTTATGTTTCCAAATTGCAAAATGAAACGGAGGAATTTTGGAATCCTAATGAGAGGAACAAGTAAAAAAAAATAAATTATAATAAATTTAGATGAAATTATGAAAAAAATATTTACGCTTTTGTTCATTTTTATATTTATGTTTAGTTGTCTTTCACAAAATGAAGAAATACAATTTCCCACTGAAATAGAATATCATTATTGCCGTAATTGTGATGGAAAACCCGAAATAATAAATATGCTTATATCGAATAAACATAAAGATTTATTTTTTGTTTCCGAAACAAATTCTGATAAAATTTTTATAGAAAAAGATAGTTATAATGTTAACCTAAAATCTAACGAAATTGATTATTCGCAGTCATTTTTATTAGGTCGACAAGGTGCAAGATTTGTAAAAATTACACCAACTGATGATTTCTTCGAGTTTGGTAAATACAAGGCAAGAAAATATATTTTAGATTTACCCGAATATAAAATGATGATTTTTGTAGATGAAAGTTCAAAAATAAATAATACACCATTTCTTAATAAAAAATATGGTATTATCAGTCCTCCTGAACTACCGAAAGGCTTAATAGTTAGGATTGATATGTTTAATATAGACGAAACATTAATTAAAGAAAATGTCTGGCTTTTGCAAGATGTAAACACAAAAAGCAAGAAGTCTTTCTTTATTGATTTTAATCGAATTAAATTATTGGAGAGAAATTTAGAAAAAGAATTTGGAAATGTGAAAGTAGTAACGGAAGAAATAAAAAGCAAATGAAAAAAGCACTTCTTTTCATCAACGGAGAACCGCCGAAAGATTTTCCAAATTTGGAAGATTACGATTTGATTGCCTGTTCGGACGGTGCTTTTCATTATCTGAAAGAGAACAATTTTCCTTTGGAAAAACTGGATTTTATTTCCGGGGATTTTGATTCGCATTCAGGTAAGGATGAAAATATTTATCAGGAAAAATTTATTTTTACTCCCGATCAGGATAAAACCGATTTTGAAAAAGCACTGGAAATAATTGTAAAAAAAGGATTTTCAGAAGTGGATGTTTTCGGCGGAAGCGGCGGAGAAATGGATCACTTTCTGGGAAATATAACAGTTACCTTTAAATTTAAAAATGAACTGAAAATTACATTTTTCGATGAGTTTTCACAGTATTTTTTCATTCCGAAAAATTTTAAAATCCGGAATATTCGGGGAAAAATGATCTCGCTTTATCCGTTTCCCTTTGCCGAAAACATCACTACAAAAGGACTGAACTGGTCTTTGGAAAATGAAGATTTTTCCATCACTTCCAGAATTGGAACTCGCAATTTTGCTGTTGAGGATGAGATTTCCGTGAATTTTGAGAAAGGCGATCTGCTGATTTTCATTGGTCAAAATATTTAAATTCGAATTATATTTAAAAACCCTTTCAGAGTTTCAAACTCTGAAGTTGAATGTCATAATTTTAAAAAAGATTAAAAAGTAAAAATGCCTGAACTCATTCAAAATACCATTGCGTTTGTAAAAGAAAAGCTGAAAAATGCCGAAGCCGGACACGGCTGGTTTCACATTGAAAGAGTGTGGAAACTTTCCCGGAAAATCGCGGAAAATGAAAATGCCGATCTTTTAGTAGTCGAGCTTTCCGCACTTCTTCACGATATTGCAGATCCTAAATTTCATAACGGTGATGAACATCTTGCTCTGGAAATTTCACGGAATTTTCTGGAAAGTGAAAAAGTGAATGAAGATATTATTATAAAGGTCTTATTCATCATCAAAAATATTTCATTTAAAAACAGAAATGAAATTCCGGAAGAAATTCCCGTCGAGCTGAAAATCGTTCAGGATGCCGATCGTCTGGATGCAATCGGAGCTATCGGAATTGCGAGAACTTTCAATTTCGGAGGTTTCAAAAATAATCTGATGTACGATCCGGAAATTCCGCCAAATCCGGCTATGAGTAAAGAAGAATACAAAAGATCCGGCGGAACCACCATCAATCATTTTTACGAAAAACTGCTTCTCCTGAAAGATATGATGAGCACAGAAACAGCGAAAGAAATAGCATCAGAAAGACATCATTTTATGCTGAAATTTCTCGATGAATTTTATAAGGAATGGAATGTGGATTTTCAACAAAAAACCATCTGACCTGTTCAGATGGTTTTCATTATTAAAGAGAAAGTTTTCATCTTATATCAAAAATCGTGCAAATGTATTTTTAATTGAAAGAAATTCCTTAATTTCGTGTAGATAAATTCAGGAAAAACTAAAATGCCGTGATCGTAAAATTCAGTAATATAGAAGAGAAAATCATTACCATCCGTAATCAGAAAGTGATTATCGACAGTGATGTGGCAGAATTGTATGGTGTTCAAACCAAAGAGGTTAATCAAGCAGTTAGAAATAATCCTGATAAATTTCCACTTAATTATATCATAGAGCTAAATCTTAATGAAAAACAAGAAGTGGTCAAAATTTTTGACCACCTCGGAAAACTAAAATTTGCTAAATCACTCCCGAAAGCTTTTACAGAAAAAGGATTGTATATGCTCGCTACCATTCTGAAAAGTGAAAAAGCAGCACAAACCACCATTGCTATCATCGAAGCTTTTACAAAAATAAGAGAACTTTCGAGAACCGTTGCTGAATTATCCGAAATAAAAGACGAAAGCGAGCAGAAATCCCTGATGCAGAAAAGCGGTGAAATTATCTCTGATATTCTGGGTGAAGATATGAAAACCACCGATACTGAAACCACAGTGGAACTCAATTTTGCCGTGCTGAAATTCAAACATACCATTAAAAGAAAAACCGACAAATAATACAATGCTAAAACAAAACCTTCAACTCAAACTCGGACAGAAACTCGCACCTCAGCAGATCCAATTAATGAAACTGATACAGCTTCATACCCTTGAATTTGAAGAAGAGCTGGAACGCGAGCTGGAAGAAAATCCGGCTTTGGAAAAAGTAACGGAAAATGAAGCCGAAGACGAATATAAAGCAGATGAAGAGTTTGAAGATGAAGGAAGCGAAAGCATTGAAACCGATTTCGATGTAGATGAATATCTTTTCGATGACGAACCTTCCTATAAAACTGCTTCCAGTAATTATTCCGCAGATGATGAGGAATTCGACAATCAATCTCTTTTAACGGAAGGGCAAACTTTGTACGATTATCTTACCGAACAGATCCGGATGGTGAATATTGATGAAGAAGATCTTAACATTGCCGAATACATCATCGGAAACCTCGATACAGACGGATATCTTAGACGTGAAATAAAATCCATTGTGGATGATCTTGCATTTTCGCAGGGAATTTACACCACTCAGGAAAAAGTGACGGATATTCTGGAAAATTATATTCAGAAGCTGGATCCTGCCGGAGTCGGCGCGAGAAATTTACAGGAATGCCTGCTTCTGCAAATTGAGAAAAAAGTAAGTGCCGACAAAGCCATAACGCTTGCTGCCAATATTCTTCGTCATCAGTTTGATGCTTTGACCAACAAGCATTATAACAAGATTATGCAGAAATACGATGTAGATGAAGAAGATCTGAAAGACGCTCTGGAAGAAATCTCGCATCTTTCCCCAAAGGTTGGAGGAAATTTTGATACACAGACCATTACCATCAATCAGGAAATTATTCCGGATTTCGTGATTCAGGTAAAAGAGAACAAAAAAGGACAATACGATGTGATCCCTTTACTGAACAGCAAAAACGCACCGACACTGCGAGTTTCCAATGAATACAGGGATATTCTCTCTACCTATTCTCACGATAAAAATTCGGCAGAACACAAACAGGCAGCTTTATTCATCAAACAAAAATTAGATGCGGCGAAATGGTATATTGATGCGATTAACCAAAGACAAAATACATTGCTTCAAACCATTACAGCAATTGTACAGCTTCAGAAAGAATACTTCATTACAGGTGATGACAAATCCCTGAAACCAATGATTCTTAAAGATGTCGCGGATATTACAGGTTTTGATATTTCCACAATTTCCCGTGTCGTAAAAAGCAAATATGCCGATACGCCAAACGGAATTGTTTATCTGAAAGATCTATTCTCCGATTCTTTAACCAATGATGATGGTGAGGAAGTTTCCACAAAGGAAATCAAAACCTATCTTCAGGAAGCGATTGACAAGGAAAATAAAAGAAAACCTTTAACGGACGACGCTTTGGTTGGTGTTCTGAAAGAAAAAGGCTATAACATCGCAAGAAGAACCATCGCTAAATACCGCGAACAACTGAATATTCCGGTAGCGAGATTGAGAAAAGAATTGTAATTCAATTGTTGTCAATAGTGAATTTGCTTCGCTCGTGAATGGTGAATTTTACTTTATATATGCGTAATTAGTGATTGACAATTTTGACTGCGCAGCAAATTGACCATTCACCTAAATCATTCTTCCGACTGTTCAATTTCTTTGAGCTGCTGTAAATTTCTGCTTAATCTTCTCATAATAATTCCGTAAACCAAGCGGTAATACAACCAGATCAGCACTACGCTGAAAACGAGTGAAACAATCAGTCCGACTACAAAACCCGTAAAAGTGGAATGATCCATTTCAATATTTTGTGAGGAGATCGCCCTGAAAACAAAATAAGCAAGAATCAGCGTGGTAATCACCAGAAAAAGAATATTGACAAGGATAAACAGATTTACCGTTTTTTTGAATCCGATGATTTGGACAATGAAATTTTTGAGATTGGATTCTACGCGGATTTTTTTATAATTCAGATAAAATTTCACCACAAAAAACAAGGTAATCGCAATACTGAAAATCTTCATTATAAAATAAAACGCATCCAGATTGCGGACAATTTCGGGTGTAACCGCTACATTCATTTTTTCCAGAATATGGATGAGGCTGTTGTCTTCGTTTCCGTAATTCAGATAATAGTATCCGGAAACTCCCAGAATAAAAAGGAATTCGGCAATACTGATCCACAGAATGTATTTCACATAATTCCGGGATTTTCGGTTCAGCATCTGCAGGATTTCGGCGTTGTTGTATTTCGGCTCTATTCCCTGCTGCTGCCACGTCTCTTTAAAATTATCAATATCGAATTCAGGCATTTTTCTCCATCAGTTGTTTTAGGGTTTTCTTCAGACGGTTCATTTTCACTCTTGCGTTCACCTCCGTAATCCCGAGGTTTTCCGCGATATCCCGATAAGGCAGATCGTCCAGATACATCATCACAATGGCACGTTCCACATTGGGCAGTAGCTTGATCACTTTATACAAAAGCGAAATTTTCTGCTGTTTTTCATCATCATCATCCAGATAATCTTTAAAATGGAAATCCAGAAGCTCATCAGTCTGCGGAGATTTGGTTTTCTTACGGAATAAGGTAATTGCAGTATTCAGTGCAACCCTGTACATCCACGTCGAAATTTTGGAATCTCCTTTGAATGAGTCGTAACTTCTCCATAATTGTAACACGATTTCCTGAAACAGATCTTCTTCATCTTCCAGGGTATTGGTATATAAACGCGAAACTTTGATAATCAATCCTTGATTATCCTTGATGAGCTGCGAAAATTCTTTTTCTCTGGAAGACAAAATATTTTTTTGAAAAAACGAAGATAGGGAAAAATGATGGATGTTGTAGATGACCAGGAGAGTTTCGGGTTTGGAGAATTTGAGAAACATAAAAAAGTCAATTGTCAATTTGCTTCGGAGTGAATAATGATTTTTTTTCCGTAAGTATATTCACAATTGACTCACGAAGCGAAATTCACCATTCACAACCCTGCATCTTGTACCTTGCACCCCAAATCCTTATCTTTGCACTCCACGAGAAATTCGGCTTGTTGTTCCGATGAAAATCGGGAAGGAAAGTCCGGACACCACAGAGCAGCAAAGCGGATAACATCCGTCCATCGCGAGATGAGGACAAGTGCAACAGAAAGCAGGTACAGTTCGGCTGTAGTGAAACCAGGTAAACTCTTTGCGGTGCAATGTTAAGTATATCGGATTTTTTCAGTAATGAAAATAGGAATTGCTCGTTCCAAAAACCGAGGGGTAAACAGCTAAATTTTGTTGGCAACAGCAAAAGCAGATAAATAACAGGCACTTTCGTTCCGGCGAATGTACAGAATCCGGCTTACAGATTTTCTCGTGGATTTTTTTAAAAAATTGACCATTGACTGCGAAGCAAATTGACAATTCACTCATTTATTCGCTTTCCAGTTTCATTTTCGCATTAGCCAAAGCATCAGTTTCTTTCTCTGAAAGTTTCGGATATTTCAGCTCCATTTTTTCCAGAGCATCAATTATGATCTGAATGGCAGCTACTCTGGCAAACCATTTCAGGTCAGCAGGAATCACAAACCAAGGTGCGTAATCTTTTGAAGTTTCACGGATCGCTTCTTCATAAGCAGTCATATATTGATCCCAAAGATCACGCTCCGGAAGGTCTCCTGAAGAAAATTTCCAGTTTTTATCCTGTTCATTGATCCTGTCTAAAAATCTTTTTTGCTGTTCCTCCTTGGAAACATTCAGGAAAATTTTAACAATTGTGGTTCCGTTTTCAGCAAGATGTTTTTCAAAATTACGGATGGATTCATAACGGTTTTTCCAGAATTTTTCATCGAAATCATTCACATCTTTCCACACTTTTTCGCTGAGATTATATTCCGGATGAACTTTGCATACCAGCACACTCTCATAATGGCTCCGGTTAAAAATTCCTATTTTCCCTTTTTGAGGAAGTGCGAGGTAATGCCGCCAGAGAAAATCGTGAGAATACTCTTTTGAGCTCGGTGTTTTAAAGCTCGTTACTTCACAGCCTTGCGGATTTACGCCTCCGAAAACGTGCTCTATAAGGGAATCTTTTCCTGCTGCATCCATTGCCTGAAGTATGATCAGAAGAGATTTGCTTCCGTCCGCATACAGCTTTTCCTGTAATTTCCGGAGTTTGTCCTTTTCGTTTTTCAGCATTTCTTCACCATCATCTTTGGTAAGTTTGCTTTTGTAACTGTGTTCAGATTTTTCTATAGAAAAATTGTGGTCTGCAAGAAAGTTGTCACTGAAATCGGTATCCATTTTCAAATATTTTTAAAGGTTAAAAATAAAAAAACCGTTTCAAAAAAAATAATGAAACGGTTGGTTTTTTTATAATTTGTGATTATTTTTTCGCAGCACGCTCTTTCACTTTTGCAGTCTGCTCTTTTTGTACAGTAGCATCTATTTTCACTGATGCCGAAGCAGTGTTGAGTTTGGCATCAGCTGCAGTTGTTCCTGCAGTATCAGCTGCGTCCACAGTTCCTTTGATATAGATTACAGATCTGCTGTTTTCCGGATCGTTAGAATATACTTCAATCAGTTTCTGGAAAGGTCCTGTTCTTTTGGTGTCATAAACCACTTTAATTTTTGAAGATTTTCCCGGCATAATCGGATCCTGGCTCCAGTCCGGAGTTGTACATCCGCAGGAAGGCTGTACTTTGGAAATAATCAGCGGCTTATCTCCCGTATTGGTTACAGTAAAGAATTTCTGACCATCAGCTCCGTTTTTCACGGTTCCGTAATCCCAGGTTGTTTTATCAAAACTGATGGTTTGTGCAGATGCAAAAACAGCAATTCCCATTAATGCAATTCCGGCGAATAATTTTTTCATTTTATTGAATTTTTTTGTTAAGTTAAAAATTTGATTTAGAAAACAAAGTTAAAAATATTTTTAATATATGCTTATTTTTTTTTTGTTTGAGCTATTTTTGCAAATTGTAAGCCAAACTTGGAAAAGAAACAAGATAAAAGTAAAAAGAGCTAGGCAAGAAGTAAATGGATGAACTGTCAATAGTGAATTTCGAAAATTCACCATTCACTCGCGAAGCGAAACTGACCATTCACAACTTTAAACCTTGAACATTAAACTTTGAACAAATCGACTATGATTTCAGAAAAATACAACCCGCAGGAAACCGAGCAGAAATGGTATAATTACTGGATGGAAAACCGATACTTCCATTCCGTTCCCGATAACAGACCGCCTTATACGATTGTAATTCCGCCGCCGAACGTGACGGGAATTCTTCATATGGGACATATGCTGAACAATACCATTCAGGACGTTTTGGTTCGCCGTGCGAGAATGCAGGGTTTCAACGCCTGTTGGGTTCCGGGAACTGACCACGCTTCCATTGCTACGGAAGCCAAAGTCGTTGCCAAACTGAAATCCGAAGGCATCAGCAAATCCGATATTACAAGAGAAGAATTCCTGAAACACGCTTGGGAATGGACGGATAAATACGGCGGAACGATTCTGGAACAGTTAAAAAAACTCGGCTGCTCCTGCGATTGGGACAGAACGAGATTTACCCTTGAAGACAAACTTTCTCAGCAGGTTATCAAATCTTTTGTTGAGTTATACAATAAAGGATTGATTTATCGCGGTTACAGAATGGTCAACTGGGACCCCGAAGCCAAAACCAATATTTCCGATGAGGAAGTTATTTTTAAAGAACAAAACGGAAAACTCTATTATTTAAAATATCAAATCGAAGGTTCGGAAGAATTTCTTTCCGTTGCAACGACGCGTCCTGAAACGATTTTCGGGGATACTGCCGTTTGCGTAAATCCGAATGATGAAAGATATTCTCATTTAAAGGGTAAAAAAGTTATCGTTCCGATTGCGAACCGTTCCATTCCGATTATTGAGGATGAATATGTGGATATTGAATTCGGAACAGGTGCATTGAAAATTACGCCTGCACACGATACAAACGACTACGAAATCGGGCAAAGGCATAAACTTCCGATGATTGATTCTTTGGATGATGACGGAAATCTGAACGAGCACGGACTTCATTACAACGGGAAAAACCGTTTTGAAGTAAGAAAACTCATCGCAAAAGAACTCGAAGAAAAAGGACTTCTTTTAAAAGCGGAAGATTATGTGAATAAAGTCGGGACTTCCGAAAGAACCGGAGCGGTTATCGAGCCGAAAATTTCCCAGCAGTGGTTTCTGAAAATAGATTCCCTTGCAAAACCGGCTCTTGATGTCGTGATGAATGATGAAATTAAATTTTATCCCGAAAAATTCAAAAACACCTATAAACACTGGATGGAAAACATCCGCGACTGGAATATTTCCCGACAACTTTGGTGGGGACAGCAGATTCCTGCCTATTATTACGGAAACGGAGAAAACGATTTCGTAGTGGCGGAAACCATTGAAGAAGCGTTAGAACTTGCGAAGCAAAAATCCGACAACCAACAACTAACAACCGACAACCTTAGACAAGACGAAGACGCTCTCGACACTTGGTTCTCCTCGTGGTTGTGGCCGATGTCCGTTTTCGACGGAATGTTAGATGCCGAAAACAAAGACATTCAGTATTATTATCCGACTTCGGATTTAGTGACGGGACCGGATATTATTTTCTTCTGGGTAGCGAGAATGATTATGGCTGGACTGGAATTCCGCAATGATGTTCCGTTTAAAAATGTGTATTTCACGGGAATTGTTCGTGATAAGCAGAGACGGAAAATGTCGAAATCACTCGGGAATTCGCCAGACCCGCTGGAATTGATTGACAAATACGGAGCAGACAGCGTTCGTGTCGGAATTTTATTGAGTTCCGCCGCAGGAAACGATTTGCTTTTCGATGAAGATTTGATGTTGCAGGGAAGAAATTTCGCTACGAAAATCTGGAACGCTTTCCGATTGATTCAGGGGTGGAAAAAAGAAGACAAACCAGCCAACGAAGCCGAAAAACAGACTTTGGAATGGTTCGGAAACCAGATGGATAAAACCATTGCCGAAATTACCGACCAGTTCGATAAATTCAGGATTTCTGATGCTCTGCATCTGATTTACAAACTGATTTGGGACGATTTCTGTTCGTGGTATCTGGAAGCGATTAAACCGAATTTCGGAGAAGGGATTTCGCAGGAAGTGTATAATAAAACGATTGCGTATTTTGAAGAACTGATGAAACTGCTTCATCCGTTTATGCCGTTCCTGACCGAAGAATTGTGGCAGGCAATCGCAGAACGCCAAACGGAAAATGCTTTGATTATCTCACAGCAGAGAAAATCGGATTCATTTGATACTCAAAAACTCGAAGAGTTTGATTTTGCAAAAGAAGTCATTTCCGGAGTGAGAAATTACCGCCAAAGCAAAGGAATTTCGCCTCGTGAAGCGGTGGAATTATTTACCAATGCTTCCGGATTTGCTGATGAAGCCGTAATTCAGAAATTAGCCAATATTTCAGCATTTCATTTTGCCGAAAAAACGGATAAGCCGAGTTTTACATTTTTGGTGGGAGCAACAGAAGTTTCTATTCCGTTGAGTGAAAACCTGGATTTAGCCGAAGAAAAAGCCAAAACCGAAGAAGAATTGAAATATCTGAAAGGCTTCTTAATTTCCGTTGAAAAGAAACTTTCCAATGAAAAATTCGTTGCCGGAGCACCTGCAAATGTTGTGGAAACGGAAAGAAAAAAACAGACAGACGCTCAGGATAAAATTGCGATTTTAGAGGAGAAACTGAAAAGTCTGTAAAAATGAACATCAGTTTTTCAAAAAACAAAAATGAAATGGATGTGGACTACATCCATTCATTTCTTACGGAAAGTTACTGGAACAAAGGAATTTCGAGAGAAAAAGTTCAGAAATGTATTGATAACAGCCTTAATTTCGGGATTTTTCTGGGCGGAAAACAAATCGGTTATGCAAGAATTGTAACGGATTGCGTTCGTTTTGCTTATTTAATGGATGTTTTCATCGAACCGGAATTGCAGGGAAAAGGTTATGCTCAGATGCTGATGAAATATATGTTTTCCGATGAAACAATCCGTGAACTTCCATCAATGATGCTTGCCACCAGAGATGCCCATTCATTATATGAAAAATTCGGTTTTAAGGAACTGACGGATGAACAGAAGCAACGTTTTATGTTTTATAAAAAGGAAGATTGATTTTTTAATTATGCACCACATCGAAAACATACAAAAATTATTCAGCAGAAATTTTGTTGAAAATCCGTTAATCGAAAGTTTTGATGCAGGAGAAATTCATCTTTCGAGTGGACATTTGGTGGCTTGTGATCCGCTTATCACGAATAATATGAAACCATTTGAAATAGTTTTTCCGAAAGATAATTTTCCCATTTTGGTTCATAAAGAACGTGAGAGTAATTGCGTTGCTTATGTGGAAATTGTGTTTTCCGATGCGGAAATCTCGGAGTGGAAAATGGCGGTAACGGAAGGTCAGCATTTGAAGGATTTACAAAAAGACGAAATTTTCGGTTATCCTGTGGAAAGCGGAATGGGATGTTTTATGGATGTGGAAACCCAAAATAAGCTAAACCAGCTTGAATTAAAGCTTTACGAAGAAAAAGGTTCGGATTTTATGGGAATTTACGAAGAATTTTTTCACGAACATTTTTTTGATGAAAACGGAGCAATCAGTCAGTTCGCCTTTCTTTATCCGAATGAGAATTTCAAAGGAAATATTTTCGCTTTCGAAACTGGTTACGGAGAAGGATTTTACGCCAGCTATATTGGTTTTGACAAAGAAAATCAGCCTGCAAAAATTGTTACCGAATTCATTGAAATCAGCAGCTAATTTTTTTTATTTTAGAAAAATTTCCCTCTTTGGCGCATATTCGGATTATGCATATGCTTCTGCATCGACGGCATTTTCAGCTGATCTTTCATCATTTTAATCTGATCCGTCATCAATCCTGAGGAATCCAGTTTTTTAGCTTCATCCAATAATCTTTGCCCTTCCTGCTTTCTTCCCTTGGAAATGGCTACTGCTGCCAGATTCAGGGTTGCCATTGCTCTGTCCTGTTTCATATTCAGTCCGTAGTCCAGCGCTTTTTTCATCAGAGATTCCACTTTTGCCGGATTTTCCTGTGCAAGCGTTAAACCTTGAAGGTAATGGAAATATCCGTACTGGGATTTGTGAAGCTGGGATTTATAATCGGTGATCTTTGAAAGCCATTCTGCTGCCTTTTCAGTATTTTGTTTTCTCAATTGCCAGAAAGATAATAAGATAAGTTCGTTTTTGAAAAATAAAAAAATCGGAAATGCGGAAAGCAGTACTACAACGATGCCCCAACCGATATTTCTATTCATCATCAGAAAAATTCCGGCAGCAATCATTAATGTGGCGATGACGAATTTTATATATTTGTTCATTGTTTAATTTTTAGAAGTGCAAAGATAAGGATTTGGGGGGCAAGGTGCAAGGTTTCAGGATTGAGGATTGGAAGATGTAGTTTTTTTAGTCCGAGGTTGGAAGTTTAAAGTCCGAAGACAGAATTTTTATACTAATAAAATCCTGAAATTTTGATCCTGATCTCACCCTGCATCTTGTACCTTGCACCTTTTCAATCCTCAATTGTCTTCCCGCTTCCATCTTCCAAACTACTTCCTCTCAAAAGTCTGAAAGCAAAAATCATATTCGTTTTTCTCATCCTTTTCACAGCATTGCTCATTGGTTTTCGTCCATATTTTTTCGTCGATTTCCGGGAAAAAAGTATCGGCTTCCAGATCGGTTTTTACTAAGGTAACTTCCAGCTTATTGGCAATATCAATGGTTTGCTGATAAATATTTCCGCCGCCGATGATGAAGATATTTTCATCAATTTTTTTCGCAAATTTCATCGCCTCTTTAATACTTCCCACAATCAGAATTCCTTCTTCAAACCAGTCGGTTTTTCTAGAAATCACAATATTGGTACGGTTTGGCAAAGGTTTCCCGATGCTTTCGTAAGTTTTTCGTCCCATTATTACAGGATGTCCGGAAGTGAGTTCTTTAAAATGTTTCAGATCTTTCGGAAGATGCCAGAGCAGCTGGTTTTGGAAACCTATCTCATTTTTTTGTCCCATTGCGACAACGATAGTGGTCATTTTTTTTATTTTTTTTACAAAAGTAACGCATAATTTGTATATTTGATTTGCTATTTTAAACAATTAAAAAATATAGACTATGAAAAACAGAGGTTGTATGAGCGCCGGAACCATCGGTATTGCTTTACTTGTTATCGCAGTTTTGCTTTTCTTCTGGGGCAAAAACGGATATAATTCATTTGTTTCCAAAGAACAAAATGTAAATACAAAATGGTCAAATGTGGAAACCGTTTATCAGAAAAGAGCCAACCTGATCCCGAATCTGGAAAATACGGTAAAATCCTATTCCAAATTTGAGCAGGAAACTTTAACAAAAGTAATTGAAGCCCGTTCTAAAGCTACTTCTATTAATATTGATCCTACCAATATGACCGAAGCCGATATCGCAAAGTTTCAGGCAGCGCAGGGAGAATTATCCGGAGCTTTGAGCAGATTGATGGCAGTTGTGGAACAATATCCGAATCTGAAAGCGGATCAGCAGTACATCAATTTCCAAAGGGAATATACGGCGATTGAAAACAGCATTCGTACTGAGACTGTATATTTCAACGAAGCGGCAAAAGATTACAATACTACGATTAAGCAATTCCCGAATAATATTCTGGCTAATTTCACCAACTTTAAAGAAAAACCTTATTTCAAAGCAGAAGCCGGCGCGGAAAAAGCACCGAGCGTTTTCACTAATTAATGAATAACTTCCTTACAGAACAACAAATGGCTTCCCTTGTGGAAGCCATAAAAACCGCTGAAAGTCATTCCACCGGAGAAATCCGCATTCATATCGATTCCAATACGGAAACCGATCACGCCAAAAAAGCTTTTGAAGTTTTCAAAACTTTGGAAATGGACAAAACTGCGGAGAGAAATGGTGTGCTTTTTCACGTGAATTTTGAAAACCAGTATCTCACGATTATCGGTGATGAAGGGATTCATAAAAAAGTACAGCAGTCGTTCTGGGATGTGCTTCACGATAAAACCACTTCTGAATTTGCAAAAGGAAATTATTTTGAAGGATTGAAAAATGCCGTTCTGGAAGCAGGTTTAGAGCTAAAAAAATATTTTCCTTTTTCGGGAGAAAATTACAATGAATTACCGGATGAGATTACGTTCTCTTAAATTATCATTTTTATTGTTAATCAGCTGTTTTCACTGGATTTCAGCGCAATATGCCATTCCCGAAAAACCAAGAATTCTGTATCCGGTTTATGATGAAGCCAATCTGTTAAGTGAAAACGAAAGACAGCTTCTGAACGATAAGCTCATTAAATTTGAAGATTCCACATCCACGGAAATTGAAGTTATTATTATTCCGTCCACGAAAGGAGAAGACGTGAATTTCCTTGCTACAATGTTTGGTGAGCAGTGGAAAATCGGAAAAAAATCAAAAGACAACGGTGTGGTTTTCCTGATTGCTGCGGAAGACCGGAAAATGGCAATCCAGCAAGGACGGGCTGTGGAACAATATCTTACCGCTTCGGTTGCAGGACAGATTCTGGATTATATCGTAACTCCGAATTTTAAAAAAGGACAATGGTACGAAGGAATCAACCGAGGAACTTCCGCGATTATGGAAGCGGTGCAGGGAAAATTCAAACCCGATCCCGTTTCTGATTCCGGTGGTGATTTTGATTTATTCAAAATTATTTTTATCGTGATTATTGTTATCATTATTCTCAGCTTCCTTTCCCGAAACAACAGAGGCGGCGGAAATTATGACGACGACGATGATGTAATTATTTCCAGACGCGGACGCAGAAATTATCCGGGCGGATTTTTCCCGTTTCCGGGAAGTTTCGGTGGCGGCGGTTTTGGCGGCGGAAGTTCCGGAGGAGGCGGTTTCGGAGGTTTTGGCGGCGGCGGAAGCTTCGGAGGAGGCGGTGCTTCAGGCGGTTGGTAATTCCAAAAAATATCAAATATAAAAGGATGAACAATAGGTTCATTCTTTTGTATTTGCGGTTTTATTTCTAAAAATATAAATCAGTACAGCTTCTGATCGGTTTCACAATAGAAGCTTCTCCGTTTGGTTTTTCCGGCGATTTTTCTGATCAGCTGATTGCCGCATTTCGGGCAGAATTTTTTGTTATGAACCTGCCAGTGCTTTTTCAGGGTAAATTCCCGTTTCCATTTCAGGAAATCGAAGCTGTAATTTTCGGCTTCAAAAATCAGTTCATCCAATTTTTTTTCGGGAAGATTTCCGATTAAGCTTTCCGGCTGAACTCTGATTCTGAACAAAACTTCATTTTTAATGATATTGCCGACACCGGAAAAAATTTCCTGATTCATCAGAGCGTCACAAGCCATCATTTCAGGATTGGCTTTCAGTTTCCTTTTGGCTTTTTCGGGATTCCATTTATCGCTCAGCACATCGGCTTCCCAATCGATGGTTTCCAGAAAATCATTCGGCATAAATTTTACAGAGCAGTTATAAAAAAACATTTTTCCGTTTCCGAAAACCAGCTTCAGACGGAGTCCTTTGTCAGGTTTTGTCTGTTCATCGGTTTCATAAGAACCGAACATCAGAAGATGAATCCTGATATTAAATTCATCAAAAATCAGGTAAGTCTGTTTACCGTAAAGCCGGATTTCGCGAAGTGCTTTCCCAGCCAAAGGTTCTTTATCAAATTTTGCATTTCCGGAAGCCTCAATCACTTTTTCCCCGACAAATTTCAGGAGATTTTCCTTCATTAATAATATGGACGGTCCTTCGGGCATTGTAATTTTTTTCAGGAAAAATCAAATATTATTCCGATATAGAAAATAGTTTCTTTAAAAGTTAATATTTCAACCCGAAGCGAATCAATTCCAAATTCTTTTCTTCCAAAATTCTGAAATCGCGTGATAAGCCTGCATATGTTGCGGCGTTGCTATAATGCCGATAGAAGCGTATGTGTAAAATCACTAAAATGAAGAAGGTTTTTATTTAGAATGTCTTTTGAAAAATTCCGCAATTTCGGGAAGTGAACTTTTCGGGAATTCGTGTCCGGAATCGCTTTGTTGCAGAACAAGTTCCGTATTGTTTTTTCCTGTAAAATAAGTTTTGTCGTCAATCGTTTTTCCATCGGAAGTAATCCCGATATTTTTCTTTACAATCGGGACAGATAACTGTTGATTCTCAAATGGAACGGTTTTATCGTTTTTTCCCATATACATCCAAACGGAAACCGGTTCCGAACCTGAAATCATCATTCCGCCTTGTGCTGATGCAGAGCAGATTGCCGTGATTTTTTCGCCTCGTGTTTTCCAAAGAACATTTACAAATCTTGCACCGTTGGAATGCCCGATCAAATAAATTCTGGAATCATCAATATTATAATTTTTATGAATATCGTCAAAAACCTCATCGAAAAATTTAATATCACGGCTTTCCAGATCATAGGTAAAGATCTGCCATCCGCTCAGCGTTCCATTGGGGTCAATTCCCGAAACTTTTCTTCCGGGTAAACCTTGCATAAAAATCACAAGAGCATCTTTATAATAATTCTGAATATCTATTTTTCTGCTCGCATAATTTGCCGTTCCGCCGTGTCCGTGAAATACAAAAATTACCGGAATTTTTCCTGATTTTTCGGCAGGTTCGTACATAACAGCCTTTCTGGAAATTCCGCTTACATCATAGTTTTTTGTAATCTGCGAATAAGCCAGAATATTCAGAATCAAAAATAAAATACAGAATTGCTTTTTCATTGGAGTTATTTTTGGTTTTGATTTGTATGAAGTCTCAAAAGTTAAATAGACTTTAATAAACCTTGCAAATATTATTACTTTATTATTACTTTGATGAAAATTTTTGCAATAAAAAAATCAGAAAAACATAAAGCACCAGCAAAGTTTCAGAATAATGAATTTAAACACGATTTTCACCAATCAAAGAACAGGAAACCATCAGCAAAACATCGTTTCCAGAACCGATTTTCAGAGGGATTTCGACCGGATTATTTTTTCTTCGGCGTTTCGGAGATTGCAAAATAAGACGCAGGTTTTTCCGCTTCCGGGAAGTGTTTTTGTGCATAACCGACTGACACATTCTCTGGAAGTAGCTTCTGTCGGGAGAAGTCTAGGAAGTCTCGCCGGAGAATTTATTTCTGAAAAATACGGGAATGCTCTGGACGAAAATTCAAAAGATTTTTACCGGCATCAGCTTCATAATGTGATTGCTTCCGCGTGTCTTTGCCACGACATCGGAAATCCTGCTTTCGGACATTCCGGTGAAGATGCGATTGCCAGTTATTTCGAGAAAAATGAAACCGATTTGAAATCGAAATTTTCCGAAAAAGAATGGGCGGATTTATTGAATTTTGAAGGAAATGCCAACGCGATCCGTGTTCTGACAAATCAGCAAAAAGGTAAAGATAAAGGCGGTTTGCAGCTTACATTTACCACTTTGGCGAGTATTGCGAAATATCCGTGCGAATCGGCAGCGAAAAAGAAAAAGGTAATTAATAGAAAGAAATTCGGATTTTTTCAAAACGAAAAAGAAACCTTTCTGGAAATCGCTAAAGGAACATCAATGATTGCGGAAAGTGAAGAACCGGTTATTTTCAAACGGCATCCTTTTGTCTGGCTCGTTGAAGCTGCGGACGATATCTGCTACAACATTATCGATATGGAAGATGCGCATCGTTTGGGAATTGTGAATTCTTCGGATTGTGAAAATCTTTTTGCTGATTTGATAAAATCCGTGAATCGGGACGACATAAAAAGGGTAGAAGAGAAGCTGGGAATCATCACCAATAAAAATGAAAGAATCTCATATCTTCGGGCAAAAGTCATCAATTCTTTGATTAATAGAACCACATCATTATATAAAGAAAATTTTGATAAAATTCTTGACGGAACTCTGGATAAAGGGATTTTAGATATTTTCAAAACAGAAAGCTCTTCACTGACAGAAATAGAGCGTTTTTCTGTAGAAAAAATTTACAATCATAAAGCTGTTGTGGAAATCGAAAACGCGGGTTATAATGTAATGTACGAATTGCTGAATCATTTTATTCCATCCGTAATAAAAGAAAAAAATAACAGAAAATCTTACGACGAAAAAGCCCTGAAGCTCATTCCGGAGCAGTTTATTTATGAAGACGGAACGGTGTATCAAAAGGTTTTGGGCGTTCTGGATTTCGTTTCGGGAATGACGGATAATTTCGCAACAGACTTGTATCGGAAAATTAAAGGAATTGATATTGGAATGACGATGTAATTTTCGTATCTTTAAAAACACAAAAAAATTAAAATTATGCCATATTTAGGAGTTCTGGTCTTTTTCGGACTTATAGTGTTATTCGCTTCATTTTTTACGGTGAAGCAGGAAACGGCGGCGATTGTTGAACGTTTCGGGAAATTTAATTCGGTTCGGCAGTCCGGACTTCATTTGAAAATTCCATTTATCGATCAGATCGCGAAACGCCTGAATCTCAGAATTCAGCAGCTGGATGTGATCATTGATACTAAGACTTTGGATAATGTTTTTATCAGAATGAAAGTTTCCGTGCAGTATCAGGTGATTAAAAATCAGGTTGCAGATGCATTTTATCGTTTGGAAAATCCTGAAAATCAAATTACTTCCTACGTTTTCGATGTGGTTCGTGCAGAAGTTCCGAAGCTGAAATTGGATGATGTTTTCGTTCGTAAAGACGATATTGCGATTGCCGTGAAGGGCGAGCTTCAGGAAGCAATGCAGAGTTACGGTTACGATATCGTAAAAGCTCTGGTTACCGATATTGATCCGGATGAACAGGTAAAACACGCGATGAACAGGATCAATGCTGCCGAACGTGAAAAAACCGCAGCGGAATACGAATCCGAAGCACAAAGAATCAGAATTGTTGCTGTAGCAAAAGCCGAAGCGGAATCCAAAAAGTTGCAGGGACAAGGTATTGCCGACCAAAGAAGAGAAATTGCGAAAGGTCTGGAAGAATCCGTAAGAATGCTGAATAATGTGAATATCGGTTCGCAGGAAGCATCATCATTAATTGTGGTAACGCAGCATTATGATACACTGCATTCTATCGGAGCAAGTAACAGAAGTAATCTGGTTCTATTGCCAAATTCTCCGACGGCTGCAAGTCAGATGCTCAACGATATGATGGTAGCAATGACAGCCGCATCAAAAATTGAAGATGCCGATAAAGGAAAATATCCGCCGCCTTCAAATGATCATTCCCATTAATAAAACTTAAAACCGCTTTATCAGGCGGTTTTATTTATTTCAGGATTTTCCTAGGGTTTTTTTGTATTCCGAAGGAGTGATTCCCGTAAATTTTTTAAAGGTTGAATTAAATGCTGATTTGGAATTAAAGCCTGCTTCCAGACCTATGGCAACAAGCGTATAATTGGAAAATTCGGGATTGCTGATATAGTTTTTGGCTTCTTCTACTCGCAATTCGTTTACATAATCGGAAAAATTTTTTCCCAGCTCGGAATTGATGATCCGCGACAGGTGGCTTTTGCTGATATCAAGCTTTTCCGCAGTCAGTTCCAGCGACAGATTACAATCCAGATAATTTTTTTCCTCTTTAATAAATTTCTCAAAAGCAGTGATGCTTTTGCTTCGGGAAGCGCTGTCAGGAATCACGATTTTTTTACTGTTAACTGAAAATTCGTGTATGTTTTTCTGCTCCTGGACGATGCCAAAATGGTATAAACCAATATGTCCCAGCAAATAAATGGTAAACGATAATCCTATCCATAAAATATAAAAATATTCGAGCGCAGTCTCTATCTCCGACTGGCACTCGTAATAAAGAGGAACGATCCAGTACACACAAAGGAAGAAAAGAATAATAGTGATGGTTTTCAGCCATTTCAGGCTGGTATTGGGAGTTAAAGAAGTTTTTGCATACTTTTCTTTTGCTGCATTACGGATTAGGCGGTAAGCGGAAAAAATCAGGAAAAAAGAATAGATAATATTGAATATTTCCTGTACGATCCGGTAATAATTGAAATATTCCGTATGCTGGTGATCGAAGTATCCGGCAGCAAAACCTGCTTTTTCGAAAACAGATTCAGTAAACGCAATGAAAAAAGGAATAAATAATAAATAGTCGTTTCGTGATAATTTTTTATCCTGATAAAGAAAAGATTTTACATACAGATAAAATAATACCAGAAACAGAGAAGAAAACGGGATATAAAAAATTTTGAAGTATTTGTCCAGTGTGAAAATTTCTGAGGCAACCAGATAATTCTGGATAATATTATACGAAAAAGTAAGAATAAGCATTCCTAAAAAGAACGTGCTTCTGCTCCGGAATTTTTTTGAAGTGAATGCCACAACCGAGAACACAACTCCCTGAATTGCTCCCAGTAACATCAGCGTATTTAAAATTTCGTAATACATCGATATAAAATTACTAATCTTTCTCCAACAATCTGAAATTTATTTCTTTACGCGGAGCCTAATCTCGCAAATACAAAAAATAAAACGGAAAGAAAAATATTAAAAATTAGTGCGGAAAATTGCGAATCAGATTTTTTGATACACTTGTGCAAATCGTTTATTCTAAATTCGTTTCGAGAAAAACAATCACTATGAAAATTAACTTTAAACACTGAATTATTATGAAAAAAAATGTATTGCTTTTTTGTATCGGTTTGTGCGGATTTGCATTTGCCCAAACCAATACCTGGACAGGAAGCGGAGGTACCAATTCCTGGAGTGTAAAAGAAAACTGGAGCTTGAATACGGTTCCTACTTCTTCGAATGATGTTGTAATTCCTACAGGTTTTACAGTAAATGCAGCTTCTGCTGCCACAATGAAATCCGTAAAACTTCAGGGAAATTCCACTTTGAATATTTCCGCAAATTTTACTTTTACCAATGCTTCCGAATTTGCAGCACAAACCACTGTAAACTGGAACAGCGGAAATTTGCAAGGCGGCGGAACGCTTGTTTCCAAAGGAAATTTGTATTTGGCAACGGCTGCCAACAAATTTATAAATGATAATATCATACTTGAAAACTCCGGAATCATTACTACAACGGGAACCGGAAGTTTATACATCCAAAACGGAACGGTAAACAATACTGCTTCCGGAATTATTGATTTTCAGACAGCAGGTTCCTATTTCACTTATTCCGGAGGTGCTAATCACAATCTCATCAATGCCGGAACAATTAAAAGAACTACAAACGACGGAAATGTGATTATCTATTCAAAATTAATCAACAACAACGGAACGATAAATGTAGAAAAAGGAAAGCTCACTATCGATTTCAGCGGAATTACGCTAAATTCGGGAACGTATAATGTAAGCAGCGGTGCAGAATTGAATCTGGAGAGTACCATCAATCTTTCCGGAACTTTAACAGGAACATTAAACGGAGCAATGAACTGGAATGGAACGCTTGTAGTTCCGACATCTTCCATTGCTACTTTCAATTTTACAGGAAATGCTTTAAACTGGAATTCCGGAAATCTGAATAGTGGCGGAACTTTGAAAAATCAAAGCAAGCTGAATCTCAACTCTACCGCCAATAAATTTATAAATGACGGTGCCACCCTTGAAAACTCGGGAACCATTACTACAACGGGAACCGGAAGTTTATACATCCAAAACGGAACGGTGAACAATACTTCTTCCGGAGTTATTGATTTTCAGACAGGAGGTTCCTATTTCACTTATTCCGGAGGTGCTAATCACAATCTCATCAATGCCGGAACAATTAAAAGAACTACAAACGAAGGAGATGTGATCATCTATTCAAAATTAATCAACAACAACGGAACGATAAATGTAGAAAAAGGAAAGCTCGCTCTTGATTTCAGCGGAATTACGCTAAATTCGGGAACGTATAATGTAAGCAGCGGTGCAGAATTGAATCTGGAGAGTACCATTTATCTTTCCGGAACTTTAGCAGGAACATTAAACGGAGCAATGAACTGGAATGGAACGCTTGTAGTTCCGACATCTTCCATTGCTACTTTCAATTTTACAGGCAATGCCTTAAACTGGAATGCCGGAAATCTGAATAGTGGCGGAACTTTAAAAAACCAAAGCAAGCTGAATCTCAGCTCTACCGCCAATAAATTTATAAATGACGGTGCCACCCTCGAAAACTCGGGAACAATTACTACAACAGGAACCGGAAGTTTATACATCCAAAACGGAACGGTGAACAATATTTCTTCCGGAATTATCGATTTTCAGACAGCAGGTTCCTATTTTACTTTTTCCGGAGGTGCTAATCACAATCTCATCAATGCCGGAACAATTAAAAGAACTACAAACGACGGAAATGTGATCATCTATTCAAAATTGATCAATAACAACGGAACGATTAATGTAGAAAAAGGAAAGCTCGCTCTTGATTTCAGCGGAACTACGCTAAATTCGGGAACGTATAATGTAAGCAGCGCTGCCGAATTGAATTTGGAAAATACCATACAACTTTCCGGAACTTTGGCAGGAAATTTATCCGGAGCAATGAACTGGAATGGTACGCTTTCAGTTCCTGAAACTTCTACCACAGTTCTCAATTTTACGGGAAATCCTCTCAACTGGAATAGCGGAAATCTAAACGGAGGCGGAACTTTGAAAAATCAAAGCAAGCTGAATCTCAACTCTACCGCCAATAAATTTATAAATGACGGTGCCACCCTCGAAAACTCGGGAACCATTACTACAACGGGAACCGGAAGTTTATACATCCAAAACGGAACGGTGAACAATACTTCCTCCGGAATGATCGACTTTCAGATAGATGGTTCAAACTTTACCTATTCCGGCGGAACTTTACACGAATTTGTGAATAACGGAATATTCAGAAAATCCGTAGGAAACGGAATCGCACATATTCAGGTGAATACTACAAACAACGGGAAAATACAAGTACTCTCCGGAACTTTACAAACATCCGGAAGTCCGGGTTTTGTAAATGAAGAAACAGGAGTTATCAGCGGGATCGGATCTTTTGGTATATCGAATTCTAATTTTATAAACAAAGGAATTTTTGCTCCGGGAAATTCTCCGGGAAAACTAACCGTTCTCGGGAATTTCACTTCTGAAAGTACTTCTGTTCTGGATATTGAAATTAACGGCTTAACGCAATCCACACAATATGATTTTCTGGATGTTCAGGGAAATGGAATTTTCAAAGGAAAAGTAAATATTTCGTTAGGAATTCCTGTAAATCTTAATAATGAATTTGTGGTATCCACCACATCAGGAAACATTACCAATTGCAGCCTGAATCCGGTAACCGAAACTTTGTTTGAAGGCTATGTTTACAAATTTTCAGTATCGTGCAGCAACGACAACAAAAACGTAATTCTGAAACTTACCGACAAATATCTTTCTGCAAATGAAGCTGATGTTTCGGAAAAAGATATTCTCATCTACCCGAATCCGGTTCAGGAGCAGATAAGCATTAAAAATGGGACAGGCTTAAAAATCATTCGGATCAGTATTTTTGATTTCAGCGGAAAACTGATGAAATCCGTACAATCAAAAGCTGTAAACAATGATGAAATGCTGAACCTTTCTGAATTAAATACCGGAAATTATCTGATGAAGATCGATTTAGAAAACGGAAGAAATATCCAAAAGAAAATCATTAAAAAGTAGAAAGCAGAAGTAGTAATTTTTTCTGAATCCTGCCAGAATTTTAGGTTTCCGGCGGGATTTTATTTATGATAAGGTATTTTAAACTTCCATCTTCCCGCTTCTGACTTCCTTAAATCTTCAACATCTCAATCGTCCGTTCCGGATTTTTAGAGGAAAAAACAGCATTTCCGGCAACCAGAACATCAGCACCTGCATCGAAAAGCTTTCCGGCGTTGTCAAGGTTCACACCGCCGTCTACTTCAATCAAAGCAGTTGAATTATTGGAAAGAATCAGATCTTTTGTTTCAGCAATCTTTTTGTAAGTGTTTTCAATGAATTTCTGTCCGCCGAAACCGGGATTTACGCTCATCAATAAAACCAGATCCACATCGGCAATAATATCTTCCAGCATCAGAACCGGAGTTGCAGGATTCAGAACTACACCTGCTTTCGCGCCTTTGCTTTGAATGAAATGAATCGTTCTGTGAAGATGTGTACAAGCCTCATAATGTACAGAAACCAGATCCGCTCCGTGATTGATGAATTCTTCCACATATTTTTCCGGTTCTACAATCATCAGATGAACATCTACAAATTTTTTAGCGTGCTGCTGAACGGTTTTCATTACAGGAAATCCGAACGAAATATTCGGAACGAATCTCCCGTCCATAACGTCAATATGAAACCAGTCTGCTTGTGAATTATTAAGCATTTCTATATCTCTTTGCAGATTACCGAAATCCGCTGAGAGCAGGGAAGGAGCGATAAGTTTTGTTTTCATTCTAAAAAATTCAAGGTTTAAGGTTCAAAGTTGATAATAGTCAATTCTTACACTTTTTCAAATACAACAAGAGCGTAAAAAATTCCTGCTAAAATTATTTCTATTATTGATAATTTGATATTATTAATTTTGTTCACTAACAATCTGTCTATTATAAATAATGATAAAGGTATAAAACTGAAAATCAACAGCATTTCGAGAATCATATTATAACCAGAACCTATTTTTGGCGAATCAAACCATTTATATACAATTAAAAAAATGATATAAATAAAAAATAACGCAGTTGTAACCGATATAAAAGTGGGTTTTCTGATTAAATGATATAAGAAATTTCTCATCTTAATGATATTTTAAACTCATTTTCGGGGAAATTTTCAACAAAGTTTCATAAATCAGTTTAATCACATTTCCGACATCTTCTTTGGAAACCATTTCAACAGTCGTATGCATATATCTCAAAGGAAGCGAAATCAACGCACTCGGAACTCCGCCGTTGGAATGTGCAAAAGCATCGGTATCAGTTCCGGTTGCTCTGCTTGCTGCCGCTCTCTGAAACGGAATTTTTTTAGTTTTTGCCGTTTCTAAAATCAGTTCACGGACATTGTGATGAATGCTCGGAGCGAAGAAAACAACAGGACCATCACCGCATTTCTGATCGCCCTCTTTTTTCTTTTCGATCATCGGAGTGGTGGTGTCGTGCGTAACATCGGTAACAATCGCAATATTCGGTTTTATGGTATCTGCAATCATATCCGCACCGTACAATCCGACTTCTTCCTGAACGGAATTTGTGATATACAATCCGAACGGAAGTTTCTTTTTGTTTTCCTTTAAAAGTCTTGCCACTTCCGCGATCATAAATCCGCCGATTCTGTTGTCCAAAGCACGGCAAACAAAATATCGGTCATTCATTTCAAAAAATTCATCGGGATAGGTGATCATACATCCGACGAAAATTCCTAAATCTTCCACTTCTTTTTTGGAAGTTGCGCCGCAATCGATAAAAATATTTTCGATTTTCGGAACGGGTTCGTTTGCATTTGCGCCTCTCGTATGAATCGCAGGCCAGCCGAAAACACCTTTCACAACTCCTTTTTCTCCGTGAATATGAACGACTTTTGACGGAGCAATGGTTTGGTCGGAACCGCCGTTTCGGATAACGTAAATCAGACCGTCATCGGTAATATAATTCACATACCACGAAATTTCATCAGCGTGAGCTTCAATGACAACTTTAAATTCCGCTTCCGGATTGATGATTCCGTAGCAGGTTCCGTAATTGTCGATCTCGATTTTATCAACGTAAGGTTCCAGATAATCCATCCAGATTTTCTGTCCGTTGTGTTCATAGCCTGTCGGCGAAGAGGTATTGAGATAATCAGCTAAAAATTTTAAAGATTTCTTTTCAAATTTCATAAAAGGGAATAATTTTTGAAGCAGGAGAGAGTTGAATTAATGATGTCAAAAATAATGAATTTCAGGAAACTTATCTATATTTCTTTTTTCTTTTTCGGTATTTTCACATTTGCGCAGCAGGATACGTTGGTAAAACCTCTGAGCGAGTATCCCGAATCCGAGATCCGGAGAGATGAATTCGGGCAGAGATATTACTATAACCAGCAGCAGAAAGCCAGAGTTTACGATATCAACGGCGAAACCGTAGTGGTAATGGATGAGCTGAAGCTGGTTCAGAAACCGAAATTCAATAATCAATTAGACAGGAATTATTATTATTTTATCAATAAAAAACTATATCGGGTTTATCCGCTTTTTCTGGAAGCGTTAGAACAATATCGTGATATTCAGAAAGATATGCAGGGATTGAACGGTGATGTGAAACGAAAATTTGTAAAACAAAAGCAGGATGCTCTTGCAGCTCAATATGAAAGCCAGCTTCGGGATCTAACAACGACGGAAGGAAGAGTTTTCGCGAAATTAATGAACCGCGCAACGGGAAAAACCGTTTACGAAATCATCAAAGAACTTCGCGGAGGCTGGAGCGCTTTCTGGTGGAATGTAAAAGGAAATATGGCGGATATCAGCCTGAAACAGCCGTACAATCCTCACAAAGACAGAACCGATGAATTTCTGGAATCCCTGTTGCAATCCAACTGGAATTCAGGTTTGCTGCAGCCTTATGATGGTTATCTGGATTTTAAGGTTTCGAAATAAATAAGACTGTTTCTTTTCTAAAGAAATTTCCTTTTTAGCTCTTCAAACACAATTTTATCCACAGGAAGCGGAAACGGATTTCCGGGTTGGTCGATCGGGATCCATTCGGTTTTTTCAATGCACGGGTCCATAATCAGAAATTCGTTTTCATCAATAATTTCCACTAAATAATAGATGCTGAGAAGCTGCTCGTTCTCACGAAAACGTGAAACCAGGAAATCTTCCTGCGTATAAAGATGCTCTACTATCCGGATCTTTACATTCAGCTCTTCTTCAAATTCACGGTGAAGACAATCCAGAATTCCTTCCCCGAATTCAAGTCCGCCTCCCGGAAGTTTCATCAGATGTTCACCTGCATATTCTTCAAAAAGAGCGAGAACTTTTTTGTCTTTCACTACTGCGGCATATACGCGGATATTTATTTTGTCAATCATAAAAATATTTTGGTTTCTAAAATTAAGAAAATTAATAATATATAAAGAGCAAGTATTAAATTGAGCGCTTGTCTCTTTGACTTAGGAGTTTTTTGCGTGAAGAAAAATTAAAATTTCTTCATACAAACCTTTCTTACTTATAACGATCTAAAAATTTCCACTGTTTGAGTGGCGGCGAAAATTTTAATTAAAAAGATAAATCTTGTTTCCGCCGGAGTTTGGAAATTTTCTTAAAAGAAATTTTAATTTTTTATCAAAAAAATCCCGTCTTGATTTTTTGTTACTTTTGTATCAAGACAAAAGTAAAAAGCAGTTTAAACAATTTTATTTTCCAGAAACGCATTTACCATTTCTCTTTTTCCGGGAGGTCCCTGTTTTTTCTCCACACGGAAACCCAGTTCTTTCAGTATTCTCCGCACGCTTCCTTTGGAAGAATAGGTAGTCAGCAGTCCGCCGGTTTTCATTTTTTCCGCAACCATTTCAAAAAGTGGTTTTTCCCAGAGATAGGGCTGAACACGCGCTCCGAAACAATCGAAATACACAAGATTAATTTCCGGAAGCTCCAGATCTCTGAGTTCGGAAAAATCGCATTGTATTTTTTTCAGGAAAAAATCAGGGTAAATTTCAACCGTTTCGTTCCATTCGGCTTGATGGCTTTTTTGATAAATATTTCTGACGATTTCGTTCTCAAAAAGTTCAGAATAGTTCAGATCATTAATTTCTGCTTCGGAAACGGGATATTTCTCTAAAGTAAAATACCGGATAATATGATTTTTGTCATTTTTTAAAAATTCATTAAATGTTACCAAAAGATTCAAACCTGTTCCGAAACCCAACTCTAAAATATTAATTTCGCAATCATTTATTAAATTCATTCCGTTTTTGATAAATACGTGATTGGCTTCATTCAAAGCGCCGTGTTGCGAATGATAGCTTTCATTTAATTCATTGATATACAATGTTTTACTTCCGTCTGAAGTGGTTTTTATTTCCCTTTTCATTGAAATTTTTTTCAAATTTAAGTTAAAATTTTCTCATTTAAAATATTATATTATATTTGTAGAACACCAATTAAAATTTAAAAAATGATAATTCAAAAATCTCAGAATCCAAGAATTTCTGCATTCGATCCCAATAATTTCACATTTGGAAATACGTTCATCGATCATATGGTGGTTTGCGAATACGAAGACGGAAAATGGGGCGAAGTGAAGATAATGCCTTATGGTCCGCTTGCATTTTCTCCGGCAATGATGGGTGTGAATTACGGGCAAGCTTGTTTCGAAGGAATGAAAGCGTATAAAGATAAGGACGGACAGGTTTTTCTTTTCCGTCCGGAAAAGAATTTTGAGAGAATCAATAAATCGGCGAAAAGACTGGCAATGCCGGAAATTACGCGCGAAATGTTCATCGACGGATTGAAAGCGCTTGCGGATCTGGATAGAGAATGGATTCCTTACGGAGAAGGAATGTCATTATATATCCGTCCGCTTATTTTCGCTACGGAAGAAGCTCTGAAAGCGAGAATTGCCAATAAATATATGTTCGCGATTGTTGCCACACCTGCAAAAAGTTATTATGCAGATCCAGTTTCCGTGAAAATTTCGGATTTTTATTCCAGAGCCGCAAATGGAGGAGTAGGTTCCGCAAAAGCTGCGGGAAATTATGCTGCGTCTTTCTATCCGACGAAACTGGCTAATGAAGAAGGTTTTGAGCAGATTATCTGGACGGACGATTCTACGCACGAATACTTCGAGGAAAGCGGAACAATGAATGTTTTCGTAAGAATCAACGATACGATTTATACGCCGCCGACTTCCGAAAAAATTCTTGACGGTGTTACCAGAGACAGCTTTATCCAGCTCGCAAAAAACAGAGGAATTGAAGTGAAAATAGAACCGATTTCTGTAAAACAAGTTCTGGAAGCCTACGAAAATAATGAGCTAAAAGAAGTTTGGGGGGTAGGAACTGCGGTTGTTACAAGCGTTTTTCAGGCTTTCGGCTATAAAGACAAAAAATATGAGCTTCCGAAACTTCCGGCAGAAGAAAGTTATGCTTTAACACTTCAGAAAAACCTGGTGGATATTCAGACCAATCTTGCCGAAGATCCTTTCGGATGGAGAGTTTTGGTAGAAAAACATATTGCGGAAACAGTTTAGAAATATCATTTCACATCAAAACAAGTCAGGTTTTTCCTGACTTTTTTGTTTCCTGAAATTCTGAAAATGTGTATTTTCGCAAAAGTTTTTATGAAAAAGGCAGTTCCCATATTTTTTGTATCCGTACTTTTTGCGTGCAGCAAGCAGCCGGTTCATCCTCCGATCGGCGGAATACTGAGCGAAAAGGATATGAATATTTCCAAAAACAGGGCGAAAAGTCTTAATGAAATGGAACGTGCACAAATTCAGGATTGGATTAATCAACAGAATGAGAAATTCTATCCGATGAAAATGAATTATTGGGTGAATGTTCCCGATTTTGATAAAAAAACGAAAAAGCAGGACGGTGATCCGGTTTCTTATCAGTACGATATTTATGATTTTGATAAAGTGAAATTGTATGACCAGCCGAAAGTGGTGAAAAATGTACAATTCGGAAAATTTGAAGAACTGAAAGCAGTGGAAGACGCATTGCGCTATGCCGATAAAAATGAGGAAATTACATTGCTGATTCCTTCCGTACTTGCATTCGGAACGTATGGAGACAATAAAAAAATTCCGAATGATATGCCTGTAATTATTAAACTGAAACTGATATAATTTAAAATAATGATCAAAAAAATAGTATTGGCAGCTGCGGCTGTCGCTTTAACGAGTTGTACTCCAATTTATAAAAAAATGAACGTAGACAAAGAAACTTATCAAAGCCTGAATGACGGGCTGTACGCAAATCTCCAGACTTCCAAAGGAAATATGATCGTGAAGTTTGAGGACAAAAAAGCTCCTGTTACCGTTGCCAATTTTGTCGGGCTTGCGGAAGGGAAAATAGACAATACGGCAAAAGAAAAAGGTGTTCCTTATTACGACGGAACTATTTTTCATAGAGTGATCAAGGATTTTATGATTCAGGGAGGCGATCCGAAAGGAACAGGAATGGGCGATCCCGGATATAAATTCGATGACGAAAAAAATGATCTTAAACATACCGGAAAAGGAATTCTTTCGATGGCAAATTCAGGACCGAATACCAATGGTTCACAATTTTTCATTACAGAAGTGGCAACTCCGTGGCTGGACGGAAGACATACGATTTTCGGGAAAGTGGTAAAAGGAGAATCCGTGATCGATGAAATTGCAAATGTGGAGAAAGGACCACAGGATAAGCCGAAAACCGATATTGTTCTTGAAAAAGTGACAGTTTTCAGCAAAGGTGATGAATATAAAAATTACGATCCTGCAAAAATATTTAATGAGGGAAAAGGAAAAATTCAGGAAAATAACAAAGTATATTTAGAAAAAGAAGCTGCGGAGAAAAAGAAAAAAGAAGAGGAATTCGCTGTTAATCAGGTGAATATTGCAGACGATATGAAAAAAGATATGCAGGTAACGCCGTCAGGATTGTATTATAAAATTAAGAAGAGTAATCCTTCCGGAGCTGCTCCGAAAGCCGGTGATCTGGTTTCCGTGCATTATGCGGGAAGACTGCTGACGGAAACAGAAGATTTTGATAATTCTTTCAAAAGAAATCAGCCGCTTGAATTTCCTGTAGGGATCGGACAGGTAATCAAAGGCTGGGATGAAGGAATTATGCTGCTGAAAGAGGGAGAAACTGCGACGCTTTTAATTCCGTCTTCTTTGGGTTACGGAGAAAGAGGAGCCGGTGGTGTAATTCCGCCGAATGCCTGGCTTTTATTCGATGTGGAGCTGGTAAAAGTAAACAGCAATTCATCAGAAAAATAAATTTCGTTTGAATAAAAAACAAAAAGAGCAGAATTTTCTGCTCTTTTTTTATACTAATTTTTCGCCGCATTTTTTGCAGTATCGGGCATCGGTATCAATTTCTATATTTCCGCATCTTTTGCAGGCTTCTTTAAAGTTTTTTCCGTGATGTCTCAGCTCGGAAGTTACAATTCCCGTCGGAACGGCGATGATACTGTAACCGCACAACATCAGGATAATGGATAATACTTTTCCGAACGCAGTTACCGGTGAAATATCTCCGTAACCGACCGTAGTAATCGTAACTACCGCCCAATAAATGGATTGCGGAATGCTGGTAAAACCATTTTTTCCGTCTTCCACAACGTACATTAAAGAACCTATAATTACGATAAAAATACACAGAAACAACAGAAATATATAGATTTTACGGGAACTTTGCTTGAGTGCAGAAAGAATATACTGCCCGTCGTGCATATAATCCGCCAGATTAAAAATTCTGAAAATTCTCAACATTCTTAACATTCTGAGAATGATAAAATAGTGCATTGCAGGAAAAAACAATCCGATATAAAAAGGTAATATCGAAAGCAGGTCAAGAATTCCCAAAGGACTGAAAATATACTCTTCGCGGTCTTTCACACAAATAATCCGCAGAATATATTCCAACGTAAAAAGTATCGTGATAATGAATTCCAGACTATAAAACAGAAAATGATATTTCTGGTTGAGAACGGGAACTGTTTCCAGCATAATCAGCACTGTACTGAGAAGAATACAGATTAAAAGAGAAATATCAAACAGTTTTCCTCCTGGTGTTTCAGAGAAATAAATGATCCGGTAGATTTTTTTGAGAATAGGCTTCTTTTCAGGAATCAGGTTATATTCTGGTCTCATTGCTTTTTCAAATAAAAATCAAATGTAATAAATAAAAAATTGTAAAAAATTAGACAAATGTCTTTTTGTATTGGACAAAAGTTGTATATTTGTAGGGAGAAAATAAAATGATATGAAAAAATATGAGCAAAAACCACAAGAAACACTTGTAGTACAAGAGCCTGCTGCTGCTTATGGTTATCAGAATTTTAGCGATATCGGTTTTTTTCATTTGATGGAAAGGGCAAAAAGAGGTATTTCTTTTAATTTCTTTTATTCTCTTTCCCGAAAGTTTCCTTTTTCTATGCAGGATTGGGCGGATTTTCTCCATATTTCAGGGAAAACGCTTTCCCGTTACCAAAAAGAAGATAAAACTTTTGATGAGCCGCAATCCGAAAAAATCTTGCAAATAGAGATATTATATGCAAAAGGTACTGAAGTTTTCGGTTCCTCCGAATATTTTTTGAAATGGCTTCAAACCGAAAATCTCGCTCTCGGAAAAACAAAACCACAGGGTTTGCTAGGCAGCAGCTTCGGGATTTCTCTTTTAATGGATGAGCTTACCCGCATTGAGCACGGTGTTTTGGTATAAAAAAGATGATTGTTTACAGGCTTTCCAAAAAAATATATGCTCACGATCTTAGCGGAAAAGGAGCTGAAATTGCAGGTGCAAGATGGAACAGCAAAGGCAATGCGATGTTGTATACCGGACAATCAATTGCGCTTTGTGTGGCGGAAATCGCGGTGCATATTCCTTTGGGGATTCTGCCGCTGGATTATGTTCTCGTACATATTGAAGTTCCTGAAACGGAAATTTTTGAGCTGAAAAAACTCCCTTCCGACTGGAACGCTTTTCCGTATTCAAAAGAAACACAGAAATTTGGAGATAAATTTCTTAAAGAAAATAATTATCTTGTGATGAAAGTATCTTCTGCTGCGGTTCAGGGAGAATTCAATTATCTTCTGAATCCGAAACATCCTGATTTCGGGAAAGTGAAAGTAGAGAAAACGGAAGAATTCAGTTTTGATAAAAGATTGTTTATTAAATAATTTCTGATATGATTATAGCTGATTTTATAAAAGAATTTGAAAGGCTGCTTCCTTTGCAGCAGGCGGAAGATTTCGATAATGTGGGTTTGCTTTGCGGAAATCCGGAGCGTGAAATTTCCGGAATTCTGGTTTGCCACGATGCTTTGGAAAATGTAGTGGATGAAGCGGTTTCCAAAAATCTGAATTTCATTCTTACTTTCCACCCGATTATTTTTTTGGGGCTGAAATCTTTGACAGGAAAAAATTATGTGGAAAAATCCGTACTGAAAGCCATTGAAAACAAAATCGCGATTTACGCTGTTCATACCGCTTTCGATAATGATTTCTTCGGTGTGAATCACGGAATATGCAAGGCTTTGAATTTAAAAAACAGAAAAATTCTGATGCCGAAAATGAGCAACCTGAAACAACTTTCCGTATATGTTCCGAAAGATTTTTCGGAAAAGGTAAAAGAAGCGATGTTTTTGGCGGGAGCGGGAAATATCGGTTTTTATGATGAATGCAGTTTCAGTATTTCAGGAAACGGAACTTTCCGTCCGGTTGAAGGTTCCGATCCTTTTTCGGGAACGCAGAATGTTCGGGAAAATGCTGATGAAAGTATGATTTCCGTGATTTTTGAAAGCTATAAGCAAAACGCGATTGTTTCCGCGATGAAATCTGCGCATCCTTACGAAGAAGTCGCATATCAGGTTTATCAGCTGGAAAATGAAAACCAATATTCCGGTCTTGGAATGTTTGGCGAGCTGGAAAATGAAATGGAAGAATCTGATTTTCTGAATTTTGTAAAAGAGAAATTTAATTTAAAAATTATTCGTCATTCCGGATTTACAGGTAAAAAAATTAAAAGGGTAGGAGCTTTGGGAGGAAGCGGAGCAAGCGGAATTAGGACTGCAATATCTTCAAAATGTGATGTTTATCTTACGGGGGATTTGAAATACCACGATTTTTTTCAGGCGGAAAACAGGCTGCTGCTTTGCGATATCGGGCACTTCGAATCGGAGCAATGGGTTGTGCAACAATTGTTTGACCTTTTATCGGAAAATTTTCCTAAATTTGCAATCTCAAAAACGAACGAGAATACCAATCCCGTAAATTACTTTTTATAAATATGGCTAAAAAGAAAGCAACCGAAATCTCTGTTGAAGAAAAACTAAGAGCATTATATGATCTTCAGATCATTGATTCCAGATTGGACGAAATCCGCAATACAAGAGGTGAATTGCCAATCGAAGTGGAAGATCTGGAAATAGAAATTGCAGGTCTGGAAAAAAGAGCCGAAAAATTTCAGCAGGAAGCCAAGGAATTAGACGGCGAGATCAATACCAAAAATGAAGTGATCAGCCACGCCAAAACTTTGATCGATAAGTATAAATCTCAGCAGGATAATGTGCGGAACAATAAGGAATTTGAAGCACTTGGAAAAGAGATCGAATTTCAGGAGCTGGAAATTGAGCTTGCTGAAAAAAGAATAAAAGAATTCGGGGCGAAGATTTCTCATAAAAATGAAACGCTTGACGAGCTGAATTCCAAAATCGACGAGCTGAAAAACCACCTGAAATTCAAGAAAGATGAGCTTGACGGTCTGGTTGCCGAAACTCAGAAAGAAGAAGAATATCTTCTGAAAAAATCAAAAGAATTTTCCGAAAAAATTGATGAAAGACTTTTAAATTCTTATACAAGAATCAGAACCAGCTCCGTAAACGGACTTGCAGTAGTGGGCTTGGAAAGAGGCGCTCCGAAAGGTTCTTTCTTCACCATTCCGCCGCAAAAGCAGATGGAGCTTGCGCAGAGAAAGAAAATCATTATTGATGAGCATTCAGGAAAAATCCTTGTGGATGAAGAGTTGGTAAATGAAGAAAACGAAAAAATGAAAGATGTTATTAAATTTTAAGATGATATCTACATTCAGATAATTTCTAAAAAATCCGGAAATCTTTAAGATTTCCGGATTTTTGTATCAAGAATGGAGTTATTTAATTTACCATTAATATCCCAGCAATTTCAGGACATCTTCCGGTTTTTGCTCTTCACGGAAAACAGAATAAACAAAATTCCCGTCTTCATCTTTATCGATCAGAATATGTTTTGGCTGCGGCATCAGGCAATGGTGAACTCCGCCGTAACCTCCGATGGTTTCCTGATATGCTCCGGTATGAAAAAATCCGATGTACAAAGGTTTTGTATCATTATAAGTCGGAAGATAGATCGCATTCGTGTGCTGTTCAGAATTGTAGTAATCATCGGAATCGCAGGTTAGACCTCCTAAGAAAACTCTTTCATACGTATCTTCCCAACGATTCAGCGGAAGCATAATAAAATGGCGGGAAATCGCCCAGGTATCAGGCAGAGTGGTCATAAAGGAAGAATCGATCATATTCCATTTTTCCCTATCGTTCTGTCGTTTCTGGGAAATGATCTTATATAAATGTCCGCCGCTTTCTCCAACGGTAAAGCTTCCGAATTCGGTATAAATATTAGGTTCTTCAACGCCTTCTTCTTCGCAGAATTTTTTGATCTGGGAAACGATCTCTTCCACCATATACTGATAATCATAATCGAAATTCAGGGAAGTTTTTATCGGAAATCCACCGCCGATATTCAGGCAATCCACTTCCGGAGCGATTTTTTTCAGCCTTGCATAAACGCGCAGACATTTGTACAGTTCGTTCCAGTAATATGCCGTGTCCTTAATTCCGGTATTGATAAAAAAATGCAGCATTTTCAGCCTTGCATTCGGATGTTCTGCGATCTTCTGGCTGTAATACGGAATAATATCCTTATATCCGATTCCTAATCTGGAGGTATAAAATTCAAATTTAGGTTCCTCCTCGGAAGCGATTCTGATTCCGATGTTAAATGTACTGTCGATACTTTCCGTAAGCTTATCCAGCTCACGGTAATTGTCCAGAATCGGAGTGATATTTTCGAATCCGTTGTTGATGAGCTCTGCGATCTTGGAAAGATAATCATCGGTTTTGAATCCGTTGCAGATCACTTCAATATTTTTATCGAATTTTCCTTCATCATACAACGATTTTACGATATCCATATCATAAGCCGAAGACGTTTCGATGGAAATATCGTTTTTCAGCGCTTCGTCCAGAACAAATTTGAAATGGCTGGATTTCGTGCAGTAGCAATAACGGTAATTTTTGGTATATCCGGTTTTCTCAAATGCTTCCTTGAACCACGCTTTTGCACGCTGGATATTCATAGAGATCTTTGGCAGATAATTGAACTTCAAAGGCGTTCCGAACTGTTCGACGACTTCCATCAGCGGAATATCATGAAACTTCAGATTATTCTCCTCAACACTGAATTCTTCTGTCGGAAAATACAGCGTCTGATCAATAAGTTCGGAATATTTGATTTTCATTTCTGCAATAAAGATTTAAGACTGCAAAAATGATTAAAAAAACTGAAATATTGCGTTAATTCTTTTTAAAATTTATTTCTGAATGTCAGAGACTTCTCATTGCCGATTTTCCAGAATATTCCGCACGATTATTTTCGCGTGGATTCTGGAATTTTCAATAAACCACAAGTGCGTATCTTTTCCGCCGCAAACTACGCCTGCCAGATACAGATTCCGGATATTGGTTTCCATTGTTTCCGGATTATATTCGGGATTCAGGTTTTCGCCTTTCAGCTCAATTCCGGAATTTTTCAGAAATTCGAAATCGGGAAGATATCCGGTCATCGCGAGAACAAAATCATTTTCGATTTCTCTGATCTTCCCGTTCCCATCTTGGAAAATCACGGAGTTTTCCCTGATTTCCAGAATTTGTGAATTGAAATAGGCATCAATGTTTCCTTCTTTTATCCTGTTTTCAATATCCGGTTTTACCCAATATTTCACGCTGTCGGAAATTTTATCGTTTTTAATGATCATCGTTACTTCCGCGCCTTTCCGGAAAGTTTCCAAAGCAGCATCCACAGCGGAATTGCTTGCGCCAACCACTACAATTTTCTGTTTTGCGTACGGATAAGGTTCAGTGTAATAATGCTTTACTTTCGGAAGATCTTCGCCCTGCACATTCATCAGATTCGGAATATCATAAAATCCGGTCGCGATAATTACATTCTTTGCAATGTATTCCGATTTTGAGGTTTTGATCTTAAGATGCTCATTTTCGCGAGAAATGTTTAAAACCTTTTCATACAGATGGATATTGATTTCTTTTTGACGTGTAATTCCCTGATAATATTCCAGCGCTTCCTGCCTTCCCGGTTTCGGAGCAGTGGAAATAAACGGAATTCCGGCAATTTCCAGCTTTTCGGCAGTGGAAAAAAACCGCATATACAAAGGATAGTTGTAGAGCGAATTTACAATCGTGCCTTTTTCGATAACGAGATAAGAAAGGTTGTTTTTCTGAGCTTCGAGTGCACAGTTCAGCCCGATCGGTCCGCCTCCGATAATCAGAATATCATATAAATTCATAGCACAAATTTACAAAGAAAAACCTGCTAAAATTCCGCATCTTCCCAATTCTCGGATTTGGTGATGTTTTGGAGCAGCCGCCGGTTTTCATTTCTCAAATCTTCTAACTTATTCAGGAGCTTATGAATGATCTCAATTCCGGGAAGATTTACTTCCAGATCGTAATGCCAGTTTGCAAAACGCTCGAATGAAGGGAGTTCTTCGTACAAGAGATACTTTATATTGTTTTCGGTTTCGGTTTTCAGAAGCCCGTATTCTTCCAGTTCGTCAAAAAAACGAATTTCAATGTTGTATATTTTTACGAGTTCCTCGCGTGAAATTCTTTCGTTCATAATCAGGAATTTTTAAGCTGTTCAAAAAGTTCTTTTTGTTTTTCGGTAAGATTGGTCGGAATCTTCACATCGTAGGTTACGAACAGGTCACCGAAATGTCCGTCTTTTTTATACACCGGAAAACCTTTTCCTTTCAGTCTTACCGTTGTTCCGTTCTGTGTTTCGGGTTTTACTTTCAGCTTTACGTTTCCGTCCAATGTTTGCACCTGAACTTCGCCGCCCAAAACCGCGGTGTAAATATCAATCGGAATTTTGATTTTCAGATCATCGCCGTTTCTTTCAAACTGCGTATCTTTTGTGATATTGAATGTAATATACAAATCACCGTTCGGTCCGCCGTTATGTCCCGGATTTCCGTGCCCTTTCAGTTTAATCTGCTGCCCGTCATAAACACCGGCAGGAATGGTAATCCTCACTTTTTTGCCGTTGATATCAAACGTTTGCTGATGGGTTTTCGCGGCATCACGAAGCGATAGCGTAAGCTCGGCGTTTACATCCTGACCTTTGAATTTCCCTGAGGAACTTCCCCGTGAGCTTCTTCCGAAACCTCCGCTTCCGCCAAACATACTTTGGAAAAAATCGGAAAAATCTTCACCTTCACCGAAGTTATAGCTGCCGTCAAAATCTCCGTTTCCGTAGCTTCTGCTTTGCTGTTGTTGCTGGGCTTTTTCGTATTCTTCGCCGTGTTTCCAGTGTTCGCCGTATTTATCGTATTTTGCACGGTTTTCCGGATTGCTTAGCACTTCATTCGCTTCGTTGATTTCCTTAAATTTTTTTTCCGCTTCCTTATCTCCGGGATTTACATCAGGATGATATTTCCGGGCAAGCTTGCGGTATGCTTTTTTAATTTCGTCCTGAGAAGCGGTTTTGCTGATTTCCAATATTTTATAATAATCTATATAAGCCATTAAAACGAATATTTTCAGTAAAATTAATAAGAATCCAGTGAAATTCCTAACTTTTTCTGGTAAAGAAATTTTTCCCGGTCAGAGATTGAAAGATAACTGCTAACTTTGACAAAAATTTGAATATGAACACGATTCTGAAAAATTATTCAGGAATTATCCTCCTTCTTTTAGGCATTTTTGCGGGAAGCATTATCGGGATATTTTTTCCGGATCGGGTGGAATATCTGAAACCTTTGGGTGATATTTTCCTGAATCTGCTTTTTGTAAGTGTAGTGCCGCTGGTATTTTTTGCAGTTTCCAATTCCATTGCATCCATAGAGCAGCAGAACAAATTCGGGAGGATTATTGGAAGTATGATTTTTACATTTCTTCTGTTCATCATTATTGCAGCAGTTTTTACTATTCTTGTCGTTTATATTTTCCCGACAGAAGCCTTGCCTTCCGGTTCAGAAGAAACCATCAAAACAGATGCTCCGAAAAGTTGGAGCGATTCTCTGGTAGGTTTTTTCACCGTCGGGGAATTTACACAATTATTTTCCCGACAGAATATGCTCGCGCTTTTGATCTTCGCTTTTCTTACCGGAACTGCAGCAAGAAAATCAGGAGAAAAAGGATTGATTTTCAGGGGTTTCCTGTCTTCGGGCTATGAAGTGATGAAAGAAGTTCTGCTGATCGTGATGAAAGCCGCACCGGTTGGTCTTGGTGCTTATTTCGCTTATCAGATCGCGAGCATCGGTCCGCAATTGTTCGGATTTTACGGAAAACCTCTCGGATTGTATTATGCAGCCGGAACATTTTATTTCTTTGTATTCTTCAGTTTGTATGCATTCTCAGCTTACGGAAAAAAAGGAATTCCGCTGTTCTGGAAAAACAATATATATCCGAGTCTGACAGCAATTTCCACCTGCAGCAGCTTTGCGACAATGCCTGCCAATCTTGATGCAGCCCGGAAAATCGGGATTCCGGATTCGGTTGCCAACATCGTAATTCCGATCGGGAGCACACTTCACAAAAACGGATCATCAATGTCTTCCATTATCAAAATTTATGTAGCTTTTCTGATCATCGGGCAGGATTTTTTTGAACCGTCGAATCTTCTGCTCGCTTTAGGAATCACGGTTTTTGTGAGTATCGTCGCAGGCGGAATTCCGAACGGCGGATATATCGGTGAAATGCTGATGATTTCCGTATATGATCTTCCACAGGAGGCTATTCCGGCTGTAATGATCATCGGAACTTTGGTAGATCCGCTCGCAACAGTGCTGAATGCGACAGGTGATACTGTAGCAGCAATGTTGGTGACAAAAATTTCGGGAGAAAAATTTTTATCTCCGGAAAGCACCTGAAATCCGAAGATAAAAAGTATCTTGCAGTATCAAATTTTAATTCGGAAAAATGAAAACATTTACATTGGTTATCGGTGCGGTTTATGGTATGTTCTCTGTAATTCTCGGAGCTTTCGGAGCGCACGCTTTTAAGAAAATTCTGCCTTTGGAAAAACTGGAAAGTTTTGAAACGGGCGTTCGTTATCAGATGTATGCAGCGTTTTTTCTTTTGATTGCGGGCTGGATTTTAAAATTTGAAACCAAAACCGAAAACTGGATTTCCTGGCTGATGATTTTAGGAACATTATTATTTTCCGTAAGCATTTATTTTCTGAGCTTTCAGGAATATTGGGGCATAAATCTGAAATTTCTGGGACCGATTACACCGATTGGAGGTTTACTGATGATTTTAAGCTGGGTAATGCTGATTTTTTATTTTGTGAAAATGAAATTTTAAAATTTAAAACCACAGAGAATACAGCATTTCCACAGCGTTCACTGTGATTTCTCTGTATCTCTGTGGTTAAAAATCTGGAAAAATACCGCAAGAAAATACTGAACCGAAAAAACTTCCCGCTTCCATCTCCCATCTTCCAAACTTTTTGTAAATTTGTCAATCTTTAAAAAATATTAAATCTAACTAAAATATTATGAATCTTCACGAGTATCAGTCTAAAGAGATTTTATCAAAATACGGTGTAGCAATACAGCGTGGTTTTGTTGCCAATAATGTAGATGAAGCAGTTTCCGCTGCCGAAAAACTTACTGCCGAAACCGGAGCGCAAGGTTGGGTGGTGAAAGCTCAGGTTCACGCAGGTGGACGTGGAAAAGGCGGCGGTGTAAAATTTTCACCGAATATGGACAAGCTGAAAGAAAATGCAGGAAACATTATCGGAATGCAGCTGATCACGCCGCAAACTTCTGCCGAAGGTAAAAAAGTGAATTCTGTTCTGGTAGCTGAAGATGTATATTATCCGGGAGAATCCGAAACCAAAGAGTTTTATGTTTCTATTCTGCTGGACAGATCACAAGGAAAAAATACTGTAGTATATTCTACGGAAGGTGGAATGGATATTGAGCACGTTGCAGAAGTTACGCCTCACCTAATTCACAAGGAAACCATTGATCCGGCGTTAGGTCTGCAAGGTTTTCAGGCGAGGAAAATCGCTTTCAATCTTGGCCTGGAAGGAAATGCTTTCAAGGAATTTACTAAATTCATCACCAATTTATATAACGCCTATGTTGGAATTGATGCTTCACTTTTCGAGATCAATCCGGTTCTGAAAACTTCCGACAACAAAATTATCGCCGTAGATGCGAAAGTAACTTTGGATGACAATTCATTGTTCCGTCATAAAGATCTGGCTGAACTCCGCGATAAAAGAGAAGAAGATCCAATGGATGTGGAAGCCGGAGACGCAGGTCTGAATTTCGTAAAATTGGACGGAAATGTAGCCTGTATGGTAAACGGAGCAGGTTTGGCAATGGCAACAATGGATATTATCAAACTTTCCGGCGGAAATCCTGCGAACTTCCTTGATGTCGGCGGAACTGCCGATGCGCAAAGAGTACAGACCGCTTTCGGAATTATTCTGAGAGATCCGAATGTAAAAGCGATCCTCATCAATATTTTCGGTGGAATAGTTAGATGCGACAGGGTAGCGCAAGGCGTCGTAGATGCTTACAAAGCAATGGGTAATATTCCCGTTCCGATTATCGTAAGACTGCAGGGAACAAACGCCGAAGAAGCAAAGAAAATCATCGATGAATCCGGACTGAATGTGCATTCTGCCATTACACTGGAAGAAGCAGCGAACAAAGTGAAAGAAGTTCTTGCTCAGTAATAAAACCAAATAATTTTTATACGAAACTGCTTCATTTTGAAGCAGTTTTTTTATATTTAAACAAAATTTCTCGAAATGAAAAAAATGCTCTTCTTTTTTGTTTTCCAGACTTTCTTATTGAATGCCCAAAAAGCGCCGGTAATCGGAATTACAACATTTAGTGCAATTACCGAGTTTACCGACGATCAGTATGAAAATGATTTCTGGATCACCAATCTGGAAGATACAGGCTGGGATTTCACTGCGATAGATGCGAACGGCGTTTTTAATTTAAAAAAATTCATTCACGGCGGTCCGGAAAATTACGACGACAGATGGATCAGTCTGGATAATCTCAGCATTTCGGTTTTCAAAATCAAATCCAATGACGGTTCTCCTTTTAGCTTCAAATCCCTTTATATTCGTCCGGATTTCGTTGTGGATTTTACAATTCAGGGCTACTACAATGGTGTTCCTGTTCCGGGTGCAATTGTCGGGTACAAAAATAACGCTCCCGAAAAATGGACAAAATATGAAATTTTGGATCATCCGGAATTCGGTTATGTGAATGAGCTCCGAATTGCCCCGAATAATCCGCTTCATCTTCTCGGGATCGATAATATCGAAATCGGAATGCCCGAACTTGCCGTATCGGAAGGCATCAAATCAGATATACAATTATTTTCCGATCATAAAATCCTGACTGTAAAAAGTAATTTCAGTATGCGAAGCAGGATATATTCTTCCGATGGAAAAAAGATTGGCGACTACAAAATAAATCAGGGCTTCAATACATTTGATCTCTTCTTTTTACCTGCAGGAATTTATATTATTTCAGGAGAATACGAAAACCGAAAATTCACGAAAAAGTTTTTGCTGAAATAATATTTCTTGTATTAAAAAACCGCGGATTCATCAAAATCCAAGGTTCGGTATATGATTTTCGCACAAATTATATGCTTTTGTTACTATTTCGGTATTTTTTATTTTGTATCTTTACACTTTCGCAAAAAACAATATGAAATATATTCTGATTTTTATGGCATTTTTTTTTACAAACTGTCATTCTCAAAATTCAGCTTTTTCAGGTGAGGAAATCTCTTTTGAAGATCTTCAGCATTATCCTTATTCCCTCACTTCTGAAAAATTTTTAATGATTGATAATCAGGACAAAATGGATGCGGTTTATAAAATAATTTTTCAGAAAAATCCCGGAAACCGTTTTCCGCCGATTCCTACTGTGGATAATGATGAAATGTACCTAATTCTGAAACCTTCCCTAAAAGATGCCAATAATGTGCTGATCAAAAAAATATCCGTTTCCAACGAAGGAGAATTGAATGTAGATGTAGAACCGTCCGATGATCCTCAACAACCTTCAAACAACAGGATTCCGCCAAATATCATTGTGAAATTGCTAAAAAAAATCGAGATTAAAAAAGTAACTTTTACCTATCAATAAAAAACCGTTAAAATTATGTATATGAAAACAAAAATTTTTATTCTTTCCTGTCTGTTCCTGGGAATTCTGGGTTTCGGACAGCAGAATTACTGGACACTATCCAGAGATGCCTCCAAAACCGGAGTGAAATTCAGAAAAACACAGCCTGCATTATACAAATTGTATAATCTGAATCTGGAAAAAATCAAAACCGATCTGGCAACCGTACCTCAGCGTTTCTCAGCCGATCAGTCGCACGAATTTATATTTCCTGATGCCGATGGAAATTTCAGAACCTATATCGTTCAGGAAGCATCCGTAATGGAACCTGAGCTTCAGGCAAAATACCCTGAAATAAGATCGTATGTAGGGTGGGAAAAAGGAAATTCCGGAAACTCGATCCGTTTCAGCGTAACTCCGAATAACGGAATGAATGTAATGTATTTCGACGGATGGAACATCAGCTATCTCGACAGCTATTCTATTGACAATTCACAATACATTATCTACAAAAGAAAAGATATCCATAAGGATGCTGCGGATTTTGTATGTGGTGTAGATGAATCCAACAGCTTTGAAGATGAAGGCCGGCTTGCACAAACGCCACTGGTTTCCGACGGACAGTTCAGAACATATCGTCTTGCTTTAGCCGGAACCGGAGAATATACCGTTTTCCAGGGCGGAACCGTAGCAAAAGCATTGGATGCGATGGCTACAACGATGACCAGAGTAAACGGTGTTTATGAAAAAACAGCATCTTTAACAATGGTAATGATTGCCAACAACGATTTGCTGGTATATACTAATGGCAGCACTGATCCTTATACCAACGGAAATGCCAATTTAATGATTAATGAAAACCAAACGAATGTAACTGCGGTAATCGGTAGTGCGAATTACGATATCGGTCACGTTTTCGGAACAAACAGCGGTGGTTTGGCTGGTTTGGGAGTGGTATGTCTTACCAATTCAAAAGCGAGAGGTGTTACTGGATCTGGTGCACCTGTCGGAGATCCTTTCGATATTGATTATGTAGCCCACGAAATGGGACACCAGTTTGGAGCGAATCATACCTTTAATGGTACTACAAGTAATTGCGGCGGAGGCAACAGGAATCTTCCTACTGCTTATGAGCCGGGAAGCGGAAGCACCATTATGGCTTATGCAGGAATTTGCGGTGCAGATAATGTGCAAACTCACAGTGATGCCTACTTCCACAGAGCAAGTATAAAAGAAATCAATACGGTGATCATCAGAACAAATGACTGCTCGGTAAAAGTGCCTAACAACAACGGAGTACCTGTTGCCAATGCAGGTTCTGATTACACTATTCCTAAAGGAACTCCTTTTGTTCTTACAGGAACTTCCACCGATCCGGATAATGATCCTGTAACGTATCTTTGGGAACAATATGATAACCAAAACAGCACACAACCTCCGGTTTCCACATCAACCGTAGGTCCGGCTTTCCGTTCATATTTCCCATCCGAAAGCCCTTCCAGATATTTCCCTAAAATGAGCTATATATTAGCAAATAATCTTGCTTATAAATGGGAAATGGTGCCTACTGTAGCCAGAACTATGAAATTCAGTCTTTTGGTAAATGACAACAGAGCAACAGGAAACCAAAACTCAGCGGATGATATGGTGGTAACCGTTGCAGACAGTGGTCCTTTCAAAGTAACATCACATACAACCAATATCGAGTATGACGCTGCTGTTCCTACAACCGTTACTTGGGATGTTGCAGGAACTAATGCAGCTCCTGTAAATACTCAAAATGTAACCATTCTTTTATCCAAAAGCGGTGGCGGCTTTGATACCGTTCTTGCAGCAAGTGTGCCTAACAATGGTTCTGCTTCCGTATATCTTCCAAACGAGAATATCAGTAATGCCAGATTAATGGTGAAAGCAGTAGACAATATTTATTTCGCTGTTAATTCTTCTAAATTTTCAATTAAGAAAGGCGTAATGGCAACTTCCGAAGCGAGTGTGAAGAATTTCTCCATCTATCCTAATCCTGCTAAAAATGAAGTGAATATCTCATTGAAAAACACTTCAGAATCCGGACAGTATTTCATTTATGATACATCAGGAAGAATAGTGAAAAAAGGAGACTTCACAGGAAATGAAACGATAAAAACCGATCATCTTACCAACGGAAACTATATCATCAAGCTGCAAACTAAAAACGGCAGCACCTATTCCGATAAACTGATAATCAAAAAATAAGATTTTTAAATTATTCTTTAAAAAATCCGTTCAGAAAATTTTTCTGAACGGATTTTTTTATGACTGATTGATCTGAATATTCGTCGGTGTTACCAGATTGATCTCTTCTTTTGCCAAACGCTCATTAATTTTCATAATGGCATCGCTTTTCACCTTACTGATATCTGCACCTATTTTGAGCCAGAATTTCACCTGCATCGTAAACAATCCTTGCTTTACATTTGTAAAAATTACATCCGCAGTATCGGTTTTATCAATATTCTCCAGATGTTTAATTTCGTCCAGCACAGAAGATTTTGCTTTATCAATATCTTCACCCACCGGAATTTCAAAATCCAGGATTATTCTCCGTTGCGGTGATGCAGTAATATTGAGGAATGGAGCGCTAAAAATCATCTGATTCGGGATATAAACTTTCTTTCCATCGTCCGTAATCAGCTTTGTAGTCAGGAACCCGATTTCCTGAACAGTTCCGGAATAATTTCCTATTGTAATATAATCTCCGACCTTAAAAGATTTATCGATCCCGACTAACATTCCCGAAAATATGGAAGAAACCAGATCTTTCAGAGCAACACCGGCAATCACACCGGCAACTCCCAAGCTTCCGATAAATTTCCATAGGAAGCCGCTAAAGCCCATTATTTCAAGAGAAATAAATGTTCCCATTAAAAGAATCAGGAATCTGAAAAATCCGACCAAAGAAAGAATCGTTTCGTGTTTGTTGGGAAAAAGCCTATGAAAAAATTTCACGGCAAGCTTGCTCAGGTATTTGCTGGTAAAAAGAAAAAAGCAAAACACCAGAATCCCGACCACCAGATTAGGCGTAATTTTCGCAAACTTATCATACCATTTGTCCAGTGTATTCCATACCAAATCGGCATACCGCATACTTTCATCTTTTAAGGTCTCCTTTTCCATAGGTTATTTTTTGTAAAATTATGACTTTTTTTATCAAATAATTTGCCAGTTTTAAAAACTCTACTAATTTTGTAGACTATTAATTCAAAAACAAATATTATGTCTATTAAATTAGGAGATACAGCTCCGAACTTCCAATCCGGTTCTTCCATCGGAAATATTGATTTTTATGAATACTTAGGCGATTCCTGGGGAATTCTGTTTTCTCACCCTGCCGATTATACGCCGGTTTGTACCACCGAACTCGGATTCACGGCAAAGCTGAAACCTGAATTTGAAAAAAGAAATACGAAAGTTCTGGCTTTGAGTGTGGACAGTGCCGAAGATCACAGAGGCTGGATAAAAGATATCAACGAAACCCAGGGAACGCAGGTAGAATTTCCGATTGTTGACGATAAAGATCGTAAAGTTTCGGATCTGTATGATTTCATTCATCCGAATGCTTCTGTAACTGCGACTGTGCGCTCACTTTTGATTATCGATCCTGAAAAAAAAGTGAGATTGATTATTACTTATCCTGCTTCCACAGGAAGAAATTTTGATGAAATCCTGCGTGTTCTGGATGCTCTCCAGCTTACGGATTCCGAAAAAGTGGCAACTCCCGTCAATTGGAAATACGGTGAAGATGTAATCGTTCCACCGAATATTTCTACGGAAGATGCAAGGAAAATCTTCCCGAAAGGCGTTACGGAAATTAAGCCGTATTTAAGATATACGCCGCAGCCAAACCGGTAAACGGGCAAACCTAACAGGTTTTCAAAACCTGTTAGGTTTTTTATATTTAATTACAAATTCAATGAAGTTTCCAAAGCCAGCTCCATCATCGTTTTCAGAGCTTTTTCCCTTTCATCTGCGGAAATCTGCTCGTGAGTCGGGATAATATCGGAAACGGTCAGCAAACACGCTGCGTTTTTTCCTAAATACTGTGCGTTGGCAAAAAGCGCGAAAGATTCCATTTCCACAGCAAGACAATTGTATTTCATTGCGATTTCAGGAATTCCGGAATCTTTTCTGTAAAAAATATCGCTGGTATGAATATTTGTTTTTTTCAGCGGAATTCCGGTTTTACCGGCAGCCTGATCGATCGCTTCAAAAATATTTCCCTGATGCGGAAGAATCTCATCATCAATTCCCCACGCAAATTTCGCGTATGTGCTTTCGCTGGCTGCATTTTCTACATTCAGAACGTCAAATAATTTCAAATCTGTGGAATAAGCGCCGCAAGTTCCGATCCGGATAATGGTTTCCACTTCATATTCCGTAAAAAGTTCGTAAGAATAAATTCCGATGCTCGGAACGCCCATTCCGCTTGCTCCGACAGAAATTTTCTTTCCCTTGTAAGTTCCCGTAAAATAAAAAACATTTCTTGTATTGCTTACCAGTTCGGCATTTTCGAGGAAATTTTCAGCAATATATTTTGCACGGAGTGGATCTCCGGGTTGTAAAACGATGTCCGCGATTTCCCCTTTTTTGGCTTTGATGTGTACGCTCATATATTAAATTTTGATGAAAGACAAATATAAAAATTGGATTGAAACGGTTTAGCTTCCCATTATTTCCTGCAACTCCAGCCAGCGCATTTCGTGTTCTTCCAGCTTTCCGGAAACGGTTTCCAGTTCGGAAGAAAGCACGGAAATTTTCTCGTAATCCCTTTCGTTATTAAGCTTTTCGAGAATTTCGTTTCGATGTTTTTCCAGTTCAGGCATTTCCTTTTCGATTTGTTCGAGTTCTCTCTGCTCTTTGAAACTGAGTTTCTTTTTGGTTTGAGTTGGTTTGAAATCGTTTGAAGTAGTTTGATTTTGTTCCTTTGGTGTGTTAATCGAAGCCGTAACATCTTTCGGACTTTCGGACTTTTCCGACTTCCGGACTTCTCTGTATTCTGAAAAATTTCCCGTAAAATCCCGTATTTTTCCTTCGCCCTCAAAAGCCAGAACGTGGTCTACAATCCTGTCCATAAAGTAACGGTCGTGTGAAACGATAATCAGACAGCCCTGAAAATTCTGTAAAAAATTCTCCAAAACCGTCAAAGTCGGCAAATCCAGATCGTTGGTCGGTTCGTCAAAAATCAGAAAATTCGGATTTTGATAGAGAACATACATCAGATGCAAACGTCTTTTTTCTCCGCCCGAAAGTTTGGAAATCGGCGAATATTGGGTTTGGTCGTCAAACAAAAACAACCGTAGAAACTGCGATGCGGAAATGGTTCTTCCGTTTGCCAAAGGAAAGTTTTCAGAAATTTCTTTGATGAAATCAATCACTCTTTCACTTTCTGTCATTCTGAGCGAAGTCGAAGAATCTCCAAACAGTCCTTTTTGCGAAAAATAGCCGAATTTTATGGTTTCTCCGGTTTCTATTTCTCCCGAATCTTTCGGTTCAAATCCCTGAATGATATTAAGTAAAGTCGATTTTCCAGCTCCGTTTTTCCCGACAATTCCTACTTTTTCACCTCTTTGAAACTGATAACTGAAATCGCGTAGCAACACATTATCGCCGTAACTTTTATTGATGTTTTTCAGTTCCAGAATCTTTTTTCCCAATCGTTTCATCTCGAAATCGAGTTCCAGAGCGTCTTTTTTGGTGTTGGTTTTCGCGGTTTTTTCCGTTTCGTAGAATGCGTCAATCCTCGATTTTGATTTTGTGGTTCTCGCTTTCGGCTGTCTTCGCATCCATTCCAGTTCCTTTCGGTAGAGGTTGTTGGCTTTGTCAATCGTGGCGTTCAGATTGTCTTCGCGAATCATTTTGTTTTCGAGATAAGTGGCGTAACTTCCGTTGTGAACGTAAAGATTTTTGTCTTCCATTTCCCAAATCATATCGCAGACGGAATCCAGAAAATAACGGTCGTGAGTTACCAAAAGCAGGGTAATTTTCGCTTTTGAAAGGTAATTTTCCAGCCATTCCACCATTTCCACATCGAGGTGGTTGGTCGGTTCGTCCATTATCAGTAAAGTGTGACGATGTTCGGCTCTGGTTTCTGTCAAAAGTTTTGCAAGTGCAACTCTTTTAATCTGTCCGCCGGAAAGTGTTCCCATTTTTGCGGAAACGTCCGAAATTTTCAGCTGGGAAAGGAATTGTTTCATTTCGTTTTCCAAATCCCACGATTTCTGGTTTTCCATTTCGGCAATGGCTTTTTCCATTTCGCCGGGATTTTGGGAAATTAAACTCTGGTGGTATTTTTTCAATGCCTGAATCGGTTTGGAATCCAAAGTCATCATAAATTCTTCCACCGAAAGTTCAGGATTGAAATCAATTTCCTGGTCAAACAAAACCACCTGAATATCTTTATTAATGACCACATTTCCGCTGTCGGCAATTTCTTTTCCCATTAAAATTTTCAGCAGAGTGGATTTTCCGCTTCCGTTTTTGGCAACAATGGCAATTTTGTCGCCTTCGTTCACATTGAAAGAGATATTTTCAAACAAAACTTTGATGCCGTAAGATTTGGTAAGGTTTTCTGCGGAGATGTAGTTCATTTTTATAAGCGATGATAAATGATTTGCGAAAATACGGAAAACATAATTCCTAATCCAAAGTCATCCTCTTCAAACTCCATAAATTTCCGTTGTAGATATTCACATCCACTTTGGTATTGATTCCATAAACAATTCCGTTTTCGGTAAACTGCCAGAAATCCCAATCGTCATCAGGTGAAGGCTGCGGAACATCATTGTAATTAGCGAGCCAAAGCGGATAATCGTCGAATTCGCCTTTCAGATAATCTTTGTAATAATGGTAATAAGTGTAAATAATGGGTTTTTCGCCGTATTTTTCTTCGATGATTTTGCACCAGATTTTTAAATCTTCGATCAGCTTTTCTTTCGTTTTCCGTCTCGGAATTTTTTCAATGTCGAGAACAGGAGGAAGGTCTCCGCTTTCCAGCTTTACGTTTTCGAGATAGTTATTTGCCTGAAAAACAGGGTCTTCATCAGCTCGATAAAAATGATAAGCGCCACGGATTTTCTCGTGTTTTTTGGCGAGCTTCCAGAACTCTTCAAAATGTTTATCTGCATTTCTGTTTCCCATTGTTGCCCGCAAAACCACAAATTCTATCGGGAGAGCGCCGTTTGCGACACTCAGGCTGTCCCATTTTATATCTTCTTTTCTCTGATAATGTGAAATATCGATTCCGAAAGTCTTATCGTTGTATTTTTCAATGATCTTATTGATTCTCTGCGTTTCAGATTCGGAATTGGAAAGATGCTTATGCTCGAATTTTTTGAAATACATCGCATAGTAAAATGAAATTTTATTTTTAAGATAAAATCCCGTCCCGATTAAAGCTACAAACAGAATTCCCAACAAAATATAACGGCGCAGAAAATAATTTTTCCTGCGTTTTCTGTGAATTTTTGCGGTGGCTTTTCTGCGTGTGCTTTTCTTTGTCATCCCGTGCAAAAATAGAAGATAAATCCGAATATTCAGGATGTTTTTTAAAGAGTAATACTATTATTTTGGATGTGCGTTTTTAATTATAACGTTAAAATTCAACAGTCACTTTGTCATTCCGTAGGAATCTAAATTGCTTTGCCTCAGACTGTTTAGATTCTTTCAGAATGACAAACGAACCGCTAAAAACTAATTCATTATTATTTTATCATTATTTAAAGGAAAATAAAAATTCGGAAAAATATTTTTATTGATCTTCTGAAAATTCATTTTCATCAAGATGTTTCTTATTTCCCAACATCCACGGAATTACAAAATAGAACGCAATCGCTGTAACTGCCAGCAAAATTCCCGTTCCGATCCACAAAATTGTAAATCCGGATTTTTCGGCGATCAATGTTCCCAAATAAGGTGTGATAATGAAGGAAAGCGAAAATGCCATTCCCAGAATTCCCATATAAACCCCTTTGTTGTGAGTTCCGGAACGCAATGCCGTAACGGTTGCCATAAACGGAAGCGTCCAGATTTCACCGATACAGATAATCGTCATCGACAAAATTAAAAACCAGACGGAAGTATCCAGCGGAAGCATCGCAAACGAAACTGCACAAAGCAAAGCACCGAAAAAAAGCGTGTATTTCAGACTGAAATATTTTTCAGCGATCTGTACAAAAAGCATTTCTAAAAGTACGATGATGAATCCGCTGTAACCGAGAATATATCCGATATTCTGCTGCGAAAGTTTTGCTTCGGTTTTATAGAAAATGGTCAGTGTATTCAGAATCTGGAAAAAGCAAACCGAAAATACAAGACAGATGATGCAGAACATAATAAAAGGATAATCTTTGTAAGGTGATGTCGCTTTCAGCTCTTTAATATTCTTCGGCTTTTCGGGATTTTTGTAATTTCGTTTCCTGAAAAATAATACGTAAGTAATTCCGGCGAGTAAAGCTCCCAAAGCATTGGTATAAAAAAGAAAATCATAGGAAATCGCAGAAAGGATTCCGCCCAAAGCAGGACCAATGGAAAATCCCAGATTCACTGCCATTCGGTTTAGGGAAAATGCGCGAGTAATATTTCCGGATTTTGCGTATTTGGTAATGGCAACTGAATTTGCAGGACGAAACGCTTCGCTGATGGAACTTTGTAGAAAAATAATCATCGCAAGTCCGGCTTCCGTTTTGAAAATAGGAATCAAACAAAACATTGGAACACTGAGGAATAAAGCCATACTTTGCACTCTGAATTCCCCGATTTTATCCGTAATCATTCCGCCCAACCAAGAACCAACTACCGATCCGATTCCGAAAAAGCTAAGGACAATTCCTGCATTGTGCAGGCTGAAATGCAAATGATCCGTCATATAAACTCCCAAAAATGGCAAAACCATTGAGCCGGATCTGTTGATGAGCATTACCAAAGCCAGCATCCAGCTTTCCGCCGAAAGTCCTTTGAATGAATTGATATAGATTTTCAGAAGTTTCATTTTTAAACTTTTAATTTTTGAACCATTAAGAATCTGTTTTTAAGAGGTTAAGTGCATTAAGAAAAGCTTCGCTTTTTAACTTAAAGAATCAAAATGATTGAACTTAATTAAGCTCAACTCCTTAATTTTTCCTTAATGGTTTTAAATAAGAGATAGTTTTGATAAGTTTAAATATTATCATAAAAAAACAGGGCATATTCATTAAAATAAGCCCTGTTCTATTTGTTTCTATTTTTGAAATATCAAATTTACTCCGGCTTATAGGAGTCTTTTAAAGTTACCGTTCTGTTGAAAACCAGCTTATTTTCATCAGAATCCTGATCTTTGGTAAAATACCCGATTCTCTGGAACTGAAGCGGTTCCCCCATTTCCACATTTTTGATTTCCGGTTCTGCAAAAGTGGTGACGGTTTTCACGGATTCCGGATTGATGTATTGCAGAAAATCAGCTTCTTTTTCAGCATCAGGCTGTTCTACCGTAAACAATCTTTCGTAAATACGGACTTCCGCAGGAATAGCGTGTTTTGCAGAAACCCAATGCAAAGTTCCTTTTACTTTTCTTAAAGATTCCTCAGTTCCGCTTCCCGATTTGCTTTTATCATCATATGTCGCGAAAATGGTAATGATATTTCCGTTTTCGTCTTTTTCCACCCGTTCCGCTTTGATGATGTAAGCGGATTTCAAACGGACTTCGCCGCCTAATTTCAGACGGAAAAACTTGTTGTTGGCTTCCTCTTTGAAATCTTCTCTTTCAATATAAAGTTCCTTTGAAAAAGGGATCTTTCTTGTTCCGGCATTTTCATCTTCCGGATTGTTTTCCGTTTCCAGCCATTCTTCCTGATCTTCGGGATAATTTTCAATCACCAGTTTTACAGGATCCATTACCACCATCATTCTTTTGGAAATTTTGTTCAGATCTTCCCGAACACAAAATTCCAGCAGTTGAATATCGATTAAATTCTCCCGTTTTGCAACGCCCACTTTTTCAATAAAATTCCTGATAGAAGCAGGAGTGTAGCCTTTTCTCCTCATTCCGGAAATCGTTGGCATTCTCGGATCGTCCCAGCCTGTAACTACATTTTCGGCGATCAGCTTTTGCAGTTTTCTTTTGGAAGTGATCATATACGTTACGTTCATTCTCGCAAATTCACGCTGCTTCGGCTTTACTTTATTTTCGTCGTAAACCTGCTCCAGATACCAATTGTAAAGCGGTCGGTGATTTTCAAATTCCAAAGAGCAAAGCGAATGCGAAACCTGCTCCAGATAATCGCTTTCTCCGTGAGCCCAATCGTACATCGGATAGATTTTCCAGTCAGTTCCGGTTCTGTGATGCGGTTTGTTCAGGATTCTGTACATTACAGGATCACGCATATTCATATTCGGTGAAACCATATCGATTTTTGCACGAAGCGACATCGATCCGCTTTCGAATTCCCCGTTTTTCATTTTTTCAAATAAATTCAGGGATTCTTCCACAGGTCGGTTTCTGTACGGAGATTCAATTCCCGGTTCTGCCGGATTTTTTCGCTGTTCGGTGATGATTTCAGATGGCTGTTCATCAACATACGCTTTTCCTTCTTTGATCAGCTGAACCGCCCAATCATACAATTGCTGGAAATAATCGGAAGCGTACAATTCCTTATCCCATTTAAAACCCAGCCATTCCACATCTTTCTTTATGGAATCCACAAATTCCTGCTCTTCCTTTTCAGGATTGGTATCATCGAAACGCAGATTTACGGGAGCATTGTATTTTTCGCCCAGTCCGAAATTGATGCAGATTGCTTTGGTATGTCCGACGTGAAGATAACCGTTCGGTTCAGGCGGAAAACGGAAACGGATTTCGTTTCTATCCAATCCATTTGCCAAATCCTCTTCTATGATTTGTTCAATAAAATTCAGTGATTTTTTTTCTTCTTCCATTTTCTGAAGCGTTATAAGGGTGCAAATTTAGGGAAATTTGGGATAAAAAGCTTTGCTAAAATAAATGAAATTTTTTCCACCAGAAAAGGGAACAAAAGATTTGCATTACAGGAGCTTTCCGGAAAGGAAGAGTCCGGCAACGGAAAAATAAATAATCAATCCGGTAACATCCACTAAGGTCGCTACAAACGGAGCAGAAGAAGTTGCCGGGTCAAGATTGAGTTTTTTGAGAATAAACGGAATCATCGAACCGGAAATTGTTCCCCAAAGAACAATCGCGATTAATGAAACGGATACACTTAAACCGACATATACCCAATATTCACCGTAATTGAAAAGACCGACTTTTTGCCAAAGCATAATTCTTATAAAACCGATTATTCCTAAAATACCACCCAGACAAAGTCCGGAAATGATTTCTTTTCTCATCACATACCACCAGTCTTTCAGCGTGATTTCCTGAAGTGCCATTGCACGGATAATCAATGTAGCAGCCTGTGAACCGGAATTCCCTCCGCTAGAAATAATCAGTGGAACAAACAATGCCAGAACTACTGCTTTTTCTATTTCCTTATCAAAATATCCCATTGCAGAAGCAGTTAGCATTTCAGATACGAAAAGGATAATCAGCCAGGTAGCTCTTTTTTTGATCATCTCTATCCAGGAAGTTTGGGTATAAGGTAAATCCAGCGCTTCCAAACCTCCGAATTTCTGGATATCTTCGGTGTTCTGCTGCTCAATTTGGTCGAGAATATCGTCGATGGTTACAATTCCTACCAATACTCCGGCTTCGGTAACAATGGGAAGTGCGGTTCTGTCGTATTTTTCAAAATAGGAAACCGCGTCTTCTTTGGAAGTCATCGTTGGAATGGCAACGAAATGATTATCAGTGATTTCCGAAACCAGCGTATCTTCATCAGCGAGCAGGAGCGTGCCGATTGCGATATCATCGATCAGGCGGTTTCGTTCATCAACAACATAAAGATGATTCATCGTTTCCACCTTTTTTCCAACTTTTTTGATCTGCTGAAGACAGCGTTTCACCGTCCATTCTTTTCTGATCTGGATGTAATATGGTGTCATCAGTCGGGCGATGGAATCTGAGTGATAACCCAGAAGTTTCAGGGCGATTCTTCGTTCCTGCGGATTCAGCAGGTTGATGGAATATTTGATGAGCTCATCGGGAAAATCTTCAAACAAAGCGGTTCTGTCGTCGGGAGTCATCTCGTTAAGGATCTCCGCCATTTCCTCGCTTCCGATGCTACGGAGCGTTTCTTCCTGAAAATCGGGATCAAGGTGCGAAAAAACTTCGGCTTTGTATTGTTTCGGTACTTTCAGAAAAGCCAACAGCCGTTCGTCCGGGTGCATTTCACTCAGCGTTTCGGCGATATCGGCTGGATTAAAAACCAGTTCGTCTGTTGTACTCAAATTTTCCTGTTGATTTTTGGCGACACAAAAATACTTCAATTTTTCAAAACGGGAGCAATGCAGGGAAGATATTCAGGATTTTTTAACAAAGAAATAAAGGCATTTCCGAAAGCATAAAGTTTAACCAAAAGATAAAAATGAAACTTTTACTGAAAAGTCAAATTAATTTTTCTTCCTAATCCGAATTCAATTAATTTATAAAGTGTAGAGAGCTGAATATCCGTTTTCCCGTTTTCAATTCTGGAAATATAGCTTTTCTTTGCACCGATTCTTTCGGCAAGCTGTTCCTGCGTTAATTTCGCTTGTTTTCTTTCTTCTTTTATCAGTTCCCCGATTGCGAAAGATTTTGCTTTTATTTCAAATTCTGTTCGTTTTTCAGTTCCTGTTTTGCCGTATCTTTCTTCAAGATGTTGGTTGAAAGTTTTGATATTCTTATTTTTTGTTTCCATTTTTCTTATCTTTTTGCTCTTCAAAATATTCTTTCATAATCCGTTCCGCTTTTTCAAGTTCCTTTTTCGGCGTTTTTTGAGTTTTCTTTTGAAATCCATTGAATAAAACGACTAAATTTCCTTTGTCGAAACAGCAGAATACTCTGTAAATGTTACTTTCGTATTCGATCCGGATCTCAAATAAACCTTTTACACCGTCTATTTTATCAAAGAATTTTTTCGGAATCCGCTCAACAATGGTAATCATAAACAGAATTTCATCTATTTTATTTTTGATTTTTTCATTCAGCGGATTGAAAAATTCATCAAAATAGTCTTTGTAAAAGAGAATTTCTCTTATTATTTCCATAGTACAAAGTTAACTAATTTTATAACTTTTTCCAATACTTTCGGAAAAAAAATATTGATTGAATTTAGACCGAGTTGGGTGTGATGAAGATTTTGGCTGGGAAATATAGCATTTAAAAAATCAAAAACCGGCTTCTTCGGAACGTCTTTTTTTTCGGAGATTTTTCAGGAGGTTTTTCATTGCGCCGCCAGTTCCGATCTTAATTGAATTTTCGGCAGAACCGAGCATTCTCATATTTTTTCTGTAGGTATCGTAATCGGTTTCGGTAATCAGCTTTCCTGCTGCGTCATACAATTTCATACTCACCACTACCTGATTGGAAAATACGTATTTTCCCAATCCTACTTTGAAATATTTTACTTTCGGAACAATGGCGAAATCGGCATCATTGTTTTTGCAGTATTCTTCAATGGTCTGCTCATCCACATTATCGAATTCCACAGGAACATCAGCGCGGATCATCGTATTGTTTTTATAATCACTGATCTTATCGGAAACTGCGCTGAAGAAAGCCTGATTGGTAGGTTCCTTGATCTCTTCAATATCAGGATACACTTCAGGATTGAAGTAAATGGTTTTTTTTTCTCTGATTTCCGAAGGTTTTACAATATCGTTTTTCTGGGCTTTTAGTCTGGTAAAGCCTACGAATAATAAAGCGAGCGCTCCGGCGAAGATAAGCGTTTTTTTCATTGTGATTTTCAGTAGCAAAAATACAACCAATTATTGAATCGGGATTATAAAATTTAAGATTCTTTTAACATTTTTTTCTATTGTTCCTGATTGACGGATTCAATAGTATTTTGCCGGAACGAAAAATTGTTGTACTTTTGCACCCGTTACATAATAATCATTAAAATAATATTGGAATGTACTTAACATCAGAAAAGAAAGCAGAAATCTTCGCAAAACACGGAAAATCTGCACAGGACACAGGAAGCGCTGAAGGACAGGTTGCGCTTTTCACTTACAGAATCAACCATCTTTCAAGCCATTTGAAAGCGAACCACAAAGATTACGCCACCGAAAAATCTCTGGTAAAGCTGGTAGGTAAAAGAAAAAGACTTCTGGATTATCTTAAAAACAAAGATATCGAAAGATACAGAGCGATTATCGCTGAACTGGGATTAAGAAAATAATCTTACGATTTCGTAAAAGCAAAAGCAACTCTTCAAAGAGTTGCTTTTTTTTGGATGAAAATTCACCGATGTGTTTCTTTCATCATTCAAGTTTTGATGGTTATTATAGATTGTGTTTTGTGAATCCAAAATTGCTGAAATTGATATTCGCCGGCAATACGGCATTTGTCGTATCTTTAATTTCCTTTCTGGGGTCTTCATTTTTTTAATATTTTTACAGAATGAAAATTACGGAACAAAATCAGGAAAGATTGTCGGTGCTGGAAAAAATCGCAAACGGAATTATGTGGTGGATCGGTTCTATTCCGTCTCTGGTGGCGCATACCGTTTTATTTATCATCTGTTTTGCCCTGCCGACTTTCCGTATAGTAGAATGGGATCATATGCTTTTGGTGCTTACCACGGTACTTTCGCTTGAGGCTATTTATCTCGCAATTTTCATTCAGATGTCGGTAAATAAAAGTTCCGAGCATATTGAAGATCTGAAAGAAGATGTGGGTGAAATTCAGGAAGATATTGAGGAGATCCAGGAAGATATTGATGAAATTCAGGAAGATATCGACGAAATTCAGGAGGATGTAGAAGAGATTCAGGAAGGCGTGGAAGAAATCACCGATGACGATGATGAAGACCACAACGAAAGAGCCCGAACCGTAATGCTGAAAAGCAAAGTTGCGGGCAATAAATCCGATATCAGGCTTCTGAAAGATAAAATCGCTGAGCTGGAAAGCCAGCTTGAAAACCTCAGGAAATTAGAAGAATAACGGTCTGAATTTTTTCAGAACTATTCTTTCAAACTTGCCATATTAATTACAAATCGGTATTTCACATTGCTTTTCAGCATTCTTTCGTAAGCGTGGTTGATGTCCTGAATTTTGATCAGTTCGATATCCGCAGTAATATTTTTTTCTCCGCAGAAATCCAGCATTTGCTGAGTTTCCGTAATTCCGCCGATGAGCGAACCTGCAACGGAACGACGCTGATAGATCATCGGTTTCGTACTGACTTCTTTCTCCTGAAATTCTCCGATAAATCCGACCAGAACCAAAGTACCGTTCAATGTTAAGGTCTGCATATAAGGATTGATGTCGTGTTCGTAAGGAACGGTATCAATAATCAGATCGAATTTTCCTTTTACCGCTTTCATTTCGTCTTCATTGGTAGAGATTACCACATAATCAGCTCCTAATTTTTTGGCATCTTCCGTTTTATTTGTACTTCTGGAAAACAGCGTAACTTCGGCTCCGAGACCTTTTGCGAGTTTTATCGCCATATGTCCGAGTCCGCCCAAACCGATTACCGCGACTTTGGAATTTTGGTTGACGTTCCAGTGCTTCAAAGGCGACCAGGTGGTAATTCCGGCGCAAAGAAGCGGCGCAACTCCTGCCAGATCCAGATTTTCGGGAACTTTCAGCACGAAATGTTCATCCACGATAATCTTTTCGGAATAACCTCCGAAAGTGTGATTTCCTGAATATTTATCTTTTCCGTTATAAGTTCCGGTGAAGCCGTTTTCGCAATATTGCTCCAGATCCTGTTCGCAACTTTTGCAATGCCTGCACGAATCTACCATACAGCCGACAGCGGCAAGATCTCCGACTTTGAATTTTGAAACTTCACTTCCGGTTCTCGTGATTTTTCCTACAATTTCGTGACCGGGAACAGCAGGATATTTTGTTCCGCCCCAATCGTTTCTCGCAGTATGCAGGTCGGAATGACAGACACCGCAGTAAAGAATTTCAATTTCGATATCTTTTGCGGTGATCTCTCTTCTGTTGATCATCATTTCCTGCAGATCTGCTTCCGGAGATTCTGTGCCGAAAGCTTTTACGGAATAAGTATTCATTTTTTATCTTTTTAAATTTAATTTTTCTTCCTGCAGATCAAGAAGTCTTATATGTCGTCGTATAATTGCTTCGTCCAGAAGAAGCTCTTCACGGTTTTTATTGATCAGCCATTGGCGCTGAGTTTCCAGAATATCAGAATAGATCTTTCTGTATTCAGGATAATTGATGATGATCTCAGAACTGTTCATCCGGTTTTCCCAATGTTGGAGCTGGTCTTTCAGTGCCGGAAATTTTTCCAGCTTATGCGGATAATCGGTTCTTAATTTTTCTATCGCTACTTTTGCCAGCTCATTTCCGATCTCATAATCGATCTCCTTTTCAGATTTTTTGTCGCTGCTTTCCTTCGGACTGAATTTTTTCAGTAAAAATGGAAGTGTAAGTCCCTGAACAACAAGTGTTAAAAGAATCACGATAAAAGTAATGAATAAGATTAGATTTCTTTGTGGAAAAGGTGTTCCGTCGGACAAAGTAACCGGAATGGAAAGTGCCGCAGCAAGAGAAACCACACCGCGCATTCCTGTCCAGCCAAGCAGCAGGGGAGTTTTCCAGCCGGGAGATTTCGAATCGGCAACAGTGATGAAATTCCGCATAATCAAAGTGGTGATTACAGCTCCATAAGCCGCTATAAATCTTATTATTACCAAGACAATGGTGATTAAAACGCCATATTTAAAAGCAGTCGCTATGCTCGTATCACCCAATCCTGAAATAATTTGCGGAAGATCCAGACCAATCATCATAAATACAATTCCGTTGAGCAGGAACACAAAGCTTTCCCAGAAATTTACTCCCCGAAGTCTTGATGGTGCGGAAAGAAACTGGTGGCTTCTTACCGACATAAAAAGTCCGCCGCTCACTACTGCCAAAACTCCCGAAGCGTGAACTTCTTCCGCAACCAGGTACATAATAAAAGGCGCAACCAGTGTTAATATGATATCCATATTTACATCTGTTGGCAGATATTTGTGTATTTTCATAAAAATAAAGGCGATAAGAAGTCCGATTCCTGCACCGCCAATGCACATCCATAAAAAACTTGCAGCAGCTTCCTGCCACACAAATTGCCCTGTGGCAACCGCAATCATCGCAAAACGAAAAATAATAAGCGATGAAGCATCGTTCAGCAGGCTTTCACCTTCAAGAATGGATTGAAAAGATTTCGGGACTTTTACAAATTTCAGAATAGCGCCTGCACTTACAGCATCGGGCGGTGAAACAATTCCGCCCAAAAGAAAACCGAGGGCAAGCGAAAATCCGGGAATGAAATAATTTGCCGCGAAAGCCACTATAATTGCCGTGAAAAATACAACGATAAAAGCAAAGCTGAAAACAATTCTGCGCCACCGCCAGAGCTCTTTCCATGAACTTGCCCAAGCCGCCTCGTACAACAGCGGAGGAAGAAAAATGAGAAAAATAAGTTCCGGCTCAATTTCAATTTTCGGTATTCCGGGAATAAAACTGATGGCAAGTCCTGCCAGAACCAGCAAAACAGGATAAGCAACTTTGATTTTGTTGGCAAGCATGATCAGCAGAACGATGATAATGACAAGTGAAAGGTAGAAAGCTAAATTCTCAAGCATTTTGTATTTTATTTAAACAAAAATACGAATTATTGTTAAGCCTGTGATTGGTTTTATTATTCGTGATTTTATGTCTTTTAAAGTTAAGCTTCCGGAATCCATACCGAAACATTTCCGGCAGGAACGGGGAAATTTCCCCAGCCGTTTTCGTCAATCGTTACCTTATCCTGAGATCTTCCTAAAAGGTCATAAAAAACCTGTCCTGAATATTGTTTTCCCATTTCCATCGGTTTGCTGTAAGCATCTTTGTTGCTGATCACCACTGCACATCCTCTGTGTTCACCATCGCCTTCACGGATCCAGCCGAGACAGTTGGCATCTTTGAAATAATCTTTTTGTGTACCGTAAGCATTTTCTTTTCTGGCTTTTAAAAGATTTTCGATGCCGTTTACTTTATTCAGAGAAATTTCCTGATCATTTCCTTCCTTGTCTTTATCAATATAATGTGCCCCGAATAAATCAGGATAAAATATGCAGGGATAACCGTTTTCCCTGAGCAAGATCAGAGCATAGGCAATGGGCTTGAACCATTCCTCAACCGGAGATTCCAGCTTCTGAAGCGGCTGTGTATCATGATTATCCACCACTGTTACGGAATGAACAGGATCTGCCAGCGTTAAGGTTTCGTCGAAAATCTTCCGCAAATCGTATGTATTTCCTTCAAGTGAAGCGATATGAAAATGATGCTGAAGCGAGCTGTCGAAAAGGCACATACTGCCATCGGCAGCTTCAATGTATTTTTGGAGAAGATGCAGTTTTCCCGGAGCCCAGTATTCTCCGACCGCGAAAATATTCTTTCCCGAATTAGAGCGCAGAAGCTGCAGCCATTCCGTATAAAAATCAGGAGAAATATGCTTTACGGCATCCAGACGAACGCCATCAAAACCGGTTTGCCCGAAATACCAATTCGCCCAGTAATTCAGCTCTTCACGGACAAAAGGGTTGCGATGATCAATATCATTGTACATCAGGAAATCGTAATTTCCTTTTTCATCATCAATCATCGTGTTCCAGCCTTCACCGGAATAATCATTGATGATTCTGAATATTCCACCCTGATTATCAGCATAATCCACACCGGAAAAGCAGGTGAAATTCCATTCGAAATCAGAATACTTCTTTTCTCTTCCCGGAAATGTGAATTTTGTATAGCTTTCAATTTCAAATGGTTCTGAAATTGCCTGATTCCGGTTGTTCTCATCCACTTTCACCGCGTTGAATTTTTCTTTTTCATCACCACCGGCTTTGTGGTTCAGGACAATGTCCACGATAGTTTGGATTCCCTTTTCCTTTAATGCCTGAATGGCTTCCAGATACTGCTCTTTGGTTCCGTATTTTGTGGAAACGGTTCCTTTCTGGTCGAATTCCCCAAGGTCAAAAAGATCGTAAGGATCATAGCCGACAGAATATCCACCGTTTGAACCTTTGTAAGCGGGCGGAAACCAAACTGCCGTAATTCCCAGCTCTGCCAGATGATCAGCTGAGTTTTTAATCTCATCGTATAATTTTCCGTTTCCTTCGGAATACCAATGGAAAAACTGAAGCATTGTCGCATTCATAGAAAAAGAATTTAGGCGAAGTTAGCGGATTTACTATGGAATATATTATATAATCTGGTTGAAATATTATGATTTCAAGGAAAAGAATTAATCTTCAAACTCTTCAAACGGGATTTTCAGATTTATGAAATTTGCCTTTTACCCAGAATAATCACTTTATCTGGCGCTATAGCTTTTTGCACGAATCGAATGGGTTCGCTCCCAAAAGCATAAAATTTTATAATCAACATCACCAGTGCAATCATTGTTTACCGTATGAAACCTCGGTGAAATCCGGGGTTTCTGTTTTGATTTAATTATTAGAGTATTTCTCCAGAATATATTTGGAAATAGGTTTTAATGTTTTTCCGTTCACAGGATGGATGCCATAATGGGTGAAAAACTCTATTTTTTTATTGGTTTTATCATACCAGACCTTTCCGATAGCATTTTCAATGGTCAAAGTATCAGGGGAGTTTATTTTTCTGAATAGGAGAATTAACTCCTCATTCAGTGCAACAATTGGATTCCCGTTTGTTTTCTCATTGCAAAATACAGCTTCATAATGATCGGTATCCCAGTACATACACTGTTTTGTTTTAATTTCCTGTATTATATTGTTCTTCTGGTCATTATTTTTTTTCCCGGTGATAATATTGGGTGCCGGTGGTAGAGAGGAAATAAGGCTTTGCTGATTGGTTATAATTGTATCTTCATTACGAACAATTTTTCCATTTCCTGTTTTCTGAATGAAATATCCCTGATTGTTTGCAAAGAACCCACCCAAAATAAGAATCCCCAGAATGCCTAAACTGTTTTTATATTTTGAAATAAATTCGGGGATATTAAAAACGGGAGCATTGGTAATATTGACGACAATTTTTGATAATGAGTCAGACAGGTTATGAGAATGTTCCTCATTTTCTGAAATGGAAATCTTTACCGGGCCAAAATTCTGGATGACAGGTTCGTTTTTAATATTTTCGCAAAAATCACTGAAATTTTTGTAACCGGTATATATGCTAAGATGATCCAGAGTAATAGCATCTATTTTATAATCAGAATTTTCTTCTACCAATGCTTTATAAAAGCGCACAAAAGTTCTTTCATCTTTTGAAAACCCGAATTTTTCTTCAAAAAAAGCGCTTAGATAGGAAGCAACAGATGTCTTGCTCCCATTAGGAAGCTCTTTTTTTGCTTTTTCAAATGCCAGTTCTATTAATTTTTTCTTTTTACTGTACATCAATATTCATAATGAAATAAATTTTTGTCCAAATTAGGCAAAAAACTGTCTTGTTTTTTATGGATTTCCGTAAAATGCTTCTCTTAGCTGCCCGCTTTATGTCCGCTCTCTGTCTGGGAAAAAGGACATTTTCCGCCGTTACTTTGCCATAGAAATCATAAACAAAACTATTGTGTATGACAAAGTTACAAAACTGATTTCTATAAAGCGATATAAAAACAGTTAAGTGTTAAACTGGTTTTGGGAAGCGGTTTATCCTTTCTGTTTTGCGTATCGTTACTTCCCAAAAATTTAAGAAGCGCTTCTTTTTTTTTCATCATGTGCCCTGCTCGGGACCTGTGTTTTGAGCATCCATGAGACCATCAATCTTAAATTTTTAAAACCATGTTAGAATTTTTATTAATGCTATTGGGGCTGGCGTTCCCTAACAGCAATACCAATGCGAGAGTAGCAAATAACAACGACCATATTATTACTGCTGTACAAACGGCGAATAATCCTGATGGAGATACCGGAGGTAATACAGGACAGACTCCGCCCAAACCATAAATTTTGATAAATTAATTTAAACGGTTGTCCGATTATTGCAGGGCAGCCGTTTTTTTTTAACTTAGTAAAAAAAATTGAAAACCGGAATTTTTATTCTTATAGTTATTTTTTCTTTATTTTCTTGTGAGAGAAAGTATGTTTCGGCACAAGATTCAATTAACAATAAGAATTATGTGAAAGCACAAAATTTTCGTGATAATGAGGTTACGGACTCCGCTTTCTTATACTACTCAAAAGCCAAATCAGATTTTCAAAAATCTGGAGACACTACAGGAATCATAAAGTCATTAATCAATATGGCTATTATCCAAACAAATGAAGGGGATTATTATGGTGGTATAGAGACTTCTTTGGATGCAGATAAGTATATTGTCAAAAAAGATAGTACAAGTAATTTGCTTAAAGCATCAAATTATAATAATCTCGCTATTGCAAGCACCTCTTTGAAAAATTATGAAAAATCAATAGATTTCTATTTACAGGCAATCCATCTTACTAACAATGAGGAATATAAGTTATCTTATTATACCAATATAGGAGATGCGTATATATTAATGGGAGATAATTTAAAAGCTCGGAAATATTTAGGAAAAGCAATGCAAACATCTGATAGTATCGTTTATGCAAGAGCCCTAAATAATTATATCCGAAGTTATTTTCATGAAAAAGACGCACACAATCTACAAATTTCTTTATTGAAAGCCCTAAATATAAGAAAAAAGATGCAGGATGAATGGGGTATAAATTCCAGTTATGCCACTTTAGCGGATTACTATTATCCAAAAGACAAAACGAAATCATTATGGTATGCCCGCCAAATGCTTTCCATAGCTACCGAGCTCCAAAGTCCGGATGATCGTCTTGAAGCCATGCAAAAGCTTATTTTGCTTGAAACACCTGAAAAATCCAGAGAATATTTTCAGGAATATCAACAGCTTAGCGATAGTATTCAAACAGCACGTGCAAAAGCTAAAAACCAGTTTGCGCTTATCCGTTACGAAACTGAAAAGGAAAAAGCTGAAAATGCTAAAAAACAAAATCACATATTGAAACAGTATATTGCCATTGCCGTTCTTGTGATCAGTATAATCGGCGGCTGGTTCTTGCAGGAAAAAAGAAAAAAACGTTTACGGCAGGAAAAAGAGATCGAAGTAAAAAATACCCAGCTTAAATATTCCAGGAGAGTTCATGATGTAGTGGCAAACGGACTTTATCATACTATGGTAGAAATTCAGAATTCCTCTAATCTGGATAAGGACGTTGTGCTCAACCACATAGAAAAGATGTATGAGGAATCCCGGGATATTGCAAGAGATGACCTTAAGGAATTTGAGAAAAAAGAGTTTTCATCACGTTTGTACGAAATGCTGAATTCTTATTCCTCCGAAAATCAAAAAGTGCTGGTCATAGGTAATCATAAGGAAAAATGGAACGCAATTTCTGAACATATTCAGTCGGAAGTTTTCTTTGTTCTTCGCGAAGCGATGACTAATATGATCAAACACAGCAAAACGAAACTGGTTTCGGTAAAAATAGAAAAAAATCAAGAGGAAGATCAATTGATCATAAAATATGTTGATAACGGAACAGGAATCGAAAATCGGGATAAAATTACTGTTTCCGGCATTCGGAATATGGAAAACCGTATTGAAGCAATTGGCGGAACAATTACTTTTGAGAAAAATCCAAAAGGAGGATTGATCATTCATATTTTAATTCCAATAGAAAATGTTTAAAAAAGTAATTATAGCAGAGGATCACGAAATCAGAAATTTAGGTATTGTAAAAAGCCTGGGAGAACTCCAGATCCTGGACTTTGAGTTCGTAAGCTATTGTGACGAAGCCTTATACAGAATCCGGAATGCAGCTAAGGAAGGCATGCCGTATGATCTTTTAATTACCGATTTATGCTTTGATGCAGACCATCGGGAACAAAAGATTATTTCAGGACAGCAATTGATTGATGAGATCAGGCAAATTCAGCCGCTTCTGAAAATTATTGCCTTTTCGATAGAAAAGAGACCTAAGGTTATTGATGAGCTTTTCAAAAAATACAAAATCAGCGGATATGTAAGCAAGGGAAGAAACGATGCCAAAGAACTGAAGAATACCATCAGGAAAGTATATTCAGGTGAAACCGTTATTCCGCAGGAGATATTGAATGATATCAGGAATAATTCACCGGAGATTACGGATTATGACGTTGCCTTAATGGAACTTCTTTCCAAAGGGTGGAAACAGCAGGAAATAGCTGATCATTTTAAGAAAACCGGATTAAATCCCGACAGCAGAAGTGCTATTGAAAAACGGCTGAATGATTTACGTGATACACTCGGCGCAAAGAACAATATTGAAATGATTGTGATTTGTAAAGACGTCGGCATCCTTTAAAAGTCTATAATTATAATTGTTTGGAAATCTCTCATTTTATGGGAGGTTTTTTGTTCTCGGAAAAATAAAATTGTGTTTTACGGTTTTCCGTAAGGAAGTGTTTGAATATCAGTTTACTTTTGGATCGTTAAACCAACTAAAATAATTATTATGAGCGGACAAAATGACAAATGGGAATTCTATCAAGACAATTCAAACCTTTGGAGATGGAGACGAACAGCCACAAATGGAAACATCGTAGGAGCATCTTCACAGGGTTATGTTAATAAATCTGATTGTATTGAAAATGCGAGAAGAAATGGGTATAATGGTTAGTTGTTATTCCTTTTAAAAACTAATAAACTATGGAACTCAAGATAAAACTAGAGCAACTTCATCAGCGTGTAAATGGACTGAAAGATCAGATCCAGACGGAAGAGGCTACCAAAAACGCTTTTGTTTTGCCGTTTATCCAGATTTTGGGATATGATGTTTTCAACCCGACAGAAGTTATTCCGGAATATATTGCTGACATTGGTACTAAAAAAGGAGAAAAAGTAGATTATCTCATCAAAAAAGACGAAGATCCAATTCTGATTATCGAATGTAAATCATGGAAAGAAAATGCTGATGCACACAATTCTCAGCTGCATCGGTATTATCACGTTTCCAAATCAAGATTTGGAGTTCTGACAAACGGAATTGTCTACAATTTCTACGCAGATCTGGAAAAGCCGAACATTATGGACGACAAGCCTTTTCTGACGATTGACCTCGAAGATTTAAAGGAGAGCTCTATCAAAATCCTTCAGAATTTTACTAAATCGGATTACAATTTGGAAAGTATTCTGAATTCCGCGGAAGCGATGAAATACATCAAAGCTATCCGGAAGGAATTTGAAAATGAAATCGAAAATCCTTCTGACGAAATTGTAAGGTTGCTTGTTAATAAGTTTTTTGACAAACCGCTTACAGCAAACAGGATGATCGCTTTCAAGGAATATACAAAAAGAGCGCTAAGCATTTCGATAAACGAATCTATCAGTTCCCGTCTGAAATCAGCTTTAAGTATTAATGAAAACATAGGATCGGAAAGGCAGGAAAATTCGATTGATGAAAATACTGAACCTAAGTATAATACAACAGAAGAAGAATTAGAAGCATTCCGCATAGTTAAGGCGATTCTGAGAGAAAAAATTTCTCTGGAAAGGATTTCTGATCGGGATACGCAATCGTATTTCGGAGTATTGCTTGATGATAACAACCGGAAGCCGATTTGCCGATTTCATTTCAACACTTCGAATAAATATCTGGAAGTATTTCATAATGGAAAGGATGCCGGAGAAAAATTTCTGTTAAACTCCCTTGATGAAATTTACAACTACAGAGATCAGTTACATAAAACTTTAGAAAATTATTAATATGAAAACTCTTATTACCTTTTTTATTGGAGTTACTCTAATTTTTACGGGATTATTTTCCTTCACAGCAAATAATTTAGATGAACATAATGGCAGATGTACAGGTTCTGCAAACTGTACTGCCTGTTCAAACTGTTCCAGATGCGGACACTGTTCTGCAGGAGGAACCTGCGGTGTTTGCAGAGGTAGCTCATCCGGAAGAAGCTTTTATTCGGGAGGTTCTGGAAAAACCTCAATTAAAAAGAAAAGCACAAATTCACGAAAATCAGCAGGAAATTCCGAATATGGATTTTATTCCGGTTCTTCTGTGGGCAAAAAGAAAACTCCGGTCTATTATTATAATAGCAATAGCAGTTTATCTAAAGACAATTTCCTTTATGTCATCGGAAATTCCATTAATATCAGAAAAGGACCTGGTGAAAATTATCCCGTGATAGAAAAAGTAAGCAAAAATGAAAAACTTGTATTTGTCTCAGAAGAAGGGAATTGGTTTAAAATAGTGATTTACAATACAGGAACAGAAGGATATGTCTACAGAAACTTAGTTCGCTAAATGGAAAGAGTCTGTCTGACTGCCGGAATTTTGTGCTTTATCGGAATATTGCCGTTATCAATTATTATACTTTTCTCAGAATTGCAGTTTGCTTTGCTTGTTTTTTGTTTGCTTATCAAAATTTTCAGAAGAAAGGTTTTACATTTTTGGGAATTATTTTCTCTCTGATCGGTATTCTTTTCAATTCCCTAAATCCGGATTCATCAAAATTTACAGGTATATTCCCAATATCAATCTTCAAACTCTTCAAACGGAATTTTCAGCTGTACGGAAATTTGTTTTTTCTCTTCGGTATTCAGGTTGGAAAGTGATAATCCGAGCAAACGAACCGGCTTATCGAAAGGGCGGAGTTCCCACAGATGTTGGGCGGTTTCAAAAATATCTTCATCGTTTTCGTAATAATATTCCTGCGTTTTACTTCTCGTATAAAGTGAAAAATCCTTGTATTTGATCTTCAGCGTCAGGGATTTTCCTTTGATTTCCTTTACATCGATCCGGGAAACCAGCTCTTCGCTCAGAATCCGGAGCTTATAATTTACCTCATCATCATCCATAATATCGTCACCGAATGTGTGTTCCACCGCCACGCTTTTCTGAATACGGTGTGGCTTTACTTCGCTGTTGTGGATTCCGCGGACTGCGTTGTAATAATAGATTCCCGATTTTCCGAAAAGCTGCTGAAGCTCCTGCAATGTTTTTTTCTTCAGATCCGATCCTTTGAAAATATGTAACGTGTGCATTTTGTTGGCAGTTACTCTTCCGATCCCGTAGAATTTTTCGATGGGAAGCTCTTCCATAAAAGCTTCCGTTTGGGAAGGATGTATGGTTTTCTGTCCGTTCGGTTTGTTGATGTCCGAAGCAATTTTGGCAAGAAATTTATTCACTGAAATTCCGGCGGAAGCAGTAAGTCCGGTTTGTTCAAAAATGCGTTTCCGGATCTCCTTTGCAATTTCGTTTGCGGATTCCATTTCTTTTTTGTTTTGGGTAACATCAAGGTACGCTTCGTCCAAAGAAAGCGGTTCCACAAGCTCGGTATATTCATAAAAAATAGCGCGGATCTTTTGTGAAATTTCCTTGTATCTCGGGAATCTCGGTTTTACGAAAATCAGGTGCGGACATTTTTCCTTTGCAGTTTTGCTCGGCATTGCGGAACGGACTCCGAATTTCCTGGATTCATAGCTTGCAGCCATCACTACTCCGCGATGTTCACCGCCTACTGCGATAGCTTTTCCGCGCAGATCGGGATTGTCGAGCTGCTCTACGGAAGCATAAAACGCATCCATATCCACGTGGATGATTTTGCGGAGATTCTGCATTTTGCAAAATTAAAAAATGCAGCTATAACTTAAAATAAAAAAACTGATGATCCCGATATCGGATTTATGATCCGTACTCATTTTTCAAACTTTTCCCATTTTCCGGCAGAGCACTTTACCAAAAAACAAATACCTTTACCCTTTCAAACCGAAAAAATGACAAAAAAAATCCTCATCCACTGCGTTCTGGTGGCGTTGTTTCTGATGATTCCAGTGCTTTCCTCGCCGGATTTTGACGGGAGTTTCCGGCTTTTCCGTGTACCGATGATGCAAAGGGAATTTCTGGAAATGGTGCTGATTATTTTGTTTTTCTATCTGAATTACCTTTTTCTCGTTCCGCACTATTTCAACCGGAAAAAATATTTCAGTTATGTTGTAATGATTACTGCTTGTTATGCGGTTTGTATTTTTGCTCCTAAGCTTATCGGATATTCGCAGGTTCTGTATCCTCATTTTCCTAACCCACATTCTCACAAACCGCCACCTCCCAAAAATATTCTGATTCCGATTGATTTTTTCAGGAAAATTATTCCGTTTGCTTTCGCTCTGCTCAGTTCTTTTTATTTGAGATTGCTGATTCAGAACCGTGAAGCGGAAACCCAAAAATCCCGTGCTGAACTTCTGAGTTTGAAATACCAGCTCCAGCCGCATTTTCTGTTCAATATTCTCAATAATATTTATTCTCTTTCACTGTTAAAATCCGATGCCGCTCCCGAAAGTATTCTGAAATTGTCAAACGTAATGCGCTACGTCGTGAACGAATACGACAAAGACGAAGTTCTGCTGAAAGACGAAACCGCTTATCTCGAAGATTACATCGCACTCCAACTGATGCGGACGGACGAAAATCTGGAATTTGATTTTAATAAAAACATCGGAAACGAAAACCTGAAAATCGCTCCGATGATTCTGGTAAGTTTCATTGAAAACGCTTTTAAATACGGCTTTAACGCGGAGGAAAACTCAAAAATAAGTATCAATATTTCTACTTCCGGAAATACGCTGTTTTTCAAAATTAAAAACAAAATCGTGAATCATTCCGATATGGAAGATTCCTCGAAAATCGGAATGAAAAACACAATGGAACAGTTGAATTACCTGTATCCGAACCGCTATATTCTCGATATTAAGAACGATTCCGAAGAATATTCCGTAGATTTGAAAATAGATTTGATTTCGTGATGATAAAGGCAATCGCTTTGGACGATGAACTTCTGGCTCTGAAAGTTATAGAAAATTACTGTAACCAGATTCCTGATTTGCAGTTGGAAAAGACATTTCACAAGCAGAGCGACGCGCTGAAATACCTCAACAAATTTCCTGTCGATTTGCTTTTTCTCGATATTCAGATGCCTCAGAAAAACGGTCTGGATTTTTACAAAAGCATTGACCAGAACACGAAAGTTATCTTCACGACGGCATTTTCGGAATATGCGGTGGACGCTTTTGAAATCAATGCCGTAGATTATCTGCTGAAACCTTTTTCGTTTGAACGCTTCCTGAAAGCGGTGGAAAAAGCAAGGGAAATTTCCAGAGATTCGGCTTCTAATACTTTGTTTATTCGGGCGGATTACAAACTCCATAAAATCAATTTTCAGGATATTCTTTTTGTGGAAGCGCTGGACGATTATATCAAAATCCACCTTTCGGACGGAACAAAAATCACGACAAGGCTGACGATGAAAAACATTCAGGAAAGGCTTCATGACGTAAATTTCGCGAGAATCCACCGTTCTTATCTGGTTTCCGTTCATCACATCAAAAGCATCGCGAACAAGTCCGTGAAAATAGAAGATTTTGTCATTCCTGTCGGCGAAAAATACAAGGACGAACTGCAAAAACTGATGCAGTAATCCGTTTTTACCGACACTTTTTCTGTCTTTACCTCATTTATTTTGTTGATTAGGATTTGAAAGATATTTTTACTTTACATCTTTATTCAAAAATTTAAAGTTTTGAGAATAGTTTAGTTTCATAGTATCAATCCTTAAAAAACAACATTATGAACAGAAAAGATTTTATAAAAGGTTTAGGAATTGTAAGTGCATCGATTCCGTTGATGGGATTTACAGGAAAAAAATTATTGGAAGACACAATGGACGAACCGTCCAATAACGATTTATTATCTTGTACCACCACTCCATCTGAAACAGCCGGTCCATATCCTACTCCAAGTTCGGTAAGCACATCAACTTTGGTAAGAACCGATATTACGGAAGGAACGCAAACCGGAATTCCATTGAGCCTGACCATCAATATTTTCAACACAAATAATAATTGTTCCGCAGTTGGAGCAGGTTACAGAGTGGACATTTGGCAATGTAACAAAAGAGGATATTATTCAGCATACGCAGGACAGCCGGGAATTGACGGAACGCAAAATACGACAGGACAAACGTGGCTGAGAGGAATTCAATACACCGATGCAAACGGAAAAGTAAATTTTACAAGCATTTATCCCGGCTGGTATACACCAAGAGCCACACATATTCATGTTCAGGTATATGATGCTTCCAATAATTTACTCTTAACCACACAATTAGCATTTCCGGATGCTATCAACACAACCGTGAATTCGTATTACGCAACAAGCGGAACCAATTCCACAACCAATGCGAACGATATGGTTTTCAGCGATTCTTACACGGAAGAACTGATGACCGTAACAGGAAGCACTTCCGCAGGTTACACCGCAACAGGGAATATTTATGTTGCCGGAGCATTGGGTGTTGATGATGTAAGTTTGGAAACAGGAGGGCAGTTCAGCAATGTTGTCCTATTTCCGAATCCTGTTGCTGATACTGCGGTATTAAGTTTTAATCTTATTCAGTCTTCAACTGTTGGAATTGAAATATTGGATTTTTCGGGAAGAAGTGTTAAAAAAGCTGAAAACAGGGAATGTTCACAAGGGAAAAATGAAATTAAACTCGATGTTTCAGGACTGAAAGCAGGAACTTATCTATATAAGCTCAGTGTTTCCAACATCAACGGAGATTTTGTACAGACGAAAAAATTAATAAAAAAATAACAGCTTCATTAAGGAACTGAACAATATTTAATTTTAAAAATTATAAATATCTACAAATAATTATGGAAAAAACGGCATTTTTGAAAAAAGCGGCAGTATTCCTGTTTCTTCTTTCGGCGGGATTCGTGTTTTCGCAAACCGGAATAAAAGTGGTTTATTACACCGGAGCAGAACAGAATTTTGCGATACAGAACAGCGGAAAACTTTATTTTTCCGGAGATAATCTTTTGGTAAAAACCGATGCTTCGGCAGCGGATACTTCAATTCCCGTAAGCATTATCAGTAAAATCGTCTTCTCGAATGACGCTCTGGCGACTCAGGAAATCGGTGCGAACGAAAAAAATATAAAGCTCTATCCGAATCCTTCTTCGGATTTTATCAGAATCCGGTCCGTTTCAAAATCACTTTTTGTGAAAATCTACAATCTGAGCGGACAAACGGTTTTGTCGGGAACCTACAAATCTGACGAAAACATCAACGTTTCCAAACTGGAAAAAGGCGTTTATCTTGTTCAGGCAAATGGTGTAACGATTAAATTTATCAAAAAATGAGAAAGTATATCGTATTAATTTTAGGAATGCTGTTCTCATTTTCAATGAACGCACAGCAAAAAATCGTTGTAAACAATTCGGGAAACATAATGTACGCTTCCCCGATTTCCAACGTGGACGAAATCACGTTTGATACGAATTATTCAAAATTCAAAATCAGCGGAGAAGCCAATACGCTCAATATTCAGAAAGCGGTTATTGACAGTCTTACATTTACTTCAAATACAGTAAATCCCGATAAAATCTACATTATCTGGAACGGAACGGACGATGCCACGATTATCAATCCGTATTCTTCGCAGGGCGTAAACATTTCCGCGACAGGAGGAACGGTAACCGTTACCGCGACTTCGGGAATCAGCGATTTGGAGTACAATCTTTTGGGAACAAGTTCCGCAGGAAGCCTGACAATGAGCTCGACTTCTCCGGCGAAATTTGTTTTAAATAATCTGAATCTGACCAATTCAAACGGTTCTGCAATCGGAATAACAGGTAATCAAACGCACACGTTCACTCTGCAAAGTGGAACGGCAAATTCTTTAACAGACGGAACTTCCAACACCAAAAACGGAGCATTGCAAACCAACGGAAAAATTATTTTTAACGGAACAGGAAGTTTAAGCATCAACGGAATTGCAAAACACGGCATTTCCACTTCCAAAGACATTGAAATCCAGAACGGAACGATTACGGTTACAGGAGCGGCTTCCGACGGACTGCATTCCGAAGGATTCACGATGAGCAACGGAACATTAACAGTTACTGCAACAGGAGATGCGATTGATGCAGGAGATGCGGCGATTGCGATTTCTGGCGGAACAATTACGGCAAATCTCGCTTCCGACGATGTAAAAGGAATCAAAACCGGAAGTTCCACCATCAATATTTCTGGCGGAACCATTAATCTGACACTGACAGGAGCACAATCCAAAGCAATCAGTGCAAAAGGAAACATTACTTTTGACGGAGGAAATATTACTGCTAATCTTTCGGGACCGGCTGTTCTCACTGCTTCGGGAAACGGATACGACCCATCCTATTCTACCACAATAAAATCCAGTGCAGCGGTTACCATCAACAACGGAACGCTCAATCTTACCCTGACCTCAACAGCGAACGGAGGAAAAGGAATTTCTGCAGACGGTAATATTGAGATTTACGGAGGAACCGTGAATATAACAACAGCCGGAAACGGAGCAAAATATACCAATACTTCCGGTGTTACAGATTCTTATTCATCCTCCGCAATTTCAGGAGATGCAAATGTAATTATCAGTGGTGGCTCTGTTACAACTTCGAGTTCAGGCATTGCCGGAAAAGGAATCAAAGCGGACGGGGAAATTACCATCGGAACATCCACAAGCAGCCCTACTCTGAAACTGACAACCACGGGTGCACGTTTACTGGTTTCCGGAACGGATTATTCCCACCCGAAAACAATGGTCGCGGCTGGTGCAATTATCATCAACAACGGAAACAATACGTTAAATTCTACCGACGACGGAATCCATTCCGATGCTTCCATTACCATCAACGGCGGAACAAATACTATCTCTGCGGTTTCTACAACACAAGGAGTAGGCGAAGGGATTGAAGCACCGTTCATCACTTTGGCAGGCGGACTGAATACCATTAATGCTTCCAATGACGGTATCAACACCACTTTCGGAACGGTAAGCGGAGGAACGGAATCGAACGACGGAAGCCACTTGTATATTACCGGCGGAATCAATATCGTAACAGGAAGCGATGCGATTGACAGCAACGGAAACATTACCATTTCCGGAGGAACAACGATTGTAAACGGGCCGACACAGCAACCGGAAGAAGCCATAGATTTTAACGGAAACTTCTATATGAACGGCGGATTTTTGATTGCAGCGGGTTCCAATACAAATATGACCAAAGCAATGAGCTCCGCTTCCACACAAGTTAGTTTCTTTTTGAAATCATCGGCACAGCTTCCTGCTTCATCAATGCTTCATATCGAAAATGCGACAGGAACGGAAATGGTAACCTTCAAACCGAAAAACGGAGTGTATTATTTCCATTTCTCCAGTCCGAATCTTCAAAAATCCACGCAGTATAAAATTTATTTCGGAGGAAGTTATACAGGCGGAAGTTACATCGGAGGAACAACAGGTTGGGGTGTTTACACAGGGGGAACATACTCTTCGAGTGGTGCCACTTTAAAAAGCAGCCCGACAACATCTGCTACCAATAACGTAAATACTGTTTCTTTTTAAAAATATCATTTATTATTACCTTGAAGAATCGGCATTATGTAATGTCGGTTCTTTTTTATAAAAAATACCTGATCTTTAAATCAAAATATATCATACTTTATTCTTAATTAAAATTTTATAACTGATTATCAGTATATTAAATGAAATTTAAAAATCATTTTATTACATAGTATAAAGTTTAATTTATATCTTTTTGATGTAAAGTTAGAGGTATAACTTTTAAAAATGTAAATCAACTGTTTAACTTAACTAATAACATCACAATAAATGAACACAGAAAACGCAAAAGCGCAAATGCATTCTGGAATCCTGCTGCTGATACTGCGGTATTAAGCTTTCATCTCATCCAGCCCTCAACCGTTGGAATTGAAATATTGGATTTTTCGGGAAGAAGTGTTAGAAAAGTAGAAAACAGAAAATGTTCATATGGGAAAAATGAAATCAAATTCAATGTTTCCGAACTGAAAACAGGAATTTATCTATACAAAATAAATGTTTCCAATATCAACGGAGATTTTGTGCAGACAAAAAAACGGATTAAGAAAAGATTTTCTCCGTCGTTTACAAGACCTAAAATAGAAAACTGATGATTCCGCTCCGGATTTTTTCAAATCTTTTTGCTGAATCATCAGTCAGAAAAAGTCTTTCCTTTCTTCTTTTTGACTATCGAAACTTGTTTTCAGAATTTCAATTCGGGAAATCCACTCTGCGGATTTTCTCCCCGTCTTTCCATTTTGGTAGAAGCTTCAGTCTTTTTTTTGTTCAAACTTCTGTCGTTTTTCGGTTGTAGTTTGGGACTTCCGCTTTGCAGCTTCTGTCTTCATTCTTCTTCCTCAATTCCGAATTTCCGTTTTCACTTTTTTCAAAAAGTTCCGACTTTTCAATCTTGGCTTATGCTTTTAGTTCAAGATTTCAACTTTTCAGTTTTCAAAACTTTCGTAATTGCAATAAGCGTTGATATTTTTGCTTCGCCTGAAGTTCCGGATCTTTGTTCCAGCTTATTCGTTTCGCTTTTATTTCCACCTTTCGGTTTTTATAAAATTAAAACTTTTCTGCCTGAATTTATTTCCTTCACTTTGCTGATTTTCAACGATATGCCTTTCGGTTCTCAAATCAACCAGCGGTCAGCTCTGCTTTTTTTCTTGATGTAAAGATAGCACTGAAAAAATCTTTTTTGCAAGTATTTTGATTTGTTTTTATCCACTAATTTTCAGATAGTTATCCGCTTTTCAAAGTGAATAATTTTTTGTGAAAGAACAGGCTTTTGAAAAGGTTTTACACATTATTGAAAAATGAAAAGCAGGATGTTTCTCCACAAAATGAGTAAATAAATGTTTTAAAAATTCAGAAAATCATCACTTTAAAATTTTAAAAAAGGAAATTCTGCTTGGCAGATTGATGAAATTATTTATTTTTACGGGAAAATTTTCCTGTTTTTCGAATTCAGAATCAATGAAAAAAGAAGAGCTTTTATCCTTAATCACCGCTGCAAAAAACAAAGATCAGAAAGCGCAGACCAAACTCATTAATACGTTTTGGATGGATGTTTTCAGCTTTGTGCTCAGGAAAGTTCAGGATGAGAATACGGCGGATGAAATTACGGTAAATGTTTTCTCAAAAGTCCTTTCAAAGCTGGATCTGTACGATTCCGATTTTCAGTTTAAAACCTGGATTCTTACCATTGCGCAAAATACCGTTATTGATTTCTGGCGCAAAAAAAGCCGTGATAATGAAGAAGCAAAAGATGATTTTGAAGATGTGAAAAACCAGTTCGCGAAATCTCCGGAAGAGCTTCTGATCTCCGAAGAGGACCAGCTGAAATTGCAGGATATCGTGGAATCGATGGATGCCAATTATCAGGATATTATCCGGCTGCGCTTTTTTGAGGAAAAAAGCATTAAGGAAATTTCCGAAGAGCTGGGAATTTCCGTTTCCAATGCCAAAGTACGCATTATGCGTGCCAAAAAAGTTTTGGCTCAGCTTCTGAAAGACAATGATTTCGAGATCGAGTGACCTGTATTTCATCATTCGTAGAAAAATAAAAGAAAAATCCCGAAAAGCAGAATCAAAATAATCCGTAAATTTGTCCCTAATTTTTGCAGATGGAAAACCCCGTAAAAGAACTTTCAGGACAAGATACGATCACCAATAAACCAAAATGGATTCGTGTAAAGCTTCCCACAGGGAAAAACTACCGCGAACTCCGAAGTCTGGTAGACAAATATAAGCTCAACACCATTTGCCAGAGCGGAAGCTGCCCCAATATGGGAGAATGCTGGGGAGAAGGAACGGCAACTTTTATGATTCTCGGGAACATTTGTACCCGAAGTTGCGGATTTTGTGGTGTGAAAACCGGAAAACCTCTGGATGTAAACTGGGACGAACCGGAAAAAGTGGCACGTTCCATAAAATTAATGAAAATCAAGCACGCGGTTCTTACTTCCGTAGATCGGGACGATCTGAAGGATATGGGCTCAATTCTCTGGGCGGAAACCGTAAATGCGGTACGCAGGATTTCTCCCGGGACTACGATGGAAACTTTGATTCCCGATTTCCAGGGAATTCACAAACATCTGGACAGAATGATCGAAGTCGCTCCTGAAGTAATTTCCCATAATATGGAAACGGTGGAAAGATTAACACGCGAAGTGAGAATTCAGGCAAAATATGAAAGAAGTCTCAGTGTTCTGAAATATCTGAAAGAAGCAGGGCAAAGACGCACAAAAACCGGATTAATGCTCGGTTTGGGTGAGGAAAAGGATGAAGTTTTCCGAACTATTGAAGATATCAGAAATGCCGATGTGGATGTGATCACGATCGGGCAGTATCTGCAGCCGACCAAAAAACATCTTCCTGTGAAAAAATTCATAACTCCGGAAGAATTTGACGAATTCGGGAAATTTGCGAAAGATCTCGGTTTCCGTCACGTGGAAAGCTCACCGTTAGTACGTTCTTCGTATCACGCAGAAAAGCATATTCATTAGAAAAACATATTTAAACGCATTTCATCAATGCGTTTTTTTATTACAAAATCAAATAATCCTGTAAATCTTTTATCGGGGAAAATTTTTACTTTTGGTATTGTTATATTTGAGGTTGATGTGTATCAAATATCAATAGGAACGGGCTTTAGCCCGTTTAAAAAAGATATAAACAAAAAGGCTTTAGCCAAAATTTATTCATTTTTTTCTATATCTTAAATTACTAATTTTACAAAAAAATAAATCCCGAAATATGAAAACAATTAAAATAACAGCTGTTGCATTCTGCATTCTCGTAATATTTTCCTGCAAAAAATCGGAAAACAGATCCACGGAAAATTCAGTACAAAATACCGAAATCCAAGACGAAAAGCTCACGGAAAAAGAAGTTACCTACACTTCTGACGGAAAAAATTTTAAATCTTTTGTTGTATACAGCGGAGATTCCGTTACCAAAAAACCTGTGGTATTCGTAATTCCCGAATGGTGGGGTTTGAATGATTACTCAAAATCACGGGCGAAACAACTGGCAGAACTGGGATATTTTGCAATGGCGCTCGATTTTTACGGTGACGGAAAAACGGTAGAAAATCCTGACGATGCCGGAAAGCTTGCCACTCCTTTTTATGAAAACCCGAATCTCGGAAAAAATGCTTTTGATGCAGGAAAAGCCGAACTCGCGAAATTCCCGAATGCCGACCAATCGAAAATGGCGGTAATCGGCTATTGTTTTGGCGGCGCACAGTCTCTGAATATGGCAAGGCAGGAAAGCGATCTGAAAGGCGCTGCCGTTTTTCACGGAAATCTGATGACCGGTGTAAAACCCAACAACAATAAGGTAAAGATCATCGTTTTTAATGGGGAAGCTGACGGTTTTATTTCTCAGGAAGAAATAGCCGCTTTTAAAAAGGAAATGGATTCCGCGAAAATGGATTATCAGTTTTTCAATTATCCGGGAGCGCTTCACGCTTTCACAAATCCCGAAGCTACGGAAGTGGGAAAGAAGTTCGATATGAAAGTCGCCTACAATAAGGATGCGGATGAAAAATCCTGGGCAGAACTTCAGAAATTTTTGAAAGAAATTTTTAAATAAAAAAAACCTGTTCAAATTTTATACGATTTGAACAGGTTTTAAAAAATTTGAATACCGGATTATTCCAGAATAAATTTCTTCGTCAGCACCTTTCCGTTTTTATCTTTAAAAACTGCGAGATAAAAACCTTTTTGGAAACTGTTCAGATCAATAGTTCCGGAAGACAGAAGGTTTCTTTTTTCCAGAAGATTTCTTCCGGCCGTATCCACAATCTGAATGTGCTGGATTGCCGAAGAATACTGATAATATAAAGCCTTGTTTTTTACATAAACCACAAAATTATTTTTTGAAAAATCCTGCGTGGAAAGCATTTCCGATTTAGCGGTTTCAATAATAAATTCCAGTCCTAGTTTTGCAAATTTTGCGGCGTGATTCGCGCTGTTCCCGGAATTCGCCAGAGTATCATCACTGGTATGAATGTACGGATTGTGGCTGGAAAAGGAAGATTCGAAAGGGAAAGCGGAATTATAACCGTTTTCCGCCCAGCTGAAATGATCGGAACAGCCGTAGTTGCAAATCGTATTTCCGTAAGTGAAAGCGTGCGTTCCGGAAGCGTTGTAATGTTCCATCAGCTCAATCAGGAAAAGGTTCAGATCGTTGCTGTTGTAGCTGTCGGTCGTTAAATAAACATCTTTTGAAGAGCCTTTATAATTGGTCATATCAAACTGAACGAAAGAAACAACATCCTTGTTTTCGGCAGCATAATCGGCAGCGATTTCCGAAGAACCGACAAGCCCGATTTCTTCCGCAGCAAATGCCATAAATTCTACTGTTTTTTCAGGCTTGTAATTCATATCCAGTAAAATTCTGATCATTTCGCTGATGGTCGCAATTCCGGAAGCATCATCATCTGCGCCCGGAGCTTGTGAAGAACCGGAAATGGAATCCATATGAGCGCCGACAATTACATATTCATTCGCCGCGGAATTTCCGTTGATGGTCAGAACTAAGGAAGGCATAGGCGTTCCGGTGTGATCTACGATTCTTACGGAGACATCCGTTCTTCCCGAAGCGGCGATCAGATTTTCCCATTTTGCTTTCAGATCCTGAACAGCAGTTTGAGCTTGTGGAGTAGTGTGTCTTCGCGTTCCGTAGTTTTGTAAAATCTGAATGTGATTTTTAATATTTTCCGCGTTTACCTGACTGATCGCTGTATTTACCATAGCATCCATTGTAATGCTAAAATCCAGAATTTTATGCGATTTCTGAACTTTGCTGATGGCATTCTGCGCTTCCTCTTTTGACGATTTATAAACGTAACCCGGACCGTGAGTCAGTACATTTTTATGGAGATAATGCGCAGCGTTTTCAGTGAGATATACCGCTGCTTGTTGGTTTTCAATTCCGATAATCTCCACTTCTTGCGGAAAAATAGTTTTGAGTTCCTGAGCGTTTTTCGCATCAGTAGTGGCGTAGAACTTTTGTTGAGCAAAAAAATGTCCGCAAAGCAGGAAAAGTCCGATAGAAGAAAGTATTTTTAATTTCATTTGGAAATATTTGATGATTTTTTATGCTAACTGAATTTGTCTGTCTTCAACTTTTACATTGAACTGAATGTCTGCTTTCAACGCTTTGAAAACTTTCAGTATCGTTTCGATTGTTGCGCTGTTTGCGTGATTTTCGAGCTTGGAAATCTGGGATTTATTTACACCAATAAGTTCACCTAATTGTTCCTGAGTCAGCTTTTGCTCTTTTCTGGTGGTTTTTATCATTCTTCCTAAAAGCTCCATTCTAAGCTCATATTCGTATTCATCACGTTCTTTTGTCCCTTTTTTGCCGATATATTTATCTTCCATTTCGGCGAGTGTATATTGTTTCATTTCTTTAATTTTTTATTTGCGGTTTCCTTTTCCTCAAAGTATTTTTTTCAGATTCTTTCTGCTTTTTCAATTTCCCCGATCGGAGTTTTCTGAGTTTTCTTAATAAATCCGTTTGTTGCAAGTACCAAGGTTCGATTTTTTTCTGTTTTATCCCAAAATGCAAGTATTCTGATATGCTTCCCCAAAAATAAAGTCCGGAATTCCCATATATTTGCGTTCAGTTTTTTGAATAATTCCGGATCATTGGTTTGTTCAGCAACTCGGATATTGAACATTATTTTCTTCTGAATCTTTATGTGAAGAGTGCTCATAAGCTCATCAACATCTTCCAGAAATATGGTTTCAAAAAATTGCATTTTCTTAATTTCAAACAAAAATAGAAAAAAGTTTACAAATTTTGGAACTTTTTTAAAACGAATTTTAAAAGTAAAGAATTGATACGGTGAGGATAAAAAATATTTCCGAAATTTGAACAAAATTTTCCCTGAATGAACGCTGTTCTCATCATTATCGGAGACGAAATCCTCTCCGGAAATACCATTGATACCAATTCCGCTTTTATCGCTTCGGAATTTAAAAATATAGGAATAAAAATCGCACAGATTTTTACGATTTCCGATGAGGTTGAAACCATAAAATCTACATTGAAATCCGCTTTTGAAATTTCGGATTTGGTGATTACAACAGGAGGTTTAGGACCAACCCGAGACGATAAAACCAAAAAAGCTTTTGCTGAATTTTTCAATGACGAGATCGTTTTGGATGACGAAACTTTCCGCCATTTGAAGCAATACTTGGAGAAAAGAAACCGTGCAGATTTACTTGATATCAATATCGGGCAGGCGGAAATTCTTTCCAAAGCGAAAGTGATCAGGAATGATTACGGAACGGCACCTTGTCAGATGATCGGGCAAAACGGGGAAACTGCATTTTGTCTTCCCGGCGTTCCTTATGAAGTGAAGCCTTTGATCAAAGAAAAAATAATTCCTGTTCTGAAACAGAAATTTCAGTTAAGCTCAATCATTTCCAGAATCGTTTCCGTAGTCGGAATTCCCGAAAGTCTTCTTGCAATGCAGATTGAAAACTGGGAACTTTCACTTCCGGAAAATATGTCGCTTTCTTATCTTCCGGTCGGAAACCGCATTAAGCTTAGGATTACGGCTGTGGGAGAAAATGAACGGGAACTGAATACAATTCTCGATTCAAAAATTGGAGAACTGGAGAAAATTATCGGTGAAAATATCATTTCCAAAAACGGAGATGCTGTTCAGGAAATACTGGCGGATATTCTTAAAAATAAAAACCTGACTATCTCCGCAGCGGAAAGCTGTACAGGTGGAGAAATTTCCCGTTTGCTGGCTTCCGTTTCGGGAATTTCAAAATATTTTGCTGGCGGAATATGCACGTATCAAACTGAAAAAAAATCTGAAATACTCGGTGTTCCGGAAGAAATAATTGAAGAATTTACGGTGGTTTCAGAAGAAGTGGCGAAAGCGATGAGTCTGGGTTGTCAGCAACTTTTCAAAACCGATATTGCGGTTTCCACAACCGGAGTTGCAGGTCCGAATTCCGATGAGTTCAATAATGAAGTCGGTTTGGTGTATTTTTCCATCAGAATCGGAGATTTCGAGAGAACTTCAAAACTTTTTCTTCCACATCTGGAACGTGAAGATTTTATGAATTTTGTTGCGCAAAGGGTTTTGCAGGATGTTGCCGCATTTTTGATTCATCCCGAGAACAATGTTAAAAATTCATAAAACTGTCCTTTTTAAAAGATTTTGGTGTAATATTTTCATTTTTTGGTTGTTTAAAAAAGAGAAGAATTTCAGCGGAATTCGCTTTGTCAAAGTTTTATTTGTAATGATCATACTTTGACAAAGTTTTAAAATAGATAATCATCAATAAAAATTTAAAAATGAAAAAAACAGTATTTACTTTTCTGGTTGCTGCTTCCACTTTCGCATTTGCGCAAACCACACGGAACGTCGGAGATTTTTCCCTGCTGAAAGTATATGACAGGATTAATGCGGAACTTATTCCGTCCGATAAAAATGAAGTGGAAATCCTCGGAAATTCCGATGCTGATGTGGAAACTGTGAACAAAAACGGTGAGCTGAAAATCAGGATGATCACCACAAAAGTGCTGCAGGGAAACGATACGAAAGTGAAAGTATATTACCGGAGCTTAACCGATATTCAGGGAAGTCAGGGTGCGGTTATTACCTCTTCTGAACCGGTGGAAAGCAGTTTACTGTCTTTAACATCAAACGAAGGCTCCAAAATTTCTCTGGAAATAGATGCCTATAAACTGAATGCGAAAGCCAATTCGGGTGGGGAAATAAGTGTAAGAGGAACGGCGGGAAGTCAGGATATTGTGATGAATTCCGGAGCGCAATTTTATGGAAAAGACCTCGATTCCAAAAACGCAAGTGTAACGGTAAATGCTGGGGGATTTGCTCAGGTTTTTGCTAATGATACAGTGGAAACCACCACAAGAGCTGGCGGAAGCATCGAAGTTTTCGGAAATCCCGATAACCGCAACAGCAAAAAAGTAGCCGGCGGAAAAGTTATTTTTAAATAAATTTTAAGCTGTAAAATATTGAAATCATCTCGCTGAATCTCCGGCGAGGTGATTTTTTTTGATAAGGTAGTAACAAATTCGTTATATTTATGACTTATATTAACAAATCAAATTTAACAATGAAAAAAATAACCATTAAAATTCTTGCATTAACGGGGATTTTAACTTTAAACTTCAGTGGAACAGCTACAATGAAAGCACAAACCACCATTTCAAAAACAACAGTGGATAAAGGACTCGATTTATCAACAATGGACAAATCCGTTCGTCCGCAGGATGATTTCTATAACTTCGTGAACGGAAGCTGGATGAAAACAGCGCAGATTCCGGCAGATAAATCAACTTGGGGAAGCTTTAACAAGCTTGCGGAAGACACCGATAATAATTCGATGACGATTCTGAACTCTCTGCTCACGGATAAATTTGCAGAAGGAAGCGAAGGGAAAAAAATTCAGGATCTGTATGCAAGCTATATGGATATGAGCAAAAGAAACGCAGACGGAATCAACCCGATAAAATCCGATCTGGCAGCCATTGATGCGATTAAAAATGTAGCCGATCTTCAGAAATATCTGATCGAAGCAACACCAAAAGGAGAGAATCCTTTTTTCGCTTGGGGAATTGATGCGGATCTGAAAGACAGCAAAATGAATGCGGTTTATCTGGGAAGCGCAGATCTTGGTTTGGGAAGAGATTATTATCAGAAAGTAAATGAAAAAAATACCGAAACTTTAGCGGAATACACCAAATATGTAGCCTCAATGCTGGATGTTCTCGGATACAAAAATTCTGCAGCTACGGCAGCGAATATCGTTAATTTCGAGAAATCCATTGCGAAAACATTGCTTACCAACGAGCAGATCCGTGATGCGACTTTGCAGTACAATCCTGAAACAATGGCGCAGCTTTCGGGAATGGTGAAGAATGTAAATCTTCCGCAATATCTGAAAAGTGTTGGTGTGAATACAGACCAGGTGATTGTTGGAGAACTGGATTATTATAAAAATTTAGACAAGTTCATTGATAATTCAAATATTTCTTTGATCAAAGATTATATGAAATTCCACCTGATTTCCGGAAGTGCAGGCTATCTTTCTGAGAAACTGGATGGGATGAAATTTGATTTTTACGGAAAATATCTGAACGGACAGCAGGAACAGAGAGCGCTTAACAAAAGAGGTTTCCAGCTGATCAGCGGAACAATGGGTGAAGCTTTCGGAAAGCTGTATGTTGAAAAATATTTCCCAGCCGAAGCAAAAGCCCAAATGGTGGAACTGATCGGTTATCTGAAAAAAAGTTTTGCGCAGCATATCAACGATTTAAGCTGGATGTCCGCAACGACAAAAGAAAAAGCCTTAGCAAAACTGAATAAATTCGGTGTAAAAGTGGCGTATCCTGATAAATGGAAAGATTACTCAAAGCTGAATATTCTTTCTAAAGAGCAGGGCGGAACATTGTATAAAAATCTGGAAAACTTTACGGAATGGCAGTATCAGAAAGAGCTTGACAAAATCGGGAAACCGGTGGATAAATCCGAATGGCTGATGACACCTCAAACCGTGAACGCTTATTACAACCCTCTGAATAACGAAATTGTTTTTCCTGCCGCGATTTTGCAGCCGCCGTTCTTTAATCCGCAAGCAGATCCTGCCGTAAATTTCGGAGGAATCGGTGCGGTGATTGGTCACGAAATGACTCACGGATTTGATGATTCGGGAGCGCAGTTTGATGCCGACGGAAATCTTATCGACTGGTGGACTCCGGAAGATAAAACCAGTTTTGAAAAAGTAACCAAAGCGCTGGCTGCACAATATGATACTTATGAGCCGGTGAAAGGAACACACGTAAACGGAACTTTCACCAACGGAGAAAATATTGCAGATTTGGGAGGCGTAAATATTTCTTATGATGCGTTGCAAATGTATCTGAAAGATCACGGAAATCCAGGGAAAATAAGCGGTTTTACACAAGATCAGAGATTTTTTATGAGCTGGGCAACAGTCTGGAGAACTTTGCAAAAAGAAGCCGCGCTTATCAACCAGATCAAAACCAATGAGCACGCTCCGGGATTGTACAGAGCTTTCGGACCTTTGGTGAATACGGATGCTTTCTACAAAGCATTTGATGTAAAACAAGGCGACAAGCTTTACAAAAAACCGGAAGACAGAATTAAAATCTGGTAATCGTTTTAATTTTATAAATGTAATTAAAGCACGGAAAAATTCCGTGCTTTTTTCTTTTCATTCCATCCCCGAAATATTTCCTATCTTTGATAAACCGACTTAGGAGTTTTTTGCGTTAAGAAATTTAAAAATATTTTCGTTAAAAAACCCACCAAAGGTGAGGTTCGCCGATTCCTTTAAAAATATAGATAAGGATATGAGGCAAATTTCCACTGTTTGAGTGGCGGCAAAAATTTTAATTCGAAGAACAAAATTATATTTCCGCCCGAGTTTTGGAAATTTTAGAAAATAATTTTAAATTTTAGCAAAAAAATCCAGGTCTTGATTTTTTGATTCTTTTGCATCAAGGCAAAAGAATACATAAAAAAACAATTTTACATTACTCTAAATAAGATTTAAAAAAAAAAATCTATGAAAAAAATCACCATCAGCATTCTCGCTTTTACAGGCATCATATATCTGAATTCCTGCGGAACAGCCAAAACTGCAGCTCCCGAACCCGAATCGACAAATGTGGAAATTACCAATACCGAAAAGATGAAAGAAGAAGGACTGAATCTCAGCTATATGGATACGAGCGTTCGTCCGCAGGACGATTTTTTTAATTACGTAAACGGAAACTGGGTGAAAACCGCCGAAATTCCTGCGGATAAACCGAGCTGGGGATCTTTCACTCAGTTGCGGGAAGATGTGGATGTGGCTTCTCTGGAAATTTTAAATAAGATCCTTACCGAAAAATTTCCTGTCAATTCCGAGGGCGAGAAAATTCAGGCGCTTTACGGAACTTTTACCGACTGGAACAAAAGAAATGAGGAAGGAATTTCCCCGATCAAAGCTCAGCTTGCGAAAATTGATGCTATAAAATCAGTGGCCGATCTGCAAAAATATTTAGTTGAAGCCACACCTTCCGGCGATAATCCTTTTTATTCGTGGAGAGTAGGAGCGGATATGAAAAATTCTGTGATGAACGCGGTTTATCTCAATGGTCCGAGCCTTGGTCTGGGAAAAGATTATTACCAGAAAGTAAATGAATCCAATACCAAAACCTTGGCGGAATATCAGAAATATGTGGCTCAGCTTTTCACCGTTCTGGGAAATAAAGCTCCGGAGCAAACCGCCCAAAAAGTGGTGGATTTTGAAAAGAAACTCGCTGCGGATCTGCTTACTCTGGAACAGGGAAGAGACGCAAATCTGCGGTACAATCCTAAAACCACAGCCGAACTTTCATCTTTGGTAAAAACCGTAAACCTCCCGGATTATCTGAAAAAAGCAGGCGTGAATACCGGTAAAGTAATCATCGGCGAGCTGAAATATTATCAGAATATGGATTCGTGGATGAATGCCAAAAATCTTCCGCTCATCAAGGAATATATGAAATATGATCTCCTGAACAGCAATGCCGGAAATCTGGACGAAAATCTGGATACTATCCGTTTCGGTTTTTATTCCACGTATTTGCAGGGGCAAAAAGAGCAGCGTTCAATGGATAAACGAGGATTGGCAGTAGTAAACGGAACTTTGGGTGAAGCTTTCGGGAAATTGTATGTGGAAAAATATTTTCCTGCCGAAGCCAAGCAGAAAATGGAAACCTATATCGATTATCTGAAAAAATCATTTAAAGTCCATATTGAAAATCTGGACTGGATGTCGCCGGTTACCAAAGAAAAAGCATTGGAAAAACTTTCAAAATTTACAGTGAAAATCGCATATCCCGATCAATGGAAAGATTATTCTAAACTGAATCTTCTTCTGCCTTCACAAGGTGGAACATATTACGGAAACCGCGAAAAAATTTCTGAATGGCATTATCAGAAAAATCTTGAAAAAGTGGGGAAACCTGTCGATAAAACGGAATGGGGAATGACTCCGCAAACTGTAAACGCTTATTATAGTTCTTCCAATAACGAGATTGTTTTTCCGGCGGCAATTTTACAGTCTCCTTTCTTCAATTTCAAAGCCGATCCTGCTGTGAATTTCGGAGGAATCGGAGCAGTAATCGGGCACGAGATTTCCCACGGATTTGATGATTCGGGTTCCAGATTCGACGGAGACGGAAACCTGAATAACTGGTGGACGGAAAGCGACCGTAAAAATTTTGATGTGAAAGTAGATAAACTTGCTGCACAATATGATAAATACGAGCCTGTGAAAGGAAGCTTCGTAAACGGAAAATTTACAAGCGGTGAAAATATCGGCGATCTGGGCGGTGTTGCTGTTGCTTATGATGCACTGCAAATGTACCTGAAAGATTACGGAGATCCGGGAAAAATAAGCGGCTTTACGCAGGATCAGCGATTTTTTATGAGTTGGGCAACGGTCTGGAGAACGAAATCCACCGATCAGTATATGATTAATCAGGTGAAAACCGATCCGCATTCTCCGGGATATTTCAGAAGCTTCGGACCATTGGTGAATCAGGATTCTTTTCAGAAAGCATTTGATATTAAAGAAGGCGATAAGCTGTATGTAGCTCCGGAAAACAGAATTAAAATCTGGTAAAAATATTTAGAATTTTATACAAAGAACCCTTTCAAATCTGTATTCTGAAAGGGTTTTTCAATTCAACTGTTATTCGGTTTTCAGATAAGCATCCACTTTTTCGTAATGCAGATCTTTCTCCTTTTCCTTTTTATCTGAAATCAGGATTCCGGAAAGATGATCGATTTCGTGCTGGAAAATAACGGCTGTAAAACCTTCTACAATTTCCGTGTGCTTTTTGCCTTTCAGATCGAAGTATTCCAGCTGTATCACTTTGCTCCGGTAAAAATGATCCCTGAAATCCGAAATGGACAGATCACCTTCTGCTCCCAGATTCATCAGTTGGGATTTCCAGAGAATTTTCGGATTGATGAAATATTCCAAAGGTTTTTCTGCTTTATCAAAACGCTGCACCCAGATAATATTTCTGTTGATTCCCACCTGCGGAGCTGCAATTCCGACACCGCCGTCCGTTGAAAGAAGCGATAATTTCATTCTGTTCACCAGAATTTTTGTGATTTTATCAGTCGGTTTTGCATCAGTAGATTCTGATAACAAAACCTTCTGCTGAAACGGATTTTCCTTTTGGTAAACAGGAAGTGTACTGTCGATATTTCCACTTTTAATAAGAGCAATTTCTTCCGGAGAATATTTCTGCCCGAACATCAGAACATTCAAAAAAAGAAAAAATAAAGGAAAATATTTCATTGGAGTGTAAATTAGCAATGAGTAATAAGCAATTAGCAATCAGCCAAAAGCGATCTAAAAAAACTTAAATCCTCTGTACACCTGCGTTGATTCTTCGAGCATTGAGGAGGTTTCCACACGGAAATTCTGAAGATGTTCCGTTCCGCTGTGCGCGAAATGATGTTCTTCGGTTTCCCATAACTCGATAATGAAAAATACGCCTTTCTGGTATTTGTCTTCAATCAGGTCGTATTGCAGGCAGCCTTCTTCTTTACGGGTTTCGTGCGCGAGTTTTTTCAGGAGTTCGATGGCATCCATTAGATAGTTTTCCTTAAATCTGAACAATGCAACAATGTAGAGCTTCATTAAAATATTTTCGGCAAATGTAGAAAAACAACTTAAATTTTAATCACAAAGTCGGGAAGTTTTTACAGTTAAAATTTGAATTAAAAAATCATTACGGATTCCAAAAATAAAAATCGTATTGTGAAATTCGTAATAATAGCAGAGTAAATTGTAAATTTTTCAAAAATGCTTATATTTGTGGAAATCCAAAAAGTTTACAATGGCAGAATATAAATTATTGCTTCCGTCAATGGGAGAAGGTGTGATGGAAGCCACAATCATCAGTTGGCTGTACAATGAAGGAGATACGGTAAAAGAGGATGATTCCGTAGTGGAAATTGCTACGGATAAAGTAGATTCCGATGTTCCGACACCGGTTTCGGGGAAAATTGCCAAAATCCTGAAACAAAAAGATGAGGTGGCGAAAGTAGGAGAAGCCATTGCAATTTTGGAAATCGAAGGCGAAAACGAAGCTGCACAGCCGAAATCTCACGAAGAAGTAAAATCTGAGCTGCCAAATCTTACGGAAGCAGAGCTGCAGGAATTGGAAAAACCATTACAAACAGCCTCTAAAACTGAATATTCCGGAGATCTTTATCTTTCACCTTTGGTAAAATCCATTGTTCAGCAGGAAAATATTTCCGAAACGGAACTGAACTCCATAAAAGGCTCAGGATTGGAAGGGCGCATTACCAAAGAAGATATTCTGGCTTTTGTGAAGAACAGAGGGAATAATGAGGTAAAGGCAGAGACAAAGGTTGAGGCAAAATCGGTTACAGAAACGAAACCTGCAACTATAGCACCAATTCAGGTTTCGGGTAGTGATGAAATTATTCCGATGGACAGAATGCGGAAGATCATCGCCGAAAATATGGTGAAAGCGAAACAGATCGCTCCACACGTTACTTCGTTTATAGAAACCGATGTTACCAATGTTGTAAAATGGAGAGCAAAACACAAAACAGCTTTTGAAAAACGCGAAGGCGAAAAGCTGACCTTTATGCCGATTTTTGTAAAAGCAGTGGTGAAAGCGATTCAGGATTATCCGATGATCAATGTTTCTGTGAACGGCGACAACATCATTAAAAAGAAAAACATCAATATCGGAATGGCAACCGCGCTTCCGGATGGAAATCTGATTGTTCCTGTGATTAAAAACGCAGATCAGCTTTCGCTTTCCGGACTGGCAAAAGCGATTAACGATCTGGCATACAGAGCAAGAAACAAAAAGTTGAAACCGGAAGATACGCAAGGTGCGACCTATACTATTTCTAATGTCGGAAGTTTTGGAAACCTGATGGGGACACCGATTATTCCGCAGCCGCAGGTCGCTATTTTAGCAATCGGCGCGATTGTGAAAAAACCTGCCGTTCTGGAAACCGAAGACGGCGACGTAATTGCAATCCGGAATCTGATGTTTATGTCGCACTCCTATGATCATAGGGTAGTGGACGGATCTTTGGGCGGAATGTTCCTGAAGCACGTTCACGATTATCTACAGAACTGGGATATGAATACGGAGATTTAATTCGATATTATATTATAACAGGTAATCCTTCAAGGTTTTTAGACTTTGAAGGATTTTTTATAATCGGATTTCATTGGATTTTAATTTTATCTGTCACTTTTTTGGTTTCAATTTTTATTTTAAAAACGGTTACTCCTTAAATATTATATATATAAACAGTAATGTTTATATTAAATTACTGATTATGAATGTTTTATATATTATTTTCTAATTACGAAGCGGTGTGCTAAAAATGAGATATAAATCATTTTGGACAAAAACTTGAGAAAAAAACAAAAAAAATATTTTTTTTTTGTTTGTTATATCATAATTATTATTAAATTTGAGATTATTATTAAAACTAAAAATTTATGAAAAACATCTATTCTCTTCACATTCTATTTTCCATTGTCTGTACAGGCTACGCACTGTCTATAATATCTTGAAATATTTGTAAGGAATATTTTATATGTTTTTTATAAAGGATAAATACCGGAAATCTAAAATTTCAATAAATTATAATTAATGTTTAACCCAAAAAAAATTTTATGAAGAAAATTTTATTTTCCTTAATGCTTTCGATGCTGCCTTTCTTTGGATTCGGGCAGATCTTCGCAGAGAGTTTTGATGATGTGTCGGTTCTCGACACGAATGGTTGGATTCGTTCCAATCAAAGTACAACACCGGGACTTGCCGGATGGGGGCAAGGTGCAGCTGCTACTTTTCCTGCATATCAGGGAGGTTATGTTGTTGCTAATTATACCGCCAACACAGGAAATGGAACGATCAGCAACTGGCTGATTACACCTGTAATCAATGTGAAAGACGGGGACAAAGTTTCTTTCTGGACAAGAACAGCTTCAAATCCGGCTACTTATCCTGACCGGTTAGAATTCAGAATGAGCCTTGGAGCAACCCACACTGCGCCTTCAGGACCGACAGGTGTAGGTTCATTCACTACACTAATGCAGTCCGTAAACCCTGATCTTACATCAACAGGGTATCCTGCTGTTTGGACAAAGTATGAAATGACGGTTTCAGGAGTAGGCGCAACAGCCGCACCTGTAAAATTTGCATTCCGTTACTTTGTGACAGGTGGAGGTACAACCGGCGCTAATTCCAATATCATTGGAGTGGATGAATTCCAGGTAGAAGCAGGTGCAGCTCCAGTTAATGATTGCGATCAGGGAGATGATTCCAACGGATTTGAAAACGGATATCAGATTGGAGTAGGTACCAACTTTAAAAATGCGGATGACTTTATGGTTTCAGCAGGAAATACCCTGAATGTAAAAACCATTGAATTGAATGTAATCACAACAGCTGGTCCTATAGTATCAATTGATTTTACATTCTACAATAATGATGGTGGAAAACCAGGTAGTGTAGCACAAACTGTTACCGGATTGGTACCATATTCACAAAATGTAGTAGGATCTGCTTTCGGATATGACGTTCGTACTGTATATGTAGATGTAGATCTGAATTTTGCAGGAGGAGCTAACGGAACAACTTACTGGATGCAGCCTACAGCAACAGCACCTGGTGGAGTAGTTGGAGGAAATTTCTGGGAAGTATCAACAGCAGGATCATTAGGTTCTCCAATCCATACAAGTGAGCTGAATGGACCTTGGGAACCGGATGAAGATGGTGCACAAGGAGTATTCAAACTGCACTGCGACCACGTTACAGTACCGCCGCCACCACCTTGCTCTCCAAATGTGGGAACGTCAGATATAGAGCCAATCACAAGATTTGTATTTGCAGGTATTGATAATCCGTCTGATGCAACTGTAAACGGTTCACCGGCAATTGAAGACTTTACTTCTATTTCCGGAGATGTAGATTTGGAAGGTACTTATCCTGTAGCGTTGGAAGGAAACACTGGAGGTAATTATACAAACTATTTCACCGTATTTATCGACTGGAATCAGGATGGTTTCTTTGACGGAGCAGATGAAATGTATCCAATCGGTTCTATTGTAAATTCAACAGGATTAGACGGAAAACAAGCTACAGGAAATATTACCGTACCTGCAACCGCATTGGTAGGAACTACGAAAATAAGAATTATTAAAAACTTTAATTCTTCACCTACCAATCCTTGCGGTACATACAGCTATGGACAAGCGGAAGAGTATAGCCTGAATGTTCACGGATCTACAACACCTGGTGCTGATTGCGACCAAGGGGATGATTCCAACGGATTTGAAAACGGATATCAGATTGGAGTAGGTACCGACTTTGAAAATGCGGATGACTTTATGGTTTCGGCAGGAAATACGTTGAATGTAAAATCCATTGAAATGAATGTAATCACAACAGCCGGTCCTATCGAAGAGATTGCTTTCACATTCTATGAAGATGATGGTGGAAAACCAGGTAGCGTAGCACAAACTGTTACCGGATTGGTGCCATATTCACAAAATGTAGTAGGATCTGCTTTCGGATATGATGTGCGTACTGTTTTTGTAGATGTAGACCTTAATTTTGCAGGAGGAACTTCCGGGAAAACTTACTGGATGCAGCCTACAGCAACAGCACCTGGTGGAACAATCGGAGGAAATTTCTGGGAAATATCAACAGCAGGAAGCTTAGGATCTCCAATCCATACAAGTGAACTGGGTGGTCCTTGGACTGCTGATGAAGATGGTGCACAAGCAGTATTCAAACTGCATTGCGACCATGTTACACCACCACCGCCAGTACCTTGTACTCCAACTATGGGAACATTTGATGTAGAGCCTATTACAAGATTTGTATTTGCGGGTATTGATAACCAGTCTGATGCAACTGTAAACGGTTCACCTGGCTTGGAAGATTTTACATCCATTTCAGGAAACGTAATGCAGGGAACAACATATCCGGTAGCCATTGAAGGGAACACCGGAGGTAATTATACAAACTATTTCACCGTATTTATCGACTGGAATCAGGATGGTTTCTTTGACGGTGCAGATGAAATGTATGAAATCGGTTCTATTACTAATTCAACCGGAACAGACGGACAACAGGCTACAGGAGATATTGCCGTACCTGCAACTGCACTAACAGGAACTACTGTTATCAGAGTTCTGAAAAACTTTAATTCTTCGCCTACTAATCCTTGCGGCTCTTATAGCTTCGGACAAGCGGAAGAATATAGCTTAGATGTTGCTACTCTTGCGGTATCAGATGTTTCTAAACAAACGGCTCAGGTTTATCCTAACCCAGTGCACGATGTTCTGAACATTAAATCAGCGGAAAAAGTGAAATCAGTAGCTGTATTCAGCGCAGCAGGAAATATGGTTGGTACTTATCAGTTGAATGCTGATAATCAGATTAACCTTTCCAAACTGGCAACTGGAGTTTATTTAGTGAAAATTACTACTGAAACAGGAACTTCTACAGTTAAAGTAATCAAGAAATAAAAACACCATTTATTTCTAACCTATAAAGGCCTGCATTTTTGCAGGTCTTTTTTATTCATTATTTTCTTAAAAACGCTACTTTTGAAAATAATAAAAACAATAAAAAATGTTCCAGATCAGAAAAGCAAATCCGGAAGATACATCCATAATCTTCGGTTTAATAAAGAAATTAGCCGTTTACGAAAAACTCGAAAATGACGTTATTACTTCCGTAGAAGAGCTCCGGGAAAATATTTTTGTTAAAAAATTTGCGGAAGTACTCATTGCCGAAGAAAATGAACAGCCGGTTGGCTTTGCTCTGTACTTTTATAATTTTTCGACATTTGTCGGAAAACCGGGACTTTATCTGGAAGACCTTTTTATAGAACCGGAGCATCGCGGAAAAGGATATGGTAAAAAATTATTAATTGAGCTTGCCGCAATTGCCAAAGAAAAAAACTGTGGCAGAATGGAATGGAGCGTTCTCGACTGGAATACACCGTCCATTGAATTTTACAAATCTCTCGGAGCGGCTCCGATGGAAGAATGGACGGTTTTCAGACTGACAGAATCTGAAATTAATAATCTTGCACCCGGAAAATAATCATAATTTTGCACAATGCGCAGATTTTTGGTACATCTCCGGCGGTTGCTTAAAAAATCTTTTGACGGTATCCGTAATGAAAGACTGAAAAATAATCTTCTTCAGGCTGTTCCGTTTTGGATAGGATCTATTATTACGGGGCTTTTTGCCGTAATTTATTCGGAAATATTTCTTTGGGCAGAAAGATTGATGCACACAATTATAAACTGGCATTCCTGGCTGATTTTTATTTTAGCGCCTGTTGGCTTTGTTGCTTCGTGGTGGCTGGTAAAAGAATTTGCGCCTTACGCAAAAGGCAGCGGAATTCCGCAGGTGATGGCAGCAGTGGAGCTTTCAAATCCCAAAGAACATAAAAAGATCAGAAACCTTTTAAGTTTGAAAATCATCTTTTTCAAAATCCTTTCTTCGGTGATCCTTGTATTTGCTGGTGGAGCAATCGGTAGGGAAGGTCCCACTATTCAGATCGCAGGATCCATTTTTCGTAAAGTGAACGAATATCTTCCCGACTGGTGGCCGAAAATTTCCAAAAAAAATATGATTATGACAGGAGCTGCTGCCGGACTTTCAGCGGCTTTCAACACACCATTGGGAGGAGTGGTTTTTGCGGTGGAAGAACTTTCCAAAACGCATATTAATTATTTTAAAACAGCACTTTTCACGGCGGTAATTATTGCAGGAATGACTGCGCAGACACTGGCTGGTTCTTATTTATATCTCGGATATCCCAAAACTCAGAATATCACTTTATTCGTCATATTTCCGGTAATTTTAGTATCAGGGATTTCAGGAATTCTGGCAAGCAAGCTTTCCGTGTGGATGCTGCAGATAAGCGCCTGGAAATCCAGGACTTTGACCAGCACCCGTTCAAACCTTATTTTTCTTATTGCTGCGGCTCTGGTAGTTGCTTTACTTGCTTATTTTGTGAATGATGAAATCTTGGGTTCAGGAAAAAATATTATGGATCGTGTGCTTTTCAGTAAAGATAAGCACGAAGATTGGTACATTCCTTTTTTCAGAATGCTTGGTCCCGCATTATCGTTTACATCGGGCGGTGCAGGTGGAATTTTTGCGCCGGCTCTTTCAGCAGGAGCGAGTATCGGTTCCGTAATTACGGGTTTTATTCACCTTACTTCAGATGAGACCAATGTGGTGATACTTGCAGGAATGGTCGCTTTTCTCACCGGAATTACACGGGCACCATTTACTTCCGCGGTTATTGTTCTGGAAATGACAGACCGTCATTCCTTAATATTTTATCTGATGCTTGCGGGAATGATTTCTTCCATTTTTTCGCTTCTCGTCAGCAGATATTCTTTATACGCTTCGCTGAAGCAGGGATATCTGAAAGAATTAAGGAAGCAAATTTGAATTTAAATTGTGCTTCTCAATTTTGACCTCGGAGTTTTTTGCGTTAATAAAAATTGAAATTTCTTCCATCCCAATTTTGCCTAATTATAACTACTTAAAAATTTCCATTGTTTGAGGGCGGCGAAAATTTTTATTCAACAACAAACCTCGTTTCCGCCTGAGTTTGGAAATTTTCTTGAAGAAATTTTAATTTTTTAGCAAAAAAATCCAGTCTTGAATTTTTGGTACTTTTGTTTCAAGACAAAAGTACAACACACTACTTGTGCATTTGAAAAATAAGTCCTACTTTTGCACCTCGAAATAATTAATATTTAATCATTATGAACAATTACGAAACTGTTTTCATTTTAACTCCCGTTCTATCTGATGCTCAGGTGGAGGAAGCAGTGAAAAAATTTGAAGACTTGCTAAAGTCTCACAATTGCGAAATCGTTGCCAAAGAAAATTGGGGACTTAAGAAATTAGCTTATCCTATTCAGCTGAAAAAGAACGGATTCTATACTTTGATCGAATTCAAAGGAGAAGGTAACGTGGTTTCAGAACTGGAACTGGCTTTCAAACGTGATGAAAGAGTAATTCGCTATCTGACTACCAAACTGGATAAGCACGCCCTGGATTATGCTGTAACAAGAAGAGCAAAACTAAAAACAGCAAAAGCTTAATTTTTAACCCTTAAAATCTAAAAAAATGGCAATAGACGATATGGCTAAACAAGCCTCAGCCGGAGGAGAATCCGAAGTGAAATTCCTTACTCCACTTGATATCAATACAAAATCAGAAAAAAAATACTGCAGATTCAAAAAATTCGGAATCAAGCACGTAGATTATAAAGATGCGGATTTCCTTCTTCAGTTCGTGAACGAGCAGGGGAAAATCCTTCCAAGAAGATACACAGGAACTTCTTTGAAATACCAGAGAAAAGTTTCCGCAGCGATCAAAAGAGCAAGACACCTTGCTTTGATGCCTTACGTAGCGGATTTATTAAAATAAAAATTGCAATCAGCCGTTTGCGATCAGCTTTCGGCTTTTTGTTGCTGAATTAATAATTAAAATTCTAACGAAGTGAAGAGAAACCCGGAACTCAAAATCCGGAACTCGAAACTCAAAACGGACAACAACAATGGAAATTATTCTGAAAAAAGACGTAGAAAACTTAGGACTTGAGTTTGATACAGTAAACGTAAAACCGGGATACGCGAGAAACTTCCTTATTCCTCAAGGTTATGCCGCTTTGGCAACTCCAAAGAACAAAGCGGTTCTGGAAGCAACCCTTGAATCCAGAAAAGAAGAAGAAGCGAAACTGATCGCTGCAGCGAACGCTAAAGTTGAGCAGTTGAAGAAAACAAACATTACCATTACTGCAAAAGCAGGAACAGGTGATAAGCTTTTCGGATCTGTAAACAACGCGAACCTTGCAGAAGAATTGGAAAAAGCAGGTGTGGATATCGAAAGAAAATACATCAAAATCCCTGGAAATACAATTAAAAGAACAGGTAAATTCTCTGCGCTTATCAGACTTCACAGAAATGTGGAATACAACTACGAATTCGATGTGGTATCTGATGCTCCGAAAGTGGAAGCCGCTCCGAAAGCAGAAGCGAAAAAAGCAGAAACTGAAACTACTGAAGAATCAGCAGAAGCGTAAGAAATTTAAAACTTCTATAAAAGAAACTGTTTCACTTTGTGAAGCAGTTTTTTTTGTTTTAATCTAAAACTAAACTTTCCTTAATATACGAAAAATAATAGATTCTATTTTTGACATAGGAGTTTTTTGCGTTAAGAAACCCGCCAAAGGCGAGGTTCGCCGATTCCATTAAAAAATAGAAAAAAAGAGGCAAAAATTGAAATTTCTTTCATCCTGATTTTCTTAATTAATTATAACGACCTAAAAATTTCCACTGTTTGAGGACGGCGAAAATCTTTATTAAGACAACAAATCTTGTTTCCGTCCGAGTTTGGAAATTTTCTTAAAAGAAATTTTAATTTTTTAGCAAAAAAATCCAGTCTTGAAATCGAAGATTCGCCGATTCCTATGAAAACAATAAAAATAAGAGGCAATTTTTGTTACTTTTGCATCAAGGCAAAAGTAAAGTGCCGTAAACAATTACTGTATTTAATTCTCTAGAAAATATTCATAATTCCTATTTTTGAACAATGGAAACAAAACGCCGTTTCGGGCTTATCGGAAAAAATATTTCTTATTCTTTTTCAAAAAAATATTTTGAAGAAAAATTCCGGAAACTCTTTCTGAAAAACCATTCCTACGATCTGCTGCATCTGGATTCCGTTGATGAATTTGAAAATCTTATCGGCAAAAATGATTTTTCGGGACTCAATGTTACCATTCCATATAAAACCGAAATCATTCCGTTTCTGGATGAGCTGAGCGATGAAGCAGAAAAAATCGGAGCCGTAAACTGTATTCTGTTGTCAAACGGAAAAAAAAAAGGTTTTAATACTGATGCTTACGGTTTTGAAAAAACGTTGAAAATTCATAAAAAAGACCATCATCAATCCGCATTGATTCTTGGAGACGGCGGCGCTGCAAAAGCGGTAAAATACGTTCTGGAAAAGCAGAATATTCCCTATAAAACCGTTTCCAGAAAATCGGAGCTGAATTTTGAAAATCTTTCGGAAAGAGAGGTTTCGGAAGATTTATTAATTATTCAAACTACGCCTGTCGGAACTTTTCCCGATGTCGGAAATTCGCTGAAATTCCCTTTTGATGCGCTTACTGAAAAACATCTCGTCATTGATTTGATCTACAATCCGGAATATACCGAATTCATAAAAAAAGCATCCGAAAAAAATGCAAAAACTGTAAACGGCTATTATATGCTCGAACAACAGGCAGAAAAATCTTGGGAAATTTGGAATTTTCCCGAAAAATAAATTATATTAGTGCCTTTAATTAATGGGAATTCCGTTAATTTATCAAATATTGAACGCCAACTCACAAAAAGATTCGCTATGACAACAGAAAACAATTTTTCTGAAGACGAAGAAAACAAAAAAACTTCGGAGGAAAATATTCAGGACAATCCTGTAGAAAACCAGTCGGAAACAGACATTTCACAAACAGAGGAAGCTCCGGAAAAAAAGGAAATTCCCCAAACCGAACCTGCTGCAACGGAAGAGCCGGAAATCGAAAATTCTGCAGAACCGGAAAATGAACATTCCGAAGAACCCGAAGAAGAAACTGCGGATCATACTGCGGACGAAAGAAGTGTGGAAACGCTGGTTTCCGAAATGGAAAAACTGGTGAACAAAACCAATTCCGGAGCAGAATACAAAGCGTTCAACCAACTGAGAAACATCGCTGTTCAGAAAATAAATGAAGAGCGGGAAGAGCAGAAACACACATTCACGGATGCCGGAAATGCCGAAGAAAATTTTTCGTGGGAACATCCGCAGCAGCCAAAACTGAATGCGCTCAGCAATATTTTCAAAGAAAAATATGATGATTTTCTGAAACATCAGGAAGCGGAACACGGCAAAAATCTGGAACACCGGAAATCCATCGTCGAAAAGCTCAAAAATCTTTATACCAATACGGAACCGGGAACCAATCTGTTCAAAGCGATCCGTGAGATCAAGGAAGAATGGAAAAATGCCGGACAAGTGGCAAAATCCGAATTCAGGCTTTTGAATAACGATTATTTTCATCATCTGAACCAGTTTTATCAGATGCTGGATCTCAATAAAGAATATCTAGAGCAGGAATATGCACATAATCTGGAAACCAGGCAGCATATTATTCAGCGTGCAAAAGAACTGGAAAATGAACCTGTCGTACAAAAAGCACTGAACGAGCTGCAATATCTTCATAAGCTCTGGAAGGAAGAAGCAGAGCCGGTTTCCGAAGAATTCCGTGAAAAAACATGGGAAGAATTCCGTGAGATTTCTAATAAAATCCACCTCCGGAAATCCGAACTTTCCGCACAGATTGAAGAGGAACAGAATGCCAATCTCGAAAAGAAAAACAAGATCATTGAAACGATCCGCGAGCTGACCAGCGATGCGAAAGAAGCCGGACATAATCACTGGCAGAACGCCATTAAAAAAGTGGAGCAGATGAGAAGCGATTTCCTGAAAACAGGAAGCGTTCCGAAAAAGCTTTCCAACCAGAACTGGAATGAGTTCAAAGAAACTCTTCGTGCATTCAATTCCAAAAAAAATGATTTTTATAAAGGATTAAAAGGTTCACAGCAGACCAATCTCGAAGAAAAACTAAAACTCATTCAGACCGCGAAAGACAATATGCTTTCTGAAGACTGGGAAACTGCAGTTCCGCTTTTCAAAAAACTTCAGGACGACTGGAAAAAGATCGGGCACGTTCCGAGAAGTATGACCAATAAGGTTTGGGACGAATTCCGTGAAGCATGCAATACTTTTTTCAATAATTTCAGGGAAAAGAACAATACTTCCACCGATAACTGGAAAGATAATTACAAGCAGAAAAAGCATATTCTCGACGAGTTGAAAACCATTACCGACGAAGAAGGAAGCGTGGAAAGAATCGAGGCGCTGAAAACAGCCTGGAACAATATCGGGAAAGTTCCGAGAGATAAAATTGGTATCAATTCGGAATTTAATAAAACTCTGAAAGAGAAGCTGAGATTGAATAAAATCAATGAATTTGATCTGAAGGAAGAAGGACTTTCCGGAAACCAGCTTACCGACAAAGCCAGAAAGATCAAAAACCAGATTTCGGATATGGAAGCAGAAATGGTGAAGCTGGAAAACAATCTCGGTTTCTTCAACAATCCGACGCGCGAAAATCCTCTGCTGAAAGATACTTTTGATAAGATTGACGATTACAAAACACAGATCGAAAGTATGAAACAAAGTCTTCACAACATCATTTCAGAAAATAAAGATGCGGAACTTTAAGAAAATTTTTTGCCTGTTTTTTATATTGATTCTGGGATTTGCGAAATCTCAGGATTCGGTAGTGGATCTGCTTTCCATTCCGGGACCGATTGAATATAACGGAAGCGAATTTTTCCTGAGCTGGTCGAAGCAAAATTCCAAAACGCTCAGCGTTCAGCAGTTTCTTCCGAGAGACGAGACCATTGATGATTTTACTGAATTGCTGAATTTTTCGTATTTCAATAAAGAAATTGATATGGAAATGGCGGTTCGGCAGAAAGTGGAATCGATACAGCAAATCGCCAAAACCGATAAATTCGCGAAAGTAAATGTAGCGGAAAGTCCGGACGGAACGGAATTTATTGTAGATTATACGGTTTCTGGAGATGCAGGAAAAACCGAACCTTTCGTGGAGTACAATGTATATCGTTTCAAAAGTTATGATAACGCAGGTGTAAAATCTTTTCTGATTCTTTCGTATGCCAAAAGAATTTACGGCGATGATTTCAAAGGTGCTTCAAAATCATTAATGAGACAAAGAGACGAACTGATAACCGCAATGATCGAATACAAAATTCCACAGATTGCACTTATTAATCAGGAAAATTCTGAAGTTAAAAAATAATTTTTAAAATTTAATATTGGAGCACTTGACAAAAAACGTTGAGTGTTTTTTCTTTGAAATGAATGATGAACTTTACATAAAACGTTGCATTGAACTTGCCAAAAAAGCAATCGGTGAAACTTATCCGAATCCTTTGGTAGGAAGCGTAATCGTTCATAACGGAAAAATTATCGGTGAAGGTTTTCATCAGAAATCGGGTGAATCTCATGCGGAAATCAATGCAATAAATTCTGTAAAAAATCCAGAACTGCTTCCTGAATCTACGATTTATGTTTCTCTGGAACCTTGTTCGCATTTCGGGAAAACACCGCCTTGTGCAGAAAAAATTGTGGAAACCGGTTTCAAAAGGGTAGTGATCGGAACTTTGGATATTCACGAAAAAGTAAACGGAAAAGGAAAACAGATCATTGAAAACGCAGGAATAGAAGTCGTTTCCGGAATTCTGGAAGAAGAATGCAGGGAACTTAATAAGCGGTTTTTCACATTTCATCAGAAAAAACGTCCGTATATTATTTTAAAATGGGCGGAATCTGCAGACAGATTTATGGACAAGGATTTTAAACCGTATCAAATCGGAAATTCTTTGACCAAACAATTCGTTCATCAAATGAGAAGTGAAGAACACGCCATTCTGGTTGGTACACATACAGCTTTAAATGATGATCCGTCGCTTACAACAAGAGAAATTTCCGGAAGAAATCCAATCAGAATCTTAATTGATTTTGATTTGAAAGTTCCGCGAAATTTCAATATTTACAATTCAGGAGCGGAAACGCTGGTTTTCAATTCATTAAAAAACTCGGTGGAAAATAATATCCGTTTTATTAAAATTGAAAAAGAAAATTTTCTGAAAAACCTAATGCAGAAATTGTATGAACATCAGATTCAGTCGGTTTTGGTGGAAGGCGGAAGTTTTACGCTTCAGCAATTTATTGATGAAGATCTCTGGGATGAAGCGGTTGTGATTAAAAATGGAAATTTGTTTTTAGAAAACGGAACGAAAGCTCAGGATTTGTATGCTGTTCCTTTTAAAACAGAGATTTTTCGGGATAATGCGGTGGAGTTTTACAAAAATGGAATATGAAAGTTGCTTTGTCATTCTGAACGAAACGCAGTGCAGTGAAGAATCTCAAATTTCATCATTCAGAAATTTCCAATCAGGATTGAAACTATTAATCAAATTTTCTTTTTTCTTTCTTGTCCAGCCTTTTATTTGTTTTTCTCTGTTGATTGCGGTTTCTATTTCCCAAAAATGTTCATAGTAAATCAAATAGAAACATTTATATTTTGCCGTAAAGTGTTTTTCAATAGCTTCCGGATTGTGGTGCCAATAGAGTCTTGCCTTTAATTCATTAGTAACACCGGTATATAATACTGTTTTGATTTTGTTTGTCAGGATGTAAACATAGTAGTTATGAGTTCCGAATGTTTTCATAAATGGAGTTTATTCGGTTAATTTATCATTCCGAGGAACGATGAATCTCGGTTATTTTGAGATTCTTCACTGCACTTCGTTTCGTTCAGAATGACAAATGGAAATTTTAAGTTGGTAGAGGTAAAAAGCTCTTAATGCGAATTTACAAATTTTATATTATTTCTTAAATTTCAAATTTTTAATTTTGTTCATTATTTTAATAAATGAATTTTTCCTTTAAAACCATAAAAACCCCCGTCGAAAACATTCTTCTGAAAGAAAAAGGAAGCAAGTTTATCGGTTTCATTTTTCCTCTGAATAATGAAGATGACATCAAAAAAAATCTAGAAAAATTACAGGAGATTCATCCGAAAGCAACGCATCATTGTTACGCTTTTCGTTTCGGTATAAATGGTGAAAATTATCGTGCAAATGACGACGGCGAACCAAACGGAAGTGCAGGTTTACCGATTTATAATCAGCTTCTGGCAAATGAAATCACCAATGTTTTAGTCGTCGTGATTCGTTATTACGGCGGAACGAAACTGGGAGTCGGCGGTTTGGTGAAAGCATATAAGGAGACCGTGAAAATGACTTTGGATGAAGCCGAAATCATCACCAGAGAATTGGAATCGAGAATTGAGATTTCATTTAATTTCAGTCAGCAGAATGTGATCTTCACTTTGCTGAATAAGTTTGATGCGAAAATACTGAACTTCGATGCACAGGAAACCTGCGCTATTACAGCTTTGATAAAAACCTCACAAAAAGAAAACATCTCGGAACAGTTGTCCGAGATGCAAAATATTTCATTTGATTTTTCTGAATAAACAAGATTTCATTTGTCTTGTTTCTTGTATCTTTTTCCCTGCCTCTTTTCTAATCTCTTCTTCCCGAAAGCATCGAAGCAAAATAAATCAGTTGTGCAAGAGAACCGAGCGCAGCAACTACATATGTTCTTGCTGCCCATTTCAAAGCATCTTTTGCGCCGTCGTGTTCCTGAGGAAGTAATGTTCCGGATTTTTCCAGCCAAGCCAAAGCTCTGTTGCTTGCATCGTATTCCACCGGAAGCGTAACGAATGCGAATAATGTGGTAACCGCAAACAGAACTACACCGACTGCCAGTAAAGTTTTGTTTCCGCTCATCGCCATCACCATAATTCCGCCCAGCAGAACAAACTGCATCAAATTGGAAGCGATATTTACGGCAGGAACCATTTTGGAACGAAACTGCAGCATCGAATACCCGACTTTATGCTGAACCGCGTGTCCGCATTCGTGGGCAGCAACTGCTGCAGCCGCTGCATTTCGCTGCATATACACTTCTTCGGAAAGATTCACGGTTTTGTTTACGGGATTATAATGATCGGTAAGCTGTCCCGGAACGGAAATCACCTGAACATCGGTAATTCCGTTGTCACGAAGCATTTTTTCTGCGATTTCTTTTCCGGACATTCCGTTTTGCAGGCGAAGTTGAGAATAATATGTAAATTTGGATCTGAGCTTGTTCTGAACAAACATACTGATCAGGAAAATAACTCCTATAATTAAGTAATAACCAGTCATAATTTTTAATTTTCTAAAATATTTATCAGGAAAGATATAAAAACTATGCCAATTTATGGTTAATTTTCAGTTTTAATTTATCTTTGCTTTTTTCAGGAATCTATGGGAAAAATTGTCATCAATGAAGTGCAGGGCCAAAAGGAATTAATGGAGTTTATTAAATTTCCGATGTCGCTGTATAAGGATAATCCGAACTATGTTCCGGCATTGATTAATGATGAAGTGCAGATCTGGAATCCGAAAGAAAATCCTGCGCTTGCTTATTCCGAAGCCCGGCAGTTTCTCGCATATAAAGATGACAAAATTGCCGGAAGAATTGCGGTGATGGTTAATCATAAAGAAGAAAAAGAATTAGGGATCAGGAAAGTGCGTTTCGGATGGATCGATTTTATTGATGATCCAGAAGTTTCCAAAGCATTGATCCAAACCGCTATTGATTTTGCAAAATCCAAAAATATTGAAAAAATTGAAGGACCAATGGGATTCACCAACCTCGATAAAGCCGGAATGCTGACGATGGGATTTGATAAACTTGCGACGATGATCGGAATTTATAATTACAAATATTATCCGCAGCATCTGGAAAATTTAGGTTTGGTGAAAGAAAAGGAATGGGTGGAATTTGAGATTAATTTTCCTGAAGTTTTGCCTGAAAAAGTAGAAAAATTCAGTGGTCTTATTGCACAGAAATACAAGCTGAACGTCATTAATTTCAAAAATAAAAACGAGATTCTTCCTTTAGTGGATTCGATGTTCAGATTGCTGGATGAAACTTATAAAAATCTTTCCACTTATACGCCGATTTCCGAAGAACAGATTAAAACCTATAAAGAAAAATATTTCCCATTCATTGCTAAAAATTATATCATCTGCATCGAGGACGAAAATCATCAGTTAATCGCTTTTGCGATTACAATGCCATCTTATTCAAAGGCTTTGCAAAAATCGAAAGGAAAATTATTCCCTTTCGGATGGTGGCATTTTTTGCGGGCAGGAAAAAAGAATGACAGAGCCAATTTTTATTTAATTGGTATTCATCCGGAATATCAGCGCAGAGGTGTAACAGCTATTATTTTTAAGGAAATTTTCGTGCGTTTCCGAAAAATGGGAATCAAATTCGCTGAAACCAATCCGGAGTTGGAAGAGAACAAGAATGTTCAGGTTCTTTGGCAGGATTACAATCCGGTGAACCATAAAAGACGAAGAACTTATACCATTTCTGTAAACGACTGGAAAAACTAATTAATTCCGTATGAAAAAACATCTTATTGTTTACGCTGTTCTTATCACCTTATTTATTATTTATAATTTCTTTTTCAAAGCAGAAGATGTTCGCACTAACACTGCAATTAATATTCTTTTTGCAAGCGTGCTTTTCGGGTATATCGGATTTATGGCTTTTGTGCTGATGAAAAAAATGGGGAAAAACAAGTAATTTTTAATCGTTCTAAATTACTCATTTCTTCTTTTATTCATCATATTTCCGGTTGCTAAATTTCCTCTTTCATACTTTATTAAGTAAATTTGCAGATTGATATAAGTATGCAGATAATGAAACCAGATTTTCAGCTGATTATCATTGATTTTCAAAACTGAAAAATCCGTTTCGCCTAACCGAAAATAGTATAAGATATGAATTTACCTGAGCATTATATTCCGATTCTTATTCAGGCGGCAGTAGCTTTAGGATTCGTGGCGGTTTCCTTGTTGGGAGCGCATTTTTTAGGGCCCCGACAGAAAAAAGGAAATTCCGTTAAAAATCAAAGCTTTGAATGCGGTGTGGAAGTAGAAGGCAACGCAAGAACCCCTTTTTCGGTAAAGTATTTTCTTACTGCCATTCTTTTCGTGCTTTTCGATATCGAAATCGTATTTTTCTATCCTTACGCTGTTAATTTTAAAGAATTCGGACTGGAAGGTTTTCTTGCAGTCGTAGCATTCGTGGGTGTTTTCTTTCTCGGATTTTTCTATGTTCTGAAAAGAGGCGCATTGGATTGGGATAAATAAGTGGGAAGATGGAAGTTTGAAGATGATTTGAAATACAAATTACGAAGTGCGAATTATGAAGATGAAAAAAGCCGAAAGCTGATAGCTGACTGCCGAAAGCCGAACTTAAACTTTAAACCTTAAACTAAAAATGTCAGAAAATAAAATCATAAAAACAGACGCTCCTGCACCTCCCGGATATTCCGGAGAAGGATTTTTTGCTACCAAATTAGACAGCTTAATTGGGATGGCGCGTTCATATTCACTTTGGCCGCTTCCTTTTGCAACATCTTGCTGCGGAATTGAATTTATGGCGATGATGATGCCTACTTACGATTTGGCGCGTTTCGGAGCGGAAAGAATGTCGTTTTCGCCAAGACAGGCGGACTGCCTTTTGGTTTGCGGAACGATTTCTAAAAAATTAGGCCCTGTTTTGAAAGAAATTTACACCCAAATGGCAGAACCGAGATGGGTAATTGCAGTTGGAGCGTGCGCTTCCAGCGGTGGGATTTTTGATACGTATTCTGTTTTACAGGGAATTGACAAAATTATTCCGGTGGATGTTTATGTTCCGGGATGTCCGCCGAGACCGGAGCAGATTTTAGAAGGATTTATGCAGGTTCAGGCGCTTTCTCAAAGCGAATCTCTGAGAAGACGTGATACTCCGGAATATCAGAATTTATTAGAATCTTACGGAATTGATTAAATAATTAAAAAATTAAAAGATTGACACATTTAGAATTTCTAAATCTCTTAATCTCACAATTTTTAAATATAAAAAATGACAAACGAATTTGTTTTAGAAGCCATTCAGAGAGAATTTCCCGATTCGGTGCTTGCTCATTCCGAGCCGTATGATTTTCTTACTTTGGAAATAAAAAAAGAAGACATCAAAAAAGTAATCCATTACCTGAAAGATTCTTCTTTGGAAATCAATTTTCTTACGGACATTTGCGGCATCCATTATCCTGAACTAAAGGAAAAAGAATTGGGCGTTGTTTATCATCTTCATAATATGATGACGAATTTCAGAATCCGCCTGAAAACTTTTATGCCGAGAAAAAATGCGGAAGTGGACACTCTAACGGATTTGTATGCCGGAGCCAACTGGATGGAAAGAGAAACATTCGATTTCTTTGGAATCAGATTCAAAGGACATCCGGATTTAAGAATTATCCTGAACGACCCTGAACTCGGCTATCATCCGATGTTGAAGGAATATCGTCTGGAAGACGGAACAAGAACGGACAAAAATGATACGATGTTCGGAAGATAAATCGCCTTTAGCTGTTAGCTATTAGCTAATTGCCAAAAACAATAAGCAATATGAAAGACAACGAATTATCAAACATACTCAACCAATACGAGTCCAAAGAGCAGATTGACGGACAGTTGTACACACTGAATCTCGGTCCGACGCACCCTGCAACTCACGGGATTTTTCAGAATATTCTGACGATGGACGGAGAGCGCATTCTGCATTCCGAGCAAACGGTGGGATATATTCACAGGGCTTTTGAAAAAATTTCCGAAAGACGAAATTTTGCACAGATTACCACGCTCACAGACCGTATGAATTACTGTTCCGCGCCTATCAACAATATTGGCTGGCATATGACGGTTGAAAAACTGATAGGATGCGAAGTTCCGAAACGTGTGGATTATATGCGTATCATTATGATGGAACTGGCGAGAATTGCCGACCATTTGGTTTGCAACGGCGTAATCGGAGTGGATACAGGAGCATTGACAGGATTTACCTACGTTTTTCAGGACCGTGAAAGAATCTACGAAATGTACGAGCAGATTTGCGGAGCGAGAATGACGACCAATATGGGAAGAATAGGAGGTTTTGAAAGAGATTTCACTCCAAAATTCCACGAACTGATAAAAGAATTTATCAAAAACTTCCCGAAACGATTTGAAGAATTCTGTATTCTTTTGGAAAGAAACAGAATCTTTATGGACAGAACCATTGGTGCAGGTCCTATTTCTGCGGAACGTGCTTTGAGTTATAGTTTCACAGGACCGAATTTAAGAGCGGCAGGAGTGGATTACGATGTTCGTGTAGCACAGCCGTATTCCTCTTATGACGATTTCGATTTCATTATTCCAATCGGAACTTCCGGAGATACTTACGACCGCTTTATGGTTCGTCAGCAGGAAATTCGGGAAAGTTATAAGTTGATTAAAAACGCTTACGAAAATCTTCCGGAAGGTGCATTCCACGCTGATGTTCCGGATTTTTATCTGCCCGAAAAAGCTGACGTTTACACCAAAATGGAAGCGTTGATTTACCATTTCAAAATCGTAATGGGAGAAACCGAAATTCCGAAAGGCGAAGTCTATCACTGTGTAGAAGGCGGAAACGGAGAATTAGGATTCTATCTGGTAAGCGACGGCGGAAGAAGCCCTTACAGATTGCATTTCAGAAGACCTTGCTTTATTTATTATCAGGCATTTCCTGAAATGATTCAGGGTTCGATGATTTCCGATGCGGTGGTAACGATGAGTTCGATGAATGTGATTGCGGGAGAACTTGACGCATAAAATTGTAAAAAGTATCATTGTAAAATGTATTGATGATTTTTACAATGATTAAAAATAAAAAATCATTAGTACATTGTACGTCGTACAATAATACATTAAGAAAATGAGCGAAACAATTGCTTTTAAACCTGAAACATTAGAACAGGTACATAAAATTATCGCACGTTATCCGGAAGGAAGACAGAAATCGGCATTGATTCCCGTTCTGCACATTGCACAAAAGGAATTCGGAGGCTGGCTGGATGTTCCGGTAATGGACTATGTGGCAGAAATCCTTTCCATAAAACCGATTGAAGTGTATGAAGTAGCCACTTTTTACACGATGTTCAATATGAAACCGGTTGGAAAATACGTTCTCGAAGTTTGCAGAACCGGACCTTGTATGCTGAACGGAAGCGAAAAAATCCTGAATCACATCCGGACAAAACTCAATATTAAAGACGGAGAAACCACGGAAGACGGACTGTTTACGCTGAAACCTGCGGAATGTCTCGGAGCGTGCGGTTATGCACCGATGATGCAGTTAGGAAAATTTTATCACGAAAATTTAACGATTGAAAAAGTGGACGAAATCCTTGAACTTTGCAAGCAGGGAGCGGTTGCTTTGGATTAAATCATAAAAAAATGAGTAAAAAACTTTTACTTAAAGACGCACATATAGAAGGCATTCGTTACTTCGATGTTTACCGTAAACAAGGCGGTTACGAAGCAGCGGAAAAAGCCCTGAAAATGACACAGGACGAAATTCTGGAAGAAGTAAAAACTTCCGGACTTCGCGGTCGTGGAGGTGCAGGTTTCCCAACCGGAATGAAATGGAGTTTCCTTGCGAAACCGGAAGGCGTTCCAAGACATTTGGTTGTAAATGCCGACGAATCCGAGCCGGGAACGTTTAAAGACCGTTATTTAATGGAATTCATTCCGCATCTTTTGATTGAAGGAATGCTGATTTCCTCTTATTGTTTGGGTTCAAACACCTCTTATATTTATATCCGCGGAGAATATTCGTGGATTCCGGATATTCTCGAACAAGCCATTGAAGAAGCCAGAAAAGCAGGTTTCCTTGGTAAAAATATTTTGGGAACAGGTTTCGATTGCGAAATTTATGTTCAGAGAGGAGCCGGAGCGTACATCTGCGGAGAAGAAACCGCACTTTTGGAATCATTGGAAGGAAAAAGAGGAAATCCTCGTTTGAAACCGCCTTTTCCAGCCGTAAAAGGACTTTGGGAAAGACCAACCGTAGTAAATAACGTAGAATCTATTGCGGCGGTTGTTCCGATTATCAATATTACCGGAGCGGAATATGCCAAAATCGGTGTCGGACGTTCTACCGGAACAAAACTGATTTCCGCCTGCGGAAACATTAACAAACCGGGTGTTTACGAAATTGATATGACCATTACTGTTGAAGAATTTATCTTTTCTGATGAATATTGCGGCGGTATTCCGAATGGTAAAAAACTGAAAGCGTGTATTCCGGGAGGAAGTTCCGTTCCGATTGTTCCAGCGAATCTTTTGCTGAAAACCATTAACGGAGAACCTCGTTATATGAACTATGAATCTTTGGCAGACGGAGGTTTTGCCACAGGAACAATGATGGGTTCAGGAGGATTTATCGTTCTGGATGAAGACCAGTCCGTTGTGGAACATACAATGACTTTGGCGAGATTTTACGCTCACGAAAGTTGTGGACAATGTACGCCTTGCCGCGAAGGAACGCCATGGATGTATAAAATTTTGAAAAAAATACATTCCGGAAACGGAACAATGGAAGATATTGATTTGCTTTGGGATGTTCAGAGAAAAATTGAGGGAAATACGATTTGTCCGCTCGGAGATGCGGCAGCATGGCCGGTTGCAGCGGCAATCCGTCATTTCAGAGATGAGTTTGAGTGGTATGTGAAAAACCCTGAATTATGCCGGACACAGAATTACGGATTGGCAAATTATGCCGACCCGATTCCTGTTCCAGCACAGTAAATAAAAGATGAAGAAGTTCTTTGAATTGTTTTTTGTCCTTTTGATAGGAACAACCATTTTTTCCGCACAGGAAAAGGATACTATAAAAACTGTACGTTGTGATTTGGGTTCTCCAATTTTGAAAAAAGGAAGAATGTTCGTTTTCTTCGGATGGAATCGGTCGGCTTACAGCAATTCCGATATCCATTTTAAAGGAAACGGTTATGATTTTCAACTGGATAATGTGAAAGCCACAGACCGCCCGACGAAATTCGGATTGGTGTATTTTGATCCCGCTTGGTTTACGGTAGTGCAGTATAATTTCCGGGCAGGATATTTTATTAAAGATAATCTGGCGCTTGTTCTCGGGATAGACCATATGAAGTATGTGATGAAGCAAAACCAGACTGTCGGTTTTTCAGGATATATTTCAGACCCGAAATATGCAGGAATGGTCAGTAACGGACAAGTGAATTTAGCAGATGAGCAGTTCCTGACTTTTGAACATACGGACGGACTGAATTATGAAAATCTGGGAATTGAAAAATATAAAAGTATTTCTTCCCGAAAAAATATAGATTTGGTGTGGAGTTACGGAGCAGGAATCGGGGTTATGTTTCCGAAAAGTAATGTAAAATTATTCGGAAATGAGAGAAGCGACCGCTTTCACGTAGCAGGAATGGGAACAGATGTAAGAACGAGTATTAATGCCGTATTCTGGAATCACTGGATGGTAAGACTGGAAGCAAAAGCCGGATATATCAATATGTGGGACATCAAAACCACGTTGAACAACAAGCCGGACAAAGCGCAGCAGGATTTTGTTTTTGGACAGATTCTCGCCGGAATCGGATATACGTTTAATACAAAGAAATAAGGTAAAGGCAAAGGTTTAGAGTAAAGCTGAACCGATTTAAATAAAAAATTAGAAAAGAAATAAATTTTGTTTCATCATAATAAAAAGCTGTCAGCCAAAAGCTAAGAGCTAAAAGCTAAAAATATGAGCGAAGAAGTTAAAAAATTTAAAATTACCATAGACGGACAAACCACCGAAGTTTTGCCGGGAACTTCCATTTTGGAAGCCGCAAGACAAATCGGAGGAAAATCCGTGCCGCCTGCAATGTGCTATTACAGCAAATTGGAGCAAAGCGGAGGACGGTGCAGAACGTGTCTGGTAGAAGTTTCCAAAGGTTCGGAAGCCGACCCGAGACCAATGCCGAAACTGGTAGCAAGTTGCAGAACCGGCGTAATGGACGGAATGGAAGTAAAAAACCTGACCTCCGAAAAAGCGCAGGAAGGCAGGAAAGCCGTTACCGAATTTTTGCTGGTAAACCACCCTTTGGATTGTCCGGTTTGCGACCAGGCAGGAGAATGCCATTTGCAGGATTTGGGCTACGAACACGGTGTAGAAGCCACCAGAACGGAATTTGAAAGAAGAACTTTCGATGCGGATGACATCGGTCCATATATTAAACTGAATATGAACCGCTGCATTTTGTGTGCAAGATGCGTTTTGGCAGCCAACCAACTGACCGGAAACCGCGAACACGGAATTTTATTCAGAGGTGACCACGCTGAAATTTCCACTTATCTGAACAAGGCTTTGGATAACGATTTTATCGGAAATGTGATTGATGTTTGTCCGGTTGGAGCATTGACGGACAGAACTTCCCGTTTTGCAAGCCGTGTTTGGTTCACAAAACCGATGAATGCGACCTGCAAATGCGAAAAATGTTCCGGAAAAGCCGTTCTTTGGATGAAAGGCGACGAAATTATCCGTGTTACAGCAAGAAAAGACCAGTACGGCGAAATAGAAGAATGGATTTGCAACGAATGCCGTTTTGAAAGAAAAGACACGAAATACTGGAACATCGAAGGACCAAGAAATATTGACCGTCATTCCGTGATTTCTTTGAATCACTACGAAAAACCGAAAGATTATCACAGGCTTCTCGATAATCCGGATGCAAAGGAAATCGGCGAGAAAGATGAAATCGTGATTGAAGGTAAAATAGAAAAAGGAGAAGATAATTTATTAACAGAATAAAAATTCAACATTGAATTTATAAAATGGAATTACTGACTTTTAAAATCATATTAGTTTTAGCATTATTCCTGTTGGCGCTTACAGTTGCAGCCTATTCAACGTGGGCAGAACGTAAAGTGGCGGCAGTAATGCAGGACAGAATCGGACCGAACAGAACCGGACCTTTCGGACTTTTGCAGCCGCTTGCAGACGGAGGGAAATTTTTCTTTAAAGAAGATTTTACACCGGCAAATGCTGAAAAATTCCTTTTCATTGTCGGGCCGTCTTTGGTGATGTTTATTTCCCTTATTACAGGTGCTGTAATTCCGTGGGGAAAACCTTTGATGATTGACGGACAGCCTTTTGCATTGCAGGTTGCCGATATTGATGTAGGTGTCCTTTACCTGATTGGAATGGTTTCTATCGGAGTGTACGGAATGATGCTCGGAGGTTGGGCTTCCAACAATAAATATTCTTTGATTGGAGCAATCAGAGCGAGTTCACAGATGATTTCCTATGAACTTGCAATGGGACTTTCGCTTTTGGCGATTATTCTGATGAGCGGTTCTCTGAATCTTACAGAAATTACTAATCTTCAATCGCACGGAAAAATCTGGGGCATCATTCCCGAAGTTTCCGGGCTGAACTGGAATATTTTTTACCAGCCGATTGCTTTTCTCATCTTTTTTGTGGCGGCAATGGCGGAAACCAACAGAGCGCCTTTCGACTTACCGGAATGTGAGAGTGAATTGGTAGCAGGTTATCAGACTGAATATTCTTCAATGAAATTAGGATTGTATATGTTCGGGGAATATGTGAATATGTTCATTTCCTGCGCTTTGATGGCAGTGCTTTTCTTCGGAGGGTTCAATTTTCCGGGAATTGACTGGGTCACTGCGAACTGGGGAGATTTGACTGCAACAATTTTAAGCATTGTCGCATTTTTAGCCAAAACATTCTTCGGAATTTTTGTATTTATGTGGCTGAGGTGGACGCTTCCGAGATTCCGGTATGACCAGTTGATGCATTTGGGATGGAAAACGCTGATTCCTTTGGCATTGGTTAATCTTCTGGTTACCGGAGCGATGATGCTGGCTTTTGGAAGTTAAGATGTCCGAAGTTAGAAGTTGGAAGTCCGAAGATGACTTGGAGACTTTGAGAAAATGAGACTTTGAGAATTACTCATTACCTATTGCTCATTACTCATCAAAAAAGCCGATTGCTGAAAGCCGAAAGCCAGAACATTAAAAATTAAAATAATTAAATTTCTGAAAAATGAAATTAACGAACAGATCAAAAGTCGTTTCAAACAAAAAAATGACGCTCAGCGAAAAATTGTATCTTCCGGCAATTGCTGCGGGAATGAAGATTACGCTGAAGCACGGTATCAAAAATACATTCAATAACGAAGCGACTTACCAATATCCGGAACAGGTAAAACCCCGTGCAAAAGTTTGGAGAGGCTACCACGTTCTGAAACGTGACGAAGAGGGAAGAGAGCGTTGTACAGCTTGCGGACTTTGTGCCGTTGCCTGTCCTGCAGAAGCCATTACGATGACTGCTGCGGAACGTACAAAAGACGAAAAACATCTTTATCGTGAAGAAAAATATGCGGCAGTATATGAGATCAATATGCTTCGATGTATTTTCTGCGGAATGTGTGAAGATGCGTGCCCGAAATCGGCGATTTATCTGACAGACAGATTAGTAGATCCGGAAAGCAACAGAGGTTCTTTCGTTTACGGAAAAGATAAGCTGGTGGAAAATATCAACAACCGAATTGATATCACGGAAAGACAATCGGAAAAACAAAAAAATACAGTGAAATAAATGGAACAGATTCTTTTTTACTTCGTATCGGGAATTGCTTTGGCAAGTGCAGTATATTTTGTGCTGGCGAAAAATCCGGTGTATTCTATTCTTTCGCTGATTGTAACATTTTTTTGCATCGCGGCTTTGTATATTCTGATGAACGCACAGTTTTTGGGAATTGTACAGATTATCGTTTATGCAGGAGCAATTATGGTGTTGTTCCTTTATATATTAATGATGCTGAACCTGAACAAAGGCGACGAAAGCCGGAAAAGCAACATCAATAAATTTGTCGGAATGTTTGCAGCCGGAATTTTGTTTATCGGAATTTTAGGAGCTTACAAAGGACTTTCAGCGAATTATGTTGCCGGAAATGATGTGGATTACAGTGTTGGTCTTACCAAAAATCTTGGAAAATTATTATTTAACGAATATGTTCTTCCGTTTGAAATTGCTTCAGTTCTGATTCTTTCAGGAATTGTAGGAGCAGTACTCATCGGTAAAAAAGATTTATAAACGATTATGGATTCTACAAATACATTTATACAAACCATTCCTCTGGAATATTTCATTATTCTGAGTTCGGTTTTGTTCTGTCTGGGAGTTCTCGGTGTACTGCTCCGCAAAAATGCCATTATTATTCTGGGCTGCGTGGAACTGATGCTGAATTCCGTAAACCTGCTTCTGGCGGCATTTTCAGCGT
>Ga0206118_100043_pt1 | contig 256654 bp, 179 predicted proteins | sample 3A20Ametagenome_FD_177999 | JGI IMG/M metagenome (GOLD analysis project Ga0206118, IMG submission 177999) | Enriched microbial communities from leaf-cutter ant dump, University of Wisconsin, Madison, United States - 3A20A | ecosystem: Environmental > Terrestrial > Nest > Insects nest > Nest...
ATACGGACGAGAATGAGAGAGAATACGGTAGTAAATGAGAGTAAACATGGAATTTTATCGACTTTTTGAAAGAATTTATGGTGGGTTGTATTGTGAATTAATCGACAGTCTCTTGTTTCGAACAACGTCTTCCGTTTGAGCGCTATTCGCGCGACGTTAGTCGATTCTTTCGAACAACGGCCTCCGTTTGAGCGCTATTGGGGAGGCGTTACTCGATTCTTTCGAACAACTCCCCCCGTTAGAGCGCTATTCGAGCGACGTTACTCGATTTCTTCGAACAACTTGTTTTGCAAAGAACTTCAATGCCATGTGTCGATGTACGTGAATTGGTCAGCCGTAGAAAAAAGAAGGCCTTCTGACGTTCAGAAGGCCTTCGCCTTTTTACGAAGAGACTATTACAGAGAAGCCGGAAGCTTTACCCCAAGCAGCCTACCTTCGGCCTGGATAATGATCATATCTCCCGTTTTAAGCGTCTGACCGTGCAAATCCGCTCCGGTTGTTACTTTAAACACCGGTCTGGTCGTCAGCGTATGGATGCCGAGAAATGTGCCGTTGCGTTGCGCCCTGTACATTCCTTTGCCGTATACGTCAATCTGGGCGGCAGGCGCATCGCCGCTCCACCCGACTCCCTGTCCGTTCGCCAGCTTAACGCCTGCCAACTCCCCGGTCTCCCAATTCCGGTAGATCAGCCGATCCTGAACGATCCGAAGCAGCCCCCAGTTGTCCCCATAAGGCCGCTGGAAAGTTCGTAACGGCGCAGCCCCGGCTTGGTATGCGTCCCAATCGTATTCCGCCACTTTATCGGCTTGTTCGATGTACAGCTTGCCGTCGATCAGAAAGGTGCCGTAGTTATGACCCCATTCATAGGGCGGCTCGCCTGCCAGCTTCCAGCCGTATTCGCGGTTTCCCTTTTTCTCGCCGGTTCTGAGATTGTACGCGTTGATCGTTAAGCTGCGTTCCGGTACCGCCTGATCGTCCACATGCGGCGGAGAATGGTAGTCGATGGAATAGACGAGTCCGTCTTTAATCCGCAGTCCTTCTCCCTGGCCGAAAATTCCCCACAGCTTCTTGCCCGTCTTCTTATCGTAAGCATTCAACTGAATGGAAGTAAGCGCCCCCTGCACGAAAAAGGTTCTTAGAACAACGCCGTCCGCCACTTCGAGATAAGAAGTGCCGTGTCCTTCGGCCGCCTCCTCGCCTGCCACCCACCGCAGCTTGCCCGTCGCTATATCCAAGGCGAAAGTCGCGCTTCCTTTGATGACATAGAGCGTATCGTCCGTCGGCACCAACGCCTCCGTTCTTAGCCTCGTGTCGATCCAGGTCGATGTTCCCGATTGCCATTTCGCTTGTCCCGTCTTCGCGTCCACGGCATAGGGATTCTGATCGCCAGCTTCCGTCAGGCCGTAGACGACACCGCCATGATACACGATATAAGGCGCCAGGTTGCTGCCGTAAGTCCACAACTTCTTGCCGGTCTTCGCATCGATCGCGATCAGCTTTGAATCGGCGAAGGTGAACACTTTGCCTTCTTCCGCGATGGCGTGATACCCGCTGTAAGGGTCGTTCATATCCAAATAGTTGTCCGCCCGTGCTGTCCAAGCTGGCTTCAACTCGGGGACTTGAATGATAGACCCGGAGTACCAGTTGCGCACGGACGCATCGGCAGGCTCCGCATACGATTGTATTGGAGATACGACGACTGCCGCCTGAACAGCTAGCGCCACGACTGCGACGATTGCCGCGAGACGCCGGAGAGGAGAATTTTTGCGCGGCTTGCACGATTGCTTTTCTTCGAGTTCGAACATGGGTACATCTCCCACTTATACAAAATTTCTTCCATATAAGTTTAAGACGCTCCATGCAAGGAATTAGTTTCTAAGCTTCTTGCAACGTTCGGAATAATTTGGGCTCAGGCTGTGCAGTTGGATTAAGGTTTGCTAGTATGGAAGATGCAGATTAATCGTATCGGTGGACAATGGGGGAAGGTTATATGAATTCCGGACAACTGGATCGTATTTACTGGATCGAGACGATGAGACGCATCGCCGATCCGGTGCTGAATCATCTGGCAAGACGCGAGCTGAAGCTGAAAATGCCGATCGAAACGAGCGGCGAGGAAAGAGAGAAGTTTACGCATTTGGAGGCGCTCGGAAGGTTGCTGTGCGGCTTGGCGCCCTGGCTGGAGTCGGGAAGCGACGAAGGGGAGGAAGGGCGGCAGCGCAGAGCCTACGCGGAACTGGCGCGAGAAGCGATCGATGCCGGCACCGATCCGGATTCTCCGGATTATATGAATTTCACTTACGGGGGCCAGCCGATCGTGGACACGGCCTTCCTCGCGCATGCGATTCTAAGGGCTCCGACGGAGCTGTGGGACAAGCTGGGCGATAGAGTCAAAGCGAACGCGATCGCCGCCTTGAAGGCGACGCGAACGCGCAAGCCGGTGTACAGCAACTGGCTGCTGTTCTCGGCGATGATCGAGACGGTGTTGTATCGAGTGGGCGAGGACTGGGACCCGATGCGCGTCGATTACGCGATCCGCGAGCACGAGAACTGGTACAAGGGCGACGGCGTCTACGGGGACGGCCCCGATTATCACGCCGACTATTATAACAGCTTCGTCATTCAGCCGATGCTGGTCGATATTTTGGACGCTGTGCATGCGCTCGATTCGGAATGGAGCGCGATCCGGGAGCGGGTGCTGCCTCGGGCTTCCCGTTACGCGACGCAGCTGGAGCGGTTCATCGCGCCGGACGGCACGTTCCCTCCGTTGGGCCGTTCGCTTGCGTATCGGTTCGGAGCGTTCCAGCACCTGTCGCAGATGGCGCTTCAGCACCGGCTGGAAGCGGCCGTCGAGCCGGCCCAGGTACGCTGCGCGCTGACGGCGGTCATTCGCCGCACGATCGAAGCGCCGCATACGTTCGACTCGGAAGGCTGGCTGACGATCGGATTTTGCGGACATCAACCGGGCGTAGGCGAGCCGTACATCTCCACCGGGAGCTTGTATTTGTGTGCGGCGGTTTTTCTTCCGCTTGGCCTCCCGGAGAGCGATCCGTTCTGGCAAGGGGAAGCTGCGTGGACGCAAGCGAAGGCTTGGGGCGGTCAGGCTTTTCCGATCGATAAGGTGCTGAAGCTGCTGTAAAGCCGATTCAAGCCAACGGGCGAGCTTTCCTCTAAGGGAAGCTCGCCCGTTTTTTTGTCATACTGCGATGAGGTCGTTTAATGTGCTTGAGACGCGTTCGGCGCAGCGCCGGCGCTTTCCGCGGCATGAAGCTCCGCGATCAGCTTGTCGCCCTCGACGTCAAGGTTCGGCAGCAGACGGTCGAGCCATTTCGGCAGGCTCCAGGCTTTGTCGCCGAACAGGGCCATGACGGCCGGGACGAGCATCATGCGGACGACGAACGCGTCGATCAGAATGCCGATCGCCAGCGCGAAACCGATCTGCTTGATCATAATATCGTGCGTGAAAATAAATCCGGCGAATACGGAAACCATGATGACCGCAGCGGCTACAACGACGCGGCTGGCCAGCCCGTAGCCGTGAACGACGCTCTGATTGCCCCGGTTGCCGTGGACGTAAGATTCTCTCATGGAGGAAACGAGGAATACTTGGTAATCCATCGCCAACCCGTACAGAATTCCCGTCGCTACGATCGGGATAAAGCTGAGCAGAGGCCCCCCGGTGTCGAATCCGAACAGATCTTTTAACCATCCCCATTGGAAGACGGCCGTGGTCAATCCGAACGTGGCAAGCACGCTGAGCAGGAAGCCGACGGTCGCTTTGATCGGAACGAGAATCGAACGGAACACCAGGAGCAGAATGATCAGAGAAAGAAGGACGATGATTCCGATATAGACCGGGAATACTTCGGCCAGCTTGGCGGACATATCGATGTTGACCGCGGTGAAGCCGGTAACTCCGACGGATACTTGATACTTTTGCGCAATGGCAGAATCGGAGGACCTTAAATCTTCGACCAGCTTGCGGGTCGCTTCGTCTGTCGGACCGGTCGTCGGAATGATGCTCAGGATGGCCATGTCCCCGGTTTCATTGACGCCGAGAGGATTAACGACCGAAACTCCTTCGACGGCTTGAAGATCCTGCAAGAGTCCGTACATCGCTTGCTGTGTGATCGCCCCGGAGGGATTGCTTGGCTCGGCAACGATCAGAAGAGGGCCGTTGAAGCCTTCTCCGAAAGCTTCCGACACCGCGTCGTAGCTTTGCCGGATGGAGGTGTCCAGGTTAGCGGAGCCGCCGGAAGGGATGCCGAGCTCCATCTTGGCCGCCGGAAGCGCGGCCGCGCCGAGGACGACGATAATTCCCACGATAACGGGCCAACGGAACTTGATGACGCCTCGTACCCACTTGTCGGCGAAGCCGTGCTGGCTGTCCGCGCCTCTGGAGCGGCTCTTCTCGCGCGCCTTGGGAGAACAGATGCGCTCGCCCAGCAGTCCCAGCATGGCCGGAAGCAGGGTAAGGGCGATCAACACGTTAAGGAACACGGTTACTGAAGCGACGAGAGCCATCATGCTCAAGAAGGAAATGCCGATTACAAGAAGGCCGCACAGGGCGATGATGACGGTCAAGCCGGCGAAGAATACCGCGCTTCCCGCCGTGCCTACCGCTCTGCTCGCGGCTTCGCGCGCGGTCAGTCCCTGATCGAGAATAAGCCGGCGCTGGCGATTGACGATGAAGAGCGCGTAATCGATACCCACGGCCAGGCCGATCATCAGAGCCAGGACGGGGGTGACGGAGGTCATTGCGACGAACTTGGAGACGGCGAATGCGCCGCCGACGCCGATCCCGACGCCGAACAGGGCGATAACGAGCGGCAAACCGGCCGCAACGACGGAACCGAGGGTTACGACAAGCACGATTGCGGCGATGGCCAAGCCGACGACTTCCTGCGGTCCGACCGGAACTTCGAACGGTTCAAGCGTGTCGCTCGGCCAAGCTTGAATGCCTGTGCTGCTTTCGGCGTTCTTGACGGCTTCGATAATGGAGTCCTTCACTTCGTTCGGAAGCGAGGAATGCTGCACGGTAAACTGGAACTGGAACAGGACAACGCTGCCGTCGGACGAAATCAATATCCCGGGCATCGGCATTCCGTCCACGATAAGCGGACCGTAAGGCGGAAGCTCGGCAGGGGCGACGTTTCCCTGGAGAGCGGCGGCTTCCATCAGCGACGGGTCAGCCGCAGAAGCGCCATTCGCCGCGTCGGCCAGCAGCTCGGCCGGGTTGATGACAAGGTCCAGGCCGTAGACCCGGTTCACCGCTTCGAGGATTGCGGCCAGGTGATCCGGGGCGTCGAGCCGTTCGCCTTCGGGGGCTTGGAACACGACGCTCGCTTGCCCGCCGGAAGCTTGCGGCAATTCTTTTTCCAACTTGTCCAGCAGTTTCTGAGACTCCGTGCCTTCCAGCTTCATCTCGGAGCTGACGTGAATTCCGTTGACTCCGAGCAGCGCGATGGCGACGCCGAGAATGAGGATCCAGCCGACAATGAAGCCCCACGGCTTGTCGTACGCCGTCTTTCCGATTCTGTACAGTAATTTGGACATGCGATTGTCTCTCTCCCTCTATGGTCTAAATCTGAAATCCGTTGCGCAAATAACCGAAGGCCGTGTCGATATATTCATCGAAGGAGATCGCATCCGGCGCCTCGTCTACGAGCTGACCCGGCAGCCGCACATGGGCGCTCCCGTCGAGCAGGGGATAGATGGCCGCATAGGCCGCTCCAACGAGAAAATGGATAAATCCCTTTGCGTACTGTTCGCGGAATAAATCGTCCAACGAGTCCTGAGCTTTCGTCTGCAGTCCGTGAATAACGCTCAGCGTATAGGGCTCAAGGGCGGGATGTTTCTTGGACAGCTCCACCAGCCGGCGCATTTTCTGAATGACGTCCCCGGCAAGCTGCATCTTGGTCAGATGGTGTACCAATTCAAGTGGAGAAGTGTTTTCCGGCAGCCGATTGACCAGCTCGATAAATTCCTCGGTGCCGTGATAAGGGACGGCGGACATGGCGACGGCCTCTTCCTTGCAGGAGTAGTAGTTGGCGAACGTTCTCCGGGAATAGCCGGCGCTCTGAACGACATCGTCGACGACAAAGCCGTCGAGTCCTCGCTCCAGCGTAAGCTGGAACGCCGCCTCGGCCAACGCATGGGCGGTCGCTTCTTTTTTGATTTCGCGCAAGCCTTGTTTATTCATGCTCTTGCTCCCCTCGTCAGTCAGGTCGAATTCTACATTAGCACAAACTTGCCCAAAGAGCAAAAATTCTCAAAAGGCAATGTTGCGCTATGCGCATTGTGGACAAACGGTGCCGGAGGCTGAGACTCCATTAAAAAACGGCGATGCCGGGAAGCGATCCCTGCACCGCCGTTGATTTAATTGTTCAGACCCGCCGAGAACGGACGGCTCTGGCTTTCCGAGTGTGCCTCCAATCGCTGCAGAAGGAGATCTGCTTCCGGTTCCAGGCTCTGCGGCGCAATCGCGGGCGGCAGACCCAGACGGCCCAGCAAGTATCGCGCCATAGCCAGATTGCCGCAGGCGTTCAGATGAAGCCAATCCCTCATCAGCTTGCGGTAATCGGACGGAGCGGCCCGATAGAACGGCTCGAAATGCGAGTATGGATCGACGAGAACGGTTCCCAGTTCATCGGCCGTTTGCCGGACGGCATCCATGGCGGCTTCGAAGCTCGGCCGGAAGCCGGGGATGCCGCTGTCTTCGTATACCGGGCAGTAGTACGTCTGAAGGACCGGTTCGGCGCCGAAGGAACGGATAATCTCGCAAATTTGCCGCAGATTTGATTTGTATCGGTGAAGCGGCATCTCCGTAATCATATCGTTGCCGCCGATCGTTACGATGACCAGCGAAGGAGACAGAGGCTCGACGTCGCGTCCGATCCGGCCGAGCAGATGATCGGTCGTCTCTCCTCCGACGCCTTGGTTGATGACGGAGACGTGGCTTCCGATATGTTCGCGCGCCTGAACGTGCAGCCATTCCGCCCAGCCGAGCCGCCCTTCGTTGTCCGCGCTCAGAGCCGTATTGCTTGAACCGAAAGCGACGATGCGCCGGGAGATGTCCGGGCGCTGCTTCCAATCTATCAAGTTCATGTTCGACATCCTTTCTTCTTGATGAATGGGGGCGGGGGGCTGTGCCAAGCTGCCGTCAACCCGACCCGGACAGCGGCGCAGCCGCTTAGCCGATCGGCCAATCAGGCAATCAGCCAATCAGCAGAATCAAACCGCCCGCTATCGGTACCGCGACGACCGCTCCTTGCAGCAAACGCACGGGAACTCGCCCTGTCAGCTTGGCGCCCAGATAGGAGCCGAGCATGATGCTCGGGGCGACCGCCGCCAGCAGCCACGGATCAAAGTGGCCCGTCCGGTAGTAGCCGAGTCCTCCGCCAAGCGCGATCGGAACGATGATCGCCATTGTCGTGCCTGCGGCCAGGCGTGCGGACAGGCCCAGCACGGCGATCAGGCCGAGCTGAATGAACGGGGTGGAGCCGATTCCGAACAACCCGGACATCGCGCCCGTGACGAGTCCGATTCCGAGCGCGCCGAGCCGGCTCCGGAGCGTTCCGCGTTTCGCGACGGCCGCCGGCTCCTCGGCTCCCGCCGCGCCGCGCCGAGCTCCGAAGCGCAGCCTGAGCCACAGGGCCGCCCCGGACAGAATCAGCATGCTCGCGGTCAGCATGCCGAGCGTCCGGCCCGGAATGTCTACCGCCAGCCCGGAGCTCCACCAGGCTCCCGCCGCGCCGCCCGCCCCGGCGACGACGCCGATGTCAAGCCGCATGTTGCCCTGTCTGTAATGGCTGACCGCGCCGGAGAGCGAAGACAGCAGCATGGCCAGCAAGGCGGTTCCCAGCACGGTATGGATCGAGTAGCCGAATCCGACCGTAAGGATGGAGATGATGAAGCCCGACCCGCCCGCGCCTACGAAACCGAGCAGCAATCCGATCGCGAACATGGACAGGGCGACTTGCACAAGCATGAGAGCGAGTCACTTCCTTTCAAATCTACGTCTAGGGCGTGTCTGAAAACCCGCTCAGGGGCATCTTTCACCGCCTTTTCGCCCCCTGCTGCGTCACTTTTGCTTGACGTACCTCCGGTACGCCTTCACAAAAGTTCCTTGCATGGAACGAAAATTCGGCAAAATCTGCTGCCCTCGGAGTATTCAGACACGCCCTAGTAAAACACAGCGAATCAGATAAGTGAAATGCATCATTTGCAGGATAATGATGTTATAATTGCATCGAAAAAGGAGGATGAACGGATGGAATGGCAGCAGCTTGAATATTTCCGCGCGGCGGCGCAGGAAGAGCATTTCACGAAAGCGGCGGAGAGGCTATCCGTTTCGCAGCCTGCGCTCAGCCGATCCATTGCCAAGCTGCAGCGGGAATTGGGGGTCGATCTGTTCGACAGGCAGGGGCGAACCGTCCGGTTAAATCGCTATGGCCGATCTTTCTACGCCAGAGCCGCGAGAATCTTGCAGGAGATGGAAGAGGCGAAGCTGGAGCTGCGTCAGCTGCAGCAGACGCAATTCGGCGAAGTATCGCTCTCCTTCCTGAAGTCGCTCGGCATTTCCTTCGTCCCCCGGCTGCTCGGCAGCTTCCGGGAACGCTATCCGCACGTCTCGTTTAAGCTGCATCAGGATTCGTCGTCGGCCATGCTGGAGCAGCTTCGGCGGGGAGAGGCGGATTTCTGCTTGTCGGCGGTGACCGATACGACGCCGGAGATCGCATGGCGAAGTCTGTGGACGGAGGAGCTGTTCGTGTTCGTGCATCGAACCCACCCGTTCTCGGGCCGCAGATCGGTCGAATTCGAGGAGATCGCCGACGAGAAGTTCATTGCCTTGAAGCCGGGCTTCAGCAGCAGGGCGCTGCTGGATCGGCTGTTCCTGGAGAACGGAAGGGAACCGCAGGTCGTCTTCGAAGGCGAGGAAACGATCGGCGTTCTCGGCTTTGTCGCCGCGAATCTGGGAATCGCCCTGCTGCCCCGGATCGACGGGGTGGCGATGAGGGACGTGGCCGCGCTGTCGCTGGCCGATCGTTCCCCGCATCGCACGATCGGACTCGCTTGGCGCAAGGATCGTACCTTGCCGGCGGCGGCTTCGCTTTTTCGCGAGCACCTGGTCGCGTTCAGCCAAGGGATGCGTTCTCCGGGTGAGTGAGGAGCCGGAGCCTTCCCGCAGTAGGCGGTTCCGCCGGCTGCGATCGCTGCATGTTCGAAGCGGAAGAGAAAATGCCAAATGAATCCAAGGATACTCTTGACAAAAACGAGGAGGTCAGTTTATATTCTACATGAAAGCGCTTCATTTAAATGTAACCCGTTTCACTCATGGGGGGATCTGGATGCTTCAACGGACAGCATCCTTGTTTTCTCGACAATATGTAACCGGATTCATGAAACGGGTTACATAATTGAGAGTGAAGCAAGCGCAAGAGTCGCAAGGGCTCCCGGGTTTCGTGAAGAAGGAGGAGAAAAAAATGTTGCCAAGCATTGCCCCCATTCAATTGTCTCAAGAGGCTCTCCGGATTCGCGGACAGGCGAAAATCATCCTATGCGCATCCGCCTTTTATTTCCGAATTCCCCGGGAGCGCTGGGCGAAGCGGTTGGCCGCACTCCGGGCGTACGGGTACGATTGCGTCGACGTTTACTTTCCCTGGAACTTCCACGAAGAGTCGGAAGGGAAGTGGAGCTTCGACGGAGATCGGGATGCCGACGCTTTCCTGGAAGCGGTTCGGGAAGCCGGCTTGCTCGCTGTCGCCCGCCCTGGGCCGTACATCTGCTCGGAATGGGATGGAGGCGGCCTTCCCGCTTACTTGCTGGCCGAGGACGGCATTCACTTAAGGGATAACGATCCCGTCTATCTGCGGCACGTGTCCCGCTGGTTCGACCGCATCCTGCCGATTCTGCGCCGGCACCAGATGTCCGAAGGCGGTCCGATTCTCTGCGTGCAGCTCGAGAACGAGCTGGACTTCTACGGCTGTCAGGACCCCGCAGGCTACATCGCGGCGCTGAGAGATATGGCGCTTCGCCACGGGATCGAGGTGCCGCTGATCGCCTGCGCCGGGCAAGGCGGGCTGTACGAGGCGAGCGGCGACGCGGAGGGAGTCGTTCCGGCGTGCAACTTCTATCCGAACGACCGGGACCCCGAGTTCGAGGAGAAGGTGCTCCGCTACCGGGAGCGGTTGGCGGAACGGAACTATCCGCTGCTCGTGACCGAGACGAACCGTTCCCATTTCCTGCTGCGCCGGCTGCTGTCCTGCGGCGTCAAGCTGCTCGGCCCGTACCTGCAAATGTCGGGAACGGACTTCGGCTTCTCGAACGCGACCAACAACTGGGGCGATCCGCTCGCCTTCCTGACGTCCGACTACGATTTCGGAGGGATGATCTCGCCCGAAGGCCGCATTCGCCCGGAAGCTTATGAAGGCCGTCTTCTGAGGCGGCTCATGGACGCTTACGGCGAATCGCTCGCAGAGGCGGTTCCGCTGACCGTCCCCCCGGCAATCGGCGTCGAAGAAGGGGCATCCCAGGCCATCCTCGGTCCCCGGGCGCTCGAACTAAGCCGCGGAGGGCAGCTCGTATTCCTTCATCATGGGGGAGAGCGGACGACAGGGGAGCCGCGCACGGCCGAGGACATTCCGCTCCGTCTGTCGGACGGGCGAATCGTTCCTCTTCGACTGGCTGCCGGCGACTCGGTTGCGCTTCCGACGAACGTAACGATTGCCGAATGGGGAACGTTGCTGCATTCGACCGCGGAGCTGTTTCTGCGGCAGGAGGACGAGAACGGTCTGCTGATCGCGTTCCATGCGGACGGGGCAGGGGAACTGGCGATCGGCGATTGCGCCGAAGCGCTCGTCTGGGAGACGGAAGGGGCTGACCTCGCGCACGAAGGCAGCCGAATCCGCTTCGCGTTCGGAGAGCGGCGGCCGGCGTGGATTCGCGCCGTCAAGCCGGACGGTTCCCGCCTGACGCTGGCGATCGTCGACAGGGAGACCGCCTTGACGGCCGAGCGGTTCGGGGCGGACGGAGAGATCGAGTCGAAGCCGCGCGAGTCGTATGCCGACCGGCCTGTCGAGACAGCTATACGGTGGAGCACGGCTCCGGCCGATCCGACAGCGCCGCTGGGCGGAGCAGAGCTTCGCTCCGTTCCTCGGCTGGACTTCCTGGAGAAGCACGGCATCTATCGGGGTTACGCCTGGTATGAAGCCGAACCCGGGGAAGCCGCCGGCGGCAAGCGAACGGGATGGCTGCTGCGCCGGGCGAGCGACATCTTGTCGCTCTATGCTGACGGAGCCTACCGCGGCACTTATGTTCCGGGCGGAGCCGACCGTTACGTGGAATCGCCGGACACGGCGGCCCGCAAGCTGACCGTTCGAACGGAAATCTGGGGACATTCCAACTTCCACGATATTCGCTTGCCGGGGCTCGATATTTCATCGGCGAAGGGGCTGAAGGACGTCGTGTCCGTCGCCAAGGTACATCGGCTCGGCGGCAACTGGCGAACGCGATACATCGGAGAGGCGGCGCAGGAACGATTCGCCGAATGGGCGAGTCCGGAGCTGGACGACCGCTCCTGGACGATCGCGGGCTTCGGCGGCTGGCTGTCCTCGGAGAGGCCGGCGCTCGAATGCTTCAGACGGACGTTCCCGGCCGCGGCGGACGCCGATTCGTGGACGGTTCATTTTGACGGATTGCAGGGAAGGGTTCGTCTTTACGTAAACGGAATCGACGCGGGCCAAGTCAACCCGTACGATCCTTATCTCGACGTGACCCCGTACGTTGTTCCGGGAGAGGCTGCGCTGCTGGCGGTATTCCTCGAACGCACGACGGAAGCCGGAGCGGGAGACGTGGTCGTCTACGAAGGGAACGCAGCCCGGAAGTGGAAGCTGGTCGGAGCAGGAGAGCAGGAGCTTGCGGCCGAGGCGCGCGTTCGATCTGGCGAAGCGTTGGAAGAAGCCGCCGAATGGCCCTGCCGACTGGAGCCGGGGGAGATGCGTTGGCTGTTCGCGCCGCTTCCCGCCTCTCCGAGCACCGAAGGCTGGCGCGTTCGCGTCCGCGGTTCCGGGCTGAAGCTGAACGTGCTGGTCGGGGACCGGCTCGTCTCGCGGCTGTGGCTCGAAGGGGGAACGGAGCGTCCGACTATGAGCGGGGGAGACGCGGGTTCGTTCTGGATTCCCGGGGCTTGGCTCGGCGACGGCGGCGCGGGAGAACGGCTGTCGCTTCTGCTCGAAGCGGTCGACGCAAACGCAAGAGCGAACGAGAACGAGAACGCGGCCGGCGTGCTTGAACGACTCGATTTTATACCGGCCTGACGATTCCGGAAGGAGGTGCCGCCGATGCGGCTGCAACGGCTTTGGACCAATCGCACGCTGCTGCTGATGTGTTTGCCCGCCATCGTTTTCTTCCTTGTCTTCGCTTACTTGCCGATGCCGGGCTTATACCTTGCTTTCATTAAGTACAACTACACCGACGGGATCTTCCGCAGTCCTTTCGTCGGGTGGGAGAATTTCCGCTTCCTGGTCATTAACGGAGACTTGGCGCGCCTGACGATCAATACGATTTTATACAATCTGGCCTTTATCCTGATCGGCAACGCTCTGCAAGTGTTCGTGGCGGTGCTGCTCAACGAGCTGCGGAGAAAATGGTTCAAAAAAATCGCCCAGACGTTTCTCTTCCTGCCCTACTTCATCTCCGCCGTGCTCATCGGGCTGATCGCGTACAATTTTCTCAGTTACGACTACGGGGTATTGAACAGCTTCCTGGTGTCCGTCGGACTCGATCCGGTTAAAACCTACTCCAATCCGAACATCTGGCCTTTCATCATCGTCATCGTGTACCTGTGGCAGACGACGGGCTACGGCTCGATCATTTACTTCGCGGCGATCATGGGCCTTGACCACGAGATCGTCGAAGCCGCGGAGATCGACGGAGCGAACGCGCTTCAGCGCATCGTCTACATCGTCCTTCCCTGGCTCAAGCCGACGTTCATCATTCTCCTTCTGTTCTCTCTCGGCGGCGTTCTGAAGGGCAACTTCGGATTGTTCTACAATCTCGTCGGCGCCAACAACACGATGCTGTACCCGACTACCGACATTATCGAGACTTACGTCTTCCGCACACTCATGAACAATTTCAATTTCTCGACGGGAAGCGCAGTCAGCCTGTATCAGTCTGTCTTCGGCTTCGTTATCGTCGTAACTTGCAACTGGGTCGTCCGCAAAACATCCCCGGACCATTCTTTGTTCTAGGAGGGCGAAAACAATGGAACAGATTTCCCGGAGCATTCGTTCGAGCGCGTCAGAGCGTCTCGTCCGTATCGTCGGCTACGGCTTTATCGGCGCGTTCGCCCTCGCGTGCGTGCTGCCCTTCGTGCTCGTCCTGGGCACGTCGCTCACTTCCGAGCGTTCGATCCAATCGAACGGTTTCAATTTCTGGCCGAAGGACTTCACCGTGTTCGCATACCGGATCGTCTTCGAGAACCCGAATCTCGTGGTCGGCGCGTACTTCGTGACGATTGCCCTCACCGTGATCGGGACCGTGATCGGACTGTTTCTCGTCGCCATGACGGGTTATGCGCTGCAGCGGCCGGATTTTCCTTACCGGAACCGGATTTCCTTCTATATCTACTTCACGACCTTGTTTTCCGGAGGACTCGTCCCGTTCTATCTGCTCATGACACAGTATCTCAGTCTGAAAAACAGCTATCTCTCGGTGCTGCTGCCGGGCCTGCTCACTCCTTTCCTCATCATCATGATGAAGGCTTTCGTACAGTCGATTCCGCACGCGATTACCGAATCCGCGAAGATCGACGGAGCGGGGGATTTCACGATTTTCCGCAAGCTGATTCTGCCGATGACGACTCCGGCCCTGGCCACGATCGGGCTGTTCATCGCGCTCGGCTACTGGAACGAATGGTACAACGCGATGCTGTTCCTGACCTCCGACGTAGAATATCGGCCTCTTCAACTGTTTCTGTACAACGTGATCACGAGGGCGGATTTTATCCGCAACTCCTCGGCCGCCTCCAACGTTCCGCTGCGCGACATGCCGCTCGAATCGATGAAGATGGCTACGGCGATCGTGGCGACGGGTCCGGTCATCCTGTTTTACCCGTTCGTGCAAAGATATTTCATCAAAGGGCTCACCGTCGGAGCGGTCAAAGGCTGAAGTCGGGCCGCAGGCGGGCGGAGCGAAGCAAGACAGGGGCAAGATGTGCCGGAGACGCCGCAAAGGGCAGCTCCTTCACATAAGAATGAAACCGGTTACAGATGTGGCGTGGAAAAATCGAAATCCCAGGGGAGGAAAAAGGATGTTCAGAGGGAAGAAAGTTCTGTTCATGGCATTATCGCTCGTTCTGATCGTCGCTCTGGCCGCGTGCAGCGGCAGCAAAAACGGCGGAAACAAGGGGAGCGCCGAATCGTCGGGCAGTCAGTCTCCGTCCGCCAGCGCCTCTAAAGGCGAAGGGGGCGTGGACACGTCCAAGTTCGTGAAGATCAGCTATCTGGTGCTCGGGGACAAACCGACCAACGGCCAATTCGAGAAGGTGTTCGAGAAGGTTAACCAGCTCATGCGCGAGAAAATCAATGCGGAGCTGGAGTGGAAATGGATCGAGTGGGCGGATTGGCAGACGAAGTACAACTTGACGCTCGCTTCGGGAGAGGCGATCGACCTGATCACGATCGCGACCGACTGGCTCGATACGTGGAACAACACCCAGCGCGGCGCGTTCATGAACATCGATGACCTGCTGCCGACGTATGCGCCCCGGACTTGGGAATCGATTCCTCCCGAGGATTGGGACGAGAGCAAGTTCAACGGCAAGATCGTGCTCATTCCCGAGAACGATTTTACCCAGTGGGTCAACCACGGCATCTATTATCGCGGCGACTGGGCGAAGGAAGCCGGCATCAACGAACCGATCAAGGATTTCGAGACGCTCGGCAAGTACTTCCAGTACGTGAAGGACAACAAGCAAGGCGTCGTGCCTTGGGATACGCAATCGGGCGGCGTCGGCCCTTATATCGGCTTCGCCCAGTCGTACACGGATATGCTGGAGCTGCCGATCGGCACCGGGTACTTGCCGGTATTCCATGCCAAATCGTATGACGAGAAGTATACGGCGGCCAGCCCGATCTTCGACGACGTGTTCCTGAAAATGGCGACGATGACGAAGGAGTGGGCTGACAAAGGTTATTGGCGCGAAGACGTTCTGAACTACAAAGGGGATACGCGGTCGCTGCTGAGAGCCGGACTGACCGCAGCGGACCAGCACCATACGCAGACCTACGCTTCGCTGCGGGTAAACATGGACAAAGACCAGCCGGGCTCCGAACTGCTCATGTTCCCGTTCTCCCGCACGCGCGGCAATCTGCCGGAGCTGTCCATCACGCACGGAGGCACCTCCGTGGGCGCGCACAGCAAAAATCCGGAGAGAGCGCTGATGGCGTACGATCTGATCCGCAATGACAAGGAAATCTATCAGCTGATCAACTTCGGACTCGAAGGGGTTCAATACGAGATCAAGGACGGCAAGCGGGTTCTTCCCGACGGCTACGACGAAGCGCGAGATGCCTATTACTCGGACTTCTGGGGCGGACGCGTCGATCGGTTCGAGATTCCGTCGGATACGGTATGGGACGGCATTTCCACGCTTTACGAGGAGTACGACGGCTACAAGGAGCCTTATCCGTACGGCAGGTTCATTTTCGACAAGTCCAAGATCGATGCCGAGCTGACGGCCATCTCCCAGGTGACGGGGGAGCTGGGGCCGGCGATTGTGTGGGGCAAAGCCGGCGACCCGGCCAAGGCGGTCGAAGAGTTCCGCGCCAAGCTGAAAGCCGCGGGGTACGACAAGGCGATCGAAGAAATTCAACGGCAGCTGGACGAATTCAAGAAGCTCATAGAAGGCTAAGCGGAACCGGCCGTCCCGCCTATGAATTTCTTTCCAATGTTAGGCGGGAAATGCTATGATGAACGAAAAAGCTGGCCGAGTTAAGGATGGATGGTTTTGAAGCAGGTAACGATCTACGATATCGCTCACGAAGCGAGAGTCTCGGTCGCTACGGTGTCGCGGGTGCTCAACAACACCGCGCCCGTCAAGGGAGCGACCCGGGACAAAATTATGGAGCTGATTCACAAATACCAGTACCAGCCGAACGCTCTTGCCAGAAGCCTGTCGAAGAAAGAGACGGGAACGATCGGCGTCATCGTGCCGGATATTACGAATCCGTTCTTTCCCGAAGTGTTCTCCGGAATCGAGAAGGAAGCGAGAGACAAAGGGTACACGTTCCTGCTGTGCGATACGATCGGCAGCTACGAGCGGGAGTCGCAGTACTTGAACATTTTGCGGGAGAAGCAGGTGGACGGCATCTTGTTCATGGGAGGCCGGATCAATCTGTCGCGCTGCAGCACCGAGCTCGCCGAGGAGGTCCAGGAGGCGGCGATCCGCACTCCGCTTGTGCTCATCAACGGCAACCTGCCGGGCAGCTCGCTGCACCGCGTCTACATCGACGAGACGATGGGCGCGGAGATGGCGACCCGCCATCTGATCGGGCTGGGGCATCGGGAGATCGCGTTTATCGGCGGGCATGACAACATGTCGACGACGGCGCAGAAGGTCCGGGCGTTCAAGAAGGTGATGCGGGAGCACGGACTGGATACTCCCCGGGAGTGGGTGCTGAACGAAGACTTCTCGATCGAGTCCGGACAGCTTCTCATGAAGCGTCTGCTGGAAGGGGCGCGCAAGCCGACGGCGGTGTTCTGCGTGAACGATTTTACGGCGGTCGGCGCGGTGAAGACGGCGACACGGGCGGGGTATCGCGTTCCCGAGGACATCTCGATCATCGGCTTCGACGACATTCCGCTCGCGACCGCGATCAATCCGGAGCTGACGACGGTCTCCCAGAAGATGGAGACGCTCGGCCGCATATCGGTCCAGGTGCTCCACAAGCTGATCGGCAAGGAGAAAGTGAAGAAGCAGACGGTTATCGAACCGGAGTTGATCGTTCGGGAGAGTACTTCGGCTCGTTGAACGTAGGTAATGGAATAGATCATTTGGGTGGTTTCAAAGAGAGAGAGCGAGTCTTCCTTCCAGAAGGCTCGCTCTCTTGCCGTGCACGGACAGCCCTATCTATGGAAAGAAAAAGAAAACAAGGAGCCTATCAGAACTATGAAATAGAAATATCATCCTATATAATTGAGCGGGTGGGTATTATTCCCATCCTATCAATCACGGTAAACAACAAGAGTTCAAATGCCAAGGAGCGCAGCTAATCTATGAAGAAACTAATCGCGGGAATTGTGCTTGTTGCTTTTACATTTGTTACGCTGGCCATTGCGCCCGACTCAGTAAAAGCCGGCAAAGAAATTTGTCAGCCAGCTCTTTCCCTGAATTCGAATTTGACGAAGAAAGAGTTTCAGAAGCAAGCGAATAAGGATGCTGAGAACAATGAAAATCTTATCGCAAAGCATCTGGATACGATCAGCAAGAAAGTATTTGTCAAGAACGTTACGACAGTGATCGAGGAAGAACGAAATTATAACAAAATGCTCAGCTTGCTCGACTTTGTCAACACGACGAACGATTCGATCAAGCAAGCGACCTCGGCATATTGGGATACGAGAACGAAAAATTTTAACGCCAATAGAGACAATGCGGCCATTAAAGGCTTCTTGGGCACAAAAGCGAACCTTAAAGAGTATGCGGGGCAGACGGTTCTTGCAGGGGTGTTCAAAGAGCACTTGTTCAAGCCGCTGTTTCAAGAGGATTGCGTCGCCGAGGAATTGGCCAATGAATTCTCGTATATTTTCACGTCTAATAAGGTGGGGTCCGTTCTGGCGCTGGGCAAATTCCAGGAGAAGCTCATTAACCGGACTTTCGATATGCTGAACGGAGTTTTGGAAGGCACAAAGGGGAATGACGATCGCACCTATTTCGGATTCATGGCCTCGATGAGCAACATGGTGAGTCTTCATTATAGCGGTCTGAAGAGCAACACTTCGGAATCCATCCTGACGAACGACTTGGTCAACGGATTGAAGGCAATCGAGTCGAACTACAAGGATAAGCTGTTAAACCTGAATCTGAAATCGAAGAAAGCCAATTCCATCCATACCAAGCATCGAGAAAAGCTTCATAAGCATCTCATGAAATATGATGCGGCATATAAGAAAGAATACGAAGCGGCTAAAAAGAAGAAAAAAGAAGAGAAGAAGGAAGACGCGGCAAAAGACAAATCCGAATTCAATCTGTCAACGTTCTTTAATCAATTGATCGAAGAGGCCTTTAACAAAGCTTGGAAATAGTTCTTTAAAAGCAAGCCTCCCTCACAGTTCCGATAAGAGGAATGTGAGGGAGGCTTTAATATTTCTTGTGAGAAGGTATGCGGACTTCCTTATTGCGGATGCCTGTTCATACCCGGACGAACATACTTGCTAATCGTGTCAATCAGCTTGTCCCGTTCGGACGGCTTGGTCAAGTATTCGGAGACGCCGAGCGCGTAACCCCGTTGCCGGTCGCTCAGCATCGTCCAGACGATGACCGGAATACCGGCGGTGTCCGGGTCGCTCTTCAGCGTCGCCAGCACGTCCCAGCCGTCGGTCTCGGGCATGAGAATATCGAGGCAGATGACGGCCGGCCGCCGATTCTTGGCCATGCGGACCCCTTGCGCCCCGGTACCGGCGTAAGCCATGCTCCAGCCGGTTTTGGCGATATACCGCCGCATCAGTTCGCTGTTGGAGGCTTCGTCGTCAATTAACAAAATGTCGATCGTACCGGACTCGCTCGGAGCGTGCGCTTCGTCCTCCGCGGCAGAAGGCGGCACATCCCGAGACTCTTCTGCCATAATCGGCAGCCAGCAGGTGAAGCTGGTGCCGATGCCCGGCTTGCTGTCCACGCGGATGTCGCCGCCCATCATCTGGCTGAGACGATGGCTGATCGCCAGCCCGAGACCGGTGCCGCCGTATTTGCGCGTCGTCGAGGCGTCTGCCTGCGTGAACGGGTGGAACAGCTTCTCCATCTGCTCCGGCGTCATGCCAATTCCCGTATCCTGCACATGAAAGCTGTAGCCGGCGGCGCTATCCCGCGTTTCTTGGAAAATGCGCAAGGTAATGACGCCCGCATCGGTAAACTTGTTCGCATTGCCCAGCAGATTGATCAGAATCTGCCGCACTTTAAGCACATCGGTCGTAATATCGTCCTGTTCCACGCATTCGTAGTGCAGTTGATTTCCTTTTTCCTCTACCAGAGGCCGAATCGTAGTAACCACGTCCTGGATCAGGCTGGGCAGGCTGCACGTTTCCAGATGCAGATCCATCTTGCCGGCCTCGATCTTGGAGATATCGAGAATATCGTTGATCAAGGCGAGCAGATGGTTGCCCGCCTTGCTGATTTTTCCCAAATCCTCGACGAACACCGTTTCGCCGAGCTCCTCGGCTTCTTCCCGCAGCATTTCGCTGTAGCCGATAATCGCATTCAGCGGCGTGCGCAGCTCATGGCTCATATTGGCGAGGAACTGGCTCTTGATCATGCTGGCTTTGATCGCCTCGTCCCGCGTTCTGGCCAACTGCTCGGTACGTTCGGCCAACGCTTCTTCGGCTTTGACCCGGTCGGTAATATCGCTGCGGATCGAGATGAACTGGCGCGGCTTCCCGTTGTCGTCGAGGAAAGGGACGATCGTCGTATTCATCCAATACTCCGTGCCGTCCTTAGCGCGGTTTTTGACCTCTCCCCGCCACACTTCTCCGCTCTTGATCGTGCCCCACATCTGTTGGAAGAAAGCTTTCGGATGATAGCCGGAATTGATGACGCGGTGCGTCTTGCCGAGCAATTCATGCTTCTCGTATTTGGATATTTCGCAAAATTTCTCGTTGACGTAAGTAATGACCCCGGCGCGGTCGGTAATGGCGACGATCGACGACTCGTCCAGAGCCTTCTCGATGTCGCGCAGATTTTCCATCGTCTGTACGAGCTTAAGCTTATGTTCCTTGCGTTCCGAGATGTCCGTGCCGATGGCGACAGACTGCTGCACGACTCCTTGTTCGTCGACAAGCGGAATGACGGTCAGCGTAAGCCAGACGTCGTTGCCGTCCTTGGACGCGATGTGCGCTTCTCCCTTCCACGTCTTCCCTTGGTCGATCGTCTGCCGCATTTCTTCCAGGGGATTGTCGGGATGCGCGTCGTTAGTCAGCGATTCGTACGTTCGGCCGATCAGCTCGTCGGGAGCATACTTCGAGATAGAGCAAAACTGCGGATTGACATAAGAAAAAGCGCCGCTGCGATCCAAGATGGCCACGATGGAAGATTCCTCTAGAGCGGATACCGGAAACATGACATCTCTGATTTTCGATAACATGGTTGTCCACTTCGCTTTCCTGCGTTATGCCAACGGTAGATTCCAGTGTTTGGAACGAGTTTTGACGCTCTCATTGTAGCATACGACAATTTTCTACAAAAGCGGTTTAGCTCGTCGAAGTTCTCTTCTACCTGTCCAGCAGTCGAAGCTCCTTGGCCTGCTCGATCGCTTTGATGCGGCGGTTGACCTTCAGCTTGGCGAAAATATTTTTGACGTGCACCTTAACCGTGCCGACGGCGATGATCAGGCGATCGGCGATTTCCTTGTTGGACAGCCCCGCCGCGAGCAGAGCGAGCACCTCCAGCTCCCGTTCCGTGAGCGGCTCTTCCATCCATTCGGCGGCGGCCGGAGAATCCTCCGCGATGCCGGGTTCGGCGTATGCCGACGGGTCGGGAGCGCTCTGGAGCGCGCACAGCATAAGGCCTTGGGACGCCATGGCGAGAAGCACGGCGAGGCGGTCGGAAGCGAACAAGCCTCCGGTCAGCCTGTTCTCCAGATACAGCACGCCCAGCATGCTGCCGTGGACGGTAACGGGAACGCACAGCGCCGATTGGGGCCGGTGCTTCCCGATGTACGGGTTATGAACCAGCCAGCTTTCCTCTTCTCCGCAATACCGGACGTTCTCCCTCGTTCGGGACACGTAGCGGACGAGGCCTTCCGGTACGTAGTCGCTATCCAGCAATTCCATCGGCAGGGAGGGAAGGGCCTCGGGCTCGGCGTCGGAATCCGCGTAGGCCTGAATATGCAGCGTATCCTGGCTGCCCGTGATCAGGGCGCCCTTGCTTGCACCCGCATGCTTCAGAATCGTGTTCATAATTTCGGAGAGCACGATATCCATATCCATCCGGTTCGCGACCGTCTGGGTTGTCGTCAGAATCGCGGCGAGATCGGCGTCGTCGAGGGAGTACGCCTCAATGGGCAGAGCCGATGCCGCCGCGACGTAATCGGCCGCGTCAGGAACGCCTTGCGGCGCCGTGTCGGATTCCGCTGCGGAAGCTTCGTTCTCCTGCCGCAGCATGTCCTGCAGCCGCTCTTCCGTCTGCCGGATCTTGATCGACAGTTCCCACTGCTTGTACCCTTCGACGGCCATCTGCAAATAATGGATCGCCGTCGCTCTCTTGCCGCATCCGTCGTAGTAGTTGGCGGCGAGTTCCCCCGCTAGGCCGATGACGCGGAAGTCGCCTTGCTCTCTGGCTTCCCGGAGCGCCTTGTCGTACCCTTCTTCGGCCGATTCGAACTTGCCGGCAGCCCGCGCATACTCGGCGTCGAGAAGAAGCTGCCGGGGCCGGAAGTTGTCCGGGCTCCGCTTCGTCCATTTTCTGTAGCGCGCAACAATGCGGACAAGCTTCTTCCTTGCCGACGAGTTTTGCTGCGATCGGGCATACATTTCCGCTGCGGCGAGCGCCTCGTAAAACAGGCATTCCGGCAAATGCGGCAGGTGAGTGGCATAATCCTCGTAAGCTTCCGCATCGCGTGCCCAGCGCGAGGCGCCCTCGTAGTCGCCCAGCAAAAAGCAGAGCTGGGTTTTATACGTGCTGTATTGGAACAGCGTGGTGGCCGACGTCTCCTCCTGGAGAATTCGCTCCAGGAACGCCTCTTCGTCGAATCCGGCGCCGCTGAACGAATCCGGCGCGTCTGTTCGCTCCTGAAGAGCGAGAAGCACCTGCTGATACAGATAGAAGTTCTGCCTGACGAATTCGTCCTTCGTCGTATCCAGCACGGCCATGTAGTCGGCGATCGTTCTCGCCAGCTCGCCGAGAGACGCTCGCGTATACAACGAATTCACGTGCGCGCCCATGGCGTAGCTCGCGAATACGTAATCTCCCGATTCCATGCCGCAGCGCAGCGCCATCGTCAAGTAGGCGTCCCCTTCGCGGGCGCTTCCGGCGAACTGGCATAGCACTCCGCCGAATACGGTATAGGTTTTGCTCGTAATCGAGGCGATCTGGTAGCGTTCGGAGAGCTCGACGCCGACTTTGCCGATGGCATACCCCTTGTCGAATGTCCCTCTGCTGACCGCCAGAAGCATGCCGTATGCGGAGTAGACGGCAGCGGATACGGGCGTGTTGCCGTAGCGCAGCGAGAGCTGAATGGCTCGGCACATGAGCAGGAAGAAAATCTTCTTATTGGTAAAGAAGGTGGAAGGGATGATGGCGAAGATCAGATTCATCGCGGTCATTCTGCTCTTGTCCGACATCTCCTCCATAAGGGCGAGTCTGTCGTAACGGTTGCGCAGCAGCGTCTCGATGCGTATTCCTTCCATCAGAAGCGTGAACTTCCCCGGATCGGGCGGAATAATGATGTGAAGCTCGCTCAGACACTTCAATCCGAGGGCGGTTCCTTCCGAATATTTGCCTTGATTGATCAGCTGCATAATCCGAATCATCTGCACCCGGCTTCGTTCGACGGGATTGCGCGCGCGCTCGAGCGCGAACCGGATTTCCAGCTCGTACTGGCGATGATTCCCGCACAGAAATTCGCATTCCGCCTTCCCGGCATGCAGCTCGAAGCACAGCTCGAACGCCTCGTCCCAATCCTGGGCCGACAGCAGCTCCACTCCCTTGTGGAAGTATCCCAAGGCGACATCGTACGCGGACGTGGCTTTGGCCCGGCTTCCCGCCTCCAGATTTTTCTCGGCAAGCTGCCGCAGCTCCCGCTTGTCGGCCATTTTCGCCGATCCCTTATTCAGGTGGTTAATCGCGTCGAACGGGCTCTCTTCCGCCCCTTCGTTCCCGGCTTCGAGGCCGCGCCCTATTCGCAGATGAATGTCCTGCTTCGACGGTTCGTCGATCAGCCGATAGATCAGCTTCTGAACGCTGTCGTGCGCGAAGCGGAGCTTGCCGTTCTCGCCTTGGGCGATCATCCCTTCGGCCTCCATCGCCGGCCATTCGGGAGCGTCTTCCTCCGGCGTTCGGCCGGTCACGGAAGAGATCAACCGGGGATCGAAGACGCTGCCCGCGCAAGCCGCGACCCGCAGCAACTGCTGGGCGACGGGCGACAGGCGGCGCAGCCGGTGCTCGATCAGCTCGTGGATGGCGAACCCGGGCAGCCCCTCGATGATCTGCCCCAAGCTCCACTGCCACGCTTGCTTCTCGCGGTTGTACAGCAGACTGCGATCGTCCTGCAGGCGGAGCAGGATCTGCTTGAAATGAAACGGATTGCCGCCGGATTGCGAATACAGCAATTCCGTCAAAGAGATCGTCGCGTCGGCGGGACTGTTCAGCGTCTCCATCACGATGCGATTCATCTGCTCCAGGCTCAGCGGCGACAGGGCAATGTGGCGGACCGCCGCCTGATCGGCGACGCTGCCGTCCGTCTCGTACCCCGGAAGCTTGTTGCGATCCGTCTCCGACGGGCGGTAAGCGCAGACGATCATGAAGTACTGGCTTTCCGGATCGGAGAGCAGGGCGCGTATGAGCTCGATAGAAGAGGCGTCGGCCCATTGCAGGTCGTCAATAAACAGGACGATGGGATGATCTCTGGACGCCAGCGCCTGCGCGAATTTGCGGAAGGCGTAAATAAACCGTGCGTTCGATTCGCTTGTCGGCAACTCAGTCTCCTCTGCGGAAGCAGGGGAGTCCAGAAGCAGTCCGGCTTCGGGGATCATGGCCGTAATAAGGCCAGCGTTGGCTCCGAGCGCGGCTCTCAGCTTCTGCTGCCAAGCGTCGGACCGGTGTTTTCGTTCGCCCAGCAGATGCCGCATGAGTCCCCGAAAGGCTTGAATAATCGGAGGGTAAGGGCTCTGCTTCGGAATTTGCTCGAACTTTCCGGTAATATAGTAGAAATCGCGAGAATGCGGCTGCTTTCGAAACATTTCGTCCAGCAGGCTTGTTTTGCCGATGCCGGCCTCGCCCGAGACGTAGACCACTTCGGTGGAGCCGAGACAAGCGGAATAGAAGGCCTCGGCCAGAACCGCCATTTCCTGTTCCCGTCCGTAAAAGCCCGGGGCGGCGAAGAACGTGTCGCCGGAGCGTCCGATCTTGTCCAGGTCCGCGATCAGCAATCCGGCATTCGGGTAGCGATGGTCCGGATTTTTGTTCAGCAGCTTCATGACGATCGCTTCCAGGCCGTTGGGCAGCCGTTCACCCGGGCTCGTCATCGGAGGGGGGCTCTGCGCAAGATGCATGTATGCCCATTCAAGAGGGTTGTCCGCCGCAAAAGGCAAACGACCGGTCAGCATTTCATAGAAAATAACGCCCAGGGAGTAGAGATCGCTGCGTTCGTCTATCGTTCTCTGCATTCTGCCGGTGTTCTCCGGAGAGCAGTAGGGCAAGCCGGTATGGAAGCTGCCGCTCGCAGGCGGGCGCGCGTAACCTTCGGACGAGCACGGCACCTCGCAGCCCGAATCGATCAGTTCCGCCTCGTTTCGGTCATTTCGGACTCTGATCCGCTCGGGCCGCAAGTCAAGATGAAGAATATGTTTCCGATGAAGATTTTCGACGCCGGCGGCGATTCCTCTCGCGAGACGGAGAAATTGTTCAGGTCTCATCGCGGTTCGTTCTTCCAACACGGCTCTTAGCGTCTTTCCCTCTTCCTGCATTCACGAACACCTCTAACAAACTCGATTAATGCCACTAAACATATTGTACTAGAAAGAGCGGTGCCGCATATAGAGAAATGAGCTTGGCTGCTCGCCGGGAGCGAACGCGAATACGAATGCGACGATCGGAATGACGGCGGAGGTCCAGGCTACAGACTATCATAGGGCCGGGAGCGGAAGATCTCCATACCTCTTTCGGGGTAATCCTTGGGCCGCAGCATCCTTTTTGAACGTGAAAATACCTCTTACGAGGTATAGAGAAATACGGGCTGCTGCTTTATGTTGTTAACAAAACGGTTAATTGCGTTAATCAATCGGGAAGCGCAGGTGGGATAAATGTTTAATGCCTTTATCGCCTTTATCTCTGTAATGCTTTTGGGGGCGGTGATTTACGGGACGGCTTGGTGGCAGGGACCGGGGATCAGCTTGAAGTTTACGAAGTGGTTTTTCGGAATTTTTTTCATAGCGGCGGTGGTGACGGGAGTGCTTACCTTGGCCGGCGTCATCGTCTTTTGAGTGCGAGCGGCCAAGTGAGACTTAACCAGGGAGGATTTTAATGGAGAGGCTTAGGTGGACAAAATGTTCAACGCTTTTATCGTATTCCTTAGCGTCATGATTCTTGGGGCGATCATCTTCGTATCGGCCTACTCGTTTACGCCGGAATCCAGTACGAAATTCCTCAAGTGGTATTTCGGTATCTTTTTCGTACTGGGCGTCGTAGGCGCGGTGCTTACTTTGGTTGGGGTTATTCAGCTCTGATACATTGAGTTTTGATTAAGGGAAGCCCCGATGATTCGGGGCTTTTGCTTTTGAAGCAATGGATGGTTCAGCGGAATCCCCCTCATTCGAGGCAGGAGTTCTGCTGCGCGGACGCATAAAGGATAGGTTGGAGGAGGGGCACTCGGCGGTGATCCGTCTATCAAAATTCGCTTGCAAAAAAATCGACTCAGTGATATAAAAAAGTTATCCGTAATCTAAACGTTTAAATTTCAGGTTCATCTACGACTTTCCCTAGCAGGCACCTCTCCGCAGCAGACAGCTTTCCTTCATGAGTCTGCATAAGCACAGTACAAGCCGTTTGCAGAGCGCGCATCCCATAAATGAAAATGACCTCATCGCCCAAATGCATCTCCCAACGAATCGTTCCAAGTTGACGACTGAGTGCCTTTAATAGGATAAACGTTTAGATTTTCTTGGCGAGTCTATTCCGAGTTGAATTCGATTTGATTCCGAGATAATCCGAAATTTGGCTCCGCCAAAATGAAAGCGGTTTATTCTGGCTGTCGCGAAAAACAATTCGGGCAGCAAGGCGATCCATAAAGGAGGTGATGAGTATAGGCTGATCGGATAAGCAATCGTCAGTGGTAACAAATGGACGGCCATTTTCCAACTTAAAAGGAGGCATTTATGTATGGTTCAACGTCTGGCGCTTGTACAAATTCCTAAACGCGTCCTATTGCTGTCGGTGTTGCTGGGAGCGGCGCTGCTGTGCGTCGCGCTGTTTCCGCAGTCGGCTTCCGCCTACACGCTATCGAACGGTACGTTCGAGGTGCAGACCGGTACGCACGGTGAAATTACATCGCTGAAAATCGTCGGCGACAACTATCCGACGAACTATGTCATGAACGCGACGAACGCGCCGCAGCAAAATACGGCCGATCATCAATGGGTCGGCGAATTGATGTTCAAATACCGGCTCGGAACGGGGGCGTGGCAGACCGCCCTGACGCAAAGCTCTGCGGACGGCAGAACGCAAAGCCAGAGCGGGACAACGGCGACGATTACTTACCAGAATTCCGCCAATGCGAACGGCGTCAAAAACTTCCGTCTCGTCGAGACCTATTCGCTCGTGAACGATTATTTCCTCTGGCAAATTCAATTGACGAATACGAGCGCGCAGGCGATCGAATTCGGCGACATCGGCTTGCCGCTGCCGTTTAACGAATACTGGTCCGGCGGCGGCAACGAGCAAATTTACGAGACGCGGGTCGTCACGCACTCCTTCGTCGGCAACAACAGCTCCTACATTACGGTCGGCAGGCCGAGCGGCATCGGACCTTACTTGCTCATGGTGCCGGACGTATCGACAGGCGCGGGGTTCGAGTATCAGGACCGCTGGAGAGTCGAGGAGCATCCGGGCAGCAAGTGGGCCGCCGATCAAGGAGGATGGCCGGAAGGGCTTAACGTGTTCTACATCCACTCCAACGTCATCAAGAGCACGAACCGCGGCTACTTGCCGAACACGAGCCTGACGCTCGCGCCGGGTGCTAGCAAGACGTACGCGTTCAAGTTCTTCAAAGTCGCGAACGAGAACGCGGTCAAGGATCGGCTCTATAGCGAAGGCATGATCGACGTTACGGCGATTCCGGGCATGATCGTACCGACGAACCAGACGGCGAAGTTCGATCTGCATACGTCGAAGACGATCACCTCGATTACGGCGCAATATCCGTCCGAGACGACGATTACTTCCCTCGGCACGACAGGCACGAACCATAAGCTGTATTCGCTCAAGATGAATCGTCTTGGCCCCAACCTGATTACCGTCAATTATGGCAGCGGGGAGAAAACGGTGCTCCAGTTTTACGCGATCGAGCCGATCGCGGACGCGCTTCAGCGGCATTCGACGTTCATGGTGAACAGCACGCAGTGGAACGTGCCGGGCGATATTCGCGACAAAGTGTTCGACGACTGGATGATGCATACCAACTCGAAGCGGAACGTCTTCAACGGTTATTGGGGCTGGGGCGACGACTGGGGCTACACGCACGGTCAATTCCTCGCCGAGAAAAACGTGCAGACGCCGGTCGCCTCGGAGGTTACGGCCGTCGACCAGTATTTGCAGACGGCGATCTGGACGAACCTGATGGCGAACAATCATACCGATTATTTGATCCACGACTTCCTGATGCCGGCCCCGAACACGACGCCGACGTACCGCGGTTATGCGTACCCGCATATTTACAACACCTATTTCAGCATGTACAAGATCGCCAAGCTGTACCCCGATCTGATCTCTTACACGAACACGAGGCAGACGTACCTGTCCCGTGCCTACAACATTTTCAAAGCGCTGTACGACGGACCGGTCGCTTACAATTGGCACACCGGCCTTATGGGCGAGCAGACGACGCCGGAGCTGATCAAAGCGCTTCAGGACGAAGGCATGACGGCGCAGGCGAACGATGTAATTGCGAAGATGGCGACGAAGTACAACAACTTCAAGAACACGACGTATCCGTACGGCTCGGAATACAATTACGACAATACCGGAGAAGAAGCGGTCTACATGCTCGCGAAGATGAACAACAACACGTCGATGATGAGCAAGATCAACGCGAAAACGCGCGCGACCCGCGGCCATATGCCCGTATGGTACTACTACGCGGACCCGGTCACGATTACGGGGGAGAACTGGTGGAACTTCCAGTATTCCGTCTCGCTCGTTGGTTACGCGATGGACGATTGGGTGCGCAATTACTCGGCGAACCCCGAAGTCGAGCAGCGGATGACCTATGCCGCGAAGATCGCCAACGTAAGCGCGATTAACTCGGGGCAAATCAGCTCGGACCCTGCCGATATCGGCGCCGTCGCCTGGACGTATCAGGCGGAGAAAGGCAACTATCCGGCGCTCGGACTCGGCGGCGGCCCGCTGCAGAACGGCTGGCGCGGCATGTCCGGCGAAGCCGACCTCGGCTTGTTCGGGGCGATCCGGATTCTCAGCTCCGACGTCGCCATCGATCCGATCTTCGGCTTGTACTGCTATGGCTGCGATGTGACGGAGTCCGGAGGCAACTATATCATCGTGCCGAAGGACGGCGTCAATCAGAAGCTGAATCTGATTACGCAGAAGCTGAACATGACGATGGAGCGGGACAAATATACGGCCGCGACGGTCGCCCTCGCCAAAAACAATGTCAACTTCACGCTGCAGAACGCAACGCCGGGCAAAGCGCATACGACGAAGGTGACGTTCACGGGGCTTGCTGCCGGTACGTACCAAGTGCTTGTCGACAATGCGGTCGTCGGCTCGGTTAACGCGACGACCGGGGGAACGACGACGGTGAATCTCGGCATCGGTACAGCGCCTTCTTACGACATTAAGCTTCAACAAGGCGGCGTTTCGGTGCCGGAGCAGCTCGTCCACTATCCGTTCAGCGAGTCGAACGGAACTTCGACGGCGGATGCGTCCGGCAACGGCAAGACGGGGACTTTGAACGGCGGAGCGACGTTCTCCGCGGGTCAATCCGGCAATGCCGTCACCTTGAACGGCACGAACGGATATGTCAGCATGCCGAGCGGCATTGCGAACGGGGCGACGGACGTGACGATCGCGGCGTGGGTGAAGGCCAACAGCCTAAGCAACTGGACGCGCATCTTCGATATCGGCACCGGAACCTCGAACTATATGTTTCTGTCGCCTCAGCCGGGCGGAGCGGGTCTGCGCTTTGCGATTACGACCGGCGGCAACGGCGCGGAGCAGCAGATTCATTCGACGGCTGCGTTCCCGATGGGCGTCTGGAAGCACGTCGCGGTCACGATCGCCGGCTCGACGGGCAGACTGTACGTGGACGGCGTGCAAGTCGCTGTGAACACGAACATGACGCTTAATCCGTCGAGTCTCGGCCATACGACGCAGAATTGGCTCGGCCGCTCGCAATTTGCCGGCGATCCGTACTTTAACGGGCAGATCGACGATTTCCGCATTTACAGCAGAGCGCTGAGCGCTTCGGAGATCGGCACATTGTATGCCGGAACGACGATATCCGACATCGCGCCGCAAGCGACCGCGACGACGTCTTTCGTCTCGTCGTGGGAGAGCCTCGCGGGGTTAAATGACGGCTATGTGCCGGTGAGTTCCAACGACCGGGGCCATCCGGTATACGGCAACTGGGACAACCCGAACACGACGCAATGGGTGCAATATACATGGAATTCGGCTCGAACGATATCTTCTGTCGACGTGTATTGGTTCGACGACGATCAGGGCATCGACCTTCCCGCATCGTATACGATCCAATATTGGGACGGCAGCGCCTGGGTTAACGTGAGCGGCGCTTCGGGGCTGGGCCTGCTGGCCAACCAATACAACACGACGACGTTCGCGCCGGTGACAACGACGCAAATCCGGTTGAATATTACGGCGAAGGCGACGACTTCGACCGGTATCGAGTCGTGGAGAGCGAACGGATATTAACGCAAGCCAAGAGGCTGTCCTAGTGAGTAGGGGCGTACCAGATTATCGATGAAAAGAAGAAGGGCATCTATCTCCTGGAGCATTGGAAGGAGATAGATGCCTATTACCCTGCATCCATCAATAATCGTTTGGTACGCCTTTTTTTTCTATGGCTGACCAATTGACTTACAACCCTTCGCTGGGTCTTGTCTGAGTGCCGATGGACGTTTTTAGAACAACTCCCTCCGCTGGAACGCCATGGGGGAGGCGTTACTCGATTTTATCGAACAATGCCCCCCGTTAGAGTGCTATTCGAGCGACGTTAGTCGATTCTTTCGAACAACGGCCTCCGTTTGAGCGCTATTGGGGAGGCGTTACTCGATTCTTTCGAACAATGCCCCCTGTTAGAGTGCTATTCGAGCGACGTTACTCGATTCTTTCGAACAACGGCCTCCGTTTGAGCGCTATTGGGGAGGCGTTACTCGATTCTTTCGAACAACGTCCCCGTTAGAGCGCTATTCGAGCGACGTTACTCGATTTCTTCGAACAACTCGCTTTGCGAAGAACTTCAATGCCATGTGTCGATGTACGTGGATTGGTCAGCCGTAGTTTTTTTACTTACGAGACAGCCTCTTAGGGGTTCACCAAGATATCGCTGCGACCCGGCTCAGGAATATAAACGATTAGATTTTTTTGTGCCAGGAGCTGCTTAAATCGGGGCGGTCGCTTGCTTTTATCGCAAACGGAATGATATAACAAGAACAATATCGTATCTATCCGTAACGATGAAGGTGGCGATGACGGTGTCGGAGAAAGTCAGCATTAAAGAGATCGCGGCTAAAGCGAATGTATCGATCGCTACGGTCTCCTATGTATTGAACGGCACGCGCAACGTGCGCCCGAAAACGAAGGAACGGGTGCTTCGGGTGATAGAAGAGCTGAATTATCAGCCGAACGATATCGCCAAAAGCTTAAAAAGCAAAAAAACGAACACAATCGGTGTCATCGCGGAAGACGTCACCGTATTTAACGTGCCCGAAATTATCGATGGCATTAACGATTACGCGGACCGCCACGATCTGCACATCGTGCTGACGAACTTGCGGCTGCACAAGCGGGTCGGTCATCATTACGCGGACGTCGAAGCGTACCGCAAATACGCCGCGAATGCCGTCTCCGATCTGATGGCCAAGCAGGTCGAGGGCATTATCTATGTCGGCATCCATCCGCGGGACGTCACCGGACTGATCGACACGAGGGGCAAGCCTATTGTATATACGTATTGCTATACACAGAACGATCTATCCATCCAATATAACGACGAGCAAGCTGCGTATGACTCGGTGTGCTACCTGCACGACAAAGGTCATCGGCGAATTGCGGTCATTACGGGTTTGATGGATTCCATCCCGTCGCGTCTGCGGTTCAACGGCTATTATAAAGCGATTATGGAGCATGAACTGCCGTTCGAGCCGCAGTTGATCAAGGTCGGAGATTGGGGAACGGAGTCGGGATTGAGGGCGACGAAGGAGCTGCTTGAACTGGAGGAACCGCCGACGGCGGTGCTTGTCATGAACGACGTCATGGCGGCGGGTACGCTTCGGGCGGCGTGGGAGAAAGGATTCCGCGTCCCGGAGGACCTGTCGATTGTCGGATTCGACAACAGGGAGTTCAGCGATTACTTGAAGCCGCGCCTGACGACGATGGATCTGCCCCTTCACGAAATGGGCTACTCATCGATGAAATCGCTCATGCGGCTGGTCAACGGAGAAACGGCCGAACCGGTGCCGATGCCGTTATGTGTATTGCTGGAGAGAGAGTCGGTCGCTTCGCCGGATGGCGCCGAGACAAGCTAATTCAGCATCGACTGCCGAATCCGGGCGGAACAGTATAACCCAGTCCCATCCCGACGCCGCCTAAGTGGATAGGGGATGGGTTTTTATTTAGGGCGTGTCTGAAAACCCGCTCAGGGGCATCTATCACCGCCTTTTCGCCCCCTGCTGCGTCACTTTTGCTTGACGTACCTCCGGTACGCCTTCACAAAAGTTCCTTGCATGGAACGAAAATTCGGCAACATCTGCTGCCCTCGGAGGTATTCAGACACGCCCTAGCGATTCGGAAAAATAAATTTCCTGCAAAAAGAAAAATAAGCGCTTGCATAAAAATTGAAATCTATGTTATAAAGAAATTGCAACAAATTCTAAACGTTTAGATTTAACGTAGATTCATCAATTCACAAGCATTTCCACCCGCTTCTGCAACAGAACCAATTGTTTTGTTCGCTTGAAACCCAAAAACTCCAAGATGTAATCGCTTCCCGAGGACAAAACACTCTCGATCTCCATATTGAATCCATCAACATCTACTTTTTTTCACGCATTAAGATAAACGTTTAGATTTTGAAATGAGGTGCTGAACGTTTAACTCGCAAACTTGGAATCTTCAAGGCGTCGGGTCAAACGGTTAGACATATAAAATTTTTTAAGCCATGAAGGGAGAGAGGGGCAATGAAAGCAGGAAAGAGACTTGGGGGAGTTCTTCTAGCGGCTGTATTGACGATCGGTGCAGCAGGGTGCGGGAACAGCGAGAATAGCGAAAAAAGCGCAGCTCCAGCAGGAGGCGAGTCTTCGAAGGCGCCGGAGAATACGTCTTCCTCGACGAAGAAGGTCAAAATCACTTACTCGATGTGGGGAAGCGCCGAAGAAGGGAACACCACCCAGGCGGTCGCGGACAAATTCAATGCTTCTCAAGACAGAATCGAAGTGGAAGTAATGGCGATTCCGTGGGAGAACTACATGACCAAGCTGAATACGCTCGCAACGGCGGAACAATTGCCGGACACGGGGATGCTGCGGGAAGACGGCGTCATTCAGTGGTCGTCCCAGGGGATGCTGAACGACGTAAGCGCCATGTACGAAGGCAGCGACAGCAAGCCGCTGGACAGCCTCGCCTACAAGTATCAGGGCAAGACGGTAGCCTACGCCGCCGCCAACGAAATTCTTCTCCTCTATTACAACAAAGACATGTTCGACAAGGCGGGCGTGCCTTATCCGCCATCCGCGCTGGATCAGGCATGGACATGGGACGAATTCGTGGCAACGGCCAAAAAGCTGACGATAGATAAGAACGGCAAGCATCCCGGCGAGGACGGCTTCGATTCGCAAAGCATCGTTCAGTACGGCGCATCCGTCGAAAATCTGCCGTGGCAGCTGGAAACCTGGGCGATCAGCAATGGCGGCGGGTTCTACAACAACGACGGGACAGAAGTGAGAATCGGGGAAGACGCCAGCGCCGAAGCGATTCAGAGAGTCGCGGATCTGTACTTGAAGGATCATGTCGCCCCGCTGTCCGTCGGTCAAACCGATGACGGCATCCAACGCACCGTCATCGCGGGAACGGTTGCCATGGCTACGAACGGCCAGTGGAACATCGGAACCAGCCTGAATACGGCCAAGGAGCAAGGGCTGAATTACGGCGTAGCCGTATTGCCGTACATGAACGAGAAGGTCACTCTCAATACGGGCGGCGCGAACGTCGTATTCTCCCAGACCAAGCATCCGGAAGAAGCGATGGAATGGCTCAAGTGGTACACCTCCGAAGAAAACAATTGGGGACTCATTAGTTCGGGCATCTGGATGCCCGTGCTGGAGAAATGGTATACGGACGAAACGCTTACTCGTAAATGGGTCGAAAACCCGAACTTCCCTCCGTATGATGAATACAAGTCCGCGGTCGTCGATTATGCGCAATCCGCCGCGAGACCGGCTTCCTGGTTCTACACGAATCATACGACGGAGTTCAACACCTTGCTCGGCTCGATTCTCGGGGACGTCTGGACCGGCAAGACGACGGCCAAGGACGCAATCTCCAAAAACCTCGATGCTCTGAAAGCGGCTCATTCGGGCAACCAGTAACAAGATCGGAAGGATGGCCGCCGCTTGCGAGATTCCGGCGGTCATCCTTTACACATAAGGTGGGAGCGAGAAATGGAAACGATCGATAGACCGCTAAAACGCCGTTCCCGAATTCATTCGAGCGAGCAACGCGTTGCTTATATCTGTTTGATTCCCGCTTTCCTCGGGCTGATCTTCCTGACTTACGCGCCTCTGATCGGGGTGCTGGGAATCAGCCTGACGAACTGGACAGGGCTGAAGAGCCCGGAATTCGTCGGCTTCGATAATTATGTCAAGCTATTCACGACCGACCCTTACATCAAGGACTCCATTATCGCGACGATCTACTTTGCCTTCTTATCCGTAGCCGGGAGCATGATTTATTCGCTGTTCATCGCGATGCTGCTTAATCGTAAAATTCCGGCAAGAGGCTTTTTCAGAGCCGTATTTTATGTGCCGTTCGTATTGCCGGCCGTCGCGATCTACGTCGGATGGTCCTGGCTCTACGAGGCGAATTTCGGCTTCTTCAACTATCTGCTCTCCGAAATCGGCTTGAACAAAATTCTTTTTATCGCAGATTCCCGTTACGTAGTGCCTTCGCTCTCCTTGATTGCGGTCTGGTTGGCGGGGAACTTGATCGTGATTTTCCTGGCCGGACTTCAGAATGTTCCGAGCGTCTATCATGAAGCGGCCGAGATGGATGGCGCGAACGGGTGGAAACGGTTCAGACATATCACCCTGCCTTGCATGACGCCGATCATCTTTTACAACTTGCTAATGAGCTTGATCGCCAATCTCCAAGTCGTTACGCCCGCTCTTGCTCTGACCAACGGCGGCCCGGGCAATTCCTCCCGATTCATGACTTATCTGATGTACGATCAGGCTTTCGTCAATTACAAGCTGGGCTATGCCTGCGCGACGACTTTTATTATTTTCGCCATTCTTGCCGCCTTTACCGCTGTCTTGTTCAAGACGTCGAATCGGTGGATCTTCTCTGAAGGGGGCGACGACAGATGAGCGAAGCGGTATACGGCAGACTCAAGAGCAAGAAGCGCGGCGAACGCACGGCGAACGTCGTAACGCTTGTCGTTATCTTATTTTTTGCCGTTCTGGCGCTCTTCCCGATCTGGTGGATCTTCCGCACGTCTCTGATGACGAATGCCGAGATTTACAGATTTCCGCCGTCTCTGCTGCCGGCAGACTGGCTGTTCTCCAACTATGAAAAAACGCTGAAGGTATTCAAGTTCTGGAAGTATCTATGGAATACGATGGTCATTATCGTTCCCTCTTGTTTGGCTGGAACGTTTACGGCTACCTTATGCGGATACGCCTTTGCGAGGCTGAGGTTTCGGGGCAAACAGCTGATCTGGGCTCTGTGCATCGGATCTATGCTGTTGCCTGCCATGGTTACGCTTATTCCGCTGTACATCGGGTGGACACGGGGTTTGGGGCTGCATGACAGCTATCTGCCGTTGATTTTGCCCTATTTCTGCGGTGGCGGCGCTTTTAATATCTTTTTGATCCGTCAGTTTATCCTTTCCATACCGAGAGAACTCGACCAAGCGGCAACGATCGACGGGGCCGGATATTTCCGAATTCTGTTCAGCATTATTATGCCGGCCATCAGGCCCGCCATGATCGTCGTCGCGCTGTTTATCTTCATCGGCCTGTGGAACGATCTGCTTCAACAGATGATTTATATCAATTCAAGCGACAAATATACGATAGCTTTGGGGCTTACCAATTTCAGAGGGCAATTAAAGCAGGAATGGTCGCTGACGATGGCAGCCACATGCCTCTCCTTTGCTCCCGGCGTTATTTTCTACCTGATCGGTCAGAAGTACTTTGTCGAGGGAATCACGATGACCGGGATGAAAAATTAGTCCGGACGAGCGGGATGGCGGCTTGAGCGAATTGTCCCGGGCGCTGAGCAGACAGATAGAACAACTTCAATTTGTGCAACCAAGCGGGGAGGAACCGACTGTGACGATTCAATCTACGAACATAACGCCCCTAAGTCGGGTGTCCATACAAGACGACTTTTGGATGGAATACGTGAACCTGGTGCGGGACGTCGTCGTTCCGTATCAGTGGGAAGCGTTGAACGACAGAATTCCGGATGCGGAACCGAGCAGCGCCGTCCGCAACTTCAAGATCGCGGCCGGGGAGGAGCAGGGAGAATTTTACGGGATGGTGTTCCAGGACAGCGATGTCGGCAAGTGGCTGGAAGCGGTCGGGTATTTGCTAAGCTCGCGTCCCGATCCGGCGCTCGAGCGGATTGCCGACGAATTGATCGATACGCTCGCGAAGGCGCAGCGTCCCGACGGCTATCTGAATACGTACTTCACTTTGAAGGAACCGGAGGGCCGCTGGACGAATTTGGCGGAATGCCATGAGCTGTACTGTGCGGGCCATCTGATGGAAGCGGCGGTGGCCTATTACGAAGGAACGGGCAAGCGCAAGCTGCTCGACGTCATGTGCAAGTACGCGGATTACATCGATACCGTATTCGGGCCGGAACCGGGCAAGCTGAAGGGCTACGACGGCCATCAGGAAGTCGAGCTTGCGCTGGTGAAGCTGTACAGGGCGACGGGCAACGAGAAGTATTTGAATTTGAGCCGGTTTTTCCTGGATCAGCGCGGGGCGAAGCCGAACTTCTACGAAATCCAGCTGGCGCAGCGCGGCGGCAAAGTTCATTATCCGAATCTCGATATCGCCCGCCGCTTGTCCTACAGCCAGTCCCATCTGCCCGTTCGCGAGCAGCAGACGGCGGAAGGGCACGCCGTCAGAGTCGTCTATATGTGCGCGGGCATGGCGGATATCGCGAAGGAAACCGGGGACCGCGGCATGCTCGAAGCCAGCCGCAGGCTGTGGCGCAATATCGTGGACAAGCGGATGTATATTACCGGCGGCATCGGTTCGATGGAGCACGGGGAAGCGTTCACCTTCGATTACGACTTGCCGAACGATACCGCCTACGCGGAGACTTGCGCTTCCATCGGCCTCATTTTTTTCGCGCACAGAATGCTCCAACTCGAGCCGAAGAGCGAGTACGCCGACGTCATGGAACGAGCGTTGTACAACACGGTGCTGAGCGGCATGTCCAAGGACGGGCGGCACTTCTTCTACGTAAATCCGCTTGAGGTATATCCGGAGGCTCACGGCAACAACGCGATTTACAACCACGTCAAGCCGGAGAGGCAAGGCTGGTTCGGCTGCGCCTGCTGCCCTCCGAACGTCGCGAGATTGCTCGGCTCGTTGGGGAAATACATCTATTCCGCGCACGGGAACACGCTGTACACCCATCTCTATATCGGAAGCCGGATCGAATGGGAGACGGCAGAGGGCCCGGTTGCGGTCGAACAGGAAACCCGGCATCCGTGGTCGGGAGATGTCCGTCTTCGAATATCGGCGGATAAGCCGTCCGTTTTCGAACTGGCGCTTCGCGTCCCGGATTGGTGCGACGGATACGTCGTACGGGTGAACGGAGAAGCGTGGACGAAGACCGAGAGCCTGGACGGCGACGGATACGTCAAAATCGCGAGGAGTTGGACCGAAGGCGACACGGTTGACCTTGATCTTCATATGTCGGCGAGGCGGATGTCCGGTCACCCGATGATTCGCCAGGTCGCGGGCAAGACGGCCATCCAGCGAGGGCCGTTCGTCTACTGTCTGGAGGAAGCCGACAACGGCCCGCATTTGCACGAGGTCGCGCTGCTCAAAGACGGGAAGCTGCAGGCCGACTTCGAGCCGGACTTGCTGGGCGGACTCGAGGTCGTGACGGCGGAAGGCGTTCGGATGAAGAGAGAGTCGGGAGACGATCGGTTGTACGAGCCTGATGTCTCGTACCGGGTCGAACCCGCGGCCCTTCGCTTCATCCCCTATTACGCCTGGGCGAACCGCGGCCGGGGAGAGATGACCGTGTGGGTGCGCAGCGTGTAATGGAAGTGGCATAGGATTTGGAATAGGGCGGCGCGGGGGAATCCCTGCGCCGCCCTTGCGCTTTTTGAATCTACGGCTAACTTGCACGCTTCGCGGCTGCATTTGAAGATTGACAAAAACAGGGTTCGAAAATATCATAGTACCAACAGTACTTATTTAGTATCTTTGGTACTATCGTGCAATCGGAGGGCAGTCAATTGTGAACACGAACAACGAAGATCAGAGCAAGGGTCATCCCAACGATAAAGTCAGAAGACGCATTCTGCGATACGCCAGCGATAGATTCGCCGCCAGCGGCTATTCGAACGTATCCATCGCGCAATTCGCCTCGGAGCTGAAGATGAGCAAGTCGACTTTCTATAAGTACTTTCAGAGCAAGGAAGAGCTTCTCTATGCTGTTATCGAGACGTTCTATTCGGATTTCGAGGCGGAAATCGCCGCGATCGCGAACGACCCGGTTATGGATACAGGCAACAAGATTCAAGCTTTCGCGATGGCGGTTCGCCGCCGCTTCGAGAGCGTTCGGGTTTCTTCCGTAGAGGATCTGCAGCGTTCCGCTCCGGAAGCTTACGAGCTGTTGGAGCAGCGGCGGAAGGGGATCATTACGGGGAATCTGGTTCGGTTGTTCGAACAAGGAGTGAGCAGCGGCTATATTCGTAAGGACGTCTCTCCGATGCTGATGGCGAATCTGCTGCTTCAAGCGCTTCAATACTTGGAGCACCCCCAGTTCATCGCCGGGACGAACTTTACATTCCCCGAAATGTTCAAGCAAGTGTTCTCCATCTTGATGGAAGGCAGCTTGACCGAGGCGGGGCGGGGCGAATTTCGAGAATCGGAGGAGGAGCGGACATGAAGGCAATCATCATCGGAGCGGGAATCGGGGGACTGACCGCAGCCATAGCGATGCGCCAAGCGGGAATCCAAGCAAGCGTCTACGAGAGCAAGTCCGAAGTCAGATTAAACGGGGCGGGACTTGGGCTTGGGCCGAACGCGGTGAAGGCGTTGGAGCTGCTGGGGCTGGGCGAGTCGCTTCAACGTGCGGGAATGCCGGTGAAACAGGTGCAAATCCTCTCGCAGGAGGGGAAGGTTCTCAGCCGTATGGGAGGAGCGGACGATCGGAACAAGAATGCGGGGCCGGAGCAAGTCACCGTGTTGAGGGCGGACCTGCTCGGATTTCTTGTGGATGCGCTGGGGGCGGGAGAAGCGGTTCATACGGGAAAAACGTGCGTGGATTTCGAGCAGGGCGAAGATGGCGTAACGGTGAAGTTCGAGGACGGCTCGACGGAAAAAGCGGATCTGCTCGTTGGGGCGGACGGCATTCGCTCCATGATCAGGGGGAAGCTGTTCCCGGAAGCGAAGCCGCGGTATTCCGGATACACGTGCTGGCGCACCGTAGTCCAGGCGGATTCCGCGCTGCGCTACGATCGGGAGCTGTTCACGGAGACGTGGGGAAGCCGCGGAAGATTCGGTATCGTTCCTTTATCGGGCGATCGTGTCTACTGGTTCGCCTGCATGAACGCTCCTTGCAACGACCCTGTCATGAAGCGAGTCGCGATAGCGGATCTGGCGCAGCGTTTCTCCGGGTACCACTCCCCGATCTCCGATCTGCTGGAGCTGTCCCGGCAAGAAGCGATACTGCATCATGACATCGAATATTTGCCGCCGATTAAGCAATTCGGCCGCGGCCGCGTCGTCCTGATCGGCGATGCGGCCCATGCGATGACGCCCAATATGGCGCAAGGAGCGGGGCAGGCGATCGAGGATGCGCTTTTCCTTACGGAGCATATCTGTCGCTGGCCCGATTTCGCAAGCGCCTTAAAGGGATACGAGGGCGACCGGATCAGCCGAACGGGGACGATTACCCGAATGTCCGGCCGAATCGGGCGCATGGCTCAACTGGAAGGCCGTCTGCCGATAGCGCTGCGCAACGCTTTTCTCCCGCTGGTTCCGGACGCGCTCATGCAGCGACAGCTTGATTACGTGTACAAGGTAAACCTGGAGAGGGCCGGGATGCTGCTGGGGCGTTCGGGGAGCTGAAGACGAGAGCGTGAATGCAAGGGAAATGGTAATGTGAACGAATACGAGCTCATGGGACGATAGTCGTCCTGTGGGCTCGTTTCTATTTTCCAAGTTCGGCCGCATCTTCCTTACGTCCCGCCCGAGATGCCCGTCAGCGTCGTGCAGCGGCTCTCGGCGGATAGCAAAAAAAGTCCACCCGATTCCGTAAAACCGTTACCTGTTCACGAAGCGGCGCAGGACTTAAGCTAAGATCAACTTATTAAAACCGCTTTCATCAGGCGAACGGGGAGGCAGCATGAACGATTCGAAGGCGACCGTTAACTGGCGGGCGCGCGTGAGGAAGGACCGTTACATTTACGCTTTTGTAATTCCGGGAGTGCTTTTCTATCTCGTATTCAGCTATTTGCCCTTGTACGGGATTACCATCGCGTTCAAGGATTTTCAGATCACTCGCGGGATCGCGGGCAGTTCGTGGGCGGGCTTGAAGTATTTCGAGCAGCTGTTCACGACTCCGGGATTTAGGGATGCGCTGGTCAATACGCTTACGATCAGCTTTCTGAAAATCGCGATCTCTTTCCCTTGCCCGATCATTCTCGCCATTTTGCTGAACGAGCTCCGGAGCAAGCGCTTCCGCTCGCTCACCCAGAGTCTGATGTATTTGCCGTATCTCATCTCCTGGATCATCATCGGGGGAATCGTCTACAATTTTCTCTCGATGGACGGAATCGTGAACGAAATCCGTTCCCTGTTCGGATTCGGCCCGATGCTCTATCTGGGGGAGAAAGAATACTTCAGATCCATTCTCGTTGCCAGCGATATTTGGAAAAATTCCGGCTGGTACTCCATCATTTACTTGGCGGCGCTGACGAGAATCAATTCGGAGATTTACGAATCCGCGACCGTCGACGGGGCGAGCTGGCTGAGAAAGACGTGGCATATTACGCTGCCCGGCATCAAGGATGTCATGATCGTGCTGCTGATTATAAGCATGGGGCACCTGATGTCGGCCGGATTCGAACAGGTTCTTGTTCTGTACAATCAGAGAGTCTACGAAACGGGAGATATTCTGGATACGTTCATTTACCGCAACGGCATTCTGCAAGGGCGGTTCAGCTTCGCCGCGGCGGCGGGACTCGTGACCTCGATCGTCTCCGCGATTCTCCTCCTCGTAACGGACAGAATCGCCAAGAAAAGCGGGGAACGCGGATTAATCTAGATCGGAGGACACCAGCTTGAACAAGAAGATTTCCGTATTTCGCGGTTTTAACCTGTTATTTTTCGCGCTGCTGAACGTGGCGATGATCTATCCGTTCTGGCATACGCTCGTCGGCTCCATGATCTCGTTCGAAGAGTATTCCAATTATAAGCTGCTGTTGTTTCCGAGGGAACCGACCTTCGACGCTTACCGGGAAATTTTCGAGCGGGGGGATATTTTCCGACCGCTGCAAAATACCGTCGTCATTACCGTAGCCGGCACGTTTCTCAGCTTGTTCGCGACGGCATGGACGGCTTACGGCCTGTCCAAAGATTTTCTGGGATCGAGGGCGATTATGACGATCATCGCGCTGACGATGTTTTTCAACGGCGGGCTGATCCCCCAGTACTTGCTCTACAAGCATCTGGGCTTGCTCAACAGCATGTGGGTGTATCTTGTTCCCGCCCTGATCAACACGTTTTTCCTGATCATCATGAGAACGAATTTCGCCGGTTTTCCGAAGGAGATCGAGGAGTCAGCTAAAGTGGACGGCTGTAGCGAATTCGGCATTTTCTTCCGGATTATTCTGCCGCTCTCGAAGCCGGTGATGGCTACGATCGGATTGTTTTACGCCGTCGGGTTCTGGAATACGTTCTACGCTTCCCTTATGTTCGTTACCCAGGCTGGGAAAAAGACGCTCTACGAGTATATTTACAAAATCGTATCCAACCAGGAAGGCTCCCAGTTCGCGACGTCGGTCGCGTTCGGGGAAGCGACCAAATTCGCGAACATCGTCATCGCTGTCGTTCCGATTATGCTCGTCTACCCGTTCCTGCAGAAGTATTTCGTCAACGGCACGATGGTCGGCGCGGTCAAAGGGTAGGGCCGCAGGTTGATGAAAGGGGGGATGCTTGCCTAAAAATGCCAGCAACGAAAACCGCCAATCAGCGTTAAAAACTTATTATCCATTCAGGGGGTTGCCGAATTGAAAACACGGGGTTGGATCCTCGCTTTAATCGTCGCGCTTGTCGTGTCCTTGCTGAGCGCTTGCGCCAAAAACGCCGAACCGTCGGGCGGCGCAAGCTCGTCCGGCAGCGCATCCGCGGGAGCGGAGAGCGGATCGGAATTCAAGGAAACGAAAAAAATCGAAGTTATGGCCTGGTGGCCGATCGTCGTCAAGCCGGAAGACGAGGTCATCAAGTTCATCAATAAGAAGTTCAACGTCGATCTGAAAATCACGGTCGCCGATTGGCAGCCGAACATCGACAATCTGGCTATGCGCGTAGCTTCGGGAGATTATCCGACGTACGCCTTGATGCCGTGGTACTGGGTTGGAGATCTTGGCGTCCAGTATAAAGCGCTGGTGGAAGACAAGGTCGCTCTCAACGTGACGGAGCTGGCCGAGAAGCACGGCTTCAACCGCATTCTGGACCAGCTCAAGCAGGCGGATGAGCTCGGAGTCAAGCCGATCTACGCCGATGCGAGCGGCGATTATTATTCGATTCCGCGCAATGACGGCTACCCGAACCCGGGGCTGTTCATCCGCCAGGATTGGCTGGAGAAGCTGAATGTGCCGGTTCCGAAGACGTGGGACGAAGTCGAGACGGTGCTGAAAGCGTTCGTGGAGAACGATCCAGACGGCAAGAAGAACGTTGGGCTTACGCTGAACGGAGCCGACGGGCTCGGGACGTTCGACCAGATTCTGACCGCGTTCACGGGCGTGCATCCGGTCGGCTGGACGAAGCAAAACGGCCAATGGACGCACCGGGTATTGTTGCCCGAGTTCAAGGACGGGGTGAAGTACTTGCATCGTCTGTACGAGCAAGATCTGATCGACAAGGAATTCGGTTTCCTGAAAGCGTCCAATGCGAGGGAGAAGTTTACGACCGGTCGTGCGGGAATGATCCTTCACAATGCGAACGGCGTCGATTACCGCGATTTTATTCAAGTCCCGCTGACGCAGTACAATGCTTCCGCCGCGGTGACGCTGGCCGTACCGTTCCCTTCCGGACCCAAAGGCCAGATTCGCGCCTCGGGCAACCCGTACGGGTCGACTGGCATTCTGTTCGCCAACAAGGACGAGGAGGCAAGCGTTCGGTTGCTGGCGATTCTCGATTGGCTGCTCTCCGAAGAAGGAACGGACCTTAGCCTGAACGGCGTGGAAGGCATTCATTACGATCTGCAGGACGGTAAGGTCGTCTACCGCGAGGACAAGTGGCAAGCCGACTTCGGCGGCATCGAGCATCATTTTATCCGCCACCTGATTTTCCCGGGCATCGCCAAGGAGCAATCGCCCAGAGTGCTGCCGATTTTGCAGGACAATTACAACGACGTCATCGAGCACGGCGTCCGCGAGGAAATCGTTGGCGTGAATACGGAAAATACCGCGAAGTTCGGTCCCAAAATGTTCGAGGTGTATACGAAATGGATTACGAATTTCGTCATCGGAGATGCGGATATCGATTCCGAGTGGGATAAATTCATTGCCGAATGGACGTCCTTCGGATTCGAGGATATCGTGCAAGATATCACGAACTTCGAGGCCGCCAACCCCAAATAAACCGCCGTCATGGTATAATGTGGGCACTCGGGCGTTGTGAGGAACCTCATCCATGACCTTAAAAAGAAAAGTGTTTTTGCAAGCGCTGATGCTTCTTCTCGTATGCGACGTCCTGTCGTCGGGGATCAGCTTCGTCGTCTCCAAGCAGTTGATCTCCGACCAGATCATCGCTTCGAAGAGAAATGAGCTGACGGCGATCGACGATCGCATCCGGGATACGTATACGGTCGTCCGCGAGAAGCAGGATTTGCTCGCGGACGATTACGATTTGCAGGCGAGAACGGCGGCCGTGGAACGGCAGTCCTCCTCCTACGAGAAAACCGCGCAGATCGAGAGAGTTCTCAACCAATTAAGCGTAGAGCTGTACAACATGAAAGAGCTGGAGAGCTTAAACGTCATTTCCGGCCGCTGGGTGATGAGCGTCGGCATGACGGACTCGGTCGGCTTCACGGCCGAAGGGGCGGAGCTGAAGCCGAATCTGGACAGCGCCGACCTGAAGCGCGAAGCGCTGCCGATGCTGTCCCGCATCCATTCCGGGAAAGCGCTTTCCGTCGAGCATGCGGTCGTATCGCGCATTTCGGCGCACAGCTATATGGTCGGCATTATCGATTTCGGGGAGCTCATCACGGATAAACGGATGAATCTTCAGATTCGCAACAAGGAAGGGCGTTCCCTGTACGAGCAGAACGCTCCCGACTCCGTTCAGGCGGAGCAAGCCCGGCGTTCCTCTCATCTGGAGATTCGGTATTCCTCGCCGCAAAGCGATATGGAGTACTCCCTGTTTCTGAACGAGAGGGATATCGAGGAGAAGTTCCGCAAGCCGCTATGGATCATCGTCCTTCTGAGTTCGTGCATCTTCGTCGCATTCGGCGCGCTGCTCTATATGAATACAGATAGGCTGCTGAGACCGATCACCTCCTTCAGCACGTTGCTGTCGCATATCGAGCACGCGTCCCAGACGGACGAGATCGACCGGTTCATCGAGGAGTACAGGAAGAAAGCGCGAATGAGGAGACGGCTGTACGTCTATTTCTCTTTAGGCATTATCCCTCTGTTCATCGTCATCGTCGCCAACTTCGTCTTCTTCCGGGACGTCGTGATCATGGAAGCCCGGACGAAGGACGACGGAACGATTCGGGAAATTCGCAGCAATATCGAGTACAAAATGGGGAGCTACGGCATTTTGATGAAGAAGCTGTCTCTTGACGCCTCCATTCAGAACGAACTGCTCCGCCTGGCGAAGAGCGAAGCCGCGCACGAAGACAGCATCGGCATGTCGGATCTGGTGCTGAACAAGGGTATTCTGGCGCAAAACATCCGGTACATCCGCTTCTACGACGAGCGGCATCGTCCTCTCTACGCGAGCGACAATGCGGCGGACTCCGGCGACGGCCGGGCGGAGTGGCAGGAGGCGCTGTCGGATCCGTTAACGCCCTATTACTGGACCGCCCGGAACGAAGAGGATGCCGAGCTCAAAAATCTCGTTCTGTACGGCAAGATCAAATACTTGCCGAGATCGGGGCGCGAGATTCGCGCCTTCCAGCAGATCGGGTACGTGGAAATGGCGATGAAGCCTTTCTTCGACGAGAAAATCGGCTTCTCTACCGAGCAATCGAATCGGGCGATGTACGTGTTCGATGGCGGCGGCGACATGCTGTATTCTTCGAAACCGCACGATCACGACTCGGAACGCAAGGTGAAGCAGTGGCTCGAGGGCGGGAGCCTGCGCCGGGACGGCGCCGAATTCGCGGAGCATGCCGTCGACGGTATGACGATCGCCAGCGGCAAAATCCAGGGGGCGAACTGGCATATCGTATACGCGATGCCCTCAAGCGACGGTCTCGCGGGGAACGACCGCATTCTCATCAACAATTTGATCGTCATCGCCGTCATGCTGTTGCTGGCCATCGCGCTGTCGGAATGGCTGGCCAAGCAAATTCTGAGGCCGATAGGCAAGCTCATCCGTCTCATGGAGGGCATGGATCGGCAGAGGCTGAGCCATTGGTCGCTCTACCTGGGCGATAACGAATTCGCCCACATGGCGTTAAGCTTCAAGAACATGCTGGCGCGGCTTCACTCGATGAGCGAGGATATCAAGGCGAAGGAGCTGGAGCGCTTCGAGCTGGAGAAACGCAAGAAGGAGGCGCAGCTCACGGCGCTTCAATCGCAGATGAATCCGCATTTTTTATATAACATTTTCACGTCCATCCATCTGCTCGTCAAAACGAACCAGAACGCCAAGGCTTCGGAAATGATTATGGCGACCGGCAGGCTGCTTCGCTTCGGACTGTACCGCGGCAATCAGATCATCAGCGTCGCCGAGGAGCTCGAGCATGTCGGAGCCTATGTGCGGATTCAGGAGATCCGCTATCATGCGAGGGTGCGGGTCGACTTGCAGTACGAAGAGGGGATTGAGCGCTACCGCATGCCGAAGTTTCTGCTGCAGCCCGTCGTCGAGAACGCGTTCGAGCACGCCTCCAGCCAAGACAAACCGTTGTCGCTTGCCGTGCGTCTTGCCCGGGTCGGGGATTCGCATCTCTCGATTCGCGTGGAAGACGACGGAGTCGGTATTCCGGAGGACCGGTTGGCCTCGATCCGCGAACGTCTTGCCCATCATACGCCGTCCGACCATATCGGCTTGCTGAACGTTCACGAGCGGATTCGGCTGTTTTACGGCGCCGACTACGGACTCGACATTCGCAGCGTCTGGGGCGAGGGCACCGTCGTTACGCTCACACTTCCATTGATAAAGGAGGACTCTTGATACCGTGTTCTCTCTGATCATCGTAGACGACGAAGACATTTTGCGCGAAGGGTTGAAGGATGCCGTTCCTTGGGAGAGCTGGGGGTTCCGGGTGGCGGCGCTGGCCGGCAGCGGAGAGGAAGGGTTGGAACTGTTCGAGGCGATGCGGCCGGACGTTCTGCTGACGGATATTAAAATGTACGCATTCAGCGGCCTTGACCTGCTGAAGGCGGCGAAGGAGATCCGGCCCCAGTGCGAGGTCGTGCTGTTGAGCGGTTACGAGGAATTCAGCTATGCCAAGCAAGGGCTCGAGCTCGGGGCTTCGGCTTACATCCTGAAGCTCAACTTGTTCGACGAATTGGAGGAAACGTTCGCCAAGCTTCGCTGCCAGTTGGAAGCGCGGCAGGCGGAGGAGCGGAAGCGGAAGGAGGCGGAACGGCAAAGCGCAACGGCCGAGCTGGTGAGACGGCTGAGAGGGGAGCTTTCGCCGGGTGAAGAGCTGCCGGGTTTCTACAGCGTCGCGGTGATCCGCACGGTTTCCGAACCCGACAGGCTGCTGCCGATGGCGGATAAGATCGCGGTCGATTGCGGCTGGAGGATCGTTCCGCTCGGACCGAAGTGCGTCGCCGTCTGCATTCCGCACGCTCGGGCGGCGGCGAACCCGGAAGCTTGGCGGGCGGAGAGCTATAGCAAACTTCGCCTGATCGCGGATTCGTGCCCGGACGCGATCGCGGGAATCGGCTCCGCCGTTCGCGGCGCGGAGCTCGAACTCTCCTATCGCCAAGCGATGAAGATGGTCGATTACGGCCGCCTTCATGGAAGAGGATGGAGGTTCGCTTACGAAGAGATCGCCCCTTCTCTGGACGAGGCGCCGCTGGAAGCGCTGAAGTACGAGGATATCCGGCTGTGGATCGACTTGAATCGGACGGAAGAGCTTCTTCAGGCGCTGGAGCGATACTTGGCCGCGGTCGTTAACCATCTTAAACTCGCGATCGCCGACGTCAGGCTCGTGGCGATGAACGTGCTGATGAACTTGAACAACCGGATGCAAGAGAACGGCGTCGAGACGGAGCACGAATCGGAGATCGATGTCCTCGTGGCGGCGCTGAACCGCATGGACAGCATTCTGGATATTCGCGACTGGCTTCGCGAAGTTGTCCGTCGCTCAGCCGGATCGTACGCGCATACGAATCGCGATAACCGCGCGCTGTTCGAGCAAGCGATCCGTCTCATCGACCGGAATTACAAGAACGATATCTCCCTGCAAGGCATCGCGCAATCCATGTATGTGAGCCCGTCTTATTTCTCGATCAAATTCAAAGAAGCGGCCGGCATGAACTTCGTCGACTACGTCAAAATGAAGAGAATGGATCAGGCCGCCGCCTTGCTCATCGGAACGACGAAAAAAATCTCGGACATCGCCAAGGAAGTCGGATATGCGGACGAGAAATACTTCTCTCGCGTATTTAAGCGGGCGAAGTGGATTTCTCCCCAGCAATTCCGGGAAGAAAACATAAGGAGCGATCAATATGGATCGATATAGGCCGATTTTTCACTTTACGCCTCCGCGCAATTGGATGAACGACCCGAACGGCCCGTTTCAACTGAACGGCGAGTACCATTTGTTTTATCAGCATAATCCGTCGAAGCCCGAGTGGGGAGACATCCATTGGGGTCATGCGACAAGTCCGGATCTGGTCAACTGGACCCGCAAGCCGATCGCGCTGGTTCCTTCGCGGGAGCTTGGGGAATGGCACTGTTATTCGGGATGCGCCGTTATCGACGGCGACGAGGTCAAGCTGATCTATACGAGCATCGGGCAGGGCGAGAGGAACGCCACGACCGGAGCGGAGCAATGGGTGGCGAAAAGCAAGGACTTGGAGGACTGGCACAAGCCTTCCGTCAATCCCTTGTTGACTTCGAAGCTGCATGGAGGCGTCGAAATCACGGAGTGGCGGGATCCTTACGTATGGAGAGACGGGGACGAGTGGAAAATGGTTCTCGGCGGCATACACGAGGGCAAGGGCTGCGCGTTTCTGTACCGTTCCGACGATTTGGAGAGTTGGAGCTACGAGGGGATTTTTCACCGGGGAGAGGAATCGATCTGGGAATGCCCGCATCTGTTCCGGTTTGGTGAGAAGGTAGTTCTGTTCTATTCTCCGAGCGCCCAGGTGCGTTACATCTCCGGGACGATCAATGCCGAAGGAGCGCTGGAAGCGGACTTTCGCGGCACTGCCGATTATGCGGGTTTCGAAGGCTACTACGCTTCAACGGGGTTCGTAGACGAGCAGGGACGGCGCGTATTGCTCGGCTGGATGCCGGAGGGAAGGGGAGAGGATTTTCCGGAGCCGGTGGAGTGGGCGGGAGCATTGGCTTTGCCGCGCCTCGTGTCCTTGAAAGAGGATGGAACGATCCGGATGTCGCCATTGCCCGAGCTTCGTCAGCTGAGGGGCGAGCGTCAGGCTGTGGCTAACGTTCGGTTAGGCGCGGGCGCGGGTTCGGTCGATGCCGGGATGCGTTCGAATACGTTCGAGTGCTTGCTGGAGATCGAAGGAGCTGAAGGAGCGGACAGCACGGTTACGGTGTCCGTGCTGCAGTCTTCGTGCGGCCGGGAACGGACGGACATTATCGTGGACTTCGCCGGCAATCGGATCGTCATCGACCGTTCGCAATCGAGCCTGTTCCCGAACACGCACAAAACTTCGATCGAGGGCAAGCTGCCCTCCGGCGCACGGGACTCTCTTGAACTGCGAATCTTCGTCGACCGTTCGACCGTCGAGGTGTTCGCGAACGAGGAGACATGCCTGTCCGCTCGGGTGTATCCGTCGTTGGCCGACAGCGACGGCATCCAGGTTCGTTCCGACGGGGAGATTCTCTTGAAAAGCTGGCAGGTATGGGCGATGAACGGTGCGGCTATTGGGTAGGATTCGAGCTGTATTGACAATCTGAATTTGTTCAAATAAACTAATTTTAGGAAGAATTTTTCCTGAAAAGTCGGAGATCCTCTACCGTATAAGTGAGGAATGGAAAAAGTCGGAGATCCTCTGCCGTATAAGTGAGGAATGGAAAAAGTCGGAGATCCTCTACCGTATAAGTGAGGAATGGAAAAAGCGGATGAGGGTAGCAGCAGATGCTATCCTTATTTTTTTGGAAGAATTGGGGGTTCGACGATGGACAAAACCATTCGAATTTGCAGCGTTCAATCCGCCTATTTGGATTATCTGCGGCAGTCCGATAGCTTAGTAAGCAAGGATCCCAGTCAGAATCGAAAATTTATCGGAATACTTCTGGTAGTAAACGGTCATTCTTACTATGCTCCATTGTCGTCTCCCAAGCCCAAGCATCAGTCTATTGCCGATTCCGCGCCCGATATCGTGAAGATTGTCGGAGGAAAGCTCGGAGTTATTAATTTGAATAACATGATTCCGGTCGTTCCTTCCGCCATTATCCCAGTTGATATTTCTTTAGAACCGGACAGTCAATATAAACAGTTAATGAAGGAACAAATGGTATTTATCCGAAGGAACGAAGAGGCCATCATGAAGAAAGCGAGAAGACTGTATCAGATTATAAGAAGCGGGAAGCATTCTAAATTGAACTCCCGCTGCTGCAACTTCCCGCTTTTAGAACACATATCCTCTCAATTCGGCATTGTTGATCCAATTACTATTGATGAAGCAGCGCCTACGAAAAGCGACTAGTTGACGTAAAGGAGCCGTGCGGCTAACACAGCGAACCGAATAATTTGCCAACCGAGCGACAATGTTGTCGTTCTTTTTTTATTGGCCAAATCCGGTCATCGGATAAAAAAACAAGGCGATCGGGCATGTTACCGGTGGACGAAAAGAGGTAGGGTGGAGGAAACGTTTACGATGGAGGTCGAACAACATGTCAGATCAAGCCAAATTTCAAGCGGCTCAGACGACGATTGTGCGCAACGAACGATTCATTCGAATTGCCGATGAGCTCAAGCCTGAATTACTCAGCGAGGAGGTCGAACCGACGCAGCTCGTGAAGGTCGAAGCCGACGAAACGGCGATGCACGGCTGGCGGGCGGTACACGATGCGGGGATCGGCTCGCTTGGGAGCCGGGATCTCGGGAAAGGGCAGTCGGCGATCGCGGATTTCGGTGATCATCGCGTCGGATACGTATCGTTCGAGATCAAGCCGGTCGGCAGTCCCCCGGATGCGCCGCTGAAGCTGCGGCTGACGTTCGGAGAGATGCCGGTCGAGATGGCGGTGCCGTTCTCCAGCTACGACGGATGGATCAGCAGCTCGTGGCTGCAGGAGGAAACGATCTTCGTGGACGTGCTCCCGGGCAAGGTGAGTTTGCCGCGGCGCTACAGCTTCCGGTATATGAAAATCGATGTGCTGGACACTTCCCCCAAGTATCGCGTAAGCTTCTTTAATCTGAAGTGCATAACCGTTACTTCGGCGGACAGAGCGAACGTTATCCCGTTCGATCATGCCGATCCGCTGCTGCGGGACATCGACCGAGTCAGCGTTAAGACGCTGGAAGACTGCATGCAGGATGTCTTCGAGGACGGGCCGAAGCGGGACCGCCGGCTATGGCTGGGCGACTTGCGTCTGCAGGCGCTGGCGAATTACGCGACGTTCCGCAACGACGCACTCGTCAAGCGCTGCCTGTACCTGTTCGCCGGTGTACCCGACGACCGCGGGCGGGTGTCCGCCAACCTGTTCATCGCGCCGGAGCTGATCGCGGACGATACGTATTTGTTCGATTACTCGCTATTTTTTACCGTAACCTTGTACGATTATTACGAGGCGACCGGTGACGCGGATACGCTCACAGACTTGTGGCCGACCGCGCGCCGTCAAGTGGAGCTGGCATTGGAACGGCTGGACGATCAAGGCGTCGTACGGGACGAAGAAACGTGGTGGTCGTTCATCGATTGGCATGAATCTTTAAACAAGCAGGCCCCTTCGCATGCCGTTCTTATTTACACGTTAAGGCGAGCAATTCGTTTAGCCGAGGCGGTCGGATGCGCAAGCGCCGAAGAATTCGGACGCCGGCTCACCGATGCCGAGAGGGCGGCGATGGAATCCCTCTGGGATGCGGAGCAACTCTTCTTCGTCAGCGGAGAGGGGCGGCAGGTGTCGTGGGCTGCGCAAATCTGGATGGCGCTGGCCGAAGTTCTGCCGCCGGAAGAGAACAAGGCGCTGATGCGCCGACTGCTCGCCGTACGGCCGGAAGTCGCGCCCACAACGCCGTATATGGTTCATTACCTCGTGGAGGCGTTCCTTGTCGTCGGGCTGAAGGATGAGGCGATGGAGCAGATGAAACAATACTGGGGAGGCATGCTGGAGAGAGGCGCCGATACGTTCTGGGAGCTGTACGATCCGGGCAACCCGGACTTTTCCCCGTACGGCAGCCCCTTGATCAACAGTTACTGCCATGCCTGGAGCTGCACGCCGACGTACCTGATCCGCCATTACGGATTGTAAGGCAGCTAAGGCAGCGTGCGCGGAGCGCTGCGGAAGTCATGAGGCGTCCGGCCGAAGCGGGCTTTGAACTTCCGATAGAAAAATCCGAGGCTCTCGTACCCGCACTGCCTGGCGACCTCTTCGACGCTTGCGTCGGTTTCCATAAGCAGCCGCGCCGCCCGGTTCAACCGCTGCCGCTGCACCCATTCCGTGTAAGTGAGGCCTGTTCGGCTCTTTAGCAGGCTGCCCAAGTATTTGGGACTGAAGTGGAAGCGCTCGGCCAATTCGGCCAGCGTGCAGCTTCCCGGGTTGTCTTCCATATAGAGAAGTACGTCGCGGATGACCCCTTGGGGCAGCGGCGGCTCCGGCACGTAATTCAGATCAAGGTCGTAGATGCGCATCAGCTCGATGAGCAAAATAGGCACACAGTGGCGCAGCAGCTCGGCGGAATGTCCGTCCGGGTCGAAAAATTCGCACATCATGTCCCGCATCAGCCCATGCAGCTTGGCGTGTTCCCCGGGGCGGAATACGATGTACCTTCCGTGCCGCTGCCGCTCGGACAGGACGTGCCCGATAAAGCTTGCGACCGCTCCGCCTTCAGGGATACGGTCCGGGAAAGCGGACGCGAACGCTTCCTTGCGCAGCAGCAGGTTCACGAGAATGTCGTTCTCTCCCAGCGGCGCTATGCTGTGAGGGACGTTGCGGTCCATTAAGCAGGCGTCGCCCTGGCGCAGCGCTACCTGCCGGCCGTCGATCCATTGCTCGCACGAGCCGGAATACATATAGTTCAATTCGATGAAATCGTGCTTGTGGACGGGCATGGCGGCGAATCTGTGATGCTTGTGGACGGAGACCGAATCGTTCCCGAAGAAATACTTGCCCTGCATGCGGGGAATTCCGTCGGGCTCGTCCGCCAGCTCTCCGCCGTCGAAATCGCGGACGTTCTCGCGCGTGCGGAGCTGAATGCGCTCGACGGCATCCAGGCCGCGAAGCCGCTCGTCCAATTGAAGGTGATTCATGTTCAACCCTACTTTATCCGGATACTGATCAAAATATAACATACGAGCGGCGGGAATGCTTCCCGTCGCTTATCTAAAAATTGTGCACTTTAAGTACTAAAGTAAATACACCGGAAGAGAAGGTAACATGAACGTAGCCCGAAAAACAGATCAAGATCAGGGGGACTGATAACCGTGTTCCAAGAAAAGAAAAAGATGAAGACGATTCTGGCCGGCGTAACCGCGCTGGCGGCAACTGCAGCACTGCTGAGCGGCTGCGGCAGCTCCGACAAAGGCGAGGAGAGCAGCGGCGGAAGCAAGAACGTCACGCTGACGATGATCGTATCCGGCAACAAAGCGGCCGACGGCCAAGACTTCGAGTTGGACGTGCTGCCTAAAATGGTGAACGAGAAGTTCCCGAACATCAAGCTCGAAGTTCAGAAGCTTCCGGACGACCAGTACAACACTTCGATCAAGACGAAGCTGGCTGCCGGAGAAGCGCCCGACATCTTCCGCGTATGGCCGAGAATGGGCTCCGCGGCGAGCATCATCGACCTGTCGAAGGCCGGTTACCTGGCCGACTTGACGGACCTGCCTTTCATGAGCAACATCAGCGAAGGCGCCCGCAGCGACATGTCCCACGAAGGCAAAGTATACGGCATCACGAAGGGTATCGACATGCTCGGCACGTACTACAACAAGGATTTGTTTGCGGAAGTCGGCATTACGGAAGTGCCGCAGGATTGGCAGGCGTTCCTCGAAGCGTGCCAGAAGCTGCTGGATTCCGGCGTCACGCCGATTGTCATGGGCGACAAGGACCCGTGGTGGATTCAATTCGGCGCTTATCAGCTCGCGGCGAACACGGTGTACTCGGCCGACAAGGACTTCGACCTCAAGCTGCAATCCGGCGAGAAGAAATTCACCGACGAGACTTGGGTGAAAGCTCTCTCGATGTATAAGGAACTGTATGAAAAAGGCTACATCGCCAAAAACACGCTGGGACTGGGCGGACCGCAAGCGACGCAAATGTTCATCGACGGCAAAGCGGCGATGGTGTTCGACGGCACGTGGGACTTCCCGACGCTGACGGCTCAAGGCGCGGCCACGTTCGAACGCGGATTTTTCCCGCTGCCGGGCAATGAGCCGGGACAGCCGGTATGGCAAGCCGTCTCGACGGCGGCCGGATGGGCAGTCAACGCGAAATCCGAGCATCTGGAAGAAGTCAAGCAAGTGCTCAACTACTGGTTCGACAGCAGCTCCGACTTGTTCGCAGAGTGGGTGAAGCTGAATCCTTCGATCAGCGCGTTTAACGGAGTTCCGCTGAACAACGACTTGTACAAGTATTCTTACGAGCTGTACCAATCGGGCGGCAACTCCATCTACTTCGCCAACCAAATGTGGCCTAACGGCGTAGCCGACACGCTGCAGGTGAAGTTCGGCGAAATCATCGGCGGCCGCAAGACGACGACGGAAGACGTAGCCGGCGCCATGCAAGCGAAGTTCGACGAACTCTGGAAGAAGTAATCCGGTCCGTCGCCAAGAATCGAATGAAGGGGGCCGCGATGGTCCCCTTCCCATTCCATTCGGAAAGGAAATCCCAGCATGAATTCAGCAGTATTGAAAAAAACGATGTACTGGTTCGTCGTGCCCGCATTGACGATGTATCTCGTATTCTGGATCTACCCGATCCTCCGGCTGTTCCAGTACAGCTTTTCCGACTATAACGGCTTCATTCAAAATTTCAATTATATCGGCTTCGATAACTTCTCGCAGATTTTCAAGGACGGCGTAGCCGGCACTTCCTTGTCCAACACGCTGATCTACACGCTCGTATTCGTCGTGTTCAGCAACTTGATCGCATTGGGTTTGGCTTTTCTCCTGAATATGAAAATAAGAGCCACGGGCCTTTATCGTACAGCCGCCTACGTGCCGACCTTGTTCAGCGCGATCGTCGTCGGGTTCATATGGAGCTATGTCTATATGCCCGACAGCGGCCTTATCGCTACCGTACTAAGCTGGTTCGGCGTCGATGGCGCGAGCCTCAACCTTCTCGGAAACTACAGCTCAGCGTTGTACGCGATCACAGCGGTCGACGTCTGGAAGCATATCGGAACGAGCACGGTTATTTTCCTGGCGGGGCTGCAGACCGTTCCCGTCGACCTGGAGGAAGCGGGCCGCATAGACGGAGCCAGCTCCTGGCAAGTGACGCGCTTTATTCGTCTGCCGCTGCTGGCTACGTCGATGACGATTAACGTGACGCTCAGCTTGATCAACGGCCTGAAGGCGTTCGACTACTCCTTCATCATGACCAACGGCGGACCGGGACGGGCGACGAGCACCTTGCTGTTCGAAATTTTCCGCATGGCGTTCCGCGAGATGCAGTACGGCAAAGCTTCCGCGCTCGCCGTCGTATCGTTCATCGTCATTATCGCCATTACGATCTTCTTCGTGCTTAGGCTGAACAGAAGGGAGGTGTCGGCATGAACGGCGGCATCGCCAAAAAGACGCTTACGCATATCGGAATTTCCTTTGTCCTGCTGCTGAACATTCTGCCTCTTCTGATCGCGCTGTCGAGTTCGTTCCGTTCGGTATCGAACATGACCAATCCGCTGCAGCTGTTCAGCGAATTCTCGCTGGAGAGCTATCGGGTCGCCTTCGACAAAATGCACTTCATGCAGGCGCTCGGCAACAGCTTGATGCTGACGGTCATCTCCGTCGTCGTGGTGGTGCTGTTCACATCGATGGCCGCCTACCCGATCGCGCGGATCAATAACCGGCTGAGCAAGGCGCTCTATCTGTTTTTCCTGTGCGGCCTTGTCGTGCCGAGCCAGATGGTCATTATCCCGATCGTTCAGACGATCCAGGGGCTTCATATTCCGAGCTCGCAATTTACGCCGATTCTGATGTTCATTACGTGCAGCATTCCGTTTTCCTCCTTCCTCTACACCGGGTTTATCAAGAGCAGCATCCCGATCGAGGTGGAGGAGTCGGCGCTCATCGACGGAGCGGGCCTGATGCGCCGTTTCTGGCAGATCGTGTTCCCGCTGCTGCTGCCGGTTACGGTATCGGTCGTCATTACGCAGGGCGTCTGGATCTGGAACGACTACTTCTTCAACATGATCTTTATCTCCCGCGCCGCGGAGTCTCCGCTGCCGCTGGCCATGCTCGGTTTCATGGGCGACCAGACGAATCCGACCGCGTGGAACGTTCTGTTCGCGGCGTGTTTCCTCTGTGCGCTGCCGCTGCTCATCATGTTCGCGTTCCTGCAAAAGTACTTCATCGGCGGCTTGACCGTCGGTTCGGTTAAAGGATAATCGTCAGCACACAGCAAGGGGCCGTCCCTAAGTCGACAAGACTTGGAGACGGCCCCTTATTCTATCGGGAGGAGTCCGGAGCATGGGCCGCATTGGAGCGGTATTCCTCCGGCGTCAGCCCGGTCAGTTTCTTGAATACGCGGAAAAAGTACTTCGTATTGTCGTAGCCGAGCGACTTGGCGATTTTGTACACTTTGTCGTCGGTACTTCCGAGGAGCTCCTTGGCCTTGCCGATGCGCACTTGGTTGACGTAATCGATGAAGTTGATGCCGGTTTTCTCCTTGAACAGGAAGCTGCAATAGCTGGGGTTCAGGAAAAACAGCGACGAGATTTTGTCCAGCGTCAGCACCTTGTTGAAGTTGTTCTGGATGTAAGCTTTGATATTGTCGACGATCTGTTCGGACGAGTACAGGTTCTGTCCGCTCATCATGTCCGCGACGCTGGGGAGCACGTTGAGCAAATAGTTGCGGATGGCGTCCGCATCGAAGAAGCCGGCCAAAGCTGCCTCGAAGCTGGACGACGGCGAATGGCCTCCGTCGATGTGAAAGTTGCGGTGCAGCACGTCGCGAACTTCCTGCACGAGCAGTCTGCATTCGTTCTTCACTTCGCCCAGCGTCAGTTCCGGCATTGAGCGATAATGCTCGAACAGCTTGGCAATCCATTCGGACGTCTTGACCTTGTTGCCCGACTCGATGAAGAACAGCAGCTCGTCCGCCCGTTCCCACGGCTCCGCAACAGAAGCCGACTTCCCGGCGCCTCTGCCGAACACCGATACGACCGCCCCCACGCTGCCGATGCGAATGCCATTCAGCGCTTCCACCGTCTCCTCGTACGCCTCGAACAGCTCGCTTAGCGAGCTTTTTTTCCTGCTGATTCCGAACCTGGGACTCCCGCTCGCCTGCTCGCCGATCATCCCGGCCACTGCCGCCGCAGCCTCTGTCAGATCGCTCTCCGACGCCGACGCATAGAACAAATAAAAGACCATATGGTCCTGCTGAACATGCGGGACGTACAGATAAGGGGCTCCGGCCGCGCCTTCATACGGCTTAAGCTCCCCCGACGAATATGCCGCCAGCAGGACGTAGCGCTTCGCCGAAGCGGCTTCCTGCAGCCTTGCCGAGCGGAACGCCGGAACCCTTTCTTTGCGATGCAGTCCTACGATCAGATGGCCGAGCGACTGAAGGTCCGCGTCGTAGCTGATCTCCTGCTTCTCGTTCTCCTGATGCTCCAACTGCTGCAGCGCCGACCGTTCCGCATCGAGCAGGTCGATGGCCTTGGTCAGCGTCTCGCGAATCTCGTCCCGGCTGAACGGCTTGAGCAGGTAGCCGACCACCTTGGCGGAGATCGCCTCCTTCATGTACTCGTAGTCCGAATAGCCGCTGACGACGATGATTTTCTTGCTCGGATAGTTCGTCTGAAGCGTCTGAAGCAGCAGCTTGCCGTCCATCTCCGGCATTCTCATGTCGGTGATGATAATGTCCGGGTCGGCGCTCCCGAGCAGAGCCAGGGCGTCTTCGCCGTTGTTCGCCTCGCCGGCGAACTCGAGCCGGTCGCCGAAGTCGGCGGCGCGAATCTTCTTCAGCATTCCGCGCCGGATCAGGACCTCGTCGTCCACGACGATATATTTATACATAACGCGACACCTCTAATCCAGGATAGGAACGTTGAGAACGACCCTCGTCCCTTTGTCCAGCTCGCTCTCCAGCGACAAGCCGTACTCGGGGCCGTAGTAGAGGGAAATTCTCGAATGCACGTTTTTAAGCCCGATGCTCCGCTTATCGCGGTGGCCGAGCTCGCTGAAAGCGGGCGGCTCGCTCAACAGCGCCCGCAGCTCCTGAAGCTGCTCCGGAGACATACCGACGCCGTCGTCCGTGATCTCGAAGACGATTCGTTCCTCCGCGCGGAATACTTTTACGGCGACGGTGCCCTTTTTCCTGGTGCTCTCCAGGCCATGGTACAGCGCGTTCTCGACGATCGGCTGCACGATGAGCTTCAGCACCTTATAGGACGGCAAATCTGCCTCGATCTCGAGGCGGAAATCGATTTTGTCCTCGTAGCGGATTTTCTGAATCGTCATGTAGTTGCTGACGTGCGCAAGCTCGTCCTCGATCGGGACCAGCTCGCTCTCCGTCTTGATGCTGTAGCGGAACATGTCTCCGAGCGCCTTCGTCATGACGGCGATGCTCTCGACTTCCTCGATCTCGGCGATGCTGTTGATCGACTCCAACGTGTTGTACAGGAAGTGCGAGTTGATCTGCGCCTCCAGCGCTTTCATCTGCGAATCGAGCGTAATGAGCCGGTTCTGATAACTCTCTTTGATATATCTGTCGATGTCCTGAATCATTTTGTTGTACTCCGTGTACAGCACGCCGATCTCGTCCGTCCGCTCCAGATTCTTCTTCACCGTGACGAGACTGAGAAATTTGTTTTTCCGCATCGTCTTGCTGAGGTCGATGATCGGCTTCGTAATCAGGCTCGAGAGCAGAATGGAGAGCAGTACAAAAATCACCGCGCACGTGACCGCGATATAGATCAGCAGCCGCTCGGACACGCCGTATTGCTTGTACAGCTCCGACAGGCGAATCGAGCCGACGATCTTCCAATCGTTGTCGGGAAACGGCTTCACGACGGCCAGCGTCCCGTCCGCCGTCTCTTCGGCGGCTTCGCCCGGATGGGCGGCGATCCAGCCGTTCAGCGGCTCGGGCAGACGCTCGCCGATTCGCGGCAATGCGGAGTTTTCGTACAGAATCTTGCCGTTGCCGTTAACGAGGAACAGGCTCGTAATATCGGGGACGATATCTTTGTCGATGCCTTTGAAAATATCCAGTCCACAGTCGAGCATCAGCACGCCGAGCAGCTGCCGGGTATCGGGATCGTACAGCGCGCGGGAGAACGTAATGGACGGTTTGGCGTTAATAATGAATTCCTTCGTATCCGCGTCGCTGATGTACAGACCGCCGTTTTTCACGAGCGTTCTCTCGTACCAATCGTCGCCCAGCGGGCTGTAATCGACCTTGAGGTCCGTGCTGATGCCGTAGCTGATCGACCGCCCGTCCGGGAGGAAAATGTAGATGCCGTTCAAATACGGATTGCCGAGCATGAGATTGTTGAAAAAAAACAGCATGTTGGTTCGCGCCATGAACAAATCGTATTGATCGGCGTTCGGATTGTTGATCAGCTTGTTCAATTCCTGCGAGACCGTCACGGCTCCGGGACGGGTGGAGAACTGCTGGAACGACAGCGTAATGTGGTCGATGTTCTGGAAAATATGGTCGATCCGCTCGACGGCGTTGTCGATCGTGCCTGTCGAAACGAGAGATACCTGCTTGGCGACGAGACTGGTGTAAGCGTTATAGGAAATGAGCGTCACGATAAAAATGGGAACGATCGAAATAACCAGAAACACGAAAAACAGCTTGTTGCGAATGTTGCGATTGATCATCTCGAGTCCTCCGAAGGGCGGCATACCTAAAAATAGCATACCATGATTGCCGGAAGCCATACAAAGGGGCAGAGCGGGTCCGCCTAAAAATAGTGCACCCGATTCGCTAAAGTTAATGTACCGTCCGGAGAGGTATGATAGCATCGAACGATCGTCCGTGAGGGGCGATCCATGTCGTGTCCGAGTTGCGATTGATGAGAGAAAGGTGATTACGATGACTATTCCCGAGACGATGAAGGCGGCCGTCATGACCGGGCCGCGTCTGATCATAACGGAAGACCGGCCGGTTCCCGAGCTCGGCGAGCATGAAGCGCTCGTCAGAGTGATGGCGGTCGGCGTATGCGGTTCCGACGTCCACTATTTCGAGCATGGCCGCATTGGCGGCGCGTTCGTCCGCTATCCGATGATTCTCGGCCATGAGTGTGCCGGCGAGGTTGTGGCGGTGGGCAGAGGTGTCGCTCGGCTCAAGTCGGGAGACCGGGTTGCGATCGAGCCGCAGACGACCTGCGGACGCTGTCCGGCCTGTAAATCCGGCAAGTATAACTTGTGCCCTGAGGTGGAGTTTTTTGCCACGCCGCCGATTGACGGCTCGTTCGCTCAATACGTAAAGATGCAGGAAGACTTCCTGTTCCCGATTCCCGATAGTTTGAGCTACGAGGAGGCCGCACTGATCGAGCCGTTCTCGGTCGGCATCCACGCGGCGAACCGGACCGGCCTTAAGCCGGGGGACTCCGTGGCGATTATGGGCATGGGACCGGTCGGGCTGCTCGCCGTCGTCGCGGCCAGAGCTTACGGAGCCAGCCGGATTTACGTCACCGATCTGGAGCCGGTCCGCCTGGAGGCCGCTAGGAAGCTGGGGGCCACGCACGCGATTAACGTTCGCGAGCAGGATGCCGTCGAGACGATCAAGGAGCTAAATGGAGGCTCGGGCGTCGATGTCGCCTGGGAGACGGCCGGCAATTCGAAGGCGCTGCAATCGGCGCTGTTGTCGCTGAAGCGCGGAGGCAAGCTGGCGATCATCGGACTGCCGGTTCAGGCGGAAATTCCGCTGGACATTCATTTCATCAGCGACCACGAGGTCGATATTTACGGCGTGTTCCGTTACGCCGGCACGTATAAGGCGGGAATCGAGATTCTGGCATCGGGCATCGCCGACGTCTCCGCTCTCATTACCGACCGCTATCCGCTCGGCCGGACGCAGGAAGCGATGGAGCGCGCTATGAACAACAAGAGCGAGAGCCTGAAGGTGATCGTCTATCCGAACGAATAAATAAGGCGGAGGGAGAGGGAAAGCATGACTGAATTCAGCGTTCGCTCGTTAACTTGCGAATATCGGGAAGCTTTGCTCGGAACCGATGTACGGGTACCGCGTCTTGGCTGGAAGCTCGAATCGGACAGAAGAGGCACGCTCCAGACCGCATACCGGATTCAGACTGCGGAGTCGGAGGATGGCTTTAACGCGCCGCTCTGGGATTCCGAACGGGTCGAAGGAGAGCAGTCCGTGCTGGTGGAATACGGCGGACCGGCTGTCCGTTCGCGGACCCGGTACTATTATCGGGTCAAGGCATGGGACAATTATGGCCGCGAGACGGAATGGAGCCGTCCCGGCTGGTGGGAGACCGGATTGCTGTCGACCGAAGAGTGGAAGGCGGAGTGGATTACCCCCGATCCCGAGGCGATCGATCCGCACGCTAAGGAAGCTTTCCTGCTGAGGAAAGGCTTCTCCGTGAAAAAGGGCATCCGCAGCGCAAGAATTTACGCGACGGCGGCCGGCGTGTACGAGCTGTATGCGAACGGCTCGCGTGTAGGCGAGGATGTACTGGCGCCTGGCTGGACGAGCTATCGCGAGCGCCATCAATATCAGACGTACGATGTCACCGACCTGCTGCGCGGAGGCGACAACGTCATCGGAATCGCGCTCGGCGACGGCTGGTACAAGGGCGAGCTGACTTGGCTGAGCAAGCGGAACATCTACGGAGACAGAAGGGCAGCCCTGCTTCAGCTCTGCATCGGCTATGAGGACGGAAGCGAGGAGTGGGTCGTCACTGACCGCAGCTGGAAAGCCGCAACCGGAGCGATCCGGATGTCCGAGCTGTATGCGGGGGAACTGTATGATGCTCGGATGGCCCGCAAAGGTTGGAGCGAGGCAGGAAGGGCAGACGGAGACTGGCACGGGACGGTAGAAGTTCCACTCGGCTACGGACAGCTCGTGGCACAGGAGAATGATCCCACACGCATCACCGAGACGCTGGCCCCGCAGACCGTTCTTCGCACGCCTCAAGGGGACAGAGTGCTGGACATGGGGCAAAATCTGGTTGGACGGATGCGCTTCTCGCTTGATTTGCCGGAGGGCGCGCACGTTCGGCTGCGTCACGCGGAGGTGCTCGACAAGGACGGCAACTTCTACACCGGCAACCTGCGCAAGGCGAAGCAGACCGTCGAATATATCGTCGGGGAAGCCGGTCGCACCGCTTATGCGCCGTACTTTACGTTCCAAGGTTTCCGGTATGTGCTCGTGGAAGGGCTGGAGCATCTGTCCGACGCAAGCTTGGCGGACGGGTTCGTGGCGGAAGTCCTTCATACGGACATGGAGCCGACAGGCAGCTTCGAAAGCTCTGATGCGAGGGTCAACCGGCTGCAGCAAAATATCGTCTGGGGGCAAAGGGGCAACTTCCTCGACGTCCCGACGGACTGTCCGCAGCGCGACGAGCGGCTCGGCTGGACCGGAGACGCGCAGGTGTTCATTCGGACGGCGGCGTTTAACTACCATGTCGGCCCGTTCTTTACGAAATGGCTGCGCGACCTGAAGGCGGATCAGCGCGACACCGGCAGCGTGCCTTATGTGGTGCCGAACGCCTTGGAGGATTACACGTCCACGATGTGGGGAGACGAGACGTACACTTCGTCGGCCTGGGGCGACGCTGCCGCCGTCTGTCCGTGGACGGTGTATCAGGTTTACGGAGATCTCCGCCTGCTGGAGGAGCAATACGACAGCATGAAGGCGTGGGTGGAATTCATTCGCGCGCAGGGAGACGAAGAGAGTCTGTGGAACACGGGCTTCCACTTCGGAGACTGGCTGGCGCTCGACGCCCACGAAGGCAGCTATTTCGGCGCGACGCCGGTGGAACTGGTCGCTACGGCGTATTATGCGCTGTCGACGCGCATTTTGCGCGATGCGTCGGCCGTGCTCGGCAAGGATGAAGAGGCGGCGGAGTACGGCAGGCTGCTGGAAGGCATCGTCGCCAAATTCCGCGGGACGTTCCTGACGTCCGAGGGCCGGATGGCCGCATCGACGCAGACGGCCAACGTGTTGCCGCTCGTGTTCGGACTGGTCGACGGAGAAGACCGCAAGCGAATCGCCGCCGATCTGAACGAGCTTGTGCGGAAGAGCGGCTATCATCTGGATACCGGCTTCGTCGGCACGCCTTATCTGTGTCTGGCGCTGTCGGAGAACGGCTACCACGACACCGCCGTCAAGCTACTGCTTCAGGACACCTACCCGTCGTGGCTGTACTCGATCACGAAGGGCGCGACGACGATCTGGGAGCACTGGGACGGCATCAAGCCGGACGGCTCGTTCTGGAGCGACGACATGAACTCGTACAATCACTATGCGTACGGCGCGATCGGCGACTGGATGTACCGGTACGTGGCCGGGCTGGATCTGGACGACAGCGCTCCGGCCTATAAGCTGGCAAAGATTCGTCCGGGCTGCGCGAACGGAGAGCTGACGTTCGCCCGTGCAAGCTTCGAATCCGCCTACGGGCGAATCGCGTCAGGGTGGCGTGTGGAAGACGGCGACATCTTCGTCGACGTCGACGTTCCGGCCAACACCGGCGCGGACATTCTGCTTCCGGGCGCGCGGCTGGTGAGCGTAACGGAAAGCGGCTCCGCTCTGCAAGACGCCGAAGGTATCCGCTCGCTCGCGCAGACGGACGAGGGAGTTCGGCTGATCGTCGGCTCAGGTTCGTATTGCTTCCGTTATTCTTTGATTTGAACGGGTTTGGCGGCACTGACGTCGATTACACTTAAGAAAATTGAACCGTCGTATGCCGAACGCAATTACGGTGGCGTAGAAAGAGGCTATCCAACAACAAATGGATAGCCTCCTACATGACTAGGTGGTTTGAGACAGGTTTCTATTCATGTTATTAAGGTTGAAGGGAGACCGTTACAATCTGTCCTTCCCAAGCCCATATCTGATAAATGCCAGGCGTAAGTCCGCTGGTATCGATCTCGAAAGATTGGGAGACGTTGTCTGCGGTAATATGGTACACTCTGCCTTTTGCAGCCTCCTCAAATTGCGATTGATTCCCGGCAGTTTGGGCGGGCACAAAGTACACCGTCGTTGGCCTATCCGCAGTAAATGTGATGGTCTCCCCAATATTGTAATTGAACACGGAGCTTGTAACATTAAGAAGGGCTCCCGGCTTATAAGGAAAGGAAGTCATATCAGGCTCTACAGGCAAGCCGTTTATCTTAAATGTCCCAGATGCAATCTTCCAATAGTTATTCTCTCCAACGAAGGGGGCCGCGAAATCAACGGAAATGTACCACAAACCGTTGTCAGGGCGCACAACAGAAACAGTACCATTCCCGCCAAGCGGTTCATAGCTAGCACCGCCATTCGTCGAAATAAAGATAGCATTCTTCAATTCTGCCGAATCAATATTCAATTCAATCTCCGGTGATAAATGCAGAGAAACGCCGTCGTTATAACGAATTCCCCATATCATAGTCAATGTTCGCATGGTAGAAAACTTGACCGCATCAGACAAATTGCCGGCAGCGTCAACAGCTACCATTTGATAGTCCCCGTCGGGAATAACGAGTGTATACAGCGGTGTAGGCGTGTTGGCTTTTACCGGAATGGCCATACCATTTCCTTGCTGTACGATTTGATTAAGGTCTTTTCGGCTTGATTGCGATAGATCATATGATCTCGAAAGAACATAGACAATACCAGCTTCTGTACTGTTTAACAATAAGCTAGATGTATCGCGTATACTGACTGTCAACTCAGGCTTTGTCGTATCGTTAAGGTCGACGGTCGTGTTTTTGGCCAGCTTGGCTCCCGTTGCGGCATGAGCTTCATCAAACTGAAGCAGCTTGTTGTAGACGCCAATCGGATTTCTCTCTTTGTCCAAAAAGACAATATAAAGGTACTGATCATAGTTCAATTCCGGATTATCGGAATAAAATGAAGTTTTGCCGTTCAAACCCGGCCAACCAGGAAAATGTGACAGGCTTGCGCTGGCTTTGAAATGATCTACATGCCAAACTTGCGGTTCTGGCTCAGGCTCGTAGCTAGTCACCAGATAAGTGCCGACCGGACCGATGAATTCGGCTGCCGCCAACGATTCCGGAAGTTGATCTCGGTTTAGGGTGACGTAACCGCCGACATCAGCTTGCCACGGAGAGGTTTTGTTCATTTCATTCAACTCAGCGGTAGTATACAGTTGAACGTCCACTCCTGTCATATTTTCAATGACGGGAACAGGAGTCATGTTGGCAGTAAAGGGTCCCTCAGCGAGCAACGTGTTGTCTCGCCACACTTTAATATACAGCGACGATATGACATCTGCAGGACTCGTCCGGCTTCCAAGAGAACAGGATATTTCTTTAGAGTAAGAGAAGGTGCTGCATTCTGGATAGAGATTCACTCCATCTGGAAGATAGACTTCGATACGATCTGTCTTCTCAAACGCTTCTGTTACCAATCGATAGGATGACAGTTGGACAACTTCTCCGGGAGAAAAATGTCTGATGACATCTATTTTGAATCCTTCCTGGATCGTTCTTGGATAGCGGATGTCAAACTTGTAGTTTTTCTCGTAAATGTTGTCGCTGCTCTGAACGTATATGCTAATATGAACGTCTTCAAGGGGCTTTAACTTAACCTGGATGTCTTTCTTCCCTTTGAAAGCATAAATCGCGCTTGCTTCATTCTGATAGTCTACAGACACAAATACATGAGCCCATTCCGACTCTGCAGCGACGGACAAACGGACCTCCTGTTGCTCAATATCCCGGGACACGTCCAACGTGTAGGCGAGTACAGATTTGGAGAAGCCTTCGCCGACGATGGAATCTGTTTCGTCGCGTTGTGTCAGTGTATAGTCCCCGAACGTCAGATTGGACAAGAACGCGCTGCTGCACAGAGCAGTACAGACCGCAGGTGGAGTGCCGCCGCCATTGCCACCTCCACCACCACCGCCTCCACCACCGGCAGCTGATCCGCCGGACGTGCCAGAATTGCCAGCTCCGTCAACCTTTTCCGGTTTCGTTTCGAAGCTTGAGCCTTTGGCTCCCTCTTGAACCGTGGCGTTGACGACTTTTCCTTCGCCAATCATTTTCGTTACGGCCTCAAGAACGAGCTGTATGATTTGGGCCTCTTTGCTGAGATTGATTTCCGCGCCCGTCGCTCCCGAGCCCACCTCCATATTTTGCACCGAACCGCTTGGAATGCTGACGACGATGCGGGAAGCCAAGACGCTTACGCTTTCGAATTGTCCGGTAAGCTCTACCTTCGAGCCTTCGGGCAAAGCAGGAGACAGCTCAACATCCTTCACGCCGCTGTCTGTCACGGTCGATTCTTCCAGCTTTACGGGAGATTGCACCGTTACCTTCTGAACCGTCGTGGAACCGGAGACTACGATTCGTACCGCGCCTGTCGCTTTATTGACAACGACCTGCACCAGCACGGAATCTTCCAGATGAATCGAGTTTTCACCGCCTCCGGCGACAGTTGTCTTCCCGTCTACCTTAACCTGTTTCAGGTAGACGTCTCCTTCGCCAATCTCTTTCCCCAGCAGCAGATTTCCTTTGATCTCATAGTTAATTAGAGTGACGCCTGCAGCGGCAATCGTAACGTCGCCGTTCACGATCGTTTTCTTGGCGGCGGAGCCGTATTCGCCCGGCTTGGATATAACAGTTGTTTCTCCCTTGACCCTCGTTAAGGCATTATCGATCGCCACAATCGCTTCAGCGCGGGTGATCGGCGATAACGGTCGGAAGTTGCCGGCCTTGTCGCCCTGCATAACGGATTGTTCGACGAGAGCAGCGACTTGCTTGCTCGCCCAACCTGCGATCAGGTCCGCATCTTTAAACACGGATAGATCGATTTTCGCCGGTTCGTTTAATTGCAATGCGCCGGCAAGCATAACCGCCGCTTCCTGGCGCGTAGTCTTGCCGTTAGGGTTGACCTTTTGGTTCGAATCTCCTTTTATGTATCCCGCTTGATAAGCTATGGAGATATCTCTGTACCCCCAATGATTGCTTGCCAAATCCACGAAGTTAAGCGATGCGGCCTGTTCCCTCAGCCCGAACGCCCGATTGAGGAAGGCCGCGAATTCCGCGCGCGTTACGGGCGCATCCGGCCGTACTTGCCCGTTTTCGTAGCCCTGCAGCAGTCCTTGATCTTTCCACTTCTGCAAGGTCGACATTGCCCAATGATTGGAGCTATCATTTGTGACTGCGGCAAACGCAGAGCTGGATAAGGATAGCGGCAAAACGATTAATAGAGCAAACACAAAGCATGTCAAACGTTTGAGTCTCATGTAGAAACTCCTCCTATTTTGTCGTTATCTCGATAGTACAAGATTTATCTCAAAATAGGAATAATTTTCTTCCTGAGGTAACAAGTTGGGTTCGAACCAGTTTTACTCTAAAGTTGCAAAAATGAGACGGGTGATTTACATTTTAAAACATAAAGAAAAGAACGGTGCGCCAACACCTTTCTCCCGCACAACGCTTGAGTAGGAAGCCTCCAAGAGAAAATTAGAGCATGATAGAAAATAACCTGCCCCCTTGGCGCTAACCTTAGGGCAGGTTATTTTCGTTGTGCGACTTGTTTTGCTATAACCCCTATATGGGTGGGAAATGCAAGGGTGGGAAGCCACCTAACTCTGTAATCGAAGATCGGAATGAAGGAACCATGTATCCGGAAACGATCTCGCTGAGACTCCTACATGCCTCACATTGACAGAACGTAAGGTATGAAGCTAGGTAAAGTCGGCAGAAGGCGGGCTAAAGCCACTCGACCGAGAAGGTACGCCAACTGATATGCCGGGCGGCTGAAAAGCAGGCTATGGTGAGAATGTCAAACAAGACTGACAAACTGCCGAATGTACGGGTCTAGAGTAACACCTTCGGGAAACCGTTGGACTAGCATACGCTAGGTGGACAGCGAAAAGTACAATATAGCGGATAGGAAATTCGCTATACCGAACAATGGCGGTATTTCCTCCACAGGCTCAAAGGCAGCACCTAAGGTCTGAACGGATAGCTAGGTTGCAGGGAACAAGGAAAGCAAGGGACATCCTAAAAAGGGTCTGTCAACCCGGTGGTTGCTATAAGGTGTAAACCGAAATGCATTTACCCTTGTGAGAGTAGGGGCACGACCGATGAAGCATCTGTAACGGATGTCGAGGAACACCCCCGAGTCTTTCTTCGATGAAATCAATTTTCCAGAATGTGCGCGACAGGGATCGGGTAAGAATGTGGGCATATATATCCTTCAAAGGAGTATACCACGATGTCGGCTCTCCGGTACTGGGACTATTATGACATGACCGGAATCTTTACCGATTTGCACGAAAGAGCCAAAAACAAGGAGAAGTTCGTCCATCTCTACGACATCATTGTGTCACGCGAGAACATCCTTCTGGCCTATCGTACAATCAAATCCAACAAAGGTTCCCATACCGCCGGAACAGACGGCAAGACACTGGACGACATCGGCGTCCAGACGGAAGAAGAAATTGTACCTCTCATTCGCGAGAAGCTGACCAACTATAGACCCAAACAAGTTCGTCGTGTATGGATTCCGAAGCCAAATGGTAAGCAGAGACCGCTTGGTATCCCATGTATCCTGGATAGAATGATTCAGCAGTGCTTCAAACAGGTGCTTGAACCGATTGCAGAAGCTTATTTCTATAGACATAGTTACGGTTTTCGACCGATGCGGTCAACCCATCACGCGCTGGCTCGGGTTCAACACCTGATCAATTTCAACCAGCTACACTACGTCGTAGATATAGACATTCAGGGCTTCTTCGACAATGTGAATCATACGCTCCTCAACAAGCAGCTATGGAACATGGGAATCCAAGACAGGAAAGTCCTGTGCATCATTGGCAAAATGCTCAAAGCCAAAATCGAAGGAGAAGGTATTCCCGACAAAGGAACCCCTCAAGGCGGGATTTTATCGCCATTACTTTCGAATATTGTCCTAAATGATCTGGATCAATGGGTGACCGGACAATGGGAAGATTTTGAAACCACCTACAGGTATTCCAGAAACGACGGCAAATATGCGGCGCTCAAAAAGACCGGTCTAAAAGAAGGCTTTATCGTCCGCTATGCGGACGACTTCAAGATTCTCTGCAGAGATTGGAAAACGGCACAAAAATGGTATCACGCCGTGAGGCTCTATCTCAAAGAACGCTTGAAGCTGGACATATCGCCGGAAAAGTCGCAAATCCAAAACCTTAGAAAACATGCATCTGACTTTCTAGGTTTTACGATAAAGGCGACGAAGAAGGGTCACAAACGAGTTGCACATACAGGCATCAGCGACAAGAAGAAGCAACAACTGAAGCTGGCAGCAAAGGAACGTATCCAACAAATACGTGAGTCTCCAACTGCCCGAAACGTACTTTTGTATAACAGCTTCGTATTGGGGATACACAATTACTTCAAACGAGCAACTCACGTTAGCATGGAGTTCTCACGTCTTGCCCGCAATCTACGCGTGTATATCTATAATCGTCTGGGACAAGTCGGTCACTATGAACATCCAGCCAACCCGCCACCGACCTATTCAAAGTACTACAACTGCAACTACAAAACCTACAGAGTCGCGGATACTTATCTCTATCCGTTGGCAAATGTGAACATGTCTATCCTGGCAAACTTCAATCAGACACTCTCTCTTTATACAGAAGAAGGTCGAAACATGATTGAAAGAAAACTACAGCCGGATATTCAGCGTGAACTGTCACGGCTCCTGAAATCCACCATACTAAACCGTAGTGTGGAATACATGGACAATCGGTTGAGCAGATATAGTATGAAAATGGGAAAATGTGAGATTACGGGAATGCTTCTGTATGCGGAGGACGTACATTGCCATCACTACCTACCTGTACATCTCGGCGGGGATGACAAGTTTCGCAATCTTCGCATACTCCACAAGGATGTCCACCAGCTTATTCACGCAACGACGAACCAGACGATTACAAAACTCATTCAACGTCTCGATTTATCCAACACCATGATAAACAGGATAAATCAATACCGTAAAAAGAGTAACCTGGAACTTATTGAAATATAGTCGTAAGAAAGATGGAACGCCGTGTGCGGTGAAAGCCGCATGCACGGTGTGGAGGAGGGGAAAAGGTGGCGATAACATCAAAGCCTTACCTATTCCTATTCAGATGAGCTAATAGAGCTAAAAGCGAAAACGGCATATACATCACCCCTGCACCCCCAATGTCGTCAGGTTAAGCCCCAGAGAGGGAGAGCGACGCATATAGCCGGGAACATCGCTTCGCGGTACCGCCTCCCTTTGCACGAGGTTGGGTGGGCGGGAACCTGGCACGCGCTGGAACAACTGCCGTTGGGCGGCCGTCGTGATGGCGGTCGTGGTGATGGTGGTGACGACGATGATGGCGGTAATGGCATAACTTTACGGCGTAACGCTAAATGGCCGACGCGGGCCAGACTAGCGGACAATAGAGCGACGGCATAACGTTATTTCCCCATTTGCCCCGAGATATCGCCTTGGACGAATGAAATAACGTTACGCCATAATGCTAACCCTTCTTCAACCGCCAACGTCTGAAACCCATAACGTTATCCCATCGTCCTATGCGATTCCATGTCGTTCGATTGCGAGCTTTTGCTCCTACATTCTCGCGGGTTTGGGTTAACCTGACAACATTGCCTGCACCCCCTGCACCGCTGCGAGTTAAGTCTGCTATAATAGTGGGCACTCATTCCTTTTTTATTGCCGCACGGCAGAAAGAGAGAGCTTCTATGAAAAGTCGGTTGGCGAGATTCGGGCTTGTTGCGATCATCGCTCTATTCATCCTCATTCAAATCTACATGGTGCTGGACTCGGAGGTGACAAGGCCGACGCTTCCCGTCAAAGACGGCATTCTGGATGCGAGAGAGTGGGATTTCGATAAAGACGGCATGATGAGACTGGATGGGACGTGGACGTTCTACCCGAACGTGCTGGCTGCGCCCGATTCGCTGCCGACAGACCGGGCCACGAGCATACAAGTGCCCGGCAACTGGCGTAAATCCGTGCCCGAGCAGCAGCTTTACGGCAGCGGCACCTATGAGGCCGTTATTTTGCTATCCCCCTCCGCCCCTCCCGTCATCGGGATCAAGGTGACGAATATCCGCATGTCGCATCGTTTGTACGTCAACGGACATTTGCTTCAGGAGAATGGAGCGCCGTCGGAGTCGCAGGAGACGGACAAGCCGAACAATACCCCGTATACAGTCTACGCTTCAGTCGAAAACAATCGCCTGCATCTGGTCATTCAGGCGGCCAATTTTCATTATTATCAGGGAGGCATTGCGCAACCGATCATCATTGGAGAACCCGCACAAATCTCGCGCTACTCTCTGATTAACTTCGGCGTCGGTTTGGTCGGCTTCATGATGACGGTATCCTTCGGCTTATATGCGTTAACCATCTATTTGATGCGCTCCCGGGATCGTATGTACTTGTACGCGGGGCTGTTTTTCCTGATCGTGTCGCTCGTCGTGGCTTGTGCGGATGAAAAGGTGCTTATGGTGCTGCTCGATTGGTTGCCTTTCACGATCGCTTATAAGCTGCAAGACTTGACGTTGTGCGGAGCGATGATGCTGCTGCTCGTCTTTTTTAGGACGGTGGAGCCGGCATTCGCTTCGAAAACAGTGTTCAGATTCATTATGGCGCCGATGCTGATTTACTTGGCGGCGGTGCTCCTCTTGCCCTACCGGATGTACGTTCCCGCGAAAATGATATTTTCCCCCTACCAGCTTCTCATTTGCGGGTATTCGATTGTAAGCTGGTTGCTGCTGCTGATCAAAGCCAAGTCGCGAGGGGAACGCTTGGAGCGGCTGCTGATGCTCGGTACGGCTTTGTTCCTGACGGGCAGCTTGCTGTTCCAATACTTGTATCTCGATCAGTTTATCGCGAGCAAGCGGCTGTCGTTCGTGTCGTATTTCTCTTTTATCTCTACGATTAATCTCTATTTGGCTTACTGCTCGAAAAACGCGCTGCGGCGATCGGAGCAATTAACCGACCAACTGCTTAGGGCGAACGAGGCCAAAAACGAATTTTTACAGCGAACGTCGCACGAGCTGAAGACGCCGCTGCACGGCATCCATCATTTGGCCGAGCATGTGATGAACCGGGAGGCAGGGATGCGCGAAGAAGCGCGCCGTCATCTCGGAGTCGTCGTGGATACGGTCGAACGGCTGTCGTATATTGTGAACAATTTGATCGACGCCACACAGCTTCGCAGCATGTCGCTGCAGGTTCAGTCGGCGGTGGTGGATCTGTCGGCCGTAGCGGAGCATGTCATGCGAATTATCTCCATGCATATCGGCTTTAAGCCAATTGCGCTGGCGAATCGCGTTCCCTCCCGAACGTTCGTCGAAGCGGACGAACAGAGATTGCAGCAGATTGTCTACAATGTGCTGTCCAATGCGGTGAAATATTCGAACGAAGGCACTGTCGTCATCTCCGCTAAAGCGGAAAATGGCCGGGTCACGCTGCTGATTGCGGATGAGGGGATCGGAATGACGGAATCCGAGCAAGGGAGCGTGTTCGAGGACAGGTACCGCGCGGATGCGGCGGGTCAGCCGCCGGTGGAAGGCATGGGGCTTAGCCTGTTCATCAGCCGGGAGCTGTCTCGCCGGATGGGAGGCGAGCTGTACATTGTCGCAAGCGAGCCGGGGCGCGGAACGGAGCTGGCGCTGGAGCTGAAGGCGGCGAAGTCGCCTTCGGCAGCCGTTGCCCGCAGAGGCGCACCGGATATAGCTGCTGCTGCGCGGCTCGAGACGGCTGCAGCGGATATGGCCGGATCGGCGACCGCCTCGGAGCGGAAGCGCCGCGCCATTCTGCTGGTCGACGACGATCCCGTTAACTTGGAGGTGCTCCGGCTGATCCTGCAGGAGGATTACGAGCTGGAGACGGCCTACGGAGGATCGGATGCGCTCGCATGGCTGAAGCGTCGTCGATTCGACCTGATCATTACCGATTATTTGATGCCCGGCATGTCGGGGCTGGAGCTGACGAAGCGCGTGCGAGCCAGCCATTCCTCGGTATCGCTTCCCGTAATTATCGCGACGGCTGCATCGAGGGATGCCGATGTGGAGCTTGCTTATCAGGCCGGAGCGACGGACTATATCGCCAAGCCATTCTCGGCGGGCGAGATTCGCAAGCGGGTACAATTGCTCCTGCAGCTTTCCGGTACGATGGAAGCCGCCCTCCGCAACGAGCGGGCGTTCCTCGCGGCGCAGATTAAGCCGCATTTCCTGTACAATGCGCTGAACAACATTATCGCGGCTTGTTACGACGAGCCGGAGCAAGCCGCCGAATGGCTGAGATTGCTCGGCCGCCATCTGCGGCGCATGTTCCGGCGCGAATCGACGGCTTGCACGATCCCGCTGAGGCAGGAAGTGGAGCTGATTCAAGATTATGTCGAGCTGGAGAGGCTGCGCTTCGGAGATCGCCTGCGCTTCGAGCTGGATATCGATCCGTCCCTGCTGGCGGATAATCCGCAAGTGAACACGCTGCTGATTCAACCGCTTGTCGAGAATGCGATTGGCCACGGTATTTTCAACAAAAGAGGTACGGGTACGGTGGCGCTGCGAATCAAGCGGGAAGGGGCCGTCTTGCGCATCGAAGTGGAGGACGACGGTGTCGGGATTAGCCCGGACACGGTGCGACGCCTCATGGCCGGCGAGACGGAAGGGGGAGTCGGGCTGGCGAACGTTCGCAGACAGGTCGCGGCCGTAGCGGGGGCGGAATTCCGTCTTCAGTCCATGGAGGGAAGCGGCACCCGATGCACGATTCTGCTCCCTCATCCGTTGGCGGAAGGAGATTAAGCGATGGCTTACACTGTGATGATTGTAGAAGACGAACAGCGAATATTGACCTACATGAGGAACCAGCTTGCTGCATATCCCGAATTCGAACTGAAAGGCTGCTTCGACGATCCCGAGGAGGCGTTGGCCGCATTTCCTGGACTGCTGCCGGACGTGGCTTTTCTCGATATCCAGATGCCTCGTCTGACAGGACTTGCTCTGGCCGACAAACTGCTGGCAATCAAGCCGGACTTGAAAATCGTGTTCTTGACCGCCTACGAGCAGTACGCGCTTGACGCCTTCAAGGTCGAGGCGATCGATTATATTTTGAAGCCGATCGGCAGCGCCGACATTGAGCGCGTATTACGACGCTTGGACAAGCTTCGTCCGGCACGTGCGCCCGCAGCCGTTGAGCTCGTTGCGCGTGCAGAACCGATCATCCGCTGCCTTGGCAGATTCGAAGTCATGGATCGGAACGGGCGTCCGGTGAGCTGGCCGACGAAGAAGACGGAGGAACTGTTCGCTTACCTCTGGATGAACAAGGACAGGCAGATCGACAAGTGGGCGCTGATCGATCTGCTATGGCCAGGCTCGCCTGAAAACAAAGGCGTTCGCAATCTGTATACCGGCATCTACCGCTTGAAGCAGGTTTTGCAGCGCTTGCCGGTTGAGTTCTCTATTGAACGGGGCAACTTCTCCTATCGGTTTCTCGGCCCGGACGGGTTGTCCGATCTGGAAGAGCTGCGCGAGCTGGCGAATCATCGCGAACGGGCTGAACGGCAGGCCGACCGCGCGATGGAGCTGTTTCTCGGCGAGCGGAAGTCGCTGTTCGGCCATCGCAGCTACTCATGGAGCGCTCCGGCGGATGCGACCGTCGACGAGATGATGAATCGGCTCGGCGAATGGCTGGCGGAGTGGTGGCGGCGTCAAGGCGAAGCTGTCCGGGAGCGGTCGGTCCGCGAGACGGTCGAAGCGAGGCTTCGCGAAGCGGAATAGAGTAAGGAAGCTCGATGAACAGTTGATATTGGGCAGGACGAAGCCGCGTCGCATTTGTCGAAGCGGCTCGTTTTGTGTAATTTTTGTTACGTCTGATTGCTATAATCCTTCTCGATACCTGCGGGCTTCAAGACGAGCTATGAGAGGAGATTGCATAATGACAAAAAAATGGCTGGCAATGTTGTTGGCATTCGTGCTGTTAATTCCATCGGAGGTCGTATTTCGTTCGCCTGAAGCGTCGGCGCTATCGTTGTTCGCGGGCGGCACGGGAACGGTGGAGGACCCGTTTTTGATCTCCACTCCGGAGCACTTGAACAACGTTCGTTATAAGCTGGATCAGCCTTGGTATTTCAAGTTGACGCAAAATATTGATCTGACGGCGTATTTGTCATCCGAACGCGATGGTTACGAAATAGCGGATGGATGGGAGCCAATCGGGTCATTATCGCCACAATTTCCTGGACATTTCGATGGCGACGGTTACGTCATCACCGGTTTAAGAATCAATCGTCCAAGCCAGAATCTCGGCGGACTGTTCGGCAGAACGGATATCGGCTCGTCGATCAAACGCGTCGGGCTGGTAGACGTCGATGTGACAGGTTCGGCTGCTGTTGGAGGACTTGCAGGAACGAATATGGGCAGCATTTCCGATAGCTTCGTAACGGGCAAAGTCACAGCTTCAAATCTTTATGCGGGCGGGCTTGTCGGCAACAGTGCGGGTACGATCACGAACAGCTATGCGCTCGTGACAGTCAACTCGACCAGTACCGATGTCGGTGGCTTAGTTGGGAAAGTGATGTCTACTGGGGTGGGAGTCGTATCGACCTCATTCTCTGCGGGCAAAGTCACGGGCACAACAGGCAGTACCGGCGGTTTAATCGGCGTTAATGACGGGAGCATCGAGAAATCTTATTACGACATAGAGAGCTCCCATCAAGCGGATACGGGCAAAGGCGCAGGAAAAACGTTTACACAAATGCTGACGCAAGCGACGTATGTCGATTGGGATTTTACAACGGTCTGGTCGATCCGCGAGGGAGACGAGTATCCGAAGCTGCGAGTATTCGACAAAGCTCCAACAGAGCCTGACGAGCTTCCAACAGCATCGCCAACGTTGTCGGGTTCGGCGAACGTCGGCAGCGTATTGACGGCAACGTCCGGTTATGCGGACGCGGATGCGGATGAAGAATCCGGCACAACTTATGCGTTCTATCGTTATAACGAGGATGGCATAAGCGGTGAGACGCTTGCGCAAGCCGCTTCTACAACGAATACGTATACGATTGTCACCGCCGATCTCGGCAAAGTGATCAAGGTCAAAGTCGTGCCGAAAAACGCCAAGGCGACGGGTGCGACCGCGACAAGCGCGGCGACAGACGTCATTGCGGAGGCGTTGCCGATCGAGATCTGGACTGCGGAACAACTGGACGCCATTCGCGACAATATGTCCGGAAATTATATCCTCATGGCCGACATCAATCTGACGAGCTACTTGTCGTCCGACGGTCCAGGCTACGACGACGGCAAAGGCTGGCGGCCGATCGGGACAACAATAAATATGTTCAAGGGTCATTTTGATGGGAACGGTCATGTGATCACCGGATTGAAAATTAATCGCCCCAATGAGTCTCTTATCGGATTATTCGGTCAAATCGATATAGGAGCTTCGATTAAACGTATCGGGCTCATGAATATCGACATGAAAGGCAAGGGGGTTGTCGGAGGACTCTCAGGAGCAAGTAAAGGCAATGTTTCCGAGAGCTTCGTAACAGGCTTTATCGTCGCTTCAGGCGATTATGTGGGTGGCCTTGTAGGTCTCAGCAACGGTGAGATTGAAAATAGCTATGCGATCGTTACAATAAACTCGACCGGCGCCGAGGTTGGCGGTTTGGTCGGAGGGGTGGTGCGTCTCGGGCCGTTCGAACCGGGAGTCGTAAAGACTTCGTTCTCTGCAAGCATCGTCTCGGGTGCAGGCAACACGGGCGGTCTGATCGGTTCTACTTCGGGCGCAGTAAACATCGATAACAAATCGTTTTATGATAAAACGATCTCCGGTCAGTCGGATACAGGAAGAGGCACCGGCAAAACGACGACGCAGTTGAAGACACAATCTACTTTCGCGGGTTGGGATTTCGAAGACGTCTGGATGATGAACCCGAGCACCGGATTTCCAAGCTTGCGCATATTTGTGCCTGCGGATGCGCTTCCGACGGCAGCGCCGACGCTCGCAGGCACAGCGCAAGTCGGCAGCGTGCTGACGGCGACGTCCGGTTATGCGGACGCGGATGCGGATGAAGAATCCGGAACGACGTATGCGTTCTACAGCTACGAGGCGAGCGGAACGGGCAACGAGACGCTCGTACAGGCGGAATCGACAACGAACACGTACATCGTTACGGTTGCGGATATCGGCAAAGTGATCAAAGTCAAAGTCACGCCGAAAAATGCGAAAGCGACAGGCGCGACAACGACGAGCGCAGCCACAAGCGTCGTTCCTCGGTTGTCGACGACGATTACGCTCACCAGCGATCGCGAGACGGCTAGAGTTGGGCAGACGGTTAAATTGACGGCGCTCGTAACAGCGGCTGACCATTCGCTCGGTGTGCCGACAGGCTCCGTTACGTTCAAAAACGGAAGCGAGACGCTGGGTACGGCGGAATTGAACGAAGACGGAGAAGCGCAATGGACGACGACGTCCCTTCCCGTCGGAACCAACAATGCCCTTACTGCGGAATATGCGGGCGCGGGCGATCATCTCGGCAGCGTATCGTCTGCGGTAGCGGTGAGGATTACGTCTCAGTCGTCGGGCGGAGGAGCTGCGGCGCCGGCCAAAGAAGAGATCAAAGTCGACGTACAGAGCGGCGTTGGCACAAACGGTGCGGTGGTGGCGCAGACGGTCATCACCCGGACGACAGGCGCGGACGGCAAGAAAAAAGACGAAGTGAGTCTGACGCCGGAGCAAGCCGAGGATACGGTTCGTCAATTGCAGCAGGGCGGCGTTCGTTCGGCAACGCTTGTCATTCCCGACGCCAAGGACGAAGTGGCGGAGCTGAATGTCAAGCTTCCGAAAGCATCTACCGATAAACTTGCGGGAGAGAACGTCGGATTGTCCATTTACACCAATGGCGTTCATATCGAGATCCCGAGCGGTTCCATGCAAGGGCGAGCAGAAGATACGTACTTCCGAGTCGTTCCGATCAAACAAGAGGACGAGCGCAAAGCTGTCGAGCAACGCGCGAAAACCGAACAAGCGGCGAAACTCGCGATCGGAATCGAGGGCGTTAGCGTCATCGGCCGTCCGATGACGATCGAGACGAACTTGCAGAATCGTCCGGTTACGCTGGTGCTGCCGCTCGGAGACGCCAAGCTGACCGAAGCGCAGAAGCGGGATTTGGGCGTCTTCATTGAGCATAGCGACGGAACGAAAGAATTTGTCAGAGGGGAACTGGTCAGCTACGATTCATCCGGCGCGCTCGGCTTGCGGATCGCGGTGAACAAATTCAGCACGTTTACGATCGTGCATCTGTCCGGCTGGAGCGCTGCATCGTCCGCTGCGACGCACAGTCCGTACATTTTCGGTTACGGCGACGGAACGTTCAAGCCGAATAGTGTCATTACCCGCGCAGAAGTAGCGACCATTCTCGTGCGGGCTTTCCCGGCGAAACCGGCAAGCGCGACACATTCCTTTACGGATGTATCGGATAAACACTGGGCGCGTACGGCAATCCAGCAAGCGGTGAATGCCGGACTGCTCCAAGGCTACCCGAGCAACGCGTTCAAACCGGAGCAGGCGATGACAAGAGGCGAGATGGCCAAGCTCGCAGCCGCTTTGCTTGGGGATTCCAAGGCAAGCGATGCCGGCGGCGTCAGCTTCTCCGATATTCAAGGCCACTGGGCGCAAGCTGCCATCGAGCGGGTACAAGCCGCAGGCATTCTCGACGGCTACAGCGACGGCACTTTCCGTCCGAACGACAAGCTGACTCGCGCCCAAGCTGTAATTATCGTCAACAAGCTGCTCGGTTGGCAAGCGCAGGGTTCCTCCGAAGCGGCCAAATGGTCGGATGTTCCCGCAACGCATTGGGCGTTCGGAGCGATCCAGCAAGCTTCGGGCGAAGTCTCTCAGCCTTGACTTGTATAGCATACGGTTGACCTTAACGATTCAAAGCCCCCAACGTCCGTAAGGATGTTGGGGGCTTTTGGCATGGTACTGATCTGGTGTCTCCAAGGCAGATTCTGGATTACAGATCTAATTAAACCATCACCGAGTCCGTCCGGTACAGATCCGCCAGCTTGACGGCCTGACCGTCGTGAAGCCTGGAATGCTCGGCCGCGAAAGCCATGAGATGGCTCTGCAGGGAGGCGGTGGCCGACGTCAGGCCGTGCGACGGATTGCGGTCGAAGCCGCGCACGTCGCGCAGGAACGAAGCGACCATGCGCTCGTCGCCGCCGCCGTGGCCGTCGCCCTCGACGCTGCAGCGGATCTCGACCTGCTCGCCCGTCGCGTAGCGGTACAGCGTGAACGCTCCCTTGTCCATATCTCCGATAATCTCGCCCTGCGTACCCATGATCTGAACCCGCCGCGTACCGCTCTGCGTCAGGCCCGACATGATGAACGAGGCGTTCGCTCCGTTCTCGAAAGCCAGAGTGACGACCTGATGGTCGACGACGTTGTTGTCGCAGCGATAGACGCAGCGGCCGAACGGCCCTTCGCGGAGCGCCGTTAGAATGCCTTCCTGAGACAGGTCGCTTGTCATGTAGCGTGCCCATGGATGATACGGCGGCTGCATGTACATTTTCAGCGCGGAGAAGGCGCAGTCCCGTTCGACCTCGCAGCCGTCGATGCAGCGCTCGGTCGAGCCTTCCGGAGCGTTCTCCGCGCGGAAGTGCAGCAGCGAGCCGTACGAGCTGACGCCGGTGCACGGCTGATCCATCAGCCACGAGATAAGGTCCAGATCGTGGCACGACTTGGCCAGAATCATCGGACTCGTCTCCTCCGAATTCCGCCAATTGCCGCGCACGTAGCTGTGGATCATATGCAAATAACCGACGTTCTCGGTCAGTTGAATCGTTCCGATCGTCCCCAGCTCTCCGTCCGAGATACACTTTTTGATCCCCGACCAGAACGGGGAATAGCGCAGCACGTGCGTCACGGCGAGCAGCCGTCTATATTTGAGCGAAGCGCGCTCCAGCCGGATGCATTCCTCCAGGGAGGGCGACATCGGCTTCTCCAGCATGACATGGTAGCCGAGCTCCATCGCTGTCATCGCGGGAACGTAATGCATCCGGTCCAAGGTGCAGATGATCATAATGTCCGCCATGCGTCCGTACTCGAACGCCTTCTCCCACGAGTCGTACACCCGGTCGGGGGCGATGCCGTGAATTTCCGCGAATCTGGCTCTGCGCTCCTCGTTCGGCTCGGCTACGGCCACGAATTTCAGCTCGTTGGGGAATTTCTCCGCATACGGTCCGTAAATGTATCTTCCTCTGCTGCCAGCTCCCAGCAATACCGCCGTTAATTGTTTCACAACGATTCCTCCTTAGTGCGCGCCTACTGCGTACCCCAATTGTAAAGGGGGCGCTCCGGAGGAAAAAGAGATCGTTGCTTACATTCCATATACATTTATTGACCTGGCTCGGGAGAGCGGGTGAGCAGACGCACAGAAGGTTTTGAGGCGTCTTGTCTTATTCGTCTGCTTGCTGTACGGAGCCTATAGCTTGACGATAAGCGACGGGGGATACGCCGACCGTATCCTTGAACACCCGATAGAAGGTGGGCAAGCTCTGGAAGCCGCATTCGAACGCGATGTCGGCCACCGCTTTGTCCGTCCCCAGCAGCTCCTGCTTGGCAGCTTGGACGCGCAGGAGCGAGACGTAGTCGGAGAAGCGGTATCCTGTCGTCTCCAGAAAGGCGCGGCTGATGCGCGAGACGCTTGCGCCCAACTCGTCCGCCAGTTCCGCCAGGCTCAGCGGCTCGCGAAAGCGCCGCTCCACCAGAGCGGCCAGCGAATGCACCTGACGAACCGCCTGCACCATCGTCTGCCGTTCGTCATCGTTAAGCAGATCGCTGTAATGGCGAAGCAGGCGGCCGCATAGCTGAATAAGCGCGCTCTTGGCCATTGCCAAATAGCCGGGGGACTTGTCCCGCAGCTCTTGCGCGATTGCATGTATCCAGGGCGTAAGCTCTTGGGCAAGCGGAGAGCCGCCCGCGATGTGATTGCGAAAATGAGTGGAACGGTAGGAGAAGGGCAGCAGAAGGCCGGGCTCCTCGGCCAGCAGCAGCGCCGGATCGAAGTTAATGAACAAGTAGCGGCTCGGATCGTGCGGGTCGGATTGAGCGATATGGCGTTCCTCGTTGTTGACGATAAACAAATCCCCGGGACATGCCGCATAGCTTTTGCTGCCGAAGAAGAAACGGCCTTTGCCCGACAGGCAGAGGCCGACTTCCAGACTGGAATGCATATGGGGCGACTGGCGATCGAAGGAGGGCGTCCATTCGAAAGCGTTGATCGGAATCGGATGATCGTACGTAATATGCAGCTTCATCGTTTCGATCGCATCCTGACCAAAATCGTAGTATAGGCCAAGTATACAACGTTGCCCGCGATAACGGAACCGCGTTCCGGCGCCACGACGTTCGCGGGACGGTTTTTACTGCTGTAATTTCCGGAAAACCTCATAGCTTCTGCGAGCGCATTCCGAGAGGGAGATTGGGTGGAAGCCGCTGACATCCGCGTATAAAGTATCGTTCAGCGGCTTGATCCAGGCTTCGGGCAGCGCCGCCGCTCCAAGCGACGCGCCAAGGATGGAACCGACGGTGGCGCCGTTGCAATCGGTATCCCAGCCGCCAAGCACGGCCGTCGTAATCCCTTTCTCGAAATCCCCGCCGGAATGAATGAGCGCGGCCGCGCACAATGCGGCATTATTATTCGTATGAACGCAGTGATAGTGCTTGAACGCGTCCCAAATCTTCTCCACCAGCTCCAATTGATCCGGCGTATTCTCGGCAATTCGGACCGCCAGCGCAATGTCTTCCGCAAGGCGGCTGCGCCGCGGAATTTCGCTTAACCCGATCTCGACAATCCGCTTCACGTCGCTCTCGACGAACGCGGCCGCAATCATGGCGGAGCAGAACATGGCTCCGTAAATGCCGTTCTTCACATGGGAGAAGGAGGCGTCCCGCCAAGCCAGCTCGGCTGCAAGCCGGGGCTGCCCGGCAGCTCCGTACGCGTAGCCGTCCACGCGGATTTGCGCGCCGATCCATTCGCGGTAGGGGTTCAGATAAGAACGTCCCCAATGGACCAGCTTCTCCCAGTCATCGGGCCGATCTCCGCTAATATGAGAGGTGACTCGGGCAAAATTCAAATAGGTCTGGGCTTCGGCGGTAAATACCTGACCGAACGACAGATGACGGTGCCACAGCTTGCCGACGTCCCAGGAATCGAAATCCAGGCCGCGTTCCTCCAGCAGGAGCAGGCCAAGCGCGGTGTAGCGGATATCGTCGTCCGTTTCCATGAAGCGGATATTTTCCCGGCAGCTGGCCACGCTGCTCCAGCGGGCGATCTCGATGCCGTATTGCGCTTCGGCGGCCGATTCTCCCGGCGTGTAGTGGCGAATCGGCCACTGCCCGGCGCCTTCGAACCAGAGCTTGATATTGTGCCAGCCCGGTCGGCCGCCGGAGCCCTGCATGAAGGAGGAAGCCTCCAGCGGCTTGCCCAGCGCGCAGCCGACCGCGCGGCCGAGCCAGGCGCCGTAGAACTTGTTCTGCCATTCGGCATCGTCCCAAGCGCCGGCCGCAATGCGCGGCTGTTCCGGGCGTTCGGAGCGAATCCCTTCCAGGTCCGACGGCTCGATATACTTGAAATCTCCGCTCGGCTCAAGAGCGGTCAATGCGCGGTATACGTCCATAATCGGAGCTTCATCCGTGCCGGCCGCTTCCAGCCGTTCCGCGAAGCCCGATACGTCGCAGCCCTCTTCCCGGCGCTGCTGAATTTCATCCCGAACGATTTCCCTAAGCCCAATCCATTTTGCCATAACCGATTCCTCCCGCAATCTTTATGAACCGATTATAACCAGCAGGATCGTCCGTGGCTTCTCGGAAAGCCAAGGAGATATTCTCATTTTTTGCGCGCCGCCTAAGCCTCGTGGTTCGTATCCGTTTATTGCCCCGGTCCGGCAGGCTGGGAGCGGGCGGAGCGGAAATCCTGAGGCGTCATGTCGTTCTGCTTCTTGAAGAAGCGAATGAACGCCAGCGCCGAGTTGTAGCCGAGCGCGGCGGCCACTTCGCTTACTTTCATCGAGCTGTTCAGCAGCATTTCCTTCGCTTTCATGTTCCGGTAATCGTTCACGTATTTCGACAGCCCGACTCCCGTAATCTGCTTGTACAAGCGGGACAGGTAGGACGGGTTCAGGCTCACATAGTCCGCCAGAGCCGTCAGCGAAATATCCGAGGCGATGTTCTCTTCGATATAGCCGTGCACCTTGTGGATCAATTCGGCCGGGAGCTCCGTGCCGCGCTGCGCGTTCCACTCGAAGATGCAGTCGGCCATCTGCCGGTAATATTGGATCATCTCCGGCCAGGACATCACCTCGTCGTACCGGAACAGCTTGTCGAGATCGAGCTGCGTATTGACGTATTCTCCGGCATCCCGGTTCTGCTGAAGGCAGAACAGGAACACCGCGGACAGCGAATGGTACAGCTCGATTTTCCGCTCGTGCGCTGCCGCCGGATCGTTCCAGACGGGCGTAAGCTCAGCGTAGAGCTGGTCGAAGTGCTCGCGGTGGTTGTTTTCCAGACAGCTCATCAGCAGTTGGACCCGGGCGTGGTAGAAGCTGTCGCGCGCGACTCCGGCGGGCTCGGCGGACTGGCCCCGCGGCAGATCCTTATCGGTCAGGATGACTTCGTTGAACAAGCCATGGCCAAGGCTCAGAGCGTATTTGACGGAGTGAAAACGGTCCGAGAGCGCCGACCAGTCCGCCGCCTCGCTCGCCAACAGGAAGGAGACCGACAGCCCGAGCAGCTTCCGGCAGTTCGCCTGCACAGACTCCAGAATGCCGCTCACGTAACGGTGCGCCTTGAGCCATTCCGCGCCGTCCGTCCCGTCGCACGCCTTGGGCTGGATCAGCCAGACAACCTTGGACAGCTCGAAGACGACGGAGAAGCACCGGACCTGCGCCGACAGCATCTCGTCCCCGATATTTTGCATCGCGTAGCAGAGCAGCGCCTTGTCCGGGGTCGTGAACGTTTCCTTCCACGCGTCCAGTCTTCCGATCAGCAGATACGCCGGCAGCGACGCGTCCAGCGGGATGTCCAGCTCCCGGAACATCCGGTCGAGCTGGCTCTCCGACACCTGCTTGCCCTGGAACAGCCCCCACATATACTCCTTCTGCAGCGAGGGCAGCGCCTGCCTCATCTTGGACTGCGCCCGGACGATCATATTCGCCTGGTCCTGCTCCTCCTCGATTTTGGCGACGGCCCGCTGCACCGCCTGCACGATCTTGTCGTCGCTCTCCACCTTCAGAATATAATCGAACCCGCCGTAGGTCAGCGCGCTCTTGGCGTATTCGAAGTCGTTGTACCCGGTCAGGAAAATCACCTTGCACGCCGGCCACTGGGACTTGATCTCCCGCAGCAGCTCGATGCCTTCGATGCCCGGCATCTTGATGTCGGACAGCACGATGTCGATGCGCCGGCCGGACAGCACCTCCAGCGCTTCTTCGCCCGAATAGGCCGTCACCGTCTCCAGCGGCAAATGCCCGTTCTGCTCGAACAGCTCCACAAGCCCCTCGACGATAATGGGGAGGTCGTCAACGATCAGCAGTCTGTACATGTTCGTTCCCCCTGTCGCTCGCGCATAGTTTGATTTCGACCTTCAGCCCGCCCAGCTCCGATCGCGCCACGGACAGGCCGTATTGTTCTCCGTAACGCAGCTGAATCCGGCGGTGGACGTTCAGCAGCCCGGTCGTCTCCTCAATCCGGCTCGTGGAATGCCGCAGCTTCTTGCGCAGCCGCTCGATCTCCTCGTCCTTGATGTCCTGGCCGTTGTCCTCCACGTAAATGGAAAAGCCGTCGCCCATCCGCTCGGTGTGCACCCATAGCTCCCCGGGATGAAGCATATTGCCGAGCGCATGCTTGTACGCATTCTCGATTACCGGCTGCAAAATCAACCTCGGCACATAAATAGGGGGGACCTCTCCGTCGAACCCGACCTCGATCCGGTCGCCGTAGCAGATCGTCTGCATTTTGACGTAAGTCCGGGAATGCTCCATCTCCTGCTCCAGTGGAATGTCGTCCTCGTCGTTGCGGGTGATGAACTGAAAATATTGTCCGATGTACAGGCAAAATTGATAGGCTTTCTCCTTATGCTTGTCGGATTTGATCAGTCGGCACAGCACGAAGAAGCAGTTGTACAGAAAATGAGGATTGATCTGCGATTGCAGCCGCTTCAGCTCCGAGCGCTGGTTGCGAATCTGCTGCTCGTAGTTTTCCTCGATCAACGTTTTCAGGGAACGCACGGTATCGTTGAACGCCTGGTACAGATAGCCGAACTCGTCGGCCCCGCGATTGATTGGGATCGGCTCCAGCCGGTTCTGCTGAACGCGGCGGAAGGAGTGGACCAGCTTCATCAGCGGCCGGTAGATCAGGCGCAGCAGGAAATAGGTGAAGAACAGCACGATGGCGACCGCAAGGGCGCAAGCCCACCAGAACAGCGTCCGGTACATCTGCAAGGAGCCGAGGATCATCTCCTCCGGAATGCAGGTGACCGAGTAGGCGTTCCACAGGCTGGAGTATTTGTAGACGGCGAGCAGGCGCTCGCCCTGGTGGACGATCGTTCCGTAGCCCTCTTCGGAAAGCGCTTCCTGCTTGGCCGACGCGAACGCCGTAACCTGCTCGAGCAGCTCCGGGTCCATGCCCGTGTCGATGCGCCAGCCGCGATTCAAATTCAGCAGCACGCTGTGTCCGCCCCGGGCGCCGCCGATCTGCGCCAGCGTCTCCCGGATCTTGGAAGCCGACAGCTCGACGCCCACGACGTACAGCGGGCTTCGCGACGTGCTGACGGGATACTGCATCGTAATGAAATAGCGGTCGTTCCAGTAAATAAAAGCTTCGTCGTAAGACTTGGCGCCGTTCTGCATCGATACGTATTCCCGTTCGTCCAGATGAGTCTCGTAATTGTTGCTCAGAACCGTCCGCTCGATGAGAGGGATATAGGCTTTGGCTTCGCGGATGTACGGGCTGGAATTTTTCATCAACTCCAGTCTTCGCTGGATGTCGAGAATTTTGCTCGATCGTTCGTAAGAGCTCATCTCGTTGCCCGTCGCCGCGACTTCCATCAAATCCTGATCCATGACGTAGTTGGGCAGATAGCGGCTGATCCGGTCCGCTTCCTTGTCCAAGGAGTCCATATAGAAGCGGGTCGTATTCAGCACCGAACCGGATATTTCGCTGCGGATGTTGGCCGAGCCCCGCTCGTTGATCATCCACGTAATCGCCAGCATAGGCAACAAGGCCGCCAGGAAGGCAGCCATGATTTTCCTGAATATGGACGACTCGTGCAGAAAGAATAGGTTCTTCATCGCTCGCGCTCCCGGTTCGTTTTCGCCAAGTTGTGAGTAACTCCGATCTTATTCTTTTACGCTTCCCATGACAATGCCTTTAATGAAAAAGCGCTGCAGGAACGGATAGACGATCAGAATCGGGAACGCTGCCACGAAGATTTGCGCCGCCCGGCTCGTGCGGTCGGACAGCTTGATCATCAGCTCGACGTTCTCCGCCTTGATGAAGCGGAAATCCATCTTGATGATGACCGTTTGCAAGAACGTCTGCAGCGGATAGTTCTCGGTATGGTTCATGTACAGCATGCCGTCAAACCAACTGTTCCAATGCCCGACGACCGTGAACAGCCCCGTTGTCGCCAAAGCCGGGAGCGAGAGGGGGACATAAATTTTCCACAGCGTCTTGAAATGGCCCGCGCCGTCGATGCGCGACGATTCCTCCAGCTCCTTGGGCAGATTGCGGTAGAAGTTCAGCAGCAGAATCACGTTGAACACCGGGATCGCCGTCGGCAGCACGAGCGCCCACAGCGTGTCGATGAGCCCGAGGTTTTTGACGGTCAGGTAGGTGGGAATGAGCCCTCCGCTGAACAGAATCGTAAAGACGAACAGCCACGCGTAGAACGTTCTCAGCCGGAACTGGCGGGGTTCCTTGGACAGCGGATAAGCGGTTACGATCATCAGCACCATGCTCAGGGAAGTGCCCAGCAGCACGCGCTGGATCGACACCCAGAAGGCGCGCAAGTATTCGGGCTTGCCGAACACGTTCTCGTAGGCGGCGGTCGTGAAGTCGACCGGCCACAGGGACACCTTGCCGGCGGCCGCCGCGGCCCCGGAGCTGAAAGAGATGGCCAGAATATGAATAATGGGCATCAGGCAGAGGAAGGAGATCAGCATCAGGAACGTAAAGTTGCCGACCAGAAAAATTCTTCTGCCGAACGATCGGTCAGTAATCATGGTAAGTCTCCCTTCTCAACGGCGGGCGCATCGTCAGAAAATGCGGTAGTTGGCCAGTCGATAAGCCAGAACGTAGGACAGCGACACGAACAGGAACGAGACGATCGATTTAAGCAGGCCGACGGCCGTGGCGAAGCCGAACTGCGCTTGCTGCACGCCCATGCGGTAGACGAACGTGTCGATGATGTCCGCGCTCTCGTAGACGGGAGGGCTGTACAGGTTGAAAATTTGTTCGAAGCCGGCGTTCAGCACGTTGCCGATGTTCAGCGTCAGCATCAGCACGATGATCGGCATCATGCCGGGCAGCGTCACGTGGAAAGTCTGCTTGATCCGTCCGGCGCCGTCCATCGCGGCCGCCTCGTACAGCGAAGGGTTGATGCTCGTCAGCGCAGCCAGATAGACGATCGTGCCGAACCCGAACTCCTTCCATACGTCCGACGCGACCATCACGTACGGAAACCAGTCGTTGCTGCCCAGGAAGAAAATCGGCTCGATTCCGAACCAGCCGAGCGCCTGATTGAGGACGCCGGAGGAGGGCGACAGGACGTCGACCAGTATGCCGCTCAGCAGAACCCAGGACATGAAGTGGGGCAAATAGACGAGCGTCTGGAACGTTCGCTTGATCCATTCCCTGCGCAGCTCGTTAAGCAGTATCGCTATCGTGATCGGCACGAACAGTCCGGCCGCTATTTTCATGACCGCAATGAATATCGTATTGAAGAAAATGCGCCCGATATCGGGGTAGTCGATCAGCAGTTGGAAGTTTTTCATGCCGATGAAAGGGGAACCGAACAAGCCCTTGTTCGGCACGTATTTCTGGAAAGCCATAACGATGCCCGCCATCGGGACGTAGCTGAACAGCAGCACCAGGAAAATGCCCGGAATCAGCATAAAATGCAGCGGCCATTCCCTCTTCCACATCCTCGTAAGTCCATTCATGCCATTCACCTCGATGTTAAGCTGGGACCGGGCCGTTAACGGGAAAGAGGGATGGTGTGGACCAATCCCTCTTTCTCGTGCGTCCGGGGTTATTTATTGGCGGCGTACCATTCGTTGACTTCCTTCGTGATGTCGTCTCCGCCGAGCTTTTTCCACTCGTCCACGAACTTGTCGAACTCGTCGACGGACACTTGGTTCATGATGATTTTGAAGTACACTTCATCGCGTTTCTTGGTCAGAATTTCCTGTCTCTCGACCATCGTCGGCGTCGGAGCGCCGTAGAATTTGTTCTGCATGTACTGCTTGTTGTTCTGGATGCCCGGGTTGAGGGACAGGGCGCCCTTCGGACCCGAGATCAAGTACTCCCACCACATGCTCGTATTGCCGTCGACGTACTTCATCGCGCGCTCGTAGCGGGTTTTCTGGTCCTGCGTCTGCAGAATGCTCTCGTCCTTCGTCTCGATCGCCTTCGGCAAAATTTCGCCGTTGTTGTCGAGCTGCTTGCCGACGCGAAGCGGGTTGAGCAGCCAGTAATTGCTGCCTTTCTCGACCAGGTCTTTGCCTAACGTATACACTTTCTGCTCCGGTGTCGGATGGTTGTCGATGACGATCCATTGGTTCATCAGTTTGATGACGCCTTCCGGATGCTTCGCTTTCTTGGAAATCACGTAGTATTCATCTACGCCGATGCCGATTTGCGGACGCGCCGGATTGCCGTCGACCGACGGAATCGGGAAGACGCCCCATTCCTGCACGACTTTGTCGTCCTTGACCGCGCCCTTAACGAGCTGAGCCGGAGTCCAGGAAGCGCCGAACACCATGCCGATGCCGTCGTCGTAGAGCAGCTCGGCCGCTTTTTCCGTGTCCTTGACGGCGAATTCCGGATCGATCAGGCCTTTCTTGAACAGATCCTGAAGCGCGGCCAGCGCCTGCTTTACTTCCGGTTGGATGTCGCTGTTCATCAGACCGCCGTTGCCGTCTTCGATCCAGATGTTCTCGTAGGCGTGATAGCCGTTGAGGAAGGCGCGCAATCCGGTTACGCCGGTTTCGTTGCTGAACGGATTTTTGCTGACTGCAAGTCCGTAGGTCGTGCTTTTGCCGCCCGGGTTTTTCGCTTTGAACGCTTCGGAGATCGCCGCCACGTCGGCCATCGTTTTCGGCTCGGGCAGATTCAGCTCCTTCAGCCAATCCGTGCGGACGTACAAGTACTGATACTGGTACGGATTATAAGAGCTCGGAATGCCCATCAGCTTGCCGTCGAACGTCGCCGTCTTCAATTGCAGGCCGCCGTCCATCGTCAGAAACTTTTTCGTTTCTTCCGTCGCATGTTGCTCGTACACATCTGTCAAATCCATAATCATGCCGGCCTCGGTCAGCTCCTTGAGCTGAGTCGCGTTGACCAGCAGGAAATCCGGCAGGTCGTCGGAGGCGATCGTGATTTTCACTTTTTCTTTGAACTGGCTAATATCCGCGATCCATTTGTTTGTAATCTTGACCCCGACATCTTGCTCGTAGGCGTCGTACACAGCGTTCTTCTCCCAGCTTTCGCCGTCGTCGAACTTCAGGTACGGATCGCTCGGCGACACCGTCGATACCTCGATCACTCCGCCGCTCTCGGCGCCGTTCGAATCGCTCGAGCTGGCCGACGGCGACGGCGATGCGCTTGGCGACGACTTCTCCGTTTCCTTCGCATTGTTGCCGCACGCGGCCAATGCCACGCTGACAATCAATGTCGTGATCAAGAGGAACTTCCTGCCCAGCTTCATACTACCCCTCCACAATGTCTGATGATGGTGAGTCCCGCTGCTCCAGGGCAGCTTCGCTTCCTAATTCAAGTATAGGAACGGGGGAGACGGTCATCCATATACTAGTCTTTACCTTTCGTATACACCTTTTGACCGGCTTGCGCAAATAGACGAAGAGGGCGGCTCCGAAGTCGCTTTGACATCGGAACTGCCCTCTGCATTGGCTATTGGGGAAGATGAAACGGGTTATCCCTTCAGCGCGCCGATCATGACTCCTTTTACGAAGAAGCGCTGGATGAAAGGATAGACGCACAGAATCGGAACGGTGGCGACCATGATGGTCGCATACTTGATGGTGGCCCCGATCTGGAACTGCTCGCCGACCGCCGCTCCCGAGGAGAGCGAATCCGTCGAGCTCAGAATGAGAATTTCCCGGAGATAGATTTGCAGCGGGAACAGCTCCTGCTGCTGAATGAAGATGGAGGCGTAAAACCAGCCGTTCCACTTCTCGACCGCGTAGTACAGCCCCATGACGGCCAGCACCGGCAGCGACAGCGGAATGACGATGCGAAACAGAATGACGAGATGGTTCGCCCCGTCGATCTTGGCCGATTCCTCCAGGCTGTCCGGGATGGATTGGAAGGAGGTCCTCATCACGATCAGGTTAAAGGTCGAGATGGCGAATGGCAGAATCGTCGACCACAGCGTGTTGGTCAGACCGACGCCTTTGACGACCAGATACAGAGGCACGAGGCCGCCGCTGAAAAACATGGTGAACGTCACCATGATCATAAAGAATTTGTTCCACATGACGTTCTTGCGCGAGAGCACGTAAGCGCCGAGCGCCGTCATCAGCAGATTAAGCGCTACGCCGACAACGACGATAAACAACGTATTCCGATAGCCGATGTAGATGCGCGGATCGGCAAAGACGAGCTTGTAGGCTTCAAGGCTGAAGCCTAGCGGCTTCCAGAGCAGGCCCCGGTGCGAGACGATCTCGGCCGGGCTGCTGAACGAAGCGAATATGACATGCAAAATCGGATACAAAGTCACGATGACTAGCGCGAGCAGCATCAGATTGATGGCAAGCAGCGTGATCCGATCCGCCGGGCCGTTCTTCAAGGCCGACACCTCCTGGTGAACATGAAGCATGCTGCTTGCTTACCACAAGCTGTTTTTCGTAACTTTTCTGCTGAGCCAGTTGGCCAGCACGAGCAGCGTCAGATTGATGACGGAATTGAACACGCCGACCGAGGTGCTGTAGCTCCAGTTGAACTCCAGCAGGCCTTTGCGGTAGACGAACGAAGAGATGACGTCGGCCGTCTCGTACGTGATCGGATTGTACAGCAAAATGATTTTCTCGAAGCCGACGTTCAGCAGGTTGCCGACGCGCAGAATGAACAGAATGACGATCGTCGGCAGAATGCCGGGAAGGGTAACGTACCAGATCTGCTTCAGTCTGCCGGCCCCGTCGATGCGTGCCGCTTCGTACTGATCCTGATCGATGCCCATGAGCGCCGCCAGGTAAATGATCGATTCCCAGCCGATCTTCTGCCAGATTTCGGACAGAATGTAGATCGGACGGAACAGGCCGGCATGCTGCAGCATGGAGGTGCCGTCGCCGCCGAAATACGAATAGAGCGTATTGATGACGCCGCCGCTGTCCGTGAAGTCGCGGATCAGGCCGGCGATGACGATCATGGATATAAAATACGGCATATAGGTAACGGTCTGGACGAACTTCTTGTATCGCCGGCTGCGCACCTCGTTGATCATCAGGGCCAGAATAATCGGAGCCGGGAACTCGAAGAGAAGGGAGTAGACGCTGATGATGATCGTATTGCTTAACACTCTGAGAAAATAGTAACTGTCGAAAAACGCCTGAAAATGGTCGAGTCCGACCCAGGGACTGCCCAGAATGCCTTTTGCCGGCACGTAGTTTTTGAAGGCGATCAGCACGCCGTACATCGGCGTGTATTGGAATATGAGATAGTACGCGATAACGGGGATCATCATGGCGTACAAATATTTGTTCGTCAAGAAGTCTCTGACGAATCTTCTGCTGAAAGCCGTTTTGTCCATGCTTCACCTTCCTGACCGAAGGGGTCTGTCCCATTAAGTAGTAGAGAGCCAACCTTATAAAATGATCCACGTATTGCCATGGGGATATATCTCCTTCCGCTGCTGATACGGTCATGAAATTAGGAATTGTTTAACCCGTAACAGGGTAATTTCATGACCGTATGAGGCAGGCGCTTCGCTCTACAGGAGATATATCCCCATTCTTTTTATGGATCATTTTGGTCGCCCCGACTTATGAGACAGACCGCTTCAGAGAACCCGTTATTAGCGTTTGTAGTACCGGTCCAGCGCGGTTTGCTGAATTTCGATGGCCCGATCGATCTTGAGCGATTTCAGCTTATCCAGGTAGCCTTCGTAAGCGTCGATCGGCTCGTTGCCCAAAATGATCTTGAGCGTCATCTCGTCGACGAGCGTGTTCACGTCGTTCATGATTTGCGCCAGCTCGGAAGCTTCCTCCGGGGTCGGCGTGACCGGCGGCACCTTGTATTTGTCGATGTCGGTCTTGGACCATACTTCGAGCGCCTGCTTCTGCTGCGGCAGAGCCAAGTATTGCGTAATGTACCGTTTGTCCTGAACGAACGGCCCGGCGAAGTTCGCGCGAATGTACAGGGACATCGCTTGGGACGGAGACAGCTTCTCGGGGTTGTTCATCAGCAAGTCCGTATAGACGGGAGCGCCGTCCTTCATCTCATAGCTGACGCCTTCCTGTCCGAAGTTGAAGTACATATGTCCTTCTTCGCCATAGCCGTAATCCAGCAGACGGGCCGCCAGTTCGACGTTCTGGGAGCTCGACGTGATGGCGACGTTGCCGTTGTTCGAGAACTGCGGGTCCTTCTGGCCGAATTTAGGCGAATCGCCCTTGCGGAGCACCGGATACGGCGCGGCGATGAGCTCGGAGTTCGGTTCCTTCTCGAGCAGCAGCGGAGTCCATTTGCCGATGCCGCCGCCCGAATTGGCCACGGTTGCGCCGGTCGCTCCGGACGTAATGTTCGCGTCCAGCGCCTTGCCGTCCACGTTGGCGATGTTCTTGTCGAGCAGCCCTTCCGTATACCACTGGCGGAACGTGCTCAGAAACTCCTTGTAGCCGGGCTGCATCGGACCGAAGCGAACCTGGCCATCCTCCTGGAACCAGCCGCGAGTCGTATCGAACGCGCCGATGAACGCTCCGTTATTCAGAAACTCTCCCGAGAAAATGTAGGACAGCGGGCTGACCGCGCCTTTCTTTTCCTTGAAGGCCAACAGCGTCGTATGCCACTCTTCGATCGTCTCGGGCACCGGAAGGTTCAGCTCCTTCAGCCAGTCGCCGCGCACGATCGGTCCCTGGTACACCTGCAGCATCGGATCTCCGCGCAGGAACGGGAACGTGTAGTAGCTGCCGTTGTCCGTTTTCAGCATTTTGTCGATATCGGGATGCTCCTGCAGAAACTTCTTGAGGTTCGGGGCGTATTGGTCGATGACGTCGTTCAGCCGCAGGATGTACCCGTCGGCGATCGCCTTCTCGGGGCCGCCCGGGAAGTTGAACCAGTCGAACTCGATCATGTCCGGCAAATCCCCGGAAGCCAGCAGGATGTTGAGCGCATCCTTGGATTGTCCAGTCGGCGGACTGATGAACTTCAGCGGCACGCCCGTGCGCTTCTGCCACTCCTGGAAGAAAGGAACCTCGTCGATGGTCGACTTGGTCGTGTTGTATTCGGCCCAGTAGGTCAGCGTCTTGTCTGTCTGTAATGGATAGGAGATTTCCGCGCCTTCCTGCGAAGGAGCGCCGGAGCTTGCGGCGGGCGCGGAGGCGGACGGCGATGCCGCTTCCTTGCCGTTGCCGCCGCTGGAGCAGCCCGCTGCGGCGAAGACCAGCATGGCCGCGGCCATGCTGAGCGCTGCGACTTTGGACGTTCTCGAAGTGTGGAGCTTCATACTTGGTATACCCTCCCGTATCGTCGTCTTGATCTTAATCGGTATGCATTAGGATGCGGTATGCATGATGCGATATGCGGCCTGTCGCGAAGGGTGCATCCGCGCAGGGCGGTTTGCTTCGCGATGCCTGAAAGCGGTGAGGCGCCTCGTTATCGATTATGCCCCGAAAGGCTCTCCCGAGGGAATCGTCAACATGCCAAACGGCATCGTCCAAATCTCGCCGGGCATCGACGAAATCGCAATCGGCATCGGCAATTTCCCGAAAATCGCCCTTTTCGACCGCAAAAGTGGAGGCCGCATCGGCCTCCACTTCCTTAACCCAGCTTCTGAAATTGTCCCGGGGTAATGCCTTCGTATTTCTTGAACGTGCGGATAAACGTATTGATATCGTGGAAGCCGACCTGGGACGAGACCGACTTGATGCTCTCTTTGGTGCCCCGCAGCAGTGTCTTGGCTTCCTCGATGCGGAATCGGTTGATCGTATCCAGCAGTCCTTGTCCGGTCTGATCTTTGAACAGCTTCGACAAGTAGGTCGGCGTCATCCCGAAGCGTTCTCCGATCATGGAGATGTTCAGGTTCGCTTCCCGGTAATTGGCCGAGATGAAGGCCAGAATGTCCTGGCTGCGCTCCATCATCGCCAGGTTGCGGGAGGAGCTGCTGTTCTCCTTCTGCCTGCTCAGCGCGAATTCGCACGTCTCCCTGACCGCCGCCGCGAGCTGGATTTCCATCTCCTGGCTCGACTCGCAGTTGACCAACTGCGCGATGCGGGCGGCCAAGCCGTCCTCGGGTCCTCCGATTTCTCCGACGGCCTTGAGGAGGGTGCCGACGAGGTCGTGCATCAGGCATTTGAGCCATTCCACCGACAGGGAGGCGCGTTCCCGGCTTCGGGACAGCAGGCCCCGCACGATTTCCTCGGCTCCGTCGGCTTCACCGGCTTTGATCAGGTTGATCAGCTGCTGCTCGACTTGAATCGGGTAGTAGTAGTCGGACGGAGGAGCGAGCGCTTCTTCTCGCCGCAGCTCGTCGTAATCGGACAAGTCCCCGTTGCCGACGACGATCCGGTATTCCATCGCGTCCACGGCTTCCCGGTAAGCTTCGGCGATCTCGAGTCGAGACGACTTGATGCCGCTCAGCGAGACGAGGGTATCGATGCGGAATTTCTCCTCCAGAAAACGGGACGCCCTCAATGCGATCTCCCGAACATCTTCGTGCAGCCCTTCGTGCGGTCCCTCGGTCAGATTGATCAGGCAAGCGATGTTGTCGTCGATTTCGCAGGCGAAGCCTTGATGCTTCTCTCCGGCCAAGTCCTCGACGACGTTGGCGACGATGAACTCGAGCAGGCGCGCCTTGTCCCGGACCGATATGGCATCGATATGCTCGAAGAAGCGTTCGTCGTCGACGTAAAACAAAATAACGGCGAACTTCTCCGAGCGGAAATGAACGTCGAAGGCGGTCAGCGACTCGTCAAGCGCGAGCCGGTTGTCCATTCGCCCCTTCAGCATGCGCGTCAGCATATTCGAACGAAGCATGGAGGACTGCTGCTTCATTCGCGAATAAATCCGGCCTTTCTCGTCCAGCGTATCGGAGATCGCTTGCTGAATCCGATGGAATTCGTCCCCTACCGGAGCCGTTTCCTTTTTCTCGACCGTCTGGAGCAAGCGGAGCAGCCGTTGCACCGGGCTGTAGTTCCGCAGCAGAAACAAGGCCGACAGGGTAAGGCCGCCGACGATGCTCACCAGCATGCCGATATACATAATGCTGCGCAGCGAGTCGGTTTTCTGCCAGACCAAGGTGCTCGGGACGACGGTGGCGTAGATCAGCTCCGAATTGCTCGACTTGATGTACATGAACTCCGATCGTTCGCCGTTATATTCCTCGAAGGCGGAGCCGCTCTGCCCTTCGAAGGCGATGTTGGACAGATAGAGCGGCTGCTGGTTGCTGTCTGTCGAGACCAGCACCTGCTTCTCCGGATTCATAACGAGCACCTGGCCCTCGCTGAAAGCCTGGACGTTGCGGATCGTCTCCATTAATTTCGTCGTATCGAGGAGAACGACCGACGTGCCGGGGGAACTCCCGAGCCGCTCGCCGGGAAACGATTGGATATAAGCCAGCGTGCTGGGCTTGTCGTCCTTGCTGGCCAGCTTGATGAAGCTTCCGGCGTTTTTGCGCTGGAGCAGATTCAGCCAGATCTCGTAGGAGATCGCGTCGTTCTCGTGGATCGTCTCGTAAGCGAGCTTGTGGTTGCGGTAGAGGCCCGGTTCGAAAATGAGATCCATGTTTCTCCAATAGACGTAATACGTTCGGATGGACGGATACAAGGTTCGGTAGATGGCCAAGTCCTTCGCCGCGATATGCAGATTGTACAGCTCTCCGTCCAGGCTTGCCGGGGTCGAGTAGAGGCTGGAGTACATGAAGGCCCGAAGCCGCACGTTCCAGATCAGCTCCGTCGTCAGCCGCTTTACGCTGTCGACCTGGTTGTCGATCACTTCCCGGACTTCCTGCAGCAGGACGTTGTTCGCATGGTGGATCTCGCTCTTGAGCAGCTCCTGGGAACGGGAATAGACGAAGCCGCTGATGAGAAGAGGGACGAACAGGATAGCCAGATAGGAGAACAGCCAGGTCAGAATGACGCTCCTTCTCCGGAGCAGGAACCTCTTCCACATGTAAAAATTGATCCTCCTTCAGGATGGGCCGGACGAATCGTTTTTTACAATGTTCGACAAGGTCTCCCGGTTCTCCTGTCGGGACCGTTCGATCGGCGCGAATTGTCGGGACTGGAGACCGGGAGCAAGAACAGGGGAGCATAAACCGCGGAATCAGGGGGAGAGGTTAGAGGGGAGGCGCGGTCGGCAAGCCCAGCAGCCGGGCTCCGTTGCTATACAGCACTTTGTCCAGAACGCCTTCGTTCCATTGCTGGTTCTTGAAGTGCGACAACGCGAATTCGTAAGAGACATTCGGGTAGCAGCTTCCGTACAGCAGCTGATTGGACAGATGGAGATTCGCCGCTTCCGCATACAGCTTGCCCTGCGGAAATCCCAGGAACAGGTCCGGGGACAAATAAATATTCGGATAGTAGGAAGCCATGGCGATCGCTTCGCTGACGAACGGCCAGGCGCCGTGGGAGACGATGATGTTCAGTTCGGGATAGGTTTTCGCCGCCCGTGCGAGTCGGCTTGGCCGCGCAAAATCGTAATCGTTCCGAGGGCCGTTCATTCCCAGATAACCGCTTAATGTGATCGATAACGGAAGACGGCGTTTTACGCAGGCTTCGAAGATCGGGTCCCAGGAGCTGTCGCCTACCGGCAGATGAGGCAGCAGGTCGGAAGCGTTGAGCGACACTCCCCGAAACAGACCGGTTGCCGCGTACTTATCGATCGTGGCCAACGCTCCTTCAACATCCGGGCTGTCTACGCCGATGAAGCCGATAAATCTGCCTGACGACGGGCCTGTCAGGAAAGCGGCCAGTTCCTCGTTGGAGGAGCCGGGCTCATTGCCGCGTCCCATAACGACGGCATAGGTAATGCCGAACGAGTCGAGTTCCCCGATCACTTCCTCAAGTGTATCGGAGGGCACCGGCTTCACTCCTTCCAGGCGGTGAAAACGAGGCACTGCGTCTTTGCCCTCCTCGAACAGTTTTTCCCACCCGGGAATGGGAGGTTTCATGCGAAAATCGATAATCATAGCGTAAACTCCTCCTTAACAAATTAGATGATGCAAACGGATTGAAGCGGAATTTAGCGGAAAAGCGTAAGGTCGGTCGTTTCCTTGACTCGTGCACGGTGCTTGTCGAAGTCGCTGGCTTTAACGCACCATGCCGCTCCCAGAAGAGCGATGCCCGTTAGAATAAAAACGGTCGGGATTCCGATCCAGCCTCCGAGAAAGCCGCCCAGCAGCGGCCCGACGACAATTCCGAACTGGTTGGCCGATTGACTCAGACTGACGGCTCTGCCGCGAAAGTCGCGGTCCGCGTATTGAACGATCAGCGCGTTCAGCGCGGGATAGACGGCGGCGAAGAACAGTCCGTAGCCGAAGCGCAAGACGCCGAAGCCGACCAGATGAGGAATGATCGCCTGAAGAAGATTGCCGAGACCGCCGCCGATCAGTCCAATCAACAGTGTTTTGCCGAAACCGATCTTCCCGCCGATGCGTCCCCAGCGCGAACCCGTCAGCACCGTCGCCACGCCGACCGCCGAAAACACGATTCCCGCACTGAGCATGGCGTTACTCTCGTCGGCTCCGAGCTGCACGACGTAAATCGTCAGCAGCGGCTCCAGCACCAGCACGGAAGTCGATACGGCCAAGATCAGCGCGTAAATCCGCAGCAATCGGGGAGTGGCGGCCGCACGCTTCAGATCCTTGAATATGCTCGGACGTGCTTCGGTCCTCCGCTCGCGCACTTCCTTGACTCCCAGCACGATGACGGCCGAGATCAGCGTAATGACGCCCGAGGCGATGAAGCATCCCCGCAGTCCGACCCATTGACTCAGAATGCCGCCGGCCAGCGGCCCGATAATGCCTCCCGCAGCGGTTGACGTAGAGATGACGCCAAGTGCGTAGCCGACGTGTTTCTCGGGCGTATTCGTGCCGACCAGCGTCAGGGAGGCGGGACTGAATCCGGCCATCACGCCCTGGAAAATCCGCACAAGAATGAAAGAGAAGAGGTCGTATACGAAGTAATTGGCCAGATGCGCCGCCGCGAGCCCGACGCCGGAGCGAACGAGCATCGGCTTGCTGCCGTATTTGTCGGCCAGCGAGCCCCAGAAAGGCGCGCATAATCCGCTGATCAGGAAGCTGATCGAGATCGAGACGCCCGCCCAAGCCTCCAATCCGCTGGTGAGTCCCAAGTCCTGGTGCAGGAACAATGGAAAGAACGGAACCGAGAGCGTATAAGCCATATGATTGATGAACAAGCCGAACCAGAGTATATACAGATTGCGCTTCCAATGATGCAATGCGCCGTCCTCCCCGCCTTGGCGGCCAGCCGTTTATAGATCATCATAGGGGACTGTCCGTTCGTTGAATAATAGAAAAATGCAATAAAGCGATAGCTAAATTCTGCTTGCGATTCGGGAAATGAGCGGATATTAAAAAAATGCTATGAATGGATAGAAATAATCTATTATCCATTCCGTTGCCAATCGGGAGCAAAGGTGATAGATTATTTCCAAGTCAAAACCATGTAAACCAATGAGAATAATGAAAATTGGGGTTGCGGACTGTATAAGACACGATATCTAAACAGGGAGAAGTGATTCTAATGTCCAACAAACGCAAAATCGTTCGCTCGTTGCCCGTCCTGGCGCTGATCTTCGCCATCGCGCTGGCCGGCTGCGCTCAGAAGCCGTCTTCAGGGGAGTCAAGCGCGGCAGGAGGCGCATCCCCGGCAGCCGAATCGTCGGCCGCTCCGTCATCCCAAAGCAGCGATACGCCTCGAGGAGGAGAACTGACCTATGCGCTGGCCACTTCGCCGGACCAGCTCGATCCTCATCGCAGCGGATACGCCGTAGCCGTGCGCGCCATCCGGACGATTCACGACAGCCTTGTCGCCCAAGCGCCGGACGGCTCGATTCATCCGTGGCTCGCCACCGAGTGGGAAGCGTCGCCGGACGGCAAGAGCTATACGTTCAAGCTGCGCCAGGACGTGAAGTTCCATGACGGAACCCCGTTTAACGCCGAGGCGGTGAAGTACAACTACGACCGGATATTGAACCCGGAGACGAAGGCAGCCAACTCGCAATCCCTCATCTACCCGTACGAATCGGCAGAAGTCATCGACGAATATACGGTGAAGCTGAATTTGAAGACGCCGTCCGGCGCTTTCCTCGGCAATCTCAGCCAGGCGCTTGTCAGCATCGTCTCTCCGACAGCCGCCGAGAAGTACGGCGATCAGCTGACGAAAAATCCGGTTGGCTCGGGCCCGTTCAAGTTCGTCAGCTGGGAAGAAAACTCGCAGATCGTCGTAGAGCGCAATCCCGACTATAACTGGGGACCGGACTCGCTCGTGGACAATACGGGTGCGCCTTACCTCGACAAGATCGCATTCAAAATCGTGCCCGAGGAAGCGACCCGCATCGGCAGCGTGCAGAGCGGTCAGATTTTGGCCGGAGAGACGGTGCCGCCGCAAAATATCGCCTCGCTGGCCAACGACGCCAAGCTGCAGATTTTCAAGTCCAATACGCAGGGCCTGCCCTTCACGCTGTTCATCAACCAGAAGAGAGAGCCTTGGGGCGATACGAAGCTGCGCCAAGCTCTGCAAGCGGCCATCGACGTCGGCTCGATCGTCAAGACGCTGTATCTGGGAACGTACGACCAAGCCTGGTCTCCGCTCACTCCCGGGACGCTCGGCTATGACGCGTCGCTCGAGAACGTCAACAAGTTTGACCAGAGCAAAGCCAACGCCCTGTTCGACGAGCTGGGCTGGCTGAAGGGCGACGACGGTATTCGCGCCAAAGACGGCAAGAAGCTGACGCTGCGGTACGTGGACGGTTCGCCCAACCGGGAGAAGAGGAACGACATCGCGGCCATCGTCCAGCAGCAGCTCAAGCAAGTCGGCATCGCCGTCGAAGTCGAGATTACGCAGGATTTCCGCACCGTCATTTTCGAGCAGGGCAATTACGACATTTACGGGAACAGCCAGGTCAACTCCGACCCGGAGGCGCTGCGCAACTTCTACCATTCCGGCGCGAAGTCGATCGCGGCCTCCCAGAACCTTCCCGGCTACGCCAATGCCGAAGTGGACGCGCTGCTCGACGCGGGGCTGGTCGAACAAGATCCGGCCAAGCGTGAGGACATCTACAAGCAAATCCAGCAGATCATCATTCGCGACGCGGTCATCATTCCGATTTACGTCTTCCCGTATACGGTCGCCGCTTCGAAGACGGTAGAGGCGTTGAAGTTCGATAGCTTGGCATACCCGCTGTTTAACGACGTTTATATTGGAAAATAAAGCGCGAGGGAGGAGATAGAGGATGCTCAGAACGGCGGGATTAAGATTGTTGACCTCCCTGCTCGTCATCTTCGGCTCTCTAGTGCTCGTATTCTCCATCGTCTACGTGCTGCCCGGAGATCCGATTCGTTCGATCGTCGACCCGACGACCGTGTCCGAGGAGACGCTTGCCAGCCTGCGCGCCGAACTGGGCCTCGATCGCCCGTTCTACGCGCGGTTCGCGGACTATATCGGCAGCATGCTCAGGGGAGACTTCGGCAAGTCGCTGCTGAACGACGAGCCGGTTCTCCCGAAAATCCTGAAGCATCTTCCGGCGACGCTCGCGCTGACGGCGGCCAGCAGTCTGTTCGCGGCCACGGTCGGCATCTGGCTGGGCGTGCTGTCGGCGATTCACCGCGACCGGTGGATCGACAGCGTGGCGAGGGTGATCGGATTGTTCGGCATATCGATGCCGACCTTCTGGTCGGGCATTCTGCTCATTCTGATCTTCTCGATTACGCTGGGATGGTTTCCCGCGATGGGGTCCGATGGCTGGAAGACGCTGGTGCTTCCCGCCATCGGACTCGGGATCGTCGGAGCCGGGTACGTCGTCAGGCTCGTGCGCAACAGCATGCTGGAAGTCATCAACGAGCAGTTCGTGCTCACGCTGCGCGCGAAGGGCGTGTCCGAACGCCTGGTCATGTACAGGCACGCCCTTCGCAACGCGCTTATTCCCGCGCTGACGATGATCGGCGTGCTCAGCGGGGAGCTGCTCGCAGGCACCGTCGTTATCGAGACGGTATTCGCGCGTCAGGGGATCGGCCGGATTATCTCGGACGCGCTGATGGCCAAGGACATTCCCGTCGTTCAGGGAGTGATCTTTTTCTCCGCGGTCATGTACGTCCTGATCAACCTGCTCGTGGATCTGTCCTATCGCGTGATCGATCCCCGGGTCAGAAGGCTGCAATAAGAGAGAGGAGCGTTCCGGATGGAAGATACCGTAGCGGTCAAATCCCCCGCCTGGCGCGAGAGCCGGGCGGCAAGCGAGAGAGTTCGCATCGGAGGATCAGGAATCCGCTTTTCCGCCTTGCTCGTATACGGAGCCGGGCTGGTCATTTTTTTTATCGTGCTGTGCGCGCTCTTCCCCGGACAGATCGCGCCGTATTCGCCGACGCTGATGAACGTGGACGCGATTATGCAGGCGCCCAGTCTCGTCCATCCGTTCGGCACCGATTATTACGGCCGCGACGTCTTCAGCGTCGTCGTGCACGGGACGAGGGACTCGCTGCTGATCGGCATCGCCTCCGTGCTGGTCGGAGGGCTGATCGGAGCGACGATCGGAGCGATCGCGGGTTTTCTGGGAGGCGTGGTCGACACGATCATCATGGGCCTGATCGAGGTCATGATGACGATCCCCGGCATTCTGTTCGCCCTGGCGGTTGCGGCGGCGATGGGGCCGAGCCTGTTCAACATCGTGCTGGCCGTCGCCTTGTCGGCGGTTCCCGGTTACGCCCGCGTCTTCCGCAGTCAGATTATCAGCGTCAAGGGGAGGCCGTTCATCGCGGCCGCCCGATCCGTCGGAGCCGGAAGCGTGCGGATCTTCGCCCGTCACGTGCTGCCCAACGCTTGGGCGCCGCTGCTCGTCATGGCGACGATCGGTCTGGGAACCTCCATTCTGGTCGGATCGGGCCTCAGCTTCCTCGGTCTAGGCATTATTAAAGAAATTCCCGACTGGGGGACGCTGCTCTCCCAAGGAAGAGGCTACTTGACGGTGGCATGGTGGATGTCGACGTTCCCCGGACTGGCGATTACGCTGCTGGTGCTGTCGGTCAACCTGCTCGGCGACAAGCTTCGGGATCGGCTCGATCCGAAGAAGAATCGAATCTAGGAGGCTCGCCGCATGAAGCAATTGCTCGATATTCGAAATCTGACCGTTAAATTCGCGACTCCAGGCGGGTGGCTGACCGCGATCTCCGACGTGTCGCTGGGCATCCGTCCGGGCGAAACGGTATGCCTGGTCGGCGAGTCGGGCAGCGGCAAGACGATTACGTCCAAGTCGGTCATGCGCCTGATCGACTACGAGAACGGAGTCATCGCGGACGGACGGATCGAATTGGACGGCATCGACATCGCCCAAGCTCCCCAGAAGCAGCTGCGCAGCTTGCGGGGCAAGAAGATGGCGATGGTGTTCCAGGAGCCGATGGCGGCCTTCGATCCCGTATTCACGATCGGCAGCCAGATCGTCGAGGTCATTGTCGCGCACAAGCTGGGGAATAAGGCTCAGGCGCGGGAACGCGCCGTTCATCTGCTCGGCAGAGTGGGCATTCCCGAGCCGGAGCTGCGCATGAAGCAGTATCCGGGGGAGCTGTCCGGAGGCATGCTGCAGCGCGCGATGATTGCGATGGCGCTGGCTTGCGGACCGGACCTGCTGATCGCCGACGAGCCGACAACCGCGCTGGACATGACGATTCAGGCGCAGATTTTGCAGTTGCTGCAGGAGCTTAAGGCCGAATTCAATATGGCGATCCTGCTGATTACGCACGACATGGGCATTGCCGCCGAGATGGCCGACCGCATCGTCGTCATGTACGCGGGGCGGGTAGCGGAGGAAGCGACGGCCCGGCAGTTGTTCGAGAAGCCTCATCATCCGTACACGCAGGGGCTGCTCCGTTCCGTGACGACGCTGGACAGCGAGCGGGGGGCCAAGCTGTATGCCATCGAGGGAAGCATTCCCAATCTCGCCGAGCTCCCGGAAGGCTGCCGCTTCCATCCGCGCTGCCCGTACGCGACGGCGCGGTGCGCGCAAGAAGACCCGCCGCTCGCCGAAGTCAACGGACGCCGGGTCGCTTGCTGGCACGCCGAGTTGCTTGCGGAGACGGAAAGCCCGGGTATCGCGGCCGTGGAAGTGCGGGAGAAGGCCGATTCGAACGAGTCGGTCAAGCCCGAGGACACGTTAATTGAGGTCAAGTCGCTGCGCAAGTACTATCCCTTGAAGAAGGGCGCGCTGTTCGGGCGCTCCGCAGCCATTCGCGCGGTGGACGACGTCAGCTTCCACATTCGCAGAGGAGAGACGTTCGGTCTCGTAGGGGAATCGGGAAGCGGCAAGTCGACGCTGGGCCGGCTCATCCTGCAGCTGGAGCGACCGACTTCGGGAGAGGTAGTTTTCGCAGGACGCAGCTTGCGAGAGCTCGGGGAGAGGGAGCTGCGGGAATCTCGCAAAGACATGCAGATGATTTTCCAAGATCCATACGGCTCCATGAATCCGCGATGGAAGGTCGGCGACATTATCGCCGAACCGCTCTCCATTCACACGACGATGACCGCGGCGGAGAGACGGGATAGAGTGGCGGAGCTTCTGCGGCAGGTTGGCTTGGACCCGCAGTGGAGCGAGCGATACCCGCATGAGTTTTCGGGAGGGCAGCGGCAGCGGATCGGCATCGCCCGCGCGATCGCTCTTCGGCCTTCTTTCGTCCTGGCGGACGAGGCGGTGTCGGCGCTCGACGTATCGGTCCAGGCGCAGATCGTGAATCTGATGCAGGAGCTCAAGACGAATCTCGGACTCACGTTTCTGTTCATCGCTCACGGCCTTCACGTCGTGCGGCATATTTCGGATCGGATCGGGGTGATGTACCTCGGCAAGCTGGTCGAGATCGCGGACAGCGAGGAGCTGTTCCTCCAGCCGGCGCATCCGTATACGAGAGCGCTCATCGCGTCCATCCCGTGGCCTGATCCCGAGCGCAAACGCGAATCGGCGTCGCTCGGCGGGGAGATTCCTTCTCCGGCGAATCCGCCTTCAGGCTGCCGCTTCCATACCCGCTGTCCCGCCGCAACCTCCCGATGCAAGGAGGAGCAGCCCGAATTGGGCGAGATTCGCCCGGGACATTGGGCGGCGTGCCACTATCCGTTGTAAGATCCGACTCAGGGGCGGGAAGGAGGAGACGACTTGGGAAGATTGTCCGGCAAAACGGCGTTAATCGTCGGCGCGGCTCATCCGGAAGGAGCGGCCGTCGCCAGCTTGTTCGCTTGGGAGGGAGCCAAGGTGGCTCTGACGCACGACGGACAGCCGGGAGTGACGGAGCTTGCTGAAGAGATCCGAGGTTTCGGCGGGGAAGCGGTCGTCGTCTCTCTGGATGACGCTGCGTCTTCGTCCGCGTGGAAGAGAGCGGTGGAGGAAGCCGCGAAGGCGTTCTCCTCCATTCATATTCTGGTCCACGTCGCGGGCGGACATCGGGAGCATGAGCGGTCCCTGGAGGCCGAGACGCTCGCTTCCTGGGAACGGGTGCTGCGAACGTGGACGTCGTCCGCGTATCTCGGCATCCGATCGGCCGCGCCGGCGCTGCGCCGCGAAGGCGGGGCCGTCGTGAACGTGGTGTCGGCTTCGGCCGTCTCTCCGCAGGCCGGCAGCTCGGTCGCGGCGTCGGAGGGAGCGATCCGGATTCTGTCCAAGAGCGCGGCCATCGAGCATGCGAAGGACGGCATTCGCGTCAATGCGGTCGTCATCGGCAATCTGTACGCGGACTACGACAAGGATATTCCGGCCGGGAGGCGCGGCACGCCGAGAGACGTGGCGCATGCGGTGCTGTACTTGGCGTCCGACGAATCGGCTTACGTGAACGGCAGCGAACTGATCGTCGACGGCGGGAGCTCGGCCAGGTCTCGGAAGGACATCGTTGCGAGAAGACATGCGGGAGAGGGATCACTTGGGCAGACTTAGCGGAAAAGTGGCGCTGATTACCGGTGCAGCGCGAGGTATGGGCGCGCGCGAGGCGGAGCTGTTCGCCGCGGAAGGCGCGAAGACGGTCGTGACGGACACGCGTTACGAGCTGGCGGAGGAAGTCGCGGAGCGCATACGTCGCAGCGGCGAAGAAGCGATTGCGCTTCGTCACGACGTCAGCTCGGAGCAGGACTGGATCCGGGTCGTCGCAGCCACAGTGGAACGTTTCGGGGCTTTGCATATTCTCGTCAACAACGCCGCGATCGCGGCAAGTTCTCCCGAGGTGGCCGGCCTGGATGCGGAAGAGACGTGGGATCGCATTCTGTCGGTCAATCTGACGGGGGCTTTCCTTGGCGTCAAGCATGCGGTTCCCGAGCTGCGCAAGGCCGGAGGGGGATCGATCGTCAACATCTCCTCCGTGGCCGGCATCAAGTCGCTGGGCGGTCCGGCGAGCGCCTATTCGGCGGCCAAGGGCGCGCTGAGAAGCTTCTCGAAGGGCGCAGCCGTCGAGCTGGCTCCCGACCGCATCCGCGTCAATTCGGTGCACCCCGGTCTGATTGAGACTCCGCTTGTTCAGGCGGCAGCCGATCGGGAGAGGCAGCGCTATCTCTCCGTCATTCCGCTGAATCGGCTCGGCAGGCCGGAGGATGTCGCGTACGGCGTGCTGTACTTGGCGTCCGACGAATCGGCCTACGTGACGGGAACCGAGCTGGTCATCGACGGCGGTTTGCTGGCCTATTGATTGCCGGCTTGCCAGGCTCCCCAGGTTACGGATGAAGCGGGGGCAGCTCCGCTGCGATTTTATCCGCGACCAAGGTGTAGAACTCCGGAAGGCCGGGAGCGGAAGAGGGGAACTCCTCGAAAGCCCGGACGAACAAGCCCGCTTTGCCGACTGCCGCAACAATGTCCCCGACCGTCCAACCTCGCGTCATCACCTTGCCCAGGCCGCTGCGTCCCTCCTCGGGCAGCAGTTGGGCGAACGCCACATCTCCTTCATGGAACCTTTTATCGAAGTAGTCGCAGGATGTCTGTCCCTCTCGCCAACTTTTCCATACGCGGGCAAAAGGATGGAAATCGGTCAGGAGCAGCCGTCCGTTGGACGTCAATCTCCGACGAACCGTCGAGAAGATCGGATCAAGCTCCGCAAAATAATGCAGAATGCCGAACTCCATCAGCACGATGTCGTATTGCCCCAGCTTCTCTTCTTCCGGAATGTTCGTCGCATCGGCGCAAATATAGTCGATCCGCACTCTCGCCGCCTCGGCTGTCCGCATCGCGTACAGACGATTCTCCTCCGAGATGTCCACGACGGTCACGTCCGCTCCCATCAGCGCAAGAGAGACCGCCTTCCGGCCGTTCGAGCCGAGAAGGTTGAGCGCGCGTTTGCCGGCCGGATCGCCGATGTACTTCAACCAGTAGCGCAGAAGATGCCGATGCGTTCGCTTCAGTTCCTCCGCGAGATTTTCCGGCGTTCCATGCGCCTCCACCCAGGCTTGATACGCTTTCGTTTCCCATGCCGCCTTATTGGCTGCGGACTGCTCCTTTTGCATGAACGGCCTCCTTTTTTTCGCTCGCCTGGAGCTGTGCCTTCCTTGATTTCTTTTCCGAAGCGGTCCAGCCTCTGTATTCTAATGTAAGAACGCATTTTTCCGTGGACGGTTGCGGAGGAGATTTGATATCGTGGAAGAAGGAATGAAATTAAAAAGAGACCTGGACGGCGGGGAGCGGTAACGATGGAAATCAGAGTGGACGATTTGACGGGCGGCGAGATTCGGGAGCTTATTCGGCAGCATCTGGCGTCGATGGCGGAAGGATCTCCCCCGGAAAGCGTGCACGCCTTGGATCTGACCGGATTGAAACGGCCGGACGTGACGTTCTGGAGCGTCTGGGATCAGGGCGAGCTGATGGGGTGCGGGGCGCTGAAGGAACTGGACCCGCTGCACGGCGAGATCAAATCGATGCGCACGTCGTCGGCCCATCTGAGGAAGGGCGTCGCCAGACGCATGCTGCAGCACATTGTGGACGAAGCCGGAAGGCGCGGTTATCGGCGGCTGAGCCTGGAGACGGGATCGATGGATTCGTTCATCCCGGCCAGAGCCTTGTACGAGAGCTTCGGCTTCCGCTACTGCGAGCCGTTCGCCGACTACGCAGAGGACCCGTACAGCGCGTTCATGACCCTTGAATTGGAGCAGGGAGGATGTGCGGTGTAGACCCGGAAAAAGGAGGGAGGCGAGGGGACATGAGGAGCGAACGCGAAATGATGGAGCTGTTTCTGGACTTCGCGAGAGAGCGCGAGCAGATCCGCGCCGTTACGCTGGAGGGCTCGCGGACGAATCCGAACGCTCCCAGGGACGTTTTCCAGGACTACGACATCAGCTACCACGTCACGGACATGGCTCTTTTTATCGACGATCCGTCCTGGATCGACCGGTTCGGAGAGCGCATCATCCTGCAGACGCCGGAGGACATGGCCTTGTTTCCTTCCGAGCTGGGAAGACGTTTCTCCTATTTAATGATTTTTACGGACGGCAACAAAGCCGATCTAACCTTGATTCCGCTGGACGAGGCGGAGGAATACCGCAAGGAAGACAAGCTGATGCAGGTGCTGCTCGACAAGGACGGCGTATTCCCGGACGTTCCGCCTTCGAGCGATGAAGATTACTGGGTGGAGCGCCCGTCGGCGGAATTTTTCGCGGACTGCTGCAACGAATTTTGGATGGTGTCCACGTATGTCGCCAAAGGGCTGTGGAGGAAGGAAATGTTGTTCGCTCTGGAGCATCTGAACTCGATCATGAGGCCGATGCTGCTGAAAATGATCGAATGGCGGGTCGGATTCGATACGGGCTTCTCGGTCAGCATCGGCAAATGCGGAAAATATTTGGAGAAATACATGTCGGAGCAAGACTGGCGGAAGCTGATGGCGACCTACCCGGGCGGCACATACGAAGAGGTGTGGGAGGCGTTGTTCCAAATGTCGGAGCTGTTCCGCGCGACCGCCCGCGAAGTTGCCAAAAGCCTGAATGGCGAATATGCTCGGGAAGAGGACGAAAGGGTCACGGAATACTTATTGCGCGTAAGGGCATGGGCGAACGAGGCCGAGGCCGGCCGGGGCGTCAGTCGGTAATGTTTCTCGTGTAGTATTCGATGATGTCCTTGCGCCTGATCAGTCCCAGGAACACGCGAGCGTCGTCGACGACGGGAACGAAGTTCTGGTCGGCGGCCAGCGTCAGCATGTCTTCCATATGGGCGTTAATTGCCACGCACTCATTGTAGATCCGTTTCTTGATCTCTGAGACCGGAATTTCCCCCATATTGTCGAAGTTCAGTCCGGGCGTGCATTTCAGCTTCCAGAGCAGATCCCCTTCGGACAGGGTGCCGATATATTTGCCTTTCGTATCTATAACGGGCACGGCGGAGTATTGGGAAGCTTCCAGCAGCTCCAGCGCTTCCTTCATGGACTCCGCGGTCGTTAAATACGCGACTTTTTCTTTAGGCAGCAAAAACGAGCTAATTTCCATCGGGTTCGTTCCTCCTTCTCGGGTCGTTGTCGGGCTACAGTACTATTAAAACATATTTGGGCTCCGAGGTCTCCCCCGTCCGGAGAGCAATCGGGATTAATCATTGACAGCAAAAAATGATAATGATAATCTTTATCAATATAAAGAGTCGGCTTGCAGAATGCGAGTTACTGCAAAATTCACTAGACTGGGGAAGACCTAACGTGGCAGTAAAAAGCAAACAATCCAAAGAGCCCGGGCTGTCGTCCGCGGCTCCCGATGCGCTGGAATCCGTCGGGCCGACGAGCGCGGCCGAAGCGGTCAAGCAAATTCATTCGCGTCCGAATGTCGCCATTCTGATCATTCTGGGCGGCATTGTCGCGCTAATCTTGGGCATCGGCGTGTCGGTGACGTTCGGAGCGAGAGATATCCGTTTCGAAGAGGTATGGTTGGCCGTTTTCCAATACAATCCGGATTTGACCGATCACCAGGTTATTCAGGAACTGCGTTTGCCAAGGGTGCTCGGATGCGTTCTCGTCGGCAGCAGCTTCGCGGTAGCGGGCGCGATTCTGCAAGGGATGATGCGCAATCCGCTGGCCGATTCGGGTTTGCTGGGACTAAACTCGGGAGCGGGCTTCGCTCTCGCGGTTTGTTTTGCCTTTTTTCCGGGCATGTCTTATTCGTATCTCGTTCTCGTCTGCTTTGTCGGCGCGGCGTTAAGCGCCATGTTCGTATTCGCGCTCGGATCGATCGCCAAGGGCGGGCTGACGCCGGTTCGTCTCGTGCTCGCGGGCGCCGCGCTGTCCGCGTTGCTGACCGCGTTAAGCGAAGGCATAGCGCTCTATTTCCGCATCGGTCAGGATCTGGCGTTCTGGTATGCCGGAGGCGTAGCCGGAACGAGATGGATTCACCTGCAGGTCATGTCTCCGTGGATCGCACTAGCCATCGCCGGAGCGATCGCCTTGTCGAGATCGATCACGCTGCTCAGCCTCGGCGAAGACGTGGCCAAAGGGCTCGGCCTTCGTTCGGGCTTTACCAAGTTCATGGGAACGGTCATCGTCATCGTGCTTGCGGGCTCGGCCGTATCCGCAGTAGGGGCGGTTTCGTTCGTGGGCTTGCTCGTGCCCCACTTTGCTCGTAAGCTGGTCGGCGTGGATTACCGGTGGATCATACCGACTTCGGCCGTGCTCGGAGCGGTGCTCGTCGTGTTGGCCGACTTGGCCGCGAGAACGGTGCGTCCGGGCTTCGAGACGCCGATCGGCGCGCTTATCGCGCTTATCGGGGTGCCCTTCTTCCTCTATCTTGCGAATAAGGAAAGGAGGGAGCTGTAGGGATGGGCGAATACATAAGGTTGAAATCTCCCGAGGAGCTCGCCAAGCGCAAACGCAACATTATCGTTCTCGTCATTCTGTCCACTGCCATTATTCTGGCATTCATGGCCAGTATGAATACCGGATTTATCCGCTTGTCCCCCATGGACCTGGTAAGAACGCTGTTCGGTGAGGGGACGGCTCAGCAAAACTTGATCCTGTACGAATTCCGGCTGCCCCGGATCGTCATCTCCATCCTGATCGGCGCGGGTCTCGCGTTGTCCGGCTGCGTCCTTCAGTCGATCTCGCGCAACGCGCTGGCGGATGCGGGCATTATCGGCATCAACTCCGGCGCCGGATTCATGATTCTGATGTACGTCGCCTTCTTCCCGACGATCACGGTAGCTTCCGCGTTCGTGCTGCCGGTACTCGCTTGGGTCGGAGGCGGAGTGGCGGCTCTGCTCGTCTTCAGCATGTCGTATCGCAGGCATAGAGGATTGTCGTCGAACCGGCTCATTCTGAACGGGATTGCGCTCAATTCGGGCATCTCCGCCGCTACGATCGTAATCACGCTGAGAATCAGCCCGGAGCAATACCAATTCGTGGCTACCTGGATGGCGGGCAGCATATGGGGCAAGGATTGGAAGTTCGTCTGGGCGCTGCTTCCTTTCATCTGCGTACTGTTGCCTTACGTCTATTTGAAATCCCAGACCGTGAACGTGCTGTCTTTGGGAGATTCGCTGGCGAAAAATCTGGGCGCTGCCGTGAGCCGGGAACAGCTGCTGCTGCTGGGCGCGGCCGTCGGATTGGCAGGCTCGTGCGTGGCGGTCAGCGGAAGCATCGGCTTCGTCGGGCTGATCGCGCCCCATCTGGCCAAGCGGCTTGTCGGGCGGAGGTACCAGATCCTGCTGCCGACGACCGTGCTGACCGGCTCGCTGCTCGTCCTTGTGGCGGACACGCTGGGCAGATGGGTGTTCCAGCCGTCGGAAATTCCGACCGGCATCGTCGTCGCCGTCATCGGCGCTCCGTACTTCCTCTACTTGCTCGTGCGTTCCAAAGGGTAAGGCGTCGCATTCGTTGCGAAGGATGGCGTTCGAACCGGGATCGACATTGTGTCCGATCGGTTCGTCGGCTTGTTGGCCGCGGTCCACTGCTTGAGTTGGGCGTACAGGCGGATAACCCCACGGGAGAGAGGCCGGGCGAAGCAGCCTGCGCCTCTCTTTTGCCGCGTTGAGGAGGACCTTCGCTCCGCGGCTTCGCCTCTGTGCGGAGAGTCGTCGGAGCTGGGTGGGCCTCGGTGGTACGCGTTGTTCTAAAGAATCGATTAACGAGGCTCGAATGGGACACAGGAGGAGCGCGTTGTTCTAAAGAATCGATTAACGAGGCTCTAATGGGGCACAGGAGGAGCGCGTTGTTCTAGAGAATCGATTAACGGGGCTCGAATGGGGCACAGGAGGAGCGCGTTGTTCTAAAGAATCGATTAACGGGACTCGAATGGGCCTCAGGAGGAGCGCGTTGTTCTAAAGAATCGATTAACGAGGCTCGAAAGGGGCACTGGAGGGACGCGTTGTTCTAAAGAATCGATTAACGAGGCTCGAAAGGGGCACTGGAGGGACGCGTTGTTCTAGAGAATCGATTAACGGGGCTCGAATGGGGCACTGGAGGAACGCGTTGTTCTAAAGAATCGATTAACGGGACTCGAATGGGACACGCCGTGGCTCCTTTTGCGCGGATTTCGGCCAGGGAGGGGACGGGGCAAGCGGAAGAATCGTGAATGGTCCGGCCGGCTGATCTCCATGCGTCTCCTCAAGCATACCGCCCCCAATTCTGCGTCAAATCGACCCAAAACCGCCGTCCAACACACTTTTCTCTACGACGGACCAATTCACATGCATGGGCACACGCACAGAAAGGATTAATGTAGAGTCACCCGAATTGAGCGCCTCTAACGATCTGGCAGACCGCTGCGCGGGTTTCTACGAACGAATCGGGTGCCTCTAAACGGAGGAATTTACTCCGAGAGATCCAGCAAGCCAGTTGTAGTCAGTTGGTCAGCCGTAGTTTTTTTCGCGAAAACCCCCATTTGTGTGAAAAAGTTAATCCTGCGCGCCCCCGGTGTTGTGATATATTTTTACAGTAGCAAGAAAACGCTAACGATACATTTTGTACCTTCGGGAGGTTCTCATGCTCCATAGAAGCAAGCAAATTCGGGCGATCCTGCTCCTGTCGCTCTCCGCATTGCTCCTGCTCGGCATCGGATTGCCGTCGGCGGCGGCCGCGGACGAGGACAATATTACGGTTAAGGTCGACGGGAAGACGGTCAAGCTGACCGAACCGGCGCAAATTCTCGGAGGCAGGCTGTTCCTGCCGATCGCGAGCGTGACCGGGCTGCTGAACGCGACAGCCGAATGGGATTCGGAGAACGAAGCGGTGACGATCCATACCGCATACAAAGACAAGATTGTGTTGACCAACGGCGTGCCCGTCGTCTACTTTAACGATTCGCGCTACGTGATGGACGCTGCGCCGTTCTTCTCGGAAGGCCGAATCTATATTCCGGTCCGCTACGTCGCCGAGCTGCTGCACGCGAAGATCAAGTGGGACCCGGAAGCGCTGCTGGCCGAGATCGAATCGGTTGAGCCGGCAGTCGTAGCGGCAGATTACGGATTGCAGGAAATCGCCGAGGCGCATGGCGTCAGCAAGGCCGTGCTGCTCAAGCGCAACGGGTTGGATAAAGCCGAGGCCGTGGAGGCCGGAACGAAGCTTCAGGTCGTCGTGCCTTCGATTTTCGATAACGAGGCGAAGCCGTTCACCGAGGAAGATTACCGACTGCTGGCGAAGCTCGTACAGGTCGAAGTCGGGTACGAGTCGTACGAGGCGCATCTGGCGGTTGCGAACGTCGTGCTTAACCGCGTGGCGGACCCGCGCTTTCCCGGTTCGATTCGCGACGTCATCTACTCGGGCAAACAGTTTCCGCCCGCTCACAACGGCCTGCTCGACAAGAGCAAGCCGAACGCGACCGTCCTGCGCGCCACCAAAGACGCGCTGAACGGGAAGAACAACGTGAAGGACGCCGTCTATTTCTATAACCCGAGAGTGACCAAGGGGTCTTTCTGGTCCGGCCTGGAGACGATCGCGACGATCGGCAGCCACCGGTATGCCAAATAATAGCTTACTCGATGCCGAGCTCGCGGGCTCGGACATTCACTTCCTCGACCATTCGGTCGAGGCCTTTTTCTTTATAGCCGTCGATAATCGTCTGCCACGCCGCTTCGACGGGCAAATCGCTGATCATGACGCGGATCATATCGTCGCTGTCGAAGATCGTGAAGCCGTCCTTGGTCGGAGTGGACAATCGCGTCAGCCGCGGCTCGTAAGCCTGCTTGCGGGTCTCGCGCATGGAGTAGTCGACCAGCTCCCGCTGCGCCTCCTTGGCTTCCCGGGTGATGCCGACGTAATCCGGATTCAGCTTGAACATGCCGTCCCAATCGAGCAGATTGGCGAAAGCGGAGAACGCCTTGTATTTCGTCATGACGCTGGCATCCGGATCGAGCGGCTGAATGCGGCCGTTCTCCCTGATGAAGTCCTCGTTGTCCAGACCGAAACGTCTCATCTCCTTGAACTCGTCCGTATTCATATAGTCCAACAGTTCCAGAATGCGGGCCATCTTCCGGTCGTCCACCTTGGCGGAAATATAGCTTTCGGACCAGAACGTCTTGAATACGGCATGGTAGCGGTTGCCGTCAACCGCTGGCAGCGGCTTGAGCAGCTTAACCTTGTCGTAGAAGGCCGTATCTTCGGGATGAAGCTTCAGCCACCTCTCCTTGTAGATGCTCACGTCCAAATTTTGCGCTCCCCCGGCTAGAATGAGCGCCGCCACCTTGCCTTCGGCGAACTTGTCTCTGCCCATCTCTCCCCGCGTGACGGGCAGATCGGGATCGATCAAGCCGGACGAGTAGAAGTCCCGCAGCAGCTTCAGCGATTCGATGGAATGCTCGGAGAATACGGCAGGAATGTAGCGGCCGTTCTCCTTGATCCACTTGAAGTCGCTGCCGCTGCCGTCGCTGGTGGCGGCGGGGGAGCTGTACAGCCAGAACAGTCCGCCGAGCAGCAGATTGCCGACAGAGGTGAGTCCCCGCACGCTCTTCTTCTCCGGATCATGGTCGATGATCGCCTTCAGCATCGCCCGGAACTCCTCCCAGGTCTCGGGCTCCCGAGTAATGCCGGCTTGCTGGGCGAGGTCCCACCGATAGGCCACGATTCGGTCGAGGACGTTGTAGTCGGTGCTGTCGTACGTCTGGCGCGGAATGAAATACAGCTTGCCGTCGTCCTTCAGGTCGTCGGTTCCGGGCAGGCTCAAGTAAGCCTGCAGGTTCGGATAGGCGGACAGGTCGTCCGGAATCGGCTTGATGACGCCGCGGTCGCGCCAGCTTTTGTAATAGTGGGAATTCACGGCGTCTACGGAGAAAATATCCGGAAGCTGGCCGTTCGACGCCCACATCTGAATCTGCTGCACGTAGTTCTCGATTTTGATCGGAATCGGCTTGATCGTAATGTTCAGCTTCTGCTCGAGCAGCTTAAGAGCCGGATCGTCCTGCGTCATGGTCTCTGCGAGATCCCAGAAAGCGACGGATATCTCCATCGGCTCGGAGCGCGCGGAGGAAGGCTTGACGTCCGAAGCCGGACCGGAGCATCCGGCAAGCGAAGCGGCCAGGAGAAGGGAGAGCAGCCAGGCGGCGGCGCGGCGCGAACGACTCATGCTTTCTCCTCCCGCGGCGTCCCGGCGTGCAAGCGATATTGCCGGGGCGTTATTTTCTCGTGTTTCTTGAACGTCCGGATGAAGTAGAAGTAGTCCCGAAACCCTACGCTCTCCGCGATCTCCCCGATGGACAGGGCGGTCGTCTCCAGCAGCAAGCGGGCCTGCCTCAGACGTGCCTGGGTCAAATACTCGGTGAACGTCACGTTCAGCTCTCGTTTGAACAGCTGGCTCAAGTAGTTGGGATTCATATAGAAGCTTCTCGCGATGCTCTGGATGGAGATGTCGTTCCGATAGTTTTCGTTAAGGTGCTTCACGATTTCCTTCAGGTTGGCATGCTCCGTCTTCCGCTCGGGGCGGCCGTCCGGCCCGCTGCCAGGTCCGCGAAGCTCCTCCCGCAGGCTGTCGATCATCGCGTCGAAGGTGCCGTACAAGTGATAGAGCTGGTCCCTGCTGAAAATGTAGTCCTCCTCGGGCGCGGCCGACAGATCGGAGGAAGCGTGAAAGTAGACGAGGTTGTAGACGATCAGCGCATGTACGATGGTGAGACCGCGTTGGTTCCCGGGCTGCGCCATCTCGCTGAGCAGCTGCCGCATCGCGGCGGTATCCTTCTTGGCGGCGCTGCGTTCGAGCTGCCGGACCAGCCGGTCGGCTTCCGTCTCGCCGTCCGCTTCTTCGCGGAAGTGGACGGTATTCCGACCGTGCACGAAGAAGTCCCAGGCGTTCACGGTCGCCGCGTCCAGCCCTTTAATGACGCTGCACAGCTTCCGGCCCGCACGCGCGGCTCCGACGCCCAGAATGTCCGGCGGAAGCGGCTCGCGAATCAGGTCGCGCAGCAGCTCGGCACTCGCGCATTGCACGAAATATCCGGTTCGCGAGCCGCCCAGGTGGATCGATACGGCGTTCGCGCCTTCACGGAAGCTCAGCCGGCCTTTGCCCAGCGAGACGAGGACGTACAACAAATCCTCGTCCAGGCCGTGAGCCCGCAAGATCCGGTCGAACGCGGCGTCGGCCTGTTCTCCGGCCGGCTCCTCGATCAGCTCCAGCAGCTCGTTCTCGCGCTTCTGCCGGACGTCCTCGATCGCCTTGGCCGCCGTCTTGAGCAGGCCGTCGATCTCGTGGTCGTCGAACGGCTTCAGGCAGTAGCCCAGCACACCGTAGCTCAGCGACTTCTGCACGTAGGCGAACTCGGCGTAGCCGCTGATGACAACGATCTGGATGTCGGAGTTCGTCTCCTTGATCTGCTTGATCAGCTCCAGTCCGGACAAGCCGGGCATGCGGATGTCCGTGAACACGATATGGGGCTTCAGCTCGCGAACAAGCTGGAGCGCCTTGGCTCCGTTATTCGCTTTGCCCGCGACGGCAAACCCCGACTTGCGCCAATCGATTCCGGCTTCGAGGCTTTTGAGCACGAGATTCTCGTCATCGACCAGAAGCGCTTTATACATCCGTATCTCCTCCCGGTTGCGCAGCATGCAAAGGAATGTGCAGGAAGATCCGGGTTCCCCGCCCGGCTTCGCTGTCGAAGGTTAAGCCGCCTTCTTCTCCGTAGGCCAATCTGAGTCGGTTGTGCACGTTCAGGACGCCGAGCCCTTCCGTCGGGACGGACGGTTCGACTCCGTCGCGGCTCAGAGACGACGGCCGTGCCGCCAGCCGGCCGCGGATCGCCGCCAGCATCTCCTCGTCTACGCCGACGCCGTCGTCGACGACGCCGAGGACGAGGACGGCTCCGTCGTCCACGCGGCCCGAGAGCAGCAGCTTGCCGGGCGTCGTCTTCGGCTCTAGTCCGTGGAAGATGGCATTTTCGACGAGCGGCTGCAAAATCATTTTCATCACCGGCGCCTTCAGAGCTTCCTCGGTAAACTCCCAGCTCACTTCAAAACGGTCCTCGAAACGAATCGACTGCAGGAAGACATACGATTGAACGGCGTTCAGCTCGCGGTCGAGCGTCACCCAGCCCGGCCCCTTGATGCTGTAATGGAACAGCTTGCCGAGCGCCTTCGTCATCTCGACGACCCGGTCCGCCCCGAGCTCCAGCGCCACGCCCTTGATCGATTCCAGCGTGTTGTACAGGAAGTGGGGGTTGATCTGGCTGCGCAAATACGCGGAAGCGGCTTTCTCCTTCTCGATCTCGGCCTCCAGCAGATGGGTCGTCGTCTCGACGAGCTTGTGGGTCAGGCTGTTCAGCTCGTTCAGCATGCCGTTCAGCTTCTCGGCCACGACCTTCATCTCCAGATTGCCTTCGAGCTTCAGATCGTTTTTCGCCTCGCGGATCGCGCCTCCGGATTTCATGCTGTTAATGAACTTCACGAGCACCTGAATCGGATGGACGATGTTGTTGATGATCATCGCGAAGGGCAGGGCCATCAGAAGGAGCGCGAACAGGACGATAAAGACGCTCTGCGTGCGGACTTTGTTCAGCTCGGCCAGCAGCGCCTCCTCCGGAATGAAGCTGAGAAGCGAGGAGTCGATGGCGGCGAGCGGGTGAAGCTGAACCGAACCCTTGATGCCTCCGATGGAGTCCTTGATCGCGGGCTGTTCCCCGGACATGCGGCTTAGCGTCTCGACGTTGCGGGCAATATCGTCGCCGTTCGTCTCCGGGAACGCTCGGCTGTACCGGTCGATCAGATAGAAACCGGCTCCGGGCTCGGACTGCGGCGTATCGGAATCGAAAAACATCGTCTCCACGTTGGCGATGACCGCAATGTAACCGATTCTTTTGTCCGCGCTTCCGTTCGTGCCGTCGGAGTAAATATTTTGGGCGAACACCAGGGTATTCTGCGGCGTGCCGCTATAGCTGAATTTCCGCAGGCCGCTTACGTAGACGCCGTCGCTGCTTAAGATTTCCGACTCCAGTTCCCGCACGTATTCGATGCCGCCGTTGAGGCTGTATTTCGTGCCCCGCGCGCCGATCAGGACGATGTCCTCGATGCCCTGCCGGCCGGCCTTCAAGGAGATGATCTTGCGATCCAGCTCCTTGCTCATCTCGTACAGCAGGCTCGGATTGACCTGCGTCAAATATTGCTGAAGGAACGGGTCGAAGCCGAGATTGAGCATAATCTGCCCGACCTCATCGACCTTCTGGGACATGCCGAGCTTGAACTTGCGGACGAGATCTTCGGTATATTGGCTGTTGTTGCGGATGACGATCCGGGACGTTTGCTCGTATAGCGAGTAGATGATCAGGAGCATGACGGCCAGCACGCATGCAACCGCTATCATAATTTGCGTTTTGATTTTCAGCTTTTTCAATACGCCCACGGGGTCACCGCTTTCCGCTGCTAGTACTTCGATTATATCACGATCCATTTTTTATAGAGACGGGGCGAAGCGCTGTTCTAACTGGAGTCCATGTTTATCTAACGAGAAGACATACTTTGCCGGGAGCAGCCGCTAATTGCCGTCCATTTTAATCTAATCCGGCGCCATACTTTGCCCGGTCCGTTCGCTCTATAATCGCAATTGTAAGCGTCATCAACCAATTCATAGGGGGAATCGAACGTGAACAATCGAAAGACAGGCCTATTCGCAATGCTATCGTTTATTTTGGCGCTTGTGCTGTTGGCAGGCTGCGGCAATTCGGCAGCGCCTTCGGCGTCTCCGAGCGCATCTCCGTCTGCCTCGCCGTCGGCGTCGGCTTCGGAATCCGCTCCCGCGGAAGAGAGCCCGCCCGCTTCGGGGCTGGAGGGCAAAGTCGTGTTCTGGTCGATGTGGAGCAACACGGAGCCGCAGGCGAAGGTTATCGAGGAGGCGGTCGCGGAATTCAAGGCGAACAATCCCGCTGTCGAGGTCGAGCTGAAGTTCAATGGCCGGGACATCAACAAGCTGATCAAGCCCGCGCTGGAGAGCGGACAGCAGATCGACATTTTCGAGCAGGACCCGGGCGCGGCGCTGGCGAACCTGAAGGACCACGTGCTGAAGCTGGACGATCTGCTTCAGCAGCCGTCAGTCGGCAGCGAGGGCAAGTCGGTGAAGGATTCTCTCATTCCGTCGCTGATCGAGTGGGTCAAATCGTTGTCGACCGAGGCGGGCCTGGAAGAGGGCTACTACGCGATCCCGCAGCAGCCTTATGCGGTGTTGTTCTTCTATAACAAGGCGCTGTTCGAGAAGGCGGGCATTACGGCGGTTCCGACGAGCTGGGAGGAGTTCCTGGCGGCGTGCGAGGCGCTTAAGCAGATCGGCGTAGATCCGATCACGTTCGACGACGCTTATCGCGACTTGTTCATCGGCGGCTACTTCGGCAGCGCGATGGGCAGCGACTGGACGGACAGCCTGGTGAAAGACAAGACCGGCGAGATGTGGAAAGACCAGATTGTGCAGCAATTCGCGAACGACATGCAGCTGTTGCGGGAGCAAGGCTACCTGTCGAAGAAAATCGCCGGCAACAAATATCCGGCCGGACAGCAGGATCTGGCTCTCGGCAAAGCCGGCATGTACTTGAACGGAACCTGGCTGCCGAACGAGGTCGCCGCCACGGCCGGTCCGGATTTCCGCTGGGGCTCGTTCCAATTCCCGATCGTGCCGGGCGGCAACGGCCAAGGCGGGCTGGAAGGGCTGACCTTCGGCGCGCAAGGCTTGTTGATGAACAAAAACAGCAAAAACGTTCCCGCGGCGTTCGAGCTCGTCAAATATTTGGTCGGCAAGAAGGCGCAGCAGGCGATGTCGGATCAGGCGCTGGCCATTCCGGCTACCCTTGACACCGAGTGGCCGGCTCCGCTGGCGGAAGCCGCGACCGCGTTCGGCAACGCCAAGGTGAATATGCCTTGGGGCAACGGCATCGATAACGGCGGCGACTTCTCTACGGGGACGGTTATCCCCGTGTTCATGGAGCTGGCGACGGGAAAGCTGAGCCCGGACGCTTACGTCGACAAGATGAGCGCGGCGGCCAAGAAGTTCTACGGCGGCTAATCTCCCGGTAAGGGGAAGGGGCCGGGCGCGGCGGAAGGGTTAGCCGCTTCGCCCGGCTATCCGCCGGTTATGTGCACGATTCAGAAAGTATAAAGTCTGCTATATTTCTCTGAATCGTCTTCGACAAAACGCATTCACCGTCTTAAGGACGCCGAAGGCGTTTTTGCTTGGCAAGGTTCAAACGGGAGGTGCCTCATGAAGCTGAAAAAATCGGTCATCGCCCTGTTTTTGGGGCCGGCCGTCGCGATCTATCTCGTCATTTTCCTGTATCCGACGCTGCGGACGTTCGCGATGAGCTTTTACGATATTCCTTCGCTGTCCAGCAAGGTGGCGGAGTGGACATTCATCGGCTGGGACAATTACGCGACGCTGTCCCGCAGCCCTTATTTCCTGGATTCGGTGAAGAACGTTCTGGGCATATGGGCGATTGGGGGCGCGCTGATTTTCGCATTCGCTTTTCTGTTCGCGGTCATTCTGACTTCGGATGTGCGCGGAAAGGGGTTCTGGCGCTCGCTGATCTTCCTGCCCAACACGGTGTCGGCCGTCGTCCTGTCCGTCGTCTGGCTGCATTACGTCTTCAATTCCAGCTACGGGCTGCTGACGACGCTGTTCGAGAAGCTGGGGCTGACGGCGCTGGCGGATATCCAGTGGACCGATAACGAGCATATCTACTATTCGATGATCATCGCCTTCAGCTTCGGTTCAATCGGCTACTTCATGCTTATCCTGAACGCGGGCATCGGGAGGATTCCGACCGATTACTACGAGGCGGCAACGCTGGACGGAGCGAGTGTCTGGACCAAATTTTTCCGGATTACGATGCCGCTGCTGCGCGACGTGTTCCGGACGACGCTCGTGCTGTGGACGATTACAGCGTTCAACTTCTTCGTCTGGTCGGCGACGTTCGGGCTGGACGATCCGCATACGGTGACCCCGGGCTACTACATGTATCAGAAAGTATTCGGCAAGGGCGGCAGCGTCTATCTGGAGGATTCGTTCAACGTCGGAGCGGGCGCGGGTGTCGGCATCCTCATCACGGTTGCGACGATCGCCGCCGCCGTATTGATCGGCCGATTGTTCCCGAAAGACCGGCTGGAATATTAAGCGAGGAGGCGATTCCATTGCGCAATAAAGGGCTGCGGCTACTGCCGGCCTACGTGCCGCTGGCGGCTTGGCTGGCGTTCTCCGTCGTGCTGTTCGGCTGGGTCATTCTGGCGTCGCTGAGCACGACGAGAGACATCTTCACCAATTCGCTGCTCGGAAGCGGCATTCAACTGTCCAATTACACCGATTTGTTCAAACAGCAGGAGATGGGCCGCTATTTCTTGAATAGCATTATCTATACGGTTGCCTCGTGCGCGGGCATCGCGCTGGTCGCCGCTCCGGCCGCTTACATTTTGGGACGGGTCAAGTTCAGAGGCTCCGGTTTTCTCAATCTGCTGTTCGTGTCCGCGATGTCGATTCCGGGCATTCTGATCTCGATTCCGCTGTTTTCCCTGTTCGTCGGGCTGAAGCTGACCGGCTCGATTGCGACGCTGGTGCTGATCTATATTTGCACGAACGTGCCTTTCGGCGTGTTTTTCCTGACCGGATTTTTCTCGTCGATTCCGAAGGAATTCGAGGAGTCGGCGGCGATAGACGGCTGCGGCCCGATCAAGGCGTTCGTGAAAGTCATTCTTCCGGTCGCGCAGCCGGGCATCATTACGCTGACGATCTTCAACTTCCTCGGCGTCTGGAATGAATATTTCTACGCGCTCATCTTCGCCAACGACGAAGGTACGCGGACGCTCGCATTGGCGCTCCAGTCTATCGTCTACGGCTATTCCAACACGGGGAATTACGGCGGCATTTTCGCGGCGTGCATGGTCGTATTCCTGCCCAGCTTCATCGTCTATCTGTTCGTGTCCAAGAGGATTATCGCCGGCATTACGATCGGCTCGGTTAAGGGTTAGAACCATGCTAAGGGAGGGGCCGTTAGGATGAAGGTGTACACGTCGATTGTCGAGCTGGAAGGAGCGCGGCTGGAGGGCGAGAATCCGCTGCCGATGTTCGCGAGCCGCAATCCGCACCGCGAGGTGACGGAGGACGGCAGCTTTACGCCCGAGCTTCGGGAAGGGTTCGGCGACGATACCGGAGAGCGATATTTGCCCTATCGAATGCAGGATCGCTATACGCGGAAGCGGGTTCCGCTGGCGCTGAAGACAATCGTGCTGGAGAACGAGCGGCTGCAGGCCGTGTTTCTGCCGGATTACGGCGGACGGCTGTACGCGCTGAAGGATCGCCGGACAGGCCGGGACATTCTGTACCGCAACCCGGTGTTCCAGCCGGCCAATCTGGCGATTCTGAACGCCTGGTTCTCGGGAGGCGTCGAGTGGAACATCGGCCAGATCGGCCACACGTTCGGGACATGCTCGCCCGTTCATGCGGCCAGGCTGCGGGATCGCGACGGTCATGAGTTCGTGCGCATGTACGAATACGAGCGCTGCCGGAACGTATTCTGGCAGATCGATTGCCATCTGCCGCCGGGCGCGAAAGAACTGCAAATCCATGTCCGCATCGTCAATGACAATGAGCGGCCCGTGCCGATGTATTGGTGGACGAACATCGCCGTGGAGGAGACCGAGCGCTGCCGGGTGTTCGCGGCGACAGGGAAGGCTGTTTACATTTCCCCGGAGCTAAGCGGGCATGGCGTCGGCGAGCTGCCGAGCCTGCCTTCGCTGCCGGGCGGGGACGCTTCTTATCCGATGGAATTTCCGTTTTCCAGCGAATATTTCTTCCTGACGCCGGAGGAATGCCGTTCGCCGTGGGAAGCGGTCGCCTACGAGGATGGCCGGCTGTTCTACGAGCGCTCCACGGCGCGGCTGCGCTATCGCAAGATGTTCTGCTGGGGCCATCATGCAGGCGGCAGACGCTGGCGCGATTTTCTGGCGAAGCCGGGAGAGGGCGGCTATGTGGAAGTGCAGGGCGGCTTCGCCCCGACGCAGTTGCACGGCCTGAAGATGCCGGGGAACGCGGTGTGGGATTTCACGCAGCTGATCGGCATGGATGAGGTGGACCCGGAGACGGCGCAGACGCCGGACTGGAACGAGGCGCGGGAGGCCGTGGAGAGAACGGTGGACGCGCTTCTGGGCGAGGAGCAGGTGCTTGCGGTTCACGAGCGCTTACGAGAGCATGCAGAACGGACAGGCGGCGAGCCGTTGCATACCGGTTCGGGCTGGGGCGCGCTGGAGCGGCTGCGCCGTTCCGAACGGGAGGGACGTTCCGTTCCGAGCGGGCTCGCGTTCCCGGACAGCACGCTCGGCGAGCCGCAGTACGCCTGGCTGGCCTTGCTGAGGGAAGGACGGCTCCCGGAGACGGCGGCGGCAGACGTACCGGCATCGTGGATGGTTCAGGACGAATGGCGGGAACTGTTGGAGACGAGCCTGAGCGGCGGGGATAGCTGCAGCCGGAACTGGAACGCTTATTTGCATTACGGCGTCATGCTGTTGGAGATCGGCAAGGAGAAGGAAGCGGAGGAGGCATGGGAGACGTCGCTTCGTCTGCGCCCTTCCGCATGGGCTTACCGGAATCTGGCCCGCTTGGCCGAACGCCAGGGAGACGAGGAGCGGGCGGCTGCCTGTTACGAGCAGGCCTATCTCGTGTCGGGAAGCTTCCCGGATCGCGCCTTCGCCGAGGAGTACTTGCAGCTGCTCGTACGTCGCAGGGAGTTCGAGCGGGCGTGGCGGCTGTACGAATCGCTGCCGGCCGAGATGGCTGAGGGAGAGCGCATTCGGATCGTCGTCGGGGCGGCGGCGCTGGAGCTGGGGCAGGACGAGTATATGCGCCGGCTGTTCGAGACCGAGTTCGCGGTTATCCGCGAAGGCGAGACGCTGATTATCGAGCTGTGGTACAAGTATCACGCGATAAAGCTTGCGGAGGAGCGAGGGACGGCGCTATCGGAGGAGCTTCTGACCGAAGCGAAGGCGAAGTTCCCGCCTCCGGGGCCGATCGATTTCCGCATGATCGGAGGCTAGTAGAGCGCTCCCGAAGTAACGTAACCAAGACGTTGAGACTCAGTCTTGCTGAGTCGGGTTGGAGCTGGGTACGGGCAGGCAGAGTTGCTGTAACCGTGCTGAGTCGGGTTGGAGCTGGATAGGAGCAGGCAGAGTTGCTATAACCGTGCTGAGTCGGGATACAGCGACAAAAAGAGGCACAGCGAGGTTGCAGGCCGGCAGTATCGGGTTAGAACACCCGTCTGGCGAAGAGCCTGACCGTAAGTAAGATTGCATCGGCTTCGAGCGCAATCGCATTTTACTTCCGGAATGCTCTACTAGGGTGTGTATGCAAACCTGCTCAGGGGCATCTTTCACCGCCTGCTTCGTCACTTTTGCTTGGAACGAAAATTCGGCAACATCTGCTATCCTCGGAGGATGCATACTCGCCCTAGGACGAAGGGAGTTCGCGGCTTTGCGGCGCCTGCGCGGAACGAATCCGACAAGCGTTGACAGGATTCTGCCCGGAATGGCATAATTGGAAATATAAGATAAATAAGATGACGGAACGAGGAAGCACCTCGCCAAAGCCGGACACGGGACGTGTTGCTTTGTCGGGGTGTTTTAATTTGAGCGAGGAGATGAAGTCGATGGCGAGGAAAAAAACGAATAAGGATCGGATCATGGAACATCCGGTGACCTACGAGGCTTATGCGGAAATGCCGGACGACGGACAGCGTTACGAGGTGCTTGACGGGGAGTTGGAGCTGATGTCCCCCTCGCCGTCTACCGTTCATCAGGTCATCGGCTCGTCCTTGCATCTTCTCGTGCAGAGCTGCGCTTCGGAATACTTTATTTTAACAGCTCCGCTGGACGTCATTCTGAGCCGAACCAACGTCGTTCAGCCGGACTTAATTATGATCCATCGCAGCCGATCCGACATCGTGACGATGCGCGGAGTGGAGGGGGCGCCCGATCTCGTCGTCGAGGTGCTCTCTCCGTGGTCGCATAAGAGAGACCGCCAGTGCAAGCTGAACATCTATGCCAGGCACGGCGTACCCGAATATTGGATCGTAGATCCGGCTGCGCAGACGCTGGAACGGTTCGAGCTGACCAGCGAACAGCGATACGAACTGCGAGACCTGTTCGAGAACGACGATCGCGTAACGTCGGACAAGCTGCCCTGCGTCTCCTTCCCGGTGAGCGGGCTGTTCAAGGACGAACTGGTCCGGAGGCTGCTGGAATTGAACTGAAGGCGTCGGATGGCGGGGGGATCGACAATTGGACTGTTGAACAACTTCTTCAAAGGAGGTCAAGGGGATGGCCGACAAGCGGAACGACGGAAGTCAAGATAAGGACAAGCAGGAGATAGCAGGGCAAGGGAAGGTTAAGGAGACTCCGGAAAATGACCTGATTGACGAAAGGTATGAAATTATTGAAGGGGTAAGATATGATTTCTTGTCGTCTCCAATATACGCGCATCAGCGGGTACTGGCGAAACTCTATCTCGCTTTTCATAATGGCTGTGCGGCGGACGGAGAGGTGCTGTTCGCACCTCTTGATGTCCATTTCGACGAGAACAACATTTTTCAGCCGGACTTGATTTATATTGCCAACACGAATCGCGGCATTATCCGGGACGGGTACATCTATGGCGCACCCGATCTGGTTGTAGAGATTTTATCTGCAAGCACGGGACGCCGGGACAAGACGATTAAGAAGAACGGGTACGAGAAATTCGGCGTGCGGGAATATTGGCTGGTCGATCCCGTTCACCGGTTCATAGAGCAGTTTGTTCTTCTGGAGGGGAAATATGCGGCGGTGGCGACGCTGACGGAGGAGCAAACGCTGACCTCGCCGACCGTGCCTTGCCTGCACTTAAATCTGGGAGACATCTTGCGGGAGGACGAGGGGAACGACGAAAGCGAAGCCAAGGACAAGCAAGGGAAGGTTAAGGAGACTCCGGAAAACTATCTGATTGACGAAAGGTATGAAATTATCGGAGGAGTGCGCTACGATTTCCTGTCTTCTCCGGTATATGCGCATCAGAGAGTGTTGGGGGAACTGCATTTCGCGTTTCGGAACGATTGTGCGGCCGACGGGGAAGTGCTGCTGGCACCGCTGGACGTTCATTTCGATGAGAACAACATTTTTCAACCGGATTTGATTTATATCTCCAACGCGAATCGCGGCATTATCCGGGACGGGTACATCTATGGCGCACCCGATCTGGTTGTAGAGATTTTATCTGCAAGTACGGGACGCCGGGACAAGACGATTAAGAAGAACGGATACGAGAAATTCGGCGTGCGCGAGTATTGGATAGTCGACCTTGCCCATCGGCTGGTGGAACAATTCGTGCTCGTGGACGGAAAGTACGCAGCGGTGGCGACGCTGACGGAGGAGCAAACGCTGACCTCGCCGACCGTGCCGTGCCTCCGCTTAAAGCTGGATGGGATTTTTCCCCCGGAAGATCAACCGATTTGACGAACCTGTCCGATCAACCGGGGGCTTCGTTGCGCTTATCGCGTCCAATTTTCTGTCTGGGCTGCTTTTCGTCCTCTATCGATCAGGATATCGATCGGACAAGTAATCGATATACGAACGGGCGAAGATCAGGTCCCCCAGCGCTTCCCTGGACGTGCACGGAGCGGGGCGTTCTCCCCGTACGGCGGCCAGGAAGTTGGCGGCCTGATTGCGCATGGCCGACACTTTCGGCAGCACCGGCTGCACGATCTCCGGAGGAGCGATGTCCGGGTTGTCCTTGTAGATCGTCAGCTTCCCGGCTTGCTGCTGAGCCAGCGGAGAGGGCAGCTCCACGTTCAAATAGCCCTTCTCGAAACAGACGAGCACCTTCTCCTCCCAATCGATCGTATTGCCGTAAGGGGCCATCTCCAGCGACACCGTCACTCCGCTGTCGCTCTCGCCGACGAGCAGCACGCCGGCCCGGTCCCCGAATGTCAGCCGGTAATTCTCGCCGAGGAAGAAACGGATCGCGTTAACTTGATGGATATAGTAGTTGACGAATGCCTCCAGCTCTTCCGTCTGCTTGTCGTCGTAATCGGCCGGTCCCGGTTCGGGCATGAGCGGAGGATAGGGTTCATCCACGCTCTGCGGCCATACGGTGCCGCCCGTCCAATCTCCTGGAGGCATCGTAATGCGGATGTAGCGCAGCTTGCCGTAATCGCCGCTCGCCTTCCACTGCTCCGCGACGGCTTTCGCCCGTTCCATGGCCGGATCGGAACGCTTATGGTAGCCGACCATGTGCAGCGTGCCCGTCTCTTCCCCGATCCGGACGAGCTCTCGGCCCGCCTCGACGGTCAGGCTGAGCGGCTTCTCGGTCAATACCGGAATGCCGGCGCGAAGAATGTCCGGAACGACGGCGTAATGGTTGCGGAATTGCTGCGGCGCGACGATAGCATCGACCTTGGCACGTGCGAGCAGCTCTCTATGGTCGCCGTATACTTCGGGAATTCCGTAGCGGGAGGCGACGAGTCTGGCCGATTGGGGGCGGGGCTCCGCGATTGCGACCACCTCGCATTGCTCTCTTAATGCCGCATAATTGGCGAGATGAGCTACCTGCCCCATATTTCCGGCACCGACGAACCCGATTTTCAGCTTTGTCATTCGCTCATTCGTCTCCTTCCGCAGGTCCCAAATTTTCGAAATAGTAGAGTCCGTCTTTGCCCGGGGCGATAATGTCCGGATATCCGTTGCCCGACAAGTCCTGCACCCAGAAATAGATGCCCAGGCCAGACGCTTCCCCGGCTTCGCCGTAGTCGACGACATGTTTCTCGAATCGACCGTCTTCGATTTTGTAATAGTAGATTCCGATCGGATCGTGCGCGCCGGGATCGCCGTCGTTATGCGCGCGGTAACGCTTGCCCGTCACGAGCTCCGGCTTGCCGTCGAGATCGAGATCGACGAGCTGCAGGTCGTGGAATTGGGAGCCGCTCAAGTCGATGGCGTGTTTCGTCCACGTGCGCGTCCCGTCCGCTTCGAGACGCTGCTCGAACCAATGCAGGCCGTAGTCGTGGGCTTGCCCGACGATAAGATCGGTCAAACCGTCGCCGTTGACGTCGTATCCGAGAACCGGGACGCTGGCGGAGCCCAGATCGAATTCGGGATGGAACGTCCACGGCTCGGCGAACGGATCTTCCGGCTGTTCCAGCCAGCCGTCGAACAGAACGACGTCCATGCGCCCGTTGCCGTTAATATCCGCGAATCCCATTCCATGTCCGCTCGCTTTTCCGCCAATAACGTATTTACGAAACTGCGCCGTTCCCCTTCCGGCGGCATCCTTGACCAGCTTGTAGAAAGCCTGAGGCGAGCCGGGCGTATTCGGGAAAATCTCCGGAACGCCGCAGCCGTCGATATCGAGATAGCGGATCGTCTCGATGCTGCCGCAGCGGTCGATGTCGAACGTCTCCCAGAGCTTGCCGGTCTCGCCCGGGTTCCGCCGCCACCGTAACGTTTCTCCCCACCAGTCGCCCGTCACGATATCGAGGCGGCCATCGCCGTCGACGTCTATCGGATAGTCGGAGAAGTCGGCGTGATAGCCGTGCAGCGCTTCCACTTCGCAGATCGCATGCTTCCGGACGAAGTCCGGCCCTTCGTACCAATACCCTCCGCTGACGATATCCGCTATGCCGTCTCCGTTCACGTCGAACACGGAACAGGCCTCGAACTTCTCGGCGGACAGAAGTTTTTTCTTGAATCGCAGCAATCGACACGCCTCCTCAACTGAATGAACCTATTCGATCTTGCAAACCCATGTAGGCCGCTCTATTGTAAAGACATAAAGCTATTTCACTGTCAGATAATAAATTATTCCATTCCCGCGTTCCCTTCAATAATGCGGGTTGTTAAGAAAACTATTCATTCTTGCGATTAGGGGGAGTCAGTCATAGGCGGAATGACGCTGATAGAGGGACAGTCGTTCATCGTCGGCTGCGGCACGTTCGATAACGACGAAGAGAACAGATTCCAATTGGAGCTGCATAAGCACGATCGAATGTCGGAAATTTTGCTGATCGAGGAAGGGGAGGGAGAGTTCGAGATCGACGGACGCGGCTATACGGCCGAAGCGGGCACTTTGTTGTTCTACCAGCGGAGTGTGTGGCACAAGGAGCTGTCGACGAAACATCCGTTCCGGGCGGCTTATATCGGATTCGAGGGGCTGAAGATCAAGGGGGCTGCTCCCGGCTTTTTCTTCAAGGAAGGGGAGACTCCCGTCCTTCGGCTGCAGGAGCATCTGCCCGTCGTTCGCAAGCTGATGAGGGACGCCATTGCCGAGTATCGCCGCAACGAGCCGGAAGCGGAGACGATTGCCAACCACTATCTCGGCATCCTGTTCGCCCGTCTGGCAAGACTGCGGCTATACGGCGACGCGGGGGAGAGGTCGCGCGCTTCCGTCAAGGAGGCCGTGTCGAAAGCGCGGAGGATCATCGAAGAGAATTACGGTTCGCCGATTACGCTGGATACGCTGGCTGCGGAGACCTACTTGAATAAATACCATCTCGCGCACCTGTTCAAGGCTGACATGGGGATCAGCCCGATCCGGTTCCTGATCTATTGCCGGATGGAAGCGGCCAAGAGATATTTGAAGACGACGGATCTGCTCGTCAAGCAGATTGCGGAGCTGGTCGGCTATCAGAGCGAACCGTCGTTCTACAATATTTTCCTGAGGGCGGAAGGCGTTACCCCCGGGGAGTTCAGGAGGAGAAGCCGATCGTGATCTGCACGATTTCCGAGCGGCTGCCCAAGCGAATCGGAGGTCCCCAGAAGCCGTAGCCGGACGTGACGATGGAATGGAAGCTTCCCTTCTGCAAGTGGCCCCAATCGTTCTCGTACAGCGCCTTGGTGATCAGGTGGGCCGGGGCGATCTGACCGCGGTGCGTATGGCCCGACACCATCAAGTCGACGCCGTTGTCCGCCGCGATATCCAGCCCGTAAGGTTGATGGTCCAGCAGGACGATCGGGCCTTCGCGCGGAATGTCGGCCATGAGCGTCTCCAGCGGGGCGCGGTCGCTCTCGGTCTTGTCCTTGCGGCCGATCAGCGTCACGCCTTCTACGGATACGATCTCGTCGTACAGAATGTCCATGCCGCTCTGTTCGAGGGCGGAGATTAATTCTTCCATCCGGCCCTTGTATTTGTCGTGGTTGCCCAGCGAGGCGTACACGCCGTAAGTCGCCTGCACGCCGGAGATGATCTCGCCGATGCCCTTGTCGAGATAGACGTCGAGATTGTCGTCGATAATGTCCCCCGGATACAGTACGAGATCGGGCTTCAGCGCGTTGATCTCTTCCACCATGCGCTTGGCGTGCGCTTTGCCGGAGAGAAGGCCGAAGTGCATGTCCGCCGCCATGACGACGTTCAGCTCCCGGAGATCGCCGGCCTGCTTGTCGATACGAATCTCGTAGCTGCGGACGACCGGGTTGTACGCATTAAGCGTTCCATAGGCAAGCAGGGACGCGAGAATCAGCAAAGTGATAGAGCCGGCCCACTTCTGCACGCGATGCCGGGGCAGGCTCGTCAGCCGGAACAGCCACAGGCAGAGATGGACGATCGGCAGCAGCATGAGCAGCAGCGAGAACGCGGCCAGCCAGTACGAGCCCAATATGCTAATGGCGGGAACGCTGCCGACGAAGCGCCCAAGAATGAACGACGAAGCCAGGAAGACGAGAGCGACGACGTACAGCCACTTGAAGCGGGCGGAGACCAGCGGCTTCATCCATTTCCAGCCGCTCCAGCCGATATAGAAGACGGAAACGCCGTACAGAGCCAGAAACAACAATCCAATCAAAATAAACATAGGCAGCTCCTTCTTGTTGAATTAACAAAAATTTTATCATATTCACCCTGGAAATGAACAATTGTCTAACTTTTTTCTCTTAATTTCCGAGAGCTTTATGTTATGATGTATCCTAAGAAATGTCATATGGGAGCGTATACATGGAGCATCTAATCGGACGAAGAGTGCTAGCTGACGTAATCAACAATTATGGCGTGACGATTATTCCCGCCCAGACGGTGCTGAATTACGACTCCGTCAAGCTTCTGTACAACCACAAGATCGACGAATTTACGCTCTCGCTCGACCAGCCCCCCGAGCCGCAAGGGGACGGGGCGCGCAACCGCAAGATGCTGAAGCAGACGGTAAGCCGGTCGAAAGAGCTGTTCTCTTCCGTAACCGACTCCGCGAGCATTCCGCTGACGGACATCCGCCGGGAAATTCTGCCGGCGATTCGCGATCTGTCCGGCAACTCGGACTTGTTCGAGCTGTTCGAGATCGTCAAGGCGAAGGACGACTATACGTACGAACATAATATCGGCGTAGGCATCCTGGCGACGTTGATCGGCGGCTGGATGAACTTGAGCGAGGACGAGCTGGCCGTTCTCTCTCTGGCGGCTACGCTGCACGACATCGGCAAAGTCAACGTCCCGGAATCGATACTGAACAAGCCCGGCCCGCTTACCGACGAAGAGTTCGAGATCGTCAAGCAGCATACCGTGCACGGGTACGAACTGCTCAAGAACGCCGAAGGACTCCATCCTCGGGTGGCGCTCGTTGCGCTGCAGCACCATGAACGCGAAGACGGCCGGGGATACCCGCACGGTCTGGACAAGAGCCGGATCGATCCGTTCAGCGCGATCGTGGCGGTCGCCGACATTTTCCATGCGATGTCTTCCAAGCGACCTTATCGCGAAGCGACGCCGTTCCACGAGATCGTCAGCCAGATGCGGCAAGGGAAGTTCGGCGAGCTGAATCCGGAGATCGTATCTCTGTTCCTGGACAACCTGATGAAGAAGCTGCTCGGCAGACACGTCGTTCTGACGGACGGCAGAGCCGCCGAAGTTGTCTATTTGAACCCTCATAATATGGAATCCCCGCTCGTGAAGGCGGGCGAGCAATTTATCGACCTGGCCAAAGAGAGGAACGTCCAGATTCGGGAGATTGCATTGGTATAAGAAGAAAGTCAAATAAATCGCGTACGAGATCAAAATACCGTCAAAGGATGACGGTATTTTTTTTATATAATGACACCATACAGAGGATGACGAGCCGATAGACTTCTCTATTATTGGTTCTGACGTATTCAGATTTTCAAAGTCGAGGTGTCCAACATGACTCAACCCGCCGCGGCCACAGCCGCCGCCAAACCGGCCCGCCGCCGCCGATTATCGCTATCCGCCGGAGAGACGCTGGCCGGATTTCTGTTCGTAAGCCCGATGCTGATCGGAGTGTCCGTGCTTGTCCTGCTGCCGATCGTTGCGACGCTCGTTCTTAGTCTCGCCGATTGGAATTTCGTGCAAGGCTGGAACGGCATTACGTGGGTCGGCTTCGAAAACTTCAGCAAGCTGTGGGACGATCCCGCCTTTATCCGTTCGATTCGCAACAACTTTTTGTTTCTGCTCGCGGTGCCCGTCTACATGCTGATCTCGATGGTGCTGGCCGTCTTGATCGACCGATACGTCTATTGGAAAGGATTCTTCAAGGTCGCATACTTCATGCCCTATATTTCCAACATCGTCGCGGTCGCAGTCGTCTGGCAGGTGCTGTTCCACCCTTCGTACGGCCCGATCAACGAGACGCTGCAGGCGCTCGGCATCTCCGATCCGCCGAAATGGATCGCCGATCCGAAGTTCGCGCTCTACTCCATCATGATGATCACGATATGGATTTCGATCGGATTCAATCTGATTATCTATATCGCGGGTCTTCAGTCGATTCCCCGGGATCTGTACGAGGCGGCGGATATCGATGGGGCGAACGCCCTGGTGAAGTTCGCGAGAATTACGTTCCCGCTGCTGTCGCCGACTTCCTTTTTCCTGCTCGTCACCGGCATTATCTCTACCTTTAAGGTGTTCGATATTATCGCCGTCATGACGCAAGGAGGACCGATCGGATCGACGAGCCTGATGGTCTGGTATTTGTACGATCAAGCCTTCGTCAACTTGAAGATCGGGTACGCTTCGTCCGTTGCCGTCGTCCTGTTCCTGTTCGTATTCCTGATTACGGCGGGGCAGTGGGTCGCGCAGAAAAAATGGGTCAACTACTGACCGGGAAGGAGAGAGAGTCATGACGACGCTGTACCGATTGGACTGGCGCAAAGCCGTCATAACCGTCATTTTGTTCGCGATCAGCTTATTATTTCTGCTGCCGTTCCTCTGGATGCTGTCGACCTCCTTCAAGCTGGAGACGGATGTGTTCGTCTATCCGATCGAATGGATTCCGAAGAAGTGGAACGCCATCGCCAATTATAAAGAAGTGTGGTTCGGCCGATATCCTTTCTACATCTATTACTGGAATTCGATCAAGGTCAGCGTAATCACGGTGCTGCTCTCGTGCACGACTTCCAGTCTTGCGGCCTACGGCTTCTCCAAGGTGCGATTTAAGGCAGGCAAGTGGCTGTTCATGATCGTGCTGGCCACCTATATGGTTCCGAGCCAGGCGATTCTCGTTCCGCAGTTCATCCTTTATCGCAATATCGGGCTGTTCGACAGTCACTTCGGTCTCATTCTGCTCAGCGGCTTCAGCGTGCTCGGCACGTTTATGCTCCGGCAATTTTTCATGGGAATTAATCAGGAGTTTATCGAATCGGCGAAGATCGACGGGGCCGGGCATCTGCGAACCTTCTGGTCGATCGCGTTTCCGCTCGTGAAACCGGCTGTCGCTACGTACGCCATTCTTCGTTTCATCTGGACGTGGAACGACTACCAGAATCCGCTTATTTTCCTGCGTACGGATAAGCTGCTTACGATTCCGATCGCGATGCAGAAATTTACGTCGATGAGCGGAGAGTTCTACTCGCTCATTATGGCCGGCGCCGTCTCGGCGATCGTGCCGCTCCTGCTCGTATTCATTATCGGACAGAAGAGCGTCATCGAGGGAATCGCTTTAGGCGGAGTCAAAGGATAACTGATCAAAAATATTACATTATAGGTAAATATAGTTACATTTCGAGCCGGAAGAGCCCCATTATAATGTGGATTGTCAACACCAGATTACTTATCCAATAGGAGGGTGTCACGATGAGAAAACAGAAGTGGCTTTACGGCATGGCAACCGGAGTCATGATCGCGGGACTGCTTGCGGGCTGCGGGGGCAATAAGAATAACGATACGGCCAGTCCAAGCGCGAGTCCGAGCGCCGCCTCCCCGTCCGCATCGGCTTCGACGCCGGCGTCCGAGCCTGCCAAGAACGTAAATCTGCGGATGTACACGTTCGGAACGGAAGAGTTGTTCAATTGGGCGAAGACGGTTAAAGCTTACGAGGAAGCGAATCCCGGCGTTACGGTCGAAGTCGTCGTCTTAAGCGATAAAGGCGATACGCAGGAGGCCATGAAGAAGCTGGATCTGGCGTTCGCCTCCAAAGAGGACATCGACGTGCTCATGTTCAGCGACCCTGCGGGATACGCGCAGCGGGTATCGCTCGGCATGGCGGAGCCGCTGGACGACTTCATCGCCAAGGACGGCGGGTACAAAGTATCGGAGGAGTACAAGGTCGATACGACGCTGAACGGCAAAGTGTACGCGCTTCCGGGCAAGTTCAATCCGTGGTACGTTCTGTTGAACAAGGATCATCTCGATGAAGCCGGGCTGACCGTGCCGACCGATTGGACGTGGGACGAGTATGCAAGCTACGCGAAGCAGCTGACCAAGGGTGAAGGCACTTCCAAACGTTACGGCACGTACTTCCATGGCCCGCAGGGCGGCGGATGGATGGAGTTCCTCAAGCTCAAGATGCTGAACCAGCCGGTCAACTCCGAATATTTGAAGGCGGACGGCTCTTCCAATCTGGATGATCCGAACTTCAGATCGACGCTGGAACTGCGCGTGAAGATGGAGAAGGAAGATAAATCTTCGGTTCCTTACACGGATATTATTTCGCAGAAGCTGGCCTACCGGAACCAATTCTTCGGCCAATCCGCCAGTATGCTGGCGATCGGAAGCTGGATGAACACGGAGATCGGCGGCACCGAGAACTTCCCGCTGACGTTTAATGTCGCGGTGGCCCCGTTCCCGAAAAACAATTCGCAAGATCCGATCGGCTACGCTCCGGTCACGACGGATTACAATGCGGTGTCGTCCACTTCCAAGAACAAGGAAGAAGCTTACAAATTCGTGCGCTGGTACACGACGGAAGGACAGCTGGTGCAAGCGAAGAACGTGCCGGCCTGGAGCAAGGTGTCCGACGATCAGCTGGCGCCGATCATCGATTCGATCTTGGCAGGCACCAAAAATCCCGAACTGGTGGATAAGCAGTCGCTGATCAAGACTTTGGTGGTGTCGAAAGCCTCGGAGATGGTTCCGGCAGCGTCGTACCAAGCCGAAGTGTACAAAGCCATCAACGAGGAATACGAGAAGCTCATTCTCGGGCAGCAGGACATCGACGCGACGGTGAAAAACAGCCAGGAGCGCACGCAGCAAATTATCGAAGCAAACAAAAAGTAACGTGCTATACTGAGATGAAGGGGACAGCCCAGTCGCTGTCTCCCTTTGTTATAGAAGCAACTTGCGTACACGGGAGGAGCTTGCATGCTGCGGATGAACAAATGGTTCGGATTGCGGTCGATAAGACATAAGCTGATGATCGCCGCAATCGCTTGCATTTTGATTCCCGCGGTGTTGACTCAGTTCATCTATACTTCCCTGACCAAGGAGGCCGTGCAGCGCCAGGCGGTATCCAACGCCCAGGATTCCTTGCTGCTGGCTGAGAGCTCGGTGTCGAACCTGCTGACCAGCATGCTGAACATGGCGAACTACATTCAGACGAATGCGGGCATGACAAGCTATTTCAAGCTGGTCGTCTCGGGCAACACCGAGAGCCGCGACGCTTATTTGAATTTTACGGATCAGAAAAGAATTATCGAACAGCTCGACAGTCTGACCGTCAGCGATAAAAGCTATATTACCGTCCTCCTTACCGACGACACTTTCTTTACCAACTACTCCACAAGCGACTACAATCCTCTGCAGCTGAAGGAGGAACCGTGGTTCGAGCGGCTGGACGGCTTGAAGTGGCCGATCTCCCATTGGATTGGAGCCAGTCCGGTCATGTTCTCCTATATGTCGGAGGAGAGCCCGTACCAGCTGTCGCTTGCCCGCCCGCTGCGTCGGGACGATTCGCGAATTTACGGCTATGTCGTCATTACCATTATGGAGAAGCAGGTCAGGCGATTGTTCGAGAAGCTTAGCTCCGACCAGGAGATGCTGCTGCTGGACGAGAACGGCCGGATTTTGTCCAGCGGCGACGGGGCGCAGATCGGCTTGACGTTCACCGACGTCGGAGAGTCGACGGGGCGGCTGCATACTTCGATCAAGACGATAGACGGCGAGAAATATTTGATCACGGAGAAGCCGTTCTCGTTCAACGATTGGCGGCTCGTGTCCAAGCAGCGCTACAGCGAGGCGATCGTCGACATCAGCTCGATTTTTAATCAGGTGTTCGTCGTGCAGATTTCCTCTCTCGCGGTGTTCTTGCTGATTCTGCTCGTTCTGCTTCGCGCCTTCACGAAGCCGCTCGTGCAGCTTGGTCGAACGACCTCCACCGTGCAGAGAGGGAATCTGAGCGTCAGATCGGGGGTCAGAGGGACGGACGAGATCGGCCGGCTCGGCTTCCTGTTCGATCAGATGCTGGACCGGATTCAGGAGATGATCGCGGAAATCTCCGATACCCAGGCGCGCAAGCGCAAAGCGGAGCTGAAGATGCTGCAGGCGCAAATTCATCCCCATTTCTTATTTAACGTCTTGAACTCCATCCGCATGAAGGTGATGCGCGGCGGGGATTCGGACAGCGCGAAGATGATCGGCTCGCTCTCGACGCTGCTGCGCATGACGATCAACAGCGACGCGGACGAGATCAGCCTGCACGAGGAGCTTGAGCTGCTTACTCACTACGTGGAGCTGATGAACCTGCGTCAGAAGGAGAAGGTGGAGCTGTCGCTGGACATCGCCTCCGAGGCGATGCTCGTGCGGGTGCCGCGCTTCTTCCTGCAGCCTATTGTGGAGAACGCACTCATTCACGGCTTTAACCAGAAGGCGGGGCTCATTCGCATCGGAGCGGAGATGCGCGATCGCGTGCTGCATCTCGCGGTCGAGGACGACGGCGTCGGTATGGACGAGGAAGCCGTCTGCGCGTTGAACCGCAAGCTGCAGCGGGCGATGAACGATCAGGGAGCGCAGAGAGCCGAGGCGGCGGCCAAGGCGGGCATCGGGGCCGGGACGGCTTTCTCGGGAATGGGTTTGACGAACGTGGTCGAGAGAATGACGATGCTGTGCGGAGACCGGTTCTCTATCGCGGTGGAGAGCCGCAAGGAAGCCGGAACGTTAATCCGGGTGACGATCGCTTACGAGAGGATGGATGGCCATGTATAACGTCATGCTGGTGGACGACGATTACCCCGTGCTGGAGCTGCTGTCCGAGTCGATCGATTGGGAAGACAGAGGCTTCCGCCTGCTCGGCGCGTTCGAGAACGGAGCGGTCGCCTGGGAGCATGCCCAGCAAGAGATGCCGGACGTGCTCATTACCGACATCGGCATGCCCAAGATGAACGGGCTGGAGCTGTGCGCCAAGATCAAGGAACGGAAGCCGGATACCCGGATCGTCATTCTCTCCTGCCATAACGAGTTTGCTTACGCCCAGCAGGCGATGAGGCTTAGCGTGCAGGAGTATTTGCTTAAGGAAACGCTGCAGCCCGGCGATCTCGTGCCGATGCTGGAGCGGTTCAAGGAGGATTTGGACGCCGACCGGCAGATGAGCGGGGAACGGCTGCGGCTGCATGCGCTGGCGAACGACGCCAGGGAGCTGCGCAAGGAGCAGGCGTTCAAAAACTTCATTCACCAGCCGCTGCTGTCGGCAGACGAGTGGATGACGGAGGCGAACGGCTTCGGCCTGTTCACGGAGGAGACATGGTGCCTTCCCGTAATCGGATATGTCGAGGATTACGCTCGCGCCAAGCAGCGCTTCGCTTCGGAGCAGACGCTTCGGTTCGCCGTGGCCAACGTCATGGCGGAGGTGCTGACCGAGTTGGAGCTTCGGACGCTGCACGTCGCTTACAGCGAGCGGAAGCATCTGCTGCTGTTCTCGTACAAGCCGAGTCTGAAGACGAACGCGTACGACCGGGCGGCGGAGCTGTGCCGGACCGTCCAGAAGGCCGTATGGGCCGTGCTCAAAATCCGCATGTCGTTCGTGCTCGGCACAGAGTGCGGGGCGACGAAGGCGCTTAAGCGCAATTTGTACGAATTGGTCATGGACGAGGATCAGAGGTTTTATGTGGAATCCGGCGTTGTAACGAAGCAGAAAACGGAGGAGCTGTGCGAGGAGGATCTGTTCGTCCATTACGATGCCGCCAATTCCGAGCTGAGAGAGGCGCTGGTCGACGGAAGGCACGCCGATGCCGGCCGGTTGGCGGACGCCTGGATCGAGCGTATCGTAGGCAATCGGTATCCCCCCGCCGCAGTGAAGGACTGGGTGCTGAAGCTGCTGCTCGACCTGAAGCTGAAGCTGCGCACCTTGCAATACGTCCGGTCGGGCTATTCCGCCGATACGCTGCATAAGGAGATCTCCGCGATCGATTCGGTTCGCGAGCTTCGCGAATGGCTAAGCGGCCAGCTTGCCGCCTCGGAGGAAGGCGACCGGGCAGCTTCGATCAACAAGCGGCCGGAGGTGAGAGAGGCGTGCAAATACGTGTCGCTGAATCTTCATCGCCGCATCTCTCTGGACGAGGTGTCCGACAGCCTGCACCTGAATGCCAGCTACTTCAGCCGGATGTTCAAGAAGGTGACGGGCGAGACGTTCATCGAATACGTGACGCGAATGAAGATGGAACGGGCCAAGGAGCTGCTGGATCAGACGACTCATACGGTCGGGGAAATTTCCGAGCTGCTGGGGTACGACAATCAGAGTTATTTCATTAAAACGTTCAAGGCCCACGCGGGCGTAACGCCAATGGAATATCGCAAATAGGACGGCTGGGAGAAAGGGGAAGGCCATAGTGGAATGGAGCGGACGGAGCGCGGAGGAACTCTACTATTCCGAGGGAGAGAGCGGGGCCGATTTCTGGGCGCGGGCCGCGACGGCGCCAGAATTCGCGGAGTTGGCCGCGGAGCTGCGCGAGGAAGGGGAACGGCTGGCAGGGGAGCCGCTTCCGGAGCTGACGGAGGAGCTGTTCTCGATCTTCGAGCGTACGGGTTCCCGCCTGGAGTACGAGCGCGCGTATTTCGAGCGGCGGCGAAGGCTGAACGCCTTCGCGCTGCTCAGTCTTCTGGAGCCGACCGAGGAGCGGTTTTACGGGAAGCTGCTCGAGACGGTACGAGCCATACTCGAAGAGCGAACCTGGTGTCTTCCCGCTCATGTGAAGGGAATGGATGCCGCGAAGACGATCGACCTGTTCTCCTCGGAGACCGGGTATACGTTAAGCGAGATCGCGTGCCTGCTCGGCGATCGGTTTCCGCCGGAGCTGACGGAGGCGATCGATCGTGCCGTAACGGAGAGGTTGATCGAGCCGCTGCTGCGGCACGGTCCCCATCATTGGGAGACGGCAGAGCATAATTGGGCTGCCGTCTGCGGAGGCTCGATCGGCTCGGCGGCATTGCTGCGGACGACCGATTCGGCGACGTTGGAGGCCGTGCTGGCCAAGGCGCTGCCGGCCTTGGACTGCTATTTGGAAGGCTTCGGGGAAGACGGAGCTTGTCTGGAAGGGCTCGGCTATTGGAATTACGGCTTCGGATATTACATCTGTTTCGCCGATCTTCTGCACAAGCGTACGGGCGGTCGGATCAATCTGTTCGCGAAGCCGAAGGTCAGAAGCATCGCGCTGTTCCAGCAGGCGGCTTATTTGTGCAGGGATCGGGTGGCCAATTTCTCCGATTCGCTGCAGGCGATTCCGTTCCGCGTGGGGCTGACGCATTACTTGGCGAGGCTCTATCCGGAGGTCGAGGTGCCCGACGCGCGATACGGAGCGGGCTTGGCGGAGGACCATTGTCACCGGTGGGCGCCCGTTCTCCGCGATTGGGTCTGGAGAGATTCGCAAGCGGCTTCGGGAGAATTGCGGACGGCTTCTCGTTATTTTCCCGACGCGCAATGGCTGCTGTCGCGCTATGAGACGGAAGCGGGACGCTGCTTCGGCTTTGCCGCCAAAGGGGGGCATAACGACGAGCCGCACAACCATAACGACGTCGGTCAGTTCATCTGGATGGTCGACGGCACGGTTTTCGCGGCGGATTTGGGCAGCGGGGAGTATACGGCGGCTTATTTCGGCGCGGGCCGGTACGAATACGATTGCAACGGTTCGCAGGGCCATTCCGTGCCGATCGTGGGCGGCCGCGGACAAGAGGTCGGGAGAGCGCATGCGGCTGCCGTCTTGGAAGCTGTGGCGGGAGAGCAAGAGGACGTGCTGCGGCTGGACTTGCGCCAAGTCTATCGGGTACCCGGTCTGACGTCGCTCGTTCGCGAACTCAAGTGGCGCAAGGCGGACGAATGCCGGCTGACGTTGACCGACGAGGTCGCATTCGAAGGCGAGCTGCTTGGCTTTACGGAACGAGTCGTCACCTTCGTTCCTCCCAATCTGGCGATCGAGGGAACCGTGCGTCTGACGGACGGCGGCATGACCGCGCTGATCCGCTACGATAGCGCTTTGCTGGAGGTTTCGGCCGAACGGCGCGCCTATTCGGATCATTTCGGGGAGCGGCGGGAATGGTATGCGATCGATTGGAAGCTGCGCCGGCCGGAGTCGGCGAATCGGATCGAACTGGTCTTCGAATTGGATAACGGGAATTAATGGGGGATAACGTCTATGGAGACAACGGGAACGAAGCGGCCCGTCTGGGTCGGGGAAGCGTGGGGCAAGGCGAAGGAGAAGACGCTGCGGAATCTGGCCCGCATCGGGGACGGATTTTCGCATGCGAGCGTCGGCGGCGCGTATACGTTGGAAGAACCTCATTGGTGGACAGCCGGATTCTGGCCGGGAATGCTGTGGCAGCTCTACGAGGAGAGCCGGGAAGAGAAGCTGAGAGAGGCGGCTGCAAGCTGCGAAGCCTGGCTGGACGAGGTGCTGGACGGATACGACAGGCTCGATCATGACCTCGGCTTCATGTGGACGCTGACGAGCGTCGCTTCCTATAAGCTCCGGCAGGACGGAACTTCGCGAAGACGGGCGCTGAAGGCGGCCAACTATCTTGCCGCGCGCTTTAACCTGCGCGGACGCTACATACGCGCCTGGAACCCGTGGTTCGAAGGGGATGACAACGCGGGCTGGGCCATTATAGACTGCGCGATGAACGCACCACTGCTGTACTGGGCATCGCGGGAGACAGGAGATCCGCGCTACCGGCATGTGGCGGAAGCTCATATGGACACCGTGCTGGAGCATTTCATCCGTCCGGACGGCTCCGTCTATCATATCGTCGAATTCGATCCGGCGAGCGGGCAGCGGGTTCAGGCGAGAGGGGGCCAAGGCTACGCCGCCGAGTCCGCCTGGTCTCGGGGAACGGCGTGGGCGCTGTACGGGCTGGCCCTGTCCTATCATCATACCGGCAATCCCGCTTATTTGAACGGCTCCAAGCGGGTCGCTCATTTCTTCCTGTCCAATCTGCCGGACGATCATGTGCCGCATTGGGATTTCCGTCTGCCGCCCGACGTGAAGAAGCACCGGGATTCGTCCGCCGGTGCGATCGCGGCCAGCGGCTTGCTGCTGCTCGCCGAGCAGGTCGACCCTCTGGAAGCTCACGTCTACCGCGAGCCCGCCGTTCGCATCCTCGAATCGCTGTACCGGAACTACGGGGCGTGGGATCGCGCGAACGAGGAAGGACTCCTTGTCGAAGGAACGAGCCACTACCCGGAAGGCAAAAACGTCGGCGTCCCGCTCATCTACGGAGACTTCTTCTTCGTCGAAGGCTTGGCGCGTCTTCGCGGCGAAGGTACGATCTTCTGGGAGTAACGCCGATGCTTGAAATGCGAAAGGCCTCCGGACTTCTCCGGGGGCCTTGAAGTTCTGGGGGCGCGCGGCACGAGAGTTTCGACTGCCGCAACAACCGCCTTATTCGTCCGCCAATTCCAGAATCGCTACGCCGTAAGGCTCGAGCGAATAGCGGCCTTCGAGCGTCCCGCCCGTGATCAGATCCGTCGCAGGATGCTTGAAGCTGATTTCCGCCGCATCGCTGCCGTAGTTCAGCAGGAAGGCGTACGCCTTTCCTTCGCCGGCCCGAATCGCGACTTCCACTTGCTCGGGCAGCTCGCATACGTCCGCCAGCGGGGAACGGAGGCCGCTGCGTCGAATGATCTCGGCGGCAACGGCTTCGGAGAACGCCGCTCCGTAATACCATGCCTGCCCGGCGCCGTAAGCGTTGCGCGTCAAGGCCGGTTTGCCCGCGTAATAGTCGGAAGCGTACGAGGCGACGACTTCGACGGACGGAGATTCCGCGGCGAGGATGTCGTTGAACATCTCGGCGTAGACGGTCCCGCCCGTCCCCGTTCCGCTCGTCTCATCGCTCCATTGAATAGAAGGTGCCGGAATCGTGCCGTTAATGATCGTATAATCCTCCACCGTCACGCCGACCAGGTCGGCGACCGGACCCGGGAAAGGCTGGCCGAGCCGGCAGTGGCCGAATTCGTCCTTATACCCGGTCCGCGCCCCGAAGACGATCGTCCCGCCGCCGGCCGCGTACTGCTTGAACAGCTCCGCCTGGGAGTCGGTCATTACCGCAGCATGCGGGTAGACGAGCATATGGTAACGCTCCAGATCCGCAAGCGTCGTCTTCTCCGTCAGCTCCAGCACGTCGGACGGAATATGCCGATACTGAAGCGCTTTGAACCACTCCACCAAGCTTTTTCCCGTCAAAGGGCCGTGCCAGATGTCGAGCTCCCCGTCCCAGCCGTTGTCGTAATTGTGCACCAGAGCGACTTCCGCGCGTCCCTTTTTCCCTACCAGATGAGGTCCGATCTTCGCCACTTCGCTCCCGATCGTCGCCGCTTCCCGCAGACGGCGGTTCGGCCGGTTATGGTAGTCGTTCAAGCCGTGCCAATAGATCTCGGTGCCGAATGTTGCCGTGCGCCAGCGGAAGTACAGCACGCTGTCCGCGCCGTGGGCGATCGATTGGTACGTCCACAGACGCATCTGTCCGGGGCGCGGCATCGGAATGCTCATCCGGTTCACCCAGCCTCCTGCGCCGGATTGCTGCTCCATCACGCAGAAGTTGGGCGACATCGATCGCACGTTGCTCAAGTTGAGGCTCCATTTGCGGTCGAGCAGCTGACGTTCCCCTTCATCCGGATAGATCGTACCGAACGTCGGGTAGGAATCGTACGAGATGAAGTCGAGCAGTTCGTCGGTCATCCGGTGAGTATCCAGGTGCCCGAAGAAGCCGTTCGTCGTCACCCAATGTCCAGGACAGACTTCGCGCAATATATCGGCCTGGACTTTCGCGAACGAGATCGCGCTGTCGGATATAAATCGCTTCTCGTCGAGCGACTGATGCGGATTGGGCGAATCGCCGGGAGTCGGCCGCGGCAAATACACCTGGCTCCAGTCCGTGTACGTCTGGCTCCAGAACACGGTTCCCCATGCGCGATTCAGCGCGTCCAGCGTGCCGTACTTGCGTCTGGTCCACTCTCGGAAAGCGGTATGATCGGCATCGGAATAGAACTCGTTAACTTCGCAATTGAGCTCGTTGTCGATCTGCCAGCCGACGACGGCCGGATGCGCCGCGTAGTGCTCGGCCATCTTCCGCGTGATGCGGGCGCACAGCTCGCGGTATACCGGACTGTTGTAATTGTAGTGCCGACGCAGTCCGTGCCGGTAGACGACGCCGTGCTTCGTCGCGTTCAGCACCTCGGGATACTTCTCCGTCAGCCAGGCCGGCGGAGTGGCGGTCGGCGTGCCGAGAATCACCTTCAGGCCGTGCCGATGCGCGGCATCGATCGCCCGGTCGAACAGCTCGAACAAGAACGTTCCTTCCTCCGGCTCGAAGATCGACCACGCGAACTCGGCGATCCGGATGACGGACAGGCCCAGCTCCTTCATTCTTCGATAATCGTCTTCCCACATCGTCTCCGGCCAATGCTCCGGATAATAGCAAACGCCAAGCTCGATTCGCTGCTCTGCAACGGCTTTTTTCACGGGATCACATCCATAAGTTCAGTATTTTGCTTTTTTGCAATCGTTTTAACCATTCTAATCCGGTAAAATAATTATGGAAAGATTCCAATCTTGCCATTGAGTTTACTATTTTGCGATTATGCAGGAAGGGGGAGGCGCGAGTGAGACTGCATCTGGTCATTCCTCCGCCGGGGCTGCGATATTATGCCTTCTATCCCGAAATGCTCGGGCGTTACAGTCGCCTTCCGAACCATGACGAACATCGGGAGTCCGGAAGCTTCGGCGGATACAATCTGCATATCGTGTGCGCGGGCAAGGGGCAGGTGAAGATCGGAGCCGACTGGCTCGAGCTGAAGCCGGGCTCTGGCTTTCTGTATCCGCCGCTGTGCGAGCAGCGGTACCGTACCGATCCGGACGATCCGTGGGACGTGCGCTGGGTTCATTTCGCTGCCGGACCCGAGACCGAATGGATCAGGAGTCTCGCCGGCAAGGACGGATGGGCGTTCGCGCTGGGGCAGTTGGACGAAATCGTCCGGTTGACCGACGGCCTGTACCGGGCGAGCGAGCCGTTCTCAAGCAAGAACGAGGTCCGAATCTCGGCGCTGCTCTACGAACTGCTGCTTCATCTGTCGTCGGAGGCCGGCAATCTGCGGGATACCGGCTCCTCCGCGAGGAGGGACGCGATACGCGGGTCGGCGGACCAAATCCGGGAAAGATGCGCCGAAGACTGGACGCTGGCGAGGATGGCAGAGTTGGCAGGATACAGCGTCTACTATTACAATCGGCTGTTCCATGAAACGATGGGCCGGACGCCCGTCCATTATTTGAACGAGGTGCGGATGGCGGAGGCCAAGAGGCTGCTCGTCGCGTCGCGGATGTCCGTCAAGGAAATCGCGTTTGCGGCCGGGTTCAAGCGAACGGGCTATTTCGTAACGCTGTTCCGCAAGATGCACGGCATGACGCCGACGAAGTACCGCAATTCGTTCGGTCCCCGATGATCGGCGAACCGGGGCGTCCAATCTGAATCGGGCAAAGACAAATCCCGCCGAACGCTCGCTCGGTTCGTCGGGATTCGTCTGATCGGGGCCTCACATCATTCTCCGATACTGGGAAGGCGGAACGCCCACGTACTTCTTGAAATGTTTGTAGAAATGGGCGGTATCCCAGTAGCCGACCGCCTTGGCGACGTCCTGCGTGCGCATCGGCGTCGTCTTCATCAGCTGCTGCGCCTTCTCGATGCGGTAGCGGTTCACGTAGTCGGAGAACGTCTGGCTCATCTCTTTGTGGAACAGCTGGCCGAGATAAACCGGGTGGATGCGGTACGCATGCGCCAGTGTCTTCAGCGAGAAATCTTCCATATAAGAAGCGTGCACGTACTCCACGATCTGCCGGATGACCGGGCTCTTGTCCTGGCGTCCGCTGAGCGCTCCGGCCACCTCCTTGGCGATGAAGCGGACGTGCCCGGTAAGCTGCTCCAGCGTAGAAGAACGCAGGACGCGGTTCATGACGTCGTGATAGGCGGGCGACGCCGCATGGGCATGATTGGCGTCCTTCAGCAGCTTCTTCATCCGGATGATCGCTTCGGCCGCCGCATCGCGAAGCTCGGTCGGCGTAACGCCCTCCATGGCGGAGAGCGCGCGGAAATCCTCTTCGATCCGCCGATCGATGCCTTCCTCGTCGTGCGCCAGCAGGAAGCGGGAATAAGCTTCCGCATCGGGCCAAGCGGCGCCTTTGGTTTTGTGGCAGACGGTCACCCGCTCGTGAACGAGCAGCGGCTCGCGAGGGTAGAGCAGGGTGTAATCGAGCGTCAGCAGAGCGTTGCCGTAACTGATCGGCGCCCGCTCGAAGTTCTCCTCCGTCGAGCCGAGCGCGATCAGAGGGACGGACGGCAGAATCGTACCAAGCCGCATCGCCAGCTCCTCAAGGGATGCGCTTAGACGTTCCTTGAGTTTTTCCGTCGGTTCCGTTACCCCGATCAGGGCGACGATCCGATCGTCGATGTCTTGGAAGATCAGATGAGGATATCCCTTCTCGGCCATATACGCGCTCGCCAGCCGTCTGGCTTCCTGAAGCGCCGGACCCGGCGTCTCCTGCTCTTGCCCTCTCAGGATCGCTGCGGAGACGTAAGGCTCGCGCAGGCGCAGCTTCAGGAAATCGGAGCGCAGCTTCCATTGCTCCTGGCTGATCCGTCCGGCAACCCAGCGATACAGGATGTTATCCTTGAGCAGATCGACCTGGTCCGCGTTCAGACTCTCGATCCGCGAGCGGTTCAGCTTCTCGACCGTGCTCTGCAGCGTCTGCGTCAGCTCCTCCAGATTGATCGGCTTCAGCAAATAGTTTTCGATGCCGATACGCATCCCTTCGCGAATGTAATCGAATTCGTTGTAGCCGCTCAACACGATGCTCTTCAGCTCCGGCGAACGTTCCTTCAACGTCCGGATCAGCTTGAGCCCGTCCATCTCGGGCATGGCGATGTCGGTGATGAGAATATCGACTTTCGCGCCGGATTCCTCGATCTGCTCCAGGGCGTCCAGACCGTTCTCCGCCTGTCCGGCAAGATGGAGCTGGAGGGAAGGCCAGTCGACGACGGCGGCCAGCCCCTCCAGAATAAAAGGTTCGTCGTCGACAATCCACACGTTGTACATCTAGATTTCCCCCTTCTCGAAAGGCAATCTTACCCGGACGACCGTCCCTTCCATCCGTTTGCTGCGGATGTCCATTCCGTACCGCTCTCCATATACGAGGCGAATCCGTTCGCTCACGTTGCGAAGTCCGAGCGAAGAAGCCGGTGTCGGCTTGAGCTTGCCCGTCAGCGTGTCGTTGACTTCGGCAAGCCGATCGGGCTCGATCCCTTTGCCGTTGTCTTCGACCTCGACGATGAGGCCGGACAAGGCCGCGTCCTCCGGGTACGCCCTTATCGTGATCAGGTTGCCGGGCTTCGAAGCCCGGATGCCGTGCACGATTGCGTTCTCCACGAGAGGCTGCAGGAACAGCTTGAACATTCGCGCGTTCTCGACTTTTTCGTCTATCTCGATCCGGTAATCGACTTTCTCTTTGTATCTGACCTTGTAGAGCTCCAAGAAGCGGCGGCAATTGTCCGCCTCGTCCTTGAGCGTTACGACGGTCTCCTGCTTGACCGCGTAGCGGAACAGGGAGCCGAGCACGTACGCCATCTCCCCGACGTCCATCGCCCCTTGCGTCATCGCTCGCATCCGGATCGCTTCCAGCGTGTTGTACAGAAAATGCGGGTTGATCTGGGCCTGGAAAGCGACGATCTCGGCGTGCTTCTGCTTGATCTCCGAGACGTAGACCTGGTTGATGTAGCGAGTCAGTTCCTCGCACATCCGGTTAAAGCTGAACGAGATTTCGTCCAGCTCGTCGGAGCGGCCCGCCGGGATACGGACGTCCAGGTTGCCCTGCTGAGCCAGCCTCATCGCCTTGACGATGGAGCGGGTTCTCTTCGCGTAGCGCTGCACGGCGATGTGAGAGAAGGCGATCGTAATGAGAATGCCGATTAAGGTCGCCGCGATCAGCTTGCCTTTGAACCCGGCATAATGGTTTTCCAGTTCCGTCGCCGGCACGACGCCGCTGACATAGATCGCGGATTTGCCCGTGCGCATCGTCGTCGTATAGGACCTCGTCTCCAGATTCGCCTGTCCGGCTGAGTCGGCCAACTGCCGGAAGTAGGGATAAACCTGACCCGTGAATCGATTGGAGGAATCGTAGACGGCCGTTCCGTCGGACAGCAGCGCCAAGTGCGAGCCCATCAACCGTTCTCTGCCCGCTTCCAGGATGCGGCGAATGCCGTCCGGCTCATAGGTGACGAGGAGCGTGCCTTCGTTCTTAAGCGTATCGGGATCGTTCAACTCGTAGGCCAAAGTATAGGCGCCGTCGGCGTGGATGCCCAGAATACGTTTGAATTCGGGGGTCATGCCGCTGGCCGTTTTCCGAATTTGCATGCCCGCAACCTCGTGCGCGACTGTCGATCGTTCCTCGTCCTGGAGCGTGATCAGTCGCTGCGTCTTATTGCCGTTGTATACGAAAAGGAAGGATTGACTTTTGCTGTAGACGGCGATCTGCGCAATGTCTTCGTTTCCTCCCATCTGATTGCGAATGAACGATTCGATGTTCCGATCTTCCGGGCTGTTGCCCGCCATATATTCGTTGAATCGGTACTGGATGTAGCTGGGCATATCGTTGCGGAGAAAAAACATCATATCGTTCAGAAAGGCGGTGTTCTGATACAGCCGCAATACGATTTCCTGCGACTTGTCCGTCTGCTGATCGAGATAACGAATCGCGCCGCCGACGGCTTCGGCCTGGGCTTCCAGCTCCTTCTGGCGCATCGAACCCGTCGAATATTGGTAGACGAGAACGGTCATCGTGCAGAAGGTGACGATGGTGAGCGCCGAGTAGATCAGAATGATCCGATTAAACAGCTTCGCGCGGAAGAAGACATCATACATTTTGGTCAGCTTGGCCGTAGCGATCATCTCCGTTGGATTCATAGTTGCTATTAGAGGAGCAGTATAACGATAACACGATGAGGTAAACGCTTTCTATAATCTCCGCGGCAAATCTTTAATTTTTACTTCAAACCTTGATTCCGTTAACTATCAGGGGCCGGAAAGGCTATGCTACCGTAAATATGCAGGGCGAACCGGAATTTCGAACGAGGAGGTGATCCAACATGAAAGCGCTGCAAGGTTTTGTCAGAAACATGGCGAAGAACAGGGCGTTCCTGCTGATGGTTCTGCCCGGGGCGCTGTGGTTTCTGATTTTCGCCTACTTGCCGATGCCCGGCGCGATTCTCGCGTTTAAGCAGTACAGGCTTGATCTGGGGGGCTTCTTCTCGGGCATCGTGAAGTCGGAATGGACCGGACTGAAAAATTTCGAGTTTCTGTTCCAAGCGGACGATGCGTACATCATTACCCGCAACACCGTGCTGTACAATTTGGTGTTCATCGCGCTCGGCCTGGTGCTGTCGGTGACGCTCGCCATCATCTTGTTCCAGCTTGCTCAGAAGAGACTTGCCAGGCTGTACCAGACGGCGATGTTCATGCCTTATTTTCTATCCTGGATCATCGTCAGCTATTTCGTCTTCAGCTTTCTGAGCGTGGACAAGGGCGTGCTGAACCAACTGCTGGCCGCATTCGGCGTCGAAGCGATCAACTGGTATTCGGAACCGGCCTACTGGCCGTTTATCCTCGTCTTTATGAATCTGTGGAAGGGAATCGGCTATTCCAGCGTCATCTATCTGGCCGCGATTTCCGGCATCGACCGCTCCTATTACGAGGCGGCGATGATCGACGGAGCGAACAAGTGGCAGCAGACGATCAAAATTACGATTCCGCTCATCAAGCCGATGATGATCATTTTGACGATTTTGGCGATCGGCGGCATTTTCCGGGCGGATTTCGGACTCTTCTATCAAATTCCCCGCGAATCGGGCCCGCTGTTCCCGGTCACCAACGTCATCGATACTTATGTGTACCGCTCGATGAAGGTCGTCGGAGATTTCGGACTGGCCGCGGCCGCAGGCTTCTATCAATCGGTCGTCGGGTTCATTCTCGTACTGGCGGCCAACTGGACCGTGAAAAAGGTAAACGATGACCAGGCCCTGTTCTGACGAGATCCAACGAAGGAAAGGAGGGGTTCCATGAATTCCCCGACAACCGGCAAGTTCCGCGACGTCCACCGGCTTCCGCCCGCATGGAACGGGCTGATGCATCTGATCGCCGGCGGATTCGCGCTCGTCTGCGTCTTCCCATTTCTGTTCGTCGTCCTGATCTCGTTCACCGAGGAAAATTCGCTGCTGCTGAACGGATATCGGATCGTCCCGGAGAAATGGAGCGTGTACGCCTACTCCTACATTTTCCGCACGGGAGATCAACTGCTTCGTTCATATGGCGTGACGGTGTTCGTAACGGTGGTCGGCACGATAGTTACTCTTGTTTTAACGACGCTGTACTCCTATGCGTTGTCACGCAAAAATTTCAGATATCGCGGATTTTTCGCCTTCCTGGCCTTCTTCACGATGCTGTTCGGGGGAGGACTTGTTCCAACCTATATCGTCGTGGCTCAGTTTCTCGAATTGAAGGATACCGTCTGGGCGCTCATTTTCCCGATGGCGATGAATGCGTTCAATATTCTGGTATTAAGGACATTTTTTCAGACGATGATTCCCGACGGCATTATCGAATCGGGCAAGATCGACGGAGCCGGCGAATTCAAAATTTTGCTTCGTCTCGTCGTGCCGATCTCGCTGCCCGGCATCTCCACCATCGCTCTGTTCAGTACGCTGGGCTATTGGAACGACTGGTTTAACGCGCTGCTCTATATCGATTCCAACCAACTGGTGCCGCTCCAGGCGCTGATGATGCGAATCTACAATAATATGCAGTTCATGATCCAAAACTCCGCTCTGCTGAACAGCGGACAGAGCCGGGAGATGCTTCGCTCGCTGCCGCAGGAGACGGCCCGCATGGCGATGGTCGTGCTCGCGACGGGACCGATCGTGCTCGCCTACCCGTTCTTTCAGCGTTATTTCGTGCAAGGGTTGACCATCGGCGCGATCAAGGAGTGATTTTAGACGTTTGCGTCCGAGGCGCAGGCGTTTAGAATAAATATGAGATAGACCAGGGAGGATCGGCATGTTCACAAAGACAAAGAAGTGGATTGGCCTTATCGCGTTGGTACTGGCATTCGGAACCGTAATGGCCGGGTGCGGCGGCAATGGAAACAGCGGATCGGGAGGCGCTTCTCCCTCGAATGCGCAGCAGTCGGCCGGCAGCGGGAACAAGGAGAGCGAAGGGAAGAAGGAAGATCCGGTCAAGCTGATCTGGTATACGATCGGCACGCCGCCGAGAGATCTCGCCAAGATCAACGAAGAAGTCAACAAGCACATCCTGCCGAAAATCAATGCGACCGTCGAGATGAGGCTGCTCGACTGGGGCGATTACGATCAGAAGATGAAGATCATTATCGGCTCCGGCGAGGAATACGATATCGCGTTCACCGCGACGTGGGCTAACGATTATTTCACCAATGCGAAGAAGGGCGCGTTCTACGAGCTTGACGCGCTGCTCGACCAGCAGGGCAAGGGGATCAAGGAGGTGCTGAACCCGGCGTTCCTCGAGGGCACGAAAGTCAACGGGCATAACTACGGTCTGCCGACGAACAAGGAGCTGCCGCAGCAGCGCGTATTCCAATTCAACAAGGAATTGCTGGACAAGCACAACCTCGACATCTCGAACATCCGGACGATCGACGATCTGGAACCGCTGCTGAGAGCGTTCAAGGAGAAGGAGCCGAGCTTCCCGCCGATTCCGTCGAAGATCGCCGAGTTTCTGCCGTTCGATCTGCCCGTGACGGATCTGCCGTTCATCGGCATGCCGCTCGACACGAAGGATTACAAGCTGATCAACGTATGGGATACGCCGGAAGCGGCGGCCTATTTGAAGACAATGCACAAGTACTACCAGGCCGGCTATTTGCCGAAGGACGTCGCTACGCAGAAGGACGCAGGCGATCATTCCAAAACCGGCAAATGGCTCGTCAACGTCGCCGACTCCCAGCCGTATGCGGACAATGTGTGGAGCAACGATGTCGGCTACAGGGTGGTCAGCATACCGATGCACGACCCGATCACGTTCAACTGGTCGGTGGCCGGTGCTTTGCAGGCGATCAACGCGAAGTCCAAGCATCCGGAGAAGGCGATGGAGTTCCTGAATCTGCTCTACACGGACGCCTATCTGATCAACCTGATCGATTTCGGTATCGAGAACCAGCATTATAATAAAACCGGCGAACTGTCCAAGGACTCGATTCCGGACAGCGGCTACGGCTTCCCGGCGTTCACCGTGGGCAACCTGATGCTGACTTACCTGAACACTGGAGATCCGGCCGACAAATGGGAGCAGTTCAAACAGTTCAACGACTCGGCCACGAGCGCGCCGCTGCTCGGCTTTCAGGTCGATACGACGAACATTACGGCAGAGCTCGCCAACCTGAAGAATACGAAGGAAGCGACCTACAACGCGCTGTTCTCCGGCACGCTCGATCCGGAATCGAACCTGCCGAAGGTGAACCAGAAGCTGAAGGACAACGGCCTCGACAAAGTCATCGCGGAAATCCAGAAGCAAATCGACGAATGGCGAGCCGGGCAGTAATAAAGCAAAGCAATACAGGGGCTGTCCCAAAAGTAGGCTTGCTCGCCTTGTTAAGAGACAGCTCAATTGATGAATGAAGCGACGAAAATGAAGAAATGGCGGTGCTAGAGGGGGGAAGACCACCTTGCACCGCCATTTCTGTCTTTTGGGCTATTTTTGCCTTCTTGAGCAAATTGGGGGCGAACGGCTGGCTGGCTGGCTGGTGAAGTTGTAACCCGATTGAGTCTGGTTAGAGCATGTGAACGGGGGTTGGATGAGCTGTAACCCGACTGAGTCTGGTTAGAGCATGTGAGCGGAGGTTGGATGAGCTGTAACCCGATTGAGTCCGGTTAGAGCACGTGAACGGAGGTTGGATGAGCTGTAACCCGATTGAGTCTGGTTAGAGCATGTGAACGGGGGTTGGATGAGCTGTAACCCGATTGAGTCCGGTTAGAGCATGCGAACGGAGGTTGGATGAGCTGTAACCCGGTTGAGTCCGGTTAGAGCACGTGAACGGGGGTTGGATGAGCTGTAACCTGATTGAGTCCGGTTAGAGCATGTGAACGGGGGTTGGATGAGCTGTAACCTGATTGAGTCCGGTTAGAGCATGTGAACGGGAGGTTGGTGAAGCTGGAGTCGTTTCGAGAGCATGAGAGGTGGGGCTGTCCTCCGCCAGGTACTTATGGGACAGCCCCTTAGTTGGATCGGGTTAGTCGGTCTGACGCGGAAGGCGGCCATCCGTCGGTTGGTCAGTCAGGAGAAACCCGATTATCGTATACGAACCTAACTTGCGAGGTGACCGTAATCAGCCGCCCCGTTATTTGCCGTCCCGAGCGATCAGCCGTTGCAGCGAAGAAGCGGTCACTTCCAGCTTCTCGCCCGGCGCAAGCGCGTGTCCGCGCCGTCCTTGAGCGTCCAGACGCTGTACGAAGGCTTCGGAGTCTTGGCGTATCGGCGGGAACGTGTTGTAGTGGACCGGAATGACGAGCTTGGCGCCGAACCATTCCGCCGCTTGCAGCGCATCGTCCGGTCCCATCGTGTAATGATCGCCGATCGGCAGGAAAGCGATATCGATCGGATGGCGGTCGCCGATCATCTTCATGTCCGAGAACAGCGCCGTATCTCCGGTATGGAGCAGCGTCAAGCCTTCCGTCTGCACGATGTAGCCGGCCGGCATGCCGCCGTAAATGATCTGATCGTCTTCCAGGAAGATGCCGGAGCTGTGGAACGCCTGAATCATCTTCGCCTTGGCGAAGCCCAGATCGACCGTTCCTCCGATGTTCATATCGATCGTCTTCAGCTTCTTGCGGGCGGACATGTACATGGCCAGCTCGAAGGTGGCGACGATGGTGGCGTCGCTTGCGCGAGCGATCGGCTCCGCGTCCAGAATATGATCCGTATGCGCGTGAGTGAGCAAAATGTAGTCGGCGCGGATGTCTTCCGCCTTCGTTACCGCCAGAGGATTGCCTCTCAGGAACGGGTCGAACAGCAGCGACTTGCCTTCCGTAACGATCTGGATGCAAGAGTGTCCATGGTAAATGATTTCCACCGTACATTCCTCCAATGCTCTCGATAATTAAGCTGAAATCGCTATTTCCAGTTTAACGCATTCACGGTAGAAATGCTTGTCCTCGGAGGTTGCATACACGCCCTAGGCCGCGCTAACCAAGTAAAAACGCCTTCTGCGTCCTTGGGACGGAGAAAGCGTTTTGTCGGAGTTGTGAATGTTAGAGGTTGGAAGTATAGCGGTTTAGCGCCGTCAGGTTCAGCTGGAGATCTTCCATGTACGTCTTAATGCTCGTCTGCAATTGCTTGAGAATAGTCCGCTGAAGCTCCTCGATGCGGTCTTCCGTGCAGAAGGCCGAGCAGCACAGCATTCCGTTGGCGTATTGTTTCGTTTCGACAACCGTCGTATTGAGCTTTTCTTTGTAGATTCTTTTGACCGCGCCATTCTCCGGTTTAATCTCGTAGTACCGTTGAGTTTCCAGAAGCAGCTTCCATGGAGCGATCTTGAATTCGCATTTATCCTTGCGCAGCTCCCCCGTAACCTTGAAGAATCGTAACGCGTTATTGATACGGTTCATGATGCAGTTCCTCTCAATTCGTCGTAATCCGATCCGGCATCCCCAGAAAGTACCAATGACCATTTTAGCATAATTTGCCTTGCGGTCAAACGCATTCGGGCGAGGAAACGGCATTCGAATCGAAATCTGCTACCGAATCGTCACAACTTTGTTTCATCCGCGGTTGTGTTTTTTGGTTTTGCTTGCGACGAATAATCCCATCAAGCCGAATCCGGCCAGAGCGCCGCCGAGATGGGCCCAAATGTTGATATTTGGCATGATAAGCGAGTAGATGATTCCGAACGCGATGGAAATAAAGATCGTTTTCCGGGTGGCCTCATCCAAGGCGAACTTGCGGAAGATTGCCAGAAACAGATAAGCGCCGAATAAGCCGTAGATCGCCCCTGAAGCTCCGAGAGAGAAATGCAACGAGCCGGCGTAAACGATTGCGCTCAGCAGATTGCCCGCAATGCCCGCCAGGACATAATACACGAAGTATCGAAAATGTCCGAGCAGCCGTTCGAGCGGAGGCGCGAAAATAAGCGTCGAGAAGCAGTTGAACAGCAGATGATCCCACCCGCCGTGCAGCGCGATGGAAGTGACGTATCTCCATGGCTCGCTTAAACCGTAAGGATCGTAATCCGGGTCCAAATAGAAGATGCCTCTGAACGTCAGTTCTCTGTCGAGAATCAGATAATCGAGCACGAATACGATCAAATTAATCGCCAGAAAGATCGACGTAACCGGATAGGCGCGCAAGTAGCCGCGAAATGTTTCGTTGCGTTGGAAGATCATGGTCATCCCGTTCCTTTGTTCGTTATACGTATTACTATACCATCGGGGAGCTTGATTTTCCAAAAGCGCAACAACGGGAAAAACCGGCGCTAGGCCGGTTTTTCGGAGGTCGATCAAGGCTGTGTCGGATTCCAGTTGTTTCCTGTCTGGAAATTATCGGGAATATGCTCGGAGTCGAAGACGACTGGAATTACCATCTGTCCGATCAAGTTGAAGTTCTCGTCGTAGAGGCCTACAAACACGAACAGGTCGTTTACGATTCCGTTCTCCCACTGCGGGTCGGATTGCAAGCTCAGCATGCTGTAAATGCTGAAGCGGCTTTCAGAAGGATTGTCCTGAATCCGTCCGGCGTTGGCCATCGGATAGCCAGAATAACCTGCCGGATAAATTCCGATTTTAAAATCCTCTTTGGTCAATCCTGGAGGGAAGGCAGAAACCGTATCCGTCATATGGCTAAATCCGAAGCTGACATATTTAGCGCCGGGCAAAGTCGCGAGCAGTTTGGTCTTATCCGCGAAAACGGTTAAGCCAAACTTGTACGGACGAGAGGAATGATAGTTAAGGAAAGCGTCGATAAGCTCCTGCTTAGTATACGGTACGACCTCCAAGCCGATATCGCTCGTAAGTTTCGGCGCTTCATTGAAATCGTACTGATATTGCCCCGTGGCGAGCGGTTGGTCGCCTCGCAGAATCTGAACGTTCCAAGTCCCTGTCAGGCTGGAAAGTGAACTGGCCGCAAAGCTGCAACTTGACGGACACGTCAAGAATGGCTCAGTCTCGCCGGGGTTGAACAGCAGTACAGTATCCGAATAAAGTAATCTTTCCCCATTTATCGATCCTTTTTGCAATTCGACGTAACGGTTGCCCGTGCTTGACTCATAAGTGGAAAACTTAATTCCTTCCTGAATCGTCCTTGGATATTGGAAAAATACTTGATAGATTTTGGACGAAAGCTCGTCGCCGCTATAGACGGTCATGTACAGTCGCGAATCTTCCATCGCCTTCAGATCTATTTCGATGGTTGCATTCTCTTCGCTAAGCGTATCGGATTTCTGCCATTCGTCACCCTTGCCCCATACGTGGTAGCGGATGGTCGAGTAAGTAGATTGTGTAACCGAAACCGATACGGTAGCCGGGGACATAGTCCGATCGGTAATGACGCTGTAAGCGAAAATTTGGCTATTAAAGCCTTCTTCTCCAACGTTGTTGTATTCGCTGTTTAACTGGTGAAGCGTATAGCCTTCGATGCTAATGTCGGATAAGGACGCGACTCTGCATTCTTCGGTCGTTCCCTGGCAGGCAGGAGGATTTTCGCCGTTGTTGCCACCGTTGTTGCCACCGTTGTTGCCACCGTTGTTGCCACCGTTGTTGCCACCGTTGTTGCCGCCGTTGTTACCGCCGTTGTTACCACCGTTGTTGCCGCCGTTGTTGCCACCGTTGTTACCGCCGCTACTACCACCGCTGCTGCTTGCTGCCGGAGCATCGACGCTTCCGGATGCTGCGCCGCCAAGACTCGCAGGACGCGATTCGAAGCTTGAGCCTTCCGCTCCCGAGTTAACGGTAGCTTTTTCGATCTTGCCCTCTCCAAGCAGTTTGGCGACGGAACTTAAAATCAAATCGGCGATCGAAGCCTCTTTTCCGACGTTAATCTCGGCGTTCGCCGCTCCCGAACCTACGTTCAATTGCTTGATAGAACCGCTAGGCAGGCTGATTTTAATATCGGAGGAAAGGATGGAGACATCCTCGTATACACCTTTTAGTTGAACCTGCGCTCCTGCAGGGAGGCTCTCGGCAAGCTCGACGTTTTTGAAGCCGCTGTCGGTTAGGGCTGATTCCTCCAGCGTAACCGGCGAATGTACGACGACATGCTCGATCGTCGACCGGCCCGCAACAACAACTCGTACCGTACCGTCTCGCTTGTCCACCGAAATTCGCACAAGTACGGAATCTTCGAAATGGACGGAATTTGCTCCGCCGCCTTGAATTGTCGTAACGCCTTTGACGGTTACTTTAGAGAAATGCGCATCGCCTTCGCCGATACCGGCGGTAAGTGTGAGATTCCCCTCGATCGTCACATTCCGAAGCGTTACGCCCGGAACGGACACGACGACGTCGCCTTTGATCGTCTCTTGTCCTTCGGATGGACCGTATACTCCCGCCTTGGCAAATTCGGTTGCAGGCTGGCGGTAGTTTTTCGCCTTTTCCAGCAAGGCGACGGCTTCAGCTCTCGTCAGCTTGTCTTGCGGCAGAAAAAGGCCCTGCGGATTGCCGGACACGATGCCAGCGTTTGCCAGCCCGGCTACGGCCTGACGACTCCAGGACGCAATTGAGGCTGCGTCTTTAAAGGCTTGCAGCGCGGTAGGATCGGCAACCTTCAATCCTAAATAGCCTGCGATCATATTCGCGGATTCCTGACGAGTAATCAGTTGGTTCGGTTGAAAGGTGTTGTCGGAATAGCCTTTGGCATAACCCGCATGAACCGCAACCGAGATCTGACTATAGGCCCAGTGGGAGGGGGACAAATCGCCAAAAGAGATGCTCCCGGCTTCATTGGAGAGTTTAAAAGACCGATTAATGAGCGTGACGAGTTCCGCCCTTGTAATAGGTTCATTAGGTTGGTAGAGGCCGTTGTAACCTTTCAGCAGACCTTCGTTTATCCATTGGCGAAGGGTCGTTTCCGCCCAATGGCCCTTAAGATCGTCTTTTGCGGGTTGGGCCGCCCATGCTCCCGAAGCAGGGCCTAAACAAAGGATAGTGACAAGCAACAAGCTTATAAATCTCTTAAATGTGTTTCCTGCAGACATGACCTTTCTCCTTTGCGCATTTTTATGAAGCGATGATGAAGAATAAGTCCTATGAATGAGAGGAAAGTCATGGGTGAGTTGTGACTCATAGGAAATAAACCAAGCTTAACTATAGTAAATATTGACTATATTAGCAATAGGTTTTGCCTTTGGAAAACAGGTGCAGATATCCCCGAATGACTATTTGGTCGACATGATTCGGAAGACCTTGTGTTAGACGAAATACTCGAAAATATGCGTATAAAGGCGCCCATAAGTTGCCCTTTGATCTTGGATCGTATAACCTGTGTGTAAATCAAGAGTAAACTGTGTGTAAACTGTTGATAAAGCTGTGGATATGTGGATTAAGTTGTTGATAACCGGTGCGCAACTCAAAAACTTATAGAATCCACGCCAAGTCCCTGTTAATATCGAAGCAGACTGTTTAGGCGGCGGAATGGACAAACGAACGGATGCCGGAGGTTATCGACATGAATGTTCTTTCCTTGTTACTAAGTTTGGTTCTTGTACTGAATATGACGCTCGCATCGGTGATCATCTTCCGGGAGAGAAGGGATATCGGCTCGACTTGGGCATGGCTGCTCGTGCTGTATTTCATCCCGCTGCTCGGTTTCGCGCTCTATTTGTTTTTCGCGCAAAACTACAGGAGGAGCCGGCTTTTCGAATGGAAGGAGATTGACCGTACCGGAACGGAGGAAGCGGCCAGAGAGCAGCTTGCCCTCATAAGCGCGGACGGACATGCGATGCGCAATCCGGCGGCGGGCGATTATCATGACATGATCGCGATGCATCTTAAAGCGAATAAAGCCTTGTATACCGAAGACAACGAGGTGGAGCTGCTGCTGGACGGCAAGCAGAAGTTCGACCGGTTGTTCCGGGATATCGCGGAGGCGCAAGACCATATTCACGTCCAGTATTACATCATTCAGAAGGACGAGTTGGGAATCAAACTGATACGCGCGCTGGCGGAGAAGGCGAGAAGCGGCGTGAGCGTCCGGCTGCTGTACGACGAGCTCGGCTCGCGAGGGTTGAACAGGCGCATCCTGCAGGAGCTTCGCGACGCCGGGGGAATCGCGGAGGCTTTCTTCCCGTCCAAGTTCCGTTTGATCAACGTTCGGCTCAACTACCGGAATCATCGCAAGCTCGTCATCATCGACGGCAAAGCCGGGTACGTGGGCGGTTTTAACGTAGGGGACGAATACTTGGGACTGGATCCGAAATTCGGCTATTGGCGGGATACGCATCTGAGAGTTCGCGGCGGAGCGGTCCATGCCATGCAGACGCGATTTATCCTCGATTGGAATTATGCGTCCCGGGCGGACATTCATTATCGTCCCGAGCTGTTCCCTGAACCGGAAGAGGCACTCGGCGCAGCCGGGGTGCAGATCGTAGCCAGCGGGCCGGAATCGAAGCTGGAGTATATCAAGAACGGGTACGTGAAAATGATCTCCTCCGCCAAACGGTCCATCCTGATCCAGACTCCCTACTTCGTGCCGGACGCAGGCTACTTGGACGCGCTGCGCATCGCCGCCCTGTCGGGCGTGCAGGTGAGCATTATGATTCCGGACAAGCCGGATCATCCGTTCATTTACTGGGCCACTCTGTCCTATATCGGGGTGATGCTCAGAACGGGCGTATCCGTCTACTTGTACCGCAACGGATTTATTCATGCCAAGACGATCGTTGTGGACGAGGAGATTGCCTCCGTAGGCACGGCGAATATGGACGTGCGAAGCTTTAAGCTCAATTTCGAAGTGAACGCCTTCCTGTACGACAGGGAAGTTTCCGCCAAGCTGGCGGAGGCGTTCCGGGAGGACATCAAGGTGTCAGAGGCGTTGACGCTGGAGCGATACGGCCAGAGGTCGCGGCGGATTCGGATCAAGGAGTCGGTGTCCCGACTGCTGTCTCCGATCCTGTAATGGATCAACGATGATCGTTCGAGAAGCCTTTGCTGCCAAGCGGAGGTTTCTTTCGGTTACTGCAGCACGTCCGCAAAAAGGCGGCTGACCGCGAAAGAGACGCAAGGAAGCTTGTCCGAAGCGACGAGTTCGTCTCCTTCGTACAATTGGGTCAACACGTATTTGTCGCGCTCGCCCAAGTGGAACTGCTCCAATGTCTCGGTCTCGGGATCGACGATCCAATATTCCGGGACGCCGTGTTTCTCGTACACCGCCCGCTTCTTCAACCTGTCCCGTTTCCGCGAGCTTGGGGAGAGAACCTCCACGGCCAGATCCGGCGGGCCTTCTATTCCCCGGGATGTGACAATGTGCTTTCGGCTGCGATGGATCATGATCGCGTCGGGCTGTACGACATTCGTATCGCTCAGGATGACGTCCAGAGGAGCGAAGTAGATCAGGTAATCCGATTTGCAGCTTTGACGCAGCGCATCGATCAATTCCAATAAAATAGACTGATGCGAGGCCGTAGGACTGGGAGACATCAGCTCGAGCACCCCGTCGATCACCTCGTAACGATTCCCGTCGTCGGGCATTTCCGCATAAATCTCGTAAGTCACCGGCTGTTCTTTCACTTTGTCGGCGGCTTTTTTCTTTTTTTCCATTCGAATCCTTCCTTTCTGGAGAAAATCGGAGCTAACGTTGCCGGCGGTTATTTCAACTGATCCGGCGGAACGGGGAGGCTGCTTACGAGCTCGTCCATGCTGAAAGAAACGCAAGGGGCGGTGCGGGAGCGAATCGGTTCCTCTCCGGAATAGACATCGACCAGTTCATAATGGTCTTCGCATAATTCATACTGCTCCAAAGTAAAGCTGGACGGATCGACGATCCAGTATTCGCGCACGCCGTACTTGGCGTATACGTTGCGCTTCGTCAGCTTGTCCCGTTTGAGAGAATGCTTGGACGTAATCTCGACGACGAGATCGGGAGCGCCGTTAATGCCCCTTTTGCCGATAATGTGCGTGCGGCTGAGATGGATCATGACGAGATCGGGCTGCCGAACCTCGGTATCCGAGAGAATTACGTCGAGCGGGGCGGCTAGAATAATAAATTCGTTTTGGCAGCTACCGTCAAGTATGACTTGCATCTTATGGCTGATGAATTGATGAATAAATAGAGGAGAAGGACTCATCAATTCCAGAACCCCGTCCGAAATCTCGTAACGGTTGCCGTCGTCTACCATATTCGCGTACATCTCGTAGGTCACGGGCGACTCCTTCACCAATTCCTCGTACGTTTTCTTCTTCATTTTCTTTGCCTCCGGTTCTTCTTCGCTTTCGGGAACTTCACCGCGACTTTCCCGCTATTGCAGCACATCCCCGAATAGCTGGCTGACCGCAAAGGAGACGCAGGGGAGTTTGCTTGAGCTGACCTGCTCGTCATTTTCATATAATCGCATCAGCATATACTTCCCGTGCTCGTCCAAGTGAAACTGCTCCAACGTCTGGGTTTCGGGGTCGACGATCCAATATTCCGGAACGCCGTATTTCTCGTATACCGCCCGCTTTTTCAGCCTGTCTCGTTTTTGCGAGCTAGGGGAGAGCACCTCTACGACCAGATCCGGCGGACCTTCTATTCCTCGGGAAGTGACAATATGCTTTCGGCTGCGATGGATCATAATCGCGTCGGGCTGCACGACATTCGTGTCGCTCAAGATAACATCCAGCGGCGCGACGTAGATCAAGTAATCCGATCTGCAGCTTTGTTTCAGTTCAAAGCAAAGATCCACTGCAATAGATTGATGAGAAGCCGTAGGACTAGGAGACATCAGTTCCAGCACCCCGTCGATCACCTCGTAACGATTGCCGTCATCGGGCATTTCCGCATAAATCTCGTAGGTTACCCGCTGTTCTTTCACTTTGTCGGCGGCTTTTTTGTCTTTCTCCACTCGAATCATTCCTTTCTTGTGAAAGTTGGAAGCCATGCTGCCAGCGTGCTAGTTCAACTGTTCTGGCGGAATGGGAAGACTGCGAATAAGCTCGTCCATGCTGAAAGAAACGCAAGGGGCAGTGCGAGAGCGAATCGGTTCCTCACCGGAATAGACATCGATCAGCTCATAATCGTCGTCTTGTAATTCATACTGCTCCAAGGTAAAGTTGGACGGATCGATAATCCAATACTCGCGCACGCCATACTTGGCGTATACGTTGCGCTTTGTCAGCTTGTCCCGTTTAAGAGAGTGCTTGGACGTAATTTCGACGACGAGGTCGGGAGCGCCGTTAATGCCACGGTTACTGATAATGTGCGTTCGGCTCATGTGGACCATAACGAGATCGGGCTGTCGAACCTCGGTATCCGAGAGAATCATATCGAGCGGCGCAACTGCAACAATAAACTCATTTCGGCAGCTTGCATTCAGCCTGAACAGGATTTCTCCGAGCAACAGCTGATGAATAAATAGAGGAGAAGGACTCATCAACTCCAGCACCCCGTCCGAAATCTCGTAACGGTTGCCGTCGTCCTCCATAATCGCGTACATTTCGTAGGTCACGGGCGACTCCTTCACCAATTCCTCGTACGTTTTCTTCTTCATTTTCCCCGCCTCCGTCTCCTAATCAAAAAGCACCCCGCAAAGAAACACGTGAACGTGTCCGGCTTTGGGAGGTGCTTCCTCGACTTTATTTCCTTTATTATGCCGAATTCATCAGGTGCTGTCAATTGGTAGCGGTAGCGGTAATGATTGCCGTGGTGCTTATGCATTTTGCGATTTGCGACAGATCGACCGAGAAGGTAGGATAAAGAGAAAGCAAGAGGAAGGATGGAGCGCCATGAAGCTTTCATTTCGGCAAGTAGAAACAAGAGAGAATATTGAGGCTGCAGCGGAGCTAGCCTCCGAAATTTGGCACGAGTACTTCATTAGCATCATTACAGTTGAGCAGATCGAATATATGCTGGACAAGTTTCAATCCGTTCATGCCATGACAGACCAAATCGAGCGCCAAGGCTATGAGTATTACTTCATGCAGGCGGACGGACACAACGTCGGGTATATAGGGATCAAGCCGGAGGGGACGAAGCTGCTGCTGAGCAAGTTTTACCTTCTCAAGGCGCACAGGGGCCAAGGGTATGCGAGCCAAGCGATGAGCTTCCTGGAGGAGCTATGCAGGCAGCGCAAGCTGGGCGCGATCTGGCTTACCGTAAATCGGCACAACGCCTCCACCATTGCCGTCTACGAGAAAAAAGGCTTTCGAACCGTTCGCGAGCAAGTTGCGGATATTGGCGGAGGCTACGTTATGGATGATTATATTATGGAGAAAGAAATTGCGCTTGATGAACTGGAACGATAGATAGGTAACGGGCGATTTCATATCCAAAAAGCACCTCTTAAGGAAACACGTGATTGTGTCCGCCTGTGGGAGGTGCTTTTTCTATTTGATTTCCTGCAAAAAAACCGTACAATGTTCCTTTTTGTCTATCGGCAAACCTTTAAGCTATGTACGAAAAAAAGAGCGCGGTGTTATGTTGGTTATGCCAATGGCGGCTGCAGCCCGGCATACGTGATTCACACCAGCGTTATAGGGATGATCAATGGGAGGGATCGTTATCTTGCTCAGAAAAATAGTGTCTATCGCTTGTTGTTTGGCCATATTGTTTACTACCTTTCAAAGCGTTTATGCAACAACCCCGTATCAGTTTTCGCCTGAAACAGTCACACAACTGCCTGCCGACGATTGGGTACTTATCGAAGACAATCAACTGGGGCTTTATGGAAGCGCATCCACAGCTGCTGACTCGGCTGCCACAAATGGTTCGGCCGCAAAGCTAGGCAGCAAGGATAATGGATGGTCTATTCAACTGGAAAGCAACATTTTGCCGGAAGAAGGAATGTGGGATGTTTATGTGCGAATGCGGATCGATAATGACCCTGCCGCTGCGCCAACGCATGCGTTTGTATATGGACATTATCTAGCCGCCACGGGGGCCGAAAGTTACCAATGGGGTGCTATCGATACCTTCGGGGATGAGCAATATCACTATCAGAAGCTGGCCTACGCTTACGATTCGAGCAAAGGCAGCCAAAAGTACTTCTTTAATACAGAGAATGCTTCCTCAGCAGCGCTCTATATTGATCACGTTTATGTAGTAAAACAGAATATTGTTACTCCTGAAGCTCCGCCAAGCTTCCTGGATGGAGTGCCTGCCGACGATTGGACATTTATCGAAGACAATCAACTGGGGCTTTATGGAAGCGCATCCACGGCTGCTGACTCGGCTGCCACAAATGGTTCGGCCGCAAAGCTGGGCAGCAAGGATAATGGATGGTCTATTCAACTGGAAAGCAACATTTTGCCGGAAGAAGGAATGTGGGATGTTTATGTGCGAATGCGGATCGATAATGACCCTGCCGCTGCGCCAACGCATGCGTTTGTATATGGACATTATCTAGCCGCCACGGGGGCCGAAAGTTACCAATGGGGTGCTATCGATACCTTCGGGGATGAGCAATATCACTATCAGAAGCTGGCCTACGCTTACGATTCGAGCAAAGGCAGCCAAAAGTACTTCTTTAATACAGAGAATGCTTCCTCAGCAGCGCTCTATATTGATCACGTTTATGTAGTAAAACAGAATATTGTTACTCCTGAAGCTCCGCCAAGCTTCCTGGATGGAGTGCCTGCTGACAACTGGGTGAAGATCGATGAGGGGCAGTTTGAGCTGCATCAACCAGCCTGGTTGGACACCGACAGTAAAGCGGACAACGGCAGCGCTGCTGTTATGCCCGGCAACAGTTCGGTTTGGGCCATACAAGCAACCAGCAACGTCGTTCCTAATGAGGGAGAGTCGAAAATATATGCTCGTGTTCGAGTAGATGTTGGCGCTCAGTCCCCTTCTTACGCTTTCAATTATGGGATGTATCCTCCTTTAAGCTCCGGCAGAGTGGCGGACATTGAAGACTTTGCTGATGGGGAATACCATTATGTGGAGTTTGATACCAAGTATGGCTACCAAGCGGGAGTCAGCAATCAATATATTTGGTTTTCTACAGAAGGCATTCCAATCGAGAAGCTTTACGTAGATCATCTTTATCTGGTCAAGCATATCCCTGAAGAGGACCCGAATCTGCCTGAATTCCTGGAAGGGCTGCCAACAGACCAGTGGATGCAGTTTGAAGAAAATGAATTCGATCTGTATAATCCGGCAGCTCTCGTATCGGATGGCAAGGCGGATAACGGCATGGCGGCCAAGCTGCCCGGTAACACGGATGATTGGGCTATCCAACTGCCCAAGACCAAGCTTCCTCAAGAGAAGTATTGGGAAGTTTATGCCCGAGTAAGAATTGATGCAGGCTCAGTGGCTCCGGACAATGCCGGCTTTGCCTTCAATTACGGCTTCTATAATGTCACACAGGGCAGTAAAATGGCGGATTACGCCGATTATTCGGATGGGGAGTATCATTACTTGAAATTCCCCTGGATCATAGATTCGGAACAAGCAGATCAGCGTTATTTGTTTTTCTCCATGTACAACTCACTGGGCGCTAATCTATATGTAGATAAATTTTACGCGGTGAGCTATACTCCGGAAACCAAAACGAACATCCCGGATTTTGCAGTTTGGCTTCCGGCGGAAGACTGGTTGACGATTGAAGAGAGTCAATTTGATCTGCAATCGCCTGCGGCGATTCGCGATGATAAAAAGGCGATGAATTACAAGGCGGCGCAGCTTGCCGGCAATGTGAGCACACAGGCGATTCAAATTCCTGGCTCTGCTCTTCCTGCTGCGGGGGAATGGAAAATCTACGCAGATGTATATGTGGAGCAAGGCCAAGCACCTAGCGGCGCACAGGCGTTCAGTGCGGGTATCGAGGGTGCGACATCCCAATCCGCTTCCTTCTATGTCCCGGAGCAAGCGAGCGATAAGTACCAAACGATTCAATTGCCATGGACTTATGATGCGGCTGCCGCTAACTCTTACATTTGGTTTTCAACGAACGGCGCTTCGATCCAAAACTTAAAAATCGACCGAATCTACTTGGCGAAGTATGTGGCACAATTGCCAACCGAAGTTCCGGCCTTCGTTAGCCATCTGAATACGAATGATTGGATGAGCATTGAAGAGAATCAATTCCAAGTTGCCGCTCCTGCTGCAATTGTGGGAGATACTAAAGCCTGGAATCAGCAAGCTGTACAAATTCCGGGCAAAACGGCAGCAAATGCAGTTACAATCGAGCAGGCTGATTTGCCTTCCACCGGCAAGTGGAAGCTGTATGCCAACGTTCGTGTAGAATCGGGGCTTGCATCCAACCCCAATGCAATGAAAGTCGGTTTGTCGCCAAATACGACAGAAGGAACTTCGATTGGCAAAGCTCCTCTAGCTAGTGGAGAATATCGTTATGTGGAGATTCCTTGGATCTACGACGCGGCTGCGCAGGCCGATGCGCAATTATTTTTCAATACAGCCGATACGTCAATCGACAAGCTGCTGATTGATCGGATTATCGCGGTAAAATATGAAGAAGAAGCAACGGAAGCAGTCACAATTGTAGACGGTCGGGTTGCCAATGCGGTTATCGTGTACCCGGAAAAGGCCGATCCCAAAGTCATCGACGCAGCTCGTACGCTGCAGCACTATGTGAAGGAGTCTACGGGGGCATCGCTGCAAGTCATGTCGCGCGACTGGGCATTGGCTTTACAGAGCGACATTAATCGAATTTATGTAGGTTTTAATCCTTACAAGAATTATGCAGATCAGTTAAGCGCGCTTAAAAAAGATGGATTCATGATCGATGCCGGCGATAAGTCGATTACAATCATCGGTGCAGACAAGTGGAGTACAGAGTTTGGCGTCTATCGATTCCTTGAGAAATATACAGGTACGGTGTGGCTCATGCCGGGACCGGATGGAGAGGATGTACGGCCATCTGATACGATTATTGTTCCAGGTGGTCTGTTTAGCGATGAGCCTGACGCGATTGGTCGTCATTTCTTCGGCACGGAAGCGGAATGGGGCTTGCATGCCAACGCGCAATGGGCGGTTCGCAACCTCATGCACAATAGCCTGAATTTCCACCACAATATGAATAAGCTATTCGATCCTGCTGTATTTTCCGAGCATCCAGAGTACTATCCCGGCGGGAAAATTCCTACTCATGATTTCGAGTGGCAAGTATGCTTTAACGATCAGACTTCAGCCGCGGCGGTGGCCAGAATTGTTGAATTCTTCGGCAACAACCCGGATGAGATTTCGTATTCGCTTGCGATAAATGACAGTAAAAACTATTGTGCCGCAGACATCGCGCGCTCTCCGGATATTAACTCCATGGGTGCCATCGATTTGTCCGATGTGTATTATGCCTGGGTTAACGATGTGGCGGAGGGTGTAACAACTTACAATAATGGAGAGTTTGCAGACAAATATTTCGGATTGCTGGCTTATTGGAATGTTCTGGAGCCGCCCTCCTTCTCGTTGCATGAAAATGTAGTTCCCTATCTCACGGTTGACCGCATGACTTGGGGCAAGCCTGATGAGAAGGTAAACGGACACGCGCTAACAGAGGCCTGGACTGCAGTTGCAGCGAATCTTGGTTTCTACGAGTACATTTATGGTTCGCAGTATCACGTTCCGCGTATTTATATGGAAACTTTGTCCGAGATGTACAAATATGCTGCGGACAACAAGGTTATAGGACACGTCGGAGAACTATTTCCTAATTTCGGCGGTGAAGGCGCGAAACCGTGGGCATTGGCAAAGCTGCAGTGGGATGCCGATCTCGATGTGAACGATTTAACGTATGAATGGTATGAGAGAGCGGTAGGAGAGGAAGCAGCGCCGTATCTTGAGCAGTACTACGCCATTTGGGAAAATTTCTGGACAAATCAAATTTTCGCTACAGAATGGTACAACGACTGGGCCAACCGTGAAGTTCGCGAAAACTGGCTCCCCTTTAACGACCTGCGCTATCTTCAGGATGTTACGGAAGAAGATTTGACGCATGCCCGCGTGCTAATGGAGCAAGTCGTTGCACATGCCGGCGCTGGCAAGCAACAGGTTCGTGCCGACAAGATGATGAAATCCTTCGAATATTACGAAGCATCTGCCAAGTCTTTCCCAAGAACTTCGGCTGCGGAACCGGCGAATCTGGAGCAGGCTGAACAATATCTTGCCTTCATTAAAGCCAGCCCTGCTTATGCCAAGACACGCGTACAATTGCGTAATGAATTCATGGGCGATCCGATTCTTGAAATTTCGGACTATCTGAATCCGGCCTACATTGATGGCGTTCAAACGAAAATGATTGAAGCATTGAGCTCCTATCTGGATAAAAACCCTCAGTATGCTGCGCTCAGAACCGAGTTGAATAACTTCCTGGAGGGCATCGAGTACCAAGAATATTCGGCAGCGGCAGTAAAAACGTCTGCTGACAAAGAGGACATTCTGAATACATTGGATTTCTCGTCCGGTCCTTGGGTCGGCGTACAGCCCATGTCGGATTTCCTGGTCATGAGCAAACGCACCGCTCCTCCTGCGGAAACCAAGGTATATCTGTTATGGGACGATGAATACTTGTACGTTGGCTATGATAATGTCGATCCCAATATCACTTCGCCTGACGTTAAAATTAGCAGTTCCATCACGGCTGGCGGCTGGTGGACAAGCGGAGCGGACGATTCCGTAGAAACCTTCGTCGCTAAGGACATGTACAGTCCGTATTACGGCTATATGACCAATCCGCTTGCGATTAACCTGCTCTATTACAATGCAGGCGCAGGTCAAAGCTATCAACCGACGAAGCAAATCGATACGAATGCCGAGCTCTATGAAACGGGCTGGAAAGCCGTACAAGCGATTCCGTTCGAAATGATTGGCGTAGACCCGAAGAATACGGATAGCTTGATCGGCTTGTTCTTCCGCAACTATCACGGCAATTCGGTCTATATCGGCTGGGGCGGCAGCCAACCGTGGCGTCCGGATACTTTCCATACGATTAATCTGGTAAAACCGGTAGGGCCTGATCCTGAACCTGATCCGGAGATTGTGAGCATTAATGACGTATTCATAGAGACAGTCGTGGGCACAGCTCCGATATTGCCGACAACGGTCACAGTAAAGTATGCCGACAATACAAGCGGGCAGATTGCCGTAACATGGGATGCAATCGATCCTGCCAGCTACGCGCAAGCGGGCAGTTTCACGGTGGAAGGCGAAGCTGCCGGAACAAGCCTGAAAGCCATTGCTACCGTAACCGTGAAGCAGCAGTCTGATGACAACAACGGAAACAATAGCAACACTGGCAACAACGGAAACAACAACAGCAGCAATAGTAACAATAGCAGCAACAACAATAGCAGCAACACCAATAATAACGAAAACAGCAATTCTGCGGGCAATCTGTTCATCGGCAAAGACAATTTGCAGGTGACGCAGGAGACCGGAGCAAACGGTGTTCTCGTGAACAAAGTGGTTGTCGCTTCCGATCCATTGGCGAAAGCTTTGACAGAGGCGAGTCAGTCGGCGTCCCCTCAAGGTGCGATAGTGACCATCGATGCGACGGGAATTGGCGGAAGCATTCAGTTGACACTGCCGGGGAAGGCGCTTGCGGAAGCCGTCGGCAAGGGCAAGGATACAATTATCCGGGTTGAGTCGGATATGGCTGTCTATGAATTGCCGATAAGCATTCTGCCTCTTGCAGAGTTTGCCGCCCGCAGCGGCGTGTCGGCAGATGAGGTCAATGTGCAAGTGAATATCGGGCCCGTTACCGCGGAGCTTCTCGCGCTCCTGAAGAAGAAAGCGAACGAGATGGGAGCGACCCTTACCCTGAACGATGCAGTGAACTTCAACATCGTGCTGTCCGCGAAAGGCCAGGAAGAGGAGTTCGATAATTTCGGCACGACTTACACGAAGCGTGTGCTGTATTTGAACAACGCTTTAAATCCAAACGAGACGGTAGCGGTCATGTTCGATCCGGTTTCCAGAGAATTGATTCCGGTTCCAGCCAAGCTTGTGACGATTAACGGCAAGCAAGCGATTGAACTGAAACGCCCGGGGAACAGCGTGTACACCGTGCTCGGCTTCAGCAAGAAATTCGCGGATTTGGACGGACATTGGGCGAAAGCGGACATCGAACTAATGGCATCGAAGCTGATCGTGAAGGGCATGACGGATACAAGCTTTAATCCGGCGAACAAGATTACAAGAGCCGAATTTGCCGCGCTGCTGGTCAGGGCGCTCGGATTGACCCAGGACGCCGCAGCGGCAGCGAAATTCGCCGATGTGCGCAGCAGCGCATGGTATGCGGGTTATGTCGGAGCGGCAGCAAAATACGGCATCGTGACCGGTGACGACAACGGCAGTTTCGCTCCCGGCAAAGAGATTACACGCGCAGAGATGGCAGTTATGGTATCGAGAGCGCTTGGCATGGTTCAAGGCAAAGCTGACGTCAAGGCGGATGCGACCATTCTGGCGAAGTTTAAGGATGCCAACAGCATGAAGGCATGGGCAACAGTGCCGATTGCCGAGCTTGCAGGTCTTGGTATTCTGAATGGCGTAGCCGCGGACATCTTTGCTCCGGACGCGTCGGCAACAAGAGCCGAAGCGGCGGTCATTCTCCTGCGCGCCATGCGTACGCTCGAATTTATCTAGCATGAATAAGAGAGGCGGGGCTGTTTCAAGCCCTCGCCTCTCTATATATTTGGATACGATTTATCTACTATTTAAATTCTGGTACTGCACGACAATTTCTTGCCCGTTGCCTGCAATCTCTATCTCATAAAAGTTGCCGGATAGCGACACGACGCTTGCATTTGCGTTCGGCGCAACCAGACTGGCCAAACGCAAAGTTCCGGTCCCGGCGGTAGCCGTTATGCGGATCGTCGCAGCATCCATATACAGACTAACCTCTCCGTCGTGTAGAGGGACAGTGCCGCTTATCCAGCTTAAACCGCCCAGGTGAGGTTCAATTTCGTATTTGGAATAACCCGCCGAGGCAGGTTTGACGCCCAGGTAATATTTTCCCAACAGATATATAGGACTTGCTCCCCAAGCATGACACAAGCTTTTGCCGAAAGGCAGGCCGTACATCTCGTAATGCTGAGAGCCACTGGCTGTAGGATCATAGGTTTCCCAGAAAGTAGTCGCTCCCAGATCAAGCATACCGCCCCAGTAGCTGACGATCTGATCGGTGACATGAGCATGCTCTCCAATCTCACATAGAGCAGCTAGCTCGTAGAAGCGCATATAAGGCGTCGTAATCGTCGGAATATCGCCATTTAACAGAATGTTTTGCTTAATGCTTGCTTGTTGCTCTTCATTCAGGTAACCGAGAAGCAAGGCAAACATGCTGGCATGCTTGGTGATTTGCTCGCCTTGTTGTCCATCTTTGAGCGTATGGACGAGCCCGCCTTTCTCTTCGTTCCAGTATAGCTCGAATATTTTTGTTTTCGTTGCGGATGCCAATGCTTTGTACTGAGCTTCCCGTTCGGAATCGCCCGCCATCGCCGCGAACAGAGACATAGCTTCCAGGCTCTTGCAGAATAGCAACTGTTCGAAGCAGACAGCCCCCTCGTTGTCTATGTCGGCCCAATCGACAAAAACCCAATCGATCTCATGTCCTTCGATCAACCCGTTCCGATTAAGACGCGTCAGACAGTAATCCATCAAGCTTACCATGGAGGCGTAGTGGGCAAGGATGAACGATTTGTCTCCGGTATACAGCCAATAATCGTATAGCCCCATAAACCAGTAAAAGCTGTAATCCAATATAGTGTTCAGGTGGGTGGAGACAGGGTCCCGGCCTCGAAGGGCGATCAGCGTTCGCTTGACAATATCGACATCGAAAAAGCTGTAGTAGTCCATCAAAAATGTCTGATAGGCGTCACCCGACCAGACCCAACGATCGCGCTTGATACCGTCAAGGAAAAATTCCCTGGTGTTCAGCCGCAGCGTGTACTGCGATACTTCCCATATTTTGTTCAAGGTTTCGTCGGAGCATTTGAACTGCCCCCGCTCCTGAACGGGCAAATATTCATACATCGCAGAGACGGAGATGGAGGCGGACGTCAATGAAAACTCTCGATCGTCATCTGGTCTTGCATGTATGCGCACATACCGGAATGCTTTGGAATCGGGAAAAACATAGCTCTGCAGAGCGTCTCCGCTTAATTGACAGGTATCGGTCTGCAGGCAATGATCGTCATCCAAGGCTTCCTCCAGCGACTCCCCGTAATAGATGTTGAGATTGCCGTAGCCGGCCGCCAGATCAAGCTTTAAGTAGCCAATAAGCTCCTTGCCGAAATCGGCGATCCAGCCCTCCGGTGTTTCATCCCATGCCAGAGGCAAAACCTCGGTTGTCTCCAGCTTGTAAGCGGAGGGAGGGGAGCTTGGCCGATCAAAGTTCCAAAAGCCGGGCGAGTGCCACTGCTTATCCTGACAGCTAACCAGCCAGTCGCCGTTGGTTGCGATCGTGTCACCCTGGATAAATAAGGCGGGCGGAGCCGTGCTGTTGTAGACGGAGACGCGAATTTCGTGCGAGCCGGCCGGAATAAGCAGTCGGGATTGGTTATAGCGGCAAGAATCGTTGCCGTCCAAATAGAGAGCAAACTCACCGTCGGCCTGAATGAGAATCTCTTCCTCGCATGCCAAGTCAATATTACAAACGAACGATACGCTGCTATAGTAACGATCCATACGCCAAAAAGCGGGGTAAATGGCTCCCCGCACTCTGCGTCGCATATGAACCTTTTCATTCAGCCACAGTTCGAAATCCCCCGGGTACCAAATCCATGTTGCAGTAGACAATTTCATCGCTCCCTCGCGTTTGTTTCTGAAGTAACGAGAGAAGCATAGCATTGCCGGCAAATTCGGATATATAGCTTAATAGTGACATGATAGACAAAAAGTCAAAAAGGTTTAATCAGGAGGAGGCTTTTCGCGACAGCTTGATTTTTTTCTCATAGTTTGCGAAAATCTCGGCGCCGTGATATTGCGTCATCAGCATTTCCCGATAGGAAGGCCAATTTCGGCCGGATCGATCCGAGAACAGCATTTTAATGTGCAGCTCATGTTGCTTGCTGCGGAAGGCATCGACATCGATTTCCTGCGGAGGGGTTAACGTTGTGCCAAGCTTGTCCTTCAAGGGCAGGGAAGCCAAATATTCCTTAATGCCTTTATCCCTTTCCGTCAGGGCCGGATTAATCACATGAAATCCTAAAACCGAAGGAGCCTCCGGGGTGAAAAAACTCCAAATATCCAGGAAATCCATGTCGATCCGATCTTCGACATTGGCCGGGGCGATCAGCGTGATGGTGTTGCCGCTTCTCGTATAATGCTGACCCTCGACGCCATAATGAGTCAGCAGATAACCTTCCGGGCCCGCCAGCCAATCCAGCAATTCGACTATTTTTCTGATTTTGGCCGGCTCATGATCGGCGATCATTTTGGAAAATACGAAGGGATAGCCGGGATCGATTCCCGCCCGCACAGGTTCGTTGCCGAATGGATTAAAGGGCAGCCAGTTGGCCTGCGGATTGATTTTACGGCTCTGGGCTTGAATGCTGCGAGGATTGGAGTCATACGCAAAATCAACCATGTCGCCGAGCACAACACCGGCATAACCATGAATGGCTTTGTCGATATGTTCGTTATTTTGATTAAAAAACCAATCGGGATCAACAAGTCCCTCCTTGATCACTCGGCTAATGTCGTCAATGACAAACTCGATCCGGGGATCGGTGCCGAAGTCGATCAGCTTGTCGTTAAACGTGTATGCGGGATAGAGCAGCCCGTTCTTGATAAATTCGGGCCATTCCGTCGATAAGGTCGCGCTATTGCCGGATGTTGTGAAGCCGTAAGTATTGGGTAGCCCGTCATGATCCGGGTCCTTGTGGGTGAAGGCGCGAAGCACCTCCAGATACTCCTCGTAACTGGTAGGGATCTCCATGTGTAATTGTTCTAACCAATCGGCTCTGATGTAATAACTTCTGTATGAATTTTTATCGTACGGCACGGGAGCGCGATAGAAGCGGTTATGCAGTTGATAATCTTTCAGCACCTGCTCTGTAACCCAATATTTGAAATAGTTCGGCATTGTTGCAGGGCTTAAATAGGGGGTCATATCCGCAATCGTTTCGTTCAAGGCCGATTTGGAGCCACCGTCTTGGCTAAGCTCCAGCCACATATCCGGAGGATTGTTATTGTTCAGCAAATCCACCAACCGGCTGTTGTAGTCTTGGCTGTCCGCTATATATTCGACCTGAAGGGAAATATTGAATTTGTTCTGGATCGCCTGCAGCACATAATCGTTCTCGGGGGCAGGGAGACTCACATTGTCGGGCGCGCTGATCAGAAGCGAGAGGTCGAGCGCTTCGCTGTTTGGCGGCTCGGGCTGAGGCGCGGGCGATCGGGACAGGGAACCGACATACCATGCAGCGCTTGCGATAATCAGCAGCAGAGCGAGCGGCGCGAAGACACGAACAAATTTATTTTGCATTAGGAAGCCTCCTCCATGATGCCTTGTGTAACACTGGTTATTGACTTGGCTCGTAATCGAATAATATCATAGCCTGTAATCGAGCTACTGGCAACAAGCGCTTACTGGCCGGAATACGCATTGCTCGTTCAGGAGGAAATGCTGTGAAAAACAACTGGTTTCGCAAATTGCTTGTTTCCTATCTTCCGGCATTTGTCATTATTTGTTCGAGTCTGTTGTTGATCAGCTATTTGAGCTTGATGGAGTTATCCAAAAGATCGATCGAAACGGCGCACGTCGCCTTGGTTCAAAATATTAACAAGATCATTGACCAGCGGCTGGATAGCATTAATTCTTTGTTAAACTATGAGATCAAAAATAATGTCGCGATCAATCATTTTTTTGATGATGCCTATAAAAACGATCGGTACTATACGGATGTTATGGCGGCGGTAGCTGTCAAAAAATTGTTGAATGATAATCCGTTTATCGATTCGCTATATTTGTTCCGCGTTCCCGATCAGAGGGTGCTGTCTCCGTCCAGTCTGGTCAGTCTGGACAAGTTTGCAGACAAACGATTTATCGGCGCAACGCTCAACAGCAGGGTTCCGTATCAATGGCAAGCAAGAACGATGGAAATGCCGGAAAATCGGAGTGCGGACGATAAGGGGAAAATCGCAGCGAGCATAGCCAAAAACGTAAACCTGAACAATTACAGCTTTCTCGTCGTTAATGTCGATATTCGCCAGATTAACGATTTAATGAGCAGTATGATCGACAAGGATACAACCTTTGTGCATTTGCTCGATTCGGAAGGCCGCGTCATTGTTTCGACCGACAACGATCTCGCCTATCACTCCGCTCCGGTCAAAGGGAGAAGCATTGCTTCCGTTTCCTCGACCTACACAGGTTGGCAGGTAAGCAGCGGCAGCAAGGTCGAAGGCGCAGCAGCCATGGTATCCTCCTTGCTCTATGTCTGGATGGCGATCGCCCTGATGACGATGTTCGCCGGGCTGGCGTGGTTTATTTATGTTTCGCGCCGCAATTATCATCCGATTCAGAAGCTGATGGGTCGTATAACGGACTTGCCCGGAAATGAGAAAAGCGACAGCAGCTTGCGCGAGTCGGATGTGGATGAATTTCAATACATCGAGTCGACGCTCACCTCTCTTCTGGAGGAATCTCATACGCTGCAGGAAAAATATAACGAGTCCACGGTGTTCAGAAAAAAACAGATTTTGCTGAGTTTGCTCGGCCTCGAGCAAGGGGACGCCAGTATCGCCGACATGGAGCAGGAGCTGGCTCAGCTCGGATTTAACATGAATAGCCGGGGAGCGATCGTAGCGGTTGTGGAAATTGACGGTTACGCCAACTTTATCGAGAATTATAAAAAAGATCATCAGTTGCTGAAATATGTCATGTTCAAAGCGGCCAGAGAACTGGCCGATCATGCGAAGCTTTCGGTCTGGGTGGAATGAATCGGCCATTCCAAGATGGCGATTCTGTATTTTCTGAGCGAACAGCATAATGGTAATGGTGCAGTTGCGGTTCGCCAGAGCTGCGAGCAGTTGCGGGAGTGGATTGAGCAAAATTTGGACTTCACGGTGACGATCGGTATTGGGCGGCCGGCTCTCCAGCTTGCAAATATACCGGCAGCCTTCCGGGAGGCGCATAACCATGCAGGATATAAATCCTCGCTCGGCGTCAACCGGATTATTACGGACGCCGAGGTAGATAATCGGCCCAAGGGCGAGCTGTTCAAGCAGTTGCAATGTATCCGGATGATGAGCCAATTGTTCCGGGCGGGAGACGGGCAATGGGAAGTGCAGTTCCAGGAGTTGTATGCGGATCTGCAATTGCAGTTGTACGACTACGATGATCTAACCAGTCTGGTACAGGTGCTGGTCAGTCACTTGCAGAAGGAATTATTCGAATTGCCGGAGGAATTGTACGCCGTTTGGCGAGATGAAGCCCATCCGGGCTTGATCAACGAGCTGGAGCAAAATGAAACGCTCGATGAATTGCTGGCCGCCTTCAGGTCCATTCTCGATCAAGCGATGAAGAAGATGAATGAAATACGGGAGAACAAGTCTTCCCATCAATTGGTGCAGGATATCAAGCAATATATTATCGACCATTTTCACGACCCTGATCTGTCGTTAACGCATTTGAGCGAGGCGTTTGGTTTGAATCCCAAATATTTGAGCCGGTTGTTCCGGGAATCCTTTGGCGTCAAGTTTCTGGAGTGCGTTACCGGATATCGCATGGAGAAGGCGCAGCAACTGTTGGTTGAAACGAATAAGACGATTCAGGATATTGGACTTGAGGTCGGATACGAGCATGTTTTGACGTTTATTCGGGTGTTCAAGAAGCATACGGGGGAAACGCCGGGACAGTATCGCAAGCTGAAGGCGGACGTCTGAGTGAATAAAAAAGCGACTTTGGGGCATTGGTGCCAAGGTCGCTTTTTGTTGTCGCAGTGCGGTTTCCGGGCCGAAAAGTTCCTTTTCATCTATTGTCTGACCAATAAGCTATGTACGGGAAATTGAGCTTGATGCTATTTTGGATAGGCCGGAAGGAGACGGGGAACACCAATCGCTGGAAGGCGCAGATGCAAGCGGAGCATGAGCAACTAAACAAACATTTGGGAGGGCAAGAAATGAAACAAGCTCGGAACGGTTTGAAGCTGGCATTGATCACCATGTTGTCTGTCGCCTTAATGACTGCATGTGCAGGCAATAACGGAGGGAAGAACGGAGCAAGCAGCTCATCGCCAACCGCGACGCCAACCGCCACGTCGGAAGGCAACAATACGCAGGGAAATGCGGAGCCGGCTGTGTATGAAGAGAACGGGTTACCCAAGGACGAGAAGGTAACCTTGAAATTTGCTTTTTGGGAAAGCGGCGCAGGCAGAGAATGGATTGACTATGCGTTAAAAACCTTTCAGGAGAAATTTCCGAATGTGACGATCGATACGACCTATTCGCCGAAAATCGATACGATTATCACCACTAAAATTTCAGCGAATAACGATGAGGACATGTTCGATATTTTCTCGCAGTACTTGGGAGAAAACTCCGCGGCAGTGGCCGCTGTACTCGCCCAAGAGGGCAAACTGGTCCCTCAGAGCGATCTGTGGGGACGGAAGCTGTACGACGGCAATGGCAAAACTCTGCTTGAATTAACGAATGCGCTTGATAAATCCACGCCTACGCTGAATGGAGAACAGTACGCTTTGCCGTATTACCAGAGTGTAACGGGACTCTTTTACAATAAGCTTCTTTTTGAGGAAAAAGGCTGGAATCAAAGCCCGCAAACGTGGACGGAGTTCCTTGATCTGGTGAAAACAATCCGACAGGACGGGATCATTCCGGTTACTTATCCCGGCAAATATACAGGATATCTTGGCTTCTCAATGGGCGTGAATCAGATGTACGCCACGGCGGATCTAAGCGGAAATCTTCAAACCTTCAACGACAATTACAAAAACTATCGTGTACCGTTCTACCTGTCGGAAGAGAGCATCAACGTCTACAACAAAATGTATGAGCTTGGACAGAACAAAGCTTTCCCCGACGGGGTAGCGGCATTAAGCCATACGCAATCGCAGATGCAGCTGTTGCAAGGTCAGGCGGCGATGGTGTCGACAGGCGAATGGGTGCAGAACGAAATGAAAGATTCCATTCCGGAAGGCTTCAAATGGGGCTTCATGCTGATCCCGATGGGCAATCAGAAAGACGATGTCAAATATTACAGCTCTCATCCGCAGGGCGGACATTATATATGGGCAGGCAAGCCTGAATTGAATAAGCAGTGGGCGAAGGAATTTATTCTGTGGCTGTACAACCTGGACGTTCAGATGTCCATTGCCGAGAAAGCCGGCTCGCTGCCAGTTCGTGCAGATTTCATGAATGACGAAGCGATGGCGGATAAGCTGCTGGATGCGCCGAAGGCCGTATTGGAATATCTGAAAAATAATAATGTCAAAGGCGCAAGCCCGGACCTGCGGGATGTGACCTTGACTCATCCGGATGCAGACAAGGCGGTCAAGCTGATGGGTGAGTCCATCAATGACATTGCTTCCGGCAAGCAGGAACCGCTGCCGAAGCTCGAAGAAGCAGAGAAGCTGCTGAAATCGGCATTAGACGCTAAGTAGAAGTGTTTTCTCGAGCTGGTTGCGGGAGACTGCGGCTGCGGCGGATTTTCACCGCACGGCGCGTATCCCGCATCGGCTTGAGGAGAAGGGAGCTGTTAGCTTGACCGAATCGGGATTAAAGCAAGAGCAGATGCACATAAGCTGGAGGAGAAAAGAAAAGGTCCAAAAGCTGATTTTTATTCTGATTGCGATTGTGCCAGCGTTTGGAGGATACGTGCTGTTCACGCTCTATCCCAATCTTCTGTCGGTGTATTATTCGCTGCTGGACTGGAACGGCATTAGCGCGAAAAAATTTGTCGGCTTGGATAATTTCAAGTACATGTTCCAAGACAATTACGTCTGGCGGGCGCTGTGGCACAATCTCATCTATCTGTTGATGATTCCGCCGCTGGTCATCCTTCTGTCTCTGTTTTTAGCTTATCTGCTAACGAACAAAGGCTACAAGGGAAGTTCGCTCTTCAAGGTATTATTTTTCTTTCCCAATGTATTATCGACTGTTGCGATTTCCATGTTATGGGCGTTTATATACGATGGAACTTTTGGCTTGCTGAATGGGGCTATTCGGCTGATCGGAATCGATATTGGCAACTTTTATTGGCTAGGGGAGAAAAGCACGGCGCTTGCCGCGACAATTCCGCCCTCTGTATGGGGGATGGTGGGGTTTTACTTTGTTATTTTTTTGAATGCGATGAGTACGATTCCGAAATCCTTGTACGAGGCTGCCACGCTTGAGGGGGCCACTCACATGAACAAGCTGTTTAAGATTACGGTTCCGCTGATTATGCCTATCGTCCGTGTTGCCGCCTTATTTTTGATGCTGGGTGTGTTCAAAGGGTTTGAGAATATTCTGATCTTGACCAATGGCGGCCCGTCGGGAGCGACAGATGTCATCGGGCTCTACATGTTTAATACGGCCTTCGGCAGCGGTGTGCAAAATTATGGCTATGCTTCGGCAATCGGCATGTTCCTGTTCGTCATTATGGTGGGAGCCAAATTAATCATCGATAGGTTTGCCGCGAACCGCTCAGCGGAGTTTTAGGAGGAGGCAGCAGTGAGAGAGAAACGAAATGCTACAGATGTGATTTGGTATGGATTTCTCCTAATATGGACGGCTTCCATTCTGTTTCCTTTGATTTGGGTCTTCTATGAATCTCTGAAAACAAATCGGGAGTTTTTTCAAGATGTATGGAATCTGCCTCAGACATTGAATTGGATCAATTACAAAAATGCGTGGCAAGGTTACGGGATAAGAGACGCGATGCTCAACACCTTGTATTACGTCGGCTTGAGCACGTTGATCGGCACCATGTTAACAGCGATTAATGCTTATGTATTGACTCGTCTGGAATTCAAAGGGCGCAAGCTGCTATGGGCAGTCATCATGCTTTCGCTATTTCTGCCGGGAATCAATGCATTGGTTCCACAATACATTCTGATGCGCGATCTGGGCTTGACCAATAGCCTGACAGGTTTGGTCGTGCTGGACAGTTTGGGCGAAAGCGCCTTTTTTCTGATGATGCTTGGCGGGTTTATGCAGTCGTTGCCCAAGGAGCTTGAAGAGAGCGGCTATATGGATGGAGCCTCGATCTTTCAGGTTTTTTTCCGAATTATTCTTCCGTTGTCCACAGCCGGAATTGTAACCGTAGCCATTTTCAAGGTGCTCGGGTTATACAACAATTTCCTTGGCCCGTTTATTTATCTCAGCAACCCCTCCAAGTATACGATAGGCGTCGCCATGTATCAGGCCAACATCATCATGCAGTACAAAACGGATTGGGTGACGCTATTTGCCGGACTGATCATTACTTTGGTTCCTTTGGTCGTAATTTACGTGCTCCTGCAGCGGTCCATTATGGAAGGCGCAACGTTGGGAGCGATAAAAGGCTAGACGTGATTGCGAGGCTGGGGCGGGAAACGATGCAAGAATAGAAGGAGGAACGGAAGGCGGATGGAACGCAAGTACGAATTCCGCAGAAGGCTGGAGGAGGTTCATAAGCTCAACCGGCGGAACCCTAATGTCCGAGCTGCGGGCGATGAACTGGAAATCACGGAAGAGTGGCGCATCGTTGTCGACCAAGCCGTCGGGCCGCATCTGCTGCATACGGCCAAAGATTTGCAGGATTATTTGCTGGTCAGTATGAACGTTTCCGTGCGGTTGGTGCTGGAGAAGAGATTGGCGGATTGGGCTTCCTCCGGTGAGCGTGTCATTGTGCTGGGCACGAGGGAACAATTGCCCGCATGGGGCGACGGGCTTGCGAAGGCACGCAGCTATCGCGTCGTTGCCGAAGCGGAGCGAATCGTCGTATGCGGGTATGATGAGCGCGGCGCATCGCAGGGGAGTTACTATCTCGAAGACGAAATGAATCTGAGAGAGGCTCCGGTATGGAAGCGGGGGACTGTTGAGCGGGAGCCGCTGTTCTCGCCGAGGATGGCGCATTCCGGCTGGGGACTGGACCGGTTTCCCGATGCGCATCTGAACGCGATGGCGCATGCGGGTCTGGATTGCGTGATGGTATTTGTGCAGGACGTCGATGATACGCCCGAGGGTTATCAAGATTTTAACTATTTGGTCGACCGGGCCGCTCTGTATGGATTGGATGTATACGTATACAGCTACTTAACGAGTCGCGTGCATCCGGACGCCCCTGGCGCAGAGGCGTATTACGAAAGCACGTACGGGCGAGTATTCCGGGAATGTCCGAGGTTCAAGGGAGTCATTCTCGTCGGGGAATCCTGCGAATTCCCGAGCAAAGATCCGAATACGACCGGTATGCTGCGCTTGGAGTGGCCCAAGGATCAGCCGCAGACGAAGCCGAGTCCGGGCTGGTGGCCGTGTGTGGATTTCCCGCAATGGCTTTGTTTGTTGTCGGGTACGATACGCGCCCATAATCCGGAAGCGGACATCGTATTCTGGACTTATAACTGGGGATATGCGCCGAAGGAAGAGCGGTTGCGGCTTGTGCGCGCCATCCCGGACGATATTACGCTGCTTGTCACGTTCGAGATGTTCGAGCAAATCCGCAACGAGGGCGTTACTCACGTGTGCGTAGACTATACGTTATCCAACGTCGGTCCGGGAGACTATTTCCGCAGCGAAGCGGAGGTCGCCCGCGAGCGCGGACTTAAGCTGTACGCCATGAGCAACACCGGCGGTTTGAGTTGGGACATCGGCGTCATTCCGTATGAACCGTTCCCGGGACAGTGGAGCCGCAGGCACAAGGCGGTGCTTAAAGCTCGCGAGGACTGGGGCTTGAGCGGCCTGATGGAGTCCCATCATTACGGTTGGTGGCCTTCATTCGTGAGTGAGTTGGCCAAATGGGCGTATTGGAGCCCGAGTCCGACTTATGAGGAAGCGTTGGCGATGATCGCCAAGCGGGACTTCGGCGAGGAGGCGGCGCCTCTGGCGGTGGAAGCTTGGAACGCATGGAGCGAAGCGATTCGGCATTATGTTCCGACGAACGAAGACCAGTACGGTCCTTTCCGCGTCGGTCCGTCTTATCCGCTCGTGTTCCGTAAACCGGTGCAAATGCCAGCCGCCAAACATGCGATGTTTGGCAACGAGATCGTCGTGACCGATTACGCGCCGCTGGAGGACCCGCGGCAATCGCTGGGCGCGTCGCGTATCGATGTCGAGATACGAAGTCTGGAACGCATGTTGGAGCGGATGGACACCGGCAACAAGCGACTTGAGCAGGCGCTGGTCTGTACGCCTAACCGGAAAAAGCCGGACGGAGAGCGCATGCTCGGCTTAGGACGCTTCATCTCCCGTTCCGTCCAAACGACGATTCATGTGAAGTTATGGTGGAAGCAGAAGCGACGGTTTCTAAGCGAAGGGGACCCCGGCGAAGCAGCCTTGCTGTTGGATCAGCTCGAAGAGCTGGCCGAACGCGAAATTGCTAACGCAGAGGCGACGATTCCGCTTGTGGAAGCCGATTCGCGGCTTGGCTGGGAGCCGAGCATGGATTACATGACGGATGCCGAGCATCTGCGTTGGAAAATGGCTCAAGTACGCAGCGTGCTGGAAGCCGAGTTTCCGCAATATCGCCAGTCTCTCGTCTTGACGGAACTAAGAAAGGAAAGGGAGATGGAGTAGTGAGCGATGCGCAGGGCAACAAACAGTGGATATTTCCCGATTGCGAGCTGCCTCCGGCAGGGGATTCCCTGCTGAAGGGGCATGAATCGGTCATCGTGCTGAACTTGGGGAACGACGAGGCCAACGTGCGGTTAACGCTGTATTTTACGGATCGCGAACCGGTTCGGGGGATCGAAGTGAAGGTCGCGGGGGAGAGAGTACGCTGCCTGCGGCTGGACAATCCGGACGACTTGAACGGATATGTTATCCCGCGAGAGGAACAGTACGCCCTGAAAGTCGAGAGCGACACACCGGTTGTCGTGCAGTACGGACGGCTCGATACGCGTCAGGACAATATGGCATTCTATACGACGATGGGGTTTAGTGAATAGGATTGGGGCTGGGCAACGATGGGAAATAACATACATGTGATTTTCGGCTTCGATATGGAGACGGACGTCGGCAGCTTCACACCGTATTACGACGGTGTCAAGAATGCGACCGGCCCGCTCGTCGAGCTGTTCGATAAGAAAGGCATTAAGGGAACCTTCTATTATACGGGGGATGCGGCGCGCCGAAATCCGAAGAGCGTCGAGTTGGTCAAGCTAAGCGGCAACGAGGTCGGCTGTCACTCGCTGTTCCACGAGACGGTCGGCGACGAGCTGTTCCCGATCCCGGGCGTCGTGCCGCTGCTGCCGGAGGAAGTGCCGCTGCGCATCGAGAAAGCGACGGAATGGGTGCAGCAGGTGCTCGGACATCAGCCGGTTTCGTTCCGTGCGCCTCGTCTCTGGGGTTCGACGGCGCTGCTAAACTCGCTGGAACGGCTGAACTACGTGTCCGATGCGTCCTACCCGATGTATTTTTACCGGGAGCGCTTTGTGCCCTATCATCCGAGTAAGGCGGATTGGACCAAGGAAGGCGACATGAACATCGTCGAGATTCCGAACTTCGCCGACATGGTGATGCAGAGCAACGATCCGCGGTTGGAACGGGATCGCGATCAGTGGCCGCTGTTCCGGACGAAAAGCGCGGATGAGCTAATGAAACGCATCGATGGGTTTGTGAAGTTTTTGCGGGATCGCAATTTGCCTGTCGTGCTCTGCTTCTACTTTCACCCGTGGGAGTTCATTCCGATTCAGGAAAGCTACCACTATGGAGAAGCGACGGTGACGCCGGACCGATTCCTGACGCTTGGCTGCGGGGAGAAGGCGATGAGTGAGTTCTCGATCTTGATCGATAGATTAAAAGATAGGGGTTCCGTCTTTCATCGGGCGGACGACTTTGCGGGCTTGTGGAGTAAACAAAGTTTGGGGAAATAAGCGGGTCGTAGAGGCTCCGCATATGTACGATAAGGGGATAAGAGCAAATGACGAACCACGTGAAAATTCCGGACCATGAGTATAAGGAAAGAATCCAGCGGGCGGCGAAGCTCGTCGCGGACAAAGGGCTGGACATCCTGATCGTCAATTCTAATGAAGCGGACTATGCGAACGCACGCTACTTTAGCGGCTTCTGGCCGCTATTCGAACGCGCGGGCGTGGCGATTACGCCTGCGGGCGATGCGGCGCTGATGGTCGGGCCGGAAAGCTCGGTGTACGCACGCGACTTCGGCAAAATCGACAAGCAGTTCACGCTGATGGAGTACCGCGAATCCGCTAACCCGAGCTACCCGGAGCTGAAGCCGAGCACCTATCGCGAGGTGTTCAAGGCGCTTGGAGTTACCGGCTCGAAGCTGACAATCGGCGTCGCCAGCCTGCTTGATACGAGCGTTGTCATGATGAAAGGGTTGAAGAGTAACTTCCCGGAGGCGGAAATCGTCGGCGCGGACGAAATTATGGTCGCGCTGCGCAGCATCAAGTCGGAGAACGAGATCGCATGCATGCGCGAAGGGTTCCGCATTACCGAGTTGGCCACACAAGAGGTCATTCGTACAATTCGTCCGGGCATGACGGAGTGTCAAATGGTCGGCGTGGCGCAACGGGTCATCTATGAAAACGGGGCGGAATATGAAGGCTTGCCGATGTACATCTTCAGCGAGAAGTCGACTCGACATGCGATTTCCCGGTCGTCCCATCGTGTCATCAACAAAGGCGACATCGTGCAGCTCAACTTGTCGGCCAAGGTGGACGGCTACTCGCCGAGCATCGGCATGCCGATCAGCCTCGGCAAGCTGACGCCGGAGCGTCGTGCGGTCATCGAGTTCGGGCTCAAGGCGCACGAATGGACGCAGGCGAACTTGAAAGCGGGCGTACTGGCGAGCGACGTGGCCAAGGGCTTCCTGCAATTTTTCAAGGATAACGGCTACGAGAAAAACTATTTGTACGGCCCGTGCCACGGCACGGGGATGATCGAGGTGGAAGCGCCGTGGATGGAGACGTCGTCCAGTTATCTGCTGCAGCCGAACATGACGTTCCAGATCGATACATTCGTAACCACGGACACGTTCGGCATCCGCTGGGAGAAGGGCGCGGTCATCCGCGAGGGCGGCTGCGAGCTGCTGTGCAGTCCGATCGGGACAATTCATGAGTTGGAGTTTTAATTCGCTTTTTAAGAAGGGGCTATCCCATAAGCAGAGTTGCTTAAGATGATCGATGAATAAAGAAGGTATATACACCTTGCACCTTTATGATCGATTATCTTTCACAGCAGCTCAAATTGCTTATGGGACAGCCCCTTCATTTTCCCCCTCCTCCGATTTGTTGATTAAATGTTTAGAGCCCCCCTCCTATAATGGAATATATTGCGACAAAATTCGCGTTTATTCTACAAACGGAGGCAAGCGATGAGATCATCTTTGTTCAACAAGGCCGTTCAAGTGTCGTTAAGCTTTATTTTGGTTGTATCTCTTTTCTTGGCCAATTTAGCTCCAGGAGCTCATGCGGCTCCCCGAGACCCGATTCCCGCGGCCCCGGGGCCGCGGGAAATCGACTACCATAACGGGTATGTCTATGCGGCGCATCGCAATTCGTTCACGATCTCGAGAACGTCGTTGGCGGATTCGACGATTGAGACAGTTGTGGAGAACGCCAATTATGTCATGGCCGTCGCTTTAAATAGTAAGGGGGATTTATTCTTTACGCGAGACAGCAATCCCAATGTGTACAAAATCTCGGCTGCGTCCTTGATGTCGGGCTTGCCGGTAGATGGAACAAATGCGCCGATTTACGCCACGTTAACCGATACCAACTATCTGTACGGACTGGCGTTCGATTCGGAAGATAACTTGTACGTTGCCAACAATAAGACCACTTCCAGCCCCACCATTATAAAAGTCGGACCGGGAGGTTCGCCGGTTACGAAAGTGGTCAGTGGGTTTACTAGCACGATCTATGGATTGGCCACTTCTCAGGATGGCGACCTGTACGTTCAGGACGACTGGAATAAATTTTACGTAGTCTCCAGCGATGAGCTGGCCTCGGGAGCCGAAGCAACTTTCGAGGAGCTCACGGGAATTCCCAACACTCCCAGCAAATACGGGATTGCGGTTCTGCCGGACAGCAGCATTATCTATTCATCCGGCAACGCCTTCAACTATCTCGAATACGTCATTCCGCAGAGGCCGCCCGGCATCGAACTGATCGCAGGGCCGACCGTTTATATCGACCCGGATCGCGTCAACGATACCGTCAGCGTTATCGCCAGCGTCTATTCCCTCGGCAGCCAGGCGGTTTTCTCCCGCGGCGTCGAGTACCGTCCCTATACGGAAGAGGGCACGGAAACTTGGATCCAGAAGCCGTATGAAGCGGGCGACCCGAATACGAAAGGTTCGTTTACGTCCGTGCTGACCGGTCTTCAGTGGCACAAGGAATATGAACTCCGCGGGTACGCGTCGAGCGGGGCTGGCACAGCCTATACGGACATTAAGCGTTTCATCATGGATAACGACGGATCGGTTATTGGCGACGATTTGCGGTTCGATCGCGTCGGGCCTAACGTTCTTCACATCAGAGACAAGAAGAGAATCGTTGCCGTGGGAAAGGGCATCACGAATTTGCTGCGGAAGCCTCTAAGCGAAGCCTCTTTTTCTTTACGGAACGGAGGCAGCGTTACTCCTCTGACCTTCAACATTGTAAATAACAGTCAAGTAGAGCTGTTCTGGGAGGCAGACCTCGACCCCGGCCTCTACGAGGTCCATCTGAACCATACGACTTTCCCAAACTTTGTCATTGCCGACGACCCCGCGACCGAGGAGTGGGAGGGCTTGACGATCGTCAATACCGACTTCTATAAGCCGCGCAACTTCGATCGCATCGAAGTGCCCAGCACTTCCTCTGGAAACGGGCTAAGCGTTCTGACGGTGCAAGGTCCCTTCACGGAGAGTCCTACCGCACCCGGCGTGTATACGCTGAACGATCCCGATGAGGTCGTTACTCTGAACGGGAACGTTTTATTCAAAGGAAGCAGTCTTGAGGTGGACAAGAGCGGCGTGGACGGAAAAACCGTCGTTCGCGGCGAAGGCCGACTGTTCGTCAATGCCTCCGTTCAAGGAGCGACGGCGCCGTATACGTTGTACGAAGGTGCGTTTTCCTTTACGTCGGACCAATTTGCTCTGACCTCGAACGGCGGGGCGGCAGTCGATTATTTGAGACTGAATATGCCGTTTAAGATCAGTACCATGACTTTCGTCCAAGGCGGTCTGAATTTGACCGGCCAACTGGAGCTCGGCTTCACGGCGGGCAACCAGAAAGTGTCCGGCACGGTTCCGGTGGACGCGCTGCAGTATCGCAACAATCGCTTCGATCTTATCGGTACCTATACGCTGAACAAGTCCTTTAAGCTGGGACCGATCGACGCATCCAATACGAAGTTTGTCATCGACAGCCGCTTCCCTTATGTCAGCGTAACCGGCAAAGGCAATCTGCCGGGCACGAGCATCGGTCTCGATCTGTACATGGACCTCAAGCAGGGACGTCTGGACGAGATTAGTCTCGATACGTTCAAAAAGGCGAACTTCGCTTCGACGGGCTTGCAGATCGACTATTTATTCGGCGACGTGGACAAGCTGGCCGGGAAGACGCAAATCCCCCAGCGGTTCCGCATAAACGGTTCGGTTACGGACGTTCTGGTCCCCCAACTGAAGCATCCGTCCGCCGCGTATAAATTCAATCTGCTAGGGACTGATAATATCACCGTCGATTTGACTCCTTACGGCTTGGAGGCAAGCGGTATCGAGTATTATTACTGGCTGGCCGTCAAGCAAATGAAAATGCAGGCTGTCGTCAACCCGTCCATCGCGGGCCTGAAGAGCTTCTCTCAGCCCGGGTTCCTCGCATCGGGCGACATCAACGCCTTTGACGTAATCAAGGGGACGATCGGGGCCTACTCTTTCAATAAGAAAGGGTATAGCGGAGCGGTTAAAGCGACCGTATACGTGCCTAAAGGCATCCCGCGCATCGGCGGAGCGACGGTTCGCGACGTGGTGCTCAGCGTGAACGAGAAGCAGATTATCGGAGTGCTCAAGCATAACGGCATCGGGGCAAGAGTCTCGTACACGTTCGCCAACAACACCATCTTTTTCGAAGTGGAGGCCGAGCCGCCGAAGAAGTCGTGGTGGGAGAAGGGGCTTGATTTCTTTAACGGCATCAGCGATTTCTTCGATAAGGTCGCACCGCTCGGGGATATTTTGGAGGAGATTTTCCTCTATAATCCGTCCGACGACATGCGATTCAGACTGGCGGCGACCGACGACTGGGCCAAAGATTTCGACTTCGGACAGTTCAACCGGGCAGCGCTTCTCGGGGCGACCGGGGAGATGGAGCGGGTGTACGAATTGACCCCGATCAGCCTCGCGGCTCAACCGGTTTCCGCTGCGGAGCTGAATGCGGCTGCGAGAATAGCGGACGGGCAATTGACCGCGGTTGATCGCACGCCGCCGATATCCGCGCAGGCGGATGCATCGGACGGGCGGACGACCTTTGGTTTCCAAGCGGACCGGGCGTTCGAGGCGCTGATCGTCTTAACGGGCGACCAACGGGATGCTGTCTTGAAGTTCTCCGCAGCGGATAAGCCTAATGCCGAAAATACGGTGCAGACGGAAGCCGTCTATCAAGCCGACACGAACAAAACCTATTTGCGGGCGAAGCTTGCCAAAGGCGAGTGGAAGCTGAACGCGCAAAGCGACAGCCGTATTCGCGTGAACGAATTGCTGTTCGCAAATCCGTCGCTGACGCCGGAGCAACTGGCGGAGGCGTGGGAGCAGACGACCGAAAGGCTGGTCTATGCCGCCTATCTGGCGGAGCGGGGGTCCTTCGCGTTGTCGGTGGATGCCGGATCGTCCGACGCTATCATTTATAAGCCGGATGGACGGCCGTATTATTTGCAGACGGCGCCAAGCCAGCCGGGATGGAACGCTTTCCGGGACGCCGACGGCGTTCAGCGTGCATTGATCGGCGCGGCGGAGGCGGGGACTTGGCTGGTCGTGTCGGACGAGAGTCCGTCGTCGGTACGGATCGGGCGCGTGCCGACCCCAACGTCGACGGATGAACTGAAGGCGTGGACGGAGGCCAAGGCGTATCCTTCGGTATTCGAACTGCCCCGCACCTCGAACGGACAGGCTATCGTGGAGATCTACGGAGCGGACGAGAATACGATTTTGTATGCGCCGAACGGCGAGCCGTACCCGCTGCAGCCGGATTCGGGCAGGAGCGGAATGAATGTCGTATACGACGAGTCCCAAGCCAAAATGACCGTGTGGCTGGATGGAGTAGATCTGAAAGGACAATGGAAGGCGGTCGGAAGCGGCTTTGCGAGCGTGGCGGCCTACAAGTCGAGCCGGAAGTTCAAGTCGATCAAGCCTTTGCTGGACGAAGGTCGCTACTCCAAAGTTGTGGAATTGGCGGAGAAAGGCGATTACATGCTGTCCATCGGCGGCGGGAGCAGCGATACGGTCATTTTGGACCCAAGCGGCAAAACTTACGCCCTGAATTTCTCCGATCCGGACGGCAACGCTTATCTTCAACCAGCATCGGATAGGGTATCGACTCCGGTTTCCGGAGGAGACCCGCTGGATGAGCCGAAGGTCGATACGCCCAACCCGGCGACCGATGGCCGCGATCATCTGTACGTTACGCTATTGAACGCGCCTGCCGGCAAGTGGACGGTACGGAATAAGAAGAGCGTGGAAGTGGACATTCAGAAGCTTATTCCGCTCCCCGAAGTGAAAGCTTCCGTAGCGGCGGTAGTCGGCGCGGACAACCGGATACGGGTCGATTGGTCGACGGAGCACGCCGCTCCCGGCACCGAAGCGACCATCATGCTGACCGACGGCGGCGAGTCTTTCGTCGGAGAGGTGCTGGCCGAAGGATTGGCGGCATCCGGCAGCAGAGTGATCGACATTCCCGCTGGAACGGTTCCGGGTATTTACGCGATTTCGGTCGCGGCGGCAAGCGCCGACGAAGCGCCGACATATGCGATCGCGGAAGGCACGGTGGAAGTGAAGTCCGCGTATGCGCTGACAGCGCCGGGCGCATTGCAAGTTGTATCCGCCGGCAACGGGGAAGCCACCATAAGCTTCGCGTCCGTAACAGGACAAGTGGATAGCTACCGGATTTGGATCGGCGAAGGCGCCGAAGGGCAGCCCGTAACGCCGGTAATGGACATCGAACCGCAACCCGGAGCCGCTCAGCAAGCGGTGATCTCGGGGCTTCCCGAGAATGCCGACTATATAGTAGCCGTCACAGCTATCGGCAGCCGGGACGGACGGATTGCGGCAAGCCCGATGTCCGACAGCGCTTCGTTTACACTGGCGGTTCCTCAACCGGCCGCGCTGGAAATCAGTGTGGATGCGGGGGCGCATCCGGTCATCAGTCGTGAATACCAAGCTTATGACGGTAGCGATGGGACATTGTTGATTACCGCTGCCGAACAAGCGGCGCTTACGGTCAATTCGGACCAAGCGGCCGAGCTCAGCTTGACGGTCGACGGGCAAACATTCGATAGCGTGCAGGTGCCGGCTAACGGTTCGCATATTTTCGATCTGAACGAGCTGCTGGGAACGGCTGAGCTTGAAGAGAGAGAATATAGCGTGCAGATCGATGCGACGAACGAACAAGGCGATCGCAGCGCGGAATTCCGCAGACTAGTCGTCGATCGGACGAAGCCGCTGCTTATCGCATCCGGGGGCAACGATGCGACGGGCGCGCCGATCTCGCTGAACGGAACGGTGGACAGCTCCGGCAAGGTGTTCATTGTCGGGCAAACGGAAGTTGGAGCGACGCTGGATATAGGCGGCGTCAACGTGCCGCTGGACGGCGAAGGACGTTTCGTCTATTACGCTCCGATAGCATGGAACGGCAGCGAGGTGCGCCAGTTGATCTCGATGCAGGCTGTGGATGCAGCCGGCAATGCGACGGATTACGGCTTCGAGGTGTTGAAGGATTCTGTGGGCCCATGGGAGACTTATCCAAGCGATCTGGCCGCACTGACGGTTGACGGTGCGTTCTTGAACGCGCCGTATCAATTCGGCACAGTCTCCTATCAAGTGACGGCCGAGTCGAATAAGGTGCGCATCTATGCGGTGCCGATGGTCGCCTCGTCGACCGTGACGATCGAAGGTCAGACGCTCGCGGCAGGCGGTTATGTCGAAGTCGATGTGCCGGCCGACGAACGAACGGTGCAAATTCGGGTACAGCCGGACGTAAGCGGGCCGGAGAAAGTTTACTCGCTGCAACTGGGCAACGGTTCGAGCGTGGCCTTGCTGAACGGACTGACGTTGAAGACGCAGTCCGGCGAAGCGGTTGCCGCGTCGAAGTTTACAGGAACGGAAGAAGTCTATGAAGTGTATGTAGACAATGCGGTGGAAGGCGTTACGTTGACGCCGAGCTCTTGGGCAGCCGGATCGGCGATCACGGTCGACGGTCAAGCCGTTCAGAACGGACAACCCTCCCAATCGATCTCTTTGCTTGCCGGAGAAAATACAATTCCTGTGGTGATTGTTGCGCCGAACGGCTCGCAATCGCGAAGCTATGAGGTAGCCGTATGGAGAGGGGCAAGCGGCAATGCGGAGCTTCAGCAGTTAGGCATTGTGACCTCGGGAGCGACGTTGGGGACGACTTTCGACCCGAACGTAGCGGAGTATCGACTGCTAGTGCCTTCAGGCACTACGGAATTAACGCTGCAGCCGGTTGCGCAGCAGCCGGACGCGGTCGTTCGCGTCAATGAACAAGCGGTGACAGGCAGTCCCGTATCGCTTCCGTTCGGCGGAGAGAGTACGTCCGTCGTCATCGAGGTCCGGGCTCAAGACGACAGCGCGCGCCAGTATACGCTTCACGTCGTGCGTCAGAAGAATGCGCCGACGGCCCCGCCGCTTCTGGACAGCCTGGAAGCGAGCGCCGCTCTGGACGGAGACTTTGCGCCTTACAAGTTGAATTACGGCACGAAGACGCAATTAAGCGGCGGAAGCATGACCGTTAAGGCAACGACAAGCGACCCGCAAGCGACGGTTACGGTCATGGGCAAGACCTTGCAGGGAGGCGGCAGCTTTACGCCTAACCTGACGATGGGACTGAATACGATCAGCATTCAGGTGGAATCCGCCGATCTGACCGCTTCTCAGACGTATTCGATTGACGTAACGAGAGTAAGCAGCGGAGGAGGCTCCGGACCTGCGGAGGTTGTTCGTCAATCGACGGTTACAGGCGGAGTCGGAGACTGGACGGTGCAAATTCCGATCGTGCGGACGACCGCGCCTGACGGCAGCGTTATCGATACGGTGAAGCTGGATGCGGATAAAGCGAAAGATGTCGCGGCGAAAGCGAAGCAAAGCAAGACAAACGTCGCGCGAATTCAAGTGGCGGACTTGCCGGGCGATCCTGCCGACGAACGTTTCGTGAACTTAAGTGCGCAAGCAATGGCTCTCTTGGCTGACAGCGGTATTTCTCTGCAAATCGAGCTGCCTGAGGGCATTATTGAATTGCGAACGAATTCGCTGAAGCAGCTTGGCGATCAGGGCAAAGACGCCTACTTCCGGATCGTGCCGATCATTAAGGCGAGCGAGCACAGCGAAGTGAATGCGCGCGTGCTGAAAGCGGAATTGGTCCGGCAGGCGGCGGACGGTCAAGCGGTCTCCGTCATCGGACGTCCGGTCAAGATCGAAACCAACTTCTCCGGCTATAAGACGGAGCTGCTGCTGCGGCTTGACGGCCTGAAGCTGCCGGCCGACGAAACGGCAGCCAGACGGATGCTGTCGGGATTGGCGGTATATATCGAGCATAGCGACGGCGAGAAGAAGCTGGCTGAAGGCGAAATCCGCTTCGAGGGCGGCAAAGCCGGGATTGCCATTGAAGTCGACAAGTTCAGTACGTTCACGACCGTGCAGATCGGCAGCGCCGATATGGCGGCGGAGACGCTGGAGCCTTATTTGTCGGGTTACCCGGACGGCACTTTCCGGCCGTCGCAATCGATCAAGCGCTCCGAGTTCGCCACGATCCTGCATCGTCTTGGCTTGAGCGCAGGGACGTCGGCTGGGGAAGCGTCGGGCTATAAGGATGTCGCAGCCGGACACTGGGCCGCGGAAGCCATCGCAGCGATGCAGCGTTCCGGGCTGATGCGCGGCGATAACCAAGGGATGTTCCGTCCGGAGTCCGCCGTTACTCGCGCGGAGATGGCAAGCATAGTAGCGAGATTGCTCCCGCTAAAAGGAGCATTACAAGTTGAGTCTGATGTTCCTAACGATGCGAAAGGGCATTGGGCGGCAGGAGCGATCGGCCAAGCGCTGCAAGCGGGTATTCTGAAAGGCTATCCGGATGGCACGTTCCGTCCGGACCGAACGTTGACCCGCGCGGAAGCGGTGCGCGTGCTGAACCAGTTGCTTGAGAGGCCGACGGCTGACGTCTCGATCTCATCCTGGCCGGACGTTCCGCCGAGCCACTGGGCGATTCGCGAGATCGAATCGGCCTCCAAACCGATCCGCAATAGATAAGATCAGTTGAAAAGCCCGTGAACCTGAGAGGTTCACGGGCTTTTCTTTCCGTATGAATCAAATTTCGCTCGACATTTATGTTTGTTTTATTTATCATAATGTTATAAACGAACATTAAAGAACAAAGGAGCAAACATCATGTCCTCATTCAAACCGCGGCTTAACCGGATGTTCAGCGAGCAAGGCAAATGTTTCGACGTTGCGATCGACCACGGCTTTTTTAACGAATATTCCTTTCTGTCCGGCATTGAAAATATGAGAAGCGCCATCGAGACGGTCGTTCAGGCCGGACCGGATTGTATTCAGCTCAGCACGGGGCAAGCGAGATTGCTGCAGGAGATACCTGGCAAGAAGAAACCCGGCCTCGTGCTGCGCACGGACGCCGCCAACATCTATGGAAACGTGCTGCCGCGCCATCTGTTCAGCGAGCTGATCGACCGCGCGATCGAGCAGGCGGTTCGATTGGACGCCGTAGCGGTATGCGTCAACCTGCTGCTGCTGCCGAACCAGCCGGAGCTGCATCATCAATGCGTGCGCAACGTCTCGCTGCTGAAGACGGAAAGCGATAAATACGGCATGCCGCTGATGGTCGAACCGCTGGTCATGCTGCCTAATGAAGAGAAGGGCGGCTATATGGTCGACGGCGACATTAGCAAAATCATGCCGCTCGTTCGACAGGCGGTCGAGCTGGGAGCGGACGTGATCAAAGCCGATCCTTGCGACGACGTGACCGAGTATCACCGCGTCATCGAGGTTGCGTCCGGCATTCCTTTGCTCGTTCGCGGAGGAGGGCGCGCAAGCGACGAGGAGATCGTGAACCGGACGGTCGAGCTGATGAACCAGGGGGCGGCGGGTATCGTCTACGGCCGGAACGTCGTGCAGCATCCGACGCCGGGCGCGATGACTTCGGCCTTGATGAGCGTCGTTCATGATGGAGCGGGGGCCGAGCAGGCGCTGGCGATTCTGAGGGAGGCGCAGCGATAATGGCGAAAACGATCGTATCGTTCGGCGTCATCGGCTGCGGGTTGATGGGCAAGGAGTTCGCCAGCGCGGCCGCGCGCTGGTGCCATCTGACCGGCGTCGACTTCGAGCCGCGCATCGTGGCGGTGTGCGACGCGAATCCGTCGGCGACGCAGTGGTTCGAGGAACATGTGCCGAGCGTGAAGCGCGCGTATACCGATTACAAGGAACTGCTCGCCGATCCGGCGGTGGAAGCGATCTACTGCGCGGTTCCGCATAATCTGCACGAGCAAATCTATATCGATATTATCCGGGCGGGCAAGCATCTGCTGGGAGAGAAGCCGTTCGGCATCGACCTGGAAGCGAACGAGGCGATTATGGCGGCCATCCGGGAAAATCCGCAAGTCGTCGTGCGCAGCTCGTCGGAATTTCCGTTCTTCCCGGGCGCACAGCAAATCGTGCAGTGGGTGAACGAGGGCAAGTTCGGGCGGATCATCGAGGTCGAAGCCGGCTTCTGGCATTCCAGCGATCTTGATCCGACGAAGCCGATCAACTGGAAGCGGCGAATCGCGACGAACGGGGAGTACGGCTGCATGGGCGACCTGGGCCTGCACGTGCTTCATCTGCCGCTGCGTTTCGGCTGGAAGCCCGCGAGCGTGAGAGCGCTGCTCTCCAAGATCGTCGAAGAGCGCCCGGACGGCAAAGGCGGCATGGCGCCGTGCGAGACATGGGACAACGCGATTCTCGCCTGCGACGTGAAGACGGCCGGCCAGCGGTTCCCGATGGTGCTGTCGACGAAACGGATCGCGCCGGGACATGCGAATACGTGGTTTATTCGCATCCAGGGCACGGAGATGTCCGCGGAATTCACGACCAAAAATCCGAAGCAGGTGGCGTCCCTTCCCTACGCGCCGGGAGGCCAACAGGCCTGGCATGTCGTGGACGCGCCGTACAAGTCGGCTTACGGCACGATTACCGGCGGCATCTTCGAATTCGGGTTCTCCGATTCGATCCTGCAAATGTGGGCGGCGTTCTGCGACGAGATCGTTCATGGCAAGGAGCGCATGCAGCAGTCGTTCACATGCGCATTGCCGGAGGAGGCGGCAGGCAGCCATCGCCTGTTCACCGCCGCTCTGGAATCCGACAAGACGGGCGGAACCGCGGTCGTGGACTGGGGGAGCGGGGCGTGAACAGGAGCGATTCCTCCGCATCCGTTGCCGAGATCGTCGTTGCCGGACATATTTGCCTGGACGTCATTCCGGCAATGCATGGCGGCAAGCCGGGCCAAGCGATCGGGGAGTTGCTCGTCCCGGGCAAGCTGGTCGACATCGGGTCTGCGCAGCTTTCGACGGGCGGCGCGGTGTCCAATACCGGTATCGCGCTGCATCGTCTCGGGTTTCCGGTAAAGCTGATGGGCAAGGTCGGGGACGACCTGTTCGGAGGGGCGATTCTGTCTATCCTTAAGGGATACGGGAAAGGGCTGGCCGATGGAATGATCGTAGGGGCGGGCGAATCGAGCTCCTATACGATCGTCATCAATCCTCCTGGCATTGATCGGATTTTCCTGCATTGTACGGGCGCCAACGATACGTTCTCGGCGGACGACGTATCCCAAGCCGCGTTGGCGGGAGCAAGGCTGTTTCACTTCGGCTACCCCCCGCTGATGCGGCGGATGTACGAGGACGGCGGAGCGGAGCTGGAGAGAACGCTGTCCGCGGCCAAGTCGGGCGGGCTGACCGTATCGCTCGATCTGGCCCGCCCGGACCCGGAGTCGCTTGCGGGCCAAGCCGACTGGACAGCGATTCTGAAGCGTTCGCTGCCGCATGTCGACGTCTTCCTGCCCAGCTTCGAAGAAATTTTATATATGCTCAGACCGTCCCGGTACCGCGAGCTTTCCGAGCGCCACGGCACGACCGAGCTGCTTGCGTACGCAGATGGACCGCTGCTGTCCTCGCTTGCCGAAGAATTGCTCGGCATGGGGGCTGCGGTGGTCGCGTTGAAGCTGGGCGAGCACGGGCTGTACGTTCGGACGACCGGCAGTCCGGAACGTCTGCGCGAGATGGGACTTTGCGCGCCCGCTGCCGGGAAGCTGGAATCTTGGCGAGGCAAGGAGAGGCTTGCGCCGTGCTATCGGGTCGAGGTCGCCGGAACGACGGGGGCCGGGGACTGTACGATCGCCGGTTTCCTAGCTGGCCTGCTCAAGGGCCTGACGGCGGAGGAAACGCTGCTGGCGGCAGTAGGCACAGGCGCATATAACGTGGAACGAGCCGACGCAGTGAGCGGCATCCCGGGATGGGAAGACTTGCAGGGCAGAATCGCAGCTAGCTGGCCGCAGCGGGCAACGGAGTTGTCTCTGCCCGGCTGGTCGCGCGAATGCGCGAACGGAATCTGGTCCCCGGAAGCCGTCGAATAACAAGGAGGCTGTACAATGTCCATACTGCGAAGCGAAGTGAAGAGAGCTCAGGAACGTGCGGCGGAGCTGCTGTCGAACGCCGGCATCGCGCTGACCGATCTGGAGCGCGAGAACATCGAAGTCGCCGGTTTCGGGCTTGGCGACTTGGAGACTCAGGGGCTTGAACTGGTTACGTACGTGAATACGGATCGTTATTGCGCGAAGGATCTGGTTCTTTTCCCGAGACAGACTTGTCCCGAGCATATTCATCCCCCGGTCAACGGCGAACCGGGCAAGATGGAAACCTTCCGCTGCCGCTGGGGGCTTGTCTATTTATACGTGGAAGGAGAACCGACTGCCGTTCCCCAGGCTGTCGTTCCCGCAGGAAGCGAGTCATATTACACCGTGTTTCATGAAATCGCGCTTGGACCGGGCGAGCAATATACGATTCCCCCGAACACGAAGCATTGGTTTCAGGGCGGCCCCGAAGGCGCGATCGTCTCCGAATTTTCCAGTACGAGCCGGGACGAATTCGATATTTTCACCGATCCGGGAATCGAGAGAATGCCGCGAGTGATCGAGGACTGACGGGAGGGAGGGGAACCGGCATGCACTTGTACGGCAAGCATTGGACAAGAAGGGAAGTCGAGGCGCGCGTCGGAGGTATCGGTCAGATTGGCGGAGTCAGGCGAATGACGTTGACCGAGGGCAAGGAAGCGGGGACGGAGCTGATCGAAGTGCGGACCGGCGCCGGCCTTGCGTTCGAGATCGTTCCTTCCAAAGGAATGGACATCTCCCTGGCGCAGCTGTGGGGAACGCCGATTTCCTGGCAATCTCCGAACGGCAACGTTCACCCGGCCTTCTACGAACCGGAAGGCACGGGCTGGCTGCGCACGGCGTCGGGCGGACTGCTGATGACTTGCGGACTGGCGCATGTCGGTTCTCCTTCCGCGGACGAGTCCGGCAGCTACGGTCTGCACGGCAGAGTGCATCATACTCCGGCCCGCAACGTCTGTATTCGCGAAGAGTGGGTGGGCGACGAGCTGGAATGGAGTGTAACCGGCGTCGTGGAGGAAACGGCGATCTTAGGGAGCAAGCTAAGATTGACGCGGGAACTGTCCGGCAGGCTCGGAGACAATCGCGTCGCGATTCGGGACAGAGTGGAGAACTTCGGCTTCCGGCCCGCGGAACATATGATGCTGTACCATTTCAACTTCGGATTCCCCCTGCTGGACGAGCGGACGGAAATCCGGTTTCCCGAGGCAGACCGCGAAGTCCGCGCGAGCGGAGGCGGGGCCGCGCCGGAAAGCTGTGCATCCTGGGAGGCGCCGGATCCGGATGTCGAGGAAACGGTGTTCTATCATACCTTGAGGCGAGAGGCGGCCGATGGGGAAGGCATGGCGGAGACGAGAATCGTTCAACCGGCATTTCCGGCGGCCGGAGGGGCGAGGGCGACGGAGGTTGCTCTCCGCTGGTCGGTCGATACGCTTCCGCTGCTCGTCCAGTGGCGGATGCCCGGAGCGGGCGAGCATGTCCTCGGTCTGGAGCCGTCCAATTGTTTCGTTGAAGGACGCGAGGTGGAACGCCGTCGCGGGGGGACGCTCGTCTTGGCGCCCGGTCAATCGATCGATTATCGATTGGAGTTGAACGTCGTTTAACGGAAGGCGATAATAGAGGCATATCGAATGGGATGATCGGGAGGCCGCAGGGCAATGAAAGGGAATTACTACAGCTTAAACGCAAGGCAGCAGCAGATGCTCGAGCAGATTTCCCGGGAAGGCGAGGTCCGGGTGTCGACGTTGAAGGAAACGTACGGCGTGACCGAGATGACGATCCGCCGCGATCTGGAGAAGCTCGAGGAGACGGGAGAAGTCAAGCGCACGTTCGGCGGAGTCATCTTCGTCGGCAGGGACGTCGCGCTGCAGGAGCGCGTCTCCCTGCTGACCGACGAGAAGGCCAGAATCGGCCGGCATGCCGCCGCGTTGATCAAGCCCGGGGAGTCCGTCTTTATCGACGGCGGGACGACGACGTCGCAGATCCCCCGCTATTTGCCGCACGGAATGAACGTTACGGTCGTCACGAACGCGCTTAACGTCGTAACCGAGCTGGCCGGCAAGCAGATCTCCGTCATGATGACGGGAGGCACCTATATCGAGGCCACGCATTCTCTTTCCGGGCCGCTGGCGGTGCAGAGCTTGTCCGGCATGGCGTTCCATCGCGCCTTCCTCGGCACGACCGGCATTACCGCGGAACACGGCTTCAGCAATTCCAACATCTACGAGGCGGAGATCAAGCAGCTCGCGATCCGACAAGCGACGGAGACGACGATTGTCGCCGACCGCTCCAAGTTCGGAACTAAGATGCTGATCTCGTTCGCGCCCTTGTCCGGCGTGCAGCGAATCGTCACCGATCGGCAGCCCGACGAAGCGCTTGCGCTGGCTTGCCGGGAATCGGGCGTTCTGTTGGATGTCGCGGAGTAAGCCGAGCAATTCGAAGACGTCCCTGTGCCGCTCGCGAGGCGGAAGGGACGTCTTCTTGCATGAAACGCGGCAAGCCCGCCACGATAAGGGATTCCGCTCCTTCCGCAAGGAGAATCGTACGCCCGCGACCGCAATTGTACCTTTACGGGGCCCAACCCGTTCGGCTAACATTTTCGATACGGAAAACGCTAACATCCGTATGGGAAGCGCTTTGCCAGTCCGGCTGGAAGCAGATGACGTATACCGTTTGTCGGCCGGGTTGTGTATCATCTAGAGAGATAAGCATCGTTAAAGCAGGCAACGCCGGAGAACGCGCGGCTCAGGCGTTGCTTTGCCGTTTCCGCCAGCCGATTCGGCAGTTGGACCGATTCGTTGTGGCAGCGCTCTCATCGTGGGGGGGTCTTCATGATTCGTTATTCGAAAGTGTTCAGAAGATTTTTGTTCTCGTATCTGTTGATATTGATTATTCCCAGTCTGGCCGGGTTCATGTCCTACCGGACGTCCATCTCCGTCACGGAGTCGATTTCCATAGAGAACAGCGTGACGCAGCTGCAGAAGAGCAAGGAGCTGCTTGAGCGCAGAATCGCCGAGGTGGAGGGCTTCACCAGACAGATCGCCATCCAGGCCGATCTGAACGTGCTGATGACCGACCCTCTGTCGGAAGAGAAACAGAACGTATACGGCATATGGAAAATGACCCGGGATTTGACGACGTACGGCCAGACGAACGACTTTTTGCGTCATTTCTTCATCTATCTCCGCAATTACGACGTCGTGCTGACGCCGGGGTCCGCCTTTTTCCGACCGGAGCATTATTATGAGAGCTACAGCTACGAGGATATGTCCGTCTCCGAATGGGAAAGCGCCGTATTGAACAAGACGCACTTCAGGGAGATGATGCCGCTTCGTCCGTTCGTCACTCCGGCTTCCCGGACGTCGGTCGTCACCTATATGCAGTCGCTGCCGCTGGACAGCTTCGGAGAATCTTCTCCGGCCGTCGTAGTCGTCATCATCGACGAGAAGGTGATCGCCGAGATGCTGTCGGGAATCACGAATCAGAACGATAGCTGGGTTCATATTTTGGATGCGAACGGCAATACGATCAGCCGCCAGGGGAACAGCGATTCGATGGCGGAGGCGCTCGCCTCCGATCCGCGGTTCGACGGGAGCCGGACGAGCCAGTTTTACGAGGACGATCTGGTCGTGACGATCCGTTCGTCCACGAACGGCTGGGTGTACCATGCCGGCATACCGAAGAAAGCGCTGATGGAGAACGCCAACAAGATCAAGCGTATTTCCTTGTCCGTCACCGGAGGAGCCGTGCTTGTCGGCCTGCTCGTCGGTCTGGCGCTCGCCTACCGGAACAGCGCTCCGATTCATCGTCTGCTGACGGCGCTGGGCCAGGAGACGACCGCCGACAGCAACGTCTACGACTTCTTGCACGGCAACATCTCCGAGATGATTCTGAGCAACAAGCAGCTCGAATCGGAGCTGAAGCGGCAGCAGCCGATCGTTCGGGACGCGTTCTACAAGCGCCTGATCGCCGGAGAGTTCCAATCGCGCGAGGAGATTATCGCTGCGGCCGTTCAATCCAACGCCGGCCTGAGCGGCAATGCCGGCTTCGCCGCGATCGTGCAGATCAACGGCTACTCCGGCATGGACAACGTCGAGGTGCTGAACGAGCTGCAGGCCGCTCGCCTCGTGCTGAAGCAATCGCTGCAGGAGCTGGCCGGCACCGTCCCGACGACGGACCTGGGCGCCGACAAGCTGGTCGTGCTGTTCGTCACGGAGGAGACGGACAGCGGCTCCTACGTCCAGGAGCAGGTCGACGCCATGCTGAACCAGTTGGCCGAATCGCTGTTCAAGGAATACAAGATTTCGGCGAAGGCGGCCGTGAGCGCCCGATTCGGATCGGTGTCGGACATCAGCCACGCTTACGAGCAGGCGAAGCAGACGCTGGAGAACGCCGCCCCGTTCGGGGCGAAGCCCGTATACTGGTACGGCGAGACGGCGCTAAGCAGCGAGACGTATTATTACCCGCTCGACGTGGAGATGCGCCTGATCGGCACGATCCGGGCCGGCGAAAGCCGGGAAGCGCGGCGTCTGATCGACAGAATCGTCGAGCAGAACACCGAAGCCCGCGAGCTCTCGGCGGAGATGCGGCAGCAGCTCTCCCTGGAGATGAAGGGGACGCTGCTCAAGCTGCTGGACCAGAAGACGTTCGCCGAATCGGAAGCGATCGAGCCGGTAAGAAATCGTATCGTGGCGATTCAGCCGACGGAAGCCGTCGATCAGCTGCGCGACGAGTTCGTGGAAGTGATGGAGGCGCTGTGCGGCATGGTCGCCAGCAAGAAGAACGATCAGCACGTCCGCATCGTCGAGCAGCTCAAGCAGCTGATCGAGCAGCATTACGGCCAATCGGAGATGAGCCTGTACAGTCTGGCCGAGCAGGTGGGAAGGCCGGAGAAATACATTTCGCAAGTGTTCAAGGAAGTGGTGGGGGACAATCTGTCCGATTACATCGAACGGGTGCGGATGGATCGCGCCGAGCGGCTTCTGAAGGAGCCCGGGCATACGATCGACGAAATCGCCGCGCTGGTTGGCTACAACAGCTCCCATTCGTTCCGACGGGCGTTCAAGCGCGTAACCGGAGTGTCGCCGAGCGCGTATCGCAACGCACAGGACGATTGACGGAAATCTGTCCCCTCCGATAGAGTATCGTACTCGCATAGAGCCGTTTCGCCAGCGCCGAGGGCATCCGCCCGGGCCTTGCGGGACGGCTCTTTTCGACGTGCCCGCAAGCGTACGGACGCCGTCAGACCGTACCGTGAATGCGCTTGCGAAAATCGGCCCGGGTACGGAAAAATGGCCCCCGCAAATCGGGAGAACGGGACGCAAAACGACCGAATTGTACCTACACAACGGGCCTCGGAATGCACTATGATCAAGCCACGAAAGCGCTCGCAACATAACGGCGTCATACAGGGAGGGATCGTTCTGCAATCGACCACGGTTTCGGAAGCAACGACATTAAAGCGCATTCACGCGAAGCGGAGAGGATTCCGGGAACGAGCGCTCAAAAGCTTCAAAGCTCACTGGCAGCTGTACTTGCTCGTATTGCCGCCGCTGCTGTTCTTTTTGATTTTCAAGTACTACCCGATGGCGAACGCGGTGCTCGCGTTCAAGGATTTTAACGTCGTGAAGGGGATCTGGGGGAGTCCTTGGGTCGGAATGAAGCATTTCGACGCGTTTTTCGAAAATCCGATTTTTTGGACGCTGCTTCAGAACACGCTGCTGCTCAGCCTGTTCCTGCTGCTGGCGGGATTCCCCATTCCGATTCTGCTCGCGCTTATGCTGAACGAGGTGCGAAGCACCCGGTTCAAGAAGTTCGTGCAGCTCGTTACGTTCGCGCCTTATTTTATTTCGACGGTTGTCATGGTCTCCATTATTATGCTGTTCCTGGCGCCAAGACTCGGCTTCGCGAACGTCGCTCTCCAGTATTTCGGCCTCGAGCCGATCAATTTTCTGGGCGAGCCGGGCATGTTCCGCTCGATCTACGTCATCTCGGATATTTGGCAGACGGCCGGATACGCCGCGGTCATTTACTTGGCGGCGCTCGCGGGCATCGATCCAACGCTGTACGAAGCGGCCAAGGTGGACGGAGCCTCGCGGCTGCAGAAGATCATTCACGTCGATCTGCCCGGCATTCTGCCGACGATTACGATCATTCTCATTCTGAACGTCGGCAACGTCATGTCGCTGGGTTTCGAGAAAATTTATTTGCTGCAAAATTCGCTGAACTTGCCGTCTTCGGAAGTTATCGCCACTTACGTCTACAGCATCGGGCTGCTGAACGCGAATTACAGCTTCGCGACCGCGGTCGGACTGTTCAACTCGGTGATCAACCTGATATTGCTGGTCACGGTCAACGCTTTGGCCAAACGCCTGTCGAACACGAGCATCTGGTGAGAAAAGGAGAGAGATTCATATGGCCATTTCTACGGCGGCGCCCCGGCGCCGAATCCGGGAGTCGGCCGGCGACCGGCTGTTTATGTTCGCGATTTACGCGATTTTAGGTCTGGTGCTTATCGCCGTCTTGTACCCGCTTATCTATATCGTCAGCAGCTCGATCAGCAGTCCTGCGGCCGTAACGTCGGGGAGGGTGTGGCTGTGGCCCGTCGACGTGTCGTTCAGAGGCTTTCAGACGATTTTCAAAACCCCGCAAATTATGACCGGGTACGCCAATTCGCTGTTCTACATGTCGGCGGGAACGGTGATCAGCGTGACGCTGACGATTATGTTGGCCTATCCGCTGTCGCGCAAAACATTTTTCGGACGCAGCGGCATTCTGATGCTCGTCACGTTCACGATGTTGTTCAGCGGAGGGCTGATCCCGACTTACCTGGTCGTCAAGGAGATGGGACTGATCGACTCCCGCTGGGCGCTGCTCATTCCGAACGCGATCTGGGTGTGGCAGGTCATAATCGCCCGTTCGTTCTTCCAGTCGACGATTCCCGAAGAGCTGGTCGAAGCAAGCGAGATCGACGGCTGCAGCGACTGGCGGTTTCTGTGGAGCGTCGTTCTCCCGCTGTCCAAGCCGATCGTCGCCGTGCTTGTGCTGATGTACGCCGTCGGTCAGTGGAACGCGTATTTCGACGCGCTGATCTACTTGAAGTCCGACAAGCTGTATCCGCTCCAGCTCGTGCTTCGCAGCATTATCATCCAGAACAACAGCGCGGGCGTCATGGATCCGAGCATTCATGTGCAGCGGGCGGAACTGGCGGAGCTGCTCAAATATTCCCTGATCGTCGTCGCCACGCTGCCGGTCTTGATCATCTATCCGTTCGTCCAAAGGTATTTCGTGCAAGGGATGCTCGTCGGTTCGGTCAAGGGCTGATTCCGCGGTCTGCAAATCCGTAAAGGCGGTGAGGGCGATGTAGGCGATGAAACGGAAGGTCCAGCTTGGTATACTAATAACTCGAACATGTAAAGGGGAGCTACAACGAATGAAAAAAGCGACATGGAGTCTGCTGTCCGTCCTGCTGATCCTGAGCCTCGCGCTCGCAGCTTGCTCAAGCAATAATTCCGGTTCGAACGCTTCGCCTTCCCAAGGATCGTCCGGTTCCGGTTCGCCGGCGGAAAGCCCGTCCAAGCCGGTGGAAATCCGGGTATTCTCCGTCCAGGAGCAGGGCATCGACCTGGCGACCAACAAGTTCACGCAGTTTGCAGAGGAAAAGTTCAACGTCAAGTTCAAATTCGAGACGATTCCTTCCGACGGAGCCAAGGAGAAGCGGCAAATCTCTCTGGCCAGCGGAGACTATCCGGACGCCTACATTTTGACTCATTATATCGACCAGTTCTCGCAATCCGATCTGCTCAAGTTCGGTCAGCAGGGCGTTATCGTGCCGCTGAACGACCTGATCGATCAATATGCGCCCAATATCAAGGCCGCGCTGGAGAACAACGCCGATTTGAAGCTGCTCAGCGTCGCTCCTGACGGCAACATCTACGGATTGGGCGCTTACACGCAGTGCTTCCACTGCTCGTATCCGAACAAGATGTGGATCAATACGAAATGGCTCGACGCGTTGAACCTGCAGATGCCGACGACGCCGGAGGAATTCAGGAACGTGCTGAAGGCGTTCAAGACGCAGGATCCGAATCAAAACGGCAAAGCCGACGAAGTCGCGCTCAGCGGTTCTACGGAGGAATTCGGCGTACGCGTGCTGCCGTTCCTGATGAACCCGTTCGTCTATAACGACGACCGCAACTATTTGAACTTCTCGAACGGCAAAGTCGAGTCCGCCGCGATCAAGCCGGAATGGAAGGAAGGGCTGGCCTACGTCAAGTCGCTGTACGACGAAGGGCTGATCGATCCGGGCGCGTTCACGCAGAACGCCGAAGCGTTCAAGAAGATCGGGGAGAACGCCGACGCGGAAATTCTGGGAGCGGGCGCAGGCATGCACCCGGCAATCTTCATCAACCTGGACGGTGCACGTGCGGCCGATTACAATCCGGTGCCTCCTCTGCAAGGACCGAACGCTTCGTTCGCGACGCACGACAACGGCGGCGTGTCGCCGGGCGCCAAGTTCGTCATTACGAACAAGGCGAGCGAAGAGGCGAAGATCGCGCTGATCAAGCTGGCGGACTATATGTACACGCCGGAAGGACAGACGAACGGCGCCAACGGGATGAAGGGCATCGACTGGGAGGATCCGGCTCCGGGCGACAAGGCGCTCGGGGAGAACGTGGAGCCTAAAGTCAAGCCGATTCCGAGCAAGCAAGGTGAGCCTCCTCGCAACGCGGGCTGGAGCGGCATGGGTCACTTCTACATGCCGAAGGATTACCGCGACAGCTGGGTTCAAGGCACGGACATCTACGATCCGTCCAACTACGAGCGCCGTCTGTACGAGGCGACGCTGAAGTACGAAGACCATGAGCCGCAGGAGCTGTTCCCGATCTGGTCGCTGTGGGTCGATCCGGCCACCCTGGACGAGTCGAGCATTCTGCAGACGAACATCCGCAACTACATCGAGCAGAACGCGCTGCAATTCGTGACCGGCAACAAAGATCTGGACAAGGATTGGGACAGCTACGTCAAAGGGCTTGAGAACCTGAAGCTGGGCCGTTATCTGGAAATTCTTCAATCGGCGTACGACGCGTCGGCGAAAGCGGGTTCCTAAGGCGTGTATGCATACACGCCCTAAGAAAATAACGGGGCCGTTCCAATAAGCAGAGAGGTCGCGGATGATCGTGTATCGTTCAGAGCGCCCGATCGCCTGCTTATCGGGGCGGCCTTTCGCATGGAGGTCAGGACATGAACGCATTGGAACGGGCGGGCGCTCACGCGCTCCGCACAGATAAACCGGCGGCGACGTTCTTCGAAGGCGCGCTGCTGGGCAACGGCGGCATGGGAGCGGTCGTGACGACCCGACCCGACGCCGTCGTCATTCACTTCGGCCATAACAACGTATGGGACATCCGCATCGCGGAAAACAATCGGGAACGAATCGGAACGTTCGAGGATTTGTTCGCCCGGCTGCAGGAAATACCGTCCCATTACGAATCGCTGAGCGACGAGCCTTGGTACAAGGAATACGTCGCCATGGCCGGCGAAAACTACGATTTTCCTTATCCGCGGCCGATGCCCTGCGGTTCTCTGCTGCTCGGGTTCGACCGGAGGAGGACGGAGGTGCTCGGGCATACGCTGCGGTTCGAAAACGGACGCTGCGAAATTCGTTTCCTCATCGACGGATGCGAAGCGACGCTCGACGTATTCGTCGATCAACGCACGGATCGGCTGTGGATCTCCTTGCGCGATACGGAGTCGGGAGAGCCGGGGGTTAGCCCGTTTAACCGTATCCGTCTGCTGCCCGATCCTCATACGCCGAAGGAGCTTCCCGCTTGCGAAGGACACATGGACGAAGCGGTCGGACAGATCTCGTTCAGGCAAAAATTGCCTTCGGACATCAAGGGAAGAAGCGGCTCCGCCAAGGACAAAGCTTTCCGCTTGTCGGTCCGGCTTCCGGCCGGCGCGCGTTTCCGCGCCGACCGGAACGAGCTGGAAGCGGCGATCGGGACGGAGCCGGGCTTCGTCGCTTGCGTTCAGTTGGACGAGGGGGCCGATTCGACGGTAGCCGGGGCCGCGGAGGCGATCGCTTCCCCGTCCCGGGAGGCGTTCGAAGCGGCGTTCGAGGCCGCGCGGGAAGATTGGGAGAGCTTCTGGTCCCGGTCGGGCGTTGCGCTCGAAGACGAATTTCTGGAACGGATCTGGTATCGCAACCTGTATTTCTTCCATTGCTCGGTCAAGCCGGAGGCGGCGTGCCCGGGGCTGTTCGCGAATTGGAGCTATGGCCGGATCGGCTCGGAATGGCACGGCGACTACCATATGAACTACAACACGCAGCAGCCGTTCTGGGTCGCGTTCTCCAGCAATCACGTCGACAAGCACCTCGCTTACGTCAATATGGTCGACCATGTGCTGCCCGTCAGCCGCAGGTGGGCCCGCGAATATTACGGCTTGCGCGGGGCTTATTTTCCCCACTCCGCCTATCCGGTGGAAATGACGATGATGCCGTATCCCGTGCCGCACTGGGGCTGGGAAATTTGCGAAACGCCGTGGACGGTCCAGAGTCTGTGGTGGCACTATCTGTACACGATGGACAAGGATTTCTTGGCCTCGCGAGCATTCGAGCCGATCAGGGACGCCGCGCTGTTCATGGTCGACTACATGAAGCGGCCCGAAGCCCGGGGACCGGAATGGGGCGACGATAACTATCATATTTATCCGACCGTCGTTCCCGAGCTGTATGAGCTGACTCCCGGGTTTCGCCGCAATCGCGACTGCATCGTCGACCTGACGCTGACGAAGTTTCTGTTTCGCGCGTTCGAGGGAGCTTGCGAGGCGCTTGGGCTGGAGGGGGAGGAGGCGGAGCTTCTCGGCGAGATTCGGGAGATTGCCGCCCGTTATCCCGAGTACCCGACCGCCGAATCGGAGCGGGGGACCGTGTTCGTCTCCGTGCCGGGGGAGGACCCCGAGGTCGTGTACAACGTGCCCAACGGAATCGCGACCGTGTTTCCCGGCGAGGACCACGGCTTGCATTCGCTGCCGGATCAGTACCGGATAGCCGTCAACTCCTATCTGAACCATCGCAACGAGGGCGGGAACGAGCTGGTGTTTCTGAATTTGGCCGGAGCCCGTCTGGGCAAGCTCGACCTGGAGCGGTTCAAGCGGCAGATCGAATACTGTCTGCTGCCGAACGGAACGTGCACCGACATGCTGCTGGAAGCGGGCGGCCGGTATTCGGATACGACGCCGTTCGATTACATGGCGCCGATGGGCGTATGGTTCGAGAACTTCGCGCTGCCGGCGGTCATCAACGAATGCTTGATGCAGAGCTACAACGGCATCGTTCGCCTGTTTCCGAACTGGCCGACGGACAAGCGGGCGGAGTTCCGCACGCTGCGTGCGGTCGGGGGCTTCCTGGTCAGCTCGGTATGGGAAGGCGGGCAGGTGCGGGAGGTCGAGATCGTCAGCGAAGCGGGCTCGACGTTGGAGATATACAACCCGTGGGACGAAGCCGCGGCATGGTGCATACGGGACGGCTGCGCCCCGGTTGAACTGGAGGGCGACGTTCTTCGAACGGGAACGAAGGCGGGAGAGAAGCTTCGTCTCGTTCCGGCAGCCGACGCAAGGCGGGAAGCGGAGCGGATCGAGTCATGATCGCTCCGCGGGAACTGCGTCTGCGAAGCGGGCTGCCGAATGTGCGAGACAAGCTGCGCCGCGGCCGGACGATCGTTGCGGCCTTCCTCGGCGGCTCGATCACCGAGGGGGCCGGTGCTTCGGGCGCCGAGGCGACGAGCTGGCGGGCTCGGACGGCCGAATACTTGGCGGAGCGATTCGGAGAAGGGACGAGAAGCGTCAATGCGGGAGTTGGAGGAACGACGTCGGCGTTCGGGGCGCATCGACTGGTTCAGCACGCGTTCGGCGAAGATGAGATCGATCTGCTGTTCGTCGAGTTCGCCGTCAACGACTGGGATTACGGAGCGAATGTCCGCGAGGCGGCGCTTTGCGGCATGGAGGGCATCGTACGCCAATGCCGCCGTCTGATGCCGCGCGCGGACATCGTATTCGTCTATGCGGCCTCGGATCTGAATATCTCTGAGGAGCTGCCGCTCACGATCGCCGTTCACGAGGAAGTCGCTTCGCGGTATGGCATTCCGTCGGTCAACCTAGCCTCCCGTATTCGGATGCTGACGGAAGCGGGAGCGATCCGCTGGGAGAAGCTGGCGCCGGACCGGATTCATCCGAACGACGAAGGGTACGCGCTCTATGCGTCGACGGTGCGAGAATGCCTGGATTTCGGTCTGTCCGGCGTAGAAGGGGCCGGCGATGCGGCCGAGGGCGAAGAACCGACCGGGCTGCTGCGGGAGCCTCTCGTCGACGGTCACTACGGGGAGGCGAAGCTGCTGGATATCGGCATCGCCGAATCGGCCGACGGGTTCGCCATTGTGGACCGGGAGCCGGGAGCGCTGATGAATTGGCGCTACCCGATCCGCCATCTTCATGCCGACCGGGAGGATGCATCCCTGACGTTCCGGACGATCGGCAGGGGGGCCGGAGTCGTGCTGCTGTGCGGCCCGGATACGGGCATCTTCGAATACTCGGTCAACGGGGGCGAATTCCGTGAAGCGAATCCGTTCGACGAATGGTGCACGGTCGCGTACCGCCCCGTCATTCTGCTGTTTCCGGCGGAGAGGGAGCGGGGAGAGCTGCGCATCGAGCTGAGGAATACGGCGAATAGAGATGAAAGAAGCGCCGGGACCGCCTTGCGGGTGCTCGGGTTTCTAAGCCGTTAAGTCGAACGAGGGAGAGCGGCCAATGCCGCTTGAGGATTACGGTGCATCTGTCCGGAGGTAGCCTGGGCACCGGAGAGCTTGTCGCTGCAAGCTTCCAATGCTGCTTCGGGGAATCTTGTATTCCCAATAGCCGGAGTTTTGTCTATAATATAATTGATAATCATTCTCACTACCAAGCGAATTCAGAGGTGCGGGAGCATGAGGCGGCATTATTTTATAGACGATTCCGACAAGTTCGTGGAGACGATCCGGGAAATGTCCGTGCAGAGCGGTGGGCCGGAGGGCGGGAACGGACGCTTCGCGCGTTACGATATCAAGGAAGAGTACGGAACGGGCTGCGTCGAGGCGTATCAAGTGATGGATCATTCCACACTGGTGCTGTTCGACGTGACGTTCCGCGACGATGTGGCGTTCGAGTACGAGATGATGAGCCATTACGTCGGAGTGACCTACTGCATCGACGGCGAGCTGGAGCGCAAGGAGTATGGGTTCGAGGAGTTTCTGTTCGCCAAAAATCATCTGTTCGTGTCCAAATCGGCGGAGATGAGAGGGTACACGCGCCATCGTGCCGGCCAACGCTATCGGTGCGTATCGCTCAACATGAACTCGGAACATATGCTTCATCTGCTCGGCAGCGGCGGAATCGAGCTTTGGAACGACAGGATGGAGAAGCTGGAGAAGCTGACGCGCAGACCGTACGTGACGGGCGGACAGGCGGGAGAAGTGGTGACGAGCATTTTCCACAGCCTCTTCTTCTGCGAGCTTCCCGAGAAGTCGAAATTGCTGTATTTCGAAGGCAAGGTGAAGGAGCTGCTGTCGCTGCTCGTCTCCGGGAACCTGCCCGGGCTGGACAACGAGGAGACGCCGATGCTGCTGGACGATTACGAGCTCCGGCAAATCCGGCTCGGTCACGACAGGCTGATGGAAAACCCGGGCAATCCGCCGACGCTGACGCAGTTGTCCAAGGATCTGGCGATCAGCCGCAACAAGCTGACGAAGGGCTATAAGCTCCTCTACGGGCGAACGATCTACGATCATTACCGCGCAACCTGCATGCAGAACGCGGCCGCGCTGCTGTCCGACGCCAACAAGTCGGTGCAGGATATCGCGCTGGATATCGGCTATTCGAACGCGAGCAATTTCTGCAACGCCTTTAAGCGCGAATTCGGAGTGACTCCGCTGCAATACCGCAAAAACCGGCTGAAGAACGCCTCCGGGCAATCGAGTACGCGTACAACATAATCGGTGCTTGACGCACAACATTTTCAAATCATCCTTCGGTATAGTGAGGTTGTGTCCATTCCGGGACGCCCTCGGCTTATCGGAGGATTTTTTGTTATGCGCGCTAATCGAAAGGGGGCAGCCTCGATGCTTGTCCGACGCGCTGCGGCGAGCGCCGCGGATATCATGCTTACTTTTGCTGCGGTGACGCTGCTGTCGTTCCTGCTGATGCGGGCGTCACCCATCGATCCGGCGGAAGCGTTCGCCATCCGCAATTCGCTCGCTCCTTCGGTGGAGACGATCGCGGAGCTGCGGACGGCGATGGGGCTGGACGGGCCGCTGCTCAAGCAATACGGCGCTTGGCTGTCGAAGGCGGCGCGTCTCGATTTCGGGAGATCGCTGGTGACGAACAAGCCGGTGCTGGACGAATTCGCGGTTACGATTCCGTTCACGCTGCGCATCGTCGCGCTGTCCGCCGTTATGCAGGCGTTGGGGGCGATTGCGCTCGGCTATCTCGGTTATCGGCTGAAGGAGCGATGGTCCGGCCTTGTTGTAAGAGCCATCGCGATTGCGGGCGTATCCGTTCCGGGCTTCTATCTGGCGACCGCTTATCTGGATATCATCGCGGTCAAGCTGCAGTGGATCGCGATCGCGGGCAACCGGGGACTGTTGCGAGACTGGCATCCCGCGCTCATTCTGGCGATTCCGATGGCCGCCTTCTACGGACGGCTGCTGACCGGCATTCTGGCCAAGGAGATGGAGGAGGACTACGTCGTGTACGCCCGCTGCCAAGGCTTGAGCGAGGGCTACATTTTGTTCCGTCACGCTCTTCCTCACGCGCTGCTGGCGATGCTGCCGAATTTTATGCAGAGCGTCGGCTTCGCGGTGGCGGGGGCGACGATTATCGAACGGATTTTCTCGGTGCCCGGAATCGGGAATCTCATCGTGACCAGCGTCATCAACCGCGACGCCCCGATGATTCACTTCTCGATCCTGCTGTTGGCCGCGGTCTTCATGCTGACGAACCGGATGTCCGATGCGGCTCGGGCTTGGCTGAACCGGGATGCGGCAAGGAGGGGCGAGGGATGAGCCGAACCGGCAATTGGCGGATTTGGACGGCGGTCTCCGTCCTGCTCCTGTGCGCGTTCGCTTATTGGCTTGCACCCCACGACCCCTATGCGGTCGATATCGGCAAGCGGCTGCTCCCGCCGAGCGCGGAATACCCGTTTGGCACCGACTCGATGGGGCGCTGCGTATTGTCGCGGGTACTGTACGGGGGAAGGACGACGCTCGGCATCGTGCTGCTGACCTGGCTGGCCGCGCTGGCCGTCGGTTTGCCGTTGGGCATCGCGGCCGGATTTTGGCGGGGGAGGTTGCGCGGGCTCGGGGACAGCCTGCTGAACGTGCTGGCCTCGTTCCCGCCGATCGTCTATCTGATCGTCTGGATCGGCGCCTGGGGAAGCGGGATGCTGACGGCGATCGTTGCGCTGACGCTCGCTTCGCTGGTCAGCCTCGTCAAGCTGGTCAAGGCCCGTGCCGAGATCGAGCGGGACAAGGCGTACGTCATGTGCGCGGCGGCGTCCGGAGCTTCCCGGGCCCGCATTCTGCTGCGTCACGTGCCGCCGAACCTGATCCGGGAAGCCGTCGTGCTGATGAGCCTGCTCAGCTCCGACATCGTGCTGATGATCAGCGGATTTTCGTTTATCGGACTGGGCATCGGGGACGGGAGCATCGACTGGGGCGCTATCATGACGGACGGCCGCGCGGTGGCGATGCTTCGTCCGGAATTGATGCTGTATCCGCTGGCGTTTATTTTTGCGTGCGCGTTCGCTTTTAACGTGCTGGGAGAAGAGCTGAAGTAGGGGGAGATGGCGATATTGAAGCTGGATCGGCTGGCGGTAACCGCCGCCGGCGGACGGATGCTGCTGCGCGGGGTTTCGCTCCAGGTGCGGCTCGGGGAAGCCGTCGGGGTGACGGGAGAGAGCGGCTCCGGCAAGACGACGCTGCTGAAGGCGGCGATGGGCGTGCCGGGCAAGGGCTGCTCCGTCTCCGGAGGCAGCATCGAATTGGACGGACGCCGGCTCGAAGGTCTCGCTCCGGGCGAGCGCAGGCTGCTGGCGGGAACTTCTCTCGGCTTTATCCCGCAGCTTCCGATGACCGCCTTCGACGCTCGTATCGAAGTGGGCAGACAGATGCGGGCGATCTTCCGCAAGCGGCTCGGCTTAAGCCGGGCGGCCGCATCGGAGCTGGCAAGGGAGAAGCTGAGGCAGGCGAATCTGCCCGATGCGGACCGCGTACTGGCCAGCCGTCCCGGGGCGCTGTCCGGCGGCATGCTGCAGCGGACAACGATCGCGATTCTGCTCGGCTTGCAGCCGTCGTACGTGCTGGCGGACGAACCGACCTCTGCGCTGGACCCGGACAACCGGGAAGCCGTCGTTCGGCTGCTGCTGCAGATGAAGTCCGCTTCCGCCGGTCTGCTGATCGTTTCGCACGATCCGGAGGTGCTGGAGCGTCTCTGCGATCGCGTGCTCGTCCTGCATGACGGAGAGTTGGTCGAGCAGGGGAGCATGGCGGAGCTGCTGGCTCGGCCGCGCCGCGGCTGGACGAGGAGGTTCGCGGCAACGGCGCTTCAGCAGAGGGAAGGGGAATGGGCATGGGAGAGATGGTAGTCGAGAATCTGTCCAAGAGCTATCCGGGCAGTGGCGCAAGCGGCCGGGGAAGCCGGCTGCGCGCGCTGGACCGGGTGATCTTCCGCTGGCGGGAAGGCGAGAGCATTGCCGTCATGGGCGCGAGCGGCAGCGGCAAGAGCACGCTGGCTCGGCTTCTGCTCGGCCTGGAGCGCCCGGACGCGGGAGCGGTCCGTCTGGACGGCACGAATCTGTCCGCGCTGAGCGTCCAGGCTTGGCGTCCTTACCGCCGCAAGGTGCAAGGGGTGTTCCAGGATGCGTCGGGGACGCTGAATCCCCGCATGTCCGCCTACGTCAACATGGAGGAAGCGCTGCGCAATCTGACGGATATGACGCGCCGCGAGCGCCGCAGGGAGATCGAAGGGCTGATGGAGCGCTTCAGAATGGAGCGGGAATTGCTGAAGGTGCCCGTGCGTTCGCTCAGCGGCGGCCAACAGCGCAGGCTGGCGCTGCTCAGGGCGTTGTCGGTGAAGCCGAGCTATCTGGTGCTGGACGAGGTGCTGAGCGGCTTGGACCGGGTATCCTGCGACGCGGTGCTGGAGACGCTGGCCGACTATCGCGAAGGTTACGGCTGCTCGTATCTGCTCATTACGCACGATGCTTACGCCGCATACCGAATGGCGGATCGCTGTCTGCTGCTGGAGGAAGGCCGATTGACGGCGAGCGCGGTTAAGGAACGAAGGACGGACAGACAGGCAATATCCACTTGAGAGGCAGTTCAACTTGCACTTAAATTAATGGAGGAATTTACAGATGCGTACCCGATTATTTCGTTTTAAGACAACCGTTATGCTGCTATGTCTCATGCTCGCGCTAACCGCCGCCTGCTCGTCCGGGGAGAGCGGCAAGAAGGACAAGGATACGCTCGTGATCGGCTATATCGGCGAGCTGAGCAATTTCTATCCGACAATGGTCGATATGCACAACAAACCGGTTATTCAGCTTGTGTACGACATGCTTGTCCGTTACGAGAACGGCGAGTTCAAGCCGGGGCTGGCCACCGAGTGGTCGTTCAACGAGGCGGGCACCGAGCTGACGCTTAAGATCCGGCAGGGCGTGAAGTTCCACGACGGGGAGCCGCTGAACGCCGATGCCGTCGTCGCCAATCTGCAGTATTACCGCTACGAAGGCAACGCGTCGTTCCTGAAAGCCGTATCGACGATCGACAAGCTGGAGGCGCTCGACGAATATACGGTGAAGGTGTCGTACAAGGAGCCGTATTATCCGTTGCTGCACGATCTGTGCACGCCGTATCTGGCGATCGTATCCCCGAAATCGATCATCGAGAACAATTATATGGAGATGAAGGGCACGATTGGAACGGGGCCGTACATTCACGAATCGTTCAACAAGGGAGACAGCACCGTCCTGCGGAAAAACAAGGATTACTGGGACAAGGAGCCGGCCTTCGAACGGATCGTCGTCAAGTATGTCCCCGACTCGGCGACGAGGCTGAAGGCGCTCCGGACAGGCGAGGTCGACGTCGTGTTCAGCTCCACGATGATTACGAACGACGAGTTTAAGCAGGCAACGTCCATGGCTGGAGTGAGGGGCAAAACTTCTCAGGGGAGCAAGACGAGAGCGTTGGCTCTTAATGCTTCGAGCGAACATCTCGGCGACCTTCGCGTCCGCGAAGCGATCGCTTATGCGATCGACAAGAAGGAGATCGGAGAAGGCTTGACCTACGGCTACGAGACGGCGGCCGACGAGATGTTCGAGACAAGCCTTCCGAACATTACGAACGAAGGGCTGAACAAGCGGGGCCACGACAGCGTCAAAGCCGCCGAGCTGCTCGACCAGGCCGGGTGGAAGCTGAACGAGAAAACCGGATACCGGGAGCTTAACGGCAAGCCGGTTAGCTTGCGCTTTACGTACGAGACGGGAGATACGTTCAACAAGGAGCTGGCGACCGCGCTGCAGGGCCAGTTGAAGAAGGTCGGCCTCCAGGTCGAGGTCGCAGGAGCGGACGTCATGACATGGTGGACGGAATGCGTGGAAGGCAAGTTCGACATTACGATCTGGGACTCCAAGGGAGCGCCGGAGGACCCGCACCATTTTATCGGACCGATGCTCGATCAGACCGCGCATACGGCGGCGCTGTCCGGCCTGCCGGAGGCGGCCGAATTCAAGGACCGCATTCTGAAGGTGCAGCACACGCGCGACGACGCGGCGGTGACCGACGGCTACAACTACCTGCTCAACTTCCTGAACGACAAGGTCATTGTCATTCCGGTTACGCATTCCAAGGAACTGATCTTGTATCGCGAGGACAAGGTGGCGGACTATTCGTTCGGCGGGCTGGAAAACGTGTTTAATTCTACAGGGGTGCAGAAGGCCGGCTAAGCCGCAAAAAGGAGACGGGATATGGGAAGCAACGGGAGAAAGACGGGGGTTGCGCGATTGCTGGAATTGGCCGGGCAGAAGCGAACGCTGCTGATCGCGTCGGCCGTTCTGTCCACGCTCAGCATGCTTGCGCTGCTTGTCCCGTTCCTGGCGATCTACGAGGTGCTGGCCGAATTTCTTCGACATGCCGCGGCTCCCGGTCTGATCGACGCCGGGCTGGTCGAGCGCTGGGCGATCATCGCCGTCGTCGGCCTGGTTGGCGGCTTTGCGCTCATGTACGCAGGAGGGATGGCTTCGCATATCGCCGCCTTCCGCCTGCTGTACGGTCTGCGAATCAAGCTGTCGGAGCGGCTCGGCAATCTGTCGTTAGGTTACTACAACCGCAGCAGCACCGGCAAAATCAAAAAAATCGTCGAGCACGACGTGGAGAAAATCGAGAAGTTCGTCGCGCACCAACTGCCGGACGTCGTAAGCGCCGCGGTAATGGTCGTCGCGCTGGTCGGCGGCATGTTTTATTTGCAGCCCTGGCTTGCGCTGGCCTGTATCTTGCCGATCGGGCTCGGCTTCTGGGCGCAGTTCTCGATGATGATGGGGGAACGGTCCAGATCGGCGCTGAGAAAATATTACGACGCCATCGAGAGCCTCTCGTCTTCGTCGATACAATACGTGCGAGGGATGCCTTCGATTAAAATTTTCGGCCAGACCGTTCATTCCTTTCGCCGCTATTACCGGGACATGACGCAGTACCGCGACTTCCTGCTCCAGTATGCGAACGATTTTCGGCACGGCTACGTGACCTATCGGGTTCTGCTGTTGTCGCTCTCGGCGTTTATTTTGCCCGTCGGGGTGCTGCTGCTGAGCCGAGACCCGCGGAACGTCGCCTTTGCCGCAGTGCTGATGCTGTTTCTGGCGCTGTCGCCCGGCGTCTCCGCTCCGATCTTCAGGCTGAACAGCCTGGCGTCGACGCTGGGCATGATCGCGGAGAGCGTCAGGCGCGTCGACGAGCTGCTGGACGAGCCGGAGCTGCCCGAGCCGGCAAGCCCTAAGCGTCCGACCGAATATACGATCGCGTTCGAGCGCGTCGGCTTTGGTTACGAAGGGACGGATGGAGAGCGAACCCGGGCGCTGTCGAACGTCAGCTTCGTCGCGCGGCAGGGCGAGGTGACGGCGCTCGTCGGCCCGTCCGGCTCGGGCAAGACGACCGCGGCGGAGCTGATCGCCCGGTTCCGGGACGTGCAGGAGGGGGCGATTACGATCGGAGGCGTGGACATTCGGGACATGGCGACCGTCACGCTGATGGAACTGGTGTCGTTCGTATTCCAGGACAGCTTTCTGTTCTCCGATACGGTCTACAACAATATTGCGATGGGCAATCCGGGCGCGAGCCGGGAAGAGGTGTACAGGGCGGCGCAAGCGGCCCAGTGCCACGAGTTTATCGAAGCGCTGCCTCAAGGCTACGCGACCCGGATCGGGGAAGGCGGCGTCTACTTGTCCGGAGGCGAGGAGCAGCGCGTAGCGGTCGCTCGCGCGATTCTCAAGAACGCGCCGATTCTTGTCCTGGACGAAGCGACCGCCTATGCCGACCCGGAGAACGAGCATCGGATGCAGCAGGCGCTGAAGGAGCTGATGCGCGGCAAGACGGTCATGATGATCGCGCACCGGCTGCGGACGATCCGGGGGGCGCACAACATCATCGCGCTCAGACAAGGGGAGGTCGCGGAGCAGGGCAGGCACGACGAACTGCTGCTGAGGCAAGGTCTGTACGCGAGTATGTGGAAAGCCTATGTCGCGACGTCCAATTGGCGATTGAGGGAAGGAGGGGGTTCCGATGGAGCTGATTCGCCGGATTACGGCGGGCAACCCCGGATGGTTAATTAAGCCGGCTGCGGCGACCGTGTTGGCCAATCTGTGCGCTATGCTGCCGTATGCGCTCGCTTCGCTTGCGGTGATGCGAATCTACGAAGCTTTCTCCGATCCGGGCGCAGCCTTGGCGCTGAAGGAACTGTGGCTGCTGTGCGCCGGTATGCTCTTGTCTCTTGTTCTGCTGTACGCCAGCGAATCGCTCGCATATCGTTTGTCGTTCGGAGGAGCCTTCAGCCTGGCGGCTGAAGGCCGGAAGACGCTGGCCGAGCATCTGCGCAAGCTGCCGCTCGGCACGTTGATGCGCCGGGACGCGGGCGAGCTCGGCAACATGATGATGGGAGACTTCGCTCAGCTCGAGACGGCGAACTCGCAATTGCTGCCGCAGATCGTCGGAGGGGCGATCGCATCGCTGCTGGCCGTCGTCGGTTTTCTGTTTCTCGACTGGCGCATGGCGCTGGCGATGACGGCCGGTTTTCCGGCGGCGCTGCTGATTCTCTGGGCCGTATCCGGTCTGGAGCGCAAGTACGGGGCAAGTCATGCCGAGGCCAGAAGCCAGGCGTCGAGCCGGCTGCAGGAGTACGTCCAGGGCATGAAGGTGATTAAAGCCTGCAATATGAGAGGAGGCAATTTTGCGAGATTGGAGCAGGCATTCCGTCGACAGATGCGGGAGAGCATCACCCTGGAAGGCCGATTCGGTCCGGTGTTTCTCGTTGCGATCACCCTGGTGAAATCAGGCTCGGCCTTCATCCTGGTCGCGGGAAGCTACCTGGCGCTTGGCGGCGACCTGTCCGTCCCGGCGCTGGCCGCCTTCCTGCTGATCGGCGCGCGCGTGTACGAGCCGATCGCCGGCGCGATCTTCGCCTGGCCGGAGTTCAAATATTACGCCCTGTACGGAGGACGGATCGTCGAGATGCTGAACGAGCCGCGAATGCCGGGAGACCTCCCGTCTCCGCAGGGGCATGACGTGGAGTTCCGGGCCGTCGAGTTCGGCTACGGGACGGAGCGGGTGCTGAAAGGCGTCTCGTTCACGATGCGGGCGGGGACGTTGACGGCGATCATCGGGCCGTCGGGAAGCGGGAAGAGCACGGTGCTGAAGCTGATCGCCCGGTTCTACGATCCGCAGTCGGGAGAGGTGCTCGTCGGGGGCAAGCCGGCGCGGGAGATGAATCCCGAAGCGCTCATGCAGAAGATGTCCATGGTGTTTCAGGATGTATACCTGTTCAACGACACGATCGGCAACAACATTCGCTACGGCCGTCCGCACGCCTCACAGGAGGAAGTGGAGGAGGCGGCGCGTCAGGCGTGCTGCCACGAGTTCATAGTCCGGCTGCCGCACGGCTACGATACGATGGTCGGAGAGGGAGGAAGCACGCTGTCCGGCGGGGAGAAGCAGCGCATCTCCGTCGCCCGGGCGATGCTTAAGCAGGCGCCGATCGTGCTGCTGGACGAAGCGACTGCCTCGCTCGACCCCGAGAACGAGGCGGAGATGCAGCGGGCGATCTCGCGCCTTATCGCGGGCAGAACGGTTATCGTCGTCGCTCACCGTCTGCAAACGGTGGCGGAGGCGGACCGGATCATTGTGCTGGAACGCGGCAGGATCGCCGAGGCGGGAAGACACGCGGACTTGGTGCGTGCGGGAGGGCTGTATGCCAGACTGTGGCGCCTTCAGAAGGATGCGGAAGAATGGGGCGTATGATAAACAAGCTGAGCAGAAGGTCTCGCCGATCAGACTTGCATAGGGGGCAGGGCGGACGGCGGAGCAATATCGTATAACGATATCGCGTTTTTGGATACACATGGGCGGTGCGATCTGATACCCTGATCTTGTCTTATCCGAATCCAGATGGATGGAGGGCCAACCATGGACAGATTGCGTATCGGCATGATCGGCACGGGAGGAATCGCGGAATGGCATGGACGGCAGCTGTTGGAGCTGCCGGAGGCGGAGATCGTTGCGATCGCGGACACGAGCGAGCGCAGCAGGGATAGGTTTGTCGGGAAATTCGAGTTGCGGGAAGCGGCGCAGTTTGAGGATTATCGCGAGATGCTGGAGAAGGTCGAGCTGGACGCTGTCGTCATCTGTTCCCCGCATACGCTGCATTACGAGCAGGCGACGGATGCGTTGAACAAAGGATTGCACACGCTGATCGAGAAGCCGATGACCTGCAGTTCCGCCGAAGCGGAGCAATTGATCGAGACGGCGAAGCGGTCGGGGAAAATGTTGCAGGTGTCGTATCAGCGGCATTTTCAACCGGAGTTTCTATATATTAAAGAGGCGATTGCGCGGGGAGAGATCGGCAAGCTGACGTCGGTCACGGCTTCACTGTACCAGGAATGGAGACAGGGAACCCCCGGCAGTTGGAGGCAGGACCCGGCGCTGTCGGGCGGCGGCTTCCTGATGGATTCGGGCAGCCACATTATTGACGTGATGCTGTGGACGACCGGGCTGACGCCGATCGAGGTCAAGACGCAGCTGCACAAGCAGGGCTCCCCGGTCGAGATCGACACGTTTACCTCGATTCGCTTCGCGGAGGGAGCGGTAGGCGGGCTGAATCTGGTCGGCTATGCGCCGTGCTGGCATGAAACTTATGCCTTCTGCGGCGACGAGGGCGGCATTTTCTACGACAACGGCCGCATTACGCTGCGCCGGCTGCGTCAGGAACCGATCGTTCCGGAGCTTCCCGAGCAGACGACGAACCAGGACAAGAGCTTCATCGACGCGATCCTCGGAAGGCGGGACGTGGCGGTTAGCGGCGAATTCGCCTACCGGGTCGTGAAGTTTTCGGAGATGGTGTACGAAGCGGCGGGTTATTCCCCAATCGAAGACGCGCGCGCGGAAGGAGGAGTTCGGGCATGAAGCTTCCTATCGGAATGAGAATCCCTCCCCGAATCGGGAAGGAGGGCATCGAAGCGGTCGCCGCTTGGGCGGCTGAAGCCGGGCTCGACGCGCTTGACGTGCCGGAGCTGACGGCGGACGTTAAATCGGCCTGCGACAGGGCCGGCCTTGCAATCGGTTCTGTGGACGCCCGCGGCGTTGCGCAATTGCTGAGCCGAGACGAAGCGAGACGGGCGGACGCCCTCGTATCGGTGAAGAAACAGATGGACGAAATGGCGGCTCTCGGGGGCAAGGTCATGTTCATGTGTCTCGTGCCGGAGGACGCGACGCTGCCTCGCGCCGACGGATTCGCGATCTGGAAGGAGACGTTCCCGGAGGTGGTCGCCCATGCCGAGCGCACGGGCGTCTACATCGCCATTGAGGGCTGGCCGGGACCGGCTCCGCATTATCCGACGCTCGGCTGTACGCCGGAGATGTGGCGGGCGATGTTCGAGGCGATTCCGTCGAAGCATTTCGGCTTGAACTACGATCCGTCCCATCTCGTTCGTCTGGGCATCGACTATTTGCGGGCGCTGTCCGAATTCGGGGAACGGGTCAACCACTGCCACGGCAAAGATACGGAAATTTTGCACGATGAGCTATATGAATGCGGAACGCTCACCGCGACTTTCGGAGCGAAGTACGGCTTCTCGGAAGGCTCTTGGCGCTATACGATTCCCGGACACGGGGAGGTCGACTGGGGCAAGGTCGCCGTCCGTCTCGACCGACTGGGCTACGAGGGCGCGATCGGCATCGAGCTGGAGGATCACCGCTATTGGGGAACGATCGAAGCCGAGCGCCAAGGAATCGTGAAGTCGGTGGAGCATCTGGCGCAATACTTCAGGTAGCTTGCTTTGGGGCGACAGTCTCGCAACGCTATACAGACGAACGGCAGCGCAGGGGATTAACCCGGCGCTGCCGTTTTTTTCAGGGGCTCTTGGAGAGAGCGAGGAAGTAACGAGATATCGAGGACCTTCCGCCACAGCCACAGCCTCGTCCGAGTGCCGATGTGCGATTCTTTAGAGCAACGCCTTTCGTTTGAGTGTTTTTCGAGAGACGATAGCCGGATCTTTAGAACAACGCCCCTCGTTTGAGCGTTTTTCGGGAGACGATAACCGGATCTTTAGAACAACGCCCTCCGTTTGAGCGTTTTTCGGGAGACGATAGCCGAATCTTTAGAACAACGCCCCTCGTTTGAGCGTTTTTCGGGGGACGATAGCCGAATCTTTAGAACAACGCCCTCCGTTTGAGCGTTTTTCGGGGGACGATAGCCGAATCTTTAGAACAACGCCCTCCGTTTGAGCGTTTTTCGGGAGACGATAGCCGAATCTTTAGAACAACGCCCTCCATTTGAGCGTTTTTCGGGAGATGATAACCGAATCATTAGAACAACATTACGCCAAGAGGTCAGCCTTAGTTTTTTCCGAACGAAATTTATTCCGAATAAGCGACCCGGAAGCCGGAGTTGCCGGTGGAGCTGTCCGGCGTATTGGAGCTTCTGGCGGCGACGCGGTACCGGTTGCAGTAGGAGCGGTGGCACAAGTACGAGCCTCCGCGCATCGAACGTTTGCCGGTAGGCTGGTCGAATAGCGGATTGACGTTCGGGGTCGCCCGATGGTAGGTCGGAGAGAACCAATCCGCGCACCATTCCCACACGTTGCCCGCCATGTTGTACAGCCCGTAACCGTTGGGCTTGTACGCATCGACGGGAGCCGTCCCCTCGTAGCCGTCGCTTGCATTGTTTTTGACCGGGAATTTGCCCTGCCAGATGTTGCAGCGGTGTTCTCCGTCCGGCTTGAGCAGATCGCCCCACGGATACGTCTTCCGCTCCAGGCCGCCTCTGGCCGCATACTCCCATTCCGCTTCGGTCGGCAGACGCTGGCCCGACCAGTTGCAGTACGCTTCCGCATCGTGCCAGGACACGTGAACGACCGGGTGATCCATACGGTCTCGGATGTCGGAGTCCTGCCCTTCCGGCTTCGCCCAGCAGGCTCCGTTCACGATGTACCACCAAGGCGTCGCCTGCGGCACGTTGACAACCTCCCGCTTCGTTTCTTCCGATACGAACAGATGGAAGACGTACGACCAGCCGAACCGCTCGGCTTCCGTAACGTAGCCGGTCTCTTCCACGAACAGTCCGAATTGCGCGTTCGTGACGGCGTACGGCGAGATATAGAAGGGATCGACGCGCACGAGGCGCTCAGGTCCCTCGCCGTCCGACGCAAATCCTTCCCGGGAATCGGTTCCCATGACGAATTCGCCGCCGGACAGCTTTACCAATCCTTCGATCGGACTGCTGGAGCTTTTCGTTGCGGACGGCTGCGCGGAAGGGGACGGCTCGGGAGACGTCCCTGCCAGGCCGTCGTTCCGGCGCGCCGCGCAGCAGGCTTTTACCACGGGTTGTTCCAAAGGTTTTGCTCCTCTCGTGCGATCTAGGGCGTGTATGCAAACCCGCTCAGGGGCATCTCCCCTGCTGCGTCACTTTGGCTTGACGTACCCCCGGTACGCCTTCACAAAAGTTCCTTGCATGGAACGAAAATTCGGCAACATCTGCAATCTTCGGAGTATGCATACACACCCTAGCGCGAATGCCGTCGCCGCTTATCCGTATACCGCGATACCGACGAGACCGGATAGCAAGACGACGGAAAAGGGATGCTTGTGCAAATAGATCAGGGCGAACAAGGACCCGGCGAAAATCGCGATCTGGCTCCACGTCTGCCAGCCGAAGTCCATCGTGATGCCGGAATTTTGCGCGAACACGATCGCCGCATAGACGATCATGCCCGCGACGGTCGGACGAAGTCCGAAGAAGGACGACTTGACCAACTGGTTGTCGCGATAGCGCATAATGAGCTTGCCCGCAGCCAAAATTAAAGCGAGCGAGGGGAGGATCATCGCCGTCGAAGCGACGATCGCTCCAATCGGACCGGCTTGATGGTAGCCGACGGCCACCGCGATATTGGTCGCGATCGGTCCCGGCGACATGCCGGCGACGGCCACGATGTCCGCGAGCTGGACCGCGTCCATCCACTGGTGGCGGTTCAGCACTTCCTCTTGAATAAGCGGAATCATGGCATAGCCGCCCCCGAAGGACACAAGGCCGACCATGAAAAAAGTAAGAAACAGATCGATAAGCATAACCATTCCCCATTGTCGTCGAGTTTAGATCATGTAGTCGTAGACGGGCTCTTTGTCCTCCAGCTTCGTTCTTCTGCCGAACAAAGCTCTGATCTTCACGACGGCGATGCCCGCGAGCGCGCCGAACACGATAACCCAGACAGGGTGGACGAAGCTTCCGCCGAAGAGCAGCAGGCAGACGGCAACGGCCGCGAGCGCGCCCGTGGCGAAATCGACGATGGCGGTTTTGCCGATCTTGATGGCGGCATAGACGATCATGGCGACGACAGTCGCGCGTATGGAAAGGAAGGCGGCTTCGATCTTCGGGTTGTCCTTCATCTGAACATACACCAAAGACAGGCCGATCATCAAGACGAACGTAGGGAGGAAAATGCCAAGCAGCGCCGACAACGCTCCGCCGAAGCCGGCGATTCGGTACCCGATCAACGTGGCCGAATTGACCGCCACCGCTCCTGGCACAGAACCGGACACCGCGACGATGTCGGCGACCTCTTCGCTTTGCAGCCACTTGCGTTTCTCCACGATTTCTTTTTCGATCACCGGAATGAGGGCGTAACCCCCGCCGAACGTTAAAGGTCCCATTTTCAGAAAGGTCGCAAATAGCGAGCCGATCAACTTCCAGTTGGCTTTCATATGCGTTTCCTCCTCTCTGTTGTTTCTAGTATACCATCTTTATTTCATTTTGGAATTAAGTTTTATTTAAAATGGACTATTAGTTCTTTTGATGAGAAGTATAGATTTGACTTAATTTCATTTTGGTTTTTTCTAAAGAGGGAGATCTGGTTATCTAGTAGTCCCGGAGGAGGAAATCGGCTATAATGTTTAGTAGATTTCCAATGTGGTTACTTGGATAAGCGAGGAATACCGATGAATCTGCAACGAAACAACGGCATGCCGTCATCGAAACGGCTGATCTATTCGCATATTGCGGAGCAAGGCACGGTGTCCAAGGCAGAATTGCTGGAACGTTCGGCGATGACCAGCAGCACGCTGACCCGCATGCTCGACGAGATGGTGTCCGAGAAGCTGATTCTGGCTTCGGGGTTCGGACCTTCGAGCGGCGGCAGGCGGCCGATTCTGTACGAGACGAATCCGGAGTACGGCTATTTCTTCGGACTGGAGATTTCCCGGTTCTCCTCGACGCTCGGCTTCTATGATGTGCGCATGAACCCGATGTCGCTCACCCGCTGGCGCATGGACGAAGCGATGACGCCCGAACGCGTCGTCGAGCATGCTGCCGCCAATATGAAAGCCATTCTTAACGACCATAAAGTCGATCCCGACAAAGTCGTCGGAGTAGGCATAGGGGCTGTAGGACCGCTCGACAGGGAGCGGGGCGTCATCATGAAGCCGCGGTACTTCTCGTCTCCGGGTTGGGTGGACGTGCCGATCTGCCGCATGATCGAGGAGAAGACCGGATTCTCTGCGGAGCTGGAGAACGGAGCCAACGCGGCGCTCATGGGCGAGCAGTGGGCGATGCGCGGCTCCAAGCCGCAGCATATGCTGTACGTGCATGCCGGGGTCGGATTGCGTTCCGCGATGATGTCGTACGGCCAGATCATCCACGGGTCGCTCGACATGGAAGGCGCGATCGGCCAGATGATCATCCAGACGGACGGACCGCGGCTGAACGAGGACGGCAACTTCGGCGCGCTCGAAGCGTTCGCGTCCGTGCAGGCGCTGGAGCGGTTGGCCCAGTCCCGGGCGAAAATCAGCGGCGGAGGATGGCCGGAGCGTCTGCAGTCGTCCCCGGAACGGATACGCTATGAGCTTCTTCTGCAGGAACTGCGGCAGAACAATCCGCATGTCGAGGAGCTGTTCGGGCAGGCGGCATCCTACTTGGGCATCGGGCTGGCCAACATGATCAACATGCTGCATCCGGAGACGGTCGTGCTCGGAGGAACGCTGATCAATTCGTACGATCGGTTTTACGAGACCGCCATAAGCATTGCGCGCAAGAACGTATACTATTATCCGGAGTACGAGCCGGTGTTCACCAAAGGCGAGCTTCGAGAGGACGCCGTCGCGACCGGGGCCGCCCTGATGGTGTGGAAGAAGATGCCGGTCTGACCGGTCTAATCGGACTGGCGCGAATTTGTAGCCCGATGGCTGGTTTTCGCTCTTTTTTAAAGTTGATCTCCGGCGACGGTATGGTAACATGTGGAGGAACGGAAGCGCTTCATAACCTTCATTTTGTGCCGAAAGGGATGTTTCATTCATGCCGTTAATCGACATGCCGCTCGAGAAGCTGAAACAGTATCAAGGGGTCAATCCGCGTCCGGCCGATTTCGACGCGTACTGGGAGAGAGCGCTTGCGGAGATGCGGGCGGTAGACCCGCAAGTCGAGCTCGTGCCGAGCGCCTTCCAGACGTCTTCCGCCGAATGCTTCGATCTTTATTTCACGGGCGTTCGCGGCGCGCGCATCCATGCGAAATACGTGCGTCCCCGCAACGTTGCCGAACCGCATCCGGCGGTCGTGCTGTTCCACGGCTATACGGGCCACGCGGGCGACTGGTCGGATAAGCTGGCTTACGCGTCGCTCGGATTTTCCGTATTGGCGATGGATTGCCGCGGACAGGGCGGCTCCTCCGAAGACGCCGGCGGGGTCAAGGGCACGACGCATCACGGTCATATCATCCGCGGACTTGACGATCATGAGGACAACCTGCTGTTCCGGCATATTTTCCTCGACACGGCGCAGCTTGCCGGCATCGCGATCGGCTTGCCGGAAGTCGATCCCGAGCGCGTGTACGCGGCCGGCGGCTCCCAGGGCGGGGCGCTGACGATCGCTTGCGCGGCGCTGGAGCCAAGAGTGAAGAAGCTGGCTCCGGTATACCCGTTCTTGTGCGATTACAAGCGGACCTGGGAGATGGACTTGGCGAAGGATGCGTATCAGGAGCTGCGGACTTTCTTCCGTCACTTCGATCCGCTGCACGAGCGCGAGGACGAGATTTTCACGAGGCTGGGTTACATCGACTTGCAGTATTTGGCGAACCGGATTCGCGGAGAGGTACTCCTGTTCGTCGGACTGATGGACACGATCTGCCCGCCGTCCACGCAATTCGCGGCCTACAACAAGATGACCGCTCCGAAGCGGCTTGTCGTCTATCCGGATTTCGGACACGAGCATCTGCCTGGTGCGATGGACAAGACGATTCAGTTTTTCCTGGCGGATCGGCAAGATTAAGCTTGCACGCCGACGGCAGCGCAAAGAAGGGCATGTTCGCTCACCTCGCAGATTCGATCTGCCGGGGGAGGGACATGCCCTTCTTTTTATTGCGCGGGAGCTGCGACCGTCAGACGTACCGATTCTCCTTCGGCCGAGCTCGGTCCGATCCAGACGGTGAAGTCGCCGGGCTCGACGGTTACGTTCATGTCGGCGTCGATGATCGCAAGCGACTCCTCGCCCAGAACAAACGTTACGACTTCCGACTCGCCCCCCTTCAGCCGGATCTTGCGGAAGCCGACCAGCTTCTTCAGCGGCTGCGTGACGCTGGCGGCTTCGTCCCGGACGTAGCATTGGACGACTTCTTCGCCTTCGCGGTCTCCGGTATTCGTCACCTCGACGGACAGCTCGAACGCTTCTCCGAGCGGAATCCGCGATTTCGTGCAGCGGATTTCCCCGTAACGGAATGAAGTGTAGCTGAGTCCGAAGCCGAACGGGTACAGCGGATCGGTGGACGAATCAAGATAATACGACGTGTACACGCCTCCGGGAGGCCGCCCCGTTTTCTTCCGGTAGTAATAGATCGGCACCTGCCCGACGTTCAGCGGGAACGTGGCGGTCAGCCGTCCGCCTGGATTGTAGTCGCCGAACAGCACGTCGGCGATGCCGTGTCCGCTTTGCACGCCGAGGTGCCAGGCTTGCACGATGGCGTCCGCGTACTCCTGAAGCCATGGGATCGCGAGCGGCCGTCCGGTCAACAGCACGGCGACGATCGGCTTGCCCAGCTTGGCAACGGCTTCGACGAGCCGTCTCTGCTCGCCCGACAGGTCGAGGTTCGTCCGGGAGCGGGCTTCGCCGCTCATCTCGAACGTCTCGCCCAGCGCCAGCACGACAACGTCCGCTTGGCCCGCCGCTTCCAGCGCCTCCGTCAAGTCGCTCTCTCCGGAAGCCGAATCGCCGTCCACCTCGCAGCCCTTCGCATACGACACGACAGCTCCCTGATCCGCCGCCTGCCGCACGCCCTCGAGCACGGACACGACGTCGTCCGGCCTGCCGTCGAACGCCCAGCAGCCGAGCGGGTCCTTGCGGCTGTCCGCGAGCGGCCCGATGACGGAGATCGCCCGCGCGCTCTTGCTCAGCGGCAGGACGCCGCCTTCGTTGCGCAGCAGGACGATCGATTCGCGGGCCGCCTGCCTGGCGAGGGCAATATGCTCCGCAGGCAGCCGCTCATCCGTCGCATAGTCGCTTGGCGCGACAAAAGGTTGCTCCAGCAGTCCGAGCTTCAGCTTGACGGCCAGTATCCGCAGCACAGCTTCGTCCACGAGACTCTCCGGCACCTTGCCTTCGCGCACGAGTCTCGGCAGGTGGCGGATGTAGATTCCAGACGCCATGTCGACGTCGGTGCCGGCGCGGAGTGCGAGCAGACAGGCTTCTTCCTCGTCAGCCGCGAGGCCGTGTGTGATCAGCTCCTGCAAGGCGTTGTAGTCGCTGGCGACCACGCCCTCGAAGCCCCACTCCTCGCGCAAAATCGTCGTCAGCAAATAACGGTTCGCACAGGCGGGAATGCCGTTAACCTCGTTAAACGACGCCATGATCGTCAGCGCTCCGGCTTCCACCGCCTGCCGGAACGGAGGCAGAATCGTCTCGCGCAGCACGCGGTCCGACAAGTCGACCGTGTTGTAGTCGCGCCCGGCTTCGGCCAGGCCGTATCCGGCGTAATGCTTCGGACAGCTGGCGACCGCCATGCCCGCCCCGCCGCTGTCCCCGCCAACGCCGTCATCGCTGCTGCCATCGCCAGCGCCGTCGATCTGCGAGCCGTTGACCCAAGCTTCCGCGTAAGCGGAAGCCAGATACGGGTCTTCTCCGATGCTCTCGGCGATTCTTCCCCAGCGGGGATCGCGGCTGACGTCGATCATCGGTGCGAACACCCAGGCGACGCCGTCGGCCAGCGCTTCCCGCGAAGCCGCCGCCGCGGTCGCGCCAGCGAGCGCCGGATTCCAGGCGGAAGCCTGAGCCAGCGGGATCGGGAACACCGTCCGGTAGCCGTGAATGACGTCGCGGCCGATGAGCAGCGGCACGCCTTCGCCGTCTTCGCCGAGGGCAAGCTTCTGCAGCCGGTTCGCTTCCTCGGCACCGGCCAGGTTAAACACCGAGCCGACGAGGCCCTGGGCGATCTGCTCGGAGATGACGTCTCGCTGGGACAGGCCGGTATCGGGATTGATCGGGTTAAAGCCCCAGTCGTACTGGGTCATCTGGCCGGCTTTCTGTTCGAGAGACAGCCGGGCCAAGAGTTGTTGCGCCTTCGTGCGAATGTCGGGCGTTATCCAGGCTTTTTTCACGACCGTACCGGCTCCTCTCAAGGGGTATCGAACAGCAGCGTCTGAATGGCGTGAGCCGGAATCGACGTCTCCGCCAGCTCGTCGTTGTTGCGCAGCGTGAACGGAACGGCCTCGTCGGTCCGGTTCAACACGACGACGGCGATCGTGCCGTCGGTGTTGCGGAAGGCGGTCGTCTCCAGCTTGTCGGTATATTTCGTGCTGCCGATCCGTACGGCTCCCGGGCGGATGTATTTGCTGAAATGCCCGATGTAGTAGTAGGAGCTTTGGTAGGTCAGCGAATCGGATTGAGTGTCGGCGATGATCGGGGCGTCGCAATAGTTGCCCACATGGTTCGGTCCGCCCTGTTCGTCGAGCACGATGTTCCAGTCCGTCCAGGCGGACATCCAGTTGTTCAGGTTGCCGATGATGTCGTGTGCGTAGCGTTCGCCGCTCTTCCAGGAGCCGAGCTGCACGCCGCCTTCGTGACAGCCTTCGGTGAAGACGAGCTGTTTGTCCGGGAACCGGTCGTGCACGGCGGACAACGATTCGAAGTGATCGCCCGAATACCAGTGGAAGCCTGCGCCCCAGATGTATTTCGAAGCTTCCGGATCCTCGAAGGCGACTTTGGCCCGGTCGTAGAGGCGCTCCTTGTTATGATCCCAGATCATCAGCTTGACGCGGGACAGACCGGAGGCTTCCAGAGTCGGTCCCAGGTGGTTTTTCACAAAGTCCCGTTCCTCTTCGCCCGTATAGATGCACGAGTCCCAGCGCTGAACCGCTTTCGGCTCGTTCTGCACCGTCAGTCCCCATACCGGCAAGCCTTCCGCTTCGTAGGCCTCGATGAATTTCGCGTAGTAGAGCGCCCAAGCGTCGCGGTATTCCGGCTTCAGCTTGCCTCCGTTGTTCATTTCCCCGGTCGTCTTCATCCATTTCGGCGGACTCCAGGGGGAGGCGTACAGCAGGAAGCCGTCTCCGGCTGTGTCCGCGGCTTGCTTGATGTACGGGATCAGCGTTTCCTTGTCCCGGCTGATATCGAAGTTGGCGAGCGTCGGATCTTCCTCCTCCACGTAGGCGTAGTTGCCGAGGGAGAAGTCGCAGCTATTGATGTGCGTGCGGCAGATCGTATAGCCGATGCCGTCCTGCGCATCGTAATAAGATTGAATGATTTCGTTGCGGTTGCTCTCGCCGAGCTTGGCCGCGGTCACCGCGGAAGCTTCCGTAATCGCGCCGCCGAAGCCGACGATCTCCTGGTAAGTCAAATCTTCGTAAATATTGATCAACGGCATTTCGACGCCATGCTCGTCCGGACGGAAGGTCAGGGAGGCTTTCTCCGTCAGCCGGTCTTCGGATTGCTGGTGGGTTTGAATGACTCTGATCTTTCTTTGGCTCATGATCATTAACCTCCATAAGTGTATTCGTACTTTATTATAGGAGGAAGAACCTCGGCATTTGTAGAAACAATATGATTGTAAACCTATACGATATGGTCGTTCTAGACGATCCGAACCGAGGCGGGGGAACATGGCGATCAGTGCGATTAGCGTTCAGTTATGCGGACATTCCAGGCATCAGGAGCCTTTTAAGCAGGAATACCGCAACGGGCTCGATACCTATATCATCCGATTGCAGCTCGAAGGGACTTGTCAGGCGCTTGTCGACGGGAAGATGACCGATCTGATGCCCGGGGATTTGCTGCTGTTTCAGCCGGGAGACCTGTACGAGCTAAGAATCGGAACGCCTGACGGCAAAATGAAGCCCAGCGGCGACTATTTTATTATGTGCACGGGAGAAGGCATGGACGAGTGGTGGGCGGAGAAAAAGCGGCCGACGCTTCGCAAGATTGCCGAAGACGAGCGGATCAAGGCGACGTGGCACCAGTTGTTTCTCGAAAAAAGACGGCTGGACGGCGGGCACCCCGACTTGATCTCCCTGATCGTCCGCACGCTGCTGCTGCTCCTGGACCGCGCGTTGGAGGAGGCTCCGACGGCGCAGTCCGCCGCGGCTTTTCACGCGATTCGCATGCGGAACTTCATCGAGGAGAACGCTCCGAGACCGCTGAGACTGGAGGAGATCGCCGGCCATGCGGGGCTGAGCGTATCGCGCGCCGTTCATCTGTTCAAGGAGCATTTCGGCCTATCCGCGATGCAGTACGTTCAGCAGCTCCGTCTGGCCCATGCGGTCGACCTGCTGGAGCACAGCGTTCTGTCGCTGGAGCAGATCGCTTACGAGACGGGACTGAGCAGCTACACCTACTTCCACCGGGTATTCCGCGCGGCATACGGAATCTCTCCCGGCGCATATCGCAAACGGCAGTCCAAGGGCGGCCGAGGCGGTTCGGCTGTTGGAGAGGCTGGACCGGAGCTCCATTTTCCATTAACATAACGATCAAAACGATCCGAGCGCTTACGGGAGGCACCGAAGATGACGCGATGGTTGCGAAGATTAACGCCGGGCACGTTCAAGAACCGGATCCTGCTGGCCGTGCTCCTGTTCGTGCTGGCGCCGATCGCCCTGCTGGTCGCCTCCAACTTCAAGGACACGGAGCGGCTGCTGCAGGAGAATGCGTCGGCCAAAAACATGGAACAGCTCCAAGGCATCCAGAGCGGCCTCGTCGATCTGATGAGCCTCGTCATGAAGACGGGGATGATGCTGGAGCAGGACACGTATTTGCGATCCGTAATGAAAAATCCGGAGCAGCTGGACAAGATCAACCGAAAAAAAGCGGTCGAAAACAAGTTCGCCGCGATCGAAAACAGCTTTTTCCTGACGGGGGCGACGGTGTACTATACGCTGGTTGATTTTAATGGAAACGTTTACACGTCGTTTCTGCCCAAAGACGCTCTGAATTACGAGGCGATCCGATCCGAGCCTTGGGTCAAGGAGCTGCAGCGAAAAGGCGGGGACAGATACGTCTGGAATCCCGGCGATACGAACTATGTCATCCGCGAGTGGTCGACAAGCCGCCGGATGCTAAGCCTGTATCAGGTGCTGCGGGACGACAATCTGAATACGTACGCCTACGGACGGTTTAGCATCGACTACGAAGGATGGTTCGGCCGCGCGACCAAGGACCGTCAGGAGGAGGGCGCTTATTTTCTGCTCGATTCCTCCGGCACAACGATGGTCCGGTCGCTCAGGGACGAGGAGATCGACGGGGCGATTCTCTCGCGCATTCTGGCCTCCCCGGAAGAGGTGTCTTCCTCCTCGCTGACCGACGACAAGACGAGGACGCTCTATACGTACAGCAGAATTCAGGAGATTGACGGGTACCTGGTGAAGAAGGTGCCGCTATCCCAACTGTTCAGGGAAGTGGACAAGCAGAGACAGCGCTTCTTCGCCGGCTTCGGCGCGATTCTGCTCTTGCTCGTGATGCTGACCTATCTGATCTCGTCCACGATCACCGTTCCCTTGAAGCTGTTCCAGCGGAAGATGGAAGGCATCGTCAAGTCCAACCTGAAGGTGAAGCTGCCGGAGAACGGAAGAGGAGAAGTGCTGGCGCTGACCCGCAGCTTCAATTCGATGATCGACAATATTAACGAGCTGCTGGAGCGGCTTAAGCTGGAGGAGCGGCAGAAGCAGATCGTGAAGTTCCAGGTGCTGCTGGCGCAGATGAATCCCCATTTTCTGCTGAATACGCTGAACACGATCAAGAGCATCGCTTTGGACAAGGACGATGACGACATTTACGACATTTGCGTAGCTTTGGGGAAAATATTGGAGACGACGCTGAACACGGAGGTCGATCTCATTCTGCTGAAGGACGAAATCGTGCTGATCGACTCGTATATGAGCATTCAGCGGGCGCGGTTCGGCCATGGCATAATGGTGAGCTACGAGGTGGACGACGAGCTGCGTTACGCGCTTATTCCGAAATTTTGCCTGCAGCCGCTCGTGGAAAATGCCTTGCTGCACGGATTCGGACAGTCGCCGGAGAGCGGCCGGATTACGGTGAGGGCCTCGACCCGCCATTCACAGCTGGTCCTGGAAGTCGTCGACGACGGGATCGGACTGGAGGCCGCGGCCAAGAAGAGAACGGAACGCAAGCGCAAGAGCGTCGGCGTGCGCAACATTCGGGAAACGCTTGAGCTGATGTTCAAAAATCAGAGCGCGGGGCTGACGCTGGAGCCGCTGGAACAAGGGACGCGGGCCGTGTTGAACATGCCCTTGCTTCTGGCGAAGCCGTACGCGAAAGAGGAGGAGATCGGCCATGTGGAGGACGTTGATCGTCGAGGATGAGCAGCCCGCGCGGGCCAGCATACGCAAGCTGTTCGCGAAAGCCGGGCTGCCGATGGAGATCGTCGGAGAAGCCGGCGACGGCCAGGAAGCGCTGGACCTGATCCGCGAGCTGCGCCCGGACGTCGTGGTGACCGACATCATCATGCCGGTCATGGACGGGGTGAAGCTGCTCAAGACGGCTCGGGAGGAAGGCTTCGACTGCCGTTTCGTCATGCTGACCGCGATGAGCGAGTTCGAATACGCCAGGCAGGCGCTCGAGCACGGGGCTTCCGGCTATCTGCTTAAGCTGTCCCTGGACGTGCGGGAGCTGAAGCAGGCGATGGACAAAGTCGTGCGGGAGCTGGAGCAGCGCGAGAAGCTGCGCAAAGTCGACAAGTGGTTTCCGGGGACCGGGCAGACGGGGCCGACGGACCATCCCGAGCTGAACCGGATTATCGAATATATCGAGGAGCGTTATGCGGAAGAGATTACGTTGAAAGGGCTGGCGGAGTTCATCCGGATGGATGCCAGCTACGTCAGCGACTTGTTCAAGAAGAAGACCGGTTCGACGCTGACCCACTACGTCCAGAACCGGCGCATTCAAGCTGCGAAAATGCTGCTCGCGGAGACGGACCGCACGGTCAGCGAGGTCGGTCGGCAGGTCGGCTTCGAGAACGACAACTATTTTATTAAGATTTTCAAGCGCTGGTGCGGGACGACGCCGAGCGAATTCCGCAAGCAACATCCAAAATCCGTTCTATGAATGCCCAAAGCCCGTTCATCCCCCAACGCGCCGAGCGATGATAAAGTGGAAGACGTAGAGCAAGACAACCTGCATAAGGGGGATATACGAATGAGGAAAAACAAATGGTGGATGGCGTCGATGAGCGTCGTCTTGACGGCGGGTTTGCTGGCTGGTTGCGGAGGCAATGGAGACGCGAAGGAGGGCGGAGCTTCCTCGCCTTCCGGCAGCTCGGAAAGCGCGGGGAAATCGGGAGGCGCAGGGAGCAAGACGAAGCTGACGCTGTGGGGCGCCGTTCCGGCTGAAGCCGGTCCGCAAGCGGTCATCGACGCGTGGAACTCGGAAAACCCGGACATCGAGGTGGAGTACCTGCGCTACGTCAACGACGACGGCGGCAATCTGAAGCTGGATACGGCGCTGATGACCGGACAGGACGCCGACTTGTTCATCAGCTACTCGCTGACACGGCTGCAGAAGCGCGTTGACGCCGGAGTCGCTCTCGATCTGAGCGCGAAGGCGGATTACGATATCGACGCGCAGATGGGTCCCGACGCCGCGCTGTGGAAGATCGACGACAAATATTACGGCATGCCGACGAAGAAGAACATGTCGTTCATCTGGCTGAACAAGCAGATGCTGGACGATGCCGGCCTGCCGGTTCCTCCGCTGGACTGGACGTGGGACGACCTCAAGACGTACGCCGCCAAGCTGAAGAAAGATAACGTCTACGGCCTGCTCCAGCACGATTCCAGCTATACGGCGACGCTCGACGGCACGATCGCCGGCTTGGGCGACACGAATGCCGAAGGCAAGTCCAATTTCAACAACGAGCTGTGGAAAAGCCATCTTCAGACGCTGCACGACATGATGTTCGTCGATAAGTCGACGCCCGAATACGGCGAACAGTTGACGAGCAAAATGCCGGTCGACACGATGTTCCTGAAGGGCGAAGCGGCGATGCTGAGCGCAGGGGAGTTTATTTTCCGCAATGCCAACAACCTGACCGAATTCCCGCACGACTTCCAGATCGCGTTCGCCACCGTTCCGCGCGTAACCGCCGATCAGAAGGATTTCAAATATCCGGGCGGACTCGGCGACGCGCTCTCGGTCAACGCCAAGTCGAAAAACCAGGACGCGGCATGGAAATTCGCCAAGTGGTACGCCGACGGAGGCATGCTGCCGATGGCGAGCGGAGGACGCCTGCCTTCCTCCAAGAGCGTCTCCAGCGACGAAGCGATCAAGCTGCTGCTCCAGGGCGTGGAGAACATGTACGACGTCGACTCCTTGAACAGGGTTGTGTTCGGCAGCTTCGAATCGTTCCAGCTGAGCATCCCGCAGCAGGTCATCGACGCCCGCAAGGAAGAGTACGAGAAGTACTTCCTGAACAAGCAGGATATCGATACGACGCTCGCCAACATGGCGAAGCGACACGAGGAGTTCATCAAGTAAATAGCTTGACCCGCGAAGAGAAGAAGGGACGACGGCTTCCTTCTTCTCTTCGTCGTATCTATAAAGCAACTTAGAAAGGCGGCGATTCCGTGAAACGGCATAGCTGGATGCGCAAGCAGCAATGGGCGGGGTACGCCTTCATTCTGCCGAACATGGTCGGCATTCTGCTCTTCTTCATCATCCCTGCGCTGTTCTCGTTCGGACTGATGTTCACCAACTACCAATTTGCCAACCCGAACTTCTCGTTCACGGGTCTCGACAACCTGAAGCGGATGTTCCAGGACGATCAGTTCTACCGGGCGATTAAGCATACGGGGATTTTTCTGCTCTCCGTCCCGGTTTCTCTCGTCCTTGCGTTCCTGGTCGCGCTGGTGCTGAATCGCAGCGTGTACTTGAAGGGGCTGCTGCGGGGAATGTTTTTCCTCCCGTACATCTCGAGCGGCGTCGCTGTCGCGTTTGTCTGGATGCTGCTGTTCCAGCCTTCGCACGGACCGATCAACGAGGCGCTCAGATGGATCGGCATCGCTTCGCCTCCCGGTTGGTTCGCCGATTCGGATACGGCGATGTATGCCATCGATATCGTTCAAGTGTGGTTCATGCTCGGCTACAACATGATTATCTACTTGGCCGCGCTTCAGGAGGTGTCGGCGGAGCAGATGGAAGCGGCGACGATCGACGGCGCGGGCAAGGGCACCATTACGTGGAAAATCGTCTGGCCGCTCGTCAGTCCGACGACGTTCCTGCTGCTCGTGACCGGGCTGATCATGACGATGAAGTCGTTCGCGATCATTCAGGCGATTACGCAGGGAGGCCCGAGCGGAAGCACGACGATTCTGTCGCTCTACGTCTACAAGACGGCGTTCAGTTATTACGAGATGGGCTACGCGTCGACGGTGTCCTGGTTCCTGTTCGCCGTCATCCTGGTCATCACGATCGTGCAATGGATCGGCCAGAAGCGCTGGGTCCACTATTAGAAAGGAGAATTGCGGATGAACCCAACGGCCGGCTTGTCGAAAAGCCGCTTGCTCGTCACCGTCCTGATGCTCGTCGCCGGCGCGTTCATGATCGTTCCTTTCTTGTGGATGATCAGCACGTCGTTCCAGAGCGCGAGCGAGGTGTTCTCCCGCTGGCTTCCCTCGAAGCTGGATTGGAGCAATCACAAGCGAATCTGGACGGGCAACTATAACTTCGTTCCATATTATATGAATTCGCTGAAAGTATCGCTGATCAGCACGGTCGGCGCCGTGTTTCTGTCCGCCTTCGCGGCTTACGGGTTTGCCAGAGTCGAGTTCAAGGGCCGCAACACGCTGTTCCTGGTATACCTGTCGATGATGATGATACCGCCGCAGGTCATATTCGTGCCGAAATTCATCATGTTCAACTGGATGAACATCTACAACACGCACTGGGCGCTCATTTTGCCGGGCATGTTCTCGATCTTCGGAGTGTTTATGCTTCGTCAGTTTTTCATGGGCGTGCCGCGGGAGATTACGGAGTCGGCGTTCCTGGACGGCGCGGGGCATTTCAAGATTTTTTTCCGGTTGATTCTGCCTTTGGCCAAGCCGGCGCTGGCCACGTTCGCGATCATCGATTTCTCGTGGCATTGGAACGATTACGAGAACGCGCTCGTGTTCCTGACGAGTCCGAAGCTGTACACGATTCCGCTCGGCCTGCAAAATTTCATTCTCGAAAACAACGTCGATTACAACGGGATGATGGCGGCTTCGTCCGCGGCGATCGTGCCGATGATCGCGATCTTCCTGCTCGGCCAGAAATATATTATCCAGGGCATTGCGAGCTCGGCCGTTAAGGGCTGACGGTACGAGGTGCGGCGATATGGGACTTGGGGTGCGGGACTAATGATACGAGAACTGACGGTGCGGTATAACGATGCGGGACTAATGACGCGAGAACTGACGGTACGGAATTAGCGGTGTGAGGTTGGAGAAACGAGGTTTTACGAAACGGAGGCATTCGAATGAAACGCGAAACGGTGAAAACGGACATTACGGTCGTCGGCGGTGGATTGGCCGGGATTTGCGCGGCCATTGCGGCGGCCAGGCAGGGAATGACGGTATCGCTCGTTCACAATCGCCCCGTGCTCGGGGGCAACTCCAGTTCGGAGGTGCGCGTCTGGGTGTGTGGAGCGACGAGTCACGGCGTGAATCGATACGCTCGCGAGACGGGCATTATGGGAGAACTGTTCGTCGAAAATCAATATCGGAATCCGGAGGGCAATCCGTACCTGTGGGATTTGACGCTGCTTGAAGCGGTACGGGCCGAGCCTAACGTGACACTGTACATGAACACGGACGTGCGCGAGGTCGAAGCGGATGGCGACGTGGACAACCGCATCATCCGCAGTGCGACCGGGTGGATGATGGGCTCGGAGCGGCTGATTCGCTTCGAAAGCGAGGCGTTCCTCGATTGTACGGGCGACGGTCTGGTCGGCTTCCTGGCGGGCGCGTCCTATCGGCTCGGACGGGAGGCGCGCCACGAATACGGAGAAGATTGGGCCCCGGAGGTTGCGGACGATATTACGCTGGGCAGCACGCTGCTGTTCTATACGAAGGATACGGGCAAGCCGGTCCGCTTTGTTCCCCCGTCGTTCGCCAAGGACATTACGACGACGTCGATTCCGATTAAGCGAGTCATTCGCAGCGGCGATTCGGGCTGCCATTACTGGTGGATCGAGTGGGGCGGCGAGCTGGACACGGTGCACGAGAACGAGCGCATTCGCGACGAGCTGTGGTCCGTGATTTATGGAATTTGGGACTATATCAAAAATTCCGGGAATTTCGACGCGGAGACGATGACGCTGGAGTGGGTCGGCTCGCTTCCGGGCAAGCGCGAGTATCGCCGGTTTATCGGCGATACGGTGCTGACGCAGAACGACGTGCTGGCGCAGCGTCCGTTCGACGACCGCATCGCCTTCGGCGGCTGGTCGATCGATCTGCATCCGCCGCAAGGGATGTACGCTTCGGAGAGCGGCTCGAAGCATCTCCACCCGGACGGCATCTATCATATTCCGTTCGGCAGCCTGTATTCCAAGAACGTGAGCAACCTGCTGTTCGCCGGAAGAAATATTAGCGCGACCCATGTCGCCTTCGGCACGACCCGGGTAATGGCGACGTGCGCCGTCATGGGGGAAGCGGCAGGAGTTGGCGCGGCGCTATCCGTACGGAAGGGGATTACGCCGCGGGAGCTGAGGGAGCGGCATCTGGCCGAGCTTCAGCAGACGATGCTCAGGAGCGACAGCTCCATCATCGGTCTCAAGAACGAGGACGCCGGCGATGCGGCGCTCGGAGGAAGGGCGAGCGCTTCGAGCGTCCTGAAGCGGATTCGGCTGGATCGGCCTTCGGAGGCGTATCCGCTGGTTAGCGACGTTGGGCTGCTGTTTCCGATCGACGGACCGACGAGCCGATTCGAGCTGCTGCTGTCGGCCGCGGACAATACGGAGCTGACGATTGAGCTGTGGGGGACGGGACGTCCGGAAAACTACGTGCCGGCCGCTCTGCTGGAGCGAGTAGTCGTGCCGGTTCGTGCTGGCGAGCGACAATGGATCGATATCCCGTTCGCTCAGACGGACTTGGACGAAGCCGGGAACGCCTTCTTGATCGTGCGGGCGAATGAGGTTGTCAGGCTGTTCAAATCGGCTGTTCCGCTGACGGGTGTGTTGGCGTTCGAACGCAAGACGCTGCCGGACGTGTCCCCGGATCTGGAAGACCATCGGCCGGACCAACCGGTCGTAGAATGGAACATGCGTCGGCTCGTTCGTCAGCCGTTCTGCTTCTCTGTCGATACGGGAGCGTATTCCGCAGACAAGGCGATCGACGGCTATGCGCGCCCCTATGGCGGTCCTCGTATGTGGGTGTCGGAACGAATGGAGGCGGGCCGCGACGAGTGGCTCGAGGTCGAGCTGTCGAAGCGGACGCGGGTGTCCGAGATTCATCTGACTTTTAACGACGACGTGAACGAGGACCTGATCAATCTGCATCACCATGAGACGCCGTTCCCGATCATTCCTGAGCTGGTCAAGGATTATGACCTGGAGGCGTGGGTCGACGGCCGCTGGCAGACGGTTGCCGCCCGCCGGGACAACCGCAAGCGCAAGCAGATTCACCGCTTGGATGAAGCGACGGAGACGGATCGCGTTCGCCTCGTCGTGCGCTCCACCAACGGCGGCGAGCGGGCGGAGCTGGCGGAGATTCGGGTGTACGGGTAACGGCGGCCGCAGGGCGAGGGCCAAGAAAGTGCCTTGGCGGATTGAGGGTCGCATGCTGGAGGCCAAGAAAGTGCCTCGGCGGATTGAGAGCCGCGTGCGGAGGCCAAGAAAGTGCCTCGGCGGATTGAGGGCCGCGTGCTGGAGGCCAAGAAAGTGCCTCGGCGGATTGAGGGCCGCGTGCTGGAGGCCAAGAAAGTGCCTCGGTGGATTGAGAGCCGCGTGCTGGAGGCCGAGAAAGTGCCTCGGCGGGATTGAGGGCCGCAGGCTGGAGGCCAAGAAAGTGCCTCGCGGAGCGTATGTCGCCGAGGTACTCATGACTGGGCGTTAAGTTTGACAGATTCCAGCATTTTTAACATAATAAAAGGAACAGTAGTCGAGGAAGCACCTCACAAAGTCCAACACAATACGTGTGGCTTTGTGTGGTGCTTTTGTCGTAGCGGGGGAGGGAGCGGGATGAAGAAAAAACGGGATGAAGAGCCGGTCGTTCGCGAGGGCCCGGTCACGTACGACGACTATGCGGCGATGCCGGATGACGGCAATCGGTACGAGATCATCGACGGTGTATTGGAGATGATGTCTCCGGGGCCGATGGCGATTCATCAGATGGCGGGCAGTGAGATTTTGCTTTGTTTAACGACAAGCTGCCGTTCGGATTATGTTATTTTTAATGCTCCGTTTGACGTTATCTTAAGCAAGACAAATGTAGTACAGCCGGACATCTTGATGATTCATCGCAGTCGGATAGAGATTGTAAAGCCGCACGGAATCGAAGGTGCGCCTGACCTCGTCGTCGAGATTTTATCGCCATGCACGCGCAAGCGGGACAAGGTGATTAAGGCTGGGGTGTATGCCAAACATCAAGTACCGGAATATTGGCTTGTCGATCCCGAAGCGCGGACGTTGGAGCAATATTGGCTGGACGGCGAGCATTATGGATTGGTGCAGACATACGAACAGGACGATAGGGTTTCCTCGGACAAGCTGCCGTGCGTCTCATTTGTGCTGGGAGGGATTTTTAACGAGGTTGATCGGTTGGGATTGCCGACTTGAGGGGGCGAGAAGATGGCGAAAAAACGGAAAGACGAGCCAATCATTCGCGAGCAGCCAGTCACGTACGACGACTATGCGGCGATGCCGGATGACGGCAATCGGTACGAGATCATCGACGGTGTGATGGAGATGATGTCTCCGGGGCCGATGAAGATTCATCAGCAGGTGAGCGGGGAGTTATTTCTGGTTTTGCAAAGTTGTCGCTCGGAGTATGAAATCTATTACGCTCCGTTTGATGTCATCCTGAGCAGAACTACTGTGCTCCAGCCGGACATTATCATGATTCATCGCAGTCGAGTGGAGATCGCCAAGCCGCACGGAATCGAAGGCGCGCCTGATCTGGTCGTCGAGATTCTTTCCCCAAGCACGAGCAAACGGGACAAGGTCGTGAAGGCGGCGGCTTACGCCAAACATCATGTGCCGGAATACTGGCTTGTCGATCCCGAAGCGCAGACGTTGGAGCAGTATCGGTTGGACGGCGAGCGTTACGAATTGGTGCAGAAGTACGAAGAGGACGATCGGGTCTCCTCGGACAAGCTGCCGTGCGTCTCCTTTGTGCTGGGAGAGATTTTTAACGAAGTAGATCGGTTGGGGTTGCCGACTTAATGGATTGGGGGGAGCGGGATGAAGAAGAAGCGGGCAGACGAGCCGATCATTCGAGAGCAACCGGTGACGTACGACGACTATGCAGCGATGCCGGATGACGGCAATCGGTACGAGATCATCAACGGAGTATTGGAGATGATGTCTCCGGGGTCGATGACGATTCATCAGACGGTGAGCAGGGAGTTGTTGTTTATATTGCTGCAGAGCTGTCGCTCGGAGTATGAAATCTATTACGCTCCGTTTGATGTCATCCTGAGCAGAACCACTGTGCTTCAGCCGGATATTATTATGATTCATCGCAGTCGATTGGAAATCGTCAAGAAGCATGGAGTGGAGGGGGCGCCAGACCTCGTCGTCGAGATTCTTTCCCCAAGTACGCGCAAGCGGGACAAGGTTGTGAAGGCGGCGGCCTATGCCAAGCACCAGGTGTCCGAATACTGGCTTGTCGATCCCGAAGCGCGGACGTTGGAGCAATATCGACTGGACGGCGAGCATTATGAATGGGTACAGACGTATGAAGAAGACGATCGAGTCTTCTCGGACAAGCTGCCGTGCGTTTCTTTTAAGTTTAAAGACATTTTTGACAACATACGCGTGACAGGGGAGTAAGCCGGATTGCAGATGCTGCCAATGCCATCGAAACTCCTGCCAATACAAACCGACAATTCGCACAAACGAGGGTATAGATCATCATGCAAACCGCAACAAAAATCAAAATAGGAATCGCCGGAATCGCGGCGCTGGGGCTGGCGGCCATCGTCATGGCCGTCTTATTCATGGCTGGGAGCATAGGTGGAACGCGCGACGATGAAGCGGACATGCCCCGGGAGTACGAATACGGGACGGCGACGGCCTCCAACGGGATGGAATTGCACTACTTGCGGACGAGGCCGTCCAACGTGGAGCCTCTGACCGTGCGCAACAACGTCTCGGCGGCACCTTATTACGGAATCAACGGAGGTTTCTTCTACGAAGGTGCTTTGCTTAGCGTAGCTGTCGTGAACGATGCGCCGGTACACGGCGATTCGGGGCATTACGGGTCTGGCGGCTCCAACGCGAAATATGCGAGAGGGACGCTGGTGTGGGACGGCGATCTGGATCGGTTAAGCGTGCAGATCGTCCGTCAGGCCAAGGAGATTGAGGTGACGGACCGTACGAATTTCTGGGCGCAAGGGGGCATCAGCATGAGCTTGGGACGGGACGAAGATTGGCAGCGCCAGGCGGCCGAAGAGGCGGCGCCTCTGCTCGATCAAGCTAGCTTGCGATCGGCGGCCGTCTACGATGCGGAGGGGAATCTGTATCTTGTCGTGAGCGCGACGAGAGGAACGCTGGCCGCTTTTCGCGAGGCGATCGTCGAGCGGATCGGTGAGGGAAATCTCGCGGACGGCATTTTTCTCGACGGAGACGGCTCGTCTCAGCTTCGCAGCCGGGAGAAGAAGCTGGCCGGCGATGGCAGACTGGTCGTGCAGATGCTGAGACTTGTTCGCTAAGCCTCGTTCCATGACGTCTTGCCAAGCGTTGTCGTACGTCAGTCCCCCGTTGAACGCTCCCTTTATTCCTGCTTTCCTGTTCGTTAGTCGCTTTCCTCGAAAACATCACACTTCCGCAAGATTAGATCATCGCCCAAGTCCATCCGATAAATTAGGCTGGTGATGGAGCCCCCGAGCAATCGGAGGAGAAGCCGGACGGCTCGAGCTGACGCTCGTCCAAAAAACTTAATGAGGCGGGAACGGAATGGGAACCATCATTGAAAATCATGCGGTAGTGCTGTTTCAGGGCGACAGCCTTACGGACGGAGGGCGCAACCGGGAGCAGCCCGACGAACTGGGACGAGGCTATGCCCTTATGGCAGCTGCGCAGTTCTCCGCCAAGTACCCGGGCAGCAGCGTTCGATTCGTGAATCGGGGCAAGGGCGGAGACAAGGTCGCGGACTTGCAGCGGCGATGGCGAGAAGATTGCTTGGAGCTGCGGCCGACCTGGGTGTCGATCCTGATCGGAATCAACGACACTTGGCGACGCTATACCGAGAACAATCCTACAAGCGTCGATGCTTACGAATGCGGATACCGGGAGCTGCTGGAGCAGGTGCAAGGCGGATTGAGAGCCAAGCTGGTGCTGATCGAGCCGTTCTTGTTCCCGAACTATCCCGATCACGATCGCTGGAGAGAGGATCTGAATCCGAAGATCGACATCGTGCGGAAGCTTGCTCGCGAGTACGGCGCGGCTCTCGTGCCGGCGGACGGATTATTCGCCCAAGTCTGCGCGAAGGCGGAGGCTGCATATTGGTCTTATGACGGCATTCACCTTCATCCTGCAGGTCACGCCTTACTGGCGAACGCCTGGCTGCAGGCGATAGAAGCTTAGAGACGGAGCGTCGTGCTCCCCATGAAGAAGTCGCCGCGAATGCGGATATGTTCGTAGGGCATATTGGGATTCGCCAGCCGCCACAGAAGGCGGTCGGCGGCCCGATAGCCGCTCTCCTTGATCGGGAGCGTCGGCCTTGTCAGCGCGGGCAGGCGATCCGTCAGCTCGTTCACGATGCCGACAAGAGAGCAATCCTGCGGAATCCGCACCCCCGCATCCTTTAATGCATAGTACACCGGAGCGACCTGCTCGTCGATCGCGCATAGAACGGCGGTGGGGCGAGCGAGCCGGAACCGCTCCATGAACTTGGCGATCCATGGGCCGAGTCGACCCTGGAAAGGCTCAGTCGCATGCGCGTCCTCGTCCACGACCATCCCATCCTCTCTCATCGCCTCCTGAAAAGCTTGCCAACGCAAGCGGAACCCCCGCTGAGAAGTCGCGTCTCCCGCGTACAGGATGTTCCGGTGCCCGGCGCGCAGCAAATGCCGGACGGACTGATGCATCGCTTCGTGCACGTCCCAGATGACCGAATCCACTTTGGACTCCGGCGGCGGGAAGTTAAGCAGAATGCGCGGCATGGGCAATTGCAGCAGCCGTTCCTCCATCTCGTCGCTCGTCATCCGGGGAGCGATGAAGACGCCTTCCGCATACGGAAGCCCGATCTTCTCGGCCCAGTCTTCGAAATCGCGAGGCTGCAGCCCGGGAGGGATGAGCATCGGCTCGACTTGGTGGCCGAATTCGGTGAACCGATCGTGCAATCCGGCCAGAAGCAGGCGGTTGAAGTTGACGGATTGCTCGTTGTGCAGCAGAACAAACCGCCGTCGCACGAGCGGGTAGGGAGAGATTCTTTCGTAGGCGAGCGCGTTTTTCTGGTCTTTGGTCAAATAGCCGAGCGACTTGGCCAGCCGGACGACCTCGCTCCGCGTCTCCTCGGACATGCCCGGCTTTCCCGTTAACGCCTTGGACACGGTCTGGACGGACAATCCGAGCTGCTCCGCCAAATGCGCCAACGTCACTTTTTTCCGCCTCATGTTCGTTCTCCTCCAACCGCAAGGGCGGCGAGACTGCCGCAACCTCTTATTTTTAAACAAAAGTTAAACTAACTTTAAGCTTTTTTCTCCTTCATAATCAAGATGAAGTTTCAATGCTCAACCTGAAGGAGAGATGCGGCTTGAAGACGATAGAGGCGGACGTAGTCGTATGCGGAGGAGGCCCGGCGGGCGTGAACGCGGCGATCGCGGCAGGCAGGAGCGGGGCAAGGACGGTTCTGGTCGAGAGATACGGGTTTATCGGAGGGATGTCGACGGCTGCGCTGGTCTACCCCTGGATGACCTTCCATACGCTGCAAGGTAAGCAAGTGATCCAGGGCATCGCGCAGGAAATCATCGATCGCCTGATGGAGATGAACGGCTCGCCGGGGCACCTCCGGGATACGGTGGGGTTCACAAACACGATTACGCCGTATCATCCGGAGATGTACAAGGTGCTTGCCGTCGACATGCTCAAGGAAGCGGGCGTTAAGCTGCTGCTGCACAGCTTGATGGACGAGGTTCGCACCGAGGGCGGCCGGATCGTATCCGTTCGGCTCGCGACCAAGTCGGGGAAGATCGACGTCAAGGGCGGCGTGTTCGTAGATACGACGGGGGACGCCGATCTGGCCTATCTGGCCGGCGCGCCGTGCCTTCAAGGCCGGGAGCGGGACGGTCTGACCCAGCCGATGACGATGAAGTTCCGCATGCGGGGCGTCGATCTGGACCGCGTGAAGCGGTATATGATCGAGCATCCGGACGAGTTCTACGCCAAGACGCCGTTCGACGAATTGGACCGGCTGCCGTTGTCCGGGGTGATGGGCTTCTTCAAGCATTGGAAGCAAGCCGACTTGCCGATCAACCGGGACCAGGTGCTGTTCTTTACCGGACCGGCAGATGACGAGGTGCTCGTGAATACGACTCGGGTGCAAGGGCTGAATGGCTTGGACGTGGAGGACTTGACGGAAGCCGAGGAGCTGGGACGGAAGCAGGTGCTGATGGTAGCAAGCTTCATGACCGCCAACCTGCCGGGCTTCGAGAAGGCGTCGATCTCGAACGTCGGCGCACAGATCGGAATCCGGGAGACGCGAAGAATCGACGGTCAGTACGCGCTGCAAGCGGAGGACGTCGTGCAGGGACGCAGATTCCCGGACACGATCGCCCGCAGCGGCTACCCGATCGACATTCACGACCCTTCCGGCAAAGGGGTGACGGCCGCTTGGGTGCAAGGCGACGGCGCGTACGACATCCCTTATCGCTGCTTGCTGCCCAAAGGCATCGACAATCTGCTCGCCGGGGGACGCTGCATCTCCACTTCTCACGAAGCGCTGGCGACGACGCGTCTCACGCCGAGCTGCATGGCGACCGGCCAAGCGGCCGGAACGGCGGCGGGCTTGGCCGCGAAGCTGGGCAAATCGCCCGCGGAGCTGGACGTCGGCCTTCTGAGACAAGAGCTGGCCGCAAGCGGAGCTGTGTTGGAATAAAGCTTCCCGCACTTCGAAGACCGTCAAGGACGAATCAGGTCCGGGCGGTCTTCTTTGGCGTTTCTGCTGCTCGCGTGCGCTCCTAGAGAGACTGAAGGCGTCGTTTTGCTTGTTATTGTACAAAAAATAGGGGTGGAGATTGTCGCGGCAATTCGGTAATATTACATTCTAAATACAACATTTTATGAAACTTAGTTTTATCAGATGAAACTAAAAGAGGGCCGAACATGACAACCAAGTGGACCAAAAGCATCCTGGAATTCGGCCGAGCCTACCATCCTATCGTCCATTCCCTGCTGCTGGGCACGATTCTCGCCCGCTTGGCTTCCTCGATGAGCCTGCCTTTTCTGGCGATCTATCTGGCGAAGCATACGGACGTCGGCGCGGTTATGATCGGGGCTATCATCGGAGCGGGATCGCTGGCCGGAATGGCGGGCGGGTTTATCGGCGGCACATTGTCGGATCTGTTCGGAAGACGACTGATTTTGCTCGGCGCTCTGGTCGGGTGGGGAGTCGTGTTCCTCGGGTTCGCGATGTCCGACAGCGTGACGCTGTTTTTCCTGCTCAGCTTGCTTAACGGATTGTGCCGTTCGTTCTACGAACCGGTCTCCCAGGCGCTGATGGCCGATCTGACGGACAAGGAGAAACGATTCAAGGTGTTCTCGCTGCGCTATCTCGCCATCAACGTCGGAGTTGCCGTAGGGCCGCTGCTTGGCGCTTTGTTCGCCGCTCTCGACAGTACGCTTCCTTTTTACATCACCGGTTGCATTTACTGGACGTATGCGTTGTCGCTGTACCTGCTGCTGAACAAGTTCGGAATCCGCAAGATTGAGGGGGAAAATAAAGCGGTCAACACGTTCGCGTCGGTATGGAACGTCGTTAGGCGCGATGTCGTGCTTCGGTATTATTTGCTCGGAGGCGTCGTCACTGCGATCGGCTATTCGCAGATGACGGTTACGCTGTCCCAGTACGTTGGGGACAAGTTCGCCGACGGGGTCGCCTTGTTCGCGGTCATGATGAGCGTCAATGCGGTGACGGTCGTCGCCCTGCAGGTTCCTTTCACGAAGTGGGCGGACGGGCTGAAGCCGCTGACGGTGATCGCGATCGGCGTCGTCTTCTATGCGCTCGGCAACGTCGGCTTCGGATTATCGGGCAGCTGGACGGCGTTTATTCTCTCCATGATCGTATTCACTTTCGGAGAAATGCTGACCTTCCCCGCTGGCAATATGCTTACGGACCGGATCGCCCCGGATGGCATGAGAGGCGCTTATTACGGAGCGCAGTCGTTCTCCAGCTTCGGCCATTTTCTCGGCCCGTGGATCGGCGGCATGCTGCTGAGCGGATATAGCGGCACCGTGCTGTTCCTGACGATGGCGGTCGTTGCGGTCAGCGCGATCGTGTTTTATGCTCGGGGCGAACGCAAGTTGGCATCGATGCTGGGCGAGAAGTGACGCAGCGTTCTTCGGCTCCGAGTGCAACCTTTTTGTCTTATTTTCCGTTTAATTAGAAAATAGTCTTCGAAATGGCGGAGGTCACAGTTAAATTATGAAGAAAATAATCGTTGTGCTGCTGGCGGTTCTCTTGAGTGGATGCGGAGCCAGGGCGTCGGACGATAATCCGGCTGCTGCTGGGCCTGTTTCGCCGTCTCCCATTGCGTCGCCGATGCCGTCCGACGTTCCGTCGTCCCCATCGACAGGTTTGCAAGCGATTCAAGAGCGATTGACTGAACAATGGGAGACGCTGACGGAACAGCGTGCTCTAGCGCTGCAATTTCTCTATTCGACCGAGGAAGCCGTTGTGGTGGAAGTTCGTCCTTACGGAGATTTCGAGAGAACGCCGACGGAGGCGGACATCGAGGCGTTCAAGGCGCGTTTGTTCGAGTTGGCCGGCGAGCCGTTTCCGGTAGATATTACGGTGCGGGAATGCTGCGAGGGCGAGCCTCTCGTCGGTACAATAAAGTCCGTCGAAGAAAACCGCGTCCTGATCGTGAACGAAAACAAGAAAAACGGCAACACGGACGACCCCGAGGCCCACTGGATCGGCTTGACCCCGGATGGGAAGATGTTTGCGGGAGATGGAGAGGTCATTGAGGCTCTGGATGACACGCTTGTCGGCAAAGCGGCGAAAGCCTGGACGACGGGGCTGGTCAATCAATCCTATCCGGGCCAGACGAGCGCGATCAAGATCGTCGTCGAATAAGGAAGAGCCCCTGCGCCGGATTCGTCCGACGCGGAGGCTCTTATTTCTTTTATACGTACGGCGCGACGATTCGCTTCACCCGTTCGAGTCCTTCCCACATATCCCCCGGGCCGTCATAGATCAGAACGAATGCCCCGTCGTAGCCGGCCCCCCTAACGGTTTCGAGGCATCGGATCAGTTCGGCTTCGTCCGGAATGCCGTCCTCGTCGTAGGCGGGTTTGACATGCACGGACGAGCTGCGCGGCGCGGTCATCGCGATCTCGTCGTACTTGGCCTCGCCCTTGTAGTTGCCGAAATCGGTAATCATGCCGACACCGTCGCCTGCCGAGTCCAGCAGCTTAACGCTGCTCTCGCCGGTAGAGGTGAGCGCCTTGAAATTTTCCGTCACGACGCGTACGCCCCGGTCGGAAGCATACTCGGCCAGCTCCCGCAGCGCTTGCCCGGATCTGAGGATCGCCTGCTCGTCGGTCGGCTGGGCTTCTCCCGCGACGATGCGAATTCGCTTCGCGCCGCATTGCGAGGCGACGTCGATCCAGTCGCGAAACAGCTTGGCGTCGGCGGCTTGTCGGGTTTCATCTGTCGCCGACGGATCGCCGTAGTCGAGCAGCAGCGTATCGAAGGACACGTCGGCTTCGGCGAAGGCCTGACGCAGCTGCGCAAGATAAGAACCTTCGACGGACGGAAAATGGAAGTGGCAAATTTCCACGGCGGCATACCCTCTGTGCGCCGCTTCGCCGGGCAGTTCCAGAAGCGAATGGACTTGCGGTTGCGCTTGTTCGTGCATGAGGTGCTCGCCGGCCTCGGCGTCCCACGACGTCCAGCGAAGAGGGCCGAGCAGGCGGTGCAAGCTCCAGGTGCTGACGGATAGATAGGACATTCGGACATTCCTCCATAACGGTTCGGCTTGGTTGCTGCTCTTATCGTAGCCCTTTTCGCCGCGGCATTCCAATGGCGATTGTGGCGATGTTGTCTCGTATTTTGGCTTGGTGAGGAAATTCGTTCTACAATAGAAGATGACGATAACGGAAAAGGACGAGGATAGAAGTTGACGGACTACCTGTATGCGATAGCTTCCACCGAAGAGGAGCGCGGCTTATGCTTGCTCGAGATGCGTTGTTTGCTGGGAGCGGATTGCCGGTTTAATCTGATCGGGAGCCCGGAAGAGGTCGAGCCGGGACGAAGTCCTTTTATTAAAAATCGAATTCGAGTCTTGCGCGAAAGCGACGAACTGGCGGAGTTGGCCGAATGGGCCGGGGAGAATGTGGAGCTGGACGGGCGGACGTTCAAAGTGTCGGCGATCGATAACGACGACCCGGAGGACCAAGGGCGCTTCGATTACGCCCTTAAGCGCGAACTGGAACGGGAGGTCGGCTTCCGGATTCGCGGACGGGCGGACATGCGCGCGCCGGAGCGAGAATTCGGCTTCGCCAGGCATGGCGGCCGTTGGGTGTTCGGGGAGCTGCGGCGAGGGAATACGGATTGGATGAAGCATCGCGATCAGCCCCGTCAATATTCAACGGCGTTAAGCAACCGCGTCGCCCGCTCGGTCGTGAATATCGCCGTGCCGCGCGCGGCAGGCGTACGCGCGATCGATCCGTGCTGCGGCATCGGAACGGTGCTGCTGGAAGCAATGTCGCTGGGCATCAACATCGTCGGAAGGGACGTCAACCCTCTGGCCGCTCTCGGCGCGCGGGAAAATCTGGCTTATTACGGCTACGGTTCCCCGTCTTCCGTAACGCTCGGCGATATGAGGGAGATCGAGGAACGGTACGATGTCGCGATCATCGATATGCCTTACAATCTGTGTTCCGTTCTCTCCGACTCCGAGAAGACGGAGATGATGCGCAGCGCCAGACGTTTTGCATCCAGAGCGGTCATCGTGACGATCGAGGAGATGGACCCGTTCGTTCGCGGAGCCGGATTCGAGATTACGGATCGCTGCACGGTGAATAAAGGCAACCGATTCTCGCGGCAAGTGCTCGTCTGCGAATAACCGCGAACAGCTTATTGAAATTATGGCCGCTTTCGTCCACAATGGATGAAGAATATTAGGCCAGGCCATCTTGGCGTCAAGGAGAGAAAATCGAAGATGAAGTATATAAGCACGAGAGGGAAAGTCGCGCCGATCGGCTTTATCGATATGTTCCTGATGGGACTGGGCGAAGACGGGGGGCTGATCGTTCCCGAGACGATTCCGGCCGTTACGGAGGAGCAGCTGCAAGCCTGGTCGGGCTTGTCCTTCCAGGAAGTGATGTTTAACGTCTTTTCCTTATATACGAACGGGGAAATTCCGGACGCGGACCTGCGCAAGCTGATCGAAGACAGCTATGCCGGCTTTACGAGCCCCGACGTGCTGCCGCTGACGAAGATCAACGACGAGCTGAGCGTGATGGAGCTGTTCCACGGGCCGACGTTCGCGTTCAAGGACGTTGCCTTGCAGTTTATGGGCAATCTGTACGCTTACGTGGCGAAGCAGCGCGGCGAAGTGATCAACATTCTCGGCGCAACCTCGGGCGATACGGGGGCTTCGGCGATCAGCAGCGTTCGCGGCAAGGAAGGCATTCAGATCTGCATTCTTCACCCGAACGGCAAAGTCAGCCGAGTGCAGGAACTGCAAATGACGACGGTGCAGGACGACAACGTGCTGAACCTGTCCGTGGAAGGCAATTTCGACGATTGCCAGCGCATTATCAAAGATTTGTTCGCCGACGTCTCGTTTAAGACCAAGTATCATCTTCGGGCGATCAACTCGATTAACTTCGTGCGCATTTTGGCGCAGGCGGTGTACTATTTCTACGTTTACTTGAAGCTGCCGGCAGAGGCTCGGGCCAATGGCGTCAACGTCAGCGTGCCGACGGGCAACTTCGGCAATATTTTCTCGGGTTATCTCGCGAAGAAAATGGGCGTGCCGATCAAGCAGCTCGTGCTGGCCACGAACGAAAACAACATTCTGGAGCGGTTCATCCGCGAAGGCGTGTACAAGCCGGAAGGCTTCCTCAGCACGCACAGCCCGTCGATGGATATCCAGATCGCGAGCAATTTCGAGCGTTATCTGTACTACTTCCTCGGCGAAGACTCGGCAGAGGTCACGGTCCGGATGGATCGGTTCAAGGCGGAGGGCCAGCTCACGTTCTCCGAGGAAGAAGTCGCGCGCATTCAGCGCGATCTGTCGGCTTACAGCGTGTCCAACGAGGAGTGTCTGGAGACGATTCGCAAGTATAAGGAAGAGCACGGCTATTTGCTGGACCCTCATTCGGCTTGCGGCGTGGCGGCATACGAGCGCGCGGGCAACAAGAGCGACGGCGTCTTCGTCTCGTTGGCGACGGCGCATCCGGCGAAGTTCGACGAGGCGATCCGGCTGATCGGCATCGAGCAGACATTCCCGGAGCGGATCTCCGAGCTGTTCGACAAGCCGCAGCGGCAAGTGGCCGTCGACAATTCGCAAGAAGCGGTCGCGGCGCTGTTGGTAGACTTTTATCGAGTGGACGGCTAGACCGACAACAATGGAACGGGGGAAAATGAATTGCTTATCGGAGCGGTAGAAGCGGGCGGAACGAAGTTCGTATGCGGAATCGGCAATGAAAAAGGGGAAGTTCTCGATCGGATCAGCTTCCCGACGGAACAGCCGGAGAAGACGCTGGCGCAGGTAGAGGCGTATTTCCGGGACAAGCAGGTGGAGGCGATCGGCATCGGGTCGTTCGGACCGATCAATATCGACCGCGAAAGCGCTCAGTACGGCTATGTGACGACGACTCCAAAGCCGGGTTGGTCGAATTATCCGGTGCTGCCGGAGCTGAAGAAGGTGCTTAACGTCCCGATCGGCTGGGATACGGACGTGAACGCGGCAGCGCTCGGCGAGGCGACTTGGGGCGCGGCCAAAGGGTTGGACAGCTGCTTGTATTACACGATCGGCACGGGCGTCGGCGTCGGCGTCTATGCCGAAGGCAACATGGTGCACGGGCTCGTGCATCCGGAAGGCGGCCACGTGCTGACGAGACGCCATCCTGACGATACGTACGAAGGCAAATGCCCGTATCACGGCGATTGTTTGGAAGGCATGGCCGCGGGACCGGCCCTCGAAGCCAGGTGGAAGGTGAAGGGCAGCGAACTGCCTGCGGATCACCCGGCATGGGAGATGGAGGCGTTCTATATCGGGCAAGCGCTCGTGAGCGCGATTTTGCTGCTGTCCCCGAAGAAAATCATTCTCGGCGGCGGCGTCATGCACCAGTTGCAGTTGTTCCCGCTCATTCGCGAGCAGGTTCGCAGCGGGCTGAAAGGCTACGTCGCTTCGCCTGCACTTGAGCCGGGCGGCATCGACGGGTATATCGTGCCTCCGGGCCTTGGCGACAACGCCGGCCTGTGCGGCTCGATCGCGCTTGGTCTTCGCGCATTCGAAGATTCACGAAAGTAGAAGATTCGAGGGCAATAGAGGTCAACCCAAGAGGGATGGCCTCTATTTTTTTGTGCGTAGAAATGGTTATTCGGTGTATTACGTCACTTACATGTTATATTAAATAACATTATAGAGTGAGAAAAATAATGTAGATTGAAGATATAGTTAGGGATAACGAGAGAAAATACGATGAATTCGCTTTATTACGGAGATTAAGGGTTTGTAATAAAATATGACATAGATTTATGATTCAACCATCAACAAAGAATTAATCTTACATAGGAGGTTACAAACATGTCTTCATCATCCGTATTTCGTAAAATTTCGGTCTCGCTTCTGGCTCTGGTGCTTCTCGTAACCGGCATGAATGCCGCTTTCGCTGCCGACGCGCCGACAGCTTCGGCATCTTCCGAGGTTAAAATTCCTCCTGTCCCGTTCGCCTTCAAATCTTCTCCTCTCCCTAACGTTATGGTTATCGCTACGGGCGGCACTTTGGCCGGAAAGGCGGCCGATGAAACAAGCTTCCAGAATTACAGGGCAGGAACGTTCCTGATGGAAGACCTGGTGAAGCAGCTTCCGGACAAAAACAAAATCGCCGACGTCTCGGTCTACCAGTTCGGCAACAAAGGCTCCGGCGGCTACTCCATCGCCGATCTGTACGATCTGTCGCTGGTCGTCGACCAGGCTCTGAAGCTTTACGACGGTGTCGTCGTGACGACGGGGACGGACACGATGGAGGAAATCGGGTATTTCCTCGATCTGACGGTACAGAGCGAGAAGCCGGTCGTCATTACGGGCGCTATGCGGCCTTGGGACGTGATCGGCACGGACGGTCCGGCCAACCTGTATAACGCGATCAAGCTGGCGGGCAGCGGGAAGACGACTTGGTTCGGCACAGTCCTGATGCTCAACGACATGATTCATGCAGTACGCGACGTAACGAAATCGAACGCACACCGCATGGATACGTTCCAAACGCCGATTATGGGCGCGCTGGGATACATCGACGAAGAAATTCGCATCTACCGCGCTCCGGCACGGGCGTTGAAAGCGGGCGAAGAAGACTGGAAAACGCCATTCGACCTGAAGAAAATTGCCAAGAAGGATCTGCCGATCGTAGGGATCGCCTACAACGGGCAAGAGATGAGCGGAGGCGCGATCCGCGGCTTGGTCGCCGACGGAGCCAAAGGCATCGTCACTGCCGGCACGGGTGCCGGAGGCATCTCGTCCCTGATGGGCGAAGCTCGTAAAGAGGCGATCGGCAAAGGCGTTATCTTCGTCACAACGACTCGCACGGGTTCGGGCACCATGTACGGCGGCAGCGAAGGCATTATCGCCGGCGACAGCCTGAACGCCCAGCACGCCCGCATTCTGCTGATTCTCGCTCTGGCGTTCTCCGACGATTTCGATACAATCAAAGGTTGGTTCGAAGGAATCGGAACGCAGGATATCGACGGCTCCAAGCTGGCGTCCTAAGAAATATTCAGGCTCTCGGGAAGGAGCCTCGAATTCCGCTGCGAAGCGGTGTTCGGGGCTCTTTTCGCGTCTAAATAGATCGCGCTGCCGTCGGGAAGCCTATTGACAATTGTTTCTTTCTACAACATTATAATATATGAGCAAATATTCATATGTTATGGGATGAGGGATGGAACATGTCCAACCGAACGCACGATCATGGCCACAATCATAATCACGATCATAATCATCATGACCACGAACACGAACATAATCATGACAAACACCCGCACGATCATGGTCACAGCCATAATCACGATCACGGCCATCATCACGGCATCGGAGGTCACCATCACCACTTCGACGGCAACCGCGACGGGAACAAAAAAGGCTTAACAATTGCGCTCATCATCACCGCGGGCATTATGGTGCTGGAGTTTGTCGGCGGTCTCGTCACGAACAGTCTTGCGCTGCTCTCGGATTCCGGCCATATGCTGAGCGACGCCAGCGCTCTGGCGCTGAGCCTGGTGGCGTTCTGGTTCGCGGCCAGACCGGCATCTCCGAATAAGACATACGGCTTCTATCGGTTCGAAATATTGGCCGCCTTGTTCAACGGCGTAACCTTGTTCGTCATCGCCGGGTTCATTATGTGGGAAGCCTACGAACGTTTCTTCGCGCCTCCCGAAGTGTCGAGCCTGTCGATGCTGTTGATCGCCTCCGTCGGACTCGTCGCCAACCTGCTCAGCGCGTTCGCGTTAATGCGCAAAGGAGACGTCAAAAACAATCTGAACTTAAGAAGCGCTTATCTGCACGTGCTCGGAGACGCTCTGGGTTCCGTCGGCGCCATCGTCGCCGGGATCGTCATGCTCGCCTTCGGCTGGTATATCGCGGATCCGATCATCAGCGTGCTTGTCTCGCTGCTCATTCTGAGAAGCGCCTGGAGCGTCATCAAGCACACCGTCCACATTCTAATGGAAGGAACTCCGGCGACGATCGATCAGGGCGCGGTCAAGTTGGCGCTAACCGGTATCCCAGGCGTTCTCGACGTCCATGATCTGCATATCTGGACGATTACTTCGGGAATGGATTCGTTAAGCTGCCATCTGCTCGTCGAGGACGCCGCGGATCAGCAAAGCATTTTGCAGCAGGCCATACGGACCATCGAGGAGAAGTTCAAAATCCAGCACGCCACGATCCAGATCGAGACGTCGGAAATCCGGCATATGGAGCTGAAGGTGTAGCCGAAGCGAAGCCGTCGGAGCGGATTGTCGCTAGGTGAGAAGTAAAGAGATGCGGGCCTGATTCGATGGAGGTTAAGAGGGGTATACACCCCTTTGCCGAGCAGTTGTAACAAAATTAACGTTTTCTAACCGTTTTTTAAGAAAAGCTTAAAATCCCCCGGATAACGGCTATTCTTTTCTCTTTGGAAAAATATCGGAAAAAACGGTTATGTTATAGTTAATCCCGACAACGACGGTTCGATGCAACCAGAGATGCCCGGGAGGATTTACTTAAACATGAAAAACAAACTTGCGATAAAATGGGTGCTTGCGTGCGGCTTGGCGGTAACGGGATTGTTCGGGACGGCGATCGGAACGGCTTCCCAAGCGAGCGCGGCTACGACTGAGTCATTAAACTTGCTGTCCTTCGGCAAAGACTATATTGGTACGCCATACAAATTCGGAGCCACGGCCGGCTCGACCGCCGCATTCGATTGCTCCTCTTACGTGCAGTACGTATTCGATCAAGCGGGAATCTCCTTGCCCCGGACTTCGTCCGCTCAAGCTTCGGTAGGCGAGAAAGTCGATAAAGCGTATTTGAGCGTCGGCGATCTGCTGTTCTTCAAAACGGGAGGAAGCGGAATCAGTCACGTCGCCATCTACGCCGGAGAAGGCAAAATGCTCCACGCCAGCAGCAGCCAGGGAGTGATTCTCTCCAGCATGAATACGACCTACTGGACGAAAGCTTACGTAACGGCTCGCCGCGTACTTTAATCTTCAAATGAAAAACCATCCCTTCGGCGGGATGGTTTTTTTGTGCAATTTGCATTTGCGAGCAAACGAAACGCTTGATGAAGAGACTTTTGCAGGCGAGCCAAGGGTGATGTTCTAAAGAAGAGACTGTCGATTAAAAACAATCCAGACTACTCCTACATGCTCCAGAATGAATTTTTTGGTAGAAACTGGTGTGAATTGGGGGCGTACGGATTGTGCAGCGTGGAATCGTGTGGCGTAGTTGTCCCT